>UETR01000001.1_pt1 | contig 652831 bp, 553 predicted proteins | sample 1817881 | NCBI WGS metagenome assembly UETR01 (sample SAMEA4730918, study PRJEB27012) | Candidatus Amarolinea aalborgensis | place: Denmark | collected 2014-01-09
CAGGTTATGGAACATGTTCCATATTTCTCTTATCCATTGCAGGCGCAGCCACGGCCGACATGGCATGTTTTCCAGCGGGCAATACAGGTGTCACCGCAGGCCTTGCCCGTACGACAGATTTTGCAGCATCCAGATGAACGGCCACCAGCACCAGGTTGGGATATTGGCGTGGGAGTTGGCCTGACAACCTTAGTCCAGTCAATCCGGTCATACGCCTCGCACTGATTCGATACGTTGGCAAGACTCGAAGCATCAATCTGCACAGCATCGGCCAGGATCCAGGCATATTGCCCATCCCACAGCCGGATCTTCAGGAATATACCCTGACCCAACGCGGCGCTTTCTTCAGGCGGTGGCTCATACCCAGCTTTACCCACCACCTGGACGGGAGTATTGGCGGAGACGGTGCGCAGGGGGCTATCCCCTGTCCCGAAACACTCGTGAACGTAAGCCTGGCGACTGGTTACAATATTTGGTCGGAATGGCAAAGAGGCATACACTGGGAGCGAATTGCCTTGACCTGAATGATTGGCAGGTGACGCGCGTGTTGGAGACTGAGCAGTTTCCGGGGAGTAATCCAGGTCAACAAGTGCAGCGCTAACCCAGCCAGTCATATCAACTGGTGTCCTTACCTTAAGCCAATCCCGTCGGTCTGTCCAGTCCAATACGATCAGGCGCGTACCACGGCGGACCTGGCTAAGGACCCTGAAATTTGTTCCTGGGCCATCACGCACATTCAGAACCGCCACTTTAACGGTGGCTGTGGTTTCGGTCTCTTGCGACGAGGTAACAGAGAGGCAAGGGTCTGCGTAAGCAGATATGGCAGCAGACCCGATTAGCGGTGCAAAAAGTAAAGCACACAACAGCCACAAAATAACGCCAGTACGAAGCACCTTGACCTCCGGTTCGGTGTGGCAAGTCTATGTCGCAATCGGTTTGACGCCGCCACACGTTGTCGTCAATCCAGATTATGCTGTGTATCGGGAGGACAAGTCAATAAGCCTGGCAGAGAAAAATGCTAACCTCCGTCGGAAAGAAGCGGGTGCGGAATTCGTCAACAGACTTGAGGTCACTCGAAATAGCGATGCAGGCTGCGACTTAATGTGCCGGCGATTGCGAGAGACCGGCAGAGCCAGCTGACGCCGACTGGGGCAGAGTTCATGGCACCGGTTGTTGCAGTTCTTCGCATTGGTGAAATCGTCTTATCTGTCGCAAGCCCCGACATGGCGCTCGCAGTACGATCGTTGGTCGAACCTGTGACAGTGAGCGATCGAATGAGTGCTAGGAAGTTGCTTCTTAAGAATCACTTATTCCCAGGCTCCAAGCTGACCTCACGACTTCGTTCATCCCGCAGCTTCTCCTCCACCATGGCGACTTCTTCGCGGACGAACTTGCATCATGGTAACCTTCTCCTGTTCATCATCTACCAACACAGCCTCGCCGCGGCGCTCCAACTTGCGAATGAAGGTTTTTAGCTCACCACCCATATAGTCTTGGCTTAAGCCGTTGATGGATTGGATATCCTCGCTGTTGGTAATTTTCTGGCACAGCAAAACATCGCACTGAGTCAGGATCTCTCTATCAATCGCAGATGGCTGCTGGCTGGCGACTGTCAACGAAAGCCCAGGCTGTCGCCCTTCTTTCGCCCACCGAATTAGTGCTTCCTTGGCAAGGGTACCTCGGCCCGAGGGCGCAAACTGATGGGCCTCGTCTATCAGCATCCAAACCCTCGGAAGTTCACTGATTAGTCCCAGTTCCTCTTTGCGGCGTGCAATCGTGCGCCGTTTGAACATATCTCGGGCCAAGACATCCACAACGAGATTGCGCCGGCCGCGAGGGCCTGGATCGAGTGTACTCAGATCAACGATGTTGATGGCCTTCGGGTCAAAGATCTCCCAAATCTCCTGATAGCGATAGCTGAAGAGGTCCCAGTCTTGGGCCATCTTTAGGCGGTTGAGCAACGCCTCACGCGTCCGGTCTGCGATCAGCCCGTCCCCTTCGATTTCCGCAATGATGTCGGGGATAAAGAAGTATTCTTTCTGCTTGCGGCTCAAAGTCTGGACTGCCCGAAATAGCGCGATTCCCATCACATCTGCAATGCTGAAATCGAAGAGTTCGCACCAGGCGTCAGGAGACAGATCTGCGGGGTTGAGCCGAAATTGACGGAACCGCACGCCCATGTCTTCCATCGCCTTGAGGACTTCTCTGCCTCCGTAGAGCATTTCTGGATCACCAGGCACCAAGAGGAGTGTAGGCAATGCCTGCGCACTGAGACCCCAGTCCCAAAGAAGCCGATCTTGACTATGATTTGGCTGCGCCATAGGATAGTAGATCCCCATCGGATCTATGATCACAGTCAGTACGTTACCAGCCTGATGTAACTCCTCGACAATTACCCCTAGTGTATAGGATTTGCCGCTTCCTCGCTTGCCACAAATTAGCGCGGCGCGTGAGCGTGACACATCCAGATAGACATAGTCGTTGGTCTTAATATCTCGGCCGATACTGAGCATAGTTAGTTGACCTCCCAATGAATGAAAGGCACGATAGATTCCTCAAATGAGATTCCGCCATGGATGCCTTGTTCGTTTGCGCGCCAAGCACGTCCCATCTGGAAATAGTCTAGTACCCAGTATGCACGATTCTCAAATTCGACGCGATAGCCTCGACCCGAGCCTGCTATCCCTTCTGCATAACGTGCACCCGAAATTGAGATCCGTTCGAGATCGTGGTTGTCCTCCTTCCAGAGGATACCATGGTCAGCGATGCCAAAGACCGCGGCTGGACGCCCTTTCAGTCGGAGGGTTTCCAGCATGGCCTCAAGTTCCTTACGAATCGATCGAACGATGGCTTGTCGCGGGATGCTTGTACGATGGCCTTCGGCAAAGTCATCCAATGCTGAACGGACGATCTGAACATACGTGTGGTTTAAGTCTTCGGCAGAAATCCAAGCCAGGACTTGGTCGAAGGCATTTGGTTTGTTGGCGTCCAGTCGCCGCGTATCTGCAATTGTCTGAAACAACCGATTGGTCAATGGTTCATCGCTGCGTTCCCAGTAGGTGAATCCCACACGACGCGAGAAACCAGCGTCGAAAAGTCGGGCTGCCAACGGGGGATGGCCGATGATGCTTGGGAAGCCAATGCGCGTGATGGTAGGGAAAGTCGCCAGACATGGCGCGACCCCAGGCCAGTCTCGGCAGTCGGCATACGAGAGACCGTCCAACAGAACCAAAACCACCGTCTCTAGTTTCTGCGCTTCTCGTATGATTCGCTCTGCGATCTGGGCATGGGTGAGCATGGAAGCGGCAACCAGGTCACGTTGCGCAAAAAGCACTCGATTGAGTTCCGGAGTGAAAGGGTCATGCTCTACCAGCACTGTAGGAAAGCGCACGGCATAGCGTGGATTATCATCGAACGTCAAGATCCGTTCGGGTCGCGTTGGAGAGGGGTTATCCAATGAACGCGTCAGCTCCCCTAGTGTCTGGTAGACTCGGACCGGAGCGCGCAGGAAAGCCAGAGAGACCGGATGCAGATTCGCCGCTACAACCGGTGTTCGATCCAGAAGTCGATCCAACGCGAGAATGTCCACATCACCCTCGCTTCTGCACTCGGATGCTGATCTGGTGTCCCTGGTACAACCCTTTGAGACCCGCCATCAGTCCATCAAGATCCAGATCGTCACCGGCGCCCAGGACCAACTCGGTCAGATCAGCTTCACGTCGGCCCGCAAGTAGAGAGGCCACTCTCTGCTCAGCCCGCGTCTGCGGTGGCACCGGACGAAGCAGTCGTCGAAGCGCCTGGTCGCTTTCGTCGATTACAGGGCCGATGGCAGCGATCACATTGGCGCGCTCGTCTAGGTCACTCGTCTGGGAGAGGTCATTACTTTCAAGCCACTTATTCGCTGCCAGCAGATCGGCAGATATGCTGGCCCGACGTCTTTCCAGTTCTGCAAGAGCCTGTCGATCTTCCGCGCTCATCTTCTCAGAGTGTACTCGTCGTGCGCGGCGCAGTTCAAGATCAAGCGCTTTCGCACAATCCTCCAGGTGTACGAGGTGCCCAACGGTCAACTTCCTGACTTGCTCGTACATGTCCTGGTAGGACTGTTCGTGTTCAACAGGACTGTAACGCGCCGGAAAGTCCGGGCGTTCCACGCCCATTGTCGTCAGCCACTGGCGGAAACGTTGTTTGACCTCACCGAACTCCTCGTTGCCGGCAGCAACCCGGCTATCGCGCTCGCGGATGATCTCGTCAAACTGCAAACGGAAATGCTCAGCATCCTCCACCAAAGCCGCAGCCCGTTTTTGGGCAAATGTACGCATGATCTCGCGCACGACTTCGTCGGTGAGTCTGGTGCGCAGATCGGGCATGGTACTGAGCGACCTGAAAAGCAAGTCGGACTCCTTGAGTAGTCTGAGCCAGGAGATCAACCCCTGCCGCTGGCGATCCAGGCGGTCGGCACGCTCTGTGACGCGTTCAATTTCTGCGGAAGCCTGCACATATCCCAGGTGAATTGCTGGAAGCGTAGCGGGTTCCACTTTGCCTGAAACCTTGTCATGCAGGTCTTTGAGTTTGTTCTGCGCTGTGGTCAGATCGGTTGTCAATCGCCGGCGTTCACGCTGCAACTCCTCTTGAAGGTCTACCAAGTGTCGCCGGAAGTCCAGCCCGGCCGGAATCTCGTCCGCGAGTTCAGTGGCTCGGTTCAGGAACCCAAGTCGGGATTGGATCTCTTGAGTCTGCCGTGTAATCTGTTCGACCATAGCTTGGCGTTTGCGCTCGGCCAAGGCCGCCAGATCGTCTCTAACACGATTGACATCAATTAGCAACTCCTCAAGCGACTCCTCGTTTAGCTGGGGGGTAAAGCGATCCTTCAACGCTTCGATTCGCTGAATCAGAGGGTCCTTCTCTCGCTCTGCGACCAGGGCACTGGGCATTGCATGAACCTGTGTATGCACCGCCCCCAATTGCTGTTCAACTTCTGCAGGTGTCGGCCCAGCCGGTAAACGGTACAGGAGACCCGCTCCATTATCTTTTCCAACAAGCTCGCGGCCGAGGAGCAGACGCAATACCATGCCCGCTTCTTCATCGCGATAACCCGAGGCGCTCGCCACTTCGAGGAATCGATCACCTTTCAGGGCTGGTACGTCGCGGCTTGCAGTATGATAATGAAGTTGACCTGTGTTCATTTCATGGAGGACCGCAGCCTCTAGCGGATGAGGCTGTAATTGCACCTGAGCTTGATCGCCGCCCAGGTCTTTGTACTGCATCAGATCGGCATAGTCGTTTTTGGCGCGGTTTTCGAACGTTTTGTGGCTATCTATCCCAAACAGCAACGCCAACTTGCCTTTGTGACGTTCGCGCAAGGGAACGTCGCCTCGTTTCTCGCGCAGTTGAAGCCTGCCCAAGGCATTCAAGTAGTCGTCAAGCGCACGTTGCGGAATGGTAAGTAGGGAATGATAAGTCCCCTCAGGCCACGCTGTCCGACATGCGAGCACGAAGATCTCGCGCACGATCTGTGTACCCGCAAAGTCGAGCCGTTGCCCGAAGGTGGCCTTCAACCCATCGCCGAAAAGCACCTGAACGGAGTAATTGACCATGCTTTCGGTGATTGTATTGAGAGCGCCGCGCTCGCTTTCGAGAATGTGATTGTCCGGTTTCGACTTCTCCCATCCTCTGGCGAAGTCAGCAAATGCCAGCATCAACTGTGGGGTCAGGAAGTTGGGGTTCAAACTGCTCTTCAGATTGCGCAGGTCCTGGGGCAACGTTGCGCCAGCCAACGAATGGTTCACGAGATTGAGAGTAAACCGAAGCCAGCGCTGGTTACCGGAAACATACTCGATCCGACCAGGATCCCGTGACGAGTCCTTGTCTCGGCTCGTGGCGAGAACAAAGTCGAACTGAAAATCGGACCTGGCGTCACTCTTACGAGGCTCAATACGAGCAGGAGTCGTTGCCACTTGCACATCAAGCATGCGGGAGGGATATTGGTCAGCAAATGTACCCGTCAGCCGACCGGAATAGCCCTTTGAAGTGGTGGAAGCAAGTTCCCAGTTCCCCCACGCGTTCTTGCGCTTCTCGAAAACGCGCGGCAAAACGAACTCGATGAAGGCCGATTGAGCGGATTCGGCCCATTTGGGATCCTGTTCTGAGTAAGCCAGCCAGAAGTCGCGGGCAATCCGCTCTACGGCGGTCCCTCCTGGCGTAAAAGTCGCCAGTTTGCGCAGCGTGTAGCCGACTGACTGGTATGTGAGTAACGGACCGTGAACACCGTGCATCTCTGAAAGCTCATAAGCGGCCGCCTTGGCGCCATAAGCCTCCAAGACTTCATCCCGACATCCGTGCTCTGGAAAAGCCGCCCACAGCTTGATGGCCTTGCGGTGAGCATCGCTGGTGATCTGATTCTTCAGCAGCAACAGCGCATCCTCGACCGCAAAACGGATTGGGTTGGCTTGCATGTCGAAGCTAACTTGGCCGGTCAGGAAATCATCTATCAGCGTAATCGGCGTGTAGGTCTCTCTGGTCTTGTCATAGTGGCGCAGGGCGCATTGGAAGATGTCCACAACGCTTCGCGGCCCACGTCCTAAGTCCTCGCGCGTGGCGATCTGCCCGGTGGACACCAAGACGTTGCGATCCAAAACACGATCTGCCTCGGAGCCAACCTCGTATAGCTCTACGTAGCGATCCCACAACTGTGTGGGGAACTCGGGACTGTAGATATTGCGCAGCGAGAGATACAAGCGGTCGGTCTTGAGCCTGTCAAGGATATCCTGCCCATCTTGCTGGATCATCCCTTCGGTAGTGTCAGGCATGCATAGAACCAGCCCGAGGTTCAGATTACCGTGGGCGGCTAGCCACCAGATCACATCGCGCAACTTCTGGATACTGCCGCGTATATCCGCCGATTTGCCAAAGAAGTCCTGTAGTTCATCGGCGAGAACGATCAATCCTTTGAACCCGGCGCGTCCGACGAGACCAGACGCGTATTCCAAGAATTTCATCAGATTGCTTGCGGTCAGCTCAGGAGTGAAGCTGCCGTCAGACTGTGCTTGCTGAAGTACCGTACGCGCATCAGCTTCAGTGACGCCCGTTTGCGCCGCATAGCTCTTTACACGTTCATCGAAAGCGACGCGTCCATATTGCGCGTACACGCTGTCGAGTTCGCCGTGCCAGGTGCTGCTCAAACGATAGCGTAGCCAGCCATAAGCGGCGCTGAGGATGTCCTGAAGAGACGAGCAGATGAAGGGAGGCACCGTCAGGATATGAGCAGCTTCGCAGGCTCGCCAGGTGAAGATCAGCGTGCTGGTTTTGCCGTAGCCCCATGGCGCGATAACCGCAGCTTTGGGCGTCTTAGCGCTTATCGTTCGCTCAATCAGCCGGCGCGCGAAGTCATCGGTGTCTCCCAAAGATATGTGGGTGTGAAAGTGATGGTTGTAGGCGCTTTCGACGTCATGAGGTTGGCTGATGAATTGCTCAGCAAAGCGGGTATGTATGACTGGCTTCTTCGACAGAATTTCATCGCGCAGGCGTTCGATGCTCATCATCCCTCCTTCGCAGCCTGTAGTACCAAGTGCCACAGTGTTGGGAATCTCGTTTTATTGACCGAATAACCCAGTTCCATGAGATTCTTCTGGGCGATCGTGATGTCTTCATTGGTCAGGTTCAGTTCGGCCCGAAATATGTAATCATCTACGGGAGTGCGTGTCACGATGACCGCTCGCTCAATGCCCGCGGACTCCAGGTCTCCTACCAGGCGGCGGAATGGGCCGCGTTCCGCTTCCGCATTATCTACAAAGACGATGCGCTCAGTCCGCGGGGCAATTGGCCCTTGTTGCATTGGGTGTACCACATAAATCACATGTCCCGCGTTGGATGGAAGTGTCATCAGGGCAGTCGCCTGCCGGTTCCGGATAGATGCATAGATGTTATCACGCCTGGATTACACCAGACGCTCCTCAATGCGCGTTCGACAAACCATCTGGCTCGGGGTTAGCAGCAGTGTAGTGATGGTGGTCTTAAAGACTATTCAACCAGGCGAATGCATGGCAGCTCATATCAGCTGAAATCGGGTGATTCGTGGTTTCCCTTGTCAGCCTACCTGCGCTACCCTCCGCAGCTACCTTGCTGCAAAGGAATGTACCCGATAAGCCCCGAGAATCCAAGACAGCGTCGAATTCACGGTGGGAGTTCAGCAGGCAGAACTTACGCCGGTTCCCCACTTATTCTCATGGCCAAGCAGAGAGATTTGTCTGGTAACCAAGCACCTTCTAGACCATTGCAGGAAGTCTATGGCAGGGCAGGCTTTCAGAGGACAGAATGATCGGCAGAAACAACACTCTCTCTGTCCAGCAGAGGGCGTATTTCGGCTGGTGTTGGGTACACCTCATGCCTTTATCCCTGCTGAAGGATACCGATTGGTAGTGAATTGCTGCATCCTTTCGCTAACTCGGCTACCTGCGACGCAATTGCCGCGATCTATTGAGCGATTGCCCGCTTCCCCATAGGCGATCGCGCATTGTTCGGTAACTCCAGGAGAAACAATGCTCCGGTTGGATGCCCTGGCGACCAGCGACCATAGAACAGACCATGCATGACATCACCCCACGCCAGGTTTTCGTAACAGAAGAACAAAGGGTCGTGCCTAGGTCTGTTAGAATGGCCTAGTGTTCCTCGACCAATCCAGGTGCTCAGGCGGTCTGCAATGGGTTCTCTTTCAACGACTTTGCTGCGAGGAGCATAGCTGTTCCGATCTCAGATCCTTTGCGGGCGCCCAGTGCAGATATCATCGAGAGTGCGTTCTCTAGATCGTCCCCATGATTTCGAGAAGCTCTTTGCCAACGCACGGACGGAGCATTGTGACGGACATGAAACATGGAGGGCATATTCTACATTACCTCCTTATTGTTAGCGCAAATAGGTGGGAAGACCTTCAGACCGATGATTGTTCGAGGATGTCCTCATGGCTGTATTCTCCCGATCGGATAAGTCGATTTAATCCAAGACCGAGAGTGAGATTATGCATTATGCGTACATCGATTGTCATCGAAAAACTCAGAAAAGTCCCTCTAGAAGAGTGCAACCGATGTCCAGTCAACTCTTTCAGCCGTTCAATTGGTCAGAAAGTATGCGTACGCTCAACCACGCGATAGGCCCAGCCATGTAACCGCGTACCAATGGCAAAGACGTTACCATGAAAGCCGGCCGCTTTCATCCAGGCCATACCTATCGAAACTAACGATGCCAAGTCGGTGGAACAGATACAGATCGGGAGGAGCGTGCTCGCCCCCCCAAAGAGATGTACATCTAAACCGGGCAGCCTGGGTTGCAAACGAACGCAGTGCAACGACAAGATTGATTTACAGTATTGCCGCCGTTTGTACTCCCCACTCGTACCAGCTCCCGAAGCCAGTCGACCATTTTCCAAACTCCGCATGGCATCTACCTGTCACCACTACTTGCGCTGCAATGTGGCCCTGGACTGACGGAGTAGCGCAGTTTGAAGTCCTCCGGGCATCTCATTTGTGAAAAGCCTTCCCTGTGATCGTAGCAATGCATATGTTCCCACCTGCTGGGTGTCTTGTGAAGTCGGCACCAATCCCGGCAAAACATACCAATCAGCTACTGATTCGCCAACACGATATTAATTCATCAACCGGCCGCCTGGATCACTCAGTAGGTGATGCGCCCTTGTTGGACAAAATAGCCGCCAGATCAAAGCAGGTTGACTCCCGCCTTTCTTTGGCTCTTAAGATGATACGGGTCGAGGCGCCTGCAAGGCAACCCGAAACCAGCACTTGAGCAAACGGATTCACGCGGATCGTTTTGACTCATCCCCAGAACTTGATCGCTTGCCGAATCCACCGGCATTCATTGTTAGGGATACGAAAGTAGTTGCATGGGCTAATCATCTTCTCTGTGACAAATGGGAATTGTCTCCAAACGGTAGTGGGCTTTTTTTCTGCCCGACTCAGTTCGATCGAGCCACGCAAACCTGTCATTGGTGAAACGTTTGCTGGTATACTGGTGCCCTGGCTGAATGCAAGCTTTTTCTCCAGTTGAGCCGGATTCTCTGGCCCCAATGCTTCAATCAGCGCTTGTCGACACCTCGCCTTCACAAAAGGTGGGCAACGCAAATCTCATTATAAATTGGTCTACGCTATGACGATGTCGGTAATGAATGAATCCAATAATTCGCCGTTCGTCTCTGCTCGGCGATGGTAAAATACATCCTTGTTTGATGCCAGCCATCAAATACCGGACGAAGTACTAGACAAGAGTAGTTCTATTGTTGTCAATAGCCGCTTTATGCTAGTTAAGTCTGAATCTCCGCCCACTGGCAGATCGAAATGTCTTTATCCATCATGATTGCCCCGAATCCTCTAGGAAGTCATCTACGGTGCTGAGAGATTCGGCAACCTCTTCTTTGTTCTGTGGTCAGCGTGATCTTTCGCATTCTCGAACGGAGCGTTTCCATACGGTAGCGTTCACCGGCAGAGTCCTCTTCTCGCCACTCGAGTCAGAAGCAAAGTGTTGTTTGGGAAGGGCCGGAACTTGCCATTTGTCCGAAGGTGATCTACTGGAGGCAGCTTCGTCGTGAAGTAGAGAGCGCAACTGCACCAGTGCTGCGAGAACCTCGGTGATGGTTAGCGGATGGCCGGCATTATGGCAAATCCAGGTCGGCGCGATCGCGTACAGATCGTGCTCAATACCCCACTCGCTCGGTCATGGGTTCCTTTGCGTCCAGTCCAAACGAAGATGTCAGGTATCGCATCAAGGTTATGAACCGCTCTTGCGATATACTGCTGACCATTCTGCTGCGATGTATTGGTGTGTCAGCGATGGCTGTGTAATGGGTAGGTTGACCCAAAGCGCCGCAAGGCAGGACAATGTCATCTTGCCAGTGGTGCTCCCCAGGTTGCCAGACCAATACTGCCTTCGTCTCGTTCGACCAGTTTCTCGTTGACACGAATGCAAGCAGGATAAAGACTTTGTCGTATTAGCGTTGGGTTGGTCATCACGACGCGGTGAAATGCCTGACACGACGAAGGCTCTTCACAGGCATTGGCGCGCTAACGCTTGTCTCAAAACTTCAATAACCTGAAGCCCAACGTCCGGGAATCCAGGTCGCACAAATTGGGAGGGCAGACACCACGCCTGGATACCTTTCACCTACTAGACTTCTCGCTGGTTTCTAGTAGCAACCGTAGTGCGCCTGAGGATGGATGTCCCCAATGTCAGCAATAATGTCCACTAACGCGTCCCGCCAAATTCCGCCTCGCCAAAACACCGCCTGCGGTAACGACCGTATCTGTGAATCGCTCAACAACGGACTCACGATGCGTTTCCCTTTCGAACGCTGGAGGTATCCAGGCGCAGTCTCGATCTGACGTACTCGCTCTCGAGTCACGTCAGGCCGTTCCCAGCTTCTTTGAGGTGGAACTTAGCCGTTGGTCAATCAAATCGCCATCGCAGAACTCGTTGTCGCTCTCAGTGAGATAGGCAAACCAGGTAGTGATTCGTTCATCAGGGAAAGCGCACCATCTACCCGAGTTTCTGCAGTTTGGATTGGAGTGGCATGGGCAGAGCAGGCGTAATAGGGGCGCATCAGATGCTGAAACCGGTTGAGTGTTTGGCAAACGAGCATGTAATGAACTATTATCAATGGTAATTGCTCCAGAGTTCAGGGCTGCGTATTCTGAACAATTCCTCCGGAACTTTGCCCCGAAGTACGCAGAGGCCCGAAACTCGGTCAGGTGCGTCGGCTTTCAACATTAACAAAGTCAAATACCTGCTCGAACAAAGACAATGCAATGGTCTGGCGGACAGTTTTAAAGGCATTAATGAGAAAGGTTTGGCCTACACCCCCACAAACTAGTTCAAGGAAATTAAGCTGCGCCCCCTAGACGCTGGCATCCAGATTGGAACAATCTTCATAGAGATGAGTGTGCTCAGTTCAAGGATGACGAGTTGGAACAGAGGCGTGTCGCTAGAGCGACGGTGGTAATGCCTCGACTTCGTAGCGCGTCAGCTATTTTTTGACTGGCATTCCCTAACGCCTCAATGCTTTGTTCGGTGGGAGTGTCGTTCCAGTACATCAAAGCCGCGTTGGGTCAATTTGGCAACGGAAACGTGCCGCCAGTGGAGACCGCACGCTGGTACCATTTTCACCACATGATGGCTACGCGTTCTCGTTTCGGATAAAGTCTTAGGCCCTGCATTACGAACGGATGCGTATCAGCAGGGCAAATGGTCGGCAAATGACCGATGGTGTTAACATATTACGTTGCAGGCAATTATGTGGACACAGATATTGGTCGCTGATGGGGAACGTTGGCAATTCGACCAGGTAGTGCTGGTTCAAACCCGCATAATGGTTGTCTTTTGCCGCATCAGCGGAAGGCTCTGGGATCGAATCGGCGATGGCGTCTGGCAGCTTGGGCGATCTGTGGCGAGTGCGTGTGCGTCCCCTGGCGGGTGGGAATTCTGGAGCAGCGAACAGATTATAGCAGGATCGGTGGCTCCTGAACGAGATCACCGATGCGATTTTCTACAGAAGATCCAGTCCGGGCCGGGCGTGGTGGTTTCGCGGTGGCAGGTCAAAGTGCTTATTATTGCGTGTGTTGGCTGAATTCACCAGACTTCATTAGCTGACCTCAGGGCACGTCATGCCCACATGAATAAGGTAAAACTGCAATCCTGCGCGGAGTTATAATACGGAATAAATAGGTAATAGCGTACAACTTCGGAACTGAGGTGGATTTGGCACCCAGGGTCTTAGCCGCCGCCCTAAAAAAGGGTAGGGCTGCGGCCTCATTTGAAAGGTGAAATCGTACGTCTAGGCTAACACCAACGATGATCGAGTCAGGGCGACTGCCCGAACTGAAGGCAAAGTCGCGTAGTGTCGTCCGGCCACATTCTGCCTAATGCTGCTTATTATACCGAGTCGGTTGCCGAAATGCAAATGTCTGCCGAAGCCGAACATCGGGTTGGTTCAACCTGAGGTCTGCCATGACACCTTTTGGCGTTTCACCTGAACGCGGCCATTTGGTTTGGGCGCAGGCTCCGTACTTGCCGGAACCTCCACTCGAAGTGCTGGCGCAAGGGCGGAAGAAGGAACTGCGCATTACGCTCACGTTCAAGATGCGCCCTGTATGGGTGGTTCAGAATCGCCAGGACAATGCCCATCCGGCTTATCCCTTCGCCCTCGTCGCGGCCCCATACACACTGTAACCGATGAAGCAGTGGCCAGTGGGCCATGCAGCCATTGTGCAGTGTATCCACACCGACAGCGGCGATCGCGAGTCAGGATTCGAAGAGGAGGAGAGGAGAGAATATGATGGATGCCTCACACGGCGAACCGGTTGAGTTCCTTGACCAGGAGATGAACAGTCGTTGACGGATTGTCGGCGGCAGGGTTGGGCGGATCGTATTGCGAGAGCAGGCGTTCGGCGTTGCGGATTGCTTCCCCTTGACGGCTCAACAGTGCGTCATACATGGTGTTACTGTTTTTGACATAGCGATAGCCAAGCAAGGCGCTCAATCGGGACTGGTAATCCTGTCGCGAAATGCCGGTGTCGTAGTAGTGAAAGTGCAGGAGATACCAAAGCTCGAACGCTTCGTTTGAGTAGGCGATCTCCACTTTTCGTTGCTTGGCCAGGGCCAAGGCGCCCTTGAAGTCGGCAGGCGTCCAGGTATCACGGTCAAAGACACACCAAGCCTGATCGTAGTCATCCTGCTGGCATTGTGCCAGCGCCGCCTGCACCAATTGAGTTGGGTTGCAGCCGAGTCCGCGCACATCAATAACCACCTTCGGTACTCGGAACCGGAGAAAATAGTTCGGCTCGGTCTTCTCGCCTTCACATACAATCAAAAAGCGTTGTCGCGGCTCTTGAAGATTGAGGCGACGCTCGTGGTAGCCCCTGGCACTTCGACCTGACGCACGACGTTTCGCCATCAGGTTGCCTCTACAATCTGCCTCAGATCGCCCAGGAAGGGGATGGCGCCGTAGCGACCGCGCACGTAGTCGCGTCCGAAGGACGCATCGTTCCGCACCCTGAACTCGGCAAGCGAGTACAGGTGCGTCGTGCCGTAGCGATCCTTTTCGGTGAACCAGATCTGGTCGCGGCGGAGGAAACGATTGTCAAGCAGGCTGGTATCCTGGGTGGTGAAGATCAGTTGCGCGTGGTAGGGATTAGTTTCTCTGGCGTTGAAAAGCCCGACGATTTCGCGCGTGAGAAGAGGATGAAGTCGAGCATCCAACTCATCCACGATTAAGACCTGCCCCTCTTTCAGCGTATGAGTGAGCGGACCAGCCAGGGCGAAAAGCTTTTGCGTGCCTTCAGATTCCTGCTCATCCAAGTTGAAAATCTCTTGCGCCACAAGATGACCATCCCGGTCGTACTGGGGATGAACCGTGTGAATCGCCACGTCCTCAACCTTCGTATCGGCGTGTTCCATGAGGGATCGAAAGGCTGTCTTCAATTCCTCAGGCATACTCTCAGGTAAAGAATCTATACGGATTGGCACATGCTCTACTTTCAGATCGTGGATGCCAAGGTCCAATCGGCGCACAAACTGAATGATCTTGTCACGCATCTCGCCATCGAACAATTTTTGCTGGGTAAACATGCGCATGCCCGTATCCTCAAGGCCAGAAGCAATCCCCAGACGAAAAAACCAATCGAGAACTTTCTGGGCGACTTTGCCGTTGAACTGGGCCACAACGGAGAGGAAAAGGGCGTTGGGTCGGGTCTTGCTCATTAAATCACGACCTTCCTTGAAGCCCTCGCCCAATTGGACGTCATCTCCCATCCGTTCGAACAGGCGGGCCTCTCGACTGTGCGGCACGTGGAATAGCCACTCCTTTTCGACCCGCTGGGATGTGGCCATGAAGCCATATCGGTAGCGTCTGCCTCCCGCGATGAACACCATCTCGAAGTGAGATGGCTGCGCGATCGTCTCAGCACTCAGCCGGAAAGGCTCAGTGTTGATTGCGCCGGTAGGTTGAGTCTCCTTGGGCGAATTGAGCACAAACTCGCGCATGAAGCTGATCGCCCGCACCAGGTTGCTTTTTCCGCTGGCGTTAGCCCCGTAGACTGCGGCGCTGGTGAGCAGACGAGGTTCCCCCTCCGTCTCGAATACAGTGTTCTCATCCAGGGTCTTATCCTTGGCGCTCAGGTTGGCCGCTACCATGCTGAGCGTGACCACATCCCGGAAGGAGCGGAAGTTTCCCACACTGAACTCGACAAGCATTATAGCCCTAGTCCTTTGGTTAAAAGCGATGATTTTGTGAAAAAATCACAGATAGGCCTATTTTACTCTACATACATCATGTTGTCAAGCCTGAATTTCAGGCCCAAGTGTTGCCTGCGCTACTCATCTGGCAGAAGTAAGCGCAAAGCTCGCTGTGCGCCCTCGATAGTCGGGCTGCTGTTGCACTTTGAGTACAGTCGTACCCTTTTTTGCTGGCCGTCGGGCGGATGTGTTGGGCAATAATCGCGACCTGTGCTGGGCTTTTTCCTCTGCTACTGATGTGATTTTCGCACGGATGTCTCCTCTGCGCCGATCCACGGCGTGTACCCATGCTTTTGCCAACTGCCACGATGGTCAGGCTGCCCCGGCTTCCCCAACGTCCCCTGGCCCGTGCTTGGGCAAACGCACGGCTTGCGGTATAATCTTCGTCTTGGAATTCAGGGGCCGCCCGCGAGGGGAGCGGCCCTGCGGGTCAAGATGAGATCGCGAAGGAGCAAGCAGTGCTGTCACGTTTATTCAAGCGGCCGGGAGATCGCCAGGCCGAGCAGCAAAAGGTGCAGGAAAGTTTGACCAAGACTCGCCGCGGGCTGTTTAGCCAGGCCAGCAGCCTGTTCCAGGCCAATAAAAGGTTCACCCGGAGCTTCCTGGCCGTGTCAAACCAAGTCTTTCCAAGAGGTCCTGCACGCGCTCGAAAGCATCCCGCCGCCGGATCGAGCGTTCTTCCGGGTCGCTGATCGCCTCGAAAGCGGCGACCGCGGCCGGCCCGTAGTGATCAACCGACGCAAATTTGTCAGCGATGATCTGCAATCCTTCGCGCACCAGGCCATTCTTCAACCGCGGTCTGAAACGCTCGGCGAGCGCAGCCGTTCCACCTGGACAACTTCGCAGGCAGAAGTAGATGTCCCAGGGATCCTTCTCATTTAGGCGGCCCGCTACAGCCATCGCTTTCATGATGATGAACGCCGTCACGTCAACCACATTGATGATCGCCGAGTCCATCGGGCCGGCCGGCAGCCGTCCCTCGATGTGAATTTCAGTCGGTTCCAAGAAGGCGAGGTCGCACCCTCTGGCTTTACGCGGCTCCATGCCGGACACGCGCTGGCTGCGATGTTTGCGCCCTCGACCACCATACTCGCCTGCCAGAAAATCCACCGGGACGATAATTTCCTGTCCATCCGCTGTCTGTACCCTGCGGAAGTATTGAAACGGCTGGCCGTCCGGCATCTGGTAATATCCCCGACCCACCAGCAACTCATGAATCGTGCGATAGCCGGCGTCGTCCAGTCTGCGGTGGTTGAGAGCCAGGTCAACGTCCAGGCTGCCGACATAGGCAAGCTCGGCCTTGGGAAACAGTAGCTCTGGCGCCCATCCACCCACCAGGACTACATCCTGCCTGTACTCTCCCAAGAGATGGGCCAGCTCGAGCAGGACAGCGTGTGCAGCCTGCACTTCGACCAGTGGATAATCTTGTAGCGTCACCATCGGGGCTTGATCTCCTGTTCCAGAAGAAAACGAGCGGCTTCAGTACCACGCTCATGCATGCTCTGCAAGTCAAGGTATGTCTGGATATCGGAAGTCACTTGGGCCTCGGCAAACACCCGTGTTCCGTACCAGATCCCGTCGTCGTAAGGGATCCAGAGAACGAGATTTGCACCCGAGGGCGCTTCCTTCAGGTGCAGTGATTGGACAAGCTCATCCAAGCAGTCTTCTTCGACATAAGCATGGGCGCGCTGATAGCGGACGAACGGTGCATAGCGCGAGGCGGCCGAGAATGCGGCCAGGGCATAGCGCAGGCCTATACTCGAACACGCGGCAGCTAAGCCCTCTTCTGCCTTTCCCACTGTTTCCTGGGTATAATACAAGCGCGACTTGTTGTTTCGGAGACTGTAGTTGCTCGCCCACTCAGCGAGCAATTCTGCGGGTTTGCTGAGGGCAATCCCTTGTGTGTCCGAGCGGAGCCACTCTCTGTCTAGCAGCAGGCTCTTGACCTTGTGGGTTTGTCCCAGACTGACTCCTGCTTCATCTGCCAGCGCTTGCAACTTCCAGGCCCGCCGCGGGTCATCGAGCAGGACACGCAAGATGCGGGAAGCCTTCGGTGAGTAGAGGCTACGCAAGTCACGTTTCGTTGTAAACGGATTGGGTTTTCCACTTCGCTCGACATGAATGGTTCCGAATGTCAGACGGCAATTGCCTGCGAGATCCACATAACCCACCCCTGCTTCCTGGCAAATCGACGCGGCGGCCGGAGAAATCCACGGCGCAATCAAGACGCCATACGCCGATGGTGAGGCGCGCTGTAATCTGAGCAGTTGGTTCACAGCATTGCGCGCGAAGCGCGGTTCGCCGCTGTTCATGACCTCCACAAGCAGGATGACTTCCTGATCTGCCAATCGAAACTGCATCTGCCGGTTCCAACCTACGTCGGCAGTCTGCAGCCCAGGCCTCTCCTCGACTGACTCGATAAACGAGACATCCTTGATGATATTTCGCAGCGCCTCCAGCGCTTTATCTTCCTGGTCGTTTGCTTTCACCAAGATGATTCCTTTCACCACAGGGTGAAAGAAATCATAAGACTGAAAGTCGAGTTTGTCAATTTCACCGTAGAGCTACATTTCACCATTTGGTGAAACGTCTTCCACCAATGAATGTGGAGATCACTTCTTTTCTCCTCCCAGCTCCCGCAGCCCTGCTGTCACCGATTCGCCTTGCTCCATATCATCGTCGAAAATAGCACCGGAAGCGCGCCTCTAAGACACTTGCCCCAACGTCCCCTGGCCCGTGCTTGGGCAAACGCACGGCTTGCGGTATAATCTTCGTCTTGGAATTCAGGGGCCGCGGGCAACGGGAGCGGCCCTGCGGGTCAAGATGAGATCGCGAAGGAGCAAGCAGTGCTGTCACGTTTATTCAAGCGGCCGGAAGATCGCCTGGCCGAGCAGGAGAAGGTGCAGGAGAGCCTGGCCAAGACCCGGCGCGGCCTCTTTGGCCAGATCGGGGGCCTGTTCCAGGCCAGCGAGCTGACCGAGGAAACCTGGGATGACCTGGAGACGCTGCTCATCCAGGCTGATGTGGGCGGCGAGACCTCAGCCAAGCTGGTGGAGCGGATGCGTAGGCGCGTGCAGGCGCTCGGCATCAAACGCGCCGCGGATGCGCGGGCGATCTTCGAGCAGGAGCTGATTCGGCTGCTCAACGAGCACCGGCCGCCCAAGGATGACATGGAACGTTTGCTGACGATCATCATGGTCGTGGGCGTCAACGGCTCGGGCAAGACGACCAGCATCGGCAAGCTGGCCCGGCTGTACAAACAGGCCGGCTACAAGGTGGTCATCGCCGCCGCCGACACGTTCCGCGCAGCGGCGGTTGAGCAGCTGGTCATCTGGGGCGAACGCGCTGGCGTCGAGGTGATCAGCCAGGGGCCGGGCGCCGATCCGGGCGCAGTGGTGTATGACGCGATCCGCGCCTGCCAGGAGACGCGCCGCGCCGATGTGCTGTTGATTGACACGGCCGGGCGCCTGCATACCAAGTACAACCTGATGAAGGAATTGGAAAAGGTGCGCAATGTCTGCGCCACGCGCGTACACAAGGCGCCGCATGAGGTGCTGCTGGTGCTGGACGCGAACACGGGCCAGAACGCGATTCCGCAGGCCAAGCACTTCAAAGAAGCCACGCAGTTGACCGGCGTCGTCCTGACCAAGCTGGACGGCACAGCCAAGGGCGGCGTGGTCTTCGCCATCGGCGAGGAGTTGGGCCTGCCAGTGCGCTTCGTCGGCACCGGGGAAAAAATCACCGACCTGGCCGAGTTCAACGCCGAGGCGTTTGTAGCCGGCCTGTTCGAGCGCTAAGACGATCAGAAAAAAGACTGAACACACAGAAACGAGGAACCATAGATGATGCAAGATCTCACGCTGCGCCTGGACAAACTCGATGCCCGCTTCGAGTCAATCTGGAGGCGGCTTTGACTTAGACGAAAAGTCTAAGAGAGTCGCAGACCTGGATCAACAATCGCAGGCGCCTGATTTTTGGAACGATGGCCTGGTCGCGCAAAAGCAGATGCGTGAACTGTCCGATCTGCGCCAACAGGTCGAGAGCTGGACCGCCCTGCGCCAAGAGGTGCAGGACGCGCGCATCATGCTGGAAATGGCGCAGGCTGAGGAGGATGAAGACACCGGCGCCGAGCTGGAGTCCGAGTTGGATCGGCTGCAGAAGGTGTTGGAGGATCGCATCTTCCAACTGGCCTTGTCAGGCAAGCACGATCACAACGACGCCATTCTCGCGATCCACGCGGGCGAAGGCGGCACGGAAGCGCAGGACTGGGCCAGCATGATGCTGCGCATGTACCTGCGCTGGGCTGAGCGCCGCGGGTACAAGGCCACCATCACCGATCAAACGGAAGGCGACACCGCGGGTGTGAAGAGCGTCTACGTGGAAGTGATGGGCGATTACGCGTATGGCTACCTGAAGGCCGAAAAGGGCAATCATCGCCTGGTGCGCATCAGCCCATTCGACGGCTCGGCGCGGCGCCATACCTCGTTCGCCAAAGTAGAGGTGATGCCGGTTCTGGACGATGACATCGAAATCAAGATCAGCCCGAACGATATTCGCATGGACTTCTTCCTCTCCGGCGGCGCCGGCGGGCAAAATGTGCAGAAGAACTCAACGGCCGTGCGCATTACGCACATTCCCAGCGGCCTGGTGGTGACGTGTCAGAATGAACGCAGCCAATTGCAGAATCGCGAGTCCGCGATGCGCGTGCTGCGCGGCAAGCTGTATGAAATTGAACGGCAGAAGAACGAGGCCGAGCGGGTCGAAATCAAAGGCGACCTGGTGCATGCCGGTTTCGGCAGCCGCATACGCTCCTACGTCCTTCATCCCTATCAAATGGTCAAAGATGAGCGCACCGGCCTTGAAACCAGCGCTACCCAGGCTGTGCTCGATGGTGAAATTGACGGGTTCATTGACGCCTGGCTGCGTCAACAGGTGGGCGACGAAGAATAGGCCATGCAACGCTACTACGACCTCTATCAGACTCAACTCAGCGCGCCCTCCTACCTGAGCATCGGCAACTTCGACGGGGTTCATGCCGGTCATCAGGCCCTGCTGCAGCAGATGCTGGCCGCCGCGCACCTGGCCGGCGCGCAGGCCGGCATCCTGACGTTCGATCCGCACCCGCGCGAGGTGCTGCGGCCTGACCAACCCCTGCCCAGCCTCTCCACGCTGGACGAGCGCCTGGCGCGGCTTGAGGCGCTGGGCCTGGACTTCGTCGTCGTGCAGCCCTTCAGCCGCGCAACCGCGCAGGTGACAGCGACCGAGTTCGCCACGCTCTTGGTCAATCACCTGCGCGTGCGTGCACTGTGGGTCGGCCCCGACTTTGCCCTGGGGCACAAGCGCCAAGGCACGGTGCCTTTTCTGCGCGAGCTGGGGCAAAGCCTGGGCTTCACCGTGCAGGTGGCGGCCGCGTTCTGGCAGGATGGTCATGAGGTGCGCAGCGGCGCGATTCGCAGCCTGATCGAAAGCGGCGACGTGCGGACGGCCGCCCGTCTGCTAGGCCATCCCTATACCTTGACCGGCGCGGTGGTCAAGGGCGATCAACGCGGGGCCACGATTGGCTTCCCCACGGCCAACCTGGCCGTCGCTGCCAACCGTTTGCTGCCGGCCAACGGCGTCTACGCCACATGGGCCGTGCTGCCCTGGGAACGCCGCGCCGCGGTGACCAACATCGGCGTGCGCCCTACGTTCAGCGGGCAGGGCCGTTCCGTCGAAGCGCACCTCCTGGATTTCAGCGGCGACCTGTACGGGCAGACGTTGACCCTGGAGTTTGTGGAGCGCCTGCGGCCAGAGCAGCGCTTCGACGGCATCGAGGCCCTGGTCGCCCAGATTCGCCTGGACGCTGCGCACGCACGCACGATTCTGACCGCCGGGGCCGAAGGGACAGAGCGCTCGCCCATTTACGAGGAACTGGAGCATACGGCCGATTGGGCCGTGCGCATATTCGGTCGTGATCTGCCCACGCTCTTTGCTCACGCCGGCGAGACTCTCTTTCGCCTCATCCACGCGCCGTTCACCGCCCCAGTCGAGGTGACGCGCCAGGTGCAGGTCGAAGGCGCTGATCTGGAGCTGCTGCTGGTGCGGTGGCTGCAGGAGCTGCTCTACTGGATGGAAACCGAGGGCGAACTCTACACCCAGTTCATCATCGAGACGCTGTCGCCGCCGCGATCTGCCGAACCTGCGCGGCTGACCGCGACCGTGGCCGGCGTCCGCGGCCGCAGCGACCGTTCGCCCATCAAAGCCGTCACCTACCACGACCTCAGCGTCAGCCAGACCGACGAGGGTTGGGAAGCAACCGTCCTGTTCGATACGTAACGCAAGGACGCCAGGATGTCGAGACGCAAAGGTTTCTCTTGGTATCTCCTGTGCGACTTTGCGTTGAGTAACGATCTTTACACCTGTGTCTCACACGTGCAGAGTATGCCCCTAGCGGAAGAAGATAGCATCCGTGCTTGCACCAGACCTTGCAGACGCCGCCGCGCCCACTCCTCCGCTGTTGATTCGCGTCCTCGGCCCACTTGAAATCTCCTGGCTTGGCCGGCCCCTGGCTATCACGCGCCGCCAGGCACGCGCGCTGCTCTTGCGCCTGGCGGCTCATCTGCAGCCGGCGGCGCGTGACGAGCTGCTCTTTCTCTTTTGGCCTGACGAGCGCCAGCCTGTGGCGCGGCGCAAATTGACTCATCTCCTCACCCATCTGCGCCGCGCCTTGCCCCATCCCGACCTGTTGCAATTGACCGATGACTTCGTCACCCTGAATCCGGCCCTGGTGTGGTCGGATGCGGCCGCGTTTGCCATCCTGTGCGCGACGCCAACCGGCGCAGGGCGGCGTGCGGCCTTGCGCCGGGCGCTTGAACTCTACCGTGGGCCTTTTTTGCAGGGACTTACCACGCCCGAAAGCATCGAGTATGAGCAGTGGCTGGCGCAGACGCGGGAATCGCTGCAGAGCGCGTACCGCGCTGCGGTCAGCGCTGTGCTCAGTCAGTGCCAGGCTGAGGGCGATTACGAAACCGGCATTTCCCTGGCGCAGCGCTCCCTGGCGCAGGATGACGCACGCGAGGAAACCCATCGCGCCCTGATGGTGCTCTACGCGCTCAACGGCAACCGGGATGCTGCTCTGCGCCAGTTCGAACGTCTTACGATCATCCTCGATCGTGAGTTGGGCGCACATCCCCTCGACACCACGCGCGCCATCTACCGCGCCATTCTCGACGGGCAGCTTGATCGGCTGGGGCCAGCCCAGACCCAACCAACCTGGGTGGCGCTGCCGGGTGGGGAGGCGCCATTGATTGGGCGCGACGGCGCGCTGCGCCAGCTGCAGCAGCAGTTTGCACGGGCAGAGCGTCGCCAGGGCAACGTGGTTTTGATCAGCGGGGAGCCAGGGATTGGCAAGACGCGCTTGATGCACGAGTTCGTCAACGCCGTCCGCAACCAGGCTGTGATCTTTGTGTGCGTTGGCAGCGCGCAGCGCAGTGAACATGCCCTTCCCTACCAGGTGGTCAGCGAGGCCTTGCGTTCTCTCCCCGATTTGCCCTCGCTCGTAACCCAGGTCGCCCCGGTGTGGCGGCAGCAGGCGGCGCGTCTGCTGCCGGAGCTTGCGTTCGATCAGGCCGCCGCGCCCTTGCCCGACCGCGCCGATCCGGCGGAGGCGCGGCTGCACCTGCTCAATGCCCTCAGCCAGATCGTTCTCCATCTGGCTGAAACCCGGCCGCTGATCCTGTGCCTGGATGATTTGCACTGGGCGGATGCGGCCACCCTCGACTGGCTGACTTACGTCGGTCGCCGGTTGTATGGCAGCCGCATTTTGATTGTGGCCACGCTGCGCCGTGAGGAAGCCGAACCACTGCATGAAGCGCGCCACAGCCTGGCCCGCGCCGGGGTTTTGACCGAGATTGACCTGGCCGCGCTGAATGCGCCGCAGGCGCGCGGCCTGGTGGAGTTTGTGACCGGATCGGCCGTTCCTTCTGACGTGATGGTTGCGCGCTTGCACCGGGCCACGGGCGGCAATCCATTCTTCCTTCTGGAGACCCTGCGCGCCTTGCTTGATGCCGGCAGCTGGCCGTCGGCCGAGACGGCGTCCCTTGAAAGCGACCTGCCGCTGCCGGACAACGTGCGCCAGGCGGTTGAGATGCGCCTGCAGCGGTTGACGCCGCTGGCGCGCCAGCTCCTGGAAGCCGCGGCTGTCCTGGGCAATGCCATGCGCCGCGATGTGTTGTTCCTGACCGCGGGCCGGGATGAACTGGAGTCCGTCAGCGCGACCGAAGAACTGTTCGCGCGGCAGTTGCTCGCCGAACAAGCGGCGGGGTGCCATTTTCTGCACGAACTGGTGCGCTCGGTGGTCTATCAGCGCCTGAGCGTGGGCCGGCGCCTGCTGCTGCATCACCGCGCGGCCGAAGCCCTGGAGAAGATCTTTGCGCCTGAGATCAGCGCGCTGATCCAGCATGACAAACCTGGCGCGGCGCCCAGGCGACCGGCGCGCGGGCAGGGTCTATCCGACGATGAGCTGCTGGCGGCGTTGGCGCGGCACCATACGACCGGCCGCCGCGACGATCAGGATACGGACAAGGCCGCGACCTACCTGCTGCTGCTGGGCGACCGCGCGCGTGGCCTGTTTGCACATCAGGCGGCTGTGGAGGCTTACGAGCAAGCGCTGGCGCTGCTGGAGCAGATGGGCGAATATGAGCAAAGCGCGCGTACGCTCATGAAGCTGGCTCTGACCCATCACACCGCGTTTCAATTTCCAGAGGCGCGCCTGGCCTACGAACGCGGGTTTGCAGCCTGGCAGCGCAGCAGCAGCCAGCCCCTGGCGCCGGCTGCACGCCAGCCGCAGACCTTTCACATCAACTGGACCGAGCCAACGGCCCTCGACCCGGCGCAAACCTGGGAGTTCTACTCCAGCGGCACGGCCGATCTGCTGTTCCGCGGCTTGCTCGAACGCACGCCCGACCTGGGGGTGGTGCCGGCGGCGGCGCGCGCGTGGGATGTGCGCGACGGCGGCCTGACCTATGTTTTCCACCTGCGCGAGGATGCACGCTGGAGCGACGGCCGCGCGGTCACCGCGGGCGATTTCGAGTTTGCCTGGAAACGCATTCTGGGCGGAATGCAACGTTCGCCCTTCTTAGGCCTGTCGTTTGACGACATCAAGGGCGCCGCGGCCTATCGCCAGGGAACGCTGGATAGCATAGATCAGGTGGGCGTGCGCGCGCTGGATGACCTGACGCTGCTGGTGGAACTGGAGCAGCCCACCAGCTACTTCCTGCAGTTGGTGGCCTGCAGCGCCTGGTTTCCGGCGCCGCAACACGTGGTGGAGAAACACGGCCCGGCCTGGACGCAGCCGGAGCATTTCGTGAGCAATGGCCCCTATCGCCTGGCTGCCTGGCAGCCGGGCCAGCGCCTCTCGTTGGTGCGCAACACGACCTACTTTGGCCGCTTTGCCGGCAACGTCGAACGCGTCGAACTGGCCCTGGGACTGAGCTACGAAGCCGGCCTGGCTGCGTATGAGGCCGATCAACTCGATGTGCTCAACCTGGAAGGCGCCTCACCTGGCATGCAAGACCGCGCGCGCCAGCGCTTTCCCGACGACTACGTGTCGTTGCCCACCCTGCGCTCGTGGATTTTGCAGTTCGATGCCTCGCGGCCGCCGTTCGACAATCCTCTCCTGCGCCGCGCCCTGACCCTGGCGCTTGATCGCACCTACCTGGCTGAGGTCGTGCAGCGGGGTTATGAATTCCCGGCCAGCGGCGGCTTCATTCCGCCCGGCATGCCCGGCCACAGTCCTGGCCTTGCCCTGCCGTATGACCCGCAGGCCGCTCGCGAATCCCTGGCCGCGGCTGGCTATCCGAACGGCCGCGGTTTGCCGCCCTTGGCGGGGCTTAGCCACGCCGGCACCGACCCGATCTGCCAGTACGCCCAGCAGCAGTGGCGCCAGCAGTTGGGCGTGCAGGTTGACTGGGACATCGTACCGGTCGCGCTGCTGGTGGAGCGCCTGCTGACCAGGCGGCCCGCGCTGCGCATCACCGCGTGGGCCGCGGACTTTCCCGACCCCGACAATTTCCTGCGCGAGGTGATCTTCCGCCGCATCTTCGGCGGCTGGCGCCATCCCCAGTACCAGGCCCTGGTCGAAGAAGCGCGCGTCACCCCGCGCCAGGACAAACGCATGCGCCTCTATCAGGCGGCCGAGCAGATTCTGATCCGCGAGGCCGCGCTGGCGCCGCTCCTCTACGCCCGCTACTCCTTGCTCCTCAAACCCCGCATCAAACGCTTCCCCACGTCCGCGCTCGAATGGTGGTTCTGGAAAGATGTCCTCATCGAGCCTTGACCTGTCGCCAAACTGCCCCAAAACTCGCTGATCTTTGCCCCGAAAAACACCGGTTTGTAGCCAGTTTGTAGCCACCTCCGCGCTATACTACATTGTGGTTTGTGGCAACGTTGACCTGTTCAGTCTGGGCCAGCGCGGAGGAGGAGACTATGTTTCCCGCTTCTAAATACGTCTCGTTCATGGTGCGCCTCTGGTGGGATGACCAGACCCAGTCTGAGGACTGCTGGCACAGCGAGGTCGAGCATGTGCAAACTGGGGAACGCTGGCAGTTTGACGATCTGGAGCAATCGCTGCGCTTTTTGGCGCAGATGGCTGAGCGGCTCGAACCCGCGGGGACTTCCCCACCAACTCTTCCCCCTGATGTTAGCCTACTGACCCCCTGAGGTCGTGCAGGGCCGCTCCCGGCCTCTGCTCCCAGACTCTCTCCCGTCTGGGCGGGCGATGATATTCGTGGCCGTTTTCCCCCTACCTGCCGCCCGGGAAACAGACCACGAATGGCATCGAGCTTCTAAGAAATGGGCCGCTGTCCCTTGCCAGCAGCCCATGAGTTTGGCGTCCGGCCTCGGGGTTTTCCGCCGATCGAGAGGACGAGCTGCTCCCTGGCTCGCCCTCTCGATTCTTTTTTCAGCCCAGCGCTCATCGCGCCAGCGACCCGCTTTGTCAGTCCGGCCGCGCCGCGGTACAATGCACCCCATGTCAGTTGACACGTCATCTTCCAGGCGCTTGCTGTGGTCCCTGCGCGGCCTGACCCTCACCCTGCTGATCTTGCACCTGGCCGCGCCGCGGCTTGGCGAATCCGCAGCCTGGGGCCTCTGGCCGATCACCTTCTTTGCCCCAGCCGTGCGCGGGGCGCTGGCGCTGCTGGTGGCGGCGCTGTGCATCCCCGCGGTGACGGATCGCTTGCTGAAGGTTATGGCATCCCGCTTTTTCACCGAAAGGGCGCCAGGCGCAGCCGCGCCCACGCGCTGGTTCATCGTCCTGGCCCTGCTCTCTATGCCCCTTTTTTGGGCCTTGCGCCTGGTGCACACGCGCTGGGGCGACGCCTACATCCTCACCAACGCCATTCCCTTGCCCGACCCTGCCCTGCGCCTGGTCTACACCTGGCAGGCGCCCTTGACCGTCTTCTGGCACGCGAAACTGTGGGCGCTCGGGCAGCGTCTTTGGCAATGGCCGGACGCCTTTCCCGCGTACGCCATCACCAGCGTGGCTGCGGGCGCGGTCTACGTCTTCGTGGTGCTTCAATTGGCCTGGGAAGTGGGCCGCCGTCGCGGCCAACGCTTGCTCGTGGCCGGTCTTTTGCTTAGCCTGGGCGCCATGCAGCTCTTCTTTGGCTATGTCGAGAACTATACGCTGCCCGCGGTCGCCATCATGATCTATCTGTGGCTGGCCGCGCGCACTCTGGCGGGCAAGACGCCGCTGTGGGCTGCGGCCGCGGCCCTGGGCCTGGCCAATGCCTTGCACCCATCCACGCTCAACCTGGCGCCGTCGCTGTTGATTCTGACAGCGGCCAGCGCCCGGCGCATCGGCTGGCCGCGTGCGCTGCTGCAGACGGCCGTTCCCTTGCTGCTGATCGGCGCGGGCGTGATCGCGTTCATGCAGGCCGGCGGCCACGGCATTCAAGCGCTGCTCACCAGCGACCGCCCGGGCGGCGGCGATGCGCGCTGGCTGGTGCCGCTGTGGACCACCAGCACGCGCTGGGAACATTACACCATGTTCTCCTGGGGACACCTGGTGGACATCGTCAACCAGCAGCTGCTGAGCGCCCCGGTCAGCCTGGCGGTTGTGCTGCTCTGCTTGGGCTTTTGGCGTCAGACTCGCCATCTGACCCGACCCGCCGTCGGTCACACTTCCGATGCGACAGTCGCGCCTGACGCCGTAGTTCACACCCCCGGTGTGACAACCGCACCTGACGCCGTAGGTCACACCCCCGGTGTGACAACCGCACCTGACGCCGTAGGTCACACCCCCGGTGTGACAACCGCACCTGACGCCGTAGGTCACACCCCCGGTGTGACAGTCGCACCTGACGCCGTAGGTCACACCCCCGGTGTGACAACCGCACCTGATGCCGTAGGTCACACCCCCGGTGTGACAACCGCACTTGACGCCGTAGGTCACACCTCCAGTGTGACAGTCGCACGCGACGCCGTAGGTCACACCTCCGGTGTGACAGTCGCACATGACGCGGCAGGTCACGCCCCCGGTGTGACAGTCGCACTTGACGCGGCAGGTCACACCCCCGGTGTGACAACCGCACCTGATGCGGCAGGTCACACCCCCGGTGTGACAACCGCACCTGATGCCGTAGGTCACACCTCCGATGTGACAACCGCACCTGATGCCGTAGGTCACACCTCCGATGTGACAACCGCACTTGACGCCGTAGGTCACACCCCCGGTGTGACAGTCGCACGCGACGCGGGCGATGCGGCTCCTAAAGAAGGTCCAGGTCCCGCCGCTGCGACCTATGTGCGCTTTCTCGCCGTGGCAGCCGCCGGCAGCCTGCTCTTCATCCTGCTCTGGAATCCGGACTACGGCGGCCAACGTGACTGGGACCTGTTCAGCCTGAGCAGCCTGCCTTTGACCGCGCTGGCTGGCGTGCTGCTGGGCCAGGTGTTGACCGAGGAACGCGCACGGCTGGAAGCGGCCCTGCCGCTGATTGCTGTTTCCGTTTTCCATACCGCAGCCTGGGTTTTTCAAAACACACAGCCGTGGGAGTGGCCGAAGTAAATGCAAAGCGCAGAGTACAAAGTGCAAAGTACCCGTTATCCGGTTGAGTGCGCATGCCTTCGCGCGCAGCTGCTTTGTGCTTTGCACTCTGTACTTTGCACTCTGTGCTTTCAAGGAGTGAACGATGAGCCTACATGACGGCGATCGAAATCCGGGGCCGACGTCTCGGCCAGTGTCACCCAATTCAAGCCAGGGCCTGCCCGATTGGATGAGCTCGCCCGCGGAGCCGCCGCCAGTGTTGACGCGGTCGCCGGCCGGGGGAAATCCACCGCCGCGGCTGCCGGGCGGCCGCCAGGCGGCGCGTCCAGGCGGCAACGGCGCCGGTCGTGGACGGTTCGCCGACGGATTTCTGATCGCGCTCATCGTCAGCACCATCCTGGGCCTGTTGGTCACGGCCGGGGGCGCCATTGGCTACGTTCTGATCGCGTCTGATCTGCCATCGCCCGATGAACTCCAGGGTCGCGCGGCGCTCTTTGTCAGCACGCGCATCTTTGACCGCAGCGGCAAGCCCCTCAACGAGGTCTTTGATTCAGGATCAGGCCGCCGTTCTCTGGTCAAGCTCAATCAAATCGCGCCTGACCTGCTGCACGCCACCATCGCCACCGAGGACGCCAACTTCTACCTTCACCCTGGCGTAGACCCTGTCGGCATCGCACGCCTGGTCTGGCGGGCCGTTCGGGAGCGCGAGGCCGTCATTGGCGGTTCTACGATTGCGCAGCAGTTGGTCAAACTGGTGTTCTTGACGCCCGAACGCACGGTCACGCGCAAGGTCAAAGAAGCAATCCTGGCAGCCGAAATCACGCGCACCTATCCACGCGACCGCATCCTGGAAATCTACCTGAACGAGATTTACTACGGCAACGCCGCGTATGGCATCGAGGCGGCCGCGCAGACCTATTTTGGCAAGCCGGCCTCGGACTTGGCCCTGCCGGAAGCCGCCTTGTTGGCTGGTCTGCCGCAGGCGCCTGCCTTCTATGACCCTTACACCAATCCAACCGGGGCCAAGGCGCGCCAGGCCGTGGTGCTGCGCTTGATGGTCAAGGAAGGCTACATCACGCCGCAGGAGGCGGACGCAGCCTGGCTGGCTTGGGACGCGCAGCGTATCCCGCTCGTGCCGCTGCATTACACCTTCGAGGCGCCGCATTTTGTGGTCTACGTGCGTGAGCAGCTGGAGCGCGCCTACGGCCCAGGGATTCTGTACAAAGGCGGCCTGCAGGTTTACACCACGCTCGACAGCGATCTGCAGAAGCTGGCCGAAGAGACCGCACGCGCGCGTATTGCGCGCTTCACGCCGCAGCAGCACGTGACCAACGCCGCGTTGGTGGCTCTGCGGCCGCAGACCGGCGAAATCCTGGCGATGCTGGGCAGCGTGGATTTCAACGCGACCGAAATCTCCGGCCAGGTCAACGTCGCGATCAGTCCACGCCAACCAGGGTCGGCGGTCAAACCGCTGACCTACCTGACCGCATTTGCCTTGAGCCAGGACTGGTGGACGCCCGCAACCACCCTGATGGATATCAGCACGGAGTTTCCTGATGGCGCGGGCCGGCCGCCCTACGTCCCCAAGAACTACGATGACAAAGAGCATGGCCTGGTGACGGTGCGCAGCGCGCTGGCTAATTCCTATAATATCCCGGCCGTCAAGGCCCTGCAGCATGTCACAATCCCACGCCTGATCGAAACCGCCGAGCGCATGGGGATCAAGAGCTTGACCGGCGGCGACTTCGGTCTGTCGCTGACCCTGGGCGGCGGCGAGATGACGCTGCTGGAACTGACAGGCGCGTACGCAGTGTTGGCAAATCAGGGCATCCGCGTGCCGTCCGTGGCGATTCAGTGCGTGATCGGGCCTGATGGGCAGCTGCTGGGCCAGGGCGTCGAAGAGGTCAGCGCCGCGCCCTGCCAAGAGGCAGCAAACCGGCCGCACGGCGCGCTGCTCATCGAACCGCAGTCCGGACAACGGGCTGCGCCCGCCACCTACGCCTATCAGATCACCTCGATCCTGGCGGACAATGAGGCCCGCACGCCCGCGTTCGGTCCCAACAGCGTGCTGCGCCTGCCCGGCGACCGCCCGGCCGCAGTCAAGACCGGCACCACGAACGATTTTCGCGATAACTGGACCGTGGGTTATACGCCCGATTTGACGGTGGGCGTGTGGGTGGGCAACAGCGATGGCACGCCCATGCGCGGAATCAGCGGCGTGGCCGGCGCGGGGCCGATCTGGAACAGCTTCGTGGTTGCGGCGCTCAAGGACAAGCCGCCGTTGCCCTTCCCCGCGCCGGCCGACATCGAGTTGATCGAGGTGTGTGCGGATTCAGGCACGGTGCCCAGCGCAAGCTGCCCGGCGCGCCGCGCCGAGGTGTTCGTCAAGGGGCGCGGGCCGTTGAGCGCCGAGTTCGACATTCACCGCAAGGTGCGCATCTTCAAGGTTGGCGATCAGGAATACCTGGCGCCGCCCGAATGTCCCGATCAACTGGTGGAGGTGCGTGACTACACCGTCTACCCGCCAGAAGGGCGGCAGTGGGCGATTGACCACGGCATCCCGCAGCCGCCCACGGAGGTGGCGACCAACTGCCAGGCGCCGGACATCTTCATCCAGCAGCCGGCCGAGGGGGAAACGGTGGCTGGGCTGGTCACGCTGGTGGGCAAGACCGCGCTGCCTGATTTCGATCGCTACGATGTGGAATACGGCGAGGGCCACGATCCTCTTGGATGGGGACATGTGGATGGCCCCTTCTTCACGCCGGTGGATGGCGGCCCGCTGGCAACCTGGGACACGGCCACCCTTGCGCCTGGCCCGTTCACGCTGCGCATCCGCGTGTGGGACCGCAGCGGTCGTGAGTTCGAGGCGCGCGTGCGGCTGTTTGTTGGCGCCGCGCCGCCCACGCCGACACCCGCAGTCACGAGCACGCCGACGCCGGAGATCCTGCCGACGGCCACGCCCACCGCTGAACTGCTGGCTACTGCGACGCCCACACCGGAGTTTTTCCCGACCCCCACGCCCACCGCGCAGATTCCCACGCCAGGGCTGCCAACCGACACGCCCACGCCTGAAGTCACGCCCACGCCGCCGCCGGGCGATGAGCTGGTATTGCGCCTGGACCAGCCGCAGGATGGGGACACCGTGCGCGGCGTGGTAGACATCATCGGCGCCGCGTATGGCGCGGCGTTCGCCAGCTACCGCGTGGAACTGGGGCAGGCGCCTGATCCCTTCGTGTGGCTGCCATTGACTGTGGACGTGACGACGCCGGTTGAGCCGTCAGGCGTGCTGGCGTCCTGGAACACGACGACCATTGCCGACGCCACCTATATCCTGCGCCTGGTTGCCACGCGCCAGGATGGCAGCCAACTGGAGGTGCGCATCCGGGTCAGCGTGCAGAACGCATCGTGAGCGCACGTCCGGAGTTCGAGGGGACTGCGACGCTGCAAGCATAAAAGGGGCGGCGATCTTGTTGGTTGCGCCTGCACCAATTCGATTGTGCAGAGGCAAGGCGCGTGGTACAATCCAACCGATCAATGCCTTCCGATGATCATGTTTGAGGCTTACTTAGATAGGCGCCGGGTAACTGCTTAGACGGCGCGTCGTCGCAAGCAAGAGCGATTGAAATCGCACCTGATGGGCGTACCGCCGGGCGTCTACCTGCGTAGACGCGATGCCGCTCGTCGAAGTCCCTGCGGCGGCGCGCCCTTTCGGTCCAATTCATTCGGCGACTGCAGTCGGTGCAGGATGCCTGAGTAATTGCGGCGCCGGTGCGAATGTCTATGACAGGAAGTGTGGGGAAGATGAACCATGAGCACAGCAATGGCAACTGTCACGATTGATCTGCCGATCTCGGTTTATGAACGTTTGCAGCAGGCGACACGCCAACAGAGTCGCTCCGTGCCAGAAATCGTACGGGACATGGTGCTGCGGGACATACCGTCACTTCCGTCGCTGCCACATGACTTCGAAGCTGAATTGGATGCCTTCGAGCGTCTTTCAGATGATGTGCTATGGTTGATTGCGCGCAGCACCTTGTCTAGATCAGATCAGCGCGCCTTTGCAAGGTTGAATCGTTTGGCCCAACAGCGATCATTGAACGTCTCTGAGCAGGCCAGGCAGCAGGCTTTGACGGAGATCTATGACCGCACGCTTGTGCGTCGAGCGCATGCGTCTGTCATCCTCAAGAGGCGCGGGTATGATCTCACTGATCCGGATAGTTTGCGATCATCATGAGTCAAGCTCACGTATCTCCCGAACAGTGGCAGAGGATCGCAGCTGATGCGCAGCATCGCTGTGGATATTGCCAGACCCAAGAGGCAATCGCCGGTATGCCGTTTGAGATCGAGCACATTGTCCCGAGAAAGCTGGGCGGCTCATCAGACGAAAGCAACCGGTGGCTTGCCTGCCCTCGCTGTAATCGCTTCAAGGGCGATCGCACGCACGGTTTGGATACAGTGACCCAGGCCACAGCACCTCTGTTCAATCCACGCCGGCAGGTTTGGCAGGATCATTTTGCTTGGGCAGACGGCGGCGTCACGATCGTGGGACTGACTCCCACCGGTCGGGCTACGGTATACGTGCTGCAAATGAACAATCCTTACGTTACTCGCGCCCGATACGTTTGGGTGGCATGGGGATGGCACCCGCCTCGCGATTAGGCCGGCATAGGGCCGCTAGAGGCGGACGCGGCCTGATGCCGGTATGCAGCAAATCCCGTAGATCCAGACAACTTAACCCTGGCGGCAGTTCACTCCACGCGCGACCAGGTGCGCCAGCACGCGCTGGAAGCAGGCGGTGTCCGCGCCGACCATTTCTGGTGGGCAGATGCCTGCGCGCGTGAAAGTTCCATCCAACACCAGGCGCGCGACGCCGGTGCAGGTGTAGCCGGTGGTGCGCGCCATCGAAGAGACGCCGCTCAGCGGGTCGGTCTGATCGTACAGGTGATACGTGTACGTCTGCGGCTGACCCGCTTCCGTCCCGCTGATACGCACACGCATGATCGTGAACTCTGGTTCGTTGGCGTCCAGGCGCCATTGTTCCAGCAGCAGCGCCGCGGTGACATCGAGGGGGCGCACCTCCACACCGTGGACCAATCGCGGTGCGGCGTCGAAGAAGCCGCTCGCGCGCAGCACCCGGATCAACTCGATGTGACCGGGATAGCGCAGCGTTTTTTCGACCATATTGGGCGCCGGAATGGTGCGCAGCAGCGTGCGCAGGCCATCGGTGTTGAAAGCCTCCAGCACGCCCACCGGTTCAAGCGTCACGAGTTCGGCATCCGAGAGCGCAGGTTTGACCACGATCTCGCCGTTGACCACCATGCGCGCTGGTCTCGTGTACTCCTCGATGACATCAATCGGGGAAAAGGGGGCTTTGTACGCCCAGGGCCACACCCGACCGACCGGCAGCCCCCCCACCAGGCATTCGAACGATTCGACGTTCATGTGCGCGTGGTGATAGCCCAGGATGAGGTTGCCCAGGCCTGGCGCCACGCCGCAATCCACGACCGCTGTGACTCCGTGTTGGCGAGCCAGATCGTCCAGCGCGAAGGGGTCCTCCGGGAAAAAGGAAATGTCCACGATATTTTTGCCCGCGGCGATGACCGCGGCCAGGGTTTGGTAGCCCAGGAACCCAGGCACGGCCCCAATCACCAGGTCTGCATCCGCCACGGCCTGGCTCACGGCTGTCGAATGAGCCAGGTCGGCCGGCCTAAAAGCCAGCGGGTAGCGATCGGTCAGGGCCGCGCCGCGCGCGCGATTCGCATCCACCACCGTGACGGCAAAATCATGGCACAGGTCGGCGGCCATTGCGCCGCCGACCATGCCTGCGCCTAAGACAACCACATGCTTCATTTGGTCCGCCTCGCCGCTCAGTACGCGCCTTAGAGCGCTCGTCATGCCGGCACCGAGGCCAGCCCCTTGCCATTCGGGCCTGGCGGCGTCACCACTGGCTGTTCCACGACCATTTGCTCCTCGCGGCGGAATTGACTCATGTAAAGATCGTAGTAGACCCCACCCTTCGCCAACAGTTCGTCGTGTTTGCCTCGTTCGACGATTTCGCCCGCGGCCAGCACCAGCACCTGATCGGCATTGCGAATCGTGCTCAGGCGATGGGCAATGACGAAACTGGTGCGCCCGGCCAACAGTTTGTTCAGCGCGGCCTGAATCTGGCGCTCCGTGCGGGTGTCCACGCTCGAAGTAGCCTCGTCCAGGATCAGAATGCGCGGGTTGCTCAGCGCGGCCCGGGCAATGGCCAGGAGCTGGCGTTGGCCCTGGCTGAGGCCGCTGCCGCGCTCGCCGAGCAAGGTCTGATAGCCATCCGGCAGGCGCTCGATGAACTGGTTGGCCTGCACCAACTTGGCCGCGGCAATCACCTCGTCATCGCTGGCCTCCGGCTTGCCATAGCGGATGTTGTTCATCACCGTGTCGCTGAACAGGAAGGTGTCCTGCAGAACGATGCCGATTTGGCGGCGCAGGCTGGCCGCGGTGACGTCGCGCACATCAATGCCGTCAATGCGCACCGCGCCGTCGGTGACATCGTAGAAGCGCGGCAGCAAGTTGATGATGGTGGTCTTGCCTGCGCCGGTGGGGCCGACAATGGCAATCGTCTGGCCTGGCTCGGCTGTCAGGCTGACATTCTGCAGCACAGGGATGCCCTTTTTGTAAGCGGCATGTACGTGATCGAACTCCACACGCCCTTGGATGGCCGGCAGCGGTTGGGCGCCCGGTTTGTCGAACACCTCGGGCGCCTGGTCGAGCAGGCCAAAGATGCGCTCGCCGCCGGCAATCGCGCTCTGGATGTTGGTCCACAGCACGGATACCTGCTGGATGGGCTGATTGAAACGCTGCACGTAATTCAGGAAGGTGACGATCAGGCCCAGGGTGACGGTGGCGCCCATCAGGTTATTGCCGCGCAGCAGAGCCAGGCCGCCCACGCCGGTCACGATGGCAATGGCGACATAGCCCAGCGCTTCGAGGGTTGGCGCAAGCGCGCTGGTGAAGGCCACGGCGCGCACGTTCGCATCGCGGTTGGCCGCGTTGGTGACGCGGAACTGGTCAATGTTCTCTTGTTCCCGGTTGAACGCCTGCACCTCGCGCACGTTGGCAATGGACTCTTGCAGGTCCGCGTTGACATTGCCAATCTCCTGGCGACTGCGGCGGAAAGCCTTGCGCGCCTGACCGGAGAACCAAAGCGTTGCCACGATCATGAACGGCAGCACCGCCAGGGAGATCAGGGCATAGGCCCAGCTCAAGGCGAGCATTTTATACATGACCCATACGATCAGGAGGATGCCGCTCAGCACGTTGACCAGGGCAAAGCTGAACACCTGCTGGATCGTGTCAATGTCATTGGTGACGCGGCTCATGATCGCGCCGGCCTCATGCTCGGCATAGTAGTTGAGCGATAAGCGGTGCACCTGCGCGAACAGGTCATCGCGCATCTTGCGCAGCACGTGATTGCCAGACCATGACATGGCGTAGAACTGCAGGCCGCCGGTGATGGAGCCGGCAACATACAGACCGACCACCAATAGAATCACACGCCCCAGGCCGGCCACTGTGTCAGCCGTGCTGCGTGTGGCGGCGTCGGTGGTGTCGAACCAACAGGTGCTCTTGGCGGCCTGCGTTTGCTGACCAGCAAAGCCACTGGCGCCTGCCGCGCCGCCCGTCAACCGGGCGCTGGCCGCCGGCGTCAGGTAGCAGTCCACCGCCTGACCGATCAACTCGGGCGCAGTCACTTGCGCCCAGGTGCCAGCAATGACCAGCGCAGCAACCAGCAGCAGGATAGGCCAGAAGGCCTTGAAATAGACCGCAAAACGGCGCAGGGTGGCCCCGACGCGCTGTGGCTTGAGCGTCTCGCGCTCCAGGAGGGCGCGCGGCCCCCCAGGTCCTCCCATCATCGTAGTGTCTCCTTATTCAGCGTGGCCGTTTCTAGCCGCGCGGGTGGTTCGTCGGCCAGGGCCACATCGCTCACCAGCTGCGAATGATAAATGTCAGCGTAGAGGGGGCTGTTTTCCATGAGGTCCTCGTGTTTGCCGCGGGCGACGATGCGTCCCTTTTCCAGCACCAGGATTTGATCGGCGTTCACCACGGTCGTGATGCGCTGGGCAATGACGAAGCTGGTGCGGCCGTGCATCAAACCGGTCAATGCCTGCTGAATCTGAAACTCAGTCTGCAGGTCAACCGAACTGGTGGAATCGTCCAGGATCAGCAGGCGCGGGTTGAGCAGCAGCGCGCGTGCGATGGCAATGCGCTGTTTCTGTCCGCCGCTCAGGGTCGTTCCGCGTTCGCCCACCGGGCTTTCGTAGCCAGCCGGAAAGCTCATGATGAAGTCGTGCGCCGAGGCGGCTTTGGCCGCGGCCGTGACTTCTGCCAGCGTAGCGTCGGGGCGACCAAATGCGATGTTCTCGCGAATCGTGCCGCTGAAGAGGTTGGTCTCTTGCAGCACAATGCCGATCTGCGAGCGCAGAGAATCGAGCGTCACATCCCGCAGGTCATACCCATCAATGCGCACATGCCCTTCGTTGACGTCGTAGAAGCGCGGCAGCAGGTTGATGATCGTAGTCTTGCCGCTGCCGGTCGCGCCAAGCAGGGCGACGGTTTCGCCGGGCTGCGCTTCGAAGCTGACATGCGAGAGCACCGGTTCTCCGCTTTCAAAATAGCGAAAGGTGACATCTTCGAAGGTGACATGGCCCTGCACATGAGGCAAGACGATCGCGCCTGGCTTGTCGGCCACATCATTCTTGGCATCGAAAATCTCGAAAATGCGCGCTGCCGACGCGCTGGCTTGAGACATCTGGCTGATGATGAAGCCCAACTGGCCGATGGGAAAGAAGACGTAGACCAGGTAGAGGCTGAACTTCTGCCATTCGCCAAAGCTCAGGGTGCCGTCAATGATCTGTTTGCCGCCAAAGTAGAGCACGGCGGCCTGCCCCAGGTTCGCAATCAGGAAGACGACGGGGAAGAGGAAGGAGAAGACGCGTGAGACCTTGATGCTCTGCGCCATCAGGCTAGTCGCCGCCGCATCGAACTTGCGTTCTTCATCCGGTTCGCGCGCAAACGACTTCACCACCTTGATGCCGGCCAGGTTTTCCTGGAGCACGGTGTTGAGCCGAGACAGACGTTTTTGCACTTCCGCAAACAGCGGCTGACTAATCGCGCCGAACACCATGAACAAAAGGAGCGCGACCGGCAGCACCGGCAGCACGACCAGCGTTAGTTTGAGATTGGTGGTCGCCAGAATGATCAGGGTCGCCGTGAGCAGGACGAATGCCTGCAGCGCGAGGAGAAGACCCTGTCCGATGAAGAGACGCACTTTTTCCACATCATCCGTGGCGCGAATCATCAACTGCCCGGTCTGGTTGCGGTCATGGTAGCTGAACGACAACCGCTGAATCTTGGCGTAGAGGTCATTGCGGTAATCAAAGGCAATGCTCTGCGATACTCGTTCTGACGTATAGGCCTGCGCAAAGGCAAACATCCCGCGCATGACGGCAAAGGCGACGATGAGCAAAATGGCGCTGACCAGCACCTTCTCGCCCCCATCGCGATAGGTGACTAGCTGCTCAGGCGTCCAGCCCAGGCGCTGTAAGGCCGTGGTCAAGAAGGCCGCCGGCACCTGCGCCAACTGCTTGGCGATAAGACCCTTGGTGACGGCGTCAATGATGTTTTGCACCAGTTGGGGGACGGCCAGTTGAGCGCCGGTTGAAATGAAGAGGAACAAATAAGCGAGCGCCGTCAGGCGTTTGTAATGTCCCAGGTATTTGATGGCGCGGCCCAGTCCCCCTTTGGCCGGCATGTCCATCCGCACCTTGTGTCGTTTGACAAGTCGTGTTTGCACACAAATCTCCTTCTAGCCTGCAGGGTGCAATCTGGTGGATTGCGTTTCCACGGGCGGGTTGCTTACGAGAGCGTCGTTGTCACAGGCGCTGGCCGCGGCCTGTTTGAGAAGTGATCGCCGTAGGCGCATCAACAGCCCTAACAAAGTCTCTGTTTCTTGCGCACTCAGATCGGCGCACAATTGATTGAGGAAGGCGACATGCGCCGGCGCGCTTTCTCGCACCTGTGCGCGGGCGAGTTCGGTCAGGCGAATGGTGAATGAGCGCCGATCATGCTGGTCAAGCTGGCGTTCAATGAAGCCCTGTTCCTCCAGCCCACGCAACAAAGAACTGACCGTGTTCTTGCTGACGGATTGGTGCCTGCTCAGCACGGAAGGGGACAACCCGTTGGTGTTGCCATTCATCTCCGCCGCGTACAGGTGCATTAGCACCCCCCAGCGTGGTCCGGATAGCTGATCGTCGCGCAGACGCTCCGAAAAAATGACATCGTACAGATTGTTGACGATACGCACGGCGCGCAGCAACTGCACACCGCCAATCGTTTCGATGCCGTGCTGATGCATCAGTTGGCGGAAGCTTAGATCGTCAGGTTGAAATGATGGATCGTGATTCATGGCTCCTTTGCAAAGAGAATCAACGTGAAATGAGTGATTAGTAACATATCGAACTATTCCAAGCCGGACAAGTTTCCGACTTAACCATCGCTAATGATGTAGCTCATCTTCCAATGTGTGGTATAATCACGTGGCCGCCGCCGGCTGCATCCTCTACCATGCCGGTGACGCAAGAAAGGAATTCATGGTTACAGCCATTGTTCTCATCAACGTGGAGCACGGTCGCGTCAACGACGTGGCCGCGCAGTTGTTGACGCTGCCTGGCGTCACGGAGGTCTATTCGGTGGGCGGACGGTTCGACCTGGTCGCGGTGGCGCGAGTCAGAGACAACGATGCAATCGCCGACCTCGTCACCGATCACATGCTCAGGCTGAATTACATTCAGAGCACCGAGACCTTGATTGCGTTTCGGGCTTATTCGCAATATGACCTGGAGCGTATGTTTGCCATCGGGATGTAAGGCTGGGGCGCGCGCTCACGGGACTCGACTGAGCAGTTTGACAAAGCCGGTGCTCACACTCTCGAACTCGCCCATCAGGTAGGCTTGACTGCCCCAGGCCAGGATCACGTCCCCGCCAGCGGCCAACGCGGCGGCGCGGCGCGCCCGCTCCAGCGTGGGGTTGGCGCGGCCGCCGACGGGCAGCGGCCCCACGGCAAGCCCAACCGCCGCCTGCCGCTGACTTGCCATTATGGCCGTGTTCAGCGCCCGGTTCACGCCGGCAGACAGGTGTTCACCAGGCTGCGGCGCCAGCGCGCATACGGCGGCGCCTTCGGTTGTCCACCACGCGCCGTCGGTCAGCGTTGCCATCAGCGCCTCTGCCTCCGCAGGCGGCAATCCTTGCAGCCAGAGGACCACGCCGTCGTTCATTCTGATCCTTTTTGACCTCTAATTGGGCAAAATCTACTTGACCTTGCCGGCCCTGGGAGCGACAATACGTTCCACCAATGCGCGTCGATGCGCCATCATTTTGCCACAGGAATCGAGTTATGAGCGAATTTGCCCTTGATCCCGCCGCCACTGTAGGTCCGGTTGCTCTGACCGTTCAATCCCTTGAGCGGACATTGTATCTATACCGAGATATCTTGGGGATGGAGGCGCTGCCCGCGGAGGATGCCGATCTGACGTTAGCCGTGGATGGCGTCCCTCTATTTCGGTTGACTGCCAACCGTGTGGCGCACAAACGTTCGCCGCGCACCACGGGGTTGTTCCATGCGGCCATCCTGACGCCCAGCCGTTTGGACCTGGCGCGCACGCTGATGCGCCTGTTCGAGTCTGATTATCCGCTGCAAGGAGCGGCCGATCACCTGGTCAGCGAAGCGCTCTATCTGGCCGATCCGGATGGCAATGGCCTCGAAATCTACGCTGACCGTCCGCGCGAGCAGTGGCCGTACGTCGGCCAACAGGTGCAAATGACGACTGATCCACTCGATATGGAAGGACTGCTGGCTCTGTTGAAAAAAGATAACCAGCGTTGGAAGGGGCTGGCGGCAGGCACGCACATCGGACATGTCCACCTGCAAGTGAATGATATTCGCCAGGCTGAGGCTTTCTATTGCGGCGTGCTCGGTTTTGACCTGACGCAGCGCTATGGCCCCAGCGCCCTTTTCGCGTCCGTTGGCGGCTATCATCATCACCTGGGGATGAACACATGGAACAGCCTGGGCGCCTCGCCGCCCCCGCTGGACACGATTGGCTTACGCTATTTTACAATCAACCTGCCCGATCCGGCTCAACGCCAGCGCGTGGCCGCCCGCCTGGCTGAGAAGCAGATTGAGTTTTCCGAGCGACCGGATGGTCTTTTCTTACATGATCCAGCCGGCAACGGGGTGTTGATCCAGTAAGACCACCGCCGAGCGTGCGTTACGCTCGGCGGTGATTTTTTCAAGCCTTGACCCTGGCTGCATCAATGGCCGCCAGAATTTGCTGCGGCTTAGGATGATCGCCAATGTGTTTGCTGTAGTACGCCAGCAGCAGACGCCCATCTGGGCCGACGATGAAGACGCCCGGCATCTGCCGCACATCACCCACGGGCGCGCCGCCCACGTGCCTGCCAACTACCAGGTCAACGCCGCTGGCCCATACCCCCGGCCCCATGGTTTCCAAGAGCCCGGCGCGACCCAGGCCATATGTCCGGTAGGCTTCTTGTTGTGGGTCCGAAAGCATGACCACGGCTGGCGCACGCGCAGCCCCAAACTCGGCTGCTTCCTCCGGTTCGCCCATCGTGACCGCGGCCAGCGTCACACCACGCTTCGTCAATTCTGGCTGAAGCTCAACCAACCTGGTGAGCATGAGGCGACAGAACGGTCAGCCAAAATGTCGTAAGAAAGCGAAGACAACCGGTCCCTCTTGCCACAGCGTGGAGAGATTGACGAACGAACCGCTTGTTGTTTGTACGGTCACATCGGGCGCCACATCGCCCACGTCTAATCGTTTTTGCATTGTTTTCCTCAAATCATCCGGAAGATCGTGTCTGCAACGAAGCCTAGGCCAACGTCAGGTGCAGGCTGAGTGGCTTTCCGTCCTGCCCGCGCACCTCTGCCTGAACCTGCCCGTCGCGATCGAGTTTGACTTCGCCCTGATTCCCCTGCGTGTCGCGCAGCTTTAGACTCCCGTGGGCACGGATGCGCCAGACGCCAATGCGCGGCGCCAACTCGCTGGTGATGATGCCAACGGCATCGGCCTGGTAGTCGCCGTCTGCGCTGGCAAAATGGAACACAGAGGGCGCCGGCATTCCAAGCCCGCGCAATCCCACGGTTGTTCCCGTAATTTCCTCATGGCCGCTGATCTCGCCAACGCCTGCCAGGGTGATCCGATAGCTAAAGCGCAGATAGGGCGTGCTGCTTTCGTACACCACATGCGTCAAGGCGCCGGTCGTTGGATCGAACAGGTCCACCGTTCGCCCAATCGCATCGAAGCGCGGTTGATAGCGGGCCGGCCCATAGCTTGATGAGGCCGCCGCGGCATAAAGACCGAAGTGCGCCAGGGCCGCTGCGGCGGCATGGGGCAGCTGCGCAGCTATTCCTGTCAGTAATTCAGTTTTGTGTAAGCGTCGGGCCACCCATTCGGTAATGGATGAACCTTGTTCAGGTAACTCATAGGACACCCGACTTTGGGGCGTGCCACTCAAAACCAGGTTTACGGATGCGATTGTCATGCTTTTGCCTTCCTATCCATGCCTTTGCCGTTTTCGACTGCTATTGTGCAAACATTATACATACATTGAACATACCTGTCAAATCGGCGCCACCTCACGTGACGCGGCCGCGCAGGCTGCCTGCATCCGAGCCGCCTGTCCGTCTGGGGTGCATTTCAGAATAGGGGCGTAGCCCCGGAGGGGCTTTCACCTCGTAGCCGGATGGCCTTTGGCCTCCGGCGGGGTTGGATGCCGCATCGCCTGCGCGCAACCAACCCCGCCCGACCGTGAACGGATCGGGCTACAAGGTGAAAGGCCCTATCGGGCCTGACACCCTGGCAGGGGCTTGAATCTCGTAGCGGGCGCATTTCAGTATCGCGGCGTAGCCCACAAAGGTTGGGCTTGGCAGCGGTTGCAGCGATCGTTCGGCTGAGCTCACGACGAAGCCTCAATCGCCCGACCCGCCCCCATTCTGAAATGCACGCGTCCGTCTGTAGGAAAAAGAAACGTCCCTGGCGTCACGGCCAGAGACGTTCGAGAGGTCATGGGTTGTCGAGTGTCTGGCGTTTACTTACGCACAGCAGGCAGCCAGAGGCGTGGGCCAGACCCGGAGCCGACGATGATCGAGCCATTGATCGCCGTCACGCCGCCATCCACAACCGCGCTGCGATCGGTGATGCGGACTTTGCTGAAGTTCAGGCTGCTCGTGCCGGCCTGCATGCCCTTGAACTGCACGCTGGCCAGGATGCCGCTGCCGTTTGGCCCATTGCCCGTGCCCAGGGTGTAGGCCGCAAAGCGCACCGTGCCCGTTGTGTTGTTGATGAGGGGACCGAGCAGGTTGGCTGAGTAGGTGCTGCTGCCGGTGAGCATAGGGCCGAGGGTCACGCCATTCGCCACTGCATTCACCACAGCCGGATCAAAGGCGATGATGAATTCAAACGCGCCCAGGTTTTGAGCATTGCTGATCTGAACGTTGACGCTGCCGGTATTGTTGACGGCGAGCGTCAAGGGGTTGGGTGTCAGGCTGATACTGGCTGCATTCGGCGCGCCGCCAGCGGCGCTGGCAGCGGTTATCACGGCGGCCAGCAGACAAAGCACCACGGCTACCACGGCAAATCGTCGCATCGTTGTCCTCCTTCAGTCGAGTATCGGCGCCAAGCGGGAATTAGCGCCCTCTGCCTTCAGCATGACGCCGCTGACGTCTGCGGTGTTACTGGGCGTACATCGCGCGGCCCACAGGCCATCCGGTGTCACCGGGATGAACCATACTCATAGAATCCACGCCCGCTCTTGCGGCCCAGGTGCCCGGCGCTGACGAGGCGGCGCAGCAGCGTGGGCGCCTTGAAGCGCGTTTCACCCAGTTCTTCGAACAGCACATCGGCCACGAAGAGCGTCGTATCCAGACCGACGAAATCGGAGAGCGTGAGCGGTCCCATCGGGTGGTTGGCGCCCATCATCATACCATTATCAATATCTTCGCGGCTGGCCAGGCCCTGCTCGTATACGCGAATACCATCCAACAAATATGGGATGAGCAGGCGATTGACGACGAAGCCGGGCGCATCTTTGGCCACGATCATCTTCTTGCCCATGCGCTCGCCCACGGCGCGCGCCACATCCAGCGTGGCATCGTCCGTTTGCACGGTGCGCACGAGCTCGAGCAACGGCATGACGGGCACGGGGTTAAAGAAGTGCATGCCGAGCACCTGTGTCGGTCGCCGCGTCGCCGCGGCCAGGTCAATCACAGAAATGGAGGAAGTGTTGCTGGCAAGGATCGTCGAAGCCGGGCAGATGCCGTCCAACGACCGAAAGATATCCTGTTTTAGCTCCATGTCCTCCGTGACGGCCTCGATCACCAGGTCGCAGACGGCCAGGCTGTCATCCAGGCCCACAGCGCCCGACATATTCGCCTGCGCCGCGGCCTTGTCGGCGGCGCTCAGCTTGCCCTTGGCAACCGCTCGTTCCAGGGATTGCTCGATGCGTTGCATGCGTGTCGTGAGTAACTGCTCAGTCTGCTCGCGTATCAACACCTGAAAGCCGCTCTTGGCTGCTACTTCAGCAATACCCGAACCCATGAGACCACAGCCAATGACGCCGATGGTTTTGACTTCCATGATTGGTTGAACTTGCTCCTTTGCCTTCATGACTTCTACGGGCGGGGTGCACCGTTTGATTATAGCAAACGTGCTTAGGCTTGGCAATTGCACCTCCAATGGCCTGGCGTCTGGTCAAGTCCCCGCTCTCATGTTACAATCAACTCATGAAACTGTCGTTGGAGAATCAGTCATGAGTCTTTCGGCTGCGCCTGCAGTCCCGGCCGATTTCGTCAACACCCTCCAGCACGCCGTGACTGGCGCGGTGCGTTTCGATCCCACCAGCCGCGTACTTTACAGCACCGATGCCAGCAATTACCAGATCGAACCCCTGGGCGTCGTCATTCCCCGCACGGTAGACGACGTCGCTGCCACCGTCGCCATCTGCGCCCAGGCCGGCGTGCCGATCCTGGCGCGCGGCGCCGGCAGCTCCCTTTCCGGCCAGGCCATTGGCCGCGCGGTCATTCTCGATTGCTCAACCTACTTGGACAAGATCGAAGCCATACACGCGGAAGAGCGTTGGGTGCGCGTGCAGCCAGGCGTCGTCATCAACCGCCTGAACCGCGCGCTGCGGCCCTTCGACTTGATGCTGGGGCCAGACCCGGCCAGCGCCGAACGCGCGACCGTGGGCGGCAGCCTGGCCAACAACGCCACCGGCGCACATTCCATTCTATACGGTATGTTCGCGGATCAGGTGCTGGGCGCAGACGTTGTCCTGGCCGATGGCAGCCGCACGCACTTCGACACCCTATCGCCCGCCGATCCTGCCTGGGGCGGCCGCGCGGTCGGAGATTCGCATGCGGCCGCCATCTATGCCGGCGTGGGACGGCTGCTGCAAACCTACGGCCGCGACATACACGATCATTTCCCGGCGCACTGGCGTCGTTCCAGCGGCTATGGCTTGACCTACCTCTCACCTGATGCCCCAGGCCGCCATCCTACCTACGCCACGCGACCGCAAGGACTGGCGCCGCTCCTGGCCGGATCCGAAGGTACGCTGGCCGTCTTGACCAGCGTCACCCTGGCGGTCGTGCCGCGTCCAAAGCGCACGGCGCTGGCAATCTGTCAGTTCGATGATCTCCTGGCCGCCCTGGAGGCAACCAATGTCATCCTGGCCTGCCAGCCGTCGGCCGTGGAGCTGATGGATGACATGCTGATTGGCCTGGCGCGCCAACAGCCCGGCACGGCCCGCAAGATGTTCTTTGTAGATGGAACGCCGGCCGCGCTGCTGGTTGTTGAATTTACCGGCGCCAGCGAGGCCGAGTTGCATGCACATCTCGACCGCCTCGCGTCTGTGCTCCGCCAGGCCGGCTGGCCGCGCCCGCCGCTCCGCTTGCTGGACGCGAACGCGCAGGCCACGGTTTGGGATGTGCGCAAGGTGGGCCTGGGCATCCTGATGAGCATGCGCGGCGACCTCAAGCCGATTCCCTGCATCGAGGATGTCTCGGTGCCCGTTGCCAATCTACCGCGCTACGTGGCCGATGTTCTCGATCTGCTCAAGCGCCACAACACCCGCGGCGGCTTCTACGCGCACGCCAGCGCGGGCTGTCTGCACATTCGGCCCCTGGTCAACCTGAAAACCGGCCCTGGCGTGGAGATGATGGTAGACCTGGCGGACGCCGCGTGCGAGTTGGCTCTGCGCTATGGCGGGGTGATGACCGGCGAACATGGCGATGGCATTGCCCATTCGCACCTCAACGCGCGTCTCTTTGGCCCGCGCCTGTATGCCGCCATGTGCGACCTCAAGGCGATTTTTGATCCAGCGCATGTGCTCAATCCGGGCAAGAAGGTGCATGGGCCTGACCCGCGCGCCGATCTGCGCTACGGCCCAACGTATCGCACGCTCGAACTGCGCACCTATTTCGATTTTGGCGCGGACGGCGGTTTTGCCGGCGCCGTGGAGATGTGCAACGGCGCCGGCGTCTGCCGCAAGCTCGACGCGGGTACGATGTGCCCGTCGTTTCAGGCCACGCGTGAGGAGCAAGATTCGACGCGTGGCCGCGCCAACGCCCTGCGCGCCGCGCTCAGCGGACGCCCGTCCGCGCTGGCTTTGACCGGCGCGGAGCTGCACGCCGTCATGGACCTGTGCCTGGGCTGCAAGGCGTGCAAGACCGAGTGTCCAAGCAGTGTGGACATGGCGCGCATCAAGATGGAATACCTGGCATACGTCCAGGACGCACGCGGCGTGCCGCTGCGCAGCCGAATTTTTGGGCATATTGCCCGGCTCAACGCACTGGCCGCGTCGATCGCGCCCCTGGCGAACGTGGTTTTGCAGACGTCCGCCGCCCGCCGCGCGCTGACGGCGTTGGGGGTTCATCCCGCACGCACGCTGCCATCCCTCGCACACCAGACTTTCAGCGCCTGGTTCACGCGTCGCGCCGTTCCGCTCCGCCCTGGCGCCAACGGGCCGGTGCTGCTCTTTCACGACACCTGGGTCGAATATAACCATCCGGCCGTCGGCCAGGCCGCGGTGCGCCTGTTGGAGGCCGCCGGCTACCAGGTGTTGATTGCGCCGCAGCGACGCTGCTGCGGCCGGCCGCTGCTATCGAAAGGACTGCTGGCCGACGCGCAGCGCCTGGCGCACCATAATGTCGAAGTGCTGGCGCCGTACGTCGCCCAGGGAATGCCCGTTCTGGGGCTGGAGCCGAGCTGTGTCCTGAGTTTCCGCGATGAATACCTGGCCCTGCTGCCGGGAAATGAGCAAGCCCAGGCGCTGGCCGCGCGCAGCTTCACGATTGAGGAATTCTTGGATCAGGAATGTCGCGCCGGCCGCGTGCGCCTGCGGTTCAAACCCGGCAATGAGCATCTCCTGCTGCACGGCCACTGCCATCAAAAAGCGCTGGTGGGCGCCGGCCCGGCCTTGGCCCTGCTGCGCAGGCTGCCGGGGCGACAGGTGAGCGAAATCGAGGCCGGCTGCTGCGGCATGGCTGGTTCGTTTGGTTACGAAACGGAGCACTACGCGATCAGCCAGCGGATCGCCGAGGACCGCCTGCTGCCGGCCATTCAGGCCGCGCCGCAGGCGCAGATTGTGGCCGACGGCGTTTCCTGCCGGGAACAGATCGCGCATTTCAGCGGCCGCCGTGCGCGCCATGTGGTTGAGGTGCTGGCGGACGCGTTGGATTGAAATCCGAGACCGGAGATCGGAGATCGGAGACCAGAGATCGGAGACCAGAGATCGGAGACCGGGAGAATTGACCGAAGCTGTAGGTCATCGCCTCCGGCGTGACGGGTGGTGGTTACGCCAGCCATGTGAATAGAGGAGAAAAAAATGGGAACGGAGTTTGTGCGGGCCGGGCAGCCGGCGCCCAAGTTCAAGATGAAGGCCATTGGTTCCGGGCGTGAGATCAGCGCAGAGGCGCTGGCGGGTCATGTCTCGGTGCTGATTTTTGTCAACCAGGACACGCAGCGCGACGGCCGCGGCATCATCAAGGCCATTCGCGAGGAATACCCGAGCGCCGCGGAGGTGGTGATTGCCAGCGTGGTGGATTTGTCGCCGGTGCCAGTCATTTTGAAAGGCATGGCCGAGAACGTGCTCAAAGACTCATACCAGAAGTCGGCGGCCCGCCTGGCTGAGGGCAGCGACCCGGCCGCGTACGTCATCATCCTGCCCGACTGGAAAGGCGAGCTGCTGAAAGCCTTCGGCGTGAAGGCCGTCAACAAGCAGCCCGCCTTTGTCGTCATTGATCGCACGGGCCAGATCGCCGGCGCTTACCAGGGCGATGACCCGGGGGCCGCAGCCGTCACCCTGCTCGCCGATCTCGTGGTCTAAGCGATTCGATCGTAGGTCATCGCCTCCGGCGTGACAGCATTGCATCTCACACAACCCGCGTCCCGCCGTAGGTCATCGCCTCCAGCGTGACGACATCGCATTTCACACAACCCGCGTCCCGCCGTAGGTCATTGCCTCCGGCGTGACGGCATTGTATTTCACACAACCCGCGTCCCGCCGTAGGTCATCGCCTCCGGCGTGACGACATTGTATTTCACACAACATCCGTCCCACCGTAGGTCATCGCCTCCGGCGTGACAACATTGTATTTCACACAACATCCGTCTCACGGTCAGTTGTCGTCTCCCGTGCGACGAACGTTGTCACACCGGAGATGTGACCCATGAGGACGACGCGCGGGATGGCCGTCGTCTCGGTATGGCGAGCGTTGTCACACCGGAGATGTGACCTACGGCGTGCCGAGTGGGCGTCGTCTCTGGTGCGACAAACGTTGTCACTCCGGAGGTCATCGCCTCCGGCGTGACAACATTGTATTTCACACAACCCGCGTCTCACCGTAGGTCATCGCCTCCGGCGTGACGACATCGTATTTTACACAACCTGCGTCACCACGGATGTCCTTGCTTCCGGCGTGACGGATACCGCATGATGGAGCAAGCTACCCTATGAACTTCCGACGCTATTACGTACCCGACTCCATCGTTTTCATTACCAATGTCGTCCAGGGGCGCGAACCAGTGTTTGCTCATGAGCCAACCCTGAACCTTTTCCTCGAAACACTGCGGAATACAAAGAAACTGCACTCGTTTATCATGATCGCGTATGTCTTCTTGCCCGATCACATGCACCTTCTGATCAGGCCGAATGGTAGGAGCAGTTTTAGCCAAATCATGCAGTCGGCAAAATCGTACTTCACCCATGCGTACAAGGACATGCTTGGAATTGATGGGAGGATGAAGTTCTGGCAGAAACGATTTCAGGATCATGTGATTCGTGATGATGAGGACTTCGAGAATCACGCCAACTATATTCACTACAACCCGGTAAAGCACGGGTACGTAACTCGCCCTGAGGACTGGCCGCACAGCAGTTTCTCGGCATGGAAATCAAGAGGGTTCTACCCAGAACAATGGGGATGGACACTGCCTGATTCGCTCAGATCATTCAATCGGGACGATTTGGAATGAGCTGTGATCAATAATCAAAGAGTTTTCTGGAGGCCGTCGTCGCCGGCATGACGGGCGCGGTCACACCGGAGATGTGACCCGTGAGGACGGCGACGCGTAGAATGGGTGGCGGCGCGACATGGCGAGCGCGGTCACACCGGAGATGTGACCTACGAGGAGGAGGCGCCTCCGGCATGACGACCAAACGTCATGCCGGAGGCGCACTGGTTTACTCTTCCAATGTGCTGACGTCGCCTTCGGGCAGACCCTGGGCGCGCGCTTTGAGCACGCGGCGCATGATCTTGCCGGAACGCGTCTTCGGCAGTTTATCCACGAAGTTGACTGCTTCGGGTTTGGCAATCGGGCCGAGGTGTTGCCCCACGTGCGTGCGCAGCTCGTCCGCGAGCGCGGGGCTGGGCTGGTAGCCTTGACGTAAGATGCAGAAAGCGTGAATAGCCTGGCCTTTGATCTCATGCGCCAGGCCGATGGCCGCGGCTTCGGCCACAGCGGGATGGGACACCAGCGCGCTTTCGATTTCCGCGGTGCCCAGGCGATAGCCGGAGACTTTGATCACATCGTCTACGCGGCCGATGATCCAGAAATAGCCGTCCTTGTCGCGACGCGCCGAATCGCCAGCCAGGTATTTGCCCGGATATTTGCTCCAATACTGGCGCACGTAGCGGTCCGGGTCTTTGTAGATGGTGCGCATCATGGCTGGCCATGGCTTCGTCAGCACCAGGTAGCCCTCTTCCTCATCCGGCGCTGGATTGCCAGCCTCATCCAGGATTTCAGCTTCTTGTCCAAAGAAGGGCCGTGTGCCGCTGCCAGGCTTGAGCGGCACAACCGGCGTGGGCGTAATCATGAACATGCCGGTTTCGGTCTGCCACCAGGTGTCCATGATCGGGCAGCGCCCTCCGCCGATGACGCGATGATACCAGCGCCACGCCTCCGGGTTGATCGGCTCGCCGACGGAGCCGAGCAGGCGCAGCGATGACAGGTCATGCCGGTGCGGCCATGATTCGCCGAAGCGCATCAGACCCCGAATCGCGGTCGGCGCGGTGTAGAGAACATTGATGCCATACTTTTCGATCAGCGACCACCAACGGTTGGGGTAGGGATAAGTCGGCGCGCCTTCGTACATGAACGAGGTGGCGCCCATGATCAGCGGGGCGTAGACAATGTAGGAGTGACCCGTGACCCACCCCGGATCTGCAGCGCACCACCAGCGATCATCATCACGCAAGTCAAAAACATATTTGAGCGTGGCGTAGATGCCGACCATATAGCCGCCGTGGACGTGCAAAATGGCCTTGGGCCTGCCGGTCGTGCCGGAGGTGTAAAGCATGTAGAGCGGGTCATCTGCATCCATGACTTCAGTCGCGCACTTGGGGCTGGCGATGGGCAGCTTCATCAGGTCGTGGTACCAATAGTCGCGACCGGTTTCCATATTGACCTGGTGGCCGGTGCGCTGCACCACGAGCACCGTCTCAATCGTCGGGCAGTGTTTAACCGCCTCATCCATCGTCTTTTTGAGCTCGACGACCTTGCCGTTCATCCAACCGCCGTCCGCTGTGATCGCGACCTTCGATTCGGAATCCTCGATGCGGCCTTGCAGCGCGTCCACGCTGAAGCCGCCGTAGACGACGGAATGCACCGCTCCGATCTTGGCGCAAGCCAGCATGGCAATGACAATCTCTGGGATGCGCGGCATGTAGATCGTCACGCGATCGCCCTTCTTCACCCCCATGGCTTTGAGCACGTTCGCGAATTGGTTGACCTCACGATTGAGCGCAAAATAGGAATAGGTGCGCACGCTGCCGTTTTCACCGACCCAGATCAGCGCCAGTTTGTTGCGCCGTTCGGTCGCCTGGTGGCGATCCAGCGCGTTATGGATGATGTTGCACTTGGCGCCGACGAACCAACGAAAGAACGGAGGGTTACTATCATCCAGGACTTTCTCCCATGGTTGGTACCATCCCAGTTCGGACGCTTCATCGGCCCAAAAACCTTCCAGGTTATCCGCCGCATAGCGGGCGAGGGCGTCCCAGTCCTTGAGTCTGGCGCGCTCGATCACGTCAGAAGAGGGATAAATCATCTCACTGGCTATAGCGGTTGTCGTCTCGGCGGCTGATTCGCTCATATGGTCGCTCCCTTATGGCTGATAATGATTGCGCAGGCCTGGCATCGCGCCGTCTGATGGCGGCGACAAGCCAGGCTCTTGTATCGTTCAACTGAGGTCATTTGCCCAGGGGCACGTGTCAGCGTATGTCGCCTCGTCGGCCTGTCGCGTGCACGTAGGGCAGCCAAGCGGCGCGCGCAGACACGGATAGGACGCCAAGCGCATCGTGGTGATCGGTCAGGGCAATTGATTGTACCAGATTCGCCCGATTTTCACCAACCGGCCAGCGGGCGCGGGTGCATTTCAAATCGGGGGCGTAGCCCCGCAGGGGCTTGCACCTCGTAGCCGGATGGCCTTTGGCCTCCGGCGGGGTTGCACCGGATGGCGTGCGCGCAACCAACGCCGCCCGACCGTGAACGGATCGGGCTACAAGGTGAAAGGCCCTATCGGGCCTGACCGCGCGCGAGGGGTTTGTATTTCATGGCGGGCGCATTTCAGTTCCGCTGCGTAGCCGACATCGCCCGCGGCGGCGCCAGATGCTTGTGCGGCGAGCCTGCGCAAGGTTGGTTCTGCGGGCCATCCCCTTGCGAAGGCTGCCTCAACGACAAATTGTCGGACAAGCCGGCGCCGTTCTTCCCGGCGCCAGCTCCTTACACGGCGAGCCTTCGCAAGGTTGGTTCTGCGGGCCATCCCCTTGCGAAGGCTGCCTCAACGACAAATCGTCGGACAAGCCGGCGCCGTTCTTCCCGGCGCCAGCTCCTTACACGGCGAGCCTTCGCAAGGTTGGGCGGACGCGCCTGGCAACTCTCGCAGGGGCGCGCGGACATCACGATGGAACGCCTGCGGCGACGCGCGCCTCTGCGTGCGCCATTTCGACGCAGCCCTGCGAGGAGGCGCGGGGTTAGGCCAGCACAGGAGACGTTTCGGGTTGGTGGACTGCCGCGGCGCGGCGGAGAAACAGCGCCAGCAAGGGAGGTGTGAGCAGGGTGCTCAGAATGACCACGATCACGATGATAGAGAAAACCTGGTCTGAAATGACGCCCAAGGAGCGACCGGAGGCGGCGAAAATCAATCCGACCTCGCCGCGCGGAATCATGCCCATGCCGACCACCACGCGATTGACTGGGCCTGCTGCCAAGCCTGAGACCATCTTGCCGACGAAAGCGACTGCCGTGATACCCAGGGCGATCATGAGTGTGGTAGGATCGAGTAAAGATTCCAGGCGGACGCTCATGCCGGTGAGGACAAAGAAGATCGGTACGAGGAAATGTCCCAGCGGCTCCAGCAGGTCTTCGATGTGGCGGTCCACATGGTGCTCAATCACCGCTTCGACACGCGCCGCCACATCAGCGGGCGCGCCGACCATGGCCCGACGAAGATCGGGGACGATCTTGGGGTCTTCGAAATGCTCGAAGTGGACAGGTTCAAGCACAAGCCCCGCGGCAAAGGCGCCAACAATGGCGGCCAGGCCGATGGCTTCGGCAAAGTGGGCCGTGAGCAGGGCAAAGGCAATCGCCAGCGTGAATTTCATCCCCATACCAGTGTGAATCCTGGACAGGATCCGCCCCAGGCGCGCCGCCAAAATCTGGCCAAGGACAATCGCGCCGGTCAAAAAGACCAAGGCCTTGGCCGTAATGACGGCGATGGCGCCCAGGTTCACGGCGCCCGCGGTGACGATGGCCGAAACCACCGCCAGGATGATGAGGCCGATCACATCGTCAATGACGGCCGCGCCCAGGACAATTTGCGCTTCTGGCGTTTGCAGCTTACCGAAGTCGCGAAAGACACGCGCGGTGATTCCCACCGAGGTCGCGGTCAAAGCGGCGCCGATGAAGAGGTAGGTAGCCGACGGGAGGCCAGGCAGCAGCAGCGGGCCGATCACGTACGCGCCAAGCACAAACGGCGCGATGACGCCAATCAACGCCACCAGCAGCGCGCGCGCACCCACACGGCGCATCTGTTGGATGTTGGATTCAAGCCCGACCTGGAAGAGCAGGATGACAACGCCCAACTCAGCCAGGAACTTGATGATTTCATTGTCCTTCATCGGCTCTAGCCCGCGCAGGCCAACCAGCGCGAGATTGCCGAGGATCACCCCCGCGACCAACTCGCCCAACACGGCCGGCTGCCCAAAACGCTCCACCAGGCTGGCCGTCTTGGCCGCCAGCAAGATGAGAACAATCCAGACAAATGTAGATGAAACATTGATCTCGTGGGTGCGCTCAGTGATCGCTTGCACAAAAGGCAGCAAGATCGCCACAATCGCCAGGCTGCTCATCACACGATGACTTGTAATTTTCATCTGCCCCTCCTATCATCGCCCATGTCTTACATGATGCTTGTCCATTGTCGCGCGGCAGTCGCGCCAAAACCACGTTATTTTGTACGCAAGGACCGCGCCGCAACTTGGCACATTGCACAAATGCCGTGGTTTTGCAGACGGATGCCGATAAGCTAAAATTGGGCGCTCTGACACGGTACACAGGTGATCAGAGTTCAGATGTAGTGAATGCAGAAGGAGGAGTCAATGATGACACAGTCAACCCCACAAACGATGGGCCAGCAGTTTGGTCGCCGCTCTTGGGCGGAACCGTGGAAGATCAAGATGGTCGAGCCGCTGCGCATGGTGAGCCGCGCGGAGCGGGAGAAGGCGCTGGCCGAAGCCGGCTACAATACGTTTCTCCTGCGCTCGGAGGCGGTCTACATTGACTTGCTGACCGACAGCGGCACGAGCGCCATGAGCGATCGGCAGTGGGCTGGCATGATGCTGGGCGACGAAGCCTATGCCGGCAGCCGCAATTTCTACAACCTGGAAAATGCCATTCAGACCTACTATGGCTATCGCCACATCGTGCCAACCCACCAGGGACGCGGCGCGGAGCATTTGCTGAGCCAGACCACGATCAAGCCAGGGCAGTATGTCCCGGGCAACATGTACTTCACCACGACCCGCCTGCACCAGGAGATGGCTGGCGGCATATTCGTAGATGTGATCATTGACGAGGCCCATGACCCAGCCAATCTGCACCCGTTCAAGGGCAATGTGGACCTGGGCAAGGTGGAGGCGCTCATCCAGGAGAAGGGCGCCGCCAACATTGCGTACATCAGCCTGGCCGGCACGGTCAACATGGCGGGCGGCCAGCCGGTCAGCATGCAAAATGTGCGCGAGCTGCGCGCCCTGTGCGATCGCCACGGCATCAAGATCTATCTCGACGCCACGCGCATGGCGGAGAACGCCTATTTCATCCAGGAGCGCGAGCCGGGCTATGCTGACAAGTCCATTGCCGCCATCGTGTTGGAGTTCTGCAGTTACACGCACGGCGGGTGGATGAGCGCCAAGAAGGACAGCCTGGTCAATATCGGCGGCTGGCTGGCCGTCAACGACTGGGATTTGTTCGAAGAGCTGCGCAACCTGGTTGTGGTCTTCGAGGGTCTGCACACTTATGGCGGTTTGGCCGGCCGCGACATGGAGGCGATGGCGATTGGCACGGCCGAATCCATGCAGGATGATCACATCCGCGCCCGCATCGGCCAGGTGCGTTACCTGGGGCAACTGCTCACTGATTGGGGCATTCCGATCGTACAGCCAGTGGGCGGCCATGCCATCTTCGTGGACGCGCGGCGCTTTTACCCGCACATCCCGCAAGGCGAATTTCCCGCGCAGACCCTGGCCGCCCAGCTCTACCTCGATTCGGGCATCCGTTCGATGGAGCGCGGCGTCGTCAGCGCCGGCCGCAATGCCAAGACCGGGGATCACTACTACCCCAAGCTGGAACTGACCCGCTTGACCATTCCGCGTCGCGTCTACACACAGGCGCACATGGATGTGGTTGCGGAGTCGTTGAAGATCGTTTACGACAACCGTGAGCAGACGCGCGGCCTGCGCATGGTTTACGAGCCAAAATACCTGCGTTTCTTCCAGGCCCGCTTTGAACCGCTAGGCTGAGTCCCGCCGCAGCCGGTCGGTACTAGCGCGTGCCGACCGGTTGTGGTCCACTCATCGCCCTGCAAACTCGATTTGCATTCGATAGAGATCAATCACCGCGCCTGAACGGCGCATGAAGTCCATTCCGAGGATTCCCTCAATCTCAAAGCCGTAATCCATGCCGCTAATTTGAACCACAAACGGCGCCAATTTTTGCGGCCCAACCTGCAATTCATCCAATTGGCGGACAAATACCAGTTCCCGTCCACCCACACCGCGGATGAAGTGGATTTCGTCATCGAGGCGAGGCTCGATGCCCAACTGTGTCAGCGCGTCGATGCTCAAGCTGGTTTCAGCGGAGCCGGTGTCAATGAGCACAGGCGCAATGTCAATCTCGGCCCCCTGATAGATTGCGCGTACGCTGATGAAGGGCAGGCCGTCAACGACCTGAAGTTGCATATGCCCCTCGGATGCCAACCCAGCGACGTTCTCGAAATTCCAGTTTGGTTTGACTGGTGTGTAGAAACAGGAATTCACGCAAAGGGTATTGTTGATGATAGTGTCGGTAGCGCTGCATGGCTGTCATGCCATCCGGGCAGGCTTCGAGCACCGCCACCAATCCCACCTTCCACTGCTCATCTTCGCTGCGCGATTCCAGGGCCTCCATGACTACCCATTGCTCAGGGTAGGCGCGCTGAACCTCTGTCCAGGTCATAAATCACCTCCTCATTGACATCGCAATCATCTCACCCCCATTATACAGCGCTCGCACCTCCTAAACAAGCCCCTACAATCTCCGGTCTCCGGTCTCCGCTCTCTGATCTCCCTCTGTACAGATTGCACGTTCCTGCGACTTGATGTAAAGTAAGCCGCACGAGGGGGACATCTATGCGCCAGGTTCAGGACTTCGTCAGCCAGGTCGTTGACAACGTGGAAAAGGTCATCATTGGCAAGCGCCCGGTGATCGAAATGCTGCTGGTGGCGCTGCTGTGCGAGGGCCATGTGCTGCTGGAGGATGTGCCGGGCGTGGGCAAGACCATGCTCGCGCGCAGCATGGCGATCAGCCTGGGCGGGCAGTTCAAGCGCCTGCAGTGCACGCCCGACCTGCTCCCCAACGACGTGACCGGCGTGTCGGTCTTCAACCAGCAAACCAGCCAGTTTGAGTTTCACGCCGGCCCCATCTTCGTCAATATCCTCCTCGCCGACGAGATCAACCGCGCCACGCCGCGCACCCAGTCCGCGCTGCTGGAAGCGATGCAGGAGCAGCAGGTGACGGTGGACGGCGTCAGCCGCGCCTTGCCGCGGCCGTTCCTGGTGCTGGCGACGCAGAACCCCATCGAATATGAGGGCACCTTCCCCTTGCCCGAAGCCCAACTTGACCGTTTTCTCATGCGCCTGGCGGTTGGCTATCCCGCGCCGGCCGATGAACGCCGCCTGTTGATGGCTTTGCGCCGCGAGCATCCGATCAACACCCTGACCCCAGTCGTCACGGGCGAACAGCTGCTGGCCTTGCAGCGCCTGGTATGGGAAGTTCATGTCGAGGACAGCCTGCAAGACTACATCGTGCGCCTGGTCACCGCCACGCGGCAGCACCGCGACCTGGCCTTAGGCGCCAGCTCGCGCGCCAGCCTGGCCCTGTTCAAGACCGCGCAGGCGCTGGCCGCGTTGCGCGGGCGCGATCATGTGCTGCCGGATGACATCAAAGCGCTGGTCACCGCTACCCTGGCGCATCGCCTCATCGTGCGGCCAGAGGCTGAGCTGCGCGGACGCACGTCCGCCAGCGTGCTCAACGAGGTGCTGCAGGATACGCCGCTGGCGTTGGAGAACGGCGAGCGGAGAGCGGACAGTGACGCGGCCAAGTCGGGCGGCCGGTGAGAACATGTGGAAGCCTCGCCTAGGTCTGCAGGCCCACCAGGACAGCTAATGGAAGAACCATCATGCGCGAATACGTTCCGTTCCTGATCGCGCTGCTGCTCATTGCGGCTGTGCTGCGTGAGGATGCTATCCTGACGGTATTCTACGTCCTGGCTGGCGCGTACCTGGTGGGGCGTTGGTGGAGCCGGCGCGCCCTGGCCGCGGTCGAGATCAGCCGCGAGTTCGAGCCGCGTGCCTTTTGGGGCGAAGAGATCCCGGTGCGGCTCATTCTGCAAAACCGGGGCTGGCTGCCGGTTGTCTGGCTGCGCTTGCAGGAGAGCGTGCCCGCGGAGCTGGGTGTTCCGCAAGCCTTCAGCCTGATCACGCGCCTCGACGCGCATCACCACGTTCAGTTTGATTACACGGTGCACGCAGACCACCGCGGCTACTACCAGATTGGCCCGTTGCACCTGGCCTCTGGTGATTTGCTGGGCATCGTCGGCGACGAAGAACGCCAGGGCGGCATCAACTACCTGACCGTCTATCCACACATCGTGCCCTTACCGAATTTCACCCTGTCGTCGCATTCACCGCTGGGCACGCTGCGCCATCACCAGCCGATCTTCGAGGACCCCACGCGCGTGCGCGGCAAGCGCGACTACGTGGCCGGAGATTCCCTGCGCCGGGTGGACTGGAAAGCCACTGCCTCTAGCGGACGCTTGCAGGTCAAGCTGTTCGAACCATCCATTGCCCTGGAAGTGGTGGTGATGCTCGATCTGTGCGAAGAGGACTACGACCTGCGCACGCGCTTCGACACCTCGGAATTGGCCATCGTGACGGCCGCTTCGGTGGCAAACTGGGTGGTGCAGCGCAAGCAGACCGTGGGCCTGATCTGCAATGGCGTTGACCCGCTGTACGAAACGACACACCACGTGCTGCCTGCGCGCAAAGGCCGCGGACACCTGATGCGCTGCCTGGATATCCTGGCGCGCATCCAGCTTGGCGCAACGATCCCGGTGGTCAGCCTCCTGCGTGAGGCGTTGGTTCACCTGGCCTGGGGAACCACCCTGGTGCTCATTACCGGCCAGGTGGATGACGCGCTGCTGGCCGTGGGCTTGCAAGCCCAGCGGCACGGCGTCAACCTGGTCGTGTTCGTCTGCAGCAAAATCAGCCCACCGGCGGAGATCAAGCGCCGCGCCGCGCACGTAGCTTTTCCCGTGACCTGGCTGCGCCATGAGAGAGACCTGGAGGTGTGGCAATGGGGCTGATCGCGGGGATTCGCCGCAATGAACGCCCATCCGTTTTCGCTACCCATTTTCTGGTCAGCGTGATGCTTGTTTGTCTCGCCTCTTTGCTGATCCAGGTTGGTCAGCGCCTGGCGCCGGGATGGAACGGCCGCTACCTGGTGATCGTGGCCTTTTTAGCCGCCGTGGAATCCTTCATCACCAAACGCAGTCTGAAGCGTGCATCGGTTTTTAGCAGCGTGTGGCTGACGCGCCGCGGCATCGAGTTCATCGTCATGCTCGTCGCGCTCAAGGCCACGCTCTATCTGCTGCGCGATCCGTCGCAGTTCTGGCGCGATCTGCCCACCTGGCGCACCGATTTTCTGAATCATTTTTTCACCGGCGAGTATTTCGTGGCCGTGATGTTTGTGATTCTGATTTGGCTGATTGGCGGCGCGTTCACCGATTCCCTCCTTGAATTGGAGGGGGATGCCGAGTTCATTGAGGAGGAAGCGCGCGTGGGTCTGCGCAGCGACCGGCCCGCCGCGCGCCAACAGCTGGCGCGCCAATTTTTCGTCGTCGGCGGCATCATGCTGGCGCTCGTCGGCCTGCTGCGCCTTGACCTGCAGGTGCTGCAAATTGGCCCGCCAATCGCTCGCGCCGGCGTCGTAGAGACGCTGATCTATTTCGTCTTGGGGCTGGCGCTGTTGGGACAAAGCCGCTTTGCCGTGCTGCGCGCGCGCTGGATTTGGGATCGCATCCCCATGCAAACCAACGTGGCGACGCCCTGGTTTGTCTACAGCCTGCTGCTCCTGGTCGTGTTGGCGCTCGTTGGGGCTTTCTTGCCTACTGTCTACTCCCTGGATTTGCTGGCGACCCTGGGCTACCTCGTAGGCCTGATGGCGTATGCCTTGAACTTCCTCTTTTTTGCTATCGTGCTGCTTGTTGGCATCATTATCCGCTTCGTGCTGAGTCTCTTTGGGCAAACGCAGCCAGCGCCGACGCCGGCCATGCCGCCGCCGCCCTTGCCCGCGCTGCCCGCGCCGCTGCACGCGACCACGCCCTGGCCCTGGTTCGAACTGCTCAAATCGGTCGTCTTCTGGGCCGTGTTCATCGGCGTCATCGCGGCCGCTCTTGTCAGCTACGTGCGCCAGAACCGGGAGCTTCTTCAGTCTTGGGATCATGTGCCCATTCTGCACTGGTTGTTTGAGCGCTGGGGTTGGCTGGCCGCGCGGCTGCGACGGGCATCGCAGCGGCTGGCGGCCTTACCGGCCAGGCTGCGCCGGCCGCAGCTCACCCCGCCGGCAGTCAAAGGGGATGCCTGGGGTTTCATCAACCTCCGTCGCCTCTCCGCGCGTGAACGCGTGCAGTTCTATTACCTGGCATTCGTCCGCCGCGGGCGCGAACACGGCTTGCCGCGGCAGCCGGGCCAAACCCCGCTGGAATACGCGGCCACGCTGACCGCCGAGCTGCCGGAGAGTCAGCCCGATGTCGCGGCCCTCACGGCGTCGTTCAACGAAGCTCGCTACAGCCAGCACGAAATCAACGCCGGCCAGGTCAGCCTGGTGCAGCGCGCCTGGGAGCACATCAAACGCACGCTGCGCAGTACCAGACCGTAGGCCGGGCGCTTGAAACCGAAGTAACGGCTGCCAGGCCTGCCTGCTCACGCTTACCCTGGTCGCCGCAGGGCGACTTTGCTATCGCCCAGCAGTATCAACGCCAAGAAAGGAATCACTTTTCATGCGTATGAGTCACTTGTTTGGTCAGACCTGGCGTGAGGCGCCGGCCGAGGCCGAGATAGCCAGCCACCAACTCATGGTGCGCGCGGCATTGATTCGTCCCCTGGCCGCGGGCATCTTTGCCTATCTGCCGCTGGCGCGCCGCGCCATGAACAAGATCGAAGCCATCATCCGCCAGGAGATGGATGCCATCGGCGGGCAGGAGGTGACCATGCCGGTGGTGCAGCCGGCCGAGCTGTGGCAGCAGAGCGGACGCTGGGATCGCATCGGCCCTGAACTGGCGCGGCTCAAGGATCGCGGCGGCCGCGACCTGGTGCTGGCGATGACGCACGAAGAGGTGGTGGCCGACCTGGCGCGGCGCGAGATTCGTTCGTATCGTCAACTGCCGCGGCTGATTTACCACCTGCAGACCAAGTTCCGCGACGAGCCGCGGTCGCGTGGCGGCCTGATCCGCGTGCGTGAGTTCACGATGAAGGATTCTTACAGCCTGGATGCCGATGACCAGGGCCTGGAGCGGCAGTACCAGGCGCACTACCACGCCTACTTTCGGATCTTCCGACGCTGCGGTTTACCGGTCAGCGCCGTGCAGTCGGATGTGGGCATGATGGGCGGGCACAGCGCGCACGAGTACATGTACCTGACTCCCATTGGCGAAGACACCCTGCTCTTGTGCGATGCCTGCGGTTACGCGGCCAATCGCCAGGTGGCGACCACGCGCAAACCACAGCCTATCGCAGAGCCGCTGCTGCCGTTGGCTGAAGTAGCTACCCCAGACGCCACCACGATTTCCGCGCTGGCCGAATTGTTACGGGTTCCCGCCAGCCGCACCGCCAAAGCCTTCTTCGCCGTGGCGACGCTCGACCGCGAGGGTCAGAGCCTCGACCGCTTCGTTTTTGCCGTGGTGCGCGGGGACATGGATGTCAACGAGACGAAGTTGGCCAACGTCGTGGGCGCGCGCAATCTGCGGCTGGCGACCGAAGCAGAGATTCTAGCCATTGGCGCACAGCCCGGCTACGGCTCGCCCATCGGCGCTCACCGTGACGCTTTCATGCTGGTGGTAGATGACCTGGTTGCCCAGTCGCCCAACCTGGTGGCTGGCGCCAACCGGGTAGGCTACCACATGCTCAATACGAATCACGGCCGCGATTACCAGGCGGATGTGGTGGCCGACATCGCCGCCGCGGCGGCGGGAGATGCCTGTCCCGCGTGCGCGGCGCCGCTGCGCAGTGTGCGCGGGGTGGAAGTGGGCAATATCTTCAAACTGGGCACGCACTTCAGCCAGGCGCTGGGCGCAATGTTTTTGGACGCGGATGGTCGTGAGAAGCCGGTCGTGATGGGGTCCTACGGCATTGGCGTGGGGCGTCTGTTGGCTTGCGTCGTAGAGGAACATCACGATCAAGCCGGCATCGTCTGGCCGGCGGCCATTGCGCCCTACCAGGTGCACCTGGTGGTCTTGGGTCGCAAGGCGCCGGCGGCCGTGGAGGCCGCGGAGCAGCTCTATCGCGACCTGTGGACCGCAGGCATCGAGGTTCTGATGGATGATCGGGACGAAAGTCCTGGCGTCAAGTTCAACGATGCGGATTTGATCGGCTTGCCGCTGCGCATCACGGTCGGCGACCGGGGTCTGAAGGCAGGCGGGGTTGAGTTGAAGCTGCGCCGTGGAGGCGAAGCGCGCCTGGCGCCGTTGGCCGACATCGTCTCGGCAGTGCGCGCTGAGTTGGCAACAGACAGTTAGCAACCGCTGCAAGTCGGCGTCAGGCCGACCTGGCAACGGTTGCTGCGACCGTTCGGCTGAGACCTCGACGAGCTCGGTCGAGCCGCTCACGACGAAGCTCAGTCGCCGGGCGGCTGATCTCTTATCCCGTGGTCATGGCGCGCGTGGCGCCCATGACGGCCATGAAGAGCGCCATCAGACCGTAGATCAAGGCCTCATTGCGGCTCGATTTTCCGCCCGTAAACGCGAAGGTCGCCGGGATGAGGATCATCATCAAGATGCCGTAGAGATAATGGATCAAACGATCAGGACGGCCTCCGCCGGCATACATGATCACGCCCATGATCGCCTGGGCGACAAAGAGCAGCTCGCCAATCGCCAGGATGCCCCACAGATTGCCGTCAATTTCACGGCGCCGGAAGTAAATCGCCAGCGCCCAGATGCCGGCAATCGCCAGGAACAGCACACCTGCGCTGCCGACGTTGTGATGGATGAGCTTCAATGACATGGATTGACCTCGTCAGGTGCGTGCAACGATGACCACACCGATGAAAATGACCGCAATACCTACCCAGCGCAGCGCGGGCACGTTTTCGCCCAATACCAGGTAGGAGAGCAGCGGAATCAGAATGTACGAGAGGGCCAGGAGGGGATAGGCAAAGCTCAAATCGAGCCGCGACAGGACGACCAGCCACAGCACGGCGCCCAGACCGTAGCAGGCCAACCCAAGCCAGATCGTGGGCACGCTTGCCACGGCCAGCAGGGTTTGCAGCGGCTGCTGCAGAACGCCTGCGCCGAGCCGTCCCACCGCGGTCATACCGCTTTTGAGCAAGAGTTGCCCCAGGGTGGCCGTGCCCACGGCGCCGAGGACGAGGAGCAGTGAAAAGAGCATAGACTTCCCTTTCTTTGCGATTCAATCCGCGCGAATTGATGAAATAACGACATACCGTCAGTAATGATAACGAGCCTGAAGAAAATCTATGCGGTCGTGATTTACTAGATAGACAATGCGATGTTCATCCGTCAGTCGCCGTGACCATACGCCAGGGGCAAAGTACTTCAATGGTTCCGGTTTGCCGATGCCGCTGAACGGATCGCGCATGACAGCTTCGATCAAATCGAATGTTCGTAAAGCGATCTTATGATTTGTTTCCACCCAGTAACGCAAATCGTCGCGAAACTCTGGCTGAAACACGGCTGCGCGCTGAAAAGGCTCAACCGGCGGCTTCTCGCGTCGCTGCCTCAAAGCTCACCTCACGGCGCAGGTCTTCGATGGATTGTGGTTCAATGTCCCGGTGCAGGGCCCGGTTCAACGCGGCGAGTAAGCGTTCCGCATTCTTGGGTGAACGTAACAAGTAAGCCGTCTCCATCAAGCTGGTCAGTTCTGCGGCTGAAATCAAAGCCACATCCTCGACCCCACGCCGCTGGATGATGACGATTTCACGATTCGCGGTGACGTTGTTGCAGAGCTGGGCGAAGTTTGCGCGCGCTTGAGTATACGTGGTTTGGATTGTCACAAAACCCTCCCATGATCATTCTGTACGGTAATACTGTACAACGGTTCACTTCCCCTGTCAAATGCACGCCACAACCCAAGGATCAAGAGAAGTCGGGTTTGGCGTGTTCTGAACTTGATCCGCCTTACGCCGTCGCAATCAGCGCGCGGCGGCAGAATCCTTCGTGTAAGAGCGTGGTGGCAAGCAGGCGCTCCAGCTTGGGATCCTGAACATTCAACGCGGCGCGGTCAGCCATGAAGAGAGCCACGCCAGCCGCCAGGTAGGCATGAGGATTGGCGGCGGCGCTGGGCTGCGGACTGTAACCCAGCCGCGCCAGGGCCGCGATGCGCTGCCCAACCTCCTGCCAACGCGGCGTGAAGCCAGCGCCGTCGGACAGCCACGCGCCGTCGGCTGCGCCCAGGCAGCCCAGGTGATGATCGAGCAGGTGCGCAATCCAGAACCAGACGTCGCCCAGGCCTGCTGCGGGGTTGGCAAGATCGGCCAGGGCAATCTGCGCCACATTGGTGCGGTCGTGCGGATCATTCGGTAGGCGACCGGGCGTGTAGCCACGCTGATCGCCGAGCAGGATGTGCGCGTTGGGCTGCGCGGCCCACCAGGTCAGCAGCGAGGGCGGCAGGCGCTCCAGGTTGCCCGCGACGCGCTGGGCCGGCTCAAACGGGCTGCTGAAGCTGGCGCGCACGGACGCCGGCGCCTGTGTCCAGGCAGCCGGCGCCAGGTGAATGTGCTCGTGCAGTAGTTGGCGAAGCGTGGGTGTCAGAGCCACGGTGGAATGGTTTACGTTAGCGGAGCCGCAGCGTCTGCCCCACACGCAGGACCGAGGTGCGATCTAGCCCATTGATCTGCGCCAGGGTTTGCCAGGTGAGGCCGAAGCGGGTTGCAATCGTGGACAAGGAATCGCCCGCGCGCACACGATAGACGGCTGGGGGGGAGGCGTTCGAGGCCACAGCCGGCTCTGTCGAGGCGGTCAGGCGCAGCACCTGGCCCACCTGCAGGATGGATTTGCCGGTCAGGCCATTCCACTGCGCCAGCGCCTGCCAGTTCAACCCAAAGCGCGCCGCGATGGACGCCAGGGCGTCGCCGGCCTGGACTGCATAGGTTGTGGGCGCAGAGGCATCGGGCGCGGCCGGCGCTGGGGCGGGCGGCGCATTCGCCGGTTGCTCTGCTGCCGGCGGCTCTGCTGGCGGTTGATCTGGCGCAGGCGCTTCGTTCGGCGGCGCAGCCGGGGACGGCTCCGCGGCGGGTGTAGACGCAGCGCCGGGGACGTCGAGCACCTGGCCCACCTGGAGTCGGGTTGGGTCCTTGATGTCGTTGAGTTGCGCGATGAGCGTCCAGGCAATCCCAAGCCGGCGACCGATCGCTTCCAGGGTATCGCCGGGCTGCACGACGTACGTGGCGCTGGCGTCCGGCGTGTCAGTTGCTGCGGCGTCGGCCGCGGGCGCGGCTTCTGCACCATCGGTCAATATCTCGGCCTCGGGCGCGGTGCTCCCATCCGCGCTGGTGGCGAAAACCATGACCCACACCTGGCCCCAGCCGCTGGGATGCGGCGCCATGCCGACGCCGATCTCCTTGAAGCGGCGGCTCATGAGATTCTCAAAATGGGGCCGGTCTGCCATCCACCAGGAGAAGGCTTTCTGCATCGTGCGGCTGTAAACCCAGTTCTCGCTGACGATTGAGGCTGAAAAGCCAGCGCGACGAACGCGCGCTGGCGCGCGGCTGCCATCCGAGCCGACATGGCCCAGACGACCGCTGGCGATCATGTCATTGACATGTGATTGCGCGACCTGGCTCAAGACGGGGTTGAGCAGGTAGGGATAAAGACCCCTTTGTGCGCGAGCATGGTTGGTCAGACGAACCATCTGGCTGATCTCAACCGTTACGTCGGCCCCCTGGGTTCCCGTCATGGGAAGCAAGGAGACCGTTTGTGCTTGCAACGGCGAGTGAACGAGCAGGGCGCCGAGGATGGCGCACCAGATGCCCAGTAGCAGATGGCCCACCGACTTACGTTTGGTGGTACATGACATGAGGCGCATTATAGCGATCTCGCCCGATTGGTCAATTCACGCCACTGCGGTTTGCGCCAACTGAGGTTCTCAGATTCCGGTTTTGCCACTTGTGCGTGACCAATGGGCCAGTGCGGGGTTACACTAGAGGAAGATTCAAGATTCTCAAGCTAGATGGAGGAAAGACAACCTGTGAGTGATCAAGCATTCAAAGGCAAATGGGCGCTCATCCTGGGCGCTTCCAGTGGCATGGGGGCGGCTGTGTCGCGCGAACTGGCCCGGGCAGGAATGAACATTTTTGGCGTACACCTGGACATGAAAGCGACCCTACCCCTGGTCAAGACCTTGATCGAGGATATCGAGGCGTTGGGCAGCCAGGCGGTGTTCTTCAACGTCAACGCGGCCGATGAGACCAAGCGCGGGCGCGTGCTCGACAAGGTGCAGGCAACGTTGGCCGCGGCCGGCGGCGAAACTGCGGTGCATGTTCTGATGCACTCGCTGGCGTTTGGCACGCTGCTGCCCTTTGTGCACGAGGACCCGACGCAGCGCATCAGCAAAGCGCAGATGGACATGACCCTGGATGTCATGGCGCACAGCCTGGTCTACTGGACGCAGGATTTGATGGATCGTCACCTGCTGCAGCGCGGCAGCCGCATCTTCGGCATGACCAGCGAGGGATCGCATCGCGTCGTGACCAACTACGGCGCGGTGTCCGCGGCCAAAGCCGCGTTGGAATCGCACACGCGCGTCTTGGCGCAGGAACTGGGCAAGCACGGCATCCTGGTCAACTGTATTCAGGCTGGCGTCACCGACACGCCGGCGCTGCGCAAGATTCCAGGCAATGAGAAGATCGTCGAAGGCGCGCTGCGGCGCAACCCGGTTGGACGCCTGACCACCACGCAGGACGTTGCGGTCACGATCCGCCAGTTGTCGCACCCGGACATCCAGTGGGTCAGCGGCTCGATCATCTTCGTGGATGGCGGCGAGGACGCCTGCGCGGGCTGAACCTGGTATCTTGACGCTGACACACGGCCCTCACTGGCGTCTGCACGGCTCAGTGAGGGTCGTGTTTTGTGAGGACTGACGCCGGTCGCAGACCATGGGGGAGCCTGGGTTCTATTTTGTGTTGGGAACAGGTACATGACCAACGAAGAAATTCTGTCTCTGTACGACGCGCAGATGCGTCGCGACCCCTTTGACCTCAGTGGACGGGTCACCAAACTGCCCGAACTCACGTGGGTGACGGCGGAGCCGCCCAGTCATCACGGCGGCTGGATCCTCTACACGCGCCTGGATGCAGACACGGCGGACGCTGCTATCGCGGCGCAAGTCGCCGAGATGAGCCGGCGCATCGCAGAGTTCGATGAGGGCTTTGAATGGAAGGTGTTCGATCACGACACCCCGGCCGACCTCAAACTGCGGCTGATGGCCCACGGCTTTACACCGGGAGAGCCTGAGGCGTTGATGGCCCTTGATCTGGAAAACGCCCCGCCCCGGCTTTGGGAGCCGCGGCGCGCCGACATCCGCCGCCTCAGCGATCCGGCGCAGGTAGAGCAGATCACCCTTGTGCAAACAGAAGTCTGGGATGAACCGATGCCGGGATTGGCGGATGAACTGGCGCAAACGCTGCGCACGCACCCGGAACTGCTGAGCATCTTCCAAGCCTATGCGGATGGGCGGCCGGTCGCCAACGGCTGGATTCGCTATCACCCAGGCCGTCAGTTTGCCGATCTCTGGGGCGGGTCAACGCTGCCAGCCTATCGGGGTCGTGGTTTCTACACCGACCTGGTGGCCGTGCGCGCGCAGGAGGCTCGCACCCGCGACGTGCGCTTCCTGACCGTGGATGCCAGCCCGATGAGCCGGCCTATCCTGGAGAAACTAGGCTTCCGCTGCCTGACCTACACCACGCCGTTCGTGTGGAAGGCGCACTGACGCAGCCAGCGCGCCTTCAATCTGCGACAGGAAGGGCGACACGCCCAAATCACCGGTTTGCCTGCAGCATGGCCGCCATCTTCTGCTGGATCAGGTTGATCGCCTTGAGCGGGCGAATCATCACTTTGAACTCGACGATCCTGCCTTCGTGATCCCAGCGCAGCATGTCCACGCCGTTGACGCTGATGCCGTCCATCTCAACCTGGAACTCCAGCACGGCGTCGCGAGGCCCGCTCAGCTCGCGCACGTAGCGAAATGAGTCGTTGACAAAGACCAGGAAGGCCGCCGAAAGATACTGCTGCGTGATGGCCTTGCCGACTTGCGGCGCATAGACGACCGGCGAATAGAAGACGGCGTTGTCAGCCAGGAGCGAGTCGAGGCCCTGGGGGTTGCGTGAACGCACCAGTTCATGCCATGCGGCAAGGGTTGAGATCGTCATGATTTGCGCGCCCGCACTTTGATGCTCGCCATCACACGGTCGAGCGGGGTTCCGTCCAGGTGACCGTTGGCCTGCGCCTGCAGGGCGGCGATATCGCCTTCGCTGAGCACCTGCGAAATCGGCAGATAGTCACGCGACACCACCTCTACGTCGCGAAAACCGGCGCGGCGAATCGCCTCCACGTAGTCAGCCTCCAGCCAGGCGCCGGCCACGCAGCCGGCCCAGGAATCCAGGTCGCCTCGCAGCGCGTCGGGGATGGAAACCTCGAACACCATGTCCGACACGGCCAGCTCGCCGCCGGCTTTGAGCACGCGCAGGGCTTCCCGAAAGACCTGCGGCTTGTCTGGCGACAGGTTGATCACGCAGTTGGAGATGATGACATCCACCGACGCGTCATCCACCGGCATTTCTTCGATCTCGCCCCAACGAAACTCCACGTTGGTCAGGCCCAGCTTCTTGGCGTTGCGCCGCGCCAGCCGAATCATGTCGGTGGTCATGTCCAGGCCGATCACGCGGCCGCCGGGGCCAACCTGGCGCGCGGCGAGGAAGCAGTCAATGCCGCCGCCGCTGCCCAGGTCGAGCACGGTCTGGCCGGGGCGCAGACCGGCGATGGCTGTGGGGTTGCCGCAGCCCAGGGAAATGGCCGTCACCGAGTCCGGCAGATCGGACAGTTGATCGGCGGCGTAGAGGGTGGCGGCCACGCTGGAGGTTGGCTCGCCGTTGGCGCTGACCAGATCAAAGCTGGCCAGGTCAAGCGTCACAGAGCTGGTTGGGCCGCAGCAGCTGCTGGCGGCGGACGCGGCTGGCCCGCAGCAACTGACGGCGGAAGCCTGACCGCCGAGGTCGGCCGAGTTGACTTGGCGGGCGAGGGCGCCGTAACGATCCTGCACGCGCCCGTGGACGCGGCTGGCATCAGGCGGGGCGGCAGGGGTGCTCATGGTAGACATCGTTCAGACTCCTTATGATTGATCCAAGTAGGCCGTTGATCGTCAGGGCAGGTCGTGGCCGGCTGCTTATTTTGCATAGACGAGCGTCTATGGGTTATGTCAAAAAAAGAGAAAATTCGCTCATGGGAGCGCCTGGTGTGGCTGCAGCGACCAAATCTCCTGTTCGGGCGCAAACCGCTGCAGAATCACGCCGCAGCAAATCGCCACCGCATCCTGGTTCAGGCTGTAATAGACCTGGCGCCCGTCGCGACGCATCGTGACCAGGCCGGCCTCGCGCAGCAGGTTGAGGTGATGGGACACCGTGGGCTGGCTGACCTCGTTGCCGTCGTGCGCCAGCGTCTCCACCACATCGGTGACGCACAGCTCGCGGCAGCAGAGAATTTGCATGATCTGCTGGCGGGTTTCATCGGCCATCGTTTTTGCGAACGCGAGTAAGTCGGTCATGGTCTGCATTTCGTATAGATACCTATCTATGGATTAGTATAGCATGACCATGAGCGGCTGTCAAATCAGCGAGCGTTGTTTGGAAATGGAAGAACTTTTACAGAAAAACTAAGTAAATTAGTTATTATACTAATATACTTAGTAAATAGGAGACAGCAGTGAACACGTCTTTTCTCGATCAACAGGGTGGCAGAATTGCCTATGACGACGCCGGCAGCGGGCCGCTGGTGGTCTGCGTTCCGTCCATGGGCGATGTGCGCGGCGAGTACCGCTTCCTCGCGCCGCAGTTGGCGGCCGCCGGCTATCGCGTGGTGACGATGGACCTGCGCGGTCTCGGAGAAAGCAGCGTGGCGTGGCCGGATTTCTCCGTCGCAGGCGTGGGCAGCGACCTGGTGGCGTTGATCCGTTCCTTGCAGGCCGGGCCGGCCGTGATCGTCGGCTGTTCCATGGCGGCCGGCGCGGCCGTATGGGCGGCCGCCGAAGCGCCAGAACTGGCGGCGGGCCTGCTCTTGATCGGCCCGTTCGTGCGTGGCAGGACATCGCAGCTGGGCAAGCTGTTGTACTCGGCGCTCTTTGCCCGCCCATGGGGTGCAGCCGTCTGGCTGCGTTACTACTCGACGTTGTACCCGACGCGCAAGCCGGCCGACTTCGCCGCCTACGCCGCGGCCCTGCGCGCCAATCTGGCCGCGCCGGGCCGGTTGGAGGCTCTGCAGCAGATGTTGTTCGCCTCCAAAGACGCTGCGGAGGAGCGTCTGCCGCGCGTGAAAGCTCCTGCGCTGGTCCTGATGGGCAGCAAGGATCCCGATTTCAAGCAGCCGGAGGCCGAGGCGCAGTGGGTGGCGAACAGCCTCCATGCCCGCTATGCGATGGCGCCGGGCGCCGGGCATTACCCGCACGCCGAAATGCCTGACATCACCGGGCCGTTGGCGCTTTCATTTGTGCAGAGCGTGCATGAACCGGCCAACGTGTCTCATGCCGCGTAGACGTGGCTTGGATCGCAGCGCGGTGGTGCAGGCGGCCGTTGATCTGCTTAATGCCGAAGGAGCACAGGCGCTGACGCTGAACCGGTTGGCTCAGCGCCTGGGAGTTCAGACTCCTTCGCTCTATAACCACATTGACGGGCTGCCCGGCCTCTACCGCGAACTGAGCCTGCTGAACGCCCGCAGGCTGGGCGATCGCTTGAGCCAGGCAGCCGTCGGCAAGGCCGGCGCGGACGCAGTGATGGCTGTCGCCCAGGCCTACCGCGAGACCATCAAGGAGTCTCCCGGTCTCTACCTGGCAAGTCTGAGGGCGGCGGGTGCGCAGACGCCGCCCGATGCTGAATGGCTGGCGGCTGAAGATCGCGTCGTGCATGTGGGCCTGGCCGTGGTGGCCTCGTTCGACCTCACGGGCGAGGATGGGCTGCATGCGGTGCGCGCTCTGCGCAGTGTGGTGCACGGGTTCGCAACGTTGGAGGCGGCCGGCGGCTTTGGCCTGCCGCTCGACTGCGACGAGAGCTTCCGCCGGCTGGTGGCGATGGTCATCGCCGGTCTGCAACAGATGGCGGGGAACAGGAGGTGAAACGATGCGTCGGCGGATTTCGTCCCGACCCAATGCCCTCCAGATCAGGCCTACCAGGCGATCAGCCGCAGCGGGGTGACCTGGATCAGCCGGCTGTAGCTGGCCGTCATGGTCTCAAGGGTCCAGCCCATTTGCGTGATGGACTTTTCGTACTTGGCCGCGTAGGCCGGCAGGACGCTGGCCCCGTCCCTGGTTGCGCCGATCGTGGCCGTGCCTTCGAGAATGGCGATATCGCCCCCTTCGTCGGCCGCCTCCAGCGCCAGGGTGACGGCCGGGTTCGCCCGCAGATTGCGCAGCTTCTGCGCCTGGGGTTGGCTGAAGATGAAAATGGCCGCGCCGTCCCAGAGAAACCACACGGGGACCAGGTGCGGACGACCGTCCGGGCGCACGCTGCTCAGCCAGATGATCGGCTCCGCGCGCAGACGTTGGACGACGTGGTTATATTTGGGGTGGGTCGGGTCGAGTGGCATGAAAGTCTCCTTGGATGTCTTGCCCCAGGGCTGTGGGCAGGTCGTTGGTCTTGGGGTCGCAGCGATGATAGGGGTCGAAGATAGCCTGAACGATGGGCGCACGGGTGCCCGGGGTTAGAAATCAGGTTCGATACCAAGTTCGCGAGCGAGACTCTCCAACTGCCACCGCAGTGCCTTGGCCTCCTTTTCAACCTCGCGAAATTGCCAGATCTCTGGAGACCGCGAGTTCTTCCTCCGGCGGGTTGGACGCTCTGCAGTGATTCTTTTGGCCCTTTCCCACACTGGCCTGGCGGCTTCGTACTCGGCCTGCGTTTCCTTACTATCATCAATAGATCCGCTTGCCATGGTCTTACTACTCCACTTTTGGAATACGTTGGCTGATGAGTTCGTTCCATGCGGCAAGATCGTGCAACCCCATGTGATCGCCAAGGGTCTTGTACTTGTCATCCAAGTATCTGCAATCGCCGCATTTGGATAAGCCCCGAGCTTTGTCCACCAGAGACAAGGGTTCCCCGCAGTCTACACAGCGTCCCCGCCGGCCCCATTCCACCGATTGAGCGATTACTGCCTGTTTGAGTTCCTGCGCCTTCTGCGAGACTTCGATGTACTTCTTGTTTAGCTCGTGGTACTCCCGCAGTTTCTCTGCCCGTTGACGATCTGCTGCCACCTTCTCCGTCAATTGCTTGCCGAGCGCGGACAGGGCAGTTTGGGCTTTCGCACACTCATTGAGGTCGCCGCTGCGAATCGTTCCGGTCAACTGGTTCAGTTCATCTGTGAATCGGTTGCGCCAGTCGAGATCGCTGACCGCGTTCTGAGCTTGGCCTGCTAACCGGTTGACTTCAGCCAGCAGCTTGCTGCGCGCCGCGGCCAGTTCGTCGAGCCGTAAGGCATCCACTATTCGCTGCACGTTCGCTAACTGCGCCAACGCGTCCTGACAGGCGAAAAGCGTTCCCTGGTTGCACAGGCTGGCCATCTGCGCCAGGCTGCTCTCGATCTGGCCGCGCTGCGGTGCAGGGAGGGTGTGGCCTTCGATCCGGGCACGGATCGCCTGCATGCCATCCTCAGCCTTGCGCCTGGCATTGGCGGTCAGGCGTTGGAGAAGCGTCTGAACGGCAGTCTCAGCCCGTGCGAAGTCGGGGTCCACACGGGCTTTCACGGCGTAGTTTCGATCCCGCGTGACTGCTTGTTCCAGCGCTGACGCCACGATCTCGCCCTTGCCCGCCGCGGCCGCAAATTTCGCCAGGTTATACCACGCCTCAGCAAGGGTTGGGTCAAGGGTCACAGCCCGCCGCCCGTTCTCCACGGCGGCGGCGTCATCGCGCAACATGTAGCCGACGAAACCGGCATACATGTAACCCAGCGCGGCGTGATAGGCGGACTTCGGGGTGGCGTATTTGCCGGCCTTGAGATAGTAGTCGCGTGCTGCGGGCAGGTTGGGCGGCTGCTGCTGGTAGAGGTGGATGTTGCCGATGGAAAAATGGATGGAGAAGTCCTGGTAGTTCTTGCGCTCTGACTCTAAAAAGTCGTTCAGGGATTCCTCGTACCAACCCTGCTGATAGGCAAATTCCGCCCGTCGGCGCAGTTCTTTGGCTTGTGCATCCAGGGGAGCTTGCAACGCGTCGAGGATGCCTTTCAGCGTATCGCTCTGCGTCTCCAGCTTCCAGACCATTTGGCCCATCCACCAGTCGAAGCTGGCTTGCAGCGCCTGGACGCCGGCGCCAAGCTTGTCCATCTGGCGCGCGGTTGCGCCGAAACCGTTTTGGACGACCTGGCCCAGAACCTGCTGCGTGGCGATCAGCTTGCCGAACCCCTGGTCCAATTGGAACGACATCCCACGTTGGTTCTCAGCCACAGATTGCAGGCTCTGAATCTGCTCCTCGTGCCGGTTGGCAGCCACGATGGAGTTGACGACATCCTGAAAGATCAACTGGGGCGTTCGTCGTTCGAGCGCGGCAACGATGTGATCGGTTGATTCTCGTAGGGCGAGGTAGTTGCCCCAATCTTGGTCGCGTTGGTACATTCGATAGTCCTTACATCGCAACGTCAGTACTGTGTCAAGCATGCGCCTGACGTGCGCCTAGCCAGCGCTTGAGTGACTGGGGGTTTTCACCACTTTGTCGTCCCGCCAGTAACCCTTCCACGCCGATATGCTCATCCAGATCAGGCCATTCGATCGCATAGCCATCTCCCAGGAGTTGCCAATTCTGTCGTTCCACGTCAGAAGCATGGAACAAACGAGGGTACCAGGACAGGGGCACATGCATCCGGCGACCGTCGGCTAGATCCACGGTTAGGTCATCATCTGTCACGGTGACTTCCACGGCGACAGGGTCCATCTCAAGCACTAAAGTACTCATGCCACGCCTCCAAGAGATTTTGCTCATGCTTTGCCACGAGACGCGCGATGCGGTTCAGTTCATGCCCGGGGAAGCCGCGATTCTTGGCCGGTACAACTGGATCAAGCCAGAACTTGGCGATTCGCCGCTCGCGTTTCACGTGAATGTGAGGCGGCTCGCCCTTATCGGAACTGAAGAAAATGAAGCTATAAGGACCATCTTCAAGTACAGTGGGCATAGTATTTCCGTCTTAGGTGTCCTTGCCATTATCAATGTTCTTGATTGCTTGCAACAGCCGCCTGCGGTTCGGTTCCGACCGCAGCAAATACGCGGTCTCGTCTACTTCGGTGACCGTGATCTCCACTTCCCTGTCCTTGAAGAGCGCTTGCAGGGCTTCGATGAACTGTTCATTCAATTCATTGATATTCAGGCGATAGACAGTAACCACGTTGCCAGACTCCTTTCAAACACCCACGAACTCACCAGAACCAGCACCATTGCGCGCACCAGGTCATTGTACATCGATGCCGCATCGCTGCCACACACGTGAGATTATGTTGGGTCGCTAGGCTGACGCTGTCTCCATTTGCTGCTTCTTTGGAAGCTTGGCCATCTGCAAAACCAATCGCAAAGCCTCGTTGACTGCTTTATCCGTTGGAAACGCCTCGACTACATCAGACGCAAGCAGGACGACGTTCTTGCCCGCGCGCCGCCCAGGCGCGAACCTTCCCTTCGGGACGATTGTCATCCTGCTCAAATCGTACTCGCTACGCAATTCATAGTCATTGGGATCATTCCCCACGATTATTGCCTCCGCAGTACTCATGCCACGCCTCAATTGTACATCAACGCAACATCACCGCCAAAGATGGCAGCCAGGAGTTCAAAAGCTGAATTTAGAATTGTTGCCACTTGGGCGGTCTGCGCCTCAGCGCCCGCTGACCACTTCCAGCACGCGCAGGAAGTTCAGCCCGAGCACCTTGCGGATGGTGGTTTCGTCATGCCCGCGCGCGACCATGCCCGCGGTGATGGCAGGGTAATGGCTGGCATCTTCGATGCCCCGCGGCGCAAAGCGAATGCCGTCGAAATCGGAGCCGATCATGACATGGTCCGGGCCGGCCACGCGAATCAGGTAGTCGAGCTGATCGAGCACATGCCCCAGGGTGGCATTCTCCTCCGGCGAAGTCAGGAAGATCGGCACGAAGGTCGCGCCAATCAAGCCGCCTTTGGCCGCGATGGCTTCGATCTGCGCATCCGTCAGGTTGCGAAAATGGTCGCACAGGGCGGCCGCATTGCTGTGCGAGGCGATGACCGGCTGTTGGCTGACCGCCAGCACATGGGTCAGGCCGGCCGGCGACAGGTGGGAAACATCAATCATCATGCCGATGCGGTTGCACTCTTCGACGACGCGCACCCCGAACGGAGTCAAGCCCCGCGTGCCTGAATCGTGCACGCCATCGGCCACCTCGTTGCGGTAATTCCAGGTCAACCCGAGGACGCGCACGCCCAGGCGGTGGAAACAGCGCAGCACCTCCAGGCTGCCGGCCAGGGCCTCGGCGCCTTCCAAACCGAGCAGGCCGGCGATCTGACCGCTGGCTTTGGCCTGGCGAATGTCGGCTGCGCCGGTTGCCAGCAGCAGATCGCTGGCGTCAGTCGCCAATGCCTCGTGCAAGGCATCCAGGCGCTGCAAGGCGTGGCGGGTGGCGCCGCTGTGATACTCACTGACCGGTACGAAACAGGCGAAGACCTGCGCGGTGACGCCGCCGGCGCGCAGACGGGGCAGATCCACGTGCCCGCTGGCGGCACGCTCGTGCAGGCGCCGCGCGCCGGCCAGCACATCGCCCAGGGTGTCGCAGTGACCATCGCAGACGATGGCGTCGAAGTGAAGTTCATGCGATGTCAGCATGAATCAGACCTCCTTGAGGTGGAATCAGCGCACGGCGAGCAAAAAAAGAGTTGGCAATTTTTTACCATTGCCAACTCCAACTTGCCAACTCCGCTTGCTTACGACTGTGAGTTGACGACCAGGGCGCCGATGACACCGGGCACCCAACCCACGAGCGTCAGCAGTGTTACCACGATGATGGTGCCACACCCTTTATCAAGGACCGCCAGCGGCGGCAACAAAATACACAACAAGGCACGTCCGCAACCCATAGGTTACACTCCTTCTTTGAAGCCATCAGGCTTAAGCGCTGTGTGATTGTGATGGATGCGCTGCTTTCGCAGACCCATCACGCCTAGCAATACGCATGAGCGGGTCAAGAGTTGCAGGTAGCCGCGCGACAGTCGCCGACTCAGACGATGGCGCCCTTGAAAACCACGCCGCGCTCGGTCAACAGGGCCCGCAGGCGCTCCTCATTTTCACTGTCAACCACCGCCAGGGCGCGCGACGGATCAGCGGTGACAAAACGCGTCAGCAAGGGGCTAATGTCCGGGTCCTCGAGCAGCTCATCCAAGATTCTGTTGGCTTCGAACTGCACAAGCGTCAAAGTCTGGATGCGCGCTTTGCCGAAGTGCCCGGCCCAAGCCTTGATCTTCAAATCGAAACGCGGCGGCAGGGAACCAATGCTCAGCGCACGCAGGGCATCCAGGATCGAAGTGGCGGTCCAGCCGTTGTCAATCGCATGGCGGACTGCGGCCTCGGTGACTTGCCAGATGCCGGCGGTATTCTGCTCGCAAAATGGCTCGATCTGCGCCATTTGATGAATACTAGGCAAGCGGCGGCGAAAGGTGATGACGCCATCAGGCGCCAGGGTGAGCGACGGCGAGGCTGTCGCAAGGTCTGTGCGCGTGCGCGTGGGCAACTGGCCGATCAGCAACAGCGCCTTGTAAACGGCATCCACTTGGGCGGCGCCGGCCTTGAGCAGCGCCACATCTGCGCCAGGCCGACTGGAGACTGCATTGGCGATCGTTTCTTCGCGCATGACCTCGTCCAGCAAGGATGGTTGGGCGGCTTGCAGCAGCGCGACGTGGGTTCGCACCACAACGCGCTCCATCATCGTCGCCCATTCGCGCAGGTCGCGCTCTACATTCTGCGGCAGCGGCGTGCTGCTGGTTACGCTTAAGAACTCGATGATCCGCGGCACATGCCAGCCCCGCCGGCTGCCTCGATAGACTGACTGACGCGTGATGCGGTAGTGCACGGCGCGCTCGGCGCTGAGGCGTTCGCAGAATTGATCGAGCGCCGCCAGCACGACGTCCGACACAGGATCGAGCGCGAACACATCGAAGTTGGGCTGCACGATGACGCGGCCGCTGTCGGTGCTGATTTGCGGCATGGGGCCTTTGGCAAGCAGCCAGCGACCCATGTCGGTAAGCCGATAGACGATGAATCCAGGGGGCGGTTGCGCCACATTGTCGCTGTTGGGTGTGTCTGGCCCATAGCCTAAATCAACCAGGCCCAGCCAGTACAGCCCCTCGCGCACCACGGTCAATGCAAACTCAGCATCAATACGATACCAGCCGGCATCCTCATCGAAGATGCGGTCAAACACCCAGCCGTACGGATTCGTCACATACGGATTGCTGGATGAGCCATAAACGTAAATCCGTTGTTGGGGTTGGCGACGGCGGCCGCGAGGGAGGAGAAACTCAAAGTCCTGATTGTGCAAGCGATCCACGAGGGTGTCGGCCAACACCCAATCATCAGAAGGCAGCTGCGACACGTGACGCAGCACTGTCTCGCGTGCGCTCACCACCCCAGCGTGCGCCAGCGCGATCGGCGTGTCGTTTGCGCGCAGCGCCACGTTAGTCAAGCCGAAAATCTCGTTCCAAAAGCGGCCCTTGCGCCACAAGTCGAAACAGCGCTTGACTCGCGCCGTGGCCTCCATGCCCAGGAAGGCGGCTTGTTCGTTAGCCAGCACCTGGTTGCGCCGATGGCTGAGCATTTCCAGTTCTTGTAGTAAACGACGCAAAAAGAAGAGCCGCCGCGCGTCCTTCTCACCTTGGCCCACGCCAAGCGTCGTTTTCACCAGCAGCGCGTCATTGATGGTGCGCAAGTCCGACTTTCGCACCCAAAGGGCCTGGGTAGGCGTCAATGGCTTCTCACGCAGATAACTCCAGTACAGGTAGAGGTCGCGCTGAAATACCCGCGCGGAGCCTTCGCGTGTTGTTTGAATCTGCAGTGCGCGGGGTTTGGCTTCAGGCGGCGGCGGCAGATGTCGGCGCGTCTCTGCCGGAATCCACAGCACCGCGCCTGGCTCCAAATCAACCAGGCTGCTGCTGCTGATGCGCGCGCTCAACGTGACAGGCTCGCGGGTGAGAACCAGGCCGCGCTCCATCAGCTTGCTGATGATGGCTTCGAAGGTATTATCAGGCGGCGGCGCGTAGCGCCCAAACCCTGCCGCATTCGGCGAATCGGTCACCAGCCCCGCGCGCACCAACTCCTGCTTCAGCCCCGCGCTGCGCACTTCGCCATCAACCGCTTGTAGGCGTTGCAGGACGGCGATCTCCCGGCTGTTGAGACGCGCCCACGCCCGCGCGACGACCTCCGTGGTGCCCAATTGGTGCGCAAGCGCATTCACCAGGGTCTCTTTGCGCCGGTCGGGCACGTCAATTTCGGCCGCGCGCGCCATCCTCGCCAGTACATGGATCTTGTAGTTGTTGAGGGCTTCGGGCAGGGTGAGAAGCATAGTTCGTCCTGTAGTTTCTACGGCTCGACTTTGGGCATGAAGCCGCGCCGCTCCATCTCAGCGACCAGGTCATTGACATGCCGCGGATGGATGGCCGCCAGGCGCGGTGAGAAGATGTGCAACAAATAGCGACGGATGCCGCCGCCGCGCAGCAACTCTTGCAGGACAAAGTCGTCGGCAAACTCCACCACTGATAAATGGTCATACAGGTGCAAGTTGTCATACGCTGCGGCCCAGCCCTGGAGACGCTCGTGCACCGCCTCTGGCAGCGGCTCCCCGTTCGCTTCCGCCAAAATAGACTCGATCTCTTCCAGGGTCAGCCCAGACTCCAGGGCGTTTTGCATGCCCATGCCCGTGAGCCGGAGGCTGCCTTGCCCACTGTTGGCAATGCGCGATTCCCCGAATGCGTCCACTAATCGCCTGAGCGTAGCCGAGGCTTCGTTGTGGCGGATGTGGAGCACGAGGTCTGACGAAATGCGCAGCGGCGACCTGCCAGGGTTTGGCGGCTCAGACGTGTCGGCCAGCCGCGGTTTGGGGTCAGCCGTCACAGGCGCCGTGTTGACAACAAGAAACGCTGGGACCGTTGCGATGATGGGCGTGTCGCTTTCAGCCATGCTGAAGCTGTGCGGGTTCTGCAGCCACCCTTGCAGCACGGCGGCGGCATGTTCGCAGTTCTGCGCGGCAAAGGGGCAATTGCACTGCCAGGCGCATTCCCCCTGGTGCACGCAGGTAATGACCACATGATAATGACGCACCGGGCTGCGCCGCACATCGGCTTCCAGGATCAACCCATTGGGCGTCCTGGTCAAGCGGCCATTGAACACGCCCTCCGTGATCAGGTAATTGCGCCCTTGCGCCAGCGCCGATTCCGAGAAGCGCTGCAGGAGCGCAGGCCCAGGTGCGCTGCCATCACCGATGTCAACCTGGCTAGGCATGGGGACGCTCGTAGCGGCGACTGCCCGCATGATCGCCGGGCGTCGCATAAGAGTTCGGCTTGTAGTCTATGACTTCATGCGCATAGAGAATCTCATAGCGATAGCCTTGTTCCGTCAGGAACAACTGGCGGTTGGCGGCAAACTCCTGATCGTTGGTGTCTTTCGTCACCAGCGTGTAGAAATGAGCCAGCAGGCCGTTTTTTTTGGGCCGCAAGATGCGCCCCAGACGCTGCGCTTCCTCCTGGCGGCTGCCGTACGTGCCGCTGATTTGAATCGCCACGTTGACCTCCGGGAGATCAACGGCAAAATTCGCCACTTTTGAAACCACCAGCCGGTTCAGCTCGCCATCGCGCATCTGCTGGAAAAGGCGCTCGCGTTCGCGCACTGGCGTGCTGCCGGTAATGAGCGGCGCTTCGACAATCTCAGCCACCCGTTCCAACTGATCAATGTACTGGCCGATCACCAGCACCTGGTCATTGCGGTGCTTGGAAAGCAACTGTACCAACGGGGCGATTTTCGCCGTCGTCGTGGCCGCGGTCCGATACTTCTCGCGGTCTTCGGCCAGCGCGTAGGCCATACGTTCATCATCGGGCAGGGAGATGCGAATTTCGTGACATTCTGCCGTCGCAATCCATCCCTGCGCCTCCAGGTCTTTCCAGGGCACGTCGTACTTCTTGGGGCCGACCAGGGAGAAGACATCTTCTTCGCGATTGTCCTCGCGCACCAGGGTCGCCGTCAGTCCCAGGCGTCGCCGCGTCTGAATCTCGGCGGTGATGCGAAAAACGGGCGCGGGCAAAAGGTGCACTTCATCGTAAATGATCAGCCCCCAGTCGCGCTGGTCGAACAGGCTGAAGTGAGGATATTCATTTTCGGGCGCAGACTCTTCATCGCGTTTGCGCCGCGGCCGCCAGGTCATGATCTGATAGGTGGTCACGGTGATCGGCTTGATCTCTTTAGTGAGGCCGCTGTACTCGCCCACCATGTCTTCGGTGATAGTGGTTTTGTCCAGCAGTTCACGAATCCACTGCCGCGCCGCCACGGTGCTGGGCGTCAAGATCAGGGTGTTGCACTGTAGTTTTTGAATGGCGCCCATGCCGACCATGGTCTTGCCGGCCCCGCAGGGGAGGACGATGACACCGCTGCCGCCGCGCGCGGAGCCGCCCGCGTGAAAGGTGTCTATCGCGTCTTGTTGATAGCGGCGCAGGGCAAAAGCCTCGCCGCTGAGGCGGCCGGCTGGCAGGAGACTGATCTCCAGCGGCGCTCCTTCGACGTATCCGGCCACATCCTCGGCTGGATAACCCACATGCACCAGGGCTTGCTTGATATGCCCGCGGCGTGCAGGGTCTACCAGCAGCGTGTTGGCGTCAAGTTGACCAAGCAGAAAGGGTTTCAGCTCTTTGCGTCGCGTCAACTCAGTCAGCAGAGCGACATCGGTGGAGGTCAGGATGAGAAGGCCGTCCTCGTCTTTCTCCAGGCGCACGCGGCCATAGCGCCCAATGGACTCCCGAATGTCAAAGATAACATTTTCGGGCACGTCGAATTTGGCATACTCGGAGAGATCGGCCACGATTTCATCCGCGCCCAGGCCGGCCGCCGCTGCGTTCCACAGACTGAGGGGAGTGATCTTGTAGGTGTGGATGAATTCAGGGCTTTTTTGCAGCTCAGCAAAGCGCGCCAGCGCGTCGCGCGCCGCCTCATAGCGTTCGTTTTGCACCTCCAGCAGCACGCTGCGGTCGCTCTGGACGATGAGAGGATTGTTCGGACTGTATGGCATCAATCAACCACCTATCACTCACAAGGTTCCTGGTCGGCGCCAGGCGCTCAAAATCCGCGCAAGAAAAACCCCGGCTTTTGCGCCATGGGACCGAAGTCATCCAGGTTCACAGCCGGTTTGTAACCGCCGTCGTTGGCCCCGACGCGCCGTTTCGCGCGGCCAGGCAGTGGTCGCAGCCCCCATGAGAGCTTGCGTGCGCAAGTCCTGCGCCAGATGTATTGTCGCGCGTCATTTCCGCAGCGCAGAGACGGATGAGCCATCCCTTCTCACGCCAGGAGGTGATCGCAGCGAACGGTAAGTGTACCATTGTCAGGTGATAGATGCAATTTTCTAGGCAATCCGCAGCGATTCGTGTTTACCCGCGGCTTATTTTGAAGTGAGGAGATTCATGACGCTACGTGCTGAATTTGTTTGACAAACTGATAGGGGGCTGGTACAATTTTCACAAATTCATGCAACGCCGCAGTGTATATTGTCATTCATTAGCAGGACGAGGGACGCGTGCGCATGATGAAAGGACACGGTATGAATGGAACCAACATGATGCCATCGTCAGTACCGAACGCGGGCGAAATCCCGCAAGACCTTCAGCACAATGTCTTTATTACCACCCTGGATAAGCTCTACAACTGGTCTCGTTCCTCTTCGATGTGGCCGATGATGTTTGGCCTGGCCTGCTGCGCCATTGAAATGATCTGCACAGCCGCCTCGCGCTACGACCTGGCCCGTTTCGGCATGGAAGTGATGCGGCCGTCGCCGCGTCAAAGCGATCTGATGATCGTTTCGGGCACGGTGACCAAGAAGATGGCGCCGCAGATCGTGCGCATTTACAACCAGATGTCTGAACCGCGCTATGTCATTTCCATGGGCGCTTGCGCGACGGGCGGCGGGCCGTTCAAAGAGGGCTACAACGTTGTCTCCGGGATTGACAAGTACCTGCCGGTGGATGTTTATGTCCCAGGCTGCCCGCCCACACCCGAAGCCTTGCTGCACGGTTTCATGAAGCTGTTCGACAAGATCCAGCATCAATCCATCACCCAGGTTTCCTGGTACCGCAAGACTGAACCTTTCATGCCGCTGGTGCCGGTTCTGGGGCCTGACATTTTCCGTCCCGAAGACGCTGAAATGCTTACCACGGCTTTGCAGGCGAAACGCGCGCCAGTCGCGGCGGCTGAGGCTGCGCCGCCGGCGCCGAAGGCCGCGCCCAAGCCAGCCGCGCCTGTGGCCGCGCCTGTGGCCGCGCCTGCGCCCGCCAGCAAGGCTCCTGCGCCTGTGCGCACGATTAGCCCTGAGGAAGTGGCCGCCCGACAGGCGAAATTGGCGGACCGCAAGGCGGCCTGGGCTGCCGCAGGTAAGAGCGTGCTGAGCGACGAGCAGATGAAAGCGTATATGGAGAAGGCACGCCGCGACGCGGCTGCGCGCAAGGCGCAAGAGGCGCAGGAAGGCGCGCATTAGACGTTCGACCGTCAAGCCGTAGCGTGACCCGCACCTTGGCGGAAACGCTATCGCAGAAGGGTGAAAGACCAATGGCTGAAGCACGAACGATTACCAGCGCCGATTTGAGCAATGCCGTCCCCGGCGCGGTGACCGAACAGTTATCCAACGGGGACCTGGTCGTTGCCCGTGAGAAACTAATCGAATTCTCCACCTACCTGCGCGACCAGGCCGGGTATGATTACCTTTCCAATGTGACCGGCGTGGACTACTTGGGGTACAAGGGCCGCAGCGAAGCCAACCGCTTCGAGGTGGTTTATCATGTCTACTCCACCAAGGGCGGCGGCCCGGTGGTCATGCACGTGCGAGCGCCGGCCAATGATCCTATCGTCCCATCGGTGATCTCCGTTTGGCCTGGCGCCGACTTGCAGGAGCGGGAAATCTGGGACCTTTTCGGTATTCGTTTCCCCGGTCATCCCAATTTGCGCCGCATCCTGCTCTGGGAAGGTTTCAACGGCCATCCCATGCGCAAGGACTGGAAAGAAGCCTATTTCGAGGACGAGAAGAAGCCGTTCAAGAGCCGTCACCCGGACGGTCAGCACAAATGGGCCGAAACGCGCACGCCCTGGGCGCACAATGTGGGATACCCAGAAGACTTCGACCCACAAAAGTGGCTTGCACCAACGCCTCAGTTTAGGGCGCCGGTGACCACTGGAACCGCCGGCCACAACGGCCATGGCGGTGACATCCAGACCGAGCGCATCGTGGTCAACATGGGCCCGCAGCACCCAAGCACGCACGGCGTCTTTCGCATGATTGTGGCCCTGGAAGGGGAGACCATCACCGCGTTAGAGCCGGAGATGGGCTATCTGCACCGCAATCATGAGAAGATTGGCGAGCGCAACACCTTCATCCAGAACATTCCCTACACCGATCGCCTGGACTATATTTCGTCCATGTCGAACAACCTCGGCTATGTGCTGGCGGTCGAAAAGCTTCTGGGCGATCAATTCCAGCCGACGGAGTATGCCAATTATTTGCGCATCCTCATGGTTGAGTTGACCCGGATCATCAACCACATGTGGGCCATTGGCTTCTTGCTCAACGACCTGGGCGCCTTCTTCACGCCCGCGCTCTACGCCATTCGCGAACGTGAATTGATTCTGGATCTGTTCGAGTCGGTTTCTGGTTCGCGCATGATGTGCAATTACATGCGCTTCGGCGGCGTCGCGCGCGACCTCCCTCCGGGCTGGTTGGATGAGTGCAGCAAGATCATCAACGAGCGCATGGATCGCAAAATTGATGAGATGGAGCACTATCTGACTCAGAACGAGATTCTGCTTGCGCGCTGCAAGGGCGTGGGCTATTTGTCGCCCGCGGACGCGATTGCGCTCAGCACGGCTGGCCCTGTGCTGCGGGCGTCTGGCGTGCCGTACGATGTGCGCAAGGCTGACCCGTACTCCATCTATGATCGCTTTGATTTCGATGTTGCCTGTTTCGACGGTTGTGATGTCTACTCACGTTACCTCGTGCGTATCGAGGAGATGCGCCAATCGGTGCGCATTCTGAAGCAGGTTCTGCAGCAGATGCCCAAATCAGGCGAAATCCAGGCCGGCAAGAAGCAGTACAGTATACGCGTGCCAGAAGGCACCGCCTATGGCCGTGTGGAAGGGCCGAAGGGCGAGTTAGGCTTCTATGTGGTGAGCGATGGCAGCGGCAATCCGTGGCGCTATCGCATCCGCGCGCCAAGCTATATCAGCCTCAACGCGTTAGGGCCCATGTGCGTGGGTTACAAGGTCGCTGATTCTGTCATCGTCCTCGGCAGCATTGACATTGTGCTGGGCGAAACCGACCGTTAGCCGCCGGCCGCCGTTGAATCTTGGACTTATTATTTGGATTGAGTTGGGGGTGCTATGTTTGGATCGGGTATTCTAAAGGGCCTGGGTGTCACACTGAAGCACCTGGTTGACACCTTCACCGACGACGTCAAGAAGATTCCAAGCCGCTATGCGGGCATGGGCGGCGACCGCTATTTCATTGACCAGCCCTGGAATGAAGAAGGACTGTTCACGATCCAGTACCCGGAAGAGAAGCGTGTCATCCCCGAACGCTTCCGCTTCATCCCCATGCTGCTGTGGGACACAGAAAAGAAAGAGGATCGCTGCACCGCCTGTGGCATCTGCGCCAAGGTCTGCCCGCCGCAGTGTATTTGGATCGTGCGTGACAAGGATGAAAAGGGCAAGCCAGTCACCCGGCCAGCCGAATTCTATATTGATGCTTCGATCTGTATGAGCTGCGGCTTTTGCGCGGAGTTTTGCCCCTTCGACGCCATCAAGATGAACCACGACTATGAGCTGGCTACGTTCGATCGCTATCCGCGCCTGGTGTATGACAAAGAGGCCCTGACGGTGCCGATCGAATACTATGCCCGCCTATGGCCGGCCCAATACCAGGAAGAAGAACAGGTGCGCGCGGCTGAGGAAGAGGCGAAACGCAAGCAGGCCGAGGAAAAGGCCAAGGCCGCCGCGGCCAAAGCAGCCGCGCCCAAACCCGCCCTGGACGCCAGTCCGGCCGCTGCGGCTACCCCTGCCGCTGCACCTACAGGAGCGCCTGCGCCGCGGCCTAAGATGACGCCAGAAGAGATCGAGGCGCGCAAGGCTGAAGTGGCTGCCCGGCGCGCCGGCGAAGCCGCACCGGCCGCCCCGGCCGCGACGCCCGCACCGCGGCCCAAAATGACGCCGGAAGAGATCGAGGCGCGCAAGGCCGAAGTGGCCGCGCGGCGCGCCGGCGAGGCTACGCCAACGCCGCCCGCGGCGGCTGCGCCAGAACCGCCCGCCGCGCCCGCCCTGTCGCCCAACGTGACACGGCCGCGCATGACGCCGGAAGAAATCGAGGCGCGCAAGGCTGAAGTGGCCGCGCGGCGCGCCGGCGTGGCTGCGCCAACGCCGCCCGCCGCGGCTGCGCCGGAACCGCCTGCGGTGGTCACTCCAGAGCCGCGCGCAGTAGTCGCGCCAGAACCGCCCGCAGCGGTGGTCGCGCCAACGCCGCCCGCTGCGCCAGCCCTGTCGCCCAACGTGACACGGCCGCGCATGACGCCGGAAGAAATCGAGGCGCGCAAGGCCGAAGTGGCTGCACGCCGCGCCGGCGTGGCCGCGCCAACGCCGCCCGCAGCGGCTGCGCCAACGTCGCCGGTGAAACCGACATTGATGGCCGCCAGGCCCGATCAACTGGAGTTGATCGAAGGCATTGGACCAAAGATCGGCGCGACTTTCCGCGCGGCCGGCATTGTCACCTTCCAGCAGCTGGCGGAGACGCCGGTGGAGCGCATGAAGGAAATTTTGGCTGCGGCCAGCCTGCGTGCGGACCCCACCACGTGGGCCGAGCAGGCCGCGCTGGCCGCAGCCGGCCGGATGGACGAATTGAAGCAGCTGCAGGATCAACTGATCAGCGGGCGACGCGCGTAGCGTCTTCTGCGTAGCAAATCAAGAACCTTTGGCGTCGCGCAGACGCCAAAGGTTTCTTTTTTGTTCGATTCTGCCGCAGCCTCACCAGCATTTGACTTTTGACCATTTTTTCGATACTCTTTAGCCCTTATCACCGATGCTTCAGACCATGTGTGTAGAACGATTGGGGAGGTACCATGATCTACATTGCTTCTGTGTTTGCCCTGGCAGGGCTGGCGCTCGCCTGGGCTAGCAATCGGCGCCTGGCTGCGTTGGAAGCGCGGCTCTCCCGCTACAACAGCGCCCTGTACGACCTCAGCGCCAAACTGGACGAGGTGCAGCAGCGCGTCGCCCAGGACAGTGCAGACATTCGCTTCGAGATGCGCCGGCGCGCCGGTGAGATCGCGTTCACGCCGCAGATGACCATTGGCGAGATTACGAGCCAGCATCCGGCCGCATCGTCTATCCTGGCTAACTTTCACTTAGGCGGCTGCCATAGCTGTGCGGTTAGCCCGGGTGAAGTACTGGGCGAAGTGTGCCAGGCGCGCGGCCTCGATCAACAAGCCCTCCTGAGTGCACTCAACCGCCTGGGCAGCGGCGGTTCAACGGAACCGCTGGAGATGCCGACCGAGATCAAACGGCCCAATGTGCAGCTCATTATGTAGGCGAGCGTGAGGAATGCCATGATTGCTCCCAAGGCTGAGATTATCTTTCCTCCCAAACTTATCCCGCATCTGCGCGACCTGCGCGGGGATGAATGGCGCGCCCTGGTGGAGCGCGTGTCCGCGCTGCCGGAAACTCACCCAGACAGCCTGGCGTTCTCGCTGCTCATGATTCGCCTGGACGGCTGCTTGAAATGCTACGCGGGCAGCTACAAGTTCATGCGCGGCTGCCAGTTGTGTGCCGTGCAAACAGTCACTCAGTACAAGGGCACGGACGGCCAGCTCCTCAAGGAATACCAGCGCGCGCAGGTGGACATTGACGATTATCTGAGCGGACGCCGGCGCGTGTTTGTCGAACCGATCAACGACGACGATGATGATCGGCTGGCTGCGTAACACTCGACTGGCCGCGGCATCTTAGACTTCCGAAGGCAGCAAGCCTTCGGAAGGTAGCTTAACAAGGACGATATGAACGGATTATCAGGCACAAGACGCGTCGGTATCATCGGCGCCGGGGTAGCCGGGCTTGCGGCCGCCTACGACTTAACGCGCCAGGGCTACGCCGTGACGTTGTTCGAGGGCGCGGCCGTGGCGGGCGGTCTCGCTTCAGGCTTCAAGGCCGCGACCTGGGAATGGCCGCTGGAACGATTCTACCATCACCTATTCACCTCTGACAGTGACATCATTCGATTGACGCAGGAGATTGGCGCGGGCGATTTGCTGCTCTTTCGCCGCCCTACCACGTCCATGTGGTACCAGGGCAAGCCCTATGCGTTCGACTCTCCTCTGCGCCTGCTGGCCTTTCCGCACCTGGACTGGATCAACAAGTTCCGCATGGGATTTGTCTTTGCCTATCTGCGCTATGTCAGCAAGAACTGGCGCGCGTTTGAGCAAACGACCTCGCATGCCTGGCTGCGCCGCTGGATGGGCGCGCGCGGCTATGACATGCTCTGGCGGCCGATGCTGGAGGGCAAGTTTAGCGATCATTACCAGGAGGTCAACCTGGCCTGGTTTTGGGCGCGCATCGTCAAGCGCAGCCCGCGCCTCGGCTACTACAAGGGCGGATTCCAGGCGTTTGTCGACGCGCTGGTCAATCGGGTCACGGCCCAGGGCGCGGATATCCATCTCAATGCCCGCGTAACCAAGGTGCGCCCTGCGAGCGACCGCACCCTGGTGGTGACGCACGACGGCGGCGAGGCTGCGTTCGATGCGGTCATTGCCACGGTTAGTCCCAGCCTCCTTACACGCCTGGCGCCGGATCTGCCGCCAGCCTACCTGGCGCAGTTGGCGCAGCTCAAGAGCATGGGCGCGGTGGTCATGACCCTGGCCCTCAAGCACAGCCTGATGAAGGATGTTTACTGGCTCAATATCCCCAAGGCCGAAGGCTTTCCCTTCTTGGCGTTGGTGGAACACACCAACTACATGGAAACGACGCACTACGGCGGCGATCATATCATTTACCTGGGCGATTACCTTGACCCCAGTCATCCCTACTTCAGTATGAGCGACCAGCAATTGTTGGACATCTTCTTGCCAGCCCTGGCCCGCGTCAATCCTGACTTCCGGCCGGATTGGGTGCGCGAGGCCTGGGTGCACAAAGCCACCTACGCGCAGCCGGTGCCGCCGGTCAACTACTCGGCGCTGATCCCGCCGCTGCAAACACCCATTCCTGGCCTCTTTTTTGCCAGTATGAGCCAGGTTTACCCCTGGGATCGTGGCACCAACTACGCTGTGGAGATCGGACGCCAGGTGGCGCAGAAGGTCATGGCCGCGGGCTGATCGCCGCGGGAATACTGTTCGAGGATAGGAACATGTTGGGAAAAAATAACCAAGTAACCGAAAAAGAGATTTTGCGCGCGCTGAGCAACGTCATGGAACCAGAGCTGCATCGCGACCTGGTGACGTTGAACATGATCAAGGACATCAAAATTGCAGGCAAAGAGGTTGGATTCACGATTGTGCTGACGACGCCTGCTTGCCCGCTGCGTTCGCAGATTGAGAATGAGGCCAAGGCTGCCGTCGCCGCCGTGCCCGGTGTGGACCAGGTGCACGTCCGCTTCGATGCCAATGTCATGACCGATCGGCGCATTGCCGGCCGGCTGGCCATCCCGGTCAAGAACATCCTGGCGGTAGGCAGCGGCAAGGGAGGCGTCGGCAAGACCACAGTGGCTGTCAACCTGGCCGTGGCCCTGGCGCAGATGGGCGCGCGCGTCGGCATTCTGGATGCGGATATCTATGGCCCCAACGTGCCGATGATGATGGGCGTCAACGCCATGCCCAGCCCTCGCAACAACAAGCTGGTGCCGCCGATGGCCTACGGCGTCGAAGTGATGTCCATGGGTTTCATGATGCCGGCTGGCGAGGCCTTGATCTGGCGCGGGCCGATGTTGCACAGCGCCATTCGTCAGCTTTTCACCGACGTCAACTGGGGCAACCTGGACTATATCGTCGTAGATTTACCGCCAGGCACCGGCGACGCGCAATTGACCCTGGCGCAGTCGGTGCCGTTGGTCGGCGGCGTGATTGTCAGCACGCCCCAACAGGTGGCGGTGGCCGATGCCACGCGTGGGCTGGCGGCCTTTCGTAAGCTCGAAGTGCCCGTACTCGGCATTGTGGAAAATATGGCCGGCGATATCTTTGGCATCGGCGGCGGCGAAGTCGCGGCCCGGCAGTTGGGCGTGCCCTTCCTGGGGCGCATCATGCTCGATTCGGCCATCCGCAGCGGCGGCGATGTGGGCCAGCCCATCGTAGCGGTGGATCCCAGCTCGCCTCAGAGCCAAGCCTTCCGCGACCTGGCGCAAGCGATCGCCGCGCGCATCAGCGTGATGTCTATGCAGCCGGACCCGGAACTGCGCATCATCTGATGGGCGCGCAGAGACAAAGCGCCGCGCCGCGCGGGCGCTACGGGACGCCGTTGCGGTAATGGCTGCCATGGCTGGCCGATTGCGCAACGCGCTGGCGCGCTGGACAGGGCGGGCGTTGACGCCGTCCGCAGCGCCGCGGCCGGCAGTTGCACCGATGAGCTTGTCTCTGCCCGCGGCCTTGACCGCGCCGTTTGAGATTCCAGTGCTGGTCGTCAACTTCTTCCCCACGCGCCACGGCCGCCTGGATCGCCGCGTCACTGGCGATGTCGACGCGCCGCTTGATCAGGTGCGCCGGCATACCGTGCAAACCACCGGCCGCGTGGCGCAGGCCCTGGAACGGGGCAGCACGTATCACGGTTATCGCGACCCCGACGCGCAACCAAGCCTGCGTTACCGGGTTGCGGCCACGTTGGAGTTCCTGGAACCACTGCCTACCTGGCCCAAGCCCCATCATCACGCACCGATGACCGACTATCACACGATCATGGATCGGATTGATATTCGCACGTGGGTCGAGGGCAAAGGCATCAAAGAGGTCTGGATTTGGGGTTACCATGGCGGCGTGGTTGACTTGTGGGAATCGAACATGGCCGGGCCGTTCGGCGACATCAGCAACAGCGACCGTGACCCATACGACTTACCGGTGTTGAGCAAGACCTACACCGTCTATCACTACAACTATCAGCGCGGCCCGTCCGAGGCCGTGGAAGACCACATGCACCAGATCGAAGCGGTTCTGGGACATGTGGATCGCCACCTTTTTTGGGATCGTTTTGTGGGGAAGACCGGCGAAGGGCGCTGTGGTTGGGCGCACTTTCCGCCCAACGGCGTGCGTGATTACGATTGGGCCAACCCGACGTACGTCTACACCGATATCGAGGATTGGACCCCCGAAGGCAGCGGGCCGCGCAAACTGCTGAACTGCAGCCGCTGGCAAAGCGACAGCCTGGCGTGGTTCATCTTCTGGATGCAGAATCTGCCGGGCGCAAATCACGGGCTTAGCTGGCGCGGCCGGCCGCTCAGCAACTGGTGGACTTTCATGGGCGCATTCGACGAGGCGATGACCGCGGGCCTCGCGTTGACGCAGCCGATCGCGGCGGATTGAACCCTTTCAACCATGCAAAACAAGACGAATTCAATGCCAGCCAAACGCTCATGGTGGCGCCGCGGCTTTGAACTGACCCGCAACCTGATGGCCCTGTTGGGCGTTTTCACCACCGTCTACGTGGTCGGTCTGACGCTCATTATTTTCTGGCAAGCCGAGCGGGACGAAGCCCAGCCCGTAGACGCGATCGTTGTGCTGGGCACAGCGCAGTATAACGGCCGGCCGTCGGCGGTGCTGCGCGCGCGACTCGATCATGCCATCAACCTCTACAGCCAGGGTGTGGCGCCCGTGCTGGTGACAACGGGCGGCGCCGGCCGCGATCCGCGCTTCACCGAGGGCGGCGTTGGCCGCGCCTATGCCATCAGCCGCGGCGTGCCGGCGGAAGCGATCCTGAGTGAGGAAGATGGCGCCAGCTCGTGGGAAAGCCTGCAGAACGTGGCGGCCCTGCTTCAGGCGCACGGCTGGCGTCGCATCGTCCTGGTCAGCGACCCATTCCACATGACGCGGCTCAAATTGATGGCGCTGGATTTGGGTTTGGAGCCGTCTGCGTCACCCACGCGCACTTCGCCGATTTCTCGCCGGCCCGCGACCGAGATGTTCTACGTCTTGCGCGAAGTGGCTGGGGTGACGGTTTTCGGTTTGACTCAGGCCGCCGCAAACATTCTATGATCACCGCGTAACCTGGACGCGCCAGAATCAACTTGCTTCCGCAAAGTGGCAAAGGCTGCCACGAAGAAGGACCTCATGAAGACAGTTCAATCGCAGCGAATGGCGATCATTGATCTTGGCTCCAACACCGCCCGTCTGGTCGTCATGAATGCCGTCCCCGGTTTTTCATATCACCAGGAGGACGAGATTCGAGAGGTGGTGCGTTTGCGCCAGGGCATGAACAAGCGCGGGCTGAGTCAAGAGGCGATCGAACGTGCGCTGGTTACGTTGCGGCTCTTTAAGCGTTTCTGCGACAGCACGCATGTGGATATCATTCTGCCAACCGCCACCAGCGCGGTGCGTGAAGCGGCCAATGGGCCGGCTTTCATCGAACAGGTGCGTCGCGACGTAGGGCTGAACCTACGCATCTTGAGCGGCGAGCAGGAGGCCACCTACGGCGTGCTCGGCGCGCTCAATGAGGTGGCTTTCACACAGGGCATCGTCGTGGACATCGGCGGCGGCAGCGCGCAAATCAGCGAGGTCCGCGACCGTCGTTTTGCCGTTGGCGTTTCATTGACGCTGGGCACCCTGGCGCTGACCGAAGGCTTCATCCGCAGCGATCCGATCAAGCCCACGGAGCTTGAGGCGCTGCAAGGCGAGATCAGCCGCCAGCTCGACAACGTGACCTGGCTGGGCAAGAAGAGCGGGCCGTTGATTGGCCTGGGCGGCGCCATCCGCAACCTGGCCAAGATCGAAGCTGCGCGGCAGGCTTACCCGCTCAACACACTGCACGGATTTACCCTGCGCCGCGCCTCGTTGGAGCAAACGATTGAACTGCTGCGCACACTGCCCCTGTCCGAACGTCAGGCAATTCCCGGCCTGCGCACAGACCGCGCGGACATCATTCTGCCGGGCGCGCTGGTCATCCGCGCGATCATGGAACGCCTCAAGGCCAACGAACTGACGGTTTCGGTCAATGGTTTGCGTGAAGGGGTTTTCTTCGAGCACTTCTGGCAGCATTTCTCTTACCCGGTGATTCCAGACGTGCGGCGCTTCAGCGTGCTCAACATGGCGCGCACCTACCATTACCAAAAGGCGCACGCCAATCATGTGCGTTACCTGGCGCGACGCATCTTCGAGCAGTTGGCGCCGCTGCACGGCTATGGCATGGCTGAGCGCGAACTGCTGGACGCGGCGTCCGTGCTGCACGACATTGGCACCATCATCAGTTACCACGATCATCACAAACATTCGCAGACGCTGATCGTCAACGCTGGCTTACCTGGTTTCAGTGCACGCGAGACCGCGCTGATTGCGCTGCTGACCCGTTTTCATCGCAAGGGCAGGCCGGATCTGTTGGAGTTTGCGCCGCTGCTCAAGGAGGGCGACGACGTGCTGCTAACTCGCCTTTCAGCTATTCTGCGCCTGGCCGAATACCTGGAGCGCGGCCGTAATGCCACGGTAGACGACGTCAGTGTGACCTGGACCGATGAATATCTGCGCCTGACGCTCATTGCTGACGAATATCCAGCCGTGGAAGTGTGGGATACGCAGCGCAACGCGCTGGCCCTGGTAGAAATCGCCTTCAAGCGCCGCGCGCTGCTGGACAGTGTGGCCGCGCCGAGCGAATGGCGAAATGCGGCGGCCGCCTAAGGCAGCGAAATAGTGCTGGCCCTGCGCTTCTCTAGCGTTCGATCAGCTCACGCAGCCGCGCCAGGTTCATGACATCATCCGCCATGTCTTCCTCTTTGGGCGTTTCCAGGATCATCGGCAGCGCCTGGAAGCGGGCATCGTTCAGGAGCAGGCGAAAAGGCGTCAACCCCAGAAAGCCCTCGCCGATGTGCGTATGGCGGTCCACGCGGCTGCCCAGGTCCTTCTTGGAGTCGTTGAGATGAAAAACCTTCAGTCTCTCCAATCCTAAGGCCTTGTCGAATGTATCCCACATGCGTTGATAATCATCGGCGTTGCGGAACTCATAACCGGCGGCCAGCGCGTGACAGGTGTCAAAACAGATGCCGACGCGGCCTGGCGCGTCCAGGGCGGCAATGATATCGGCCAACTGCTCGAAACGAAAACCCAGATGATCGCCCTGACCAGCGGTAATTTCCAGCAGGGTCAACGTCTCTGCGGTCGGCGTCGCCGCGTGGACTCGATCCAGCCCCTGCGCAATGCGGCGTTTGCCCGCCTCCTCGCCCGCGCCCATGGAGGAACCAGGGTGCAGCACGACGCCCAGGATGCTTAACTGATCCGCGCGCTCTAGTTCCACCTGGTACGCCTCGACCGACTTGTCCCATAACTCGTCGGACGGCGAGCCTAGATTGATCAGGTAAGAGGCGTGCGCCACCACCGGCGCGATGCCGGTGCGCTGCGCCCATTCGTGATAGCGTGCAATCTCCGTCGTTTCCAATGGTTTGCATTTCCACTGGTTCTGATTGCGCGTAAAAATCTGCATCGTGCCGCAGTCAATGGACTGCGCCCGTTCAAACGCTTTGCTCACGCCGCCAGCCACGGACATGTGCGCGCCAAGTCTATCCATCTCACGCTCCCTCATCTGCTTGTTTTTCCCAACCTCCGCGGTTGGCAACCATCCTAGCTGAGCCGGGCCAGGGTAAATGCCTCAACGCCGGCCGCCTTGTCTTCCAAGCGCGCCAGGAGAAAGAGCAGGCTGCTGAGGCGGTTGAGATACCGCAATGGCTCCTCGTTGCGCAGCTTGCCGTCGTGCTGCAAACGCGCCACGATGCGCTCGGCGCGGCGGATGATCGTGCGCGCCAGGTCGAGGTGCGCGCCAGCGACGCTGTCGCCGGCGACGATGAACGCGGGCGGCAGCTCAACCGCCGATTCCAGACGGCCAATCAGCGACTCCAGGCACTCTGTGCTCTGTGGATGCAGCCACGGCGGCCGTGTGGCGGCCTCCGGCAGCGTCGCCAGGTCAGCCATCATGGCGTATAGATCGCGCTGCACGCCTAAGATGATCTCAGCCGTCTCTGCATCTTTGACTGTGGCACGCGCCAGGCCTAAGGCAGAAGAGGCTTCATCCACGGTGCCATAGGCTTCCGGCCGAATATCGTACTTGGGCACCCGATCGCGACCGAGCAGCCCGGTATAGCCCTCGTCCCCCACCCCCGTATACAGTTTCGTCACGCGCTTTGCTTCTGGCATTTTCTGTTCCATTATCCGCCTTTATCCCCCCGTCCTCATCTATCACTCTCCATCTCCCATTGGCCTCACCGTTGGCCGATCCCAAATTCGTAAACCAGCCGCCCGCCCAATTCACCCGTGATGATGAGCGCGACCAAACCCAGCACGAGCAAGGCCAAGACGTACCAGCGGTTCGGCGCCGAGTCGGATGCGGCGCCGCGGCGCAGACGGAGGTAGAGCGCCGCGCCAAAAGCGATCACCGTGGCAAAAACGGCGGTGATATGGTTGTTCGCCGCCACGCGCGCGGGTGAATCCAAAGCTATCGCATTCTGGTCAATCAAGCCGGTAACAGCCGCGGGCAAGATCATCAGCCACCCCAGCGCCAGACTGGCCAGGCTCAGCCGTTCCCAGCGCATCCCTTGCCAACCCCGCGGTCGCCAGAGATGCAGCAGGTATAAGACTACCGACAGCGCCAAAAGCGTCACAGGAAAATGTACAAAACGGGGATGTAACGGTAAAGCCAACATGATGATCCTTCGGTTAGGCAGGCAGGCGTTTGACTACAACCAAGGTCAAGTCATCAAACTGCGGCGCAAGCCCGACAAACTCGCGTACCTCCGCCTTGATCGCCTCCGCAATTTGAGCGGCGCTGTGCGCCTGGTGGGCCTGCACCACGGCTTGCAAGCGCGTCATCTCGAACGACTCTTCGTTCAGGTTGATGGGGTCAATGACGCCATCGGTATAAAGAATCAGGACGTCGCCCGGCGCCAACGGCACACGGTCATCCTCCAATGCGACGGAGGGGAGCACGCCGAGGATGAGACCATGCTTACGCAGCAGGCGTATCTGGCCGTTGGCCGCGGTCAGGAGCAGCGGCGGATTGTGCCCGGCGTTGGCAAAAACCAGCTCGTGCCGTTGGGGGTCGAGCACGCCATACCAAAGCGTCACGAACATGTCTGAACGGCTGTTGGCCAACAGCAGCTCGTTGACGCGCCGCAGCACGCGCGCGGGTGAGCGCCGATCGGCCGCGATCACGCGCACCAGGATGCTGGCCAGGGCCATGAAAAGCGCCGCCGGCACGCCCTTGTCGGACACATCGGCAATGACCAATCCCAGGCGTCGCGCCGCCAGCGGAACAAAATCAAAGAAGTCGCCGGCCATTTCGCGTGCGGCCAGCCAGACATGGGCAATGTCATAACCTGGCAGCGACGGATTGGTCGCGGGCAGAAAACTGGCCTGGATCTCATGCGCCAGTCGCAGTTCCTCGCCCATGCGCACGCGCTCCGCCTCTTGCAGCACCAGGCGGGCGCTTTCGATCGCCACCGCCAATTGGCTGGCTACGCCGCGCACCATCTCGACCTGGCGACTGCTGAAGATGTGCGGCCCATCCACCTCATCCACCACCAGCGCGCCCAGGACCTCGTCCTGCACAATCAGCGGCACCGCCAAGATGGCCTGCGTGCCGTAGCGCTTCACAATCTCTGCGGGCACCAAGTCGCCGGCGCTGACATCTTCCACCCAGAGTGGCCGGCGCTCCCGGCAAACCCGATCAAGCAGCGGGAATTCGCTCGCTGTCACACGCAGCCCCGTTTCAACTGGCTGCACTCCGCGGGAGGAGGGCTGACATTGGCTGGCGAGCACTTCATACGCGGCCTGGTCGCGATCCCAAATCAGAACCGTGCAGCGGTCTACCCCAGCCAGGGATGGCGTCAGGCTGGCTACGGTGTTTGCCAGGTCAGACACACGGTAAGGTCGCGCAATGGCATTAGCGACATCGAGCAGTGAACTGGAAATGGCCGCTTCGTCTTTGGCCTCTTGATACAGGCGCGCATCTTCCACCGCTACCGCAATCTGATCAGCCAGGGTAGCCAGGATGAACAGGTCTTCGGAACTAAACGCGTTCAGTTCACGGGCCTGCACGTCCAGGACGCCCAGTACGCGATCTTCTACCATCAACGGCACAGCCAGTTCGGCGCGCGTATCGGGCAAGAGGCGCGGGTCATCAGGAAAATAGCGCGTCTCTTGTGAAACATCATTGGCCAGCAAGGGTTGGCCGTGCTGAGCCACCCAACCGATGATGCCCTCGACGCCGATACGTACGAAGCGGCCGCGGCGCAGCCACATTTGGTTCAGGTTGTGGCCGGTGCTGGCGCGGAAATAGGCGCGTCCCGTCCCCTGGGCTACCAGGAAGATCTGGACGTGATAGTAGCCGAAGCGGTCACGAATCAGCTCGACCACCTGGTTCAGCAGTTGATCGAGGTCCAAGATCGCGGCGACCTTGCGGCTGACCTGCGCCACGGTTTGTAATTGGCGCGCGCGACGCTCGACCACCTGATAGAGGCGGGCATTGACCAGGGCGACGCCCGCCTGGTTGGCAATGATGAAGAGGGTGCGCAGGTTTTCTTCGCTGTAGGCGCCTGGCTCGTCATGTTGCACGGCCAGGCTGCCAATCGCCAGTTCACCGGCGAGGATGGGCACAAAGATGGCTGAACGCGGGGGATGTTCATCGTCGTAACGCGGGCGCGCGGGCAGATGTTCCATCTCGGTTTGAAAATCGTTCACCAGCAGCGGCTGGCGGTTGCGACGCAGCCAGCCTACGATGCCTTCGTTGGCGCCGCCTACAAAACGGGCGCCAGCCAGCCGCTTGCCGTGCCGCAGCCACACCTTGATGACAAAGTCATCTTTATCGAAGAGGCCTAGATGAAAGCTGGAAGCATCCATCAGGCGCGTCGCGTGCTCAAAGATCAGCTCACAGAGCTGATCTTCGTTCATCTGCGCCTGCACAATAGCCTGGCCCGCTTCGGCCAGGGCGCGCAGTTCGTCGAGATGGATGGGCGCTCGCCCCACAGGCGGCCGTGTGTCGCGGCCGACTGGCAGAATGTCGGCCATACCTCACGCCTCTCCTTGCGCAGACAACGGCGCCACGTTGCGCTTTACCATGGTCAAGTGGTTGCCGGTTTCTGAGCTAAAGCGGTATTCAACGACATCCATGAGCTGGCGCATGAGGTGAATGCCCAGGCCGCCAACGGGCAAGTCGGCCGGCCGGCGTTTGCGTTTTGGGGGCCGGACGCTGGTGGGATCGAACGGCTGTCCTTGATCTTGAATCTCAACGACGAAGTCTGCCTGGTGCACTGAACAGGTGAGGTGCAAGGGGCCATCCATGCTGCGGTAGGCATGTTCAATCACATTGTTGCAGGCTTCGTCGCACGCCAGTTCGATCGCAAAGATAGCATCCTCGTGCAAGCCGGCTGCGCGGGCCGCGTCACGCACGAACTGAGCAATGAAGGGCAGGTTGTGCGGGTCGCTTGCAATCGTTAGTTGCCAGCGCATGCTCATAGGCACTCATCGTTCTCGCGGCATGGCAGATAGCTGGACGCGCCAGACTGGCAGGGGAGGGAAACGCACCAGGTTGGTTCAGGCGCGCTAGAAGCTGCCGACAGCTTCCACTGTGCTGCTGAACTGGGCAAAATGGTCGTTGAGACCAGTCAGGTCCAACACCTCGCTGATGCGGGCAGGGACATTGGCCAGGCGCAAATCGCCTCGATTGAACCGGCGCGCGGCGCGCCAGGTGCTGACCAACACGCGAATGCCCGCGCTGCTCAAAAACGTGACGCCGCCAACATCCAGCACAAACCGATAGTGACCTGAGTCGAGGAGCGTCTTCAAGGTTTGTTCTAGCTCAGGCGCGGTGCTGCCATCAATGCGGCCGCTGATGTTGACAAGAACACAACGCTTCAATTCTGATGTCGTGAGTTCCATACAGTGCATTTACTCCTGTGGCAGATGAATTGGGTGCCCGGAAATCAATGAGATACAGGCATGGACGGTGAAAGTGAATGGCATTATACCACAGGGTCAGTGAGCCGCCAAGCGCCCTGCTAGAGAGCCAGCAGTAGGGTGGCCCTGTGTGACCGCCCCTTGCGGTTTTGACCGCAGAGGCCACAGCGAGCGCAAAGAAGCTGCCAACCAGCGCCCACAGGGCAAAAAAAGAGCCACCGATGAACTCGGTGGCTCTTGAAGAATCAACGCAAGCCGAAGGGTTTAGCGGCTGTAGCCGTTATAGGCAGCGAGCTTGCTCAGGCCCCACAGGTTTTCCACGACGACGGCCAGCGGCTGATTGGAGCTGATGTGAACCGCGCCCGACCAGTTGCCGCCGAGGTTGATCGGATTGTCCTCGCGCAGGTTGAAATTGAAGGACTTCTCGCCCGCGATGGTGATATTCTGCGTGGCCGAGTTGACGATGGTGCCGTCACGATTGATGAAGCGCACCTGAACGGTGGCTGTGTTGCTCGACACGTTCTGCAGACGCATCAGCGACCACAGCGTGCGGGCGCTGCCGCCGCCGCCGATCTGATAGACTTCCGACAGGAACGTGTTGTTGCCTGCGTTGGACGAATCCGCGCCGGTGTAGGCGCCAGCCTCGTTGTCACGTGGGCGAATGGAGTAGGAGATAGCCGCCACGTCCTGGGACGTAGATTCGACAATGACCGAGCCAGCCCAGAGGGCGCCGAGCGTGTTGTAGGTTCCGGCGGCGGTACAACCAGCGCCGCCCGAACGTGTGTTACAACCGACCGCCACGCCAGGGCCGAGGGTGATCGGGCCCAGGGTCAGGTCAATGTTCTGGGTGTCTTTGTTGATGTACTTGAGCGTCACAGAGGTGTTGCTCGTGCCCAGGTTCTGCACGATGGTCACGCTGAAGCCAAGCCAACCGTTGTCAGTGTTGGGGTTGGAGTAGCGGTGCTCGACCGAGGGTACGAACAGCTTGCGCGCGCCGCGGCTCGAGGCGTTGAAGGCCACGCTGTAGCGAGGCCAGAAGTTGTTCGCCACCGCAGCGACCTTCTGGTCGGAGCTGGCCGTTTCAATCACCAGCGCGCCTGTCCAGTTGCCATTGCTCTGGAAGTACGGAATGTTGCCCCACACCGGAATCTTCGCGCCCGGAATGTGCAGGTCATACATCTTTTGACCGTTCGGCGGAATCGTATCGGTAATGGTGGCATCGAGGTTGCCGGCGCGGTTGTAGTACTTCATGGTGATGTTGGCCGTCGTGGCGCTCTCGGTGTTCTGCACCGAGAACACGGTGTACTGCGCATTGGGTGCATACACGGCAAACGGCACGTTCATGCGGCTGGAACCGCTGGCAAAGCCAGAATACGAGTCGGCTTCGACGCCGTCGCCGGCGGAGCCGCCGGTCCACTGAATGGTGGCGACTGCGGCCAGTTCAGTGCTGGCCGAGAGCACCATAGCGCCGACCCAGTTGTCCGGCAGGCCAGAATCGGCGGCGCGGAACTGGTAGGAGCCGAGCGGGGCCACGTTCTGCTGACGCGTGTTGGACAGCGTGCCAGCCTGGCTGTAATACTGGGCCAGCACGGTGGATGCAGCGCCGCCCGTGTTGGTGTCGGCATTCATGACTGTCACATCGGCGCTGCCCGAACCGGGGTTCGGGTCGGCGGCGAAAGCTGGCGTCGCCAGCAGGGCCAGGGTTAAAACGACGCTGAAGATCATTAGTAGACGTGAACGCTTCATTGAGATTTCCTCCGATTAAACAACTATTGACGCAACGATGGCGATAGATTGTGCGCCTGCGAGCAATAGAATAACACAATGGGCCGTAGATAGCAATACTTCGTTTGGGTAATCCTACGCCAAATGCGGCGACTACGGCGGCTGTGTTGCTTGTGATGCGCTCAATAGGCGCCCCGCCCGCGCAAAACAACCGCAATGGTTCGCCAGAGAATCTGTAGATCAAGCAAGGGAGAGTAATTGCGGATATAATACAGGTCGTCTTCTGTATGCAGATGCATCAACTTGTCACTGCGACCATTGATCTGCCACCAACCGGTGATGCCGGGCGGCACGGCGAAGCGCTGCCGCTGCCAGCGTTCATACCGTTCAACCAAAAATGGCAGTTCGGGCCGCGGACCAACCAGGCTCATATCGCCTTTGAGCACGTTGAAAAGCTGGGGAATCTCGTCAAGACTGGTGCGCCGAATGAAATGCCCCACGCGTGTAATCCGCGGATCATTGGCGGTTTTGTGCATGACCACGCCGTTGTCGGTGGTCTTCATTACCTCGGCCTGACGCTGCTCTGCATCTACGACCATGGAACGGAATTTGATCATGGTGAACACGCGCGCATTTTCTCCCACGCGCGACTGCTTGAAGAACACAGGCCCAGGCGAATCGAGCTTGATCGCGACGGCGACCAGGAGCATGATCGGCCACACAAGCAGAAGGCCAAGCGTGGCGATCACCAGATCAAAGGCGCGTTTGATGGTGCGATTGTAGCCGTCAATGGCGGGATCGCGCAGGCCGATGAGTGGGATGCCGCCAAAATCTTCAATGGTGGCGCGGAAGATGGCGAGATCAAAGAAGTCGGGCACGACGCGCACACGCACCGGCAGGGTTTGGAGGGCCAGAACCAGATCCTCCAACGGGCCGTGAGCGCGCAGAGGCAAGGCCAGGATGACTTCATCAATGCGCTGGCTCTGCACCAGGCGATTCGCCGCTTCCAACTGCCCCAGTACAGGCGCGCCCTCCAGAACGCTTTCCTGTTTCGTCGGGTCGTCATCGAGATAACCGACCAAGGTCAGGCCAGTCCAGCTTTGCGTCTGAATCTCCTGCGCAACCTGGCGGCCCACCTTGCCGGCGCCAACGATCAGCACGCGCACTTCCTGCATTCGCCGCGCGCCTGCAATGCGAAAGCCAATGCGCAAGGTGAGGCGCAGCATCAGCAGGAAAAAGACATCCAGCACGACGAAGTAGACGAACAACAGACGCGGGACATCACGATACGTGAGATAGAGCAGCCCAGCCAGGACCAGGTTGGACATCGCCACCGCGGCGGTCACCAGTTGAGCCTCGTCTACGATGCGCAGCAAACGCCGCCGATCGTACACAGAAAAGAGAACAAAATTGACGCCCCAGATCACCGCGGCCGCTGCGTAGACCACCAACGGCAGCGTGACCATTTTTTCTGTCAAGCGTACGCCGTAGGGCAGGATGAAGCGCGCTTGGCCGGCAAGGAACAGCGAGATGCAGGTCAGCGCCAGATCGGCCGTCGCCAGAAAAAGCACATAGTTCGATTGATAGTACCTACGCATGTCGTCTCCTTGAAACAAACGAATTCATAGGCGCACGACGTTGAGTGCATCAGCGCGCAAGGCGATCGCGCAGCCAAAGGTGATCGTCATTCGCTGCGACCGGCGACCGAGGTGGCAATGACGGGGCGTAAGCGCTTGAACATGGCCTCGTAGTCATCGGTCACTTTTTCCCACGTGTAGTAGGCTGTCGCGCGTGCGGCAGCTTTCTGACGATAGGTCGCCACGAGGCTGGGCGCGTCCACCATCTGCTGTAAGAGCGGCGCCAGGGCAGCTGCGCCGCGCGCGCCATCATAAACGAAACCGGCGCTGTCTACGGTTTCGCGGTTTTCGGCCGTATCATGCGCCACAACGCAGTTGCCAAAAGCCATGGCCTCCACGAGCGCCGGGTGAGTGCCGCCAACGCCAGAAGTTTCAACAAATAGATAGGCGTTCGATGCCAATTCCCAGTAACCTTCACCAAAGCAATAGCCGGTGAAGATCACGCGCGGGTCGTCAACCGCTTTCAAGCGTGCGATGTATTCCTCGGCGTAGGGCGCGTCGCCGACAATAACGCACTTCATGTCGGTGCGCAGCGTTTGAAACGCCTGCACCAGGTGATCGGCGCAGTTTTCGGGCACCAGTCGCCCCACGAACAAGACATAACGTCGCGGCTCTAGCCCCCATTGGGCCAACTGCGGGCCGGGGGCACGGATGGGTAACTCAGCGCCATAGGCAATGTAAGGCGAATCCGCGTTGTACGTATCGCGATAGAACTGCTGCACCACACGGCTGTCGGTTAGAAAGGCATTGGGCAGGATCGTGGCCATCCGCTCAGCAAACTGGATGTAGCGCTTAGCCAGCGGCGGCCACTTGGCGCGCTTCCAGTCCAGGCCATCTACATTCAGGATGGTGGTTTGGCCGGCCAGGCGCGGAATCCATGAAACCACGCTGTTGCCGGCAATGAAATAGAGCACAATGTCATACCCCTGCCCCAAGGCATGCAAACTGGAGAGGAAAGAATGAACAATCGTGTCCAGGTATTTGTTCTTGACGGTTGGCAGCTTGACGAGGCGCATCCCCTTGTAGGTTGGCTGATCATAGTCCACGTGATGGCTGCGGCAATAAACTGTCACCTCATGGCCGCGGGCCACCAGGCGACTGCCGAGCTGCTCGACGCACGTCTCAAAGCCACTGTAGCTTGCCGGCACACCCCGCGTACCGAGCATAGCAATCTTCATGCGAACAACACCTTCTCTCCTCATCCGGCTGCAGGCGCCGGTAATCGGTTGGGCAAGAAAAAACAAGCCGGTCTATTTTGCCACCAGGTGGCTGCTTCGTCAAGATGGCGCGCGGCGCGTAACCCAAATCGGCCCCGCCCAGGCCATATGTCCGTCCACCTGCGTCAAACGGACATAATAGGCGTGTGTGCGGGCGGTGGGCTGATTGTCCACGGCCTCCAGCACCGCGCTCGATGTTCCGTCCAACGCCGCCCGGTAAATTGTCGTCGCGTCGCGCAGCAGTTCAAAGCGGGCCAGCGCTGCGGTTCCCCAGGCATGGGCCACAAAGCGCGGGGGCGCAGACGCGGTGATCTCCGCGCCCATCCATTGCCCGTCAGCCTGAAAATCGAGGATGATGCGCGGCCCCGTCGTGCCGATGACCCGCCGCGCTTGCAGGGCTTCCCAGATCGCCTCGCGCGTGTTGGCCTGCGCAAAGATGCCAAGCAGGCCGGCCGGTTCACCATGCGCGCCAGGGCCAAAGCCTGGGTGCCCGCTGTGATCATCGCCGGAAGCCATCAGGCCGAGATGCAAGCCCTGGCGCAGGGCATCTTGGACAAAGCCCTTGCGCCCCTTGAAATCTGGGCCGGCCAGCTCCTCGTTTTCGCAGTGCCCATGAACCGAATAGGTCTCGACCAGGCGCTCCAGGTCAGCCGGAGGCGGGAACGCACGCCAGTCAATCTCAGCCTGGCCGCCGTCGAAAGTTCCGCGCAGGCCGCGCGTGTGATGGGCGATGGTCATCACGACTGCGCCGCTGCGCCGCAGCGCCGCCCACAGGCCGGCCGGATTGTCCGTGCCTGGCGCGGTGCGCCGGATGATGGGCGCATCCTGGCTTTTGAAGTAGACGCAGCGATGCCCGTGCACCCAATGCGTCCATTCGTAAGCCACTAAGGTGGAAAATTGACCAGGTTCGTTGAAACGGTTGGTGACGCGCTTGGACTCGGCCCATTCGGCGTCATCCAGCATATCGTCATGATCGGTCAAAGCGGCGAAGTCCAGGCCCACGACGTCACGCGCATAGCGATAATAGTCTTCGGGCACGCCGCCGCCGTCGGAACGCGCGGTGTGGCCGTGGATGTCGCCCCAAAGCAGCACAAAGGGCGGCTCGCTATCTGTGACCATGACCGGGTTGCCCGCGCCTGCCAGGCCTGCGGACGCCTGCGCGTCGAACGAGAGGACGCCGGTCTCGCGCGGCGTCACGCTGAACGTCTTGATGCCGCCGTCGGCCGGCGTCAGGGTGACGGCTGTCGGCGCTGATACCCGTGGGCCGCTCGTGCGCAGCCTGATGGCGCCCCGAAAATCGCTCACCACGTTCTTGTAGAAATCGAGTACGGCCACGCGCACGCTGAACGGCTGACCGCTGCGCGCCTGTGAGGGCGCGGCCAGGTAGATCTCAGCGGGCGCGCCTGGCACGGTGGTGATAGTGGGCGCGGCGCTAAGCAAGCGGAACTTATCGTTGCCGTCCACATCGGACGCCACATGAAACGCAATGCCGGCCGCGGCTGTGCGCTGCACGCGCGCGCCCGGCGAGCCGCGTCGGGTGTCGCCATAGATCAGGGTGATCGTGTCGTTGGCCTGCAGTTCACCCTCAGCCACCAAGATGTGCAGCCCGCGCGCCAGCGGCTCCAGTTTGACCCGCGCCGGCAGGCGACTTTGCCAACTGACCGTCGTGAAGCCGGCCCGCTGCGGTTCGCTTACCTGCGGCGGCGACCACCAGTCATTGACAGGCAGGCCAGGCGGAATGATGAAACGGAAGCGGCCGCCAGTCTTCATGCCGTGTGGTCCAATGACGAACGTCACGCGCAAGGTGTAGTGGCGCATGACCACCAGGCCATCGTTTGGTTCAATCGTGATGCGACCCTCGCCATCGAAATTGGGCGGCGGTGTGGGCGAGGGAGACGGGGAGGGCGGCGCGGTCTGCGTGTCCAGCGGCAGCGCCAGCACGCGCGCGGCAGCCAGCATGCGCCCCAACAGAAGGCTGTCCACGGCCACTACTGCGCCCAATTTCAGAAAATCACGCCGCGTCACGGCAGCCATGCCGCAAGCCGTATGCTGATCATCCATCGTTGGTTAGCCTTTTTTTGCCCGGCGGTAGATTTCCAGCGTTTCCTGCGCGCAGCGACGCCAGGTAAATTGCGCGGCGCGCGCTTGTCCGCGCTGGCTGAGCTGCGCGCGCAGCGCTGGCGCGGCCACAACCTGGCGCAGCGCATCCGCCAGCGCGCCGGCATCGGTGGGAGTGATAGTCAGCGCGGCATCGCCCACCACTTCAGGCAGCGAGGCCGCATTGGAACAAATCACCGGCGCGCCGCAGGCCATCGCTTCCAGGGGCGGCAGGCCAAAGCCCTCGTAAAGCGACGGGTAGACGAAGGCCAACGCGTCGCTGTAGAGGGCAGGCAGATCGGCGTCATCCACATAGCCGGGGAAGTGCACTACGTCCATCAAGCCGGCCTGCTGCACGGCGGCGTAAATCTCCGACTCGCGCCACAGCGCCTTGCCTGCGATGACCAGGCGCGTGGAGGCCAGTTCAGGGGCCTGGCGCGCCAGCGCAAAGGCTTCAACCAGGCGGCCGATGTTCTTGCGCGGCTGCAGGTTGCCCAGGGCGAGGAAATAGGGGACATGCGCCGGCAGACCGAGCCGCTGCCGCACGGCCAGGCGCGCGGCAGGATCGGCCACAGGCTGGAACTGCTCGCCAGCCGCTTCGTAGGTCACGGAGATCTTGTCCGCGGGCAGACCATAACGCGCTATGATTTCCTGCTTGGCGTGCTGCGAGACGGTGATGATGGCCGCGGCGCGGCGCATCGTGAACGGCACCAGAGTTTTGAGCATCCAACGATCGCGCGGCGAAAAAAAGCGCGGATAGATATCATACGAAATGTCGTGCACGGTGACGACGTGTGGGCAAGCGCCGGCAGGCGGCGCGACATAGTTGACGTGCAGCAGGCTGGCGCGGTCGCGTAGGGTGGCCGCGGGCATCGCGAAGGGAATCCGCAGCGGCGATGGCGCGGGCCAGATGCGGCGAATGCGCACCGCATGGTTGGGATTCAGCCGCGCACGCAGGCGTGCGGGCTCCGTCGCGTACAGCACGAAATCGAACCCGCGGCGCTCATCCGGCGGCAGCGCCAGCAGCGCGCGGATGAGACTGAGGGTGTAGGTCTCATTGCCCGTCTCGCGTTCACCGACCATGTGCGCGTCAATCGCAATGGGCTTCATCCAATGTAACCCAGGCCGCGCAGACGATCAGCAAGCGCTTCTTCATCCTCGGCTGAAAGTTCGGCGGCCGCATCGGTCGTGACGCTGCCCGTGGCCGCGCCGCGCAGCACGGGGTGACGGGCCACAAAATCGGTCTCGAACAGGTCGGTCAGTACGCGGCCGTCCATATCCTCCGGCACCGGTAGGCCGCGCAGCCACAGGACAGTCGGCGCCAGGTCCATGATGCTGAGCCGCGGCAGGCGCACGCCTTGACGCACGCCGGGGCCATACGCGTAAAGAATGCCGTCGCGTGCGTGGTCGCCGGTCTGTCCGGCGTAGGCAAAAGCTGCGTCGGCCCAGGGTTCGCCGGCATTGAAATAGGTGCGCTTCTGCTCCGGGTACTCTTGCCAGACCACGCGCAAGTCCGGGCTCCAGTCTACGTAAGGACCGGTGTAGATCTCCTCGCGCTTCCAGACTTCGGCCACCACGCGCTCGCCGGTCTGCGGCTCGCGCAGGGCCAGCAGCCGCGCCTTGATCTCAGCGCGCAGCGCCTCGTACTCGGCGCCTGGCGCGACGACGCCTTCGGGTTCGCGCCCACGCACGTTGATGGTGACGCCGTTGTCCGAAGCCCAGAACGCGCGTGTCTGGCTCCAGTCCACGCTGCTGGTGAAGGCAAACTCGCGCAGTTTGCCGGCTGTGCCCCAGCCGGGCAGCAAGCGGCGCAGGGTCTGGCGCGCCAGGTGCGCCAGGCCGAGCGACTTGAGCAAACTGCGCGCGCCGCGAATTGCCTGTGCGCCTGCGCTGCCGCGCCCGCCCTTGAGCGCCAGGTAGCCCTCCTGCTGCAGCCAGACGTTGGGGTAGAAGAAACGGTGAACGCCGCCAAAACCGTGGTCTGACATGACAAAGAGGATCGTATTGCCATCAGGTTCCACGACGTCACGCAGCAGGTCGCCCAAAATAGCGTCTGCCTGGCGGTAGTGGTGTTCGATCTCGCCGCCGAAGCGCGCGGCCAGCGCGGGATCATGCCGGGGATGCGTGGGGTCCATATCATCCCAGAGGTAGGTCATGATGCGGTCGGTTTCGGAATAGACCACGTGCATGAAGTCCCAATCGGGCGCCTTTTGCATCAAAAAGCGCGTGGCCAACGCCCGGTTGGTCGTGCCTCGGCGCACATTGGCTGCAACCGTCGTCTTGGTGGCAACACGGTCGGCGCTGGCCTCGGCCGATTCAATCAAATAATCAGGCACGGCCGCGTACAGCTCTTCGCGCAGCCCTGGCGGATAGGTGAATTGGCTCTTGGGGCTGGGCGTCAGCATGTCGCCCACCAGCACGCCGTTGACCGGCTTAGGCGGGTAGGTCACCGGGCAGTTCATGACCGCGACGCGCTGACCGGCCTCGCTGAGCAGCTGCCAGAGGGTGGGCGCCATGACATGCGCGGCGTTGACCAGTTCGACGGCATAGTCGCCCGGTTTGCGCCGCGCAAAGTCGAAGTAGCCGTGCTTGCCAGGGTTTTTGCCCGTGGCAAAGGAGACCCAGGCCGGCCCACTGACGTAGGGAATGCTGGATCGCAGCTCCGCACGCGCGCCCTGCGCCTGGATACGGGCCAGGGTGGGCAGCTTTTGCTCCTTGATCCATGGGTCAATCAACCAGAACGTGGCCGCGTCGAGGCCGATAATCAGAATGCGGTTTGGTAAAGATGGCATAGAGTTAATTTGAATGCAAACGACTTAATCGCTACCAAATCACTGCGACATCATACCGGGCAATCTCCGGGTCTGAGGTCAGGATGGGTAGGTTTTCCAGCTGGCTTTGCGCAATCAAGATTCGATCAAACGGGTCCCGATGAATCTGTGGCAGGTCAGAGACGTACAATGCGTGGCTGAGTTGGATGGGCAGGGCCAGAAAATGATGGAGCTGCATTCGATCGGAAACATAGTGCCCTGGCAGCTCTGGCAGAAGCAATGAACCCCGCGCGGCCTTGATGGCGATTTCCCAGGCACTGGCCACGCTCAGAAAGATCTCGTTGTGTCCATCTGCAATCACATCACGCGCAGTCTGGGAAAGCTTGGGGTCGTCGGTGTTCCACCATAGGAACGCGTGTGTATCCAAGAGAACCCTCATAATTCATCGAACTCCGGCAAAGGCTCATCGAAGGCTGGTGTGAGAATGACTTTGCCAGCGTCGTTGCCAGGCGTGCGACGCGCCATCGGCGCCGTCACCGGTGACAGGATGGCCACCGGCGTTCCGGCTTTGGCGATAATGATCTCTTCGCCATTGAGTACGCGTTGGAGTAGTTTCGAGAAGTGTGTTTTTGCCTCGTGTACATTCACCGTAACGGTCATTGTTCTGTTCTCCGTGAGGGATTGTAGACTAAGCAATGGACTAAGTCAATTTTGCACGAGGCCGAAGAGGATGCCAAGACCTTGAGATACCAGCAGGCCCAACATCTGCGTGGAGCGCTGATCCTGCGCCGCAGCCGGTCACGCTGGTACTTCCCATTCCTGGTAAGTGAGCCTGGAACATCTACGGGTGGGGCTGGCGTGCGTGCAGGCTGGCGACGAAGGCTGCATGTTCCTGGGAGGCCAGGCCCTGCTGCACGACTGCCAGCATCGTCGCCAGGTCGCCAGCCCACAGCGCATCCATCGGCAGCCAAAGCCCCGGAAACACCTCGCTGCGCAGGATGCCATCGGCGTCAGGCTGCAACGGCTCGTAGACGCCGTCGCGCAAAACGAACCAGTCCACGCGCTGTTCGTAAGCCTGGGCTACCAGGTATTCTGGCACGCCGTTGCGCGCGTAGACACGGCGCTTATCGTGCATATCGTACGAGGCGCTGCTGGCGGCAATCTCCACCACCATCTCCGGCGGGCCGGCGAGATAGTCGTCTTCGGTGACTTGCGAGCGGCCGCCTAGCGCGGGTTCCAGGCGCAAGAGCGCATCAGGCTGAACGACATTCTCGTAATCCAGCCGCACAGTCGCGTTATCGCCGCCGACGACGCCAGGTGTAGCCGCGCGATAGATTCCCAGCCAAGTCATGATGTCGCTATGCGGCTGGCTATGCAACATGAAGTGTACGGGTGATGGCATATGAACGATTCCTTCGATGAGTTCGGCCTTGTTGATTTCAGGATGGCCCTGGTAACGGCGCTCGAATTCAGGGCGCGTCAAACGATCGCCGGCATTGAGCGGCGGCGCCATCGCTAACTTCTGCGGAAGGCGCCGCGGGGCCGGGGAGGGCGCTGGCGCGCGGTCAAGTGTTCGCACAGTCATGTCAAAATCTCCTGGAAATACAACCGATCCATCACGCTGCTGCGATTCTAGCACTGGCCTGCGCAAGCGTCAAGCGACCCTCACTCACGGCTAAACTGCTGGCGCCGAAAGTCGCGCACGCCGCGGCCAATGGCCTGGGCGATGGCGGGATTGCCAGCCAGGGCAAACTGCGTAGCCTTGAAGGCCCACAGCAGCGGCCAATAGCTGAAAAAACGCACCTTTTGCGCGGGCGTCGCGTGTTTACTTACGGTCAGCAGGCGGTTGCGGGTCATGTGATACCAGATGAAGGGCTGACCCTGGCGCGCGGCGCTGGCGCCAACCTGGTGCACCACGGTGGCGTCGGGCGCGTAGAGCAGCGGCCGCCCCGCGTGCGTCAGGCGCAGGCTGAGATCCACATCCTCGCCCATGAAAAAATAGCGCTCATCGAATACACCTGCCGGCTCGATCACGTTGCGGCGCAGGAGAAGCGCACAGCCTGGCGCAAAGCCTACCACGCGCGCCGCGTCGGCCTGGCCGTGATCCGCCGCGCCCTTGTGCTGATGCACGCCCGTGCCGATCCGCCAATCCACATGGCCGCCGCCGTACCACAGGCGCCGGCCATCGCCAAAGTAGATCTTCGGCGCGGCCGCGCCCGCCTGCGGATTGGCGGTCAGGGCTGCTTGTAGGCGCGGCAAGGTGTCGGGATTGATGAAGGCATCGTTGTTGAGCAGAAAGATCAGCGCCGGCGCCAGCGTATCCAGCGCGTGGCGTACACCGAGGTTGTTGCCGCGCGCAAAGCCCAGATTTTCGCCTGCGACGAGGACCGTCAGGGTGGGAAAGCGCGCCTGCAGCGCAGTCACCGAGTCATCGGTCGAGCCGTTATCCACGACAATCACGCTGGCCGGCGGTTGTCCGCAGTCGAGCACGGTCTGCACACAGGCCAGGGTGGTGTCACGGCCATTCCAGTTGAGAATGATGGTCGCGATGGCTGGCGCGTCCGCGGTCATCGTTCGCGCACCGCCACGAGCGGGATGGCGGCTGCAATCCACAAGTAGCTCATCAACTGCAGTTCCTGCATGAGGGGCAAGAAGGTGAAGGCCACCATCGCGCCCAGCCAGGCGGCCTGCGCGGCAATGCTGACCGCGTCGAAGAAGGGATCGAGTACGGGCGCGGTCGGCGCACCGCTGCTGGCGGGTGCAACAGGCAGGCTGCCCAGCGCTGCGCCAGGCAAGGCGCGCGCCAGGAGCGACGAGCCGTGCCCACCGCCCCAGCGCTGGCGTTCAGCGCGCAGCGTCCACACCATCATCAGATAAATGCCCAGAGTGAACAGGGCGCCGAGAATCCCGATCTCCATCATCATCTGCAGCCACGAGCTTTCGACATGCTCGATTTTGACTTTATCCGAAAATTTGAGCGCGCGGGGACCGGCCATGCCGGTGCCGATGCCAAGCGGGTGATCGAGGATGAAGGGAATCGAAGCCTCGTATGAAGCCAGGTGTCCGACGGCCGATGGATCATTCATGTTGAGGGCGCGCGTAATACGCGCCACCAGCCCCACGCGCTCCGCGCCAACGACCAGGAGCGCTGCCAGCGCGAGGAGCGCGAGGATCGTCCCAGGGCTGCGCAGGGCGTAGCGCAGCGCCTGTCCCAGGTTGCGGAAGCCAATTTCCAACACAGCCAGAGCAGCCACCATGCTCAGCAGACCGACGAGCGAGCTGCGCGAGTAGGTGAGAAGCACTGCTACACCGCAGATCCCGGTGACCGCCAACAGAATGGCGCGCTGCCACAGCGCACGCTGCGGCTGCAAGGCAAAGACCAGCGCGATGGCAATGGCCAATACCAACATCAACCCTAATTCGTTCGGACTGGTCACGGTGCCGATTGCGCGCAAGTGCGGCTGACGTTCCACCTCGGCCGTGTAAAACGCGTTGGGAATCGTACCATCCGCTTCGCGAAAGCCCCAGTTGTAGAGGTCATTGAAGTTCCAGAAGGCCACCTGGTAAATGCCGATCAGCGCCATCACGACGGAGACGCCGAGCATCGCCAGCACCAGGAAGCGCAGCTGGCGCGCACTGACCGGCACGGCGCGCAGGAGATAGAAGACCACCAGCGGTTCCAGGTAGTTGCGAAAACCGTAGATGCCCACATTCAGGAGCGGGCCAACAAAAATGTACGCGCCCATCAGCAGGGCAATGCACGCGAGTCCCAAATCGAATGGATAGAGCTTGACCTTGAAGCGATCCTGGCCGAAGAGGCGCCGCAGCAGCAGTACGCCGATCAGCAGCGCCATGACCCCTTCTTTCCAGTAGGCAAACATCTCTACCGTGCCCTGAGACACGTTGAAGAGACCGACCATGGCCCGACTGGCGAAGACATGAAACGGCAAACCCAGGATCAACAGCAGCAGCAGGTAGAACGGCCGCAGCCAGGCCAGGGTCACCACCAGCGCGGCAAACACCAACGCCAGTCCCGCAAACGGCGAAACCAACATCAAGCCTGCCAGCAGCACCGCCAGGAGCAGGCCGCCGGCATAGAAAAGAGGCGTTATCGGTCGGTACGCTCTGATCACTTCTTGCGCTCTCCTTCTCACGCTTCACGCTTCACGTTTCACGTTCCACGCTTCACGCTTCACGCTTCACAGATACCCCAGCCCCGCCAATCGGTCCGTCACTTCCTGGGCTTCGGCCTCATCGTAACTCTGCACACCTGCGCCGTCCCCGGAGCTGACCGGCGGAAGCGGCGTCTGCGGCCTGCTTTCCACCGGCTGGCGGGCCAGGGCCTCTGGCGTCAGCATCTCGGTCAACACGCGGCCATCCATCCAACTCGGCGCCGGTTCACCGAGGAGGTGGAGCACGGTAGGCGCTACATCGAGGATGCTGGCTGGCGCCAGGGGCAGACCTGGTTGCACGGCCGGCCCGTGCGCGAAGAAAATGCCGTTGGGTCGGTGACAGCCGGTGATGCGCCGATGACGCATCTCTTCCATGGTCAGATGACGCACCGGCTCCCGGCCGCTGTACGCGCCCCGGGGGCGGAACAGATCAGGGTATTCGGCCTCCACGAGCAGGTCGGGCAGGCGATCGCTGAATGGCCCGCTGAAGCGCTCTTCGCGCCGCCAGACGCGGCGCACCAGGCGCTCGCCTGTGCGCGGATCGCGTAAGTCTTGCAGACCGGTGATGATGCGGTCGCGTAGGGCCTCATACTCGGCGCCGGGCGCCACCGTGCCCTGCGGATCGCGCCCCTTGAGGTTGATCCAGATGTTGCCCCGCACCTCTTCGGAATAGGCCAGCGTATGCGCCCAATCCACGCCGGGGAAAAACGACTCCTCGCCCAGCGTGACGCGCAGTTTATCCGGCCACCAATGGCGCAGCCGCGACAGGGTGCTGAAGGAGACGCGTCCGTACAGCGCGCGTTTGCCGCGATCCACCAGTTTGGCGGCCAGCCATTTGAGCGCGTTGCCCAGCGAACGGCGGCTGCCGGGGGTGCGCAGCGTCAGCAGCCCCTGCTGCGCCAGCCACAGGTTGAGATGAATTTCGATGTCCTCCAGCGCGCCCTCACCGTGGTCGGAGACGACCAGCACATGCACATCGGGCGGCAGGGTGGAAAGGAATTCGCCCAGGCGTTGGTCGGCGCGCTGGTAAACTTGCAGCAGCGGATCTTCGCTGAACATCTGCGCATTGACAGCCGGATCGTAGAGTGGATGCGCGGGATCGTGGTACTTCCACAAGAAGTGGGCCGCGCCATCGAGCGCGCTGACGACAAAAAAGGTCAAATCCCACGGCTCGCGCGCCATCAGGCTGGTGGCGACGGCAAAGCGCACGTCAATCTCACGCAACAGCTCGGCCATGACCATATCCCCGCGCTGCGCCGTGCTGTATTTCCAGTCGTCCGGCACGATCACATAGGGCTGGCCGCCAGAGAGTGCAGACAATTCGGCCTTGAGCGCCAACGGGTAGGTGAAGGCCGCGCCCATGCCTGGCGTGTCCCAGCCGGAGACCAGCACGCCGTTGACCTTTTCCGGCGGGTAGGTCATGGGCACGTTGAGCACGATGACATGACGGCCGGCCTGGCTGAGCAGCGTCCACAGCGCGGGCAGCGCGCGGAAGCTGGCATTGGTCAGGCGAAAGCCGTAGGTGCTGAAGTCGCGTTCCCAAAAATCAAAGATGCGGTGCTTGCCCTGGTTCGCGCCGGTGACCATCGAAGTCCACGCTTGCGCGGTGAAGGGGTGCAGCACCGATTCCAGCGGCGCCCAGGCGCTGGTGTGCAGCAGACGGGCCAACGTGGGCAATTTGCCCTGTGCGACCCAGGGTTCAATCAGATCAAAAGTGGCCCCGTCGAGGCCGACGACAACGACGCGACGGGCGCTGGTGGTAGTTGTTGACAAGGTTGGCGTGTTCACCGTAGACATGATTACAGGTCAGCCGCCTGACCGGCCTGGCAAAAAACGATCTTCCGGTAGGTCGGCTCCCGGTGCAGGCGCGGCGCCAGCCAGGGGTAAATGGGCTGCAGCAGCAGGCGCTGCACATGAGTCAGCCCCGGCAGCGGCCGGCCCAGATCGAAAAGCCGCCGCAAGAACAACCAGACCCCGATGCTGACATTGGCCGCCACGTGCAGGCGATACGCGCCAAAACGGACCGCAGCCACCTCCTGCACCAGATTCAGCAGGTCAACCTCCGACCACATCGCATGTTCCAGGTGCTCGCCGAGCTTGGGGTGCACCCGGCCAGTCTGGCGTGCGAAGGCCTGCGCAATCTCTTCCTCAGCCGCGCGTGCGGCCGCCCCACACGGCGCGCCGACGATCAGCAGGCCGTCCCCGGCCACCACGCGCGCCATTTCCGTCACTACGGCCCGCCGGTCATCCGGCGTCAGATGCTCCAACGTATCCATGCACAGTGCGACGTCCAGGCTGCCGCTGGCGAAGGGCAGCGCTGCGCCGGAGGCCGCCACCGCAGTCAACTGCGGGTGGTCATGCAAGCGCTCACGGTCAAAGGTCACATCCACGCCAAACGCCGCGCGGGGCACGTACGACGTGACGCCGCCCTTGCTGCCGCAGCCCACATCCAAGATGCGCAGTCCGGCCGGCCGGCCGGCCAGGGCGTCGGCAATCGGCTGATAACGCAGGGCAATCTCCAAGCGCCAGGCCCAGTTCCAGCGCTGGTAGCGCAACAAAGGGCCGGCTAGCCAGCCCAAGCGGTGCAGGCGCTCGCTGCGCACCCGGCCGGGGTCGAGGCGGAACACCTCACTCACGCTCAGCCTCACGCGTTCGGGCGGCAATCGCCGGCGGTAGTGGCGCTTCACCAGACCCAACGAGATGAGGGTCAAATCGGCGCAGAAGAGGCGCGGAGAGTTCAATGGATGGATTGTTTGCAGCTGCCATCTCTAGTAAATGACTTATCTCGACGCCATCGTCCAGGTCTTCCCAATAAACGGCGTAGCCGTTTGGCTCGATTGACCAATGCTCCTTTTGATCTGGCCTCGCGTTTGATAACCACTTCAACCAGGGCACCTTGTCTACCAACACATGCAATTCGCGGCCGTCATCTAGGCCAATCCGCAGCAAATCTCCAGCCATGCGAACATCAACCGCATGAGTGGCCGCTTGACCGTTACCGTCCGAAATACTCATACCACGCCTCCAATAGTCTGGCCTGGTTTTCTACCGTCAATCTCAAGATGCGATTCAACTCAGGCTCATTATTCGGGGAAATCTCCGATCAGTTTAGGTAGCCCAGATTCGTCAGTTTTTCCACAATGAGTGCCTCGTCGCTGGACGAGTAGACTTCCTGGCGCGGCGCGACCGCGGCGTCAGCCTCTTCCGTCAGATGGACCGGATGCGCGCTGCGATAGGCGGTCGTGAAGATCTCCGACAGCACGCGGCCATCCAGGCCCTGGGGCACGGGGGCGCCGAGACTGTACAAAATGGTCGGCGTCAGGTCAGCCAGACCCAGACCTGGCCCCAGCCGTTGGGCGACGATGTCCGGGCCCCAGGCCAGGAAGATGCCGTCTGGTTGGTGCATCCCCTCGCCTTCGGCCGTCACGTCGGTAAAGAGTCGGCCTGGCGACACTTCCGACGTCGGCTCATAGCCGGGCGCCAGTTCATAGACGATGTCCGGCGCCTGGTCGGTAAATGGCCCCTGATAGAATTCCTCGCGATTGTACACCGCACGCACCACGCGCTGTCCCTGGCGTGGGTCTACCAGGTTGAGCAAGCGCGCCTTGATCGCCCGACGCAGGGCATCCACCTCAGCCTCGTCTACCACGCCATAGGGTTCGCGGCCGCGGCGGTTGATGTAGATGGCATACTCGGAGGCCACGCCGGAATAGGCCTGCGTGTGCGCCCAGTCCAGGATACGATTGACGGCAAACGCGCGGCGCCCGCGCAGCAGCAGGCTGCGCGGCAGAAAGCGCTTGATCCAGCCCATGGACTGCTTCAGCCGCTTGCGCACATCGGCCTTGCCCGCGGCGTAGGTCAGCCAGCCCTGGCTCGCCAGCCATTGGTCCATGTGCACGCGGGTATGGCGAAAGCCGAAGCCGTGATCAGACAGCATGAAGACGCGCGTGTGTGGCCCGGCGGCCAGGGCCAGAGTGCGGCCGATTGCGTCATCCACGGCGCGGTAGGCCGCTTCCACGGCCGCGTGAATCGGCGTGCGTTCGAAGGCATGCGGCCCTGAGAGGCCTAGCAGGTCATCGAGGTAGCGCCAGGTCCAGTGCTGCAAGCGGTCGGGCGTCTCGTACACCACCATGATGAAATCGCCGCCCTGCGGCAGCAGCAGCTCTTCCAGGGCCGTCTGTCGTTCTTGCAGCACGCGCTGCAGATCGTTTACCAGGGCCAGGCGCTGCGCAGGCGCACGATAATCACGTTCTTGCTTGAGCACGCGCAGGTCAATGGTGTAGCGCCGGGCGCGCAGCGCGGGCGCCAGCGCGGCCGGATAGGTAAAATCGCTCTCTTCCGACGGCGTCATCATGCCGCTGACCAGCCAGCCGTTGACCGGGCGCACGGGGTAGGTCAGGGGCACGTTGAGCACCCCCACACGCAGGCCGTGGGCGCTCAAACGTTCCCAGAGCAGCGGCGCCTGGATGGCCGTGGCATTGACATAAGTGCGCTCCAGGTCACGATTGAGCGCGCGCTGAAAAGCGAACACGCCGTGCCGCCCCGGATTCAGCCCAGTCATGAAACTGCTCCAGGCCGGCGCGGTCAGCGGCGGCAGGGTAGAGCGCAGCGGCGCGCTGGTCCCCTCGGCCACCAGCCGCGCCAGATTCGGCATCCACCCGGCCGCGATCATCGGACTGAGCAAATCCCAGGTCGCCCCGTCCAGTCCGATCACGAGGGCGGAAGGAGGAGAGGGGAGACCGGAGACTGGAGACTGGAGACTGGAGACTGGAGATTGGGGGCCGGGGACCGGAGATTGGAGACCGGAGATTGGAGACCGGAGACCGGAGACCGGAGATGGGGCACCATGGACCGGAGAACTCTCGCCTTCCACGAGCTCGATCTCCGATCTCTGATCTCCGATCTCTTCCCCAATCTCCGATCTCTGGTCTCTGGTATCCTTCCCTCGCATCATCCCCCGCTCATCCAGCTTGAACAGCCAGCGCCGAATCCAGCGCAGGCGCTTGTGGAACGTCACCATGGCGACGGCGGCTTCCAGTTCGTGCGCGCTGAAGGTGCGGAGCAGGAGCAGCACCGCGCCGTAGATCAGCAGACCAAGCGGCGCGGTCAGGAACATGGACCAGTGACTGAATAACGAGAGGGAACCAGCCGTCACGGCGCTGGCCAGGGCCATTTTGACCGTCACCAGGCCCATCTCCCGTTTGTCAAGGTAAGGCAGCAGCGCGATCATGCTGATGACAAAGACAATGCCTTCGGACAGCATGATGCCGTAGGCCACGCCCACGGCGGCGAACATGGGCACCAGGTAGACCCAGGTGACGATCGCGCCGGCGGCGAAGCCGATACCCAGGCCGACCGCCACGACCCACTGACGGCCCACAGCCAACAGGGCGGCTTCGAAGAACTGGTTGGAGAAGGTGAAAAGAATGATCCAACCGAAGACGGCCAAAATGGCAGATGCGCCGGCCAGGCCGCGCCCCAACACCAGGTCGGTGATCTGCAAGGACAGGCTGGTCATCAGCACGGCCAGCAGAAGGCTGATCGCGATGAAGAGCTTGAGACTTTGGGCCAGCGTGCGCTTGAACTTCTGCGGCTGCAAGCGCGCTTGCTGGGCAAAGACGGGCAAAATGGCGCCGATGAGGGCTGACGGCACGATGCGCATCTGCTCCACGAGGCGAATAGGGCCATAGAGCAGGCCGGCGGCCAGGTCGCCTTGCCCCGGCGCTTTGGCGTTGAGAATCGTGGTCAGCATGACGATGCCCCCACGCCAGATGAAGCGGCGCACGAACATGTTGAAGCCAAGCGGGAAGGACTCTTTCAGCAAGTACCACATGCTGCGCCAGTCGGTGCTGATGGAGTCCTTGATGAAGCGTTTGCGGCTGAGATACCAGCCGGACAGTAAGCGTAGGAAGTTTGCCACCAGGCGCATGCCAAACAGCCCGGCCAGTCCCCAATCCAGGCCGATGGCAACAAAAGTCAGGAGCAGAATAAGCGCCTGCCCAAAAATCACGGTGAAGGCCTGGTACTGCATCTGCTGGTAAGCGCGGAAGACCGCGGTGAAGATCTCGGTCAGGTTGGAGAAAACCTGGCCGACCGCAAAAAAGAGAATGGCCCACCACAGTTGAGGATCGGCGTAATGGCCTTGCGCGGCCACCAGCACGGCCACCACCATGACGACCGAAAGCACCCAGCGCAAGGTCCACACCCCGGCCAGATGCTGGCGCGCATGGGTCTGATCGCTGGCGACCTCGCGCACGAGCACGCGCGAGTTGCTCAATTCGGTGAGCATGATGAACAGCTCGATGAAGGAGATGACATAACCGTAGCGGCCAAATCCGGCCTGGCTGAGGTAGCGCGCGGCCAGCGAAAGAATGACAATGCCTAGCAGGGCCTCTACGATGTAGGCAATCAGCAGGTAGCCTGAATTGACCGCGATGCGCCGCGGGCGTTGATCAATAGCGGTCATACTCAAGTCAGTACCTCATCAGGTGATAATGTCATAGACCTCTCGCGCCGGGCGACCGAAGTCGCAGAGTAACTATTCAGGCATCCTGCGCCGACTGCAGCCGCCGAATGAATTCGGGCCGCAAGGGCGTGCCGCCGCCAGGTCGGCCGGAGCCGACCGGCGCCGCGTCCACTCAGGTGGACGCCTGGCGGAACGCCCATCAGGCGCGATTTCAATCGCTCGCTTGCCACGGCGCGCCGCCTGAATAGTTACGTCGCAGAAACCATTAGGAACTCGCCCTGCGGCAACTAGATCCAGCCTCTGGATGAAGGCTTTGCCGTCGTCGCCGCGGTTTCAAGCGCCTATTCGACTAAACCACGGTTGGAGCAGCAGCAAGACAACCACATCGAGCAGGCCAAAACCGGCCATGAACCACACGCTGGCCCGCGGCAGTCGCCAGCGCCGGCTCCAAAAGCGCAGGCCGCTCACCAGCAGAATCATCCACGGCGCCAGGGCCGGCAGCAGATAGCGCCCCTGCGGTTGCCAGTCGCGCACCCACATCGGCGCGGTTGCCAGCGCAAACGACAACGTCACGGCCAGCAAGCTCCAGCCCACGGCAACCGCTGTGACGGGATCGTCCCGGCGATGGAACCGTAGTTCCCCGCCAATGCCCAGCAGGGCCAGCAGGCACGCCAGGGCAATGAGCACGTAAACGGGCAGCGGCAGCGGCGCTTGCAGCCAGCCAAAATTGCCCCAGAACCCGGGGAAGAGCAGAGCCAGGTAAAGTAGAATGCGCCCTGGGCTGGCTGGCCCCGCGTCCGCGCTGGCCGCCCAGGTTTGCTGCAACGGCTGCACGAGCGGCTGCGCCAACAGGCTGCCCCAGGTCACGGTCTGTTCAAAATCGCCATTGACCAGGCTGATCGGCCCGTCAAGCCGCGCGTCATCCACCCACAGCACGCCGGTTTCGCCTGGCTGCTCACCAGCGCCTGGCGCAATACCCAGCAGCACCTGCGTGGCGGTCACGCTGATGGTGCGCGTCACGGCCAACCATGTCCACTCAGCCGTCACCGGCGCGGCTAAACGTTCGAGGCCCGCATCATCTTTGATGGTCAGACGAGCCATTTGCGGGTCGCCGGGGCTGCGCACCCACGCGCCAAAGCGGATGGTCTGGCCGCGCAAACCGGCCGCCGGCAAGGTCTGGGTCACGCGGCCCCAACCCTGCGTCGTGTCGTCGCGCACGGTCATGCCCCAGCGCCCGCTGTGCGCCGCGGTCGGCGTCAAGCCGCCACCCCAGGGCTGTCCGCGGCCGCCCCATGCGGCCGGCTGATGGCTGGGTAACAGCGCCAGCGCGGCCAGCAGCGCCGCCAGTCCGATCAAAGCGCCGCGCTGGCGCCGCGTGCCGCGCATGCCGAAACGCCAGGCAATGGCCGCCAGCGCCAGGGGCAGCACGAACCATGCCGTCTTCTTGATCCAGGCCGCCAACAGGGCTGTGACCAGCAGCGCCAGCGCGGCGCGCAGGCGGCCGCGGTCTGGCAGCGCCAGGCGCAGCAGGCAGCCGAACGTTAACGTGCCGCCCAGGACGGCCAGGCTGTCGTTGTTGACGCCGCCGGCCAGGAACGCCAGCATTGGCAGACCGGCCACGGCGGCGGTCGCCGCCATCCGCGCGCCGGGCGCCTGCGGCCAGAGCGGGCCGACGGCCCACCACATTGCGAGCACCCCGGCCACAAAAAACAGCCCCGACGCCAGCCGCATCAGGCGAACCTGGACAGGCAGGGCCAGGGGCGTTCGGCAGATCAGCGCCGGCAGCCAATAGTAGAGGGGGGATTCATCGCCCACCTGCCGGCCGGCATTGCGCAAGAACGGGTCGTCCGCAAAACGACTCGGCAGCGGGTCAGGCGTCGGTTGGCGCACCAGGCGCCAAAAATCGTCGGCCGCCAAGGCGCGCAGCAGCCGCTGTTGGAGGGCCGGGTCATCATCACCAGCGCGTAGGTCGCCGCCGCGCTGCGCCAGCAAGCAGGCCATTTCCACATGGGCCGGTTCATCGGGCGCCTGCCATAACGGCGTGAACAGGCTGAAAGCCAGGGCGTGCAGACCGGCCCAGATCAGCAGCCAGCGCAGGCCGCGGTTAACGCGCAGCGTGGGCGCTAACTGCTTGCGGACGCCGTTCAAAAACAAAGTCCCACAGCAGAGCCAGCCATACGCCGGCAATCAGGCCGGCCGCGCCTGCAATCACGATGCGCAGCAGTACAGACCAGGAACGGGATGCCATCTCGGCCGCGGCGCGCTCCTGGATTTCAACCGCCAGCGGGTCAATCGGCGTCTGGTACTCGATTTCATGCAGCTGACGCTGCACGGCCAGGTAGGGATCGGCCGCCAGGTTGCGCTGCTGGGTCAACCAGTACAGCCGTGAGTCCTCAGACGCCAGCTTGGCCTGCAGCTTCAGGACATCGCTGTTGAACCAGGTCACTGACTCTTGCAGCGTTGTCGCCTCGCCCTGCAGAAAAGTTTTCCAGGCCGCCAGATCGGTGTAAGCCGGGCGCGCGGCCTGCAAGGCAACCCGCGCCTGCAAAATATCGTTGGTGAGCATTTCCCAGGCGATAGCGGTTGGCGGCCGCTGCCCATTCTGCGCCTCGTCAATCTGGCTCAACAGGCGGTTGACCGCGTCGAGCGCCACCTGATAATCGGCCTGCAGCGCCGCTTTGGCATTGAGTTCCTTCTGGTCAGGCTCCAAGCCGGCTGCCTCGATCGTCGTTGAGCTGCCGACACCCTGCCCGGTTTCGGCTTTGAACGCCTCGAGCGCCTGCTGGTTGCTGTCCAGTCGGGTCTTGAACTCTTTTCCTAGCCCTGTGACCTCCTGGTACATCAAGTCTACGCCGTACTGTTCGGCCACGGTCTTCTGCAAGGCGTCGGCCCAGGCGTTCGCCAACTGCGCCGCGTCCTCAGCCGTCGGCCCGGCGGCGTCTAGCAAAATGCTGTCGGTGGATTCCGCACGCAGCGTGACGCGCGCCAGCAGATTCTTGTCAACCGTCAGGTTCAGTCCAGCCACGGCGCGCTCGGCCACGGTCTTTGTTTGGCCGAGCAGCATGAACTCGCGGCGCCAATCGCGCTTCGTGTCAATGATGCGCTGCACCGCGGGGTCAATGTTCCACTGGAATTGGGGCACACGCACACGCAGGACCGCACGCGCCTGGTAGGTGGGTGGTCGCAGCAGACTGTACACAAACGTGGCGCCGACGGTCGCCAGAAGCACCAGGGCTATCAACAACCAGCGACGGCGCAGGGTCTGTACAAAATTCGTGATATTCAGTTCTTGGGTCATGATACACTCGATCAGGACGTACAACCCCAGCGGGTTGCCGTTCGGATTGGGCAGCCTATCCGGGCTGCGGCACAGCGGCGATTATAACACCCTGCAAGGGATGGCGCAAAGCGCGGGGCGGAGATGGGAGAGCGGAGAACGGAGATCAGAGATTAGAGATCAGAGATCAGAGACTGGGCGTGACGACGCTTTCGGGCGAGGAGATCGAACCACCGACGGCGTGGGTCTCACCGTAGGTCACGCCTCCGGCGTGACGACGTTATCCGGCCCACAGAACGAACTTACGCGGCGATAAACCTCTTCGATGGCGGCGGCGGCATGGGGCCAGGTGTACTGCTGCATGGCGCGGGTGCGCAGCCGCGCGCCACGCGCTTGCGCCGCCGGCCGATCGCTGAGGGCCAGGGTCAGCGCGCGCGCCAATCCCGCGACATCGGCCGCCGGGGCATAGAAGCCGAGATCGCCCAGGTATTCGCGGTGCACGGGGGTCTCGAAGGCTACCACCGGCAGCGCGCTCGCCATGTAGGTCAGGAGCTTACCGCTGCCCTCCGTGGTCGAGAGTTTGGGCGCGACCGCGACATCGCCCAGGGCCACGAAGCGCGGAGCCTCGGCAAACGGCACCATGCCGGTAAAAAGCACATCCGCGGCCAGGCCCAGGCGCTGCGCCTGGCGCCGGTAGTGCTCCACAAAAGGAAAGCCCATGATGAGAAAAAACGGCCGGCCGGCCGTGGTTGGCGGATCGCGCTGCAGCCTCTGCGCCGCGGCCAGGAGTAGATCAATGCCCTGGTAAGACGCCAGCAGGCCGAGGTAAACCACCAGCGGGCGGTCAGGGGGCAGGCCGAGCTGGGAGCGCAGCTGCGCGAGTTCGTGAACGGAGAAGGCCGATGCGGGGCGAAATTGGGCTGCATCCACGCTGTCCGGCAAGGTTGTGACGCGCGCTGCAGGTACGCCAAACGCGGTGATGAGCAGCTCGCGGGCGTGCTGTGAACTGGCAAGAATGGCCGCAGGCCGCTGATCAATCCAGCGCTCCAGTCGCCGCCACGCGGGCAAGAGCGGCGACCTCGGTGCTAGAAAACGATGGTCGAGCATCTCGCCGACAAGGCTGCCCTGGAAATCGAACACCACCGGAGGGCGGCGACGGACAGGCAAGAGCGCGCCAAGCAAGGCGCCTTCATGCAGGTAGGCATGGATCAGATCGGGCGACCAACGCTGGGCCGTTTGCCAGACCGTCAGCGCCAGCAGGAAATCAAGGCCGAACTTACGCCAGGAAGAACCAACCGGCATTTCCTGGTCGTGTCGCCGCCAGGGTGGGCGCACCGTGCACAAACCAGGCACTTCGCGTCCGCCGGGGTACGTGACGATGCGCACCTGGTGCCCGCGAGCCTGCAGAGCCTGCGCATGCCCGCGGATGCGCACATGGCAGCCGTAGTCGGCAAAGAAGCCGGTGGGTGCGATCATCAGCACCCGGTAGGATGATGTCGTGCCGACTCCCCGCGCTTAAGCCTCGCGCCACAACTCACGGCGGAACTGCCACAATTCGCGAAACGCGCGCAGAATCACGTGCAGCTTGGCCCCTGTGGGACTGCCGGCGGTGCGCGGCAAATGGCTCACTGGCGCTTCCTTGATGCGGAACCCCGCGCGCTTGGTGCGCACCAGAAACTCGGCGCTGAACGTGGCGCCGCGTGACTGAATCTGCGGGCCAACCTTTTCGATCACCTCGCGACGGAACAGCTTGAACGCGCAGTCAATATCGCGCACCGTGTAGCCAAAGAGGATCGTCACAAGCATGCTCCAACCTTTGCCAAACAGGACGCGCACAGGCGGATCGCGGCGCGGCGCACGATAGCCAACGACCATGTCCGCGCTGGCGATCAGCGGCAGCAGGCGGTCCAGTTCTTCCAGTTTGAACTGACGATCCGAGTCGGTGAAGAAGACCAGGTCTTTGCGCGCATTGGTGATCGCCGTGAAAACAGCCGCGCCGTAGCCGCGGTTAACCGGATGATCCACCGGGCGCAGTTCAGGATAGATTTGCGCCAGTTCCTGCAGCACCGCGCCGGTGCGATCCTTACTGCCGTCGTTGGTGACAACAATTTCGAACTCGTCGCCGCGCGCGCGCATGACGCGGACCACGTCGGCAATCATGCCGGGTAGGTTTGGCTCTTCGTTATAGGCAGGCATACAAACAGAGATGCTAGGCACGGAATTGAAACTCCATTTTGATTTGGTCTTTTGATTCTATCCATTGGGGGCGCTTTGCAGGTCGCCAGGAAATCTTGTCGGCGGCCTAAAGATGCCAGCCGGGCCGCCTGATTACACACGGACGACTGACAAATAGGGTCTAGTTCTTTTTCTTGCCGCTGTTTTGCTCGCCGCGCAGTTGACGCCCACCCATCCCAAACATGCGCATCCAGATGCTCGGATGCTCAGGCAGCGCAGGCATATCGGCAACGAGCGGCGACCTGGTGCGGCCAACCATCCAATCGCCGCGCGCGGCCAGAGCGCCAGCAAACGCGCCCTCCAGGGCCGCTGGCTCGCCGCTGGCGATCAAGTCACGCCAGACTTCCAATTCCTGACTGTACGTGTCCAGCCAACGCAGGACATTATCACGATTGCTGAGGGTGGCCTGCACCAGCGCCTGCGCGCTCTCGGCCGACAGCCGCGTCGAGGCGTCGAACTGCGCGCCCGCCACCTTGCTGATCTCTTTCCACGCGCCTTGACGGGCTACGGTCAAGAGGATGGCAGCCAGGATGGAAGGCGTGGTCTCGACGCCGGCCATCAAGCCATCATGTTCCGCGGCGTCCAGGTACAAGACGTTGGCGCCCAGCCGATCCGCCAGATCGGAAACCACTTGCGATGCCTCCGGCGATGTCGTTGGCGTAATCGTGAGGCAGTAGGGCAGCTTGTTGAAGAGCTTGGGGGTGGCTTTGTAGAAACTGGTATCGGCGGCGGCAATGACTGGATGACCGCCCACAAAGAAGACGTGGGCCGGCAGCACCTCGGCTGCGGCCTGCAGCACCGGCAGTTTGAGGCTGGCCGTGTCGGTGACCACGCAGCCTGGTTTTAGTTCTCCGGCCATCGCGACCAAGGTGGGCCGAATCTCAGGCAGGGGCAGGTCGAGGATGACCACATCGGCGCGCTCGATGGCAGAGACCAGGTTCCACTCCGTGCGATCAACGGCTTTGACCTTGCGCGCCTGTTCGGCGGCAGCCGCGTCTTTGTCGTGGCCCACGATCACCACACGCTGTTGGCCTGCGGTCTGTTTGAGTCCCAGGCCGATTGAAATGCCGATCAAGCCGAGGCCCACGATGGTGACTTGCGGCGCGGGCTTGGACGAGCCTGCGTCAGCGGTTTGTTGGTTCATAATAGATCATCTACTCCCTGCAGAGCCATCAGCCAGGCGTCGCGCTGACTGATGGGGGTTGTGCGATCAACGACGGGCGCTTGATGCCGTTCGATCAGCCAGGCCGTCATGTCCGAGCAGCCGGCGCTCAGCGCCAGCGCCGCGCCCAGCGCCGGATGATGCACCGTGACATAAAAAGGATAACGCCAGCGGCCGGGTGCGGCTGGCCGCGCCAGCCAGTGCAGCCAGGCCCGACCGGGCCGCGTCAGCTTGAGCAGCACCAGCGCCACGCGGTGCCACAAATGTAAATGACCAGCCTTGGCCACATCGTGCAGCAGCGCGGCGGCCAGCAAATCATGATCGGCCGGGTTCTGATGGCCCTGGGCCTGCAAGGCGTGCAAGACGTTCAGGCTGTGCCGTTGATCCGGCGTTGGCATGGCCGCAAAGAGCGCCCACGCCGACGCCGGCAGAATCGCGCGCGCCATGTCCATCTCGGACGACGTCACCTGGGCGTGGACAGCCGCCCAGAACTGGTAGACGCGATAGCGGGCGCGGCGCAACAGGCGCGAGCAGCCAGCAGGCGCCGTGGGCGTTGGATGCTCTCTAGAGACCAAAGAGTAGTTCACGCAAGAATTCCACGGGCGGGCCGATGATGCCCGAAAAAAGGCCGCCTGGTAAGAGCACGAGGAGCAGCAGTAAGAATGACCCGTACTGCGCCAGCATCATGAGCTGATTCCGCATGGACGGCGGCAGCAAATTGGCCAGGATATTGAACCCGTCCAGGGGCGGGATCGGCAGCAGGTTGAAGACGAACAAGAGCAGATTGATGATGCCAAACGTGTAAAGAACCTGCCACAGCATCGAGCCTGAGTAGATCTGCGCACGAAACGGGATCGCGATCAACGCCGCCAGCAGCAGATTGGAAAGGGGGCCGGCCGCCGAAACGATGATTGAGCCAAGTTGGCGGTTGCCGCGCAGGCGGTTGGGATTGACTGGCGTCGTCGCCCAGCCAAAACCAAACAGGAGCATCAGAATGCTGCCCATCGGGTCAATGTGCGCCAGCGGGTTGAGGGTGATGCGGCCATACTGCCGCGGCGTGGGGTCGCCCAGACGGTCAGCAGCCACGGCGTGCGCGAGTTCGTGCACCGGAAAGGCGATGAGCACGATCAACACACGCGCAATCAACGAGTAAGTGGTGACATACTGCGTGTAAATCAGCGCGGCTAACACGAGGATGAAACCGGCTACGGCCAGCAGTTTCTGTTGTTGTGTCCAATTCGACCAGTTAATCATGAGTGGTTGGGATCCTCTCGCCTGGGAAGGCTAAGCAGACGGGTGTTGGCGCCGGCGCACAAATGCACTGACTCCCATCAGGATGACGAGCGCCGCGATGAATACCACCCATACGGTGTAGCTCAGGCCCAAAAAGCCTTGCGCGTACGCGGTGGCCTCCACGATGCGATCGTAGGTGATGCGGTTGCCGGTGCTTTCCAGTTCTTCTAGCTTGTAAAAATAGGTCTTACCCGCTTCCACCTGCGCGTCGGTGTAGGCATAGCGGCCGCCTAACAGCGGATCGGGCGAACTGGGCACGAGCTCGGCGTTGATTTGGACATACTGACCATCGCGGCTGTCACTGCGGAAGACGTTGAAGCCGGCCGTGTTGACTTCGGTCTCAGTGGACCACTGAATGACAATGGGGGCCGCCTGACTGCTGCACCCAGGGAGCCACACAGCAGTCAGCAGCACGAGAACCAGGCGCCAGGCGCTCTGCATCATGTGCAAACGGCCTGCCATCGGATACCTTCGATTCACTCTCTGCTCCTCCTCTGAGACTGTCAAGACTTCCGAAGTCTTGCGATTGGCTAATGCACCACCAATGTGCGATCGCGCGCCAACGTGGTCTGCCAGGTTACCTGGCCCGCTTGCATCTGCGCATCAGCGGGTGTGACCTGCCACTGGCCGCCGCTGGGCAGCTTGACTGTCACCTGTAAAGGCCACGGCCGCGTGCCGGCCTGTTTCTGAACTGTCAAAGTGTAGCGGCGATCCTGAAAGACCTTCTGCGGTAAATCATACACAAAGCGCACTGTGTGCGTGCTGTTGGGCGGCAGCACCAGGTACCCGTGCAGTTCGACCGTGCCGCGTTCGCCCGGGCCAGCGCCGAGTGATCCTGGCTCCAGGCCAGCGGCCGCCATCAAGACGGCCCCGTCCGGCACGAGCACGCGCATGTAATTGAAATAGCAGCGCTCCAGCATATCCTCATAGGAGTTGCCATAACGCGCTTCGTGAACACAAGAGGTTAGCGGCGTCGTTCCGCTGTGACGATACTGCACCACCAGCTCGGCATGGATCATACCGGTCGGCTGCAGAGTGATGGTGTAGGCCAGCGACACATTGACCCGCGGATTGACCTTGTTCCAGCCGAGGTTGCTGTCCACGAGGGCCAGGAAGTCGCCGGAGCCAGGTTGGATGGCGCCGTTCCAGCCGCTTTGGTTGAGCATCGTTTCTACGGCTGGATCATTGACTGAAATCAGTAGATGGCGCTGATCCAGGGCAGTCTTGAGCGCAAACAGCAGGGCCGCGGGGCGCAGGTCGCCGCTTTGCGCCTTGTCCAGCGTCGCGCGCATCAGATCGCCCATGAAGTCCTTGCGATGCAGCCACCAATCATCGCTGCTGCCGCCGCCCGTGGGCGTGACTGTCGCCTCTGAGTCGGCCGGCTGCGCCCAGATCGTGCGCATCGCAGTGATGACATTCGCGCCGGTCAACGGCGCCTGATAGCCTTCCATCCTCAGCGGCTCCAGGGCCGCTACGAGCGCCTGTACAAAGTCCAGGTCAAAGGCAATCACCCCGTCCGCGGCCACGCCTTTGTTGAGGCGATACAGCCCTTCGATGACCCGCGCGCTGGTCGGAAAATCGGGCGACCAGTTGGCGTCGCGCACGGCCAACACATCGGCTTGCATGAATTGGGCCAGCGGGGCCGGCGCGTCAGGGTGGGGCAGCGTCCAATCGTCCACGCTGTAGGCGTCCTGCAGATCGGCCGCCATGCGGCCGTTATCCAGGCGCAGGATGCCGATGCCGCTGATGAAACCGCCCGTGGCGCGCAGTTCATCGTTGTTTTGCGCGACCAACAGATAGCTGCGCGGCGCATCAGCGCCCAGGAGGGCTGGCGCCAGCGTCGCGCCGCGCGCCAGGGTTTGCAGCAGCGGCAGCGCAGCATCGAAGCGATCGAGCAGGCCGCGAGTTCGACCAGAAAAGCCGTCCGTGTTGATCTGGATGCGCGCCGCGGCCGCCTGCCGCAGTCGGGCTGAAACCTGGTCGAATTGCGGCGCGGCCAGGGCCAGCGCCGGGATGATGCGCTCGGTCAGGCTGCCCGGCGCCTGCTTGTCCTGCCAGGCGTTCAGCACCGGCGTCAGCGCGTCGAAGGCCAGGCGCGCGGCCGCGCTGCTGTTGGTTGCCAGATCGAGCATAGGCCGCGCCTGCGCCGCTTCCGGTCCCACTTTGGGCAGCCAGCCCAACGCTGGCGTGATGAACACGAACGGCCGCATGCGGCGCGCCAGGCCCTGCACGTCATCATCCAGCGCCGCGATCTGGGGCTGCAGCGCCACAAGGTCAGCCGGCTGGATCTTATCCAGGGCGCCTGGCGCGGCCAGGGCCTGCAACTGGGCGACGTTCGCCTGCAAGCGCCGCACATGGCCAACGACTTGCCAGCCAGTCCAGCCCAGCCAGAGGGCCAGGAGGATGAGGAGGGCCAGGGAAATGAAACAGCCAGGGCGTCGCCAGCGTGAGGCCGGCTGTGCAAGCATTGGTGATTCTTTGGTCACTACCTTGTCTCAAACCATTCGTGGACGTTGTCGGGCGGCCAGATTATAGCATAGGTTGGGCGGATTGGAAGATTGGAGATTGGAGATTGAAGTGTGTCGTAACTTCTGAGGCTGCCAGGGATCTAGACAGGTCGCTGTCAACGGGCGAGATAGACAACACGGTTCCACGGCCTTCACAGGAACGTTTGACCGCGGCTGCTGTCAAGCCATCGCACGGATCGGCTGCAGCCAACGTCAGCGGGGGTGCATTTCAGTTTGGGGGCAATCGCTGAGCCGTTGGCGTAAGCTCAGAGCGCTTCCCGCCAGGATTGAAATGCAATCGTCCCGTAGGGACGCCTTGACTTGAGACCGATGACGCCCCCCGCGCCGTCGTCCCGTAGGGACGATTGAATGAGGGCTATCCTGCGAGAGAGGAGTTCAACCGTCCCTACGGGACGGACACGGATGGGTGCGATCATCTAGGGTCAGGTGTCCCTACGGGACAGGCACCAATCCTGCGAGGATAGCGGCATCAATCACGATGCCGCGTTTAGGGTCATGGCCTGAGGATCGAGCGCAGAGGTTCCTGTTTCGCCCGGTCAGGTTCGCCCTGGCCCCCCCAAAGGTTGTGTGGTTTCAGTTTGGGGGCGCAGCCCACGAAGGTTGGGCTTTGCAGGGGTTGCAGCGATTTCAATCGTCCGCCCCGCCCCCATTCTGAAATGCGCCCCGTCAGCAGGTGCTGACCGGCGTGAACCCGCACATGGCCGGATGCGCCACGGCCGATAGCCTGGGTCAGGATGAACCCACTGGCCGGCCAGGGAAACCCATTCGTCCCGCGACCACGGTGATAACCTATGGCGCCAGGCCCGTGTATCAACGCCGCGGTTGCGCTCATCCGCCAAACGCCTCCAGCTTCGCCAACACCTTCTCCGCCTCCTCCCGCGCCACCGCGGACGGGGGCTGGCCAATGAATATCTGCAACCTGGCAATTACACCGTGCTCCCACCCATTCCCAACCTGCAAAAGGCAGGCAACCGTTCCGGACACGAACGCTCGCTTCCCCACGGTTCTGCGCCGCAACGGTTGCCTCGATACTCACTGTTTCAGCACGTTGTGCCCCAAAGAGAAGCCACGCGCATGATATCCGTAGCAGTCACCTTACCATCTGTATCCAGGTCAAAGCGCGCATCCCAACCGGGGCTGGCGCTTGTCTCTCCCCAATGGGCGACGATGGCCTGAATATCCTCAACGCCAATGCCAGACGGCGGATTGTAGTCGGGACAGCCGCCAGGAGCTGCTGTTGGAGTTGGGGTGGGGAGCTGGCTATGCACAGCAGTCGCCCCTGCCATATTGCGCAATACGCTTAGCCCGCCATAGGTAATGTCGGTCTTGCGGGGATCAACCGTCGCAAAGGTCAGGTCAGTGCCCACGTCAGGCGGCGAGGCAATGACGACAACCCGTATCTGGGCTATAGAGAATGTGCCGCTCGGGAAGTTGAAGAATGTCCCGGCGGCATAGTCAACCGTACCAGCGATATTGTCATAGCTGTTGACCAGCGTAATCGGCAGGTAAGTCGTATCAGGAATGATCGCCTGCACCTGGAGATAAGCCGGGTCGAAGTTCACATACGTGCTCGCACCGTCTATCGGCTGCGCGCCCGCGGTGATCTGGATCGTCAGCGTGAACACATCGCCAGCAGCGACTGTGCTGCTGGCCGGCAGCAGGCTGACATCAACCGTGCCGGTCCGCGCCCTCCCCGGTCGCCACGTGCGATCCACCGCCGGCTCATCAACAAGCTTCTTGCCCTGGGTGGCTCCACCACCGCAGGTTGCCCCCATTTGGCCAAAGTTGCTCGCCAGTGAAGAAAAGTCCAGGATCGTCACGCAATCGTCCTCGTTGAAGTCGGGCCGATCATCGTAGCCGCCTGCGCCAACGCACTTGCCGAAGGTCGTCGCCAGGATCGAGAAGTCGAGGATCGAGACCACGTTGTTGTTGTCAGCGTCGCCCTCCTTCAATGTACCCAGGTTCAGCACATTGTTGCCCCAGGTGAGCGAGACCGGCACCTTGCTTTGCAGCGTGTGACGGTTCTTGATGCAGGCATCATAGCTGCCAGGCAGGGTGCCCAGGGTCAGGGTGAAGACGCCACTCTGATTGGTGGTTGGCGTTGCCTGCATGACTGGATTAGGATGGCCAGCCGCGTACAGATTGAACGCGATGGGCACGCTCCACGAAGGGTGTGGGGCTGGATTGGGGCGTTGGAAGGTCAGGTGCCCCTCGATCGTACCAGTCAAGACAATACGGGTGGCGCCCGTGAGCGAGCCAAGGATGCTACCGGCGTACGTGACATCGCTCGCCCGCGGTGTGACCGTGTGGAATGTCAGGGTCGTTGTCGGCGCTTCGGCGATGGCGACCATCCGCACCGAGGCGATGGCGAACGTGCCGGATGGGAAATTGCTGAGCGCGCCGGCCGCATAGTTGACCTGGCCCAGTGTGTTGTTGTAGCTGTTCTGAAGAGTGATCGGCAACTTCGATGCGTCGGGCACGATGGCTTGCACCTGGAGCACCGCGGCGTCGAAGTCCACGTAGGTCGCCGCACCATCCACCGGCTGGCTGCCGGCTTTCACCTGGAATGTAATCGTAAAGACCTCGCCCACGCCGATTGTGCCCGCCGGCGGCTGGACCGAGAGATTGGCTCTGACCGCTATGGCACCGTTGTGCGTGCTGCCCAGGACACTGGCGCCGGCGAGGCGCGCATCGGTGCGCCGCGGGTTGACTGTGTGGAAGGTCAGGTTGGTGCTGGTCGTATAGTCGAGCGCCTCGAAGTAGATTGTAGCAACCGTGAACGTACCTTGGACCGTGCCGCTCGCCGTGCTCGCAACGTAGTCAATCGTGCCCGCGTTGTTATCGTGGCTGTTCGTCGTGACATTAGGCAACGTCGCGCCCGGCGTGCTGCTTGTCACGCGCAGTTTGGTTGGGTCAAAGTCGAGGTAGGTAGCGACCGTGTCCACGGGCTGCTGGCCGGTCGACATCTGCAGCGTTACGGAGAAGATTTGCCCCACACCGACCGTTTGCGCAACCGGCAGGATCGCAAGCTCAACCGGCACCGCCGTCACAGTCCCTCCACGAAGGTAGCGCAGCACGCTGCCGCCGGCGTAGGTGGCATTGCTCACGCGCGGCTGACTGGTGCCGAAGGTGAATGGGCTGTTCTCAGCCGCGGCTACGGCGACCAGGCGCACGCGCGCGATCGCGAATGTACCCGAGGGATAGTTTGAGAAGGCTCCCGCCGAGTAATTGATCTGGCCGAGCGTGTTGTCGTACGAGTTTTGCAGCGTGATTGGCAGCCTGGCGGGGTCAGGTGTGATCGCTTGCACCTGAAAGCGCGTCGGATCGAAATCAACATAAGCCGCAGCGCCATCCACGAGCTGCGTGCCTGCCTCCACTTGCAGGGTCAGAGTGAAGACCTGGCCAACCCCGATCGTGGTGGTTGGTGGGTTAATCACCAGATCAACTTTGCACGTGGGACAGGCAGTAGCTGTCGCCGTTGGCGTGGCGCTCGATGTCGGTGAGGAGATGGGCGTGATCGTCGGCGTCGCCGTGGGTGTAGGTGTCCACGTACTGGTGGCCGTAGGCGTATCGGTTGGTGTTGCGGTGGGTGTCGACGTGGGCGTGCCGGTTGTCGTTGTTTCGGTGGGTGTGGGAGCGGGTAAGCCGGTGCGATAGATCCGCCCGTTAGGACCTGTGCAGGCATAGACGGCATTGAGATACTCGGCAAACGCAAAGACATTCACCTCGCCGGTAGTGCCCGCCTCTATCCATGTACCGGCCTCGTTGAAAAAGGCACGTCCCATCTTCGCGCCTGCCCAAAGCGTGCCGTTGATAGCGCTCAAGCGCGCATCGCCGGACCCCTCGATGCTGTAGCTCAGGGTCCAATTTGTGCCGTCGTATGCATACAGGGGGCTGGCGGAACCATAGCCGGCCAAGCCCACAACGAGCTTGCCCTGGCCGACCGCCAGGCTCCAGATACCATCCTGCGTGAGTCCATAGAAGGCAGTCAGATTCTTCGTCAGTTCCCATGCCGAGCCTGTCCAACGCCACAGCTTGGCTTGGTTGCCTCCTACGCCGGTGCCGACGTAGAGGCTGCCGGCGTAGGAGGCCGCCGCGCGCACAGGATTGGAAGCCTCGGGTGGAGAACCAACCGTTTGCCAATCAGCATCACCGTACCGATGGTAGACCTCCCCGGCTGGTGATCCGTTGACGGCATACAGCGCACCGTCATGCACCGCGAAGTCTTCGATTCCCGCGTACCCCCCACTTGCTGGCCCCGTGAAATCCGCGACGAAGTTGGTGCCATCGTAATAATACAAACGCACGTGAGGTGTACCCATTTCGCCGATGCGCGTCCCGATGTACAGCCTGCCGTTGAAGGCCTTCAGCGCCTCAACCATCTGGATGTCAGTGCCTGTTCTGGCCGCGAGATTGAGATCAGTCCAGTGATTGCCATCATACTCGAACAGCCGGCCATTGCCTTGGCCAGTATTGCCCCCCGCGTAGAGCTTGCCGGCATACACTTCCAGTGCTTTGAGTTCACTTACCGGAGCTTCATAGCTCAGTTGCCAGGTGACCGGTGTCGGAACCGATGTTGCGGTAGGCGTCGGGGTTGCACTTGGTGTGAGCGTTGCTATAGGCGTTGGTGTACTGGTCGGCGTCACGGTTGGTGTTGTAGTGGCACTCCCTGTGGCAATCCAACGCTTGACGAAGATTTCACCGGTTGGACTGCCCCATGCCACATAGGCCTGCCCAAGCGTATCTATAACCAGGCTGGGCGCGTTGCCGAGGCCAAGTCCATCGCCGCTGGCCGACCCGGGGCTGACTTCGACCCAGTTCGCGCCGTCGAACCGCTTAACGTAAATGCGGTCGCCTTCCTCCCAAGCCAGGAACGGGTAGCCCGTAGGATCAATGGCCAGGCTCGGCTTGCGCGAGGAGGCGCCGCTGTTACTGATGCCGCCGCCGGTGGCCGAGCCGACGCCCACTTCGGCCCAGCCTGTTGGGACGAGCCGTTTGACGTAGACTTCCCAGTTGCCGTTGTCTTGCTGGACCCAAGCGATGTAGGGCGTACCTGCGGAGTCAATGGCTACTGCTTGTTCACCAGCAGTTGAACCCGGGGGACTTCCGTTCGCAGCGCCGCCCAGGGCCGTCCAATGATCGCCGTCAAACTGGACCAGCCAGATACTATTCCAGCAATCGCGGCTCACCTGGTAGATCGTGTCCCATGGATCGAAGGCCAACATCCCATTGCCGCCGCAACCGGAGGCTACGCCCCCGGTCCACGTCCCAGCGGCGCTGTCGAAGGCCATTGCGTAAATGCGGTCTATGCCGGAGCGATCATCGGTCCAGGCCACGTAAGGAACGCCGGCATGACTAACCGCCAGGCTGGGCGCCCAGGAGCGCGCGGGATGGTTGCTGATGCCACCGCCAGTGGCTGACCCAGCGCCCATTTCGACCCAACCGGTCCCGTCAAACTGCCGTCCGTATACCTCGAAATTGCCAGCTGTTGTGTCGTCCCAAGCCACGTAGGGCGTGTTCGAGGCGTCCAGGGCCAGGCTCGGCGGACGCTCGCCTGATCCACCGCTGTTGTTGCTGATGCCGCCGCCGCTGGCTGCCCCGGCGCCGATTTCCTGCCAGGTCTCGCCATCAAACCAACGGCCGTAGACTTCCCAGTTGCCGGCCGTCTGATCTTGCCAGGCGACATAGGGGGCGCCGCCCGAGCTGAGAGCCAGGCTCGGCAAACGAGAAACCCCGCTGTTGTTGCTGATCCCCCCGTTGCTGGCAGAACCAGCCCCCACTTCAGTCCACTGACCGGCTGGTGGTGTGATGACAGGCAAAGGTGTAGGCGTGGGTGATGAGGTCGCCACCATGTGGTCGTAAACTTCGAATTCCCACAGAGCATAGCCCCAGCCTGAGGTTTGCCGGGCAGTACCGTACATCCTGACATAGCGTCCCGTTCCAGTGACGTTGAGGATTTGTGTACCGCCGATACCCACGATCTGGGTGTAGATGTCCTGCCAAGTCACAGCGTCCCCAGAGACCTGGATTTGATAGCTCGTGGCGTAGGCGTTTTCCCAGCGCAGGATAACCTGAGCGATGGAGTGGCTTACGCCAAGGTCAACATAGATCCACTGTGGATCGCTCCCTGCGCTTCCCCACATGGTCTGGCGGTTGCCGTCGAACGCCTTGGCTGGCTCATAATTGATCGCCCAGGAAGAAGCATAGCCTGGTCGCCCCAGGGCCAGATTGTCTGAGGGTGGTGGCGTGGGCGTGGCCGTTGGTGTGGCAGGCGGCCCGTTGTAGATTGCGAACTCCCATAACGAATAACCCCAACCAGTGGCGCGCTGTAACCCGTACAGACGGACATAGCGTCCGCTGGCAGACACAGCAATGCTATCCAGACCACCGTTACCATTGGTTTCGTGATAGATCTCCTGCCAGTTGACAGCATCCGGTGAGACTTCGATACGATAATCGCGGCCATAAGCCGACTCCCAATAGAGCCGAATCTCCTCAAGATCGTAGGTGGTGCCGAGATCCACGTAGATCCATTGCGGATCGCTCGACGCCGAAGACCAACGCGATAGCCTGTCACCGTCGAAGGCGTATCCAGGAATCAGTCCCGCTTCATATGACGACGCGTGGGCGGGCTTGCCCAGGGCCAGGTTGGTACCAGGGACCGGCGTAGCAGTGACAGTTGATGTCGGCGTCGGTGTGCCAGTGGGTAGGGGTGTGACGCCGGTGATGGTCAGGTCGTGGGTTGCGTTGCTGCCGACCTCGTTGGCAGTGCCAGGCGTGACCAGGGTAAAATAGCGTCCTGCGTCGGGTGCGACAAGGGATTCGGAGGAAGGTGGTGTCTCCACTTGGGCCGCGAGAAGCGTTGATACACTGAGGAGGAGGACAACAGACAAGATCAGGACAAGGACAATGAAGTGAAACGTCGTAGAAGCAGGTAGACTCGTTTTCATGGGAACCTCACATTGTTGGATGGGGGCGGGCAGTTAACCGTACTCCTGTGAATTGGATTCGTCTTCACGTACCAGGCGACTCGAAGTAACGCTGGACAGCGTCTGTAATCGCCTGGGCGGAATCGCCCGGTCAATGAGACACGAGCTTTGTGTCGCCGCGGTTGCTCGTGAACGCTGTCTCGACCCGCGCGGCCGGCGCGTCCATGTGGTGGATGGTCAGCTCAAACTGATTCTGCTGGCCCAAGATCTGGAAGCATCATCCATTATGGCACTGCCGGTTCCCCTCAACAATGATCATGCGCATGTTTGTGGCCGCCAATCGTTTCGTTAACCGTTGCTGGACGTATTGCCTGGGTTATTCCAAGGATTATCAGGGTTATGCCAGGAGTTCCAATGAGCCGCCTCCTGTTGCCGACGTTCTTCCGCTCGCCGTTCTTCCTCCAAGCGCACAGTGCCGGCCGCGATCAGACCGGCGTCCACGCGGCCGGCCGGCAATGGCTCATCGGTGCGCCATGTCCAGGTATAGCCGCACAATCTGCACTTGGCGTCAAGCGCCCTGTAATCCTCATGCCAGGTGTGCAACACCGCGTCAGGAAGGGTCAGCGTCGCCGCGAATAATTTCCCACCGGCCTCCATGAGGATAATGGTACAAGCCATCCAAATCATGAACGCGAACGCGATGAACAGTAGACAGAGATAAAGGATGACCAAGATCGTCCAGACCGGGATACCGACGAGCCACCGCACGAGCAGCGGTACATCAGGGTTCCGGGACCAGGCCAGGAAGCCCGTTGCTTCAGACCAGCCAACCGATTTGGCGCTGGTCACCTCTACCTTACAGCCGCCGCAGTTCGGACAGGGCGCGTTGGCCGGGTAGCTGATATTATCCAGGGTCTTCGAACCGATTTGGCTTCGCGTCCCCTGCGTTGTAACGGAGTTTCTTGCAGTCATGTTGCCCTCCCTCCTGAAATCACAGAGATGCGATCATTCGATTGCATCGCGACTCCAGACGCCTTTTAGTAATGTAGCGTCTGCTGCTTGCCCACCTCCGCGCCAGCCATCTTTACGGCGTGCAATACCAGCTCACCGCCTGCCGCCGGTCCCCCATCACCGCCCTAGGCCGCGCCTGGCTCGTCAGCTGGCACGCCGCGTCCATGTCCAAGCTACCCACCTCCGTCAAGCCGAGAAAGCACGCCCAACTCTTGGCGTCGCGCTCATTCTTGTACGCGGCATAGGCGTTCGTGCCGTAACGATTTGTGCAATACAGGGAGTATGCTACAGGGCCTTTCAGAATCTGCAGAGTGATATGAGCCTCCTGCAAGATCTCGCGCACTCTGTCGATAGCGACGCTGCCGCAACTGGCCGTCAGTGTGATGACCTTCATCTTGGAGCCGACACCCTGTGCGATTTTTCCCAGGCAACCGAGCCCCGCATCGGTTTTTTCCAGGATCGAGGCTATTTCCGAAGCCTCGGCAAAACTCAGTGCTTCATCGAGTTGCTCGACGTACTTCTGGTTCGAACGCGCCGATCCATCGTCTCCGGTGCAACCCTGGCCTTCAACATAGGTTACCGGTTGGTACTGGTCGGTCGTCGTCAGGTGCAGACTATCGATCACGCATTGACGCGTGCCGCGGTTCAACACATCGAACTCCAGGTTTAGTGTTTCACGCCACCAGAAGTTCTTCGTATCCATCACTCGCTGTCCCATCGTGAACCGTTTCTCCCACACGGTCGTATCACCATACTGGTTTTGGCCCACGATTTTCAGCCGGGTGAAGGTTTCCCCCTGTACATTGAATCGAATTTGCCTGGAATCGAACGTCTCCTGGCGCAGCGAACGATCCGCACACCAGCCGGCGTAGCTGTCACTGCTAGACAGGCTAACGCTGTACCAGGTATAGCCGTCAGCAACCACTGGACCGTTTAGAATCCGCATCCTCGTGCCAGGTTTGACGGTCTGCAGCTCCCTCCACGTAACGCTGGGGCCTACACGCAGGCGGGTTGTATCCGTGGCTAACGCGTTGTCGCCGGGTTTGAGCGCACCCGTTGGGACCGGCGGATGTCCCACAGGAGTCGACGTAGGCGACGGCGTGACGTTGGGCCTCAGGGATGGCGGGCTGGTCGGGGCACGTGTGGCGGTTGGAGTTTTCTTTGAAGTAGGTTGCGGCGTCGTAGTCGGCTGTCGAGTAGCAGTGCGTGTCGGAGTAGGAGTCTGTCTGGGCGGAACGGATTCACAGACGGACACTTTCTCAATTCGCGAGAAACTCCGCATGACCAATACGTCCGAAGGTGGAAAGAAGACCGGGTCGAAAATCCGATAATAGCCGGGGTCGAGATCGATCACCTGCTCATAATGTAGAAAGTCTTCATCAGATAAATGGTCAAGGCGAATCACCTGGTCTGTTCCCCAAACAAACAAAGTGGGTTGGGGAACAGCTTCTATCCATCCGCAAACAGATATCTCCTGAGCGGACGTTGTCACTGATGCCACTGAAAGGCATATTGTCCACAACGCGAACGATAATATGATGTAGCGAATGATGCGGCAAGGCATGGTTGTGTTCCTTTATGACGACTTTGGGAAAGAACCTAACGGCCCCCGGTTCACCCGCCCGCGCGGCTCACAATACGAATTTCGGTCGTAGGAGGCACGCAACCATCAAATTGCGCCGTCCTAGTGGAGCGAGCAGAGCGAGCGGGTCAACGTACAACCGGTTTCTAGGCCAAGTGTCCAAGTGGCCTTCGCGCTTATTCAACCATAGGGCGGACAACTTACTTCATCCGTCTGTACTCGATGGTTTGATCACCTTCTTGAAACATCAAGGTGTCACCAGATACTGCAAATCTGTACACGGCAGCTCCAGATGAACCTTCGAACTTGATTCGATCATTTTCCGGGAAAGAGTACTTGCCACTCTGGTTCATATACTTAGGCAATATGAACGTGCCGTCTTTCAAGAATTCGATTTGCTCGGCAAAGGTAAAGAAAAGCCCAGCCTGGTCCTCTGACGTTACCCTTTCCCAGATACCCAAGAGAGACTGACTTCCGCTTGAACTGGCACGGGGAGCCTTCGTGTCCTCTGTCCGTCTGTACTCGATGGACTGATCACCTTCCTGAAACACCAGACTATTACCAGAGAGTGCAAATTTGTAGACGGCGGCACCAGATGAACCCTCAAACTTGATCCGGTCGCTTTCTAGAAAAGAGTATTTGCCACTCTGGTTCATGGACCTAGGTAAGACGAACGTCCCATCTTTCAGGAACTCGATTCTTTCGGCAAAGGCAAAGAACAGTCCAGCTTTGTCCTCTGACGTTATTCTCTCCCAAGTTCCGATAAGAGACTGGCTTCCGCTTGGCTCGGGTGCCTGAGTCGGAACTGAAGCCGCGGTTGGCGCTGGTGTCTTTGAGGCCTCAACAACGATCTGTGTTGGAGCGACAAGCGGTTCGGGAGCATTGGTAAGCCCTGCGTTTGAGACAGGTGGCGATGGCTGCGGTACCGGAGTAGCTGGTGCGTCACAGGCGGCTAAAGATACCAAGAGCAGAGCCACGAACATGATACTACCAAGCCGAGACAGATGCTGTAGGCGGTGCATGAAAACCTCCTTCGATATTCGAGATAGTTGCCACATATCTGGCGATTCGATTCTGAACATAACGTTCACACAACTCGCTGGCTTGACCAGCCTAACGCCTGGGGTTCACCTACGGCTGCGCCTAGAGCCTACCACGGTCCGCAGCGCGGCCGGTGCAGCCGTCAGGTGGAAGCCCGTGTGTGGCCGCGGCCCCTCGCAAGACATGCTGCACCGGCCAAGCGAAGCTCTGGCCTCACCGGCGTTATTTCCTGGGCGGACAACCACCGGATGGTAGCTGCACCTCTTCGAAGATCCACTGTTGATTGCTGCCGCCATTAGGCTCCCACTGGATTATCTGAACATGACTGTTTTGGCTTCCGCCAGGCACATCCAAGACTTTGCCGGTCAGCTTCGACTGGACGACGTAACGACCATAAAGAGCGACCAATTGCCATTTTTGGTTGTCGCCGTTGTGACAACTCCACTCGATAATCGCGACGCCGTTATCCCTGGAACCACCGGATATATCCAGGCACTTTCCGGTCTTGTAGTTGACAATCCGTACATATGACGTCCGCGACAGCGGGTCCTTTTCTGGTAGGGTTTCCAAGACCCAGATCTGATCTTCACTCTTGGGATCTCGCGGAAGCTGAACTACGGCGGGCTTTTTCTTCAGGTCAGCGGACGGAGCGAGAGCTTTTTTGTTCGTCTGGTCGGCCGGAACGATGGCGTAGAACTTGGGCGTCGTGATTTCCCGCCAGAAGCTCACACCGTCTCCATTCTGGACGTAGATCGGCACCTGGCTTACGTTTTGACACAGCCCGTCTGAGTAGGTGGTCCTCCATGCCTTGTTGTCGTAGCAGCCCCAGTTGGCGCTCTGCACCATCACTTCCCACTCCTTATACGTGTTGTTGTAGGCCGCACCGAAAACGAATCCGGTGTGCCCGGAAGCGACAGCTGTCTGGGACACTCTTCCATTCAACAATCGAAACGTGGTCCCGCTCTTGATGATCACGACGTCACCGGCTTGGGGCGCTTCGTTTTTGTATCGCCATGATGTGGCTACATTCAGTTTAGTTGCGCACTTGAACTGAATGTAGCCATCGTTCCAGTACTTCTGGGCTGCCAATGAGTTTGCATCGGGCCAAGCGCCATTCACTTTTGCGCCGAACTGCCGGAGGGCAACATAGGAAGCGCAGCCGCAATTCGGGGCAAGGTCACTGTTGGCACTGCACACGCCCGCTTGCGCATGCGTCGAGCGGGGGGTCAGCCATGTCAGGAACAAGCCAAGCACGAGGGCAAGCGCCAGTCGTGATAGGAACCAGAAGAACGAGAGGTGATCGCGCTGATGAGTCATGGTATCCTCCACTTGAGCAAGCATAGGAACAAGTCAATTCGTCCCCGCTGGCTTGGGGTAGTACCCCGCTAAACCGTAGTGGGGGACGAAATTTGGAAAAAGTGAAACCACTGGCACATTCAAGTAGGAAACAAACCAAGCTTAAGAAATGCCAATGGATCCACAATAGGTGTTTTGCCCGAATTTGGTGTGTCCGGCAAGAGGCCGGTACGGGCAAGGCAATATCGGCATCATAGCCGAAAAGAACAACGCTACATTTGTCGTATTTGCAGGCAAATGTTGGCGGCGAGCAAGGGTACGGTACTCTACCGGTTGCGTAAGGTTGCCGAGGTCGTAAGCCTGGCAATCACCTTGCTGGCGTACGGTTGTCAGGTGCAGGCGATCGTCATGTGTTTGGCTTGGATGAGCGCACTGTCCAGGACTGGCCACGTCGCGCCGGATCACGTCGGCGATTCTTTCTTTGGGATAGAGGCCGGATAGGGTCGTCTTGTAATATATCGTTTCCTCCCTCGACGTCATAGACGTTGATCCGGGCCAGTCCCTTCTGATGCTGGTTGACGCAGTGCCGCGGGTAATGCATAGGATGATGATAGTCGAGAAGGGTGCTGAGCGAAAGAGGGAAAACCCATCAATTAGCCCACGGGCAGCCATCCACTCACCGTAACCCCGCGGTTCTGTCCCGGCATCACGGTCAGCTCACCCCCCAGCGAGTGAATGCGTGCCTGCATGGAACGCAATCCAAAATGGCCGGCGGCCTCCGCTTGCACTCGTTCTGCTTCTGTAAAGCCACGCCCATCGTCCGTAATGGAGAACTGCACCTGCCTGTCGGCGCTCCGCACCGTGACGTCCACCCGGCTGGCGCCATGGGCATGGACGTCCACGTTGTCAAGCGCTTGCTGGATGACGCGATACAACGCGTGGCGGGCGACCGGCGCCAGCTTGGCATCTATGTCGGCTGCAATCTCGACCTGCACGGCCAGGCCCGTGCGCGTTCGGAAGCGCTCCAACAGTTCCACCAACGGTTGGGTCAGCTTGCTCTCTAGTTGGATCGGGGCGAGCTCGCCGCGGATCTGCCGCACGGTTTGCGCCGCGCGCTCCACATCGGCGATGCAGCGCTGAAGCAGCGCCTCGGTTTGCTCAGGCCGGGTGCGGACGCTGGTGCGGCTGACTTGGAGGTAGAACGGCAGTCGTCCCAGGAATTGCTGGATCGTGTCGTGCAGCTCCTGGGCCAGCTTGAACCGCTCACGCTCCTGCGCTTCGGTCACGCGGCGGGGCACTTCTCGCAGACGCTCGATTTGCTGGGCGGTCAGGAGGAAGAGAGCGGCTTGCTGAGCGATGAGTTCGATGATTTCGAGATCACGCGTGTGGAAAATCTCCTCATCGGCGCGTTTCCCAAGCGCCAACAGCCCGACTCGCATCTCGCCCGGTGCGCCAGACTCGTCCCCTGTCACCGGGTCTGGGGTAGCCGTCGCGGGCGATGCCAACGGCGCCACCGCCTCGAAACCGCATTCCTGCAGTGGATTCAGCCAGGCTGCCACCGGTCCCGCGTCAGCGCCGATATGGGCCGGCCGTCCCAGTTTCAGGGCCGGTGGGGGCGACAGGCTGTCCGGCAGTGCGTGTCTCGGCGTTCCGGCCCCGCCGGCCAGGCGGAACACGCCTGCGGCCGGATGCCACAACCAGATCGCGGCCTGGTCGAGGCGCAGCGCGGACACCAGGGCGGTTGCCATCTCCTGGGGCAAAGACGCGAGGTCGAGGCGGTGGAGCATCTCCTGCCCAAACTGCCGCACGGCGCCGTAGCTGGTGGACTCCCAGCGCAACACGCGACTGAGCCACTGTGGCAAGAAGACCCCGGCCGCGCTGGCGGTGAGTATGATAGCCAAAAGCGGGACAAATGGCGGCACCCACGGTCGGGAGGTTCCGGCGAGACCGACTTCTGCGCCTCCGATGCCGCCCGCACCCATGGATTGACGCACAAGCCAGTCGCCAATGCTCGCGAGCAGCGCACTGCCTGTTAGCAGCAACACCAGCATGAACAGTGGATGCATCCCGCGGAAGGCCTGGTGGCGCAGGATAACGAAAGCGAACGCCAGCGGAATCGCGAGATAGAAGTAACGCAAATCCAGTCCGCCGCAACAGTAGGATGACCCAGGAATAGACAGCCCAGCCCGGTAATTTAGGACGACCATCGGCAGGGCGATCACAATCCCGATGACAATCCCCAAGACCCGCTGTCTCGCACGGGGAAGCGTATGGCGGTATCCGAGCGACCATGTCAAACGCAACAGTACGAATACCATACAGCCGGCGCCGCCGATCATCGTCATCACGTAGGCCACATGGTCCAGACCGCCAGCCAGCGGCGTCCAGCCCACGGTCCAAAAGATCCCCCGCGATGCCCACCACATCAATGACGCCAGCAGCGCCAAGGCATAACCTGTCCAGAGCGTTATGCGATGGAGTTGCGCCTGATTCTGCCCAGGTTCGGGCGATGTCAATAGGATGACCGCATGGATCGCCGTTGGGCACAGGAAGGCGGCGCTCAGCCCCAGCAACTCAGGAAGCCATAACAACGGCCCAAAGTGGGCTGTGTCTTCAAAGAGACTCTGCCGCCAGCCGACAATGAGAGCCGCTGTCAAGGTGCTCATGGTGGCGAAGGTGCGGTTGAGCGGGTCGGCGGGGCGCAGGCGATAGATCACCACGGCCAACAACCAGAAGCTGAATGCAATCAGGAATTCCAAATGTAGACTTTGGGCAATAATCGGTTAAAATAGTAGCGTTCATTGGCGCGAGATTGACAGGAGTGATCTATGGCAGCGACGCTATCTTTTGACCAGTTACGCTCGATTTTGGTTGCGACGGCGACGCATCTACCGGATCATCGGAAGCGGCCGAACCGGATCTACGAGATGGCAGATGCAGCGTTGGGGGCGTTTGCCGTATTTTTCGTGCAGTCGCCATCGTTTCTGGCCCATCAGCAGGAAATGCAACGGCGGCAGGGTCAGAACAATGCGCAGAGCTTGTTTGGCATCGATCAGGTGCCGAGCGATCCGCAGATTCGCAATCTGCTGGATCCGATTGCACCTGAGCAGCTGGCAACGCCCTTCTGGCAGGTGTTCGAGCAGTTGCGGAAGGGCGATTACCTGCAAGCCTATCAGGGCTACTTCGGTCGCTGGTTATGCGCCTTAGACGGCACGCAATACTTTCACTCGCAGAAGATTCACTGCCCGCAATGCACGACACGCGTCGTCAACGGGAGCACGCACTACTCCCACTCGCTGGTTGCGCCGTTGATCGTGGCACCGGGGGAGAACCGCGTGATTGCGCTGGAACCCGAATTCGTGCAACCGCAAGATGGGTGCGAGAAACAAGACTGCGAGTTGCGGGCGGCCGAGCGTTGGCTGAAACGTAACGCCCATCATTTTGCCGCTGGCTCAATGACGCTGCTGGGCGACGATCTCTACTGCCACCAACCGTTCTGTGAGCTGGTCATCGAGCAGGGCCAGCACTTCATTTTCACCTGCAAACCCGACTCACACCAAGCTTTGTATCAAGAAGTCGCCTTGCTCGCCAAGATTGGCGGTGTCACTGAAGTCCAGCAGCGGCGCTGGAACGGTCAGCGGTCCGAAATCTGGTGCTATCGCCACGCCACACGGGTGCCTCTACGCGCCGACACCAAGCCGCTTTACGTCAACTGGTGCGAAGTGACGATAACTGATGAAGCCACAGGTGAACTCAGGTACCATAACGCCTGGGCAACCGATCATGCCTTGACGGAGTCGGCGTTGCATGACTTTGTGATCGCGGCGCGCACCCGTTGGAAGAGCGAGAATGAGAACAACAACGTGCTCAAGAACTACGGTTACCACCTGGAGCACAATTTCGGCCACGGCCAAAAGTACCTGGCGCTGGTGCTTGTCATGCTCAACCTGCTGGCGTTCCTGTTTCACACCGCCCTCGATCTGTGCGACGAGCAGTACCGCCGCGTGCGCACAGAACTCGCCGCCCGCCAGACCTTCTTTCACGATATGCAAGCCCTGACCCGTTACCTCTACTTCGCCAGCTGGCAGGCGCTCATCAGCTTCATGTTTACCGGTCTCGAACTCGACACCGATGCGCCCTCATCGCGGCGCCGACGTGCGAACCGCCGCTAGAGGCCGCACCGCGCCCTTCGCTCAGTCGTATAGGCGGTCGCACGCGCCTGCGCATCGGGATAACAGCATCGCACCTGCTCTCATGCTCATGGTGGCTCTGCATCAACCAGCCCTGGCCCCCCTGTGGCCGCCGTAATGTTACCGCTTCGCCTCCGCGCACATCCCAATTACCACCCAAACCGCCGAGTCAACCTTTACTTTTGGAATTCCTGGATACTCTTCGGGCTGCTGCGGCGCCTGCAACGTCTTGGTGAAGGTATACGTGCCGCCGGGCGGGACATTTCCAGTCAGGCGATAGGCCGATTCTGCAGGCGGCTGACCCCTGGCATCCACCAACAGGAAAACATAATCGGCGGGCGTCCATGTACTCGCGCCCGTATTGCGAATCGTGTACGTCATCTGATAGGTTGCTCCAGGCTCAACCTCATACTGATGACATGCACCATCAGGGCCTGCGTCGTCTTTCGCAGCCGGTTCATCTTGTACTGTAACCTTGATCGCGAACTCGGGGCCAAAGTCATGCCCGTCATGCTGCATGATGAAGCCGTAGGAGTAGGTGCCAGGCACAGTCGGTGCCGTCAGGTTCTCGCTGAAGGAGAAGATGCTGCCAAGCGCTACATCCCGCCAAAGGGCGCCTGCCGCCAGCTGCCCGGCCCACTGCCCAGTGCGGCGCAAACCATAGTGTTCCTTTGTCCACATCAGCGTGCCACTGTTGCGCACGTTGACCCAGTATTGGAAGGTCGCGCCCGGGGACAGAACCACATCATCGCCTTTGCTGTCCAGTGTCACGGCGTTGAGAGGGATATCGGTCAACTTAGGGGGCGGCGTGGCAGTCGGCGTGCGCGTGGGAGCAGCCGTTGGGGTCTTTGTGGCAACGATAGGCGTGATGACATCGCCGCCCGATGTCGCGGGGTTCCAGTTTACATCCTGGATTGTGTTGCGCCCCGTGTACAACTTCACCACCACACCGGTTGCGATTTGTACGGCATGGAGTTCGTTCCCGACGCCGTAGGCGATCCATTGCTCATCGGGTGACCATGAAATGGATTCGATCCGCTGCGGCGACTCCACCAGAGCACGCGTGCTTTCTTCGAGGAGGATGCGCGAGCCACCAGGAATACTGATTGGCCCGGTGATTGGGTCTGCGCTGTTGCAAGTATCAGACTCGACGTATGCTAGCTTGGCACTCTGCGACAGCGCGGGTGCGTAGACCCCGCGAGGGCTGCCCGCGCAGGCCCCCTGGTCGAATTCCTGCCCAAGAAGCATCTCGCCCAACTCAACGTGTGTTCCACCTGACTCCTCCATGCCCACCAGCTTCTGGATTGCAAGGGTGCGATCCGGACTGGTGCCGCAGTTGACCGCCACCACAATGGCATGAGTCGGAGCGCCCACCGCAGTCATATACTCTGACAGACAGCCTTCGGCGGCAGCATAACCAAGAGAAGTGTACGAACCTACTACATCTTCATTAAGAGCATTGTAGGTCACGATGTTAGGAACCACTACGTGAGGCTCAGTCTCCAACATCATTCCATCAGCCAGAGGGGCCAGGACAGTACCCGGATTGAAAAACGACAGTTTCTCAATCCACCTGCCATCTGGCGATACGCGCGCCAGATCATACCTACCACCAGTGGTCGTCTGCCCGAAGTTGGTCACAACAAGCCAGGCCCCTTCGAGGGACCAACCGACGAGTTGGCCTGTGAACCTATAGGGTGTGTCAATCGAGGAGCCAATGACAGTGGTAGTCTGCGTACGCAGGTCATACACTTCGACCTCATAGCTGCCATCCGCGCCTTCCAAAAAAGCGATTTGTCCACCGACGCTTTGCTCTTGTGGATCCTGAGTAGTCAGTGTAGCGATCATCGCGTCGATGTCGGCGAGCCGCGGTATGAATTCATTTGGAGGTGTCCTGGCGACAATGCGGCCTACTTTCTGGTAATAGTCCGCCACCACCTGTACATATTCCGTAGGGTCAGTGTAGGTCTCCTGGTTTGGCGGCGGGGGAAAGCCTTCGTGTGTCCTAATATCTGTAAATCGGGCATCGATCCAATACTTGCCGTCTCTGGTGATGCCTTGATACACATAAGTGATCATGGCTGGATTGACTGGTTGCAGTATTTCGATCCATCCGGCGAGGTAGCGAAGGCCGATGACTTTATCGTTGTCGGTGTTGAGGAACTGCGCGTGAGCCGTCAGAGCTCGGTATGTATCCATCGTTGTCGGCTTTGGTTCTTCCGGCAGGAGTTCAGGCGAGATGCCCGACAGAACGGGATGCTGCTGTGCGAGTCTCAACAGCTTTTCAAGATCGCCCTTGACGATTTCTGTGAAAGGCTTGTCAGTCGTCAGCCGGTAGAGACTGATGACGCCCGATATACCTTGGTCCCCATTCGGCGATACTGCGAATTCAATGTGCTCATAGATGCTCGCATAGGCGTGGAGGTCGCTGGCGATTTTGTCCGGAACCCGCTTGCGAGCGATCCCTGACACCAGGGCAGGATCATAGAAAATGGTAAGCTCAGCATTGGTAACCGGCACGCTAGGACCGGTTTGAGCACGTACAGGTGCCACAAGGGCCAAAGATGACGCCTGCGCAGCAACAACGAGAAGTACAACAAGTGCCAGCACCTGCGTGCTGGTTGTGGTCGGTGAACGTCGCATACAAGTCCTCTCCTCGTGGTTTGGGCAGTAGTGAATCCAGCGGTATCCAGGCTTCATTTCTCCTCCGTCAGCTTTGCCAACACCTTCTCCGCCTCCTCCCGCGCCACCGCGGACGGCGCTTGCGCGATGAACGCCTGCAGCGTTGCGATCACCGTACTTCCCCCCATCCCCAGCAGCGACAGCGCGGCCAGCCAGCGCAGCTGCTCGTCCTCGTCGCCCAGCGCGGCCACCAGCTCGCCGATGGCCTCTGAGGTCTGTTTGCGGCCCAGCGTGAGCAGCCGGCCGAGTCGTTCGCTGCGATTGCCCGGCGGCGGCGTGGGGATCATGACCGGCTGGGCCGCGGGTTCCGGCCGCGCAGCCGGGCGCACGGGTTCTGCCCTGGGCGGCGTGGCGGCAGGGGCGGCCGGTGCGCCGAACAGGTCAGGCTGCCCGGCGCGCGCCGGGGGCTGCGCCGCAAGCGCCGGCCTGGCAGGTGATCGGGGAGTCGGGGGGGGCCTGGCGGGCTTTCGGGGGTAGGTTTTTCATGGCGGCACCTCCGGACAGGGTGCCAGTACAGCTTGTGTCGGTGAAAGTGGCGCCGGCCACGGTTCCGGTAAAAGTTGTCGTGGCAGGTGAAGTGCTTGGCGTGCGATGGCCTCGACCAAGAGCCAGAGGCGACCCAAGCGGTGGAGGCGGATACGACGCACAGGTTTGTGGTCAAGCAAGGCCTGCAGGTCGGGCAGGTCTGGGTCGTCAAGGTTGGTCCGGCATTCGAGCTCGGTGCCAACACTGACCATCCAAAGGGTGGCGACCGCCAGGGCGAGCCAGAGGCGTGCGGCACGCTCGGGATGGTGCATGCGGGTCAACTGCCATTGCCAGCCGCCGCGCTTGTTGCACTTGAAGCCTTGCTCACACCAGGAGCGCAGGCCATACCAGGTAACGGACGACTGGGTCGGTGAGAGATCGGTGAGAACAAACCAGGGGTCCTCGTTGGCTTCGCTCCACCAGGCAAGCAGCGTACATTCCAGGCGGCTGGCGGGATGTTTGAAGCAACTACCGCGGCCCTGCCACTGGTGGCCGACAGTACCAATCAAGTCTTTGAGCCAGTACCAGTGCGCACGGCCTTGGGGCCGAAACTTCGAGCCATTGTTGATGCGCAGGAAGGGATGCCAGTGCAGTCGTACAATCCGACGATAGAGCCAGCCCGCATACAAGCCCCGATCCGCCAGGACAATCACCGTCCACTCTGGGGGCACGGCCGGGCGCAACAAGCGCAGCAGGCGCAGCCATTCCTTGCGCCATGCGCCTTTGGCGCCAGCCGGCAAGACCGTCCAGGCCACAGGAATCCCACACCCGCGGTAGACCACGCTCACGGCCAGAACCACAAATCGATCCCCCAGGCTCGTGGCATCCAGGGTCAAGGCCAACTGCGTGCCCACCCACAAGCGGATGATCCACTGCAGCAGCGCCAACTGGCAGGTGCTGAGGACCAGTTCTTGCCGCTGCTTCCCGCCCTTGTCTTTGGCATCCAGGCACCATTCATACAGCCGTTGCTCCACCGTGGCCACTTTCTGTCCGCTCAGCAGACCGAGAAAGGTTGCCACCGTGTAGCGCCCACAACTGCCCGTCATCGCGATCCCAAAACTCCACCACGCCAGCACCCGGGCCTGACTTACTGATAACTGAGGCAGATTACTTGACACGCATGTCGTCCACTGCAACAATGATTCTGAGCGAGACATCTGTGACCTCCAGTATGATAGGTTGTTTGGTAAACTCTATCTTACACGAAGTCACGCTGTTTCGCTCACTCTTCTCAAAAAAACCTACCCCCGAAAGGGCCTGGCGGGCTGGGCGATTGCCTGGTACGTGATGCTGGTTTCGGCCACCCGGCCAGGCGTCGCCGCCATTTCCTCCCGGTAGTTGCGCACAACGACCGGCCCCAATTCCGCCTCCAGCCGATCCCACGCCTCCAGCACCAGCCGCCGCGTGCGGTACTCGCCGTACGCCCGCTCTTCCTTCTCCTTCAGCACCCGGAACGTCTCGCCAGGGAAATCCGGGCCGTAGACCTCCTTGGGGTCGAGGATGTAGCGCAGCTCGTCGCGCGTCAGGCCGTAGAGCCGCGCGTAGTAGGCGTCGAGCTCGGCGCGCAGGCGCGCGCGGCGACCGTCGTCCCATTTGGCCGGCGCGAACGGCGCGGGACAAGCGTCGCCGCCGGCCCAGTCAGGCGGATTCCAGGGGTGGCCGCCGGTGGCCTTGAGCCAGGCCTCGTGCTGTTCTTCCAGCTTCGCCCGCAGCGCCTCGTCGGCGTCAGCCCACAGGTCAGCCGCGAACGACGCCATGTCCCAGGCGGTGTAGACCAGTTCCAGGACGCGCGGGGCAATAGAGGCAAGAATGGAAGCAGTGTATGCACGGGGTGGGAGAACCGGAAATTGTTGCAGATAGAACAAGTTTAAGTTGACGCCGCCGACTTTTTGCTTGGCTATGTAGTCGAGGACAAGCGCATTTAGATTTCCAATCAGCCCGGCAACCAATTTCAGTTGCGACGGTTTTGGGAAGAGCAAGTAAAGAGAGTCTGCCACGCCAGCCATCGGCAGAACTGCTGGCACCAATGTTCGCTCATTTGTTGGGCTGGTCACTTTCTTCCAGGAGATGAACCACTGCTGATCCCAGGCATCGCCGACCCTGTTTCTGACCTCAGTATCAGGTACCCAATACTGCGGCTGCACAGTGAAAGTTGGGGCTTTGTGATCCTGCAGCAGGGTCTCTACTGGCTGTCCGGGCCGTCTCAGATTGTCGGTCTTGGTAACAACACTTGCCGCTCGATGATCGTAGCCCATGACCATCTTGCCTTCATAGAGTGACAGAAAGCCTGGAGTTGGCTTTCGCTGGAATAACTTGCTGTCCGTGTTCATCATGAACATGAGCATCGTGCTGATTGACCACGGATTGTCCTCAGCACCTTCACGGTACAGAACCGGTATTCGCTGATAGATCGATTTGGTGAGTTCCGCGTCGGTACCGGTACGGAAGACCGACATGGTATGCGTGTTCGGATTGAAGAGAGCAATCTCCGCTGGAACAAGAGCGACGCGCCGTTGCGGGTCAGCGAGGTGCTCGACCCGCGTAGCGAAGAAAACAAAAAGGCTTTGCTTGACCGGTTGGCGGCTCACTGTCAATAGAGAGAACTTGTAGGCTCGATGCACGCTGGGAAAGATTGCCTCTCGGTTTTCGAAGTCAAAGAGCGAAACGATTGCTTGTTGCTTGACCAAGTCAGCAAAGAAGAACTGGTTGAAAGAATCAGTCGCGATGCCTGTTGGCACGATGATCCCGGCTCGTCCGTCCTCGGACAGCAATTTGAGCACCAGTTCGCTGAATAGGGCCATAAGATTGATTCGCCCATAGCTGGTCAATGGGAATCTGCCACATGTATGGACGAACCTCTGGTATGCGTCCACAGTATGTTTAGCCGCCTGGAACTCCGCATACAGAGCTGGATCGTCATTGGCTACAGCGGCAATGAGTTGATCTCGGACAGCGGTATTGGGCGCTGCTGCAATCTGAGGGATCCTTACGGCAAAGAATTCTTGGGGATTGAGTTGCAGCATGTCCCACGGTGGGTTGCCCAGCATGACTGTGAAACCGCCAGCCGCGAACACATGCGGGAACTCCAGCGGCCAGTGGAAGAACTGGTTGCGCACGGCCAGTGCCCGCGCATGCGCGACGAGGCGGGGATCGGCCGCCGCGGGCTGCCGGCGGTATTCCTGCAGTGACGCGGTAGTAGGTATCATGCCCGCGGCTGCGTTGGCAGCGGTCAGTGGGGTGAAGAAGGCGGCCGTCCACAGGTCGCAGGCGGTGCGCGGCGCGTCCTCCTGCTGCTGCAGCTTCCGGTAAGCGGCGCGCTTCTGGCGCACCTGCGCGGGGGTGTCTTCTGGGCTGTCGAACTGGGCTTGCCACTGGCGCGCAGCCTGGTCCAGCGCATCCTGCTCGGCCTGGAAGACCAGGCCCAATTGCCCGCCGCGCTCCTGCTTGTTGCGCCGCTTCAGCTCGCGTGCCACCGTCTTGTCATCGCCGGTCACCGCGTCGAACGCCTCGTCGGGGATGCCATCGTCCAGCACCTTCAGGTCGAACACCCCGACCAGCGAATCGCCGCACTTGATGTGCGCATCGAGGAAGGTCAGCGGCTTGCCCTCGCTGAACCCCTCGATCCACAGCGCCACCTTGCACAAGTCCACAGCCAGCGGGTTCTTGTCCACGCCGTAGATGCAGTGGATGATGGCCTCGCGCGTCCAGCGGCGCACCGCCTCCGGGGACGGCTCGTCCTCTCCCGTCGCGACCTGCGCCAGCGCCCGGCCGATCCGCCGCGCCGCGGCCAGCAGGAAGTGGCCGGACCCGCACGCGCTATCGCAGACGCGCATGGAGAGGAGCGCATCCAGCGCGCGCTGCCTGGCTACGGAGGGCATGATGCGTGAGGCGTGATCCGTGGACTTTGCGGCCTTCAGCCGCTCGGCGATGACAGGATCGAGCGCCGAATCCAGCGTTTCCTTCACCAGCTCGCGCGCCGTGTAGTACGAACCGGTGGTCTTGCGCTCGCTGCCCTGGACGAAGGCGAACCGAGGCCGCCCACCCGCTGGCGATGAGATGACGGGGTACTCGTCGAGCAGGCTCTCGTAGACGCTGCCCAGTTCCTCCACATCCAACGCCCCGTAGTTCACCCGCCGCCGCACCTGTTCCTTCTCCGGCGTGAAATAGGAGAGCTGGCGGATGGCGCTTAGCAGGTCGCGGTTGTTCAGGTACGCGGTCTCCAAATCGCCGGTGCGATCCTGGTCGAACAACTCGCCGTTGAGCGCGGGGACGCCCAGCGCCGGCGCCTGGGTCTCGTCACGCAGGACTTGGAACAGCGAACGCAGGCTCAGGTAAAGATCATCGAACCGCTGCGGCCCGCTCAGCGGCGCCTCGGCCAGCCGGCGCAAACGGGTGATGCTGTAGTGGTCGAGGTAGTAGACGCCGCGGCCCTGTTGGGGCGGAGTCACCCAGCCCAGGCCTCCATTGCCCGCCGGGTCGGCCAGCATCAACAGATTGCGTTCTTCTGCCACCATCAGGAAGAGCAGGCGGTAGATCAGGTAGAGGAGTTGCTGGTAGTAACCCGATGCCGAGAGTTCGCTGTTGGAGATGGCCCGGCGGAGATCGCCGTTCTTGGGGTGGCTCAGAAACCCGTTTGCCAGCGTTCCGATCGCTCCCTCAACGGCCTTGCGCAGCCCATCCCGGATGCGGCCGCCCTGCTCGACCGCGGCCTGGTGATAGCTCTCCAGCAGACAGCGGCTACCGTCCTCGCCGGCCGGGGCCAGCCGCGTGCGGTGCGCCAGGCGGTAGAAGAGGATGAACTCGTCCAGCCGCTCACCTTCCAGCATGCCTTGCAGATCGAACTCGACGTAGGAGGGCCGGCTGAAGTAGACGGAGTCGCGCAGCAGGCGCAGGGTGGCGCCGTTGGTGACAATGCCCCACAGATCGTCGCTGCGGTTCAGGTAGTCCTGCACCAGCGCGTGGGGCGACATCGTCCCGCGGCCGGCCGGTGGGCGTTCGCCCAGCTTCTGGTCGAAGGCAACGATATGGATGGGCGGGCCAGATTCACCCTCACCCCGACCCTCTGCCTGCGAAGGAGAGGGAGATGTGGCGCGGTGCGAAATGGCGTAGCTGCGGCCGTCGGCCTCAACCGCCCGGCGCTGAAAGGTCAACCGGTAGCCGAGGGCCTCCAGGAGCGGGATGATCCATGTCTCGCGCGTGGCTGACGTGAGCGACTCGCCGTCTTTGGCGCGCGCCCGCCGCCGCTCGAAGGCCTCCCAGTAGGTGCGCACGTCGCTCCAGACCGCGGTGACCTCGTCCACCAGCGAACGCCGCGCGTCCAGCCTGAAATCGGCCGGCTTCTGGCCCGGTTGGTCGTGGATCGTCTCCAGGAAGTCGGGCGACAGCAGCCCGCCCTCGATGCGGATGGTGAGTAGGGTCATCAGCTGTTTCCAGACCGGTCTTGTCTCATCCGGCATTTGGCCGAATTGGCCGCGAATTGGCCGGAATTAGCCATCAATTGGCCGGCTCATTCTGCAGGGCCTACTGCTCCAGCCAGGGACCAACGCGCACCGCGACCGTAGCCGCGCGACTGGAGCATGCCAACCTTCTTGAGAAAGGCGACATCCTCCCGCACCGAACGCAGCGTCCCGCGCCCGAGCCGGGCGTGGATATCGCTCAGTCCTAAGTCGCTGCTTTCTGAGAGGAGTTGCAGGATCGCCTGTTGTTGTTCGGATAGGTTCAGGTTAACGCGCGCAGGCGGCAGGTAACGGCTGGGGCGGAAACGAACAAGGAAAGTGCCCGCCATCTCTTCAAATTCAGGTCTCGGCAGCCCAGCCTGTTCGGTCAGTTCCGTCATCTTGATGGTGCCGCGACCCCAGGTCTCAATGATGCCGCGCCGGTAGAAGGCGGCGGCGATCAATGGATTCCAGAGGCGCGACGGGTGCGGCCTGTAGAGGTCTTCTATGGTGAGGCCGAAGTGCAACAGTCCCGCGGAGGTGATTTCCAGCCGATCATCATAGATCGCGACGTCAACAGAACCACCGCCAATGGCGTAATCACGATGGCAAAGCGCGTTGGCAATCGCCTCTCGCAGCGCTTGTGGAGGGTACAGTGGGTCGTCAATGCGCTCAAAAAGGTTCGGCACGACACGACCTGCGATAGGCAGGTGATCGCGGAGGAACCGGTCGGCGCGCACAAGGAGGTCGAACGCGTTGCCGTAGAACTGCCGGTTGTCGACGAATTCCGTCTTATCCAGACCCTTGAAGCGGGCAACGCGCAGCAGGCATTGGGGATAGTCGGGCAGGAGGCGGTCTGATCTGGCGAACAGCACCACCGCGGCGCGCAAGATCTGGCCTTCCTTGAGCAGGCCCAGGCCGCGCAAGATCTCGGCCGGGTCCCGTGTGCCGGGATCATCGGCGCGGCCGCGGCGGATCGCTTCCTCCAACGTCCGCACGATCTCTGTGGTCTCCATGTCCGCAATCGTCCAGCCCGAGGCCGGCTCGCTCTCCCAGCGCACGGTGCTGTGGAGTTGCTCCAACAAGATCTGGCCGTATTCCTCGCGCGAGAGCGGATGATTCGTTGTACCCACGCGACGGTATGCTACGCCGCGCAAGGAATGGGGTCGCCGGACGCCGCGTTCTACAGTGACCACGATGACTTCCCGGCCAGTGGGCAACGTAATTCTTTCGATAGATGGCAGTACAGGCGGATCAATCTGGCGAAGCTCTTGGGCGATGTCGCTGAGCGTTTTGTCTACCGTCTCCTGGCCGACGGTGCGTCCATGTACGTCCACACCGAAGAGCACGCGGCCGCCGCAATGGTTGAGAAAGGCGCAGATGGTGCGCGCCGCATCCGTGCGTTGTCCGCTGGAAAGCTTGAACTCCTGCGTCTCCGATTCGCCCTGTTCGACCCAAGCCTGAAGTTGTTGAAGACTTGTCATCTGTTTACTCCACGCGGTATCACCGGCAACAGCACCACAAGGCCCAACATATCGGGCGGCGACTGCGGTTCGATTACATACGGTGTAGTTTCCCGCTGCATCAGCTTCGCAGTGGAACCCACCAGATCCGCCAACCGGCTGTGCTCCTCCGCCAGCCGGCCAGCCCGCGCGGCCAGCATCTTCGCCAACGGCTCTTCCAACAACGGCCACCAGCCCAGCGTCTCCCGCAGCACTTCCTGGCGCTCGGCGCGGGGGACGGACACCGCGTCAAGCGGCCCATCCAACAGGCGCAGCGCCTCCGTGGGGTCCAGTTCGCTCACCGCGGGATGAACGCCGGCCAGGCCCCAGGCGACCGTCTCCTCGGCCAACGCCGTCGCAGCGCCATCGCCGTCGAGGTGCAGGTAACGCAGCCGCAGCAGAAACAGTGCACTGCGCCGTGTGACCCGGGGCGTGCGCACCACACCGCAGCGCGCCACCGGACCCTCACCCCGGCCCTCTCCCTGCGAAGGAGAGGGAGTGCTTGGATGGAAGGCCAGATCCATCAGGTGTTCGGCCAGCCCCTCGATCAGCGTATGGTTGCGCCCCACGTAGGTCTGGCCGGCCGGCGTCGGCGAGCGGAACGTGATCGGCCACGGCGCCGGCAGATCGCCCAGGCGCAGCCGCACCGCCTCCGGCAATTCGCCCGGCAGCAGGTCATAACGGCCGTCGGTCCGCTCAGAGAGGCCGAAGGGCAACCGCTGGCTGGCCTGCACGAGGAAGCGTCGCACGTCCCCCGGGCTGCCCAGCACGGCATCGGTCTCGCCCAGCGCCCGCTGCACCTCTTCGGGCCGGATCGCGCGTTGCGCGAAGCGCGTCCGGCTCTCCTGCTCGCGATCGGCCGCGGCCGTCCATTCCTCGTGCACGCGCTGCACCAGGCGGCCGGCATCATCGGTCTGATCAAAGAGGGCCATCTGACCGTCGTAGCGCGTGGAGCGTTCGAACAACGAGTGCAGCACCGCTTCCATCACGGTTTCGCTGTCCATGGGCACTGGCACATGCACACCCAGCTCCCGGTAGATGTCGCGCGCCTTGCGCAGCAGCACATCCAGCACGGCGCCGTCCACCGGGTTGTCCTGCCCAAAGATCATGATCGCCTTGACCACCTTCGCCTTCTGGCCGAAGCGGTCCACGCGGCCCTCGCGCTGTTCCAGCCGGTTAGGGTTCCACGGCAGGTCATAGTGAACGACCGCAGAGAAGTGCTCCTGCAGGTTGATGCCCTCGCTGAGGCAATCGGTGGCCACGAGCACGCGCACCGTCGCCGCCGCCAGGGACGCGATCTTCAGCCGTCGTTCATCCTCGGCCAGCGCGCCTGTGATCGCCACGACCCGCGCCGACGGAAAGCGCGGCGCCAGGCTGCGCTCCAACTCCTCTTTCACATAGTCGGCCGTCGCGATATAGCGGCACCACACGATGGGCTGGTAGCTGGCGGCCAACAATTCCCTGATCACCTCGATCAGCTTCTGGAGCTTGGCATCGTCTTTCCCGCGCAGGCCGGCCGCCAGTCCCGCGAACTTGCGCAGCCGGCCGCGGTCCGACAGTCCCCACGCCGAGTCGCGCTCCTGGGCATCGAACACGGCGCTCGGCGGCGCATCGTTCGCCGCCTCGGCCTCGGTGGGGTCGTAGACCAACGGTGAAAACTCAGCGTCAACGGTTGCCGCGTCCCAATCATCCAGGCCAGCCTCATCCCATTCGTCAGCGCCTGCCCGCTTGAGGAGGGCCACCTGGGCCGCCGCCGGTGACGAGGAGACGCAGCGCAGCAGCGCCAGCGCCGACCAGAAGCGCATCCGCTGCTTCCAGCCGGTCAGCGTCTCGGCCGCGCGCACCATCTCGCCGGCGAACTCATACACCGCCTCATAGAACTTCCGATAGGCGGGCGTAAAGCGATAGGGCTGCTCCGCGCCCTCGGAGTCACGCCTCGGAAACGGGGTGTCCTCGCCCATCCAGTGCTGCACGTCCGCGCGGCGGCGCTGCACGAAGTGTCGCGCCAGCAGGGTCGTCTGCCCCTCGCTCAGCGCCGAAAGGCTGAAGAGCCGGAAGTCGGGGTGCAGCAGTCCTAGCAGCGACTGGAAGGAGGACTCGACCCCGCTGTGGGGCGTCGCGCTCAGCAGGATCAGGTTGCGCTCAGGCTTCTTTGCCAGGTCGCGCAGCAACGCGTGCCGCTGCTGCTGCGCCGCGCTGCGGCCGGCCGGCGGTTGGGCCGCGCCGTGCGCTTCATCCACCAGCACCAAATCGGGGCAGTGCTGCAGAAACGCCGCACGATAGCGGTCGCCCTTGACGGTATCAATGCTGGCGACGAAGTGGCGGAAGTGCGCGAAGATCGAGCGATCCTGGGGTGTCTGGCGTTCCAGCCGGGCGACCGTGCCCGCGCGGATGACGACCGCTTCGATGTGGAACTTCTCCGCCAGCTCAGTCTGCCACTGCTCGCACAAGTAGGGCGGGCACAGGACGCCCAGCCGGCGCACCGCGCCGCGATCCAACAGCTCGCGTGCAATCAGCGCCGCCTCGATCGTCTTGCCCACACCGACGTCATCGGCGATCAACAGGCGCACGGTCGGCTGCCGCAGGGCCATCACCAACGGCACGAACTGGTAGGGCCGCGGCCGCACCGACAGATGGCCCAGGGAGCGGAACGGCGCCGCGCCGTCGCGCAAGAGCAGCCGCGCCGATTCCAGCAGCAGCCGCACCGCGGCCAGGTCCTGCACATCTTCCGGGGATGGCAGCGGAAAGGCGGCCGGCTCAATGCGCTCGTAAGGGACGCTGTAGCCCATTAGGTCGGCGAGCGGCTTCACGACGCCGCACACCTCGCGTGCGCTGCCGCCGATGGGGCGCAGCAGGACCAGGTTCGGATCCTCCGAAGGGAGGACAACCCATTCACGTTCGCGGTAGCGCACCAGGGCGCCTGGTGTGGTGATGGTCATGTGTGATCCCTCACAGCGATTGAAATCGCGCCTCAAGGGCGTTCCGCCGGGCGTCCACCTGAGTGGACGCGGCGTGGGACGCACCGGTGGTCGGCGCAGGCCGACCTCGCGGCCAACGGCCCTTTAGCGACCGATTTCAATCGGCCATCCCAGTGACACCGAATACATCTGCATATTCCACCAACCTGGCCTCGAGGGTCTCATCATAGCGGATCACGATGACCCGATACCCACGTGCCTTGAGTTCCCTCCGCACCGCCTCATCGCTCGCCCGCTGCTGCGGCTCGTCGTGCACGCGGCCATCGCAGTACACGCACACGTTCGGCTGATAGAAGAAATCGGCCACGGTCATCACGCCCGGCGCCGCATACTGCGCGAAATCGGGCAGTCGCCGCTTGGACCCGTGCAAAGCATCGAGCAGGGTGCGCTCGAGATCAGATCGGCTGTCCGTCAGCTCCCGCAGCCAGCGGTACTGCGCTTCATAATCCCGCACCCCATCAATCTGCGTGACGCTGCCGGCCAGCGCCAACAGCGCCTCGCGCACCGCGTGACGGTTGAGCAACCGGTGCTCACGCTGGTTGTAGTATGACATCAGGCACTCGTAGCAGGCCCGGGCGCAGCCATTTTCGAGGTCGCTGGCCGGCCGCTGATCCGCGCCGGTCGTGGGATCGAAGTGCAAGACCTCCAACGCCTGCCGCGCGACCGCCGCCAGGGCGCCCGGCTCTTGCACCAGCCGGCGCAGCACCCCCAGGCCGCCCTCCGCACCCTCCCAGAACAGGATGCCCAGGTAATTACCCTCGCCGATCAACTCCGAAGCCAGCTCGCTCTCCTCGACCTCGAACTGCTCCTGGATGCCGCGCGCCAGCGCGTACTGCAGGCTTGGCAGGAACGCGGGATCTGCGACGTCGCCGATCTGCTTGGGATAGACCAGCAAGGCGTTGGCCGTGCCACGCACGAAGAGCCGCACCTGCGACTTGACATCCGTCGGCGCGCCTGCCGCGGCGCCGCTCCCATTCCTGGCAGGCGTCTCATTCTGACTCAACCACAGGCCGTTCTTCATATCGAGCCGGTAACCGGTCTCCTGGCGCCTCCGCCAGCCGTGGTTGATGCGCCAGAGGGTGGCCGCGGGCGCGTACACCAAATCCAGTAGGGGAGGCGTCTCCCCGCCCCGCCCCGGCTCTTGCACCTTGGCCAGGCGCCGTCGCAGTTGTCCTTCCGGCCCTTGCGCGAAGCGGAAGTTGGTACGCGTGTCGTACCCCATCCGCATGCGTTCTTCTTCGTCACTGGTGATGCGATCCCGGCGCTGAGTGCCCACGGTCGGCATCTCCAACAAGTGCGCCACGTAACTACCGGAGCCATCCAACGCGCAGTTGCAGTTGCGGCATTGCTCGTCATTGACCGCTTCGCCTTCGTGAAGGTACCCGCAGTTCTCACACAGCTTCGCCCGCACGAACCGCTTTTCCGGCTCCTGCGCTGGCAGCCATACCCGATTTACCTGGTACTTCGCCCCTTCGTGGTAGATGACGTTGTCTGGGGCAAACTCGTTGATCGCCAGGAAACGCGGTCGTGCAATAAATTCACCCTCGCTGCGACTGGAAATGAAGACGCGCACCGGCAGCGCTGGGAAGTTATAGCCGGGCAGGAAACCTTCGCTCGCCAGGTAGCGGTAAGTGTAAAAGTCTGATTCTTCCACCCGCACGTTCTGGCAGGTCAGCAGCTCCAACTGACGCCGGGCCTCGCGCATGGCAGCCTCGGCGTCCTTGATGGCCTCCGCGCTGGCCTTGCCTGCTTTCCTGAACCCGCTCACCTGCTGCATCTGAGCCGCCATCAATTGCGTCATCGCGGCGCGGTAGATCTCGCGCCAGCGATCGAACGCGCCGTCAAACGCGCTCGCCGCCCCGTCAATCTGGGCCTCCAACCAGCCCTCCTGCCGCCAATCGGCATCCGCCACATCGGGCCCGCATGCCGCCAGGATGCGTTGGCATTCCAACAGGCAACCCTGTCGCTTAGCCGGCGTGAAAGCGATCTGATCCTGCACGGCCTGCTGCAGCGCCAGAGTCTCCTGTTCTGCGTCAATGACCTCCAGAATGGATCCCTGACCTTCTGTCAGACTGAGGCCGGTCCAGGCCAGCCAGGTGGCGTGGATGTGCGCCCTGATGAGGTCCTCGTTGCTGAGGTCCAACCGGGGTGCGGTCACCTCGCCGGCTACCATCTTATCCCGGCGCTGGAAGAAGTATTGGTCGTGCCCACTGCGGGTCGCACAATAAGCCAGGATCAACGCAGGCTGACCCGCGCGCCCGGCCCGGCCGCTGCGCTGGGCGTAGTTGGCCGGTGTGGGCGGCACGTTGCGCAGGTGCACGGCGTTCAGGTCGCGGATGTCAATACCCAGCTCCATCGTTGGCGAACAGAACAACGACGTCATCTGACCCTTGCGGAAGGCTTCCTCACGCTTCTGGCGCACCTCCGGCCGCACCTGCGCCGTGTGCGCACCGCCGCTCATGCCGCTGAGCAGAGGTCCGGCGCTGCGGTAGAAGCCGGTGAAGAAGCGATTGGCCCTTTGCTCTACCAGCGCGTACGTCTCGCCGCGTCCCCGATAGCGGCGCAGGGGGTTGGCCGCTGGTTTTCCGTCCCCCAGCCGCCAGAGCAGCGCACTAGCCCTCAGGCGCAAGCCGCCCTGCCGGGCTATACCTGTGCCCTCATCGGCGCGGATCAAGAGGCCGTTGCCGGCCAGGACGTTGGTGATGGCCTTGATGAGCGCATTGTAGGCGTCGGTGTCCAGTTCGCGCCCCAGCTTGTCTTTGACGTAGCCCTTCAGCCAACGGCCGATCACGCCGCGCGACGAGAGGCTGAAATCGCCGCGCTCGCGATCTTCGTCGGGCAGGACGAAGAAAGATGCGTAGCGCAATTGCTCATCTTCGCTGAACGCCCAGCCCTCATCCAGGTATTCGATGGCCCGGCGCTTCAGCTCATCCTGCGCCGGCCCGCGCTTGAGGCACGCCACGTCAATCGTGGACTGCCGGCGCATTTCGTCGAGGATCGTCCGCAATACGTCGCCGCGCTCAGTCCTGGTCAAGTCGGCCATGAAAGCGACCCGCGCCCAGATGTCCTGGCGGGCAATCAGCGCTTCCAGCCCGTCGTAGTCCATGCGCAGCAGCCCGCACTGCTCCAGGTTGGGCTGCACCACGCGCCAGCCACGGCGCAGGTCCTCGTAAAGCCGATACTCGACCACCTCCCGCAACACCTGCCTGGTCTTGCCAGCCTGCAGGCTGCTGGCATCGAGGTCTTTCTGCTTGGCGTAGTCCTTGAGCTGCAAGTCCAACGCATCAACGACCCGGCCGGCCACCTCCTCAAAGCGCAACTCACGGTATTGCGTGAGCGCCTGGTGCAGGGCAGCCCGGATCAGCGCCACCTGCACAAAGTCGTTGAAATGACCGGCCTGCAGCGAAGCGTCCTGCCGGTTGTCGGTGAAGCTGAGCACCTTCTGCGCTTCCCGCGTCAGGTCGGTGTCGCGCATGGCGCCCACCGTGGTCAACGCCAGGAGCGTCGTCGCTGTGCTCCGTCCCTCGCTGGAAAGCGCTGATAGCTTGCGGAAGTCGTTACGGTCGCGGCGGGTATACGCCTCGCCGCACGCCAGGCACAGCATGAAGGGTTGCGGCTGAAACCAGCACGGTATGGCATCGGACGCGGCCTCATCTGCGACATCGCCGTTCGGCCTGACGTACACGCGCTGGGCGCGATACTTGAGATAATCCTTCTTCAATTTGCCTGGCTTGGCTGGCTCGAACCAGTGCTCCGGCAGGGCCGCGGTCTCATCCTGCCAACGGCCATCCCGGTCGGGCATGACATAGCCGAAGTCAACATCATCGTCACTGTTGGCGATGCTTCCCTCGGGCGTTGGCAAGAGGCGACGTCCGTCCTGCTGCCGGGTCACCGCGTAGTATTCCTGTCCACACACACGGCAGAACTTCAGAGGGTACAGCAGGCGATCCCCAACGCCGGGCGCATAGAACTGCCCCTCCAGCGTCAACAATCGGTTCTCCGGCCCCTCCAATGTGGCATAGACCGAGCCGCCCTGGCTGATGAACTGGTGCAGCTTGAACGCGTAGGCCTGGCTGCCATCCGGTAGCAGGGTTTGGCTGCCCAGCAGCAGCAGGTCGCGCAGCCGTTCCACACACCGCTCAAGGCCGATGCCTGTGATCTGGCTCAGCCGCTTAGCCCCCTCAGACAGAGATGTCGGCAGCCGGCGTCGCAGGACGCCTGCCGGGTCCACTTGCAGGCCAAAGGTGTCCTCGATCCAGGCGCTGAGGGGATTGGCGGCGAAAGCGGCCCAATTCCCTGCCGGCGGCAGGGGCGCCGCCAAGGCCTGCCGCAGCGCCGTCGCTTCCGGGGGGCCGGCAGCCGGGATGACCCGGCGCAGCGTCTCCTCGACAACATTCTCGGCTTTGACCGGCGCCCCGAAGAACTTGGTGGCAAAGCCGGCGACGGCCTCCCGGCGTTCCCCTTGCGATCCAATGCTCACCATCGTGGCGCTGGTGCCGATGCAGATCAGGTTGGCGTTGCCGCTGCGTTCGCGCAGGCGGCGGATGAGCAGCGCCACATCGGCGCCTTGGCGTCCCCGGTAGGTATGCAGCTCGTCCATCACCAGGAAACGGAGGGCTGAGGTTGTCTGGTCAATGAAATGACGCTCGCGTGGGCGCACCAGCATCAGCTCGAGCATCACGTAGTTAGTGAGCAGGATGTGGGGTGGATTTTGGCGCAGGCGCAGCTTTTCTTCGTCCGATTCTTGCCCCGTGTACTTGGCAAAGCGCACCGGCATCGGCTTGCCCATGCGTTTCTGGTAGCCCTCCGCCAACTGGCGCAAGGCATCCTCCTGGGAGTTGACCAGGGCGTTCATGGGATAGACCACAATCGCCCACACCTTCGCTTGGCCAGGATTGCCGCGCAGCACGGCATCGAAAATGGGCAAGAAGTAAGTCAGGGTCTTGCCAGAGCCAGTGCCGCTGGTCACCACGAAGTGCTGTTTTGCCAGTCCTTTACGGATCGCTTCTTCCTGGTGACGATAGAGGCGGAACGACGCGCCGGCCGCATCGCGAAAGATGTCGGCGCAGCCTGCGTGCAATGCACCGGCGGCGGTGAGTTCTTCGACCGTAGATGCTTTTCCATAGGCGGGGTTGAGTTGAATGAGCGCATCCGGCCACAGGGTGCGTTCACCCATGATCTTCTCGTTGACAAACGTGCGGATGTCATCGTCAGCGATCGAGAAGAAACTCTGGACATACTCCCCGTAACGGTCGAGCACCTTTTCGTGAGTGTCAAAGATATCCATGGGATGGCCAGCCTCTTGTGCCAGAGATGGACAGAGTCAGTGCAACACAAAAGCCGCAGGCCCAGGAGATAGGACTGCGGCCTCATTTGCTCGTCAAGAACATTGCTTATTATGGCTATTATACCGTTATCAGGGCCTCAACGCAAAGCGGCGGCCACACGCGTCGTTTCTTTCCGAAAAGCGCAAGAGCGGGGGTCGAGCGTTGCCCGCTGATGGACAAGAACAGCGAACGCTGTGTTCAGGCGAGCATATAACGGCGTATAAGCTATCTTCTCGCGATGAGGAGTATCTGATTGTCGCTCCTCGGTGGAGAGGAGGAAGCAGCCTGCACCCGCCACAAGACGCCGACCGGCTGCAGGTCGTAGCGCAGGGCCAGGTCTTCGTCAGGATCGGTCGTGAAAATCGGGCGCTGGCCGAGTTGGCTCTCGATCAGATCGCTCACATCCGGCCCGGCGCTGACCGCGAGGTCCGGCCAACGCTGCGCCAGGTGGCGGCGATACCAGTCAAAATTCCACAGCGTGCGTTCCACGACGGCCACATCGGGCCGCTCTCCCAGTCCATCCTGCACATACCATAAGGCAAAGGTGTGTTCATCACCGCTGGCGATGAGCAAGGCGTTGGGCGCGGCCGCGGCCAGCGCATCCTGCGCATACTGGCGGGCCGTTTGGTCGCGGCTGAGATCAACGGCGGCCCAGTTGCGCCACAGCAGCAGCGCCGGCACCAGGCAGACGAGCCAGGCCAGCCCGGCAACCTGTCGGCGCGCCAACCACGCGGCTACGGCCAGCACCCCGGCGGCCTGCCACAGCGCCGCCAGCAGGAAGACGGGCAGCAGGTAGACGAACGCATCCACGGTGGCGTAACCGAGGGCGTAGAGTGCAACCAGGAGCGCAGCGCCGACCGTCGCCAGGGCCAGGCGCCGATCCTGGGCTGCCAGCCGCCGCAGTCCGAGCGCGGCCAGGGCCAGCCCCGGCCAGGCCAGCGGCTGCGCCAACAGGCCAGCCCAGGCGCGCAGGCGGATCAACATCTCAGGCAGGGTCAAGCCAAAGAGGGCGCCGCGGTACAGTTGCGCGCTGACCAGCCACCAAAAGCCGCCTGGTGTGGTCGGATCGCCCCAGCGCAGCGTGGGCTGACGACCGGCCGCCAGCGGCAGGTAGACGTAGACGGCCAACCCGGCCAGGAAGGGCAGCAGCAAACCAAAGAGGCGGCGCGCCGCGATGAGCGGGGGAAGTTTGGCGCCAAAGCCCAAGAGCAGCCAGGGGCCAATGAAGATGAGCGAGAGGTGATTGCCGAGGCCGAGGCCAAAGACGAAGGCGGCCAGGCGGCGGCGAGCCAGTGCATTGGGCGACTGAGGCAGGGTCAACGCGGCGATCAATGCCACAAAAAGGGTGTGCAGCGCATAAACTTCAACCAGGATCGCCTGCGACCAGAAGGTGAATTGAAAGGCCAGGGCCAGCCCGCCCAGCGCGGCCGCGGCGCGCACGCCTGGCTGCCGCGGCCACAGGGTCTGCACCAGCCAGGCGACCAGGGCGGCGGCGATCGCCGCGCTGAGAGCCGAGAGCAAGGCCACGCGGCGTGCCAGTTCGCCGACTGGTAGATGGGTGAACAGCCAGGCGAGCAGCGTCCAGGTCGGGTAGCCCGGCGGATGCGGGACGCCGAGCACGGCCGCAGCGACGGCCAGTTCACCGCTGTCCGCGCCATCGTGCCGCCAGGTGATGGAGGGCGCCAGGGTGACCAGGTAGACCGCGAGCGCGGCCAACCCCACCAACAGCGCCATGCCCAGCGCGCCCCAGTCACGCGGCGCGGCCGGCGGCGACAGGATGAGATCGGCCGCGGCTGACGCACGCGGGGCAAGGCGCTGGCGGTCGGCAAACCGGGCGGCAGCCCGCGGCGGCGATCTGCGAGTCGCCCCTTGTGGGCCAAGCATGTGGACTGCCCCCGTACTCGAATGCGCCTGTGCGCCTTGCCTGGCCGTGTCAGCGCCCAGCCGCGCGTGAAAGATCGCCGCCCACCGCGGGCAGGAAAGCGGGCGGCAAGCCCACCGTCAGCACGGCCGCGCCCGCGCCGGCGCGCGCCTCGATGTCGAACACGGAACCGAGCGGGACGCCGCTGCCGACGCTGAAGACCAGCGTAAGGGTTTGCGGCCGGTTCGGCGCCAGGTTAGTGAGGCGCCAGCGTGATCCGTTGGCATCGAAAGCGCCGGCGGCGGCCTGAGCAGTCGTCAAGACCAGCGCGGGCGGCGCCACCAGGCTCACGTCGCCCTGCTCCAGCGCCACCGTGCCGACGTTGACCGCTGTGACCGTGACGGTGAAGACCTGGCCGGGCGTCACCATCACCGTGCCAGTAATCGCCACACTGAGACCCGCCGTACCAACTGGGGGCGTGACCGTTGGCGTACCGACGACCGTCCTCACCGGCGTGGGGGTTGCCGTCGGGGGCGCGTTGGTGGGGGTGAAAGTGGGCGGCGCTGCCGTCGGCGTATCTGTGGCGCCAGGCGCCGGCGTCTTGGTCGGGCCAGGAACTGGCGTTGCCGTAGGAGCCGAATTGGTCGGCGTCGCCGTGGGCGCCAGGCGCGTGGGGGTGGCGGTGGGCGGTGGTCGTGTAGGCGTGACGGTAGGCGGCGCGACCGTGGGCGTCGCCGTGGCCGGCGCTGGCGTTGCTGTGCGCGTGGGCACGGTCTGCAGCCGCTCGCTGCGTGAAGTGCGCGCGGCGTGGACCGGCAGGAGCACAAAGGCCATCATCGCCGCCAGCGTCAAGCCAGCCAGAACTAGTCTTGAATAACGCATAGAGTACCTCAAGGTTCAGTACGAGCCCTCGCCGCGCAGCACAGCCGGCAAGGTTTTCAATAAAATGGCGACATCGCGCCACAGCGAATAATGCTCGATGTATTCCACTTCCAGCGCCACCCGCTGGGCAAGCGTCAAATCGCCGCGCCCGTTGATCTGCATCGGTCCGGTCATGCCCGGCTTGACCGAAAGGCGGCGGCGCTGCCAATCGTTATAGCGGGCGACCAGGGCTGCTTCTTCCGGCCGCGGCCCTACCAGGCTCATCTCACCGCGCAGGACGTTCACGAACTGCGGCAGTTCGTCCAGGCTGAAACGGCGCAGCCAGCGGCCCACGCGCGTCACGCGGGGGTCATCGCGAATCTTGTAGGCCGGCTCCGACAAGGCGTCCAGGTCAACCACCTCATGGCGCCGCAGTTCCGCATTATCCACCATCGAGCGAAATTTGTACACTCGAAAGAGACGACCATTTTCGCCGACCCGATCCTGGCTAAAGAAGATCGGCCCGCGCGTGTCCAGCTTGATGGCAATGGCAATGACGACCATCGGCAGCAGGCTGATGGCCAGGCCGACGACTGCGCCGCTGACGTCGAGCAGGCGCTTGCCCACACGCTGCCAGGCGCTGAGCACGGGCCGCCGCGCCCCTTGCGCATCGCCCCGAAAGTGGAAACGGCCAGCGGCAAAGCCGGCGGTCAAGGTAAGCGCGCGCACGGCCAGCATGAACGGCGCGACCAGGCCGACAGGCCAATCTTTGCGCAGGGCTTTGACCGTGAAAGGCAGCGCGCTGAGCAGAAAAGCCAACGTGAGCGCGGCCGCGCCCCATAACGCTGGCCGCCAGAATAAGGCCAGCGGCAGCGCGGCCAACGCCAGCGTGATCAGCGCCATTTGCACCTTGAGCACCTGCGGGGTGTGCGAATCTTTCACCAGGCGCTCCGGCAGCCAGCGGGTCAGCAGCGCTTTGTAATAGCCAATGTAGAATTTGCGCCGTACATACTCGGCCAGGGTTTTGTCATGCTGATGATAAACCTGGGCGTCGGGTACGAACCGCATGTGGTACCCTTTTTGCGCCAGGCGGAAGGAAAACTCCTGGTCTTCGTTCGAACCGGTGCTGAAGATCGTATCAAACCCGTTATTTTCCAGGAACACGGCGCGGCGATACCCGGCCGAGTAGGTATCAATGAAGTCTATGTATTCCTGCGTGCGCATGCGGTCATAGCGATCTTCGTACTCGATCTGGACAAAGCGCGCCGCCAGCTCACGCTGACGCGTGAGATAGGCGCCCTTGACGCCGATAATATCTGCACGCGCAAAGGCAGCCGCCATTGCCGCCAGCCAACCGGGCGCGGGTTCACAGTCGCTGTCAATGAAAAGAACCAGATCCCCGCACGCCTCGCGCACGCCGTGGTTGCGAGCGCCGCCGGGACCCTGGTTGGGCTGCGTAATCACTCGCACCCCCAGCGCCTGGGCCAGGGCCGCAGTGCCGTCCTGTGAGCCATCGTCCACGACGATCACTTCCACCGGCTGCGGCCACTGCTCGATCTGCGCGAGCAGGGCGCGCAGCCCGGCGCCCAGCGTATGCTCGGCGTTGTAGGCCGGGATGACCACCGAAATCAAGGTCGCGCCTCCTCGGACTTGCGCCGTTCGCCGGCGCGCAGGTCGCGCACGATAGCCGATGGCGCATCTCGGCGCAGTTGCCAGGTCTGCCAGAGCAAGGCCAGACCACCGCTAATCATCAGGGCAAGCGGGGCCACGATGTATAGCAGTACGCCAACGGCAAAGCCATGCACCGCGGCCACGCCAAACCAGGTCAGCGTCAGTTGGCACAGATATTGGAAGACGCCAATTTTGCCCGGAGAACTGGGAACGCTGATGCCTGCCTGGAGAACGGCAAGCAAGGTGAACGAAACAACCCAATCACCGGGGATGCCCAGCGCCAGCAGCGTCAAATAGTTGGTGGAGCCGGCCAGGAGCCAGATGGCAAGCGACCAGAGAACAACCCGTATGACCACCGGGGGATAACGGAACGCGTCCAGGCCGCGCAGGGCTGCATCCAGCCACCCAATCCAGCGTCCACCGCGGTTATTGGGCAGGCGGTCGAGGGCGCGACGCGCCAGGGACATCCACTGCTGGCGCCAGTGCAGGCCGATGATCGCGCCCGCCAGTAAGGCGAGCGCAGCCAGGATCATCGTGGTGCGCCGGCTCGTCAGGGCGGCGGCGCCCGCGGCGTTGGATGCCACCAGGAAAGGCGATAGGGTCAAAACGCACAAGGCCAGCATCGCCAGGTCAAGCATTTTTTCGACGCCGACCGTGGCCAACGTTTGCGCTTTGCTATCGCCAAAGCGGGCGCCAACCAGGTAGGCGCGCAGCAGTTCGCCGCCGCGAACAGGAATGGCTAAAGAGACCGCTTGGCCGCTCAGTAGGATGGCGAACAACGAATGAACGGGCAGATGACGGTGATGTGGGTAGAAGAGCAAGCGCCAACGCGCGGCTTTGGCTAGATTGGTCACCAAAACCGACAACAAGGCCAGGGCCACCCAGGTCAGCTGCGCCTGTCGCAGACTGACCAGCACGGCGTCGAACGCGATGTCGCGTAAGGCCAGCCACAAGCAAAGAAGGCTAACGGCCAATCCCAGCCCCACGCGGCCATAACGTCGCCAGCGCTGGTCTGGGGGAACAACGGGCGCCTGGTCATCCATGTCCATTGTCAGCAGCCTGGCGAATCAGAGAAGCCTGCGCATGTCGTCTACTGCGAGCGATTGGACGGAAAAATGGTCGCCAAACGGCGTGCGGCCGAGCGCCACACACTGACGCCGCTACGACCGCGCCGCACTGCGGTGGGCGCCGCGCCGTCGCTGCTGCCGCTGGCGCCGTTGCTGCTGCGCGACTTTTTCTCCCCATCGCCCTTGTCACTGTCGCCATAGTAGCGATGGTAGTAGTAGTAATAACCATCGGTGTTGGTGGGGCTGAGGCGATTCAAGGCCACGCCCAGGATGTGCGCACCGACCTTGCCCAATTCCTCAGCCGCTCGACGCGCCAACGGCTCGCGGGTTTCGCCCGAATCCACCACCAGCAGCACGCCATCTAGCTGGCGCGCGAGGACGGCCGAATCGGTCACGGCCAGGGCCGGCGGGCTGTCGAAGATGATGATGTCGGCTACGCTCTTCAACGCGTCAATCAGGTCGCCCATGCGATGAGAACCGAGAAGCTCTGACGGGTTTGGCGGCAGCGGTCCGCTTGTCAACACCGACAGATTCTTGATCTGCGTCGGCTGGATCAGGTGTACTAGCGTTGACGGGTCAGGAGTGGTCAGCAGTGCGCTGGTCAGCCCCAGGTTGTTGGGCACATTGAAGACCTTGTGAATGACCGGCCGGCGCAGGTCGGTGTCAATCAGAATGACTTTCTGACCCGTTTGGGCCATGACGGCGGCCAGGTTGGAGGCGGTCGTGCTCTTGCCTTCGCTCGGATTGGCGCTAGTCACCAACAGCGTGCGAATCGGCTTGTCCAGGCTGGAGAACTGGATATTGGTGCGCAAAATGCGATACGCCTCTGAGATAGGCGATTTCGGATTCACGAAGGTTACTAATTGGCGATCGGCATCCGAATCCGCGCTATCCTGGCGCGTGCGCGGAATCGCGCCCAGGGTTGAGAGCTTGAGTGCATTGACCACATCGTCTGGGTTCTTGATGGTGTCATCCAGGTATTCGATCAGCAGCACGCCGCCGGTCGCCAGCACCATGCCGACCAGCAAGCCGAGCAGAGAGTTCAGAAGGACACGCGGCCGAATCGGTTTCTTGGGCACCTCGGCCGGTTCGACGATGGAGACGGTGTCCGTGGCGCGGGCCTCATTCAGGCGCAGGTCTTCGAAGCTCTTAACCAGGTTTGCATAACTGTTGCGATACTGCTGCAGGCTGTCGCGAAATCGCGAAAGATCGGCCTCTTGCGCGCCCGTGCGGTTTTGGATGGCCTCCAATTCGGTGATTTTTGCCTGCACCTGCGAGATGTTCGTGGAAAGGGTGCGAATTTCCTTGTCCAGGCTTTCACGGGAACCCTTGAATCTCTGAAGCTGGCGTTCGGTGTGCTGCTCGATAAAGACCTCGGGAATCGTGTTGGCAATTTGGGTTGCCAGTTCTTTGTCGGTGTCTTCCGCGTCCACGCGAATGAGCTGCGTATCCTGGATAGGCTGCACGCTGATGTCAGATTTCAGTTCGGTAAGGCCAAGTCGCGCGGTCACTGCATCCAACACCGGTCGCGTCAACATCAACTGAGCGAAGGTTTGGGCCTGACGCTCGCTGGCAATGATCGTGCCATAAACGCTCTCGTTGACGCTGGAAGCCTGATCCACGAAGATCGTGGCGGTTGCCCGGTAGACGGGTGTGGTGTTCCGACTAACCGCATAGGTGACGCCGCCAACCAGCAGCGTTCCCAACAGGACGAACCAGAGCCAGCGCCGAAGAATGGCCCCATATTGACGTAATTCCATCGAAAACCTCTATCTCAGAACCAAAATATGACTTGAAAACGGATTAGAAAACTTGCGCCAGCTTGGCAACCACAATCACGCGGTGGGTGTTGCCAAATGAAGGCCAGCAGGTAATCAGCGTCAAGGTGGCGTCAGGCGTTTGTTCCAAATAGCGGGCATTGGCCAAACGCTGCTCCAAAGGAGCGCCCGTTTCTGGCGTCAAGTCTACGCGCTGCACGCGATAAATGAGGCGCCGGCCGTCAGCCGTCTGCAGTTCAATGTCGCTGCCAGGCGTCAGGCGCGGCGTTGGCCGGTCCACATCCAGGCTGATCGCTTCAAACACCTTGCCCTTGATGTTGTTATGGCCCGAAATCACGACGTTGCCGGCCGTGCCTGGCGCGGCGCTGTTGATGTGATGACCCGCGGCATTTTCCGCAATGTCCCATTCCGTCGTGCGCACGCCGTTGGCGTCGGTCACGACGTGCCAACCCACCTCGATCACCGGTACATCCAACGCCAGCGCGGGAATCAGCAGGCGCGTGGCCGGCGACGATGAGGTCAGGGGAGTTGCCAGGACTACGGGTGTGCTGGTTGCTGATGCAGGCGCGTCTGTTGGCGGCGCGACCGTTGCTGGCGGCGCCGGCGTTGTGGGAGGAGTGATGCTCGTCGGGGTGGGCGCAACGGTCGCCGTGGGCGCTGGCCCGTTACAAGCCGCGAGCGTTAAAGCCAGAATCACCAGGCAAAAGCTGCCCAGATTGAATCTCGAATTCATGCGTCAGGTTCTCAAGTCCTTTGCTGCAATTCCTCGATCACGTTGGACTGGCCCAGGGCGATGATCAACCCCAGGAAAATCCACAGAGTGAAGATCGGTTTGGCTCCTGGCGCCACGGCGTCGGTCAGACAAAACAGATGAAAGGCCAGCAAGCTTGTCAACAGGCCGCCGCTCAGCAAGCGGAGGGTTGGCGCGGTCGCCTGTTGGTAAAGCCGCCAGCCGATGCCGCCCGCCAGTAAGAGCACAGCGACATACGCAATCAGGCCAGGGATGCCCAAATCCAGGGCTGTCTGCAAAAAGATGTTGTGGGCATGGCCCACATCGGCCAAAACGGGATCCATGTCAAAAAAGGGCGCGTACGCGATCGCCAGGCGGCGAAACGTTCCCAGGCCAATGCCGGTGAGGGGAAAATCAGCCACGGCCAGCAACCCCCGCCGCCAGATGTCCATCCTTCCCACCAAATTGGCCGGATTCGCGCCCGGCAAGGCCCAAAGCCAATGGCCTCCGCTGCGCAGCAGCCAGTAAGCGCCCACGCCCACCACAGGCAGCAGCGCCGCCAGGCGCCACTGCCAAATCAGGGCGACGACGCCCGCCGCGAGTAGAAGACCCAGCATGGCGCTGCGCGACTGCGTCAGCAGGAGAACCACGCCCTGCGTGACCACGATAACCGTGAGCAGCGCCCGCTGCCAGGGCAGCGCCCACGCCGGCCAGGCCGGATCTGCGCTGCGCCGCCAGGCGCCCCACCAGAGGGCAACGGTGAGCGGCAAGAAAAGGGTAATCATGCCGGCGATTTCATTAGGATGGAAATCGCCGCCCTGCAAACGCTGGCGCAGCGCTTCCGGCAGGCGCGGGACCACGCGATAAAGGCCGGCCAGGTTGAAAACTTTGCCCTCGAACCAGTCCGCGCCGAGCGCGCCGAGCAAGGCCAGGCCAAAGCCCATCAGCACGAGCGCGGCGACCCACAGCCAGACCTGACGCGCACGCTGCGTCGAGTTGACGACCGTATAGAAAGCCGCCAGGCTCAGCACGATGCCGAGCAGCTTCGGCGTAGCCAATGCCGGATCCACGGCCTGCCAGGCGCCCACAAGCGCCATCATCGCCAACAGGGCCAACGGCCAGTCGAGCGGCGTGCGACGCGTCAAGGCGCCGCGGCGTTGCCAGCGCGCCAGCCAGGGCAGACCCAACAAGGCGAGGGCCAGGGGCGTGATAAAATTGGGAAAGAGCAGGAACGGTGCGGCCAATAATAAGACGACGCCTTCGTAACGCAGAAGAAAATCGGCTACGTAACGTAAGCCCCGCTTTGGCATGATGTGTGATGCATCAGAATTTGTCAAAAAAATACGCCGCCCGTGCGACGCGGTGATTGTAGCCGATGATGACCCAAAAGGCAAATGGCGTTGACTTATTTGCTTTGACATTTGCGCGGCGGTTTGCTAAGATGAGACCATGCTGACGACCTATGAGCTGCGCCAGCGCAGCTACTTGCTCAAGATTGCCCGCGCCATGACGTCGAACCTTGATTTACCGTCGCTGCTGCGCTTGACGTTGAGCGCGGCCGCGGAAATGGTCCAGGGCGAAGTCGGTTTGATCGCGCTCAGCCAACCCGCGGACAGCTTCCGCATCGAGGCGTATTACGGAATCACCAGCCGCCTGCTGCCGCTCTTTGCCCCGCTGCTGACCGATATTCGCAGCTCGGCCAATCCGCTGGAGCGGGCGCTGACCATTCCTGACCTCACGCTGAAATTGCACGTGGTTTCTTCAGCGACCGGCCTGATCTTGCGCCAGGTCGTAGCCTTGCCTCTGCAGGTCAACCAGGATTTGCTCGGCTTGATTTACATCTTCCGCAGCGGCAGCGCGGCTTTTTCCGCCAACGACCGCCAGGTTTTGCAAGATTTTGCCGACCAGGCCGCGATTGCCGTGCGCAATGCCCGGCTGTACCAAGCGATCAATGACGAGCGGCGGCGGCTGGACACCATCATCCAAAACAGCGCAGACGGCGTCATGATCTTGACGCCAGGGCGCAAGATCGAGGTGATGAACCGCACGTTGGCAGCCATGACGGGCTGGTCGCCTGAAGCCGCGCTGGGCCTGCCGTGCTACCAGGTTCTGGCTTTGGAAAATGTCAAGGGCGCGGACCTGTGCCAGGACATGGGCGCCGGGCTGGATCTGGCCGGCCGCGGCTCCCTGACCGCCGAGGGCGACCTGGTGCGCCCCGGCGGGTCTCGCATAACCGTGGGCGTGACCTATACGCCGCTCTTCGACGAAGCCGGCGCGCTGCAGCAGATCATCGTCAACGTCGTGGACATCACGCGTTTTCGTGAAGCCGAAGAGATGAAGAACACCTTCGTGTCTGTCATTACGCACGAGCTGAAGACGCCGGTTTCGCTGATCAAGGGCTACGCCAGCACGCTGCGGCGCACTGATGCACAGTGGGATACCGCCACGCTGCGTGACAGCCTGGCCGTGATCGAGGAGGAGGCCGATCGCTTGAACGCGCTGGTGGATAACCTGCTGGACGCTTCCCGCATCCAGGCGGGAATTCTACGCATGGAATTGGCCGACGTGGACCTGCCCGGTTTGGCAGGCCGCCTCGTGGAAGGCTTCAAGCTGCAGTCTGCACAGCACACCTTTGAGCTTGATTTTCCGGCGTCCTTTCCCCCGGCCCTGGCAGACCCAGAGCGCGTGCGGCAGGTGCTGAACAATCTCATCAGCAACGCGATCAAGTATTCACCCGACGGCGGCGTGATCCGCATCGGCGGCTGGCCAGATCCGCAGCGGCAGATGCTGACGGTCTACGTGGCCGATCAAGGGATTGGGATTCCGGCGGCCGAGCAGGAGCGTCTGTTCGAGCGTTTCTACCGGGTGGATTCAAGCCTGCGGCGTAAAACGCAGGGGGCTGGGCTGGGGCTTTTTCTGTGCAAGGCCATTATCGAGGCCCACAACGGGCGCATTTGGGTGCGCAGCGAGCCGGACAAAGGCAGCACGTTTTTCATTACGCTGCCGATCTACAGCGAGCGCTAAGGGGCGAGGCCAGGACGGTCAACCATGACGGGAACCAGCAGTGAGAAGCTGCGCATTCTGATCGTTGATGACGAGGCGCGCATCCGCCGCCTGGAGCGGATGAACCTGGAGTTGGAGGGTTTCGAGGTGATCGAGGCCGCGGACGGCTTCGCGGCGCTCGATCGCGTGCGTGAGGATCTGCCCAACCTGGTGGTCATGGATGTTGCCATGCCGCAGATGGACGGCTTCGAGACGCTGCGCCTGCTGCGCGAGGTTTCGTCGGTGCCGGTGATCATGGTCACGGTCAAGGCCGAGGTGAGCGACCGCATCCAGGGGCTTGACCTGGGGGCCGATGACTACATCACCAAACCGTTCAATCCGCAAGAATTGGTCAGCCGCATCCGGGCCGTTCTGCGCCGCACCGAAGAGCGCAGCGGCTCAACGCAGGAGTTGATCCGCGTGGATGATGGCTTGAGCATTGACTTCGAGCGCCGCGAGGTGGTCGTCAATGGCGCGCGCATCAAGCTGCGCCCCACGGAATACCGGCTGCTGTACCACCTGGTGCAAAATGCAGGGCGCATTGTGCCGCGCGAGCTGCTCATGGCGCGCGTCTGGGGGCCAGAGTATCGCGACGAGCATCAACTGTTGCGCGTCTACATCACCTATCTGCGCCAGAAAATCGAGCCAGATCCAGGGCATCCCCGTTACATTATGAACGAGCGCGGCGTCGGTTACAGCTTCGTTGATTTCAAACACTGAACCGCAATCTACCCTGGTTCACGGCTCCTTGTGGCACTCGGTGCACTTTTCGTCAGGATAGTCGCGGTGATCTGCAGGCAGTTCAAGCCGGCCCGGCGCGTGGCAGAGCGAACACGCTTTGCGTCCTTCCAGCGGATGCGGCATCGGTTGCGACGTGGGCGTCGGCCCTGGCGTCGGCGCCCAGTTGCTCACATGGCACTTCAGACATTCCTCGCGCGTGTAGAGTGCGTGATTGGCCGGGATAGGAACTGAGCTGCGCGGGTTGTGGCAGGCCGTGCAATCGGCAAAATTGGCGAGTGGATGGGGTATAAACGGCGGCCTGTGTTCCGCGGTCGGCGTCATGGACGGAACAGGCGGCGGCTTGGCGGTCGGCGTCATATCCGGCATGGCCGCAAGGGCGCACGCGGTGAGCAGATACATGGCTGCCAAGATCGGCGCTGCCTGGCTGATTCGTTTCGTCATCGCTGGCGTTCTACTCCCTACGATGTGCTGATCAACTGAGCCTGATTGAGAAACCAGGTTGATGGTTCCATCGGCGGCTATTCTACTCCGTTGCCCCCATAACGCCAATAAAACAGATCAACGATCGGCCCTGTCTTGGATTGAGGCGTCTTTATCGTTGATGCCAGTTGTTTGCATTGTGAGACAGAGTTGAGTATAATGCTGCCTATCGTTCAGCTTGACCTTGATCCCCCGGCGGAAGAACAAATGTCTGCACCGCGCGACAAAATTGGCTACCTGTCAGAAATCGAGATTTTTCAAGATCTCTCCCCCCGCGAAATTCAAGAGATTGATCGCATCACCACCATCAGCCAGGTTCAAAAGGGCAAAGTGTTCTATCGCCCTGAAGAAACGGGCGAGGTGCTCTTTATCTTGAAGGCAGGCAGGGTGCAGTTGTATCGCATCTCGACCGAAGGCAAGAAGCTCGTGATCACCACCCTGGGGCCTGGCACGTTATTTGGCGAAATGGCCCTCTTGGGCCAGCAAATGCACAACGCGTTTGCCGAAGCCATCGAGGACTGCCACATCTGCGTCATGAGCCGGAATGACCTCGAGCGCCTGTTTCTCAACAAGCCGATGGTGGCGCTGCGCGTGTTGGAGATCACCGGTCGTCGCCTGCGTGAAGCGGAGAAGCGGCTCGAAGACATGGCCTTCAAAGGCATCCCCGCGCGGCTGGCCTCCCTGCTCCTGCGCGTACGTCTGGAGCAGAACAGCGACGATATCAAGGGGTTGACCCACCAAGACCTGGCGGAGACCGTGGGCACCTATCGTGAAACCGCCACCCAGGTCCTCAACGACCTGAAGGTGCAGGGCCTGATCGAGATCGGCCGCAAGCGCATCATGATTCTCGATCCTGTGCGCCTGCAAGCGGTGGCTGAGTCTTAGCTCCCCCATCCTGAAATCCACTTCCCCCAGCGCCTGCCGTCAATGGACGACGGCTGTGCTGCATTTGCCCTCTCGATGCATGACGTTGTCGTCGTATGCGATGCTTTTTCCAACCGGCGCTGAGGCCTGTGCCCATTGACCGGTATTCGATATATCTACCTATACCGACATCGTTGCCCAGGTTGGCGGCCGCGTCCAGCGTTGCGCGCGGCAGCCAATGGATGCTGAACGAGAAAGGAGGGATGACGGCCAAGCAATCACTTCTCTGCAGAGAGAGCGATCGCTCGCTCGCCATCTGCATGGCCACCACGACGTTCGTAGTTCTGTTCCATTTCCATGTTCCATACACAGGGAGGTTCTTTCATCATGCGTAAAACCGGAATGTATGTTTTACTCGTCGTGCTTCTGCTCGCCACCATGGCCGTAGTCGCACCTTTCGCTGGCGCCCGCCAGCTCGCCAGTTCGTCTGGCCCTGGCGCACAAGACGTGGCGCCCGCCGCAGACGGCAAGGTTCCGTTTGTTCCTGGCCGCAATGTTCCCAATGCGCCCGTGGCTCCAGGCGCCATCCTGTTTGACAACGGCCCGCTGGTCACCCATCCGGGCGGCGGTTTCGGCGGCGCTGACGCCAGCGCCGTGCAGACTGCGCTGCTTTTGAGCACCTATGGCTTCGGCCACGCCGTCTCATCCGGCTTCCGCGTCGCGGATGACTTCACTGTGCCGGCCAGCGGCTGGAACGTCACCACGATCACCTTCTACGCTTATCAAACGGGATCAACAACTACTTCCACGATCAACAACGTCAACCTGCGCATTTGGAACGGCGTGCCCGGTGTAGGCAGCATCGTCTTCGGCGACACCACCACCAACCGCCTGGCCAGCACCAGCTTTACCAATGACTACCGCGTGCTCGACACCGCCCTTACGGGTAGCACGCGCCCGATCATGGCGCAGGTAGTGACGGTGAACACCCCGCTGCCGGCTGGCACCTACTGGCTTGACTGGCAGACCGGCGGTACGCTGGCCTCCGGCCCCTGGGCCCCTCCGGTCAGCATCCTGGGTCAGGTCAGCAAACCCGGCGCCAATGGTATGCAGTATGACCCAACCGCGGCGACGTGGAATCCGGCGATTGACACCGGCGCCAATGCCGTCCAGGATTTCCCCTTCGTCATCCAGGGCGATCCGCTCACCGGGCCGACCTCGACGCCGACGCCCACCTCGCCGCCTACCAACACGCCGACCCCCACCGCCACGCCGAATAACTGCACGGTGACGGAAGGCTTCGAAAGCGGCACCCTGGGCATCTTCACCGCCGATGGCACGCCGGCCTGGGCCGCGGTCAATACGGCCAGCCACACGGGCACCTTCTCGGCCTTTGCGCCTGACGGCAGCACCGTGACCGATACGCGCCTGCAGTTGACCAACCCCGTCGCCATCCCGGGCGCGGCCACATCGGCCACGCTCACTTTCTGGCACCGCGTCCAGACGGAAAGCACCTTCGACGGCTCCGTGTTGGAGATCAGCACGGACGGCGGCGCGACCTGGAATGACGCCGGGGCGAACATCACCTCGGGCGGCTACAACGCCACGATCAGTTCTAGCTTCGGCAACCCGTTGGCTGGCCGCCAGGCCTGGTCAGGGACCGTTCCCGCCGCCGGTGGCTTTGGGCAAGTGACGGTCAACCTGCTCCCGTATGCCGGCCAGAATGTGTGGTTCCGCTACCGCCTCGGCACCGACAGTTCGGTGGCTGCCACGGGCACCTGGACGGACGATTTCATGATCACCTATGACCCATGCGCGCCGCCAGCCACGGCGACCCCAACCAACACGCCGGTGCCGCCGACCGCGACCCCGACCAACACACCGGTGCCGCCGACGGCCACGCCGACCAATACGCCGGTGCCGCCGACCGCCACCCCAACTGCGACCCCCACACCGGGTTCGCCCACGGGTGTTGAGCTGAGCAGCCTGAACAGCGGCCCCGCGGCGCCTGCCATCAGCATCTGGATGGTCATGGCCCTGGTTCTCGCATTGGGCGCCGGCGCGACGGCCCTCCTGCGCCGCCGCAGCACCAACTAACGCCGTGTTTCCGGGGTAACGTAAGCCCCTGAACGCTTGAAACAAGAAAACCAGGCTTCTCCCCGGAAGCCTGGTTTTTGATGGAGATGCCATGCGAGTGTGGAGATGGTGCCTGGCAATCGTGTGCAGCCTGGGGTTGGCGGCGACAGCGCAGGCGCAAACCGCGATCACCCTGGACGCGCTGCGCGTGGAGCTGTGGCCTGAATATGACCAGGCCGCCGTGCTGGTGATCCTATCCGGCACCCTGCCGCCGAGCGTGATTCTACCGGCCGAGGTGACGCTCACCATTCCAGGCAACGCCACGGTTTTTGCCGCGGCCGTACAAGACGCCAATCAGGGATTGCTCAACGCGACCTTCAGCACGACGCGCCAGGCGGACAAAACGCTGGTCAAGCTGACGGCAACCACGAGCGCTTTTCAACTGGAATACTACGACAGCAGCCTGAAGATCGTCGGCGCCGCGCGCACGTTTGCCTGGCGGTGGCAGGCCGATTACGCCGCGCAGCAGGTGACGCTGCGCGTGCAGGAGCCGGTCGGCGCCACAGACCTGACCACCACGCCTGCGCTCCAACCCACCGGCGTGGGCGACCTGGGGCTGGCCTATCGCGAAGGCAACCTCGGCCCGGTCGCGGCCGGCCAGGCGCTCACCCTGGACATGAGCTACACCAAGTCCAGCCCACAGCTCTCTGCAGATGCCATCGGCGCCGCGCAGCCTACCGCGCCGGCGGCCAGCGCGCCCGCCAACCCGGCATCGTCCACCACGCCGATTATCCTGCTTGCCATCCTGGCCGCGGGGATCGTGTTGGGAAGCATCGGATTATGGCGGCTGCGTCAGCGCACGGCCGCATCCCGCCGTCGGGGGCGCAGGCGACGCCAGCCGTCGGGGGCGCAGCCACAGTCTCCACCGCCGCCGGTCAAGCAGCTCGCCGCGCCGCCAGCGCCCAAGCCATCCGCTGCGCCAGCGCCGAAGCGTTTCTGCACGCAGTGCGGCCAACCGCTGCAGCCAGGTGACCGTTTCTGCCGCACGTGCGGCGCCCAGACCGCCTCCTGACCTTCATGAGCAGGAACCAGATGGCTCACACAAAGACACCAAGACACCAAGAACGCCAAGCAGAAAAGACCTGGCGTTCTGCGCGGCTTGGCGGTTTTTTACTTAGTTCGCCCCTGTGCTTCTCGCTGCACCTGGGCATAGAGGTCGAGAATACGGTCGGTGATGATCGGCCAGCTAAACTCGCGCGCGACGCGCACGGCGTTGATTTCCAGCTTCCAGCGCAGGTCATCGCGTTTGATCACGCGATGGATGGCTTCGGCCAGCGCCTGCGGGTCGCGGTCTGGCACCAGCAGGCCGGTTTCCTCATCGCGCACGGTGTAGGTCAACCCGCCCACGCGACTGGCAATGACCGGCGTGCCGCAGGCCATGGCCTCCAGCGCCACCATGCCGAATGACTCGTAGTGCGATGGCATGACCAGCACGTCGGCCGCGGCGTAGTAGTCGGCCAGCGAGTCCTGATCGCGCTTGCCCAGGAAGGCCACCAAGTCCTCCAGGCCCAGCGCACTGCGCATCAGGTGCAAGCGCTGCATCTCACCGGTCATCTGCTCCATGGGCACACTGGCGTCGCCGCCGATGATCGCCACCGAGAGGCAGTCGCACCCCAGGTCGCAGTCGGCGTCGCGGTCCAGGTGGGCAATGGCCTGCAGCAGGGTGTCAATCCCTTTGAGCGGCTCGATGCGGCCGACGAAGAGGATCAGCCGCCGATCGAGGTCAAGACCGAGGCGCTGCCGCGCGGCCGCCTTGTCGCGAGGATAGAATCGCGCGGTGTCCACGCCGGGGGGAATCACCTCGATGCGCTGCAGATCGGTCCCATACAGCCAGGCCATCTGCGCCTTGTCCAGTGGGCTGCCGGCCACCACGCGATCGGCGTGCTGCATCAGCTTCCATTCGCTGTGGATGCGCAGATCGGACGCAAACTCATGGCTGGCCCGCGCCACCTGGTTCTTCATATGACCCAGGGTGTGAAACATTTGCAGCAGCGGGGGATTGCCCCACGCACTTTGCAGCCGCATCCCCGCAATGCCAGAGAGCCAGTAGTGGCTATGAATCACATCGTAGCGGCGTCCCTGGGACGCAGCAAACTGGCGTACATTGGCGGCAAATTCGCCGAGGTTATCGAAGATTTCTTCCTTGCTCACGGGCGCTTCGGGCCCGGCCGGGATGTGCACCACCTGCGCGTTGGGGCCCAGCGCGTGCGACACCCGCGGCACGCACGCATCCTGTGAACGCGTGAAGACATCCACAAGGACGCCCCGGCGCGCCAGCTCCAGGGTCAAGTCGCGCACGTAGACATTCATACCGCCCGTTTCCTTGCCGCCCAACATGGCCAAAGGACAGGTGTGAACGCTCAACATGCACACGCTCAATGGGCGCGACAAGTCAGGTTTGGGCAAAATGATTCACTCCGTCTTGATGGTGGAGCCTCAATGATTGATGTCGAGAAGCAGGCTCAAATCATCTATCACTTGGGCTGTACTGCGGAAGAGCACCCCGGTCAACCCGGCGGCCACGGCTCCGTTGACATTTTTCACGAAGTCGTCCACCATGATGGCCGCAGACGCAGGCACCCCCAACCGCTGCACTGCCAGGCTGTAGAGCCGCGCATCCGGCTTGGCCACGCCTTCTTCGGCCGACACAATGATTTCATCCACGGCATCAGCCAGGCCATAATCCTCGGCAATGACGCGGCGGCCGTTCGACCAGGCATTGCTCAAAATGGCAGTCTTGTAGGTTGGTCGCAGGCCGCGCAGGAATTCGACGAGCTTGGCGTCCAGCCGGTCACCGGACCAAAAGTCGCGGCGAAACTGGGGCAGTTGATCGGCGTCGAGGCCCAGGGTCTGCGCCACGTCGTCCCAAATGGCGGTCGTAGGCGCCGCGCCGGCCGTGGCCTGCCGGGCGACCATCGAGTTGAACACGGCCTGCTCGACGCTGCCATGGGGCAGCCCCAGCCGCTCATCCCAGCGCCAGCGCCCGCTCTGGTCGAAGGTGCGCACCAGCACGCCGCCAAAATCGAAGATGACTGCCTGAAAGGTCATGCGTTGTCTCCATGGGTCGGGGCCGCTGACGGCTGTGCGTCGCCCGCGGCCGCCGGCGTGAAGCTGACGTCCGCCAGGCGCCGCGTGGCTAATTCGACGTACGCGGCGTTGGTTTCATAGCCCACGAAGTGGCGCCCGCTCTTGCGCGCGGCAATGGCCGTTTGACCGCTGCCCATGAACGGATCGAGCACCACCTCGTCGGCCAGGGTGTAAAGCTGAATGAGCCGGCGCGGCAGTTCCACCGGGAACGGCGCTGGATGGCCGATCTTGCTCGCCGCCTCGGCCGCAAAGGTCCAAACGCTCTTGGTGTACTCCAGAAACTCATCGCGCGTGATCGTGTTTTGCCGGCCGGGGTTGTGGCGGGCGTAGGTATCCTTGGAAAAAACCAGGATATACTCATGCGCGTCGCGCAGCGTGGGGTTCGTGGCCGACATCCAGCTGCCCCATGCGGTGGACGGGCTGCCGCCTGCGGCTTTGTTCCAGATGATTTCGCCGCGCATCAGAAAACCGAGGTCGAGCATGGATTCCAGGATGAAGGCATGCAGCGGGATGTAGGGCTTGCGCCCCAGGTTGGCGACGTTGATGCAGGCGCGGCCGCCAGGCACCAGCACCCGCTTGACTTCGCGCCAGGCGCGCGTCAAGAAGGCCAGGTACTCCGGCAGGGAAAGGTCATCATCGTACTGCTTGCCCACGTTGTACGGCGGCGATGTGACCATCAGGTGCACGCTGGCATCGGGCAGGTCGTCCATGGCCTCGCAGCTCTTGCAGAGGATAGCATCCAGCGCGGACGCCGGCACTGCGTTTTCAGCGTAGGGCGCAGCTTCCTGCCCGTCCAGCAGCGGCAGCTCGTCATACAGCCGGCTGGCATAAAACGACGTGGCGTCGTGATTGACACGACCTGGCGAGCCGAAGCTGCTGGTGGTCGTGCCTGGTTTGCGGCGTGATGGCGGCAACCGTCGTGTTTCCTTTCTCGTTGGTGCGCCTTCGTGCCTGGGCGCTTGTCAGGAATCTCAACTTATGGTATGGTGCAGTCATTAGCGCCCGTACACGAGAATCTGACCCTATCCGCCCACACAGGAGAGTCTGACTCATGCCAGTTTCACGCTTGACTGCGGTCATCTTGTATGTCGCTCATGTCGCGGCCAGCGCGGCGTTCTATCGCGACAGCCTGGGCGCCGCGCCCTTGTTCGACTATGGCGAGGCTGACGCGTTCCAGGCCCTCCGTCTGGGTGATATCGAGATTCATCTGCACGCCGCGCCCGCAGCCGATGATCAGCTCGCATCAACCTGGCCCGCGGGGGCAGCCGGCGGCGTGGGGGTTGCCTTGCACATCCACGCCAGCGACCTGGCGCGGCGCGGTCAGCTCATCCAGCGCGCCGGCGGCCGCGTCTTGCAGGAAGCCAGCCTCCAGCCCTGGGGAACCATCGAGCTGATTGCCGCTGACCCGGATGGTTATCGCTTGCTGCTGTGGGAAGGCCAGAAAGGACTCGACATTCAGACCTGGTGAAGCGATGCTGAGGCAACTACACAGAGCGATTGAAATCGCGCCTGATGGGCGTACCGCCGGGCGTCCAACCTGCGTGGACGCAATGCTGGTCGGCGGCGGAACGCCCTTGCGGCCCGAATTCATTCGGCGGCTGCAGTCAGCGCATAGTGTCTGAGCAGTTACGTCTGATGTCAATTGGGCGCGGTTAGTTCTTCCAGCTTGTGCGAGACCAGGTGCATCAGTTCGCCCACGGTGCGGCGGTCGAAGGCAAAGCGAATGTTCGCAGCCTGGAAGAGGGCCGGCAAGGGACGCGTGTCACCCAGGGCCAGCGCGGCTCGGTAGTCCGCCACGGCCTGCGCCTGGTTGTGCAGTGCGTTGCGCCACACCTGCAGCGCGCCAACCTCAGCCAGACCATATTCCACGTAGTAGAATGGCACGGTGAAGATGTGTCCCTTGCGATGCCAACCGGTTTCCTTCTGCGCCTGCAGGCCGCTGTAGTCAACGCCCGGCATGAAGCGATCCCACAACTCGCTCCACTTCGCGTCCAGGTCTGCGGCTGTCACATGCTCTGGCGCTTCGGCGTAGACCCAGTGCTGGAAACGGTCTACCACGGCCATATAGGGCAGGAAGGTGACGATGTCGCGCAGCTTTTGGGCGTAGGCCCGCTGCGCGTCAGCCTCCGAGTAGAAGCCGCCCTGGTTCTGCGACAAATACGGCACGGCCAGCAGTTCCATGCCCATCGAAGCGACCTCGCAAAACTCCATCGGGCCGTTCAGGTTCCAGTACAACGGCTGGCGCGCCGATTCCATGAAATGAAACGCGTGGCCGCCCTCATGCAGCAGGGTCTGGATGTCGTCATGCGTGCCTACGGCGTTCATGAAGATGTAGGCGCGGCCGCTGACCGGGAAACTGGCGCAGTAGCCGCCGGGCGCCTTGTTCAAGCGCGAGGGTAGATCAAGGAAGCCGTCGCGCAGCGCGGCAAAGTGTTTGCCCAGCGCCGGGTCCACCTGGTTGAACATGCGCTGCACGCCATTTTCTAGCTCGGCGGCGTTGGTAAAGGGCCGCAGCGGCTCGCCCGCCGTGTCCACCTCGGTGTCCCACGGCCGGACAGCCGACTGCCCCAGTTGGGCGGCTGTACGTGCGTAGATCGCCGTAGCTAACGGCACGACCTCGTGTTCGATGGCATCGTGAAAGGTAAAGCAGTCCTGCGGCGTGTAGTCAAAGCGTCCGAGGGCCTGCCACATGTAGTCTCGAAACGTAGGGAAGCCGGCGTTGCGCGCCATCTGGCGGCGCTTGGGCAGCATAGTCAGGTACAGCTCGTTCAGCCGCGCGCGATCGGCCAAGAAACGATCCATCAGCAGTCGCCAGGCGCGCTCACGCTCGCCGCTCTCCTGGCTGCGCAGATGCAGGCCGGCCTGGGGCAGCGTTTCCACCTGACCGTCCCACTCGATGGTCATCGCGCCCACGGTTTTGTCGTACTCATTGCTGAGCTTGGTCAGTTCTGTCTCCAGGGGAATGTTCTCATCGCGGAAGATGCTGGCCTCGGTGCGAAAGCGCTTCAGCAGTATCTCGGTGTCCGCGCTGGGGACAAAATCGGTCAAGGCCAGGAATTTCTGCTTCAAGGCCTGGCCGGCCGTGGAAGATTTGGGCATGATCTCTTCGGCCAGGCGGTTGAAGCGCGCCTCGGCCTCGGCGTCGGCGGTGTTTTCAGACACCGCGCGGTAAATTTGGCCGGCGGCTTCATGGATGGCGGCCGTCAGATCGCTCCATTCTTGCAGCCAGGCATTGGCATTGGCCGCGGTCAACTCCGCCGCCAACAGATGATCCACCAATGGCTGGATGGTATTCCAGTCCAAAATATCAATGTGCGGGTATGACATGATTCAATCCTATCGTTGTCAGAAGTTTTGTCGCCATTCTTGGGTTCTGCTGCCCCGTGGCGTTCGTGCCTTCACCTGGTTCTGTGTTAGAATAGGCGAACGATGGAAGCCAAGCAAACACCCAATCCCAATGCGCTCAAGTTTCAACTCGATCGTGTGCGCTGGACAGATCAACATTCGTTTCGCACACCTGAAGCTGCGGCCGCGGAGCCGTTGGCCGCGTCGCTGTTTGCGCTGCCGGGCGTGACGAATGTGTTTTGGACGCGCGACTTTGTCACGGTCAACAAACGGCCCGATGTGGCTTGGGACGCTCTGCAGCCACAGATTGAGCAGGTTCTGCAAGCGTTTCTCGACGCTGGCTAGCGCGGCAAGCAGGTCAAGACGCTGCCGTTGCCTCGCGGCGCCGCAGGCGCGGCGCGTTGGACGCGGCGCGTTCAGCATGGTACGATGAGCGCACCAGCGGGCCACATTCCACCCAGGGGAAACCACGCGCCTCGGCCTCAGCCCGCAGCTCCGCAAACTCCTCCGGCGCGTAATAGCGTTCGATCGGCAGATGAAAACGGCTCGGCTGCAGATACTGGCCAATCGTGAGGATGTCCACGTTGTGTGCGCGCAAGTCGTCCATCACCTGCAGCACCTCTTCCCATCGTTCGCCCAGCCCCACCATCATGCCCGACTTCGTCAGCGCGCCCGCATCCATCACCTTCGCCGCAGCCAGCACATCCAGCGAGCGCGGATATTTGGCCTGCGGCCGCACACGGCCGTAGAGGCGCGGCACGGTTTCCACGTTGTGGTTCAGGATTTCCGGCTGTTGACGCATCACCATCTGCAGCGCGTCCCTATTGCCCATGAAATCGGGGATCAGCACCTCGATCGTGGTCTGCGGCATCCGCTCGCGGATCAGGCGAATCGTCTCGGCAAAGATGCCGGCGCCGCCATCGGGCAGTTCATCGCGGTTGACCGAGGTGAGCACGATGTGGCGCAGGCCCATGGCCTGGACCGAATCGGCCACGCGCTGCGGTTCCAAGAGGTCCAGGAAGGGCGGCCGGCCGGTCTTGATCTTGCAGAAGCCGCACGAGCGTGTGCAGGTGTCGCCCAGCAGGAGAAAAGTGGCTGTGCCGGCGTTCCAGCACTCGCCGATGTTGGGGCAACCGGCCTCTTCGCACACGGTGTGCAGGGTCTTGCCGCGAAATAGGCCTTTCAGTTCGTAGTATTTCGCACTGTCGGGCGCGCGCACGCGCAGCCAGTCCGGCCGACGACCTGGGGTCAGATGTTCCTGGCGCCAATCGTGGCGAGGCGGCTCCGGGTTCAATTCAATGGGCACAGATGGTGATTGAGTCATGATCTATCCAGTACGTCATCTCATTATCATACGCCGGGGAGTTCACGACGCCATTGTACAATCCAGAGCGCGAGATGTCAATCAAAAAGAAGCCGGAGGTTAGGTTCACCCTTTTTGCCTCCGGCCTCTGCTGGTTTCTCTTGAGTATCTTGTCAGTGACATTTCGGTACAGCGAGCACGGAATCCTCACACAAAGCCTCAAAGCCACGAAGGAATCGGTTTGCGTCTCAGTGCCTTTGTGTCTTTGTGTGAGTCATCAGGTCCCCGCTTGTCCGGGTCAGGTGGGGCGGAACTCGCCCTCGATGAAGTCGTCGTCGCTGCGGCCGCTGCCTGGGTTCGCGCCGCCGCCATCGCCCGCGCCATCGGCCGGCCCACTGCCTGCCTGGTGCATGTGCGTGCCAGCTTGCTGCCACGCCTGCATCAGTTCATCGCTGGCGCTGCGCATGCGACCAGCATCCTGACCCTGCAAGGCCGAACGCACCGCGGCTACCTTGCCTTCGAGTATGGACTTATCCCCGGCCGGAAGGTTGTCGCCGCTGTCCTTGATGAATTTCTCCACCTGGTAGACGGCCGTGTCGGCTTGATTGCGCGCTTCGACCTCATCCTTGCGGCGTTGATCTTCGGCCCGGTGCAGATCGGCTTCCTTGACCATGCGGTCAATCTCATCCTTGCTCAGGCCGCTGGAAGCCGTGATGCGGATTTGCTGCTCGCGGCCGGTCGCCTTGTCTTTCGCCGTCACGTGCAAAATGCCGTCGGCGTCAATATCGAACGACACTTCGATTTGGGGCATTCCACGCGGCGCAGGTGGAATGCCATCCAGGATGAAGTTGCCCAACATCTTGTTATCAGCGGCCATCGGGCGCTCGCCCTGGAAGACCTTGATTTCGACGCTGGTCTGCATATCTGACGCCGTGGAGAAGATCTGGCTCTTCTTCGTGGGGATCGTGGAGTTGCGTTCGATCAACGCCGTCATCACGCCGCCCAGCGTCTCGATGCCAAAGGTCAACGGGGTCACGTCGAGGAGCAGCACATCTTTCACCTCGCCCTTGAGCACGCCGGCTTGAATGGCTGCGCCTACCGCTACGACCTCATCGGGGTTGACGCCCTTGTGCGGGTCTTTGCCAAACAGACGCCGCACGGCTTCCTGCACCGCGGGCATGCGCGTCATGCCGCCCACCAGGACGATTTCGTCAATATCCTTGACCGTCAGCTTCGCATCTTCCAAGGCGCGTCGCGCCGGCACGATGCTGCGCTCGATCAGGTCGCCCGTCAGCTGCTCCAGCTTGGCTCGCGACAGCGTCATCGTCAAGTGCTTGGGGCCGCTGGCATCGGCCGTGATGAACGGCAGGTTGATCTCGGTCTGCATCACAGTCGAAAGCTCGATCTTGGCCTTCTCGCCCGCTTCCTTCAGGCGCTGCAGGGCCATGCGATCCTGGCGCAGGTCAATGCCCTGTTCCTTCTTGTACTCATCGGCGATCCAGTCCATCACGCGCTGATCGAAGTCATCGCCGCCCAGGAAGGTGTCGCCGTTGGTTGAGAGCACCTCGAATACACCGTCGCCCACATCCAGAATGGAGATGTCGAAGGTACCGCCGCCCAGGTCATAGACCGCGATCTTCTCATCCTTCTTCTTGTCCAGCCCGTACGCCAGGGAGGAAGCCGTCGGTTCATTGATAATGCGCATGACATTGAGGCCAGCGATCTTGCCGGCGTCTTTGGTGGCCTGGCGCTGGCTGTCATTGAAGTAGGCCGGCACCGTGATAACGGCTTCGGTCACCGGTTCGCCCAGGTAGGCTTCGGCATCGGCCTTGAGCTTCTGCAAGATCATGGCCGAAATCTCTGGCGGTGAATACTCCTTGCCCCCCATGACCACCCACGCATCGCCGTTTTGCTTATCGGCAATTTTGTAGGGAAGCACCTGGCGCGCGCGCTGCACCTGCGGATCGCTGAACTTGCGCCCCATCAGGCGCTTGACCGAAAAAATCGTGTTGTCTGGATTGGTAATTGCCTGGCGCCGGGCCACCTGGCCCACCAGGCGTTCGCCCGTCTTTGGGTTGACAGCCACCACCGACGGAATCAGGCGCGCGCCTTCGCTGCTCGGAATGACGACAGGTTCGCCGCCTTCCATCACAGCCACCACCGAATTGGTGGTACCCAGGTCAATGCCGATGATTTTTCCCATGTTGCTAAATTCTCCTTGTCTCTTTCTCGCCCCTACTGCGCAACGCGTACCAGGGCCGGCCGCAGGACCCGCTCGCCCAGCTTATAACCCTTGCGCACTTCACCGATAATTTGATTCGTCTGATACCCCTCTGCTGCTTCGTGCGTGATCGCCTCATGCAAGGCCGGGTCAAACTCCTGGCCTTCGGTCTCAATGACGCTCATGCCCTCGCTCAGCAGCGTATTGCTCAACTTGCGCTGAATCAGGGCAAAGCCGCTGACCCATTTTTGATCCTGTTCATTCAGGTCGGCCGGAATGTTGACAAACGCCAGGTTCACGTCGTCGAGTACAGGCAAGATACGCAGGAGCAGTCGCTCGTTGGCGCTGCTGATCAGTTCGCTGCGGTCGCGCTCGAAGCGCCGCCGCATGTTCTGCGCCTCGGCCGTGGCGCGCAGCCAGCGATCTTTGTAGTCGGCGGCTTCAGCCTGCGCCGCTTCCAGCGACGCGGCCATTGCGGATAGGGCGGCGTTGGGATCAGCGCTCGGCTCTGCGGCCGGCGCAGCCTCTGCTGTCTCTGCTTCGATCGTCACATCGCCGTTCGTATTCAACTCTTCTGCCATCATTACTCCCAGGTTCCTGTTTTTTCTCTACGTCATGTCTGACCGTAAAACTCGCGCAGCAGTTCACTCATCAGGGTGGACACATAGCGCACCGCGCTAATCGTGCGGCCATACGGCATACGCAGCGGCCCCAGCACCCCCAACACGCCGGTCGTGTCATCGTCAACGCCGTAGCGTGAAAGCACCAGGCTGACATTGCTCAGTTCGCGCCAGCGACCTTCACCGCCAATAATGACCTGCACGCCGTCGCTTTCACGCGTCTTGGCGACGATGCTCTCCAAAAGCGGCCGCGCTTCGATGATTTCCACCACACGCCGGATCATGTCGCCTTCGGCAAACTCTGGCTCGGCCAGGGCGTGGCTCAAGCCCTCGCGGTAAATGTCGCTGACGCGTGAGTCAAGCCGATCCATGATCGGCACGAGGATGTTCGCCACATCGGCCGCCCACGGGCTCAAGAACGGGTTCTGCGCCCGAATCTCGGCCGCCGTGCGACCGGTCAATTGTTCATTCAGCTCATTGGTGACGCGGTGCAGATCGTCCTGCAAAAGCGGCAAGTTGAGCATCTGCTGCTTGACGCTGCCTTCCATTGTCACCAGCACCAGGAGCACGATGCCGTCGCGAATCTCGATCAACTCCACGCGCTTGATGCGGCTGTTGACGGCTTTGGGCGCGGTGGCGAGGGCCACGTTGCGCACCGTGTGCGCCAATACCGCCGCGGCCAGCTTGACCCACTGATCCATCTCGGCTCGCGCCTGACCAAATTGATGACGAATGAGCAGACGTTCTTCCGATGGCAAGGTCATATCGCCCAGGAGATGTTCGACAAAAAAGCGGTAGCCCTCTTCTGTCGGCACCCGCCCAGCCGAGGTGTGTGGGTGTGTCAGGAAGCCCAATTCCTCCAGCGCCGCCATCTCATTGCGAATAGTCGCCGGGCTGACGCCTAACTCGTAACGATCCAGAATGGCGCGCGAACCCACGGGAATACCCGATGCGATGTATTCCCGAATGACCAATCCCATAATCGTGCGCCGGCGCGGACTTAGTTCATCAGTCATACGTCTCTGTGTAGAACCCCATTGACTCGAAACTTTAGCACTCTGGGTGGTTGAGTGCTAAGAAGTTCGGGCACAATCATACCATGAAGCCCAGCGGATGTCAAAAGAATTTTGATAGAGGGGCAAACGCGGGCGTTTTACATCTGATTCAAAGTGTAGTATACTTGCCTTGCCCCAAACCAAGCCGCCTGCCCCACACGGACAAGGCCAGAGCCGGCTTCTCGACAGCCTGGAGCATATCCGAATGATCCGGTTTCCACCTCAAGAACCGGATTGTGTGTAAGTGACCCGGACAGGCTCCACAACCCACGACCGCCGAGGAGGGAATGACTGAAGTCGCCGTTGAACTGCGCCATATTACTCGACGCTTCACCAGCCCTACGAGCAAGGGCAATGAAGTGGTTGCCGTTGATGACGTTTCCATGCGGATCCTGGACGGGGAATTTTTTTCACTGTTAGGGCCGAGTGGGTGCGGCAAAACAACGACGCTGCGCATGATTGCCGGGCTGGACAAGCCGACGCGGGGCGAGATTTTCATCCACGGCCAGGAAATGAGCCAGCGCCCGCCGTTCGAGCGTCCGGTCAACACGGTATTTCAGAATTATGCCCTCTTTCCTCATATGACCGTCGCGCAAAACATCGCCTTTGGCCTGGAGATGCGCCGCTTACCGCGTGTAGAAATCGAACGCCAGGTGCACACCGTGCTTGACCTGGTGCGCCTACCGGGCATGGAAGCGCGGCGGCCCAAGCAGCTCTCCGGCGGTCAGCAGCAGCGCGTGGCCCTGGCCCGCGCCCTGGTCAATGAACCCGAAGTGCTCTTGCTCGATGAGCCGCTGGGCGCACTGGATCAGAAGCTGCGCAAAGAGATGCAGCTTGAACTCAAAGCCCTGCAGCAGCGCGTTGGCATCACCTTTGTCTTTGTCACGCATGACCAGGAAGAGGCGCTGACCATGTCCAACCGCATTGCGGTCATGAACCTGGGCCAGGTGCTGCAAGTGGGGTCGCCGCTGGAGATTTATGAGCGCCCTAACTGCCGTTTTGTGGCTGATTTCATTGGCGAGACCAATTTCCTGACCGGGCGGGTCGCCGCGTTCGATGGCGACTTCTGCGTCATCGAGGCCGAGGGGTACGGCATGGTGGTAGGGCAGCGCGGGCCTGGTCTGCAGATAGGCGACACAGTCAGCATTTCCATCCGTCCAGAGAAAATTCACCTGGATGACCGTCAGCCTGACCGCACGGCCAATGTCTTTCCTGTCACCGTCGAAATGATTGCCTATGTCGGTTCAGACACCCGCATCATCGTGCGCGACGCCAACGGTCGGCGTCTCGACGTGTGGGAGCAGAACACCATCTCCACCCTGGATGCCCAGGCCTACTATGCCCCAGGCGACAGCGCATTCATGAGCTGGCGCCCTGAAAACGCGTTGGCGTTGAAGGACTGACGTGCGATGACCCAACTTGTGCAGCGTTTGCGTCAGAGCCGCGTGTTGATCGTGATCGGATTGATCACGCCGGCGCTGCTCTGGCTCATCCTCTTTTTTGCGGTTCCTCTGGTTATCGTCTTCATCTACAGTTTTTTGACGCGCGGGATCTACGGCCAGGTCATCTGGGACTTCAACCTGGGCAATTACGCACGCGTGTTTGATTCCCTCTACCTGCGCATTTTCGTGCGTTCGCTGCGTATCGCCGGGCTGACCACGCTGCTCTGTCTGGCAGTTGGCTATCCCCTCGGCTACTTCATCGCCCGCCGCGGGCCGCAGCGCCGCGGCCTCTTACTGCTCCTGCTGGTGATTCCGTTCTGGACCAACTTCCTGGTGCGCACGTATGCCTGGCGCGTCATCTTGAGCAATGAGGGGCCGATCAACTCCCTGCTCATGAGCTTGGGGCTGACCAACCGACCGGTTCCCATGCTCTTCACTGAGTTTGCGGTGCTCATTGGCCTGGTCTATTCTTATCTGCCAGAGATGGTTCTACCCATCTACGCCGCAGTCGAGCGGCTCGATTTCAGCCTCGTGCAGGCCGCGAACGATCTCTACGCGAATGATTTTCAAGCCTTTCGCCGCGTCATTCTGCCGCTGACCCTGCCCGGCATCCTGGCTGGCTCGCTCCTGGTCTTCATCCCCTGCCTGGGCGCCTTCGTCACGCCGGACATCCTCGGCGGTGCGCGCACGGTCATGCTCGGCAACCTGATCCAGCAGCAGTTCCTGACCGCGCGCGATTGGCCCTTTGGCTCCGCCGTTTCTTTTGTACTCATGGCCGTGATGCTCATCGGCACCTTGATCTACTTCCGGCAAGGAGGACGCGCCAGCGTATGACAGATTCTCTTTGGACGGTGTCCGCATGACTGGCCCCGCATCCGTGACGCGCATGTCACTGCACACCCGCGGCAACTGGTTTGGGCGCTTGCTCGAACCATCGCTGAGTCTCAACGCATGGCTCATGTACCTGTTCATGTACGCGCCGATCGTGATCCTGATCCTGTTCTCCTTCAATGCGTCTCGCTACGCATCGTCCTGGGAAGGCTTCTCCTTGCGCTGGTACCAGGTGCTCTTCAACGATCGTGCGATTGGGTTGGCGCTGCGCAACAGCTTGTTGGTGGCGCTCCTCGCCACGGCCATTTCGACCGTTATTGGCACCATGGCCGCGTTGGCGTTGGAGCGCTACGACTTCTGGGGCAAGCTCTCGTTCGATGCCTTGCTCTACCTGCCGATCATCATTCCCGAAATTGCGATGGCGGTCATGCTGCTGCTTTTCTTCATCCTGACGCGCGTTCAGCTTGGCCTCGGCACGGTCATCATCGCGCATGTCGCCTTCTGCGTCTCCTATGTCGCCGTCGTGGTGCGCGCGCGCGTCGCTGGCCTGGATCGTACGCTGGAAGAGGCTGCGCAGGACCTGTACGCCAATGAATGGCAGACCTTTCGCCGGGTGACGCTGCCGCTGATCATGCCCGGCATCGTCGGCGGCGCCTTGCTGGCCTTCACCCTGTCGTTGGACGATTTTGTGATTACGTTTTTCACCACCGGCCCTGGCACCACCACGCTGCCAATCCAAGTCTACGGCATGATCAAGACCGGCGTGACCCCGGAGATCAACGCCCTGTCCGCGCTCATGCTGGTTGTGTCGGTGGTGCTGGTGGTTGCATCGTTGGTGTTGCAGCGTCGCACTTGACGCCAGCACAGATCAAAGGAGGGTCATCATGCATTTCTTTGCGCCGATCAATCGGTTGTGGACGCGAGGCCTGCTCGGCCTTGCCCTTCTCAGCTTGCTCCTGGCCGCGTGCCAGGCCGGAACGAGCGCGCCCGCGGCGACGCCCATCGCCGCGCCAACGGCTGTGGATCAGACGCCGCCGGGCGACGCGGTCGCGACCTGCGGAGACAAAAGTAAACTGGCCAAGACGCTGCATTTCTACAACTGGACCAACTACATGGACGACGCCATTCTCACCGAGTTCGAGCGAACGTGCGGCGTCAAGGTGGTGCAGGATACGTTTGCCAGCAATGAGGATTTGCTGGCTAAACTACAGGCGGGCGCCAGCGGCTATGATCTCATCATTCCCTCGGATTACATGATCGCGGTCATGCGCGAATTGAATCTACTCGCCACCCTCGATTTTAGCCATATTCCCAACGCTCAAAACATCAACCCCATGTTCCGCAATCCGCCGTATGACCCGGAGCAGAAAGTGTCTGTTCCGTATCAGTGGGGTACCACCGGCCTGGCCTACAACACAAAACGCGTCAGCGAAGCCATTGATGGCTGGGAGGACATCTTCGATGCCAAGAAGGCGTGCGGATTTGGGGGGCTGAGTATGCTAAACGATGCGCGCGAGGTCATGGGCGCGGCGCTCAAACTCAAGGGCTATTCCATGAACGATACCGACCCCGCGCATTGGACAGAAGCGAAGGAGATGGTCAGCGCGATCAAGCCGTGCATCACGACGTTCGACAATGCCAGTTTTGCCGACATTCTACAGGCTGGGGATGTGGCCGTGAGCCAGGGCTTCAGCGGCGAATTTGCCAAGGCCATCGAAGCGAATCCAGACCTGACCTATGTCGTACCGAAAGAAGGCACGACGATCTGGGTAGACAACATGGCCGTACCGGCCGACGCGCCCAGCCAGTACACGGCCGAAATCTTCATCAATTTTCTCCTGCGCCCTGACATCGGCGCGCGGCTGACCAATTACACCTATTACGCCAGCCCGAACGAGGCATCCAAACCGTTGATCAAACCTGAAATCACCGGCAATGCCAGCATTTATCCACCGGCCGACGTGATGGGAAAACTAGAATTCCTGCGCGACCTGGGCGCGGCCACGCCGCTGATCGAAAAGCTGTGGACTGAGATCAAATCCCAATAGCCGCGGGTTGAGCTCCCACGGCTTGCCTGGCGCAAGGGTTTACAAGTCGGCTGCAATGGGGTAGAATAGACGCATCTTGAAAGCGCGCGATCGTGAGGCATCATGCCGCTGAACCGCACCGAAATTTTCAAAATTGCCCTGCGCGGTGAAACAAGCGGCTCCCTGGCGCTGATTCCAGCCACGCCCAATCGCCCGTGGTTACTCTCCGATCAGGATGTGACCCTGGCCACGGTTGCGCTGCCGCCGGAGGCCAGTTTCAGCGCCATCTTTCGTGAATTGCAGGCCCAGATGGCATCCCTGGGCATCGAGATCGCCGGGTGCGGGGCGTGCGCCCACTGGGCCGCGCCAACCACGGATGCCGATGCCGCCGGCCACTGCACCTGGGAGCGGGCAGACCGCCCAGCCAATGACGTGAGCGCACAGACGGCCCTTGCTTCGCCTTGCCAACAGTTCGCACCCGTCAGTCGCGACGCGCCGGCGGCCGCTGAAGCGGTCGCCCCCGCCATCATCACCGCGGCGCCTGCTGCGGCCAGGCCGTCATTTTGGCAGCGCTGGCTGCCACCGCCAACTCCCCCCGTGGCCGGCAACAGCCTGGAAGAGCTGATGGTTGAACGGAGCGGCAAGCGTCCCGGTACGATTCCCTGTCAGGTGTGCCCGGGACGCATGGCGAACCTGGGCGCCCAAAAATGTCGCACCGGCGACGGCGATGAACGCACCTTCTCGGTTTGGCATTGTCGCACCTGCCTGGCCTACTTTCTTAACGATTGGACCGACAAGTGGGTGCGCACCGATTCTCTCGAGGTGGTTGACATTTACTACCGCCTGGCCCCGCAAGAGGCGCTGGCATGCTTGATTCAGATCGAAGCTGCTCACACCAAACAAACGGCGCCGGCTGCCATGCAATCCTGGTTTGAGTCTTATCTTCACCAGCGCCCGCCTGCGCATCGCGAAGTGCGCCGCGCGCGCTGATAGATCATGCGAGAGGCAAAGGAAAACATCATGGGAAAAAACGGCATTGACCAACAGGCCGGCTTCGGCAACGGCGCTGACGATTCTGATTTTGACGACGATATCCTCGATGAAGAAGAGCTCGAGGATTTGGATGCTGAGATCGAGGAGCCTGAACGCATCGTGGGCTACGAACAACTGTGCAGCATGATCGTGCAGGCTCTTGGCCGCACCTCGTTGAAACTCTACCATTTCCAGAATCTTCTCAACATGAACACGCTTGATCGCGAGTTCAAAGTAATCATTGGGCTTAATGGCAACAACAACCTGCTGAACCGTGTCGGCGGCGCGGCGGCCGAACTAAGCCTGTCGTGGGAAGCGGCGAATTCGCTGCTCAGCCTCTACGGCAACGAAGGCATGTGCATGCCCTATCATGACCCGGAGGAATGGTGCAGCCATCAAGAGGTGGGCGCGTCACCGATCGTGGACCTGGTGCTCAAATACCGCGCCCCGGAAGCGGCGATCAAATCTATCCACGACGATGATGATGTGAGCCGCGTGGCCGAGCAGCTCCATTCCATCTTCGATGGCGAGGGCGCAGACAATGAGGTGGATGTGAGCTTCGAGGCCACCTATGCGCGTGGAGAACTGCAGTTGACCGCGGCCGTCATCGAGTACGAGGTGGGCCTGGAGGATGAACTAAGCGACGTGGACTTGCTGCAAAACATCCTGAACGATCTGGCGCGCGAGATTGCGACCAATCTGAAGAAAATGACGACCACCTTCCCGGCCGAGAAAAATAGTTAGGAACTGACGCGGTATGTCGCACAACCAGGGTGTCATGTGGCTGGAAGTCAGCCCGGCGCAAATCTTCGTGGGCCGCTATGAGGCGCTGCCCTATCCCAATCTAACCCCGGCGCAGGAGTTCGTCTTCGAAGCGGCGATCTTGGCGGCCGTACCGGTGACGATTACCAGTGTTCTTTTTCAAGTCTACAGCGGCAGCCAGTTGCTGAGCGAACGGCGCCGCAGCGGCCGCAGCCTGGCGCGCATGATCGGCGAGGAGTCGCCCGTGCGTGTTCTGCCGGGGGAAGGGTTGGCCTTGCGGCGCTGCTACTTTTTGGAACCTGGACTGGAGAAGCTCACCCAGGTCTTCATCACGGTGACGGCGCAAACCGCCGACGGCGCTGAGCACCAGGCTTCCTGGGGCGCGTCCTTGATGACCTACGAGCAAGAAGTGGACCTGCGCCTGCCTTTCCAGGGCGCCTGGTGGACCATCATGGGCAATGATTGGACCGACCTGCACAAGGGCGAGCCAATCAGCCAGCCTTTCGCGCTCGATTTTGTGCGCTTGGGGCCAGAAAACGGCACGTTCCGTGACAGCGGCACAGCCCTGGAGGATCATTACAGCTTTGGCCAGCCCGTCTTGGCGCCAGCTGACGGCGAAGTGGTCATCTTGACGGCCGACATGCCGGACAACGCGCCTGGCGAGCTGCCGCGGCCGCGTGATTTGCGGGATGACCCGCGCCGATCGTTTGGCAACGCGCTGTTCATTGCACACAACGACACGGAGTTCAGTTTCCTGGCGCACCTGCAGGCTGGTTCGATCAACCTGCCTACGGGCGCCAGGGCGATGCGCGGGCAGGCGATTGCACGCTGCGGCAATTCCGGGCTGTCGCCCGGCCCCCATCTGCATTATCATCTACAAAACGGACCTAACCTGTATGTGGATCAGGGCGTTCCCGTACAGTTCAGCCAGTTTCGCGTCACCGGCGATCTCATCGAGCGCAGCGCCATCCCGACGCGGATGATCGTCACGCCGGTAGAGTGAGCCAGACCCCGGGCAGAAGGCGTGGTCAAGCAGAGGCTGGCCTGCGCCGACCAGCCAGTGAAATGAGTGAAGGGAGAATGAACGGTGGCAAATCGGGACTTTGAAAATGGGAACGGCGCTGAGGCAGACAGCGACGAGGGCGGCATCCAAACGGTCGTAACAGAAGGCGTGCTGGAAAACCTGCGCGCCCTCGAAGGCAAGATGCTGACCAGCCTGACCTTGTGGGAGGATTCGTTGGCCTACGGCGACGAAGAAGAGGCTGTGCCAGAGGCGGAACGGGTCTTTTTTGACTGCGATCTGTACTTTGCGGATCGCCAGCTGCTCGAAGTGTATGGCGCCAGCGCCTATTTCGACCCAGACGGCGAGCCGCTGGAGGGCATCGAGGCTATTACCGATGCCCTGGGTGAACTGGCTGAGGGCGGCAACGTGGTGGCCGAGGTTGGCAGCGATGCGGAAGACGGCCTGGTGTTGGTGTTCGCGGTTGATGATGAGGCCACCTTGATCATGGCGGTCAGCGGCTGGGTGCTCAGCACGTGGGACGAACTGCCCGACTACGAAGAGTAGGACGACATAGCAAAGTTTGACCGGACTTGGATGAGGATATTGAGCTATCGCGGTTGTTCGAAGGGGGTAGGAGCGTTGAAAGTGAACGCTCACTGCAACGATGGTTGTTGTCCCGCGAGGCCGCGCATAAGGCAGAATGAGTCGCTGCGTAGGGCTGCTATGCGCCCGTGGTTTGGATGCCAGGGGTCAATGCCCCTGGCATCCGGTTGTTCAGTCGGCTTCGAGTAGTTCGATCAGGACGCCGTGCGCGCCGCGTGGATGCAGGAAGGCTCCGCGCCCCTCGGCCGCTTGAATCGGCGCGGTGTGGATCATCTCGACGCCGCGCGCCTGCATCTCCTTGATCGCCTCTTCGATGTTGTCCACTTCCAGGCAGATGTGATGCAGCCCTTCGCCGCGCTTGGCCAGGAACTTGGCCACGCCGGAGGTCTCCGTGGTAGGCTTGATCAGCTCAATCATGCTGTCGCCCGCGGGCAGAAAGGCGATTTCAACTTCTTGCTCTGGCATATCCTGGCGCTTGGTCAGCTCCAGCCCCAGGCCGGCCTGGTAAGTCAGCAGCGCCTTGTCCAGGTCGCTGACGAGAATAGCGATGTGGTTGACCTTCTTGATCATAAAAGCACTTTCGATTCCCTCTCACTTGGTTTGATAGCAAACACAGACTGCGCAGGTCGGTCGCTCATGCGTCAGGAATGACCCGCCACTCCTCACGCTCCGTGTCAAAATCGGCAATCTCACTCAGCGGCAGTTTCCAGAACTTGCCTTTGGCCTCCACCGCGACCGTGCCATCGGGCAGGAGCAGATCGCCCGCGCCTTCGAAGTAGACGCCGCGGTCCTTGACGATGCGGCCGACAGCGGTCAGCTCTACGAAGAGCGGGACCGCCTGTTTGAAACGGAGTTCCAGGGCCACGGTCACGCCCCACACCTCGCCTCCGTTGAACATGACGGCGCGGCCCATGGTTTCATCCAGGATGCCGCTGACCACACCGCCGTGCATCCGCCCCGGATAGCCCTGGTGAATCTCCTGGCCGGTGAAGCGCGCCAACACCGAGCCATCCGCTTGCTCATAGAAGAAGACCTTGACCCCGGCGACGTTCTTCATTCCGCAAATAAAGCACATGCGTGAATTAGGTTGTTTGCGCACCGGCTACCTTTCGTTCGTTGCCAACACCTTGACTTTTCCAAGCGCCATGCCTATACTGTCTACTCGGCGTGGCAAAGCGCTCACGCCAGCTATACTCGCAATGAGCGTCCTCGACAAATACGGCTTTCGCACCAACAATCCTATCAGGGCCATGGAAGTGGCTGAGGAGATAGTCACGTTATGGTATCAACTCCAAAAATAGGCGACATCATCAAGATGCGGGCCTGGCATGGCGTCGTGCTGGATGTTCTTGCCGGCTCTAGCGGCCGGACAGTTCTACGTGTACAAACGGTGAGAAACCTCTTCCGTCGCCTCAATCCTGAATTCATCGAGTTCGATCTGGCTCCCGACGTCATCGCCCCAGCCACACTCGACGATCTGCAACAAGAAATTGCGCAGTACCAGGCTTTCCTCAACGAGTCCGTTCAACAACTGCTTGGCAGCGCAAGCACAAACGGGCATTTGCATGCTTCATCTTGAATTTGCCGCTTGCGTCTACACCCAGCTCTCGGGCCGGTATTCGCCGAAAACCTGGCGCAGGGTGCCGCAGATTTCGCCCAGGGTAATGTAATTCTCCACGCACTCCACAAAGAGCGGCATGAGCGGCGCCTGGGGATCGCGTGCGGCCGCCTCGAGCTGCGCCAGCAAGGCGTCCACCTTGTCGTTGTCACGCGCCGCGCGCAACTCGGCCAGGCGCTGACACTGGTTGACCTGCACCGACGGGTCGACGCGCAGGAGGTCGGCCACCGGCTTCTCGTCGGTGACAAAGCGGTTGACACCGACGACGACCTGCTCGCCGTTTTCGATGGCGCGCAGGGTGCGGTAGGCCGCTTCCTGAATCTCGCGCTGCATGAACCCCTGTTCGATGGCGCGCAGCGCGCCGCCCATGGCTTCGATCTTATCCAGGTAGGCGCGCGCCTGTTGTTCAATTTCATTGGTCAGCGATTCGATCAGGTAGCTGCCGGCCAGCGGATCGGGTGAATCGGCCACGCCCGATTCGTACGCGATGACCTGCTGCGTGCGCAGCGCAATTTCCACGGCATGTTGGGTGGGCAAGGCCAGCGCTTCGTCTTTGGAATTGGTGTGCAGCGATTGCGTGCCGCCCAAGACCGCGGCCAGCGCCTGCATGGTCACGCGGATGATATTGGCGTCAGGCTGCTGCGCGGTGAGGGTCGAGCCGCCGGTCTGCGTATGGAAGCGCAGTTGCCATGATTTGGGGTCTTTGGCCCCGAAGCGGTCGCGCATGATGGACGCCCACAGGCGCCGCGCGGCGCGGAATTTGGCGACTTCTTCCAGGAAGTTGTTATGCGCATTGAAGAAAAACGACAACTGCCCTGCGAACTCATCTATGTCCAGCCCCGCGGCCAGTGCGGCCTTGACATAGTCAATGCCGTCGGCCAGGGTAAAGGCCACCTCCTGCACCGCGGTGCTGCCCGCCTCGCGAATGTGATAGCCGCTAATGGAAATGGTGTTCCATTTGGGCACTTCCTGACCGCAATAGGCAAACAGGTCGGTAATCAAGCGCATGGAAGGCGTAGGCGGGAAGATATAGGTGCCGCGCGCGGTGTATTCTTTGAGGATGTCGTTCTGCACCGTGCCGCGCAGCTCGCTAACGGGCACGCCCTGTTTTTTTGCCACCGCGATCACCATCGCCAGCAAAATGGCAGCCGGCGCGTTGATGGTCATTGAGATGCTAACTTTGTCGAGCGGGATCTGGTCGAGTAAGGTTTCCATGTCGGCCAGGGAGGAGATGCTGACGCCGACCTTGCCTACTTCGCCATCGGCCAGCGGATGATCGGCATCGTAGCCAATCTGGGTGGGCAGGTCAAAGGCAACCGAGAGGCCGGTCTGGCCCTGCGCAAGCAGATAGCGGTAACGGGCGTTGGACTCTTCGGCCGTGGCAAAGCCGGCATACTGGCGCATCGTCCAGTGGCGGCCGCGATACATGCTGGGGTAGATGCCGCGGGTAAAAGGATACTCGCCCGGAAAGCCCAGGTCTTTGGGATAATCAATCTGCACATCGGCCGGCGTGTAGAGTGGGTCTACGACGATGCCCGAACTGGTGGTCAGTTCTGGCGCCCGTTCTGGCGTGCGCGCCACAAATTTCTTACGCGTGGTTTGCAGCCATTTCTGTTTCAAATCGGCAATCATCGTATCGGACATAATAAACTCCTGTGAAAAATCACCCTTACGGGGTGGGAATCAGCGCGCAAGCCCGGAGGCGTTGATGCGCTCACTCTACGCCCGAATATCCCATCTGCCCATGATGTGCGTCAGTTGATGCACGTGGAAAGGGAACCTAGACGCGTGCGTCCCCGTTAGCTATCTACGAATAAGCACGCAGCAGAGGAATACCTACCATGTCTAGAAAAAGCTTATCGCTCGCTGTGATCTTGCTGGTCGTTGTTGCCATTCTCATAGCCGCCTGGTCAGCGCAGTCGAATCGCATCAGGGCTGGCTCGGAGGCGCCGAATTCGCCAGAAGCCGCGCCTGTGAAAACCGTGATGGAGCGCGCCTACGACTTGATCGGAACGGCCGCGCAGACCTATGACGTGAGCGGTTTTGCGACCGTCTTCGTAGATACAGCCGATTACCAGTTGACGACCAAACAACAGGAAGGCGTGGCTGCTATCCTGGGCGCTGAAGCTGCGCAAAGGGCCGGTTATCTGACCGCCATGCAAGCCCATTACATGTCTCTGGGCCACGGTGCGAAACTGCTGCAGTCCGCGCTGGCTAAAGCGAAAGCCGAGGGGCGTGAGCTATCAGCCGAGGAATTCCAGGCTATTATCAAGGCGAATCATGATCAGGTTCCAACTTTGCCTAGCCCGGTGGTCGCCAAGACAAATCTGACCTACGAATCTATCGAGATTGCTGGCGACCGGGCCACGGTGCGTTATGACGACGGCGCCGCCCTGCAAGAAGCGATCCTGTTAAAGATCAAGGGCCAGTGGTATATTGCCGGCATCACGCCAGTTTGGGCCCATTTCTGAGCGCACTGTCGTCTTGAAATGAGGGACGGGCCGCAGTCAGACTGTGGCCCGTCTTTGTTTCGTGCGATTGCGAATCCGGTGCTCAGGCTTCGCCGCGCAAAGTCAGCAGCACCTGCCCTTGATCCACGCGATCGCCCGGCTTGACCTTGACGTGGCCGATGATCGAGGCCCGCGGCGCCTTGAGATCATTCTCCATCTTCATGGCCTCCAGAATGACCAGGCTCTGCCCGGCGTGCACGGCATCATCTTCGGCTACCAGCACCTTGACCACCAGGCCCGGAATGGGCGCCTTGAGCTGTAGTTCGCCGCCTGACACCGCCAGCAGGTCGCGCGCCTGATTCAACCGCCGCCATCGCTCATCTTCCACGCGTACTTCCAACGCCTCGCCGCCGATGATGACCCGGTACGCGTCGCCCTGTAGTTCTTCGGCCACCACTTCATGCGACGCCTTGTTGAGCAGCAGTGAGAAAACCGGCAGGGTGCCGATGCGCTTGAGGTCTACATCCACCGCTTTGCCATCCACGGTGACGCGGTTGTCAAGATCAATCTCAACCAGGAAGTCTTTGCCGTCAATAGATGCAATGTACTTCATACGCGTAACCCTCCCCAACGGCTGGCGCGTTTCCAAATCGAGGTCCCGGCGTCGGCGGACTGGCGCACGGTCAGGGCGCGGCGCTCGCTTTCGTGCAAGAGGAGCGTGGCGACAATCGCGGCAATTTCTTTGTTCTCTGGCTTCTCTGTGGCTTGCAGCGCAAAGCGTTGTTCCAGGAACGTGGTGTCGAACGTGCCCCACATGAAGCGCGTGCTGTCCATGATCTGCTGATGGAACGGAATGCTCGTCTTGATCCCGCCGATCTTGTACTCACGCAGGGCGCGGCGCATGCGCAGAATCGCTTCTGGTCGCGTCTCGCCCCACACGATCAACTTGGCAATCATCGGATCGTAGTACAACGACACTTCGAAGCCTTCGTAGATGCCGCTTTCCACGCGCACGCCTGGCCCGGTTGGCTCCGACAGCGTGACGACGCGGCCGCCGGACGGCATGAAGTTGTTGAACGGGTCCTCAGCGGTGATGCGGCACTCGATGGCCCAGCCGCGGGGGCGGATGTCCTCTTGCTTCCAGCGCAGCTTGCGGCCGCTGGCAATCGCGATCATCTCCTTGACGATGTCCACCCCGGTGACCATCTCTGTCACCGGGTGTTCCACCTGCAAACGGGTGTTCATCTCCAAGAAGTAGAAATTGCCGTCGCGGTCGAGCAAGAATTCGAAGGTGCCCGCGTTGACGTACTTGACAGACTGGGCTGCGCGCACGGCAATCGCGCCCATCCGCGCGCGCAGCTCATCGCTGACCGCGACGGAGGGCGCCTCTTCGATCAGTTTTTGGTGGCGGCGTTGAATGGAGCACTCGCGTTCGCCCAGGTGGATCACATTCCCGTGCTGATCCGCCAGGATTTGGATTTCGATATGGCGCGCATTTTCTACCAGCTTCTCCATGTAAACCGTGTCGTCGCCAAATGCGTTCTTGGCCTCCCGGCGGGCCGCATCCAGCGAGCTGATCAGGTCTTCGGGGCGCCGCACGGTGCGCATCCCTTTGCCGCCGCCTCCCGCCGCCGCTTTGATCAGCAGAGGATAGCCGATTTGCGTTGCCACGGCGACCGCTTCATCATCGCGCAGGCCTTCTGGCGTACCCGGCACCACCGGAACCCCCGCCGCCATCATACTGCGCCGCGCTTCCACCTTGTCACCCATCGAGCGGATGGCAGAAGCCGGCGGGCCAATGAAAGCGATGCCTTCAGCTTCACAGGCTTCAGCAAAATCCTCGTTTTCAGACAGAAATCCGTAGCCTGGATGAATGGCCTCGGCGCCGGCCTTGCGCGCCACTTCCAGGAGTTTGTCAATCCGCAAATAACTTTCCCGCGACGGCGCCGGGCCAATGTTATACGCCTCATCGGCGTAGCGTACATGCAAAGCGTTACGGTCGGCGTCAGAATACACGGCGACAGTGGCTAATCCGCGCTCTTCACACGCGCGCAGGATGCGCACCGCAATTTCACCGCGATTGGCGACCAGAACCTTTTTGAACATAGAATGGTTTGCCTCCTGTTGATATCAGGAACGATCTTGTCTCGGTTACGCGTGGCTGCCTCGCAGGTACAAGGTCAGGTACACCAGGTCAGGACTGAAGGGCAAAGGTGCAAGCTCCTGCAACGAGCGAAGTTCGCCGAAGCTCTCTTCGGCGCTGCGTAAACAGCACTGTTGAATCTCTTGCACGATGGCTGTCAGCGGCTGGCCCAACAGACGTGTGTCCGATTCGGCCATGACGATGGTTAGCGAGACCAGGCCGCTCACCCACAGCCCGTTGAGCGGCAGATCATGGCTGTCAGGGAAACAGGTGAAGCGCACCGGCAGGCCGCAGTCTACTTCGAATTCGATCAGGGTGTCGCCGTCCAGTTCGTAATCGGTGATTCCGGTGATCACACCGGCTACTGCGAAGAGGCCCGGCGCCAGCGGCACAAGACGCGGTTGTCCCTGCACGGCGAGCTGCATCTGCCCCAGGCCTCCGGCGTCGCCAAACGCCACGGCGCCGCCATCCAGAACAACCGTGATGAGCGAGCCAGAGCGCAGACGAGGACTGCCAGCGGCGACGAATTGCCAATCAGGTAGTTCGACGTTTAGTTGCATGACTCTTTCCGAGATGCTGACCTTGATACCGATCGGCAACGTTCACAGTGGAATGTTGCCGTGTTTCTTGGGCGGGTTCGTATCGCGTTTGTTTTGCAGCATTTCCAACGCGTTGATCAACCGCGGCCGCGTTTCGCGCGGCTCAATGACATCGTCAATGTAACCACGGCTGGCCGCCACGTACGGATTGGCAAACTTGGCGCGGTACTCGGCCACCAGGCGCGCCTTTTCCGCATCGGGATCTGCAGCCTCCATCAATTGACGCCGGAAAATGATGTTCACCGCGCCTTCGGGTCCCATCACGGCGATTTCAGCCGTTGGCCAGGCCAGGTTCAGGTCGCCGCGGATGTGCTTGCTGTTCATCACGCAATAGGCGCCGCCGTATGACTTGCGCGTGATGACCGTAATCTTGGGCACGGTCGCCTCGCACAGGGCGTAGAGCAGCTTGGCGCCGTGGCGAATGATGCCGCCGTGCTCTTGAGCCATGCCGGGCATGAAGCCAGGCACATCCTCGAACACCACGATCGGGATGTTGAAACAGTCGCAGAAACGGACGAAGCGCGCGGATTTCCATGAAGCGTCAATGTCGAGCACGCCGGCAAGCACCATCGGCTGGTTGGCGACAATGCCAATGGTGCGTCCGCCCAAGCGGGCAAAGCCAATCAAGATGTTGCGGGCAAAATGCTCATGGACTTCCAGGAAATCGCCATCATCCACGATACGCTCAATGACATCTTTCATGTCGTAAGGCTTGTTGGGGTTGTCGGGTATCAGTCCATCCAAGTCTGGATCCATGCGCAGCGGATCATCGGTTGGGGCGCGCCGCGGTGGGTCTTCCAGGTTGTTCTGTGGGAAATAGCCGAGCAGCTTTTGGCTGAGGAACATGGCCTCTTCTTCGCCTTCGGCCACGAAATGCGCCACCCCGCTCTTGTTGGCATGCACCAGCGCGCCGCCCAACGTTTCGAAGGTGACATCTTCGTGCGTCACTGTCTTCACCACTTCAGGCCCGGTTACGAACATGTAGCTCGAGTCTTTGACCATGATGATGAAGTCGGTGATGGCGGGCGAGTAGACAGCGCCGCCCGCGCAGGGGCCAAGAATCACCGAGACCTGCGGCAGCACACCGGAAGCCAGGGTGTTGCGCAGGAAAATGTCGGCATAGCCGCCCAGGGAGACGACGCCCTCCTGGATGCGGGCGCCGCCAGAGTCGTTGAGGCCAACGACCGGCGCACCGTTCTTGAGGGCCATATCCATGACTTTGCAGATTTTCTCAGCATGAGCCTGGGACAGGGAACCGCCAAAAACGGTGAAGTCCTGTGAATAGACGAAAGTGAGGCGTCCGTCAATCGTGCCATAGCCTGTCACCACGCCATCGCTGAGGATGCGCTGATCGGCCAGACCGAAATCGGTCGTCCGGTGGGTGACAAACATGTCCAGTTCACGGAAGCTGCCCTTGTCGAGCAGGAGTTCTAGGCGCTCACGTGCGGTAAGTCGCCCTTTTTCGTGTTGACGGATGATGCGTTCGGCGCCACCCCCCAACTTGGCTTGCTCTCTAAGGTCTCGTAGTTCTTTGATCTTCGGGTCGAGCGTCACTGGGCTGACCTCCACATAGAATTATGATTTGGCGTTCGATGCTTGAAGCACGGGTGCTTTGCGTGCAGCCAGGAGGGCTACCCATGCCGATAGCAGCCACGTCATGATGATCGTGTGCCATTGCATGAGCCATAAAGGTACGCTTGGATAGAAGAACGGGTATTCACCCAGGCCGTAATCAACGAAATCGCTGAGCACAAACCAGGCCAGAGCCAGCAGCACATGCCGCCCCTCGGCGCGGAATTGAGTCAACAAGTAAATGCCTTGCGCGATCATGCCGATATGCGCCACGGTCATGACGACGCCTTCCAGGGTGAGAGAGGCGCCCAAACCCCAGTAGGCTAACCAGAAAGTCACCGTCCATACGCCGTATTTGATGAGTCCGATGGCGGCGATGGTGTAAAACCAGTTCCACGCTTTGTGGCGGCGCAGGCCGAAAAAGGCAACCACAAAAAGAAAGGCAAAAAGCGGGCAATCGGGAATGAAGACCCAGAGAAGAGGCGATGGCGCGCCCATCCCATCCTTGCCATACAGGAAATGCGGGCCATACCAGTAGAGTGTGCCCGCAACGAAACCGATCAGGTTCAAGATGATGATCGTCCAGGCAATGTCACGGCGCTGAAACAGGTCGAAAATCTGTCGCACAGGACGATGGACATTCAACATGACAGGTAGGTCCTCATCTTCATTTTTCAATCTTCAGTCTCGCCCAGCAGTCGAATAGGCACGCCGCCCACGATTGCGCCGGGTGCAACGTCTTTGTTCACCAGGCTCATTGCGGAGACGACCGCGCCATCGCCAATGACGACGCCGGGCAGTATCGTACAGTTCGCGCCGATCACGACGTCACGCCCGATGACCACTGGGCCTTTGCGCCATTGCCGACGCAGGTACTCATGCGCCAGGATCACGGTGTTGTAACCGATGATCGAGTTGGCGCCGATGGAGATTTCTTCGGGGAAGAAAATATCGAGCACAACCGCAAGGGCCACCGAGGCGTCCTGCCCGACGGATATTCCAAGCGCCTGGTACATACGCCGCTTGACATTCAACCACGGCACATAGCGCGCCGTGTAGATCACCAGCCAATTGCGCACCACCCGCCACAGGGGCGTCGTGCGATACAGATGCTGCAACGTATTCCGTTCGTCGGGCGACGGTCGAATTTGCAGGCGATCCTGGCGCCTGCTGCCCGGCTCTGCCACGGCTTATCCGATCTCCACAACCAACTTGCCAAAGTGCTGGTCGGTCATCATGCGTTCCAGCGCCTGGGGATAGTCCCGCAGGGCGAAAACATGATCCACCGCCACCTTGATTTTGCCATCGAAGATCAAGGTCATGACCTTCGTGAAGTCAGCCTGGCTGCCCATGGTCGAGCCGATGATGTGCAGCTGGCGAGCAAACACGATATTGATGGGCGTCACGGCATTATAACCGGCCGTCCCTCCCACCGTCAACAGGCGGCCGCCGGCCCCCAGGCTGCGCAGGCTGTTGAGCCAGGTCGGCTCGCCTACGTTGTCCACCACCACATTGACGCCACGCTTGTTGGTCTTCGCCCACACCGCCTTGCCCCAGTTGGGTTGCGCGCTGCGGTCAACCACCCAATCTGCGCCCAGGCCCAACGCCGCCTGCGCCTTGTTGGCATCGCCGGCGACCACATAGACGCCGGCGCCGGCGAATTTTGCCAATTGGATCGCCGCGGTGTTGACGCCGCCGCCCGCGCCGACGATCAGGACGGTTTCGCCAGGCTGCAGGTGGCCTTTGGTGAACAGCATCCGCCAGGCGGTGACATAGACCACCGGGGCGGCCGCGGCGGCCAGCATATCGGCATGATCCGGTATCGCCAGGAGATTGCGCGCCGGCACGCGGATGAACTCCGCGTAGTTGCCAGGGGCATGTTCGCCCAGCATGGCAAACTCGTCGCAGTAGGGATGGTCGCCGGCCACGCAGTGCGCGCACTTGCCGCACCACAAAGTCGGGTTGTACGTCACCCGTTGGCCCACCTGCCAGCCTTCGACGCGTTCACCGATCGCCGCAATCGTACCCGCGCCGTCTGAACCCAGGATGTGCGGCATCTTGAGCTGCAGGCCTGGCCAACCTTTACGCACGAAATGGTCGAGCCGGTTGAGCGCGGCATACTGCACTCGCACCAAGACATCGTCAGCCCCAAACTTGGGCACGGCAATGTCCTCGCGGATCTGAAGGACCTCCGGGCCGCCGTGCTCGAAGAAAACAACCGCTTTCATCCTGTCACCCATGCCGCTCAACGCAATCCCAGTTCCTGGCGCGCAATCACCAGCCGTTGCACTTCGCTGGTGCCTTCGTATATTTCGGTGATCTTGGCGTCGCGGAAATAACGCTCAAGCGGCAGTTCCTTGCTGTAACCCATGCCGCCGTGAATCTGGATGGCCTGGTGCGTGACGAACATGGCCGTCTCGCTGGCGTGCAGCTTGGCTATCGCGGCTTCGAGCGTGTAACGTCCGCCGGTCTCTTTGGTAGCCATCTTTGCCAACGCGGCGTTGTAGATGAGCAGGCGGCTGGCTTCGATGCGGGTCTTCATGTCGGCGATTTTCCATTGGATCCCCTGGAATTCGCCGATCGCGCGGCCAAAGGCGTGGCGCTCCTGGGCATACAGCACGCTGGCCTCGTACGCAGCTTCAGCGACGCCCAGCGCCTGCGAAGCAATGCCGATACGGCCAGCATCGAGCACCGTCATGGCGATCTTGAAGCCCTGGCCCGGTTGCCCGATCATGTTTTCGGCTGGACACTGATAATCCTCGAAGATCAACTCTGAAGTGGCGCTGGCGCGAATGCCCAGCTTGGGTTCCACCTTGCCCCGAATGAACCCAGGGCGATCGGTTTCAATCGCGAACGCAGAAATACCGTTGTGCCGTTTCGCTGGCTCCGTCATGGTGAAGAGGACCACATAATCAGCCACCGGCCCGCTCGTTACCCACGATTTCCGGCCATTGATGGTGTAATAGCTGCCATCCGCGCTGCGCACCGCGCGACTGCTCATGCTGCCCGCATCGGATCCGGACATCGGCTCGGTCAGCGAATAAGCGCCAATGGCTTGCCCGCTGGCAATGGGCATCAGGAATTTTTGTTTCTGCGCCTCGGTGCCAAATTTGAGCAAGCCGTGGCAGTAGAGGGAATTATTGACCGAGAGGATGGTGCTGGTGGCGACGTCGGCCTTGGCCACTTCTTCAATCGCCAATACGTAGGCGAGGGTATCCAGCCCGGCGCCGCCGTATTCTTCGGGCACCTCGATTCCCATCAGGCCCAAGGCGCCCATCTTCTTGACAATCTCAAAGGGGAATTCGCCAGTTTCATCGAAGTGGGCCGCCACAGGCGCGATTTCCTTCTGCGCAAAGTCGCGTGCCACATCACGAATCATCCGTTGCTCGTCATTGAGCCTTAAGTCCATCTATGACCTCCATGCGTGCGGGCCACGGACTAGCCCGTGCCCCGTTCGTATCGGCAACCTGCGGAAGGCTTGCAGGCGAATGAACTGCCGCAGCAGTACCTGACTCACATCACATCAAATGAACTAACCGCCCGTGATCACAACCCCTAGAACGGCCCACAGCATCCCGCAGCCCAGGAAGACGCCAAGCAGCAAGGGAATTGCAACCAGCGTGGCGATGAGGTTCCCGACCAGCCTGCCGGCGGCGCGTGACAAGACGAACGCCAGGCCAAGACTGATCACAAGCGTGAGGACGCCGGCCAGAAGTTGAGCAACCCAGGGGGTTGTTTCCAGCAGGGCTGCCAGTAAATAGAGAACAGCCGCGCCAACGATCAAACCACAGCCGGCGCTCAACAGGGCAATGCCTAATCGTTTCAAACCGATCTTCCTCTCGCACGATCGTAAGGTAGTTTCATTTTACACTATCTGAGGCAAAACCACAAGGCAAATTGACGAAAAAAGGCAATACGTGTCGCCTCGCGGCGTCAGGGGATTGCTGATGGGTTCAACACCGCCAGCAAGCGATCATAGGTGACCTGCAGGGACTCTGGGATGACGCGCGTTCCCCCCGTGACGGTCATGTAATTCGTATCAGCGCCCCAGCGCGGCACAATATGCATGTGGATGTGCTCAGCCACGCCTGCGCCAGCCACTGCTCCCAGGTTGATGCCCAGGTTGAAACCGTGCGGCTTGAGCGCTTCACGCAGCGCAGCCAACGCCTGGTTGGCAATCATCATCATCTCCGTCAACGTTTCAGTCGGCAAATCTTCCAAGCTAGGCTTGTGAACATACGGCGCAATGAGCAAGTGCCCGTTGTTGTAAGGATACAGATTCATCATGAGATAGTTGTGGCGGCCGCGCAACAGAATCAACTCGTCTCGGTCCTGGGCGCCGGCAGCTTTGTCACAAAAGACGCAGCCAATCACCGGTTGCTGGGAATGACTTCGAACGTAGCTCATGCGCCAGGGTGCCCACAGGATTGACATAGTCGCTACCTTTGTCGGATGATAAATTGAAGCGATTGGGTACCCTTTCAGTGTACCAGATGTGCCGCGCAGCGTCAATTTGGCATCGTGAGACTGGCAGATCACCTGGCCGCTTGCCAAATACGGGCTTTCTCTGTGAAGGCTTCCTGGCAGTCTCCACATCTTCAGGCGTTTGCGGAAGCTACCTTCCTTGACCTGGGCCCATAATCGGTGTATCGTATGCGCATGACCATAGAGTCGCACACAGATCATGATGATCTGACCCATGCCTTGACGACAGGCTCCGGCGTGGCGCTGACCACGCGCTTTCTCGGCCATCCGCTGCGCTATCTGCCGGTGATTGCTTCCACCCAACCCGTGGTGCACATGGCCGCGCAAGAAGGCGCCCACGAGGGGTTGGTTGTGTTGACTGATGAACAGACAGCCGGCAAGGGGCGTTTGGGGCGCACCTGGCAGGCCCCGTTTGGCTCCAGCCTGCTCCTTTCGATGCTCTTCAGGCCCAATCTCCACCCCCAGCAGGGCGGCCGCTTGACGATGTGCGTTGGCCTGGGCGCGGCGACGGCCATCGAAGAGATGACCGGGCTGTCTATCCAGTTGAAATGGCCGAACGACCTCCTGCTGCATGGCAGGAAATTGGCCGGGGTTTTGACCGAAACCCAGTTGGACGGCGACCGCATGACCTACGCTGTCGTCGGCCTGGGATTGAACGTTAATCTCACACGACCGCCGGATGACGAGCTGGCGGCAACGGCCACGAGCCTTTCCCAGGCGATGGGCCGCAGCATCAGCCGTCTGGCGCTCTTACAGGCCATCTTGCGCCACGTCGAAGCGCATTACGAACGTTTGCAGGCCGGACATTCGCCCTATGCGGCGTGGTCGCAGCGCATGGCATACCAGGGACAAAGGGTGCAGGTAACACTCCCTCACATGGTGCTGACCGGTACGGTGACCGGGGCCAATCCTGACGGGGCGCTGCTCATCCAAGACGATCACGGCGCGCCCTACACCGTGTGGGCCGGGGATGTGACGTTACTCGATCGGGCGCCGTCAACCCACAGGGATTTCCAATGAGTATTCAATTCGATTGGCATGACGCCGAAGACGAACGGTGGGACCGCGACGAGCATGATCACCGTGCGGCGAAGCACGATTGGCGACCTCCAGACGCCCAAGAGCAAAGCGCACGCGTGGCTCCTACCCCGGCTCAAAAGCCGAAAGGGCGTCAGGTCGCTTCGCAGCGCACGACGCATTGGGAAACAATGCGTGTGGTGCGCTACCTGGGCCTGGGCGTCCTGATCGGCACGGTCATTAGCATTGGCGTGATTTACGCCCTGGCGCTTCGTAACCGCGCGGCCGCGCGCGCCGATTTGCAGGCCGTTATTACCGTCGAAGCCAACGCGCTGGCAGCTGGCGATGCGGAGATCTTCCTCGCGTTCCAGGACGACACCGACGCGGCCTGGCAGAATCTGCAAAAGACGCAGCTCGATCAACTGCGCCGCAGCGCGGTCAGCGCCACGTTGACCCTGGACGATTTCATCCTGACGGGCGATGTCGCCTGGGCCACGGTGCAGTACCAACAAGAGGGTGTGGACTATCAGCGCGTCCAATTCTACCGCCTGGTGGACGGTCATTGGAAACGCACCGCGCCTGACACCGCGTATTGGGGCGAGGAGAAAAGCCTGGAAACGCGGCACATGCGCTTCTTCTACCGTCAAAAAGACGAAGCGTTGGTGCAAGCCCTGAGTCAGGTGGCCGAGGACTTCTACAGCCGGACGCATCTTGATTTCAACGTGGGCGCCAGCCCGCAGCTTGAGTTCTACTTGGATCCCGAAACACAGCCGGTGCAGGCGCGCTTCAATGAGGGGCGCTTCCACATCTCCTCCCCGCAGTTGACCGGCATGCGGCGCGATGGTCAACTCCCCGCGGAACTGGTGGAAACCGTAGCCTATGATATCAGCCTGCGGCTGGCGATGGAGAAGTCAGGCCTCTTCTTGCGCTCACGCAATTTTGCGAATGGCAACTGGGTCCTGCTGCAGGGTATCGTCTTCTGGCAACTTCAGCGCCTGGCGCCCGACAACAGCGCGACGCAAAGCCTGGTCGCACAGTTCAAAACGATAGCCTCGCAAGGACAGTTCTTACCGATCAGTTCACTGTGGCCCCCTTTCCGCTTCAGCAGCCTCGAACGCACGTCCATTGCGCTGGCCGAATCGTATAACGTCGTCACCTATCTGGCAGACAGCACGGACCCAGGGCGCATTCCGGTCCTTCTGCGCGCGCTGGGCGACGGCCTGTCCGCCGCGGAGACCATGGCGCGGCTCGGTCTCAACCTGCGCAGTTTCGAACAGCAGTGGCGTTCGTATGCGTTGGCGCCCTGACAATCATCTGCTATAATGTCACCTGCTGACATCGTCTGCAAGCGGGTGCGCATGACACCGGTTTCGTTAGGCGGGAAAGTGGAGTTCTCGCTTGCCGTGTAGATTGCGCACGATGGTGGGGGTTGAGAAAAGAGACCGGGTGATTCGATTTTTCGCTGCCTGTTACCGGCGTCTTGCTGCGCACGCGGCGACGTCACCCGCTGCGCGCCCCCGCCATGACCAAACAAACGGCGGCCACGTCCTGTTGTGGTTGGCCCTGGCTTCATTGGCCATCGGCCTGCATCTCGAAGCCAGCCAGGCCTCACCGGCGCCTTTTCAGTCCAATTCTACCAACCCCACCGCCACTCCCACGCCCACGATCACACCGACGTGGACGCCATCGTTTACACCGGCCGCGGTGACTGACACACCAACCCCCTTCAACACGCTGCCGCCCCCCACCTTTACGCCGCGGCCCTCGCCAACCACACCCGCGCCTTTTTCGCCGACGCCAACCGACACCCCTCTGCTGCCGGCAGCCACGCCTTCTGAGACGCCAACCCCGTCTGCGCTCACCGACACGCCCACCGCGCCCGCGCTGACCGACACGCCCACCCCCGGCGCGCCCTTGCCGCCGACCGCGACGCCGACGCCGCCCGTTCCTTCTTCGCTGCCGCCCCCGCCGCCGCCGATTGAAAGCCCCGTCGTGCTGCCGGCCGGCGCCACGCCAACGGCTGAAACGGGGCCCTTTGGGCAGACTGTGATCCAGGCGCTGAGCTTCATCTGGCTTGGCTGCGGCATCCTCTTCATGCTGGCAATCGGCGCCGGCCTCTTCTTCTGGCTGCGTCGCCGGCCAGGGGAGTAGGTTGGCATGACCAGCCAGCCGCTTGCCTCGCCCAGGGCTGACCGCGCGGCGAGAACACTGGTGACGCGACGGCGCCAAATCGCTTCGTCATGGCTGGTGGCAGCTATCGTGCTGCTGGCTTTTGCCTTGCGCGTCGTTCATCTCGATTTCCAGAGTCTCTGGCGCGATGAAGTAGACGCCATTCGTTTTGCCACGCGGCCGCTGCCGGAACTGCTCAGCACCTTCGGCAAGCCAGGCGAAAATGGCCCGCTCTTCTTCTTACTACTCCGTCCCTGGCTGCAGTGGTTTGGTCAGAGTGAGTTTGCCCTGCGCTTTTTCTCCGTGCTGTGGGGCGTCCTCAGTGTGCCGCTTACCTGGCTCGTCGCGCGCCGTCTGCTGCGCGTGTTCGCCGCAGCGACCGGTTTGCCGACCGGCGTTGGTTGGATTGCCGGGCTGGCCGCGCTCCTCAGCGCATCGTCGCCCTACCTGGTGTGGTACAGCCAGGAAGGCAAAATGTACGCCCTGGTGACGGCGCTGGCGTTGGGCAGCCTGCTGGCGCTGCTGTGGGCGCTGACCCCTGGCGCGGTCAACACCCGCCTGCGCTGGCTCATGTATATCGTGCTCACCAGCCTCGGCTTCTATCTGCACGTGATGCTCGTCTTGATGCTGCCGGTGCATGCGGCGATCTTCATCCTGGCGCCGGCGCGCACACGACAGCACTGGCGCGGTGCGCTGACAGCCCTGGCCTGTTTTACGCTGCCCTACCTGCCCCTGGTTTGGTGGCAGTGGCGGCTTTTCACATCGCCCACGTTTAGCCCCGGCTTTGACTTCGTGCCATTGCCGCGTGAACTCGCCATCCTGCTGGCCGCTTTTGGCCGCGGCATGCGCGCCGCGCCGCCCATCGGCCTGGTCAGTGTATGGATCTTCTTGCTGCTGGCGGCTTTTGTCTTGGCGTACCTGCAACCACGGAGGAGTTGGCGAAGGCCCGTCGTTTTTTTGGGCGTCTGGTTGATCGCGCCCCCGCTGCTGCTCTTTCTGATCACGCTGCGGGTCCCGCTGTTCAACGATCGCTACCTGATCTACATTGGCCCGGCGTTCTATCTGCTCAGCGCGGTTGGCGTCTACCTGGTGGGGCAGCGCAGCCGCGCGCTGGCGATTGCCGCCCTGGTCTTGGCGCTCATGCTCAATCTGATCGGCGTGTGGGGCCAGGCGGTGACGCCCATCAAGAGCGATTTTCGCGCCGCGGCCGCGTTCGTGCAGGCGCGCCGCGACCCGACGGATGTGCTGATCTTTCTGCACCCCTACAGCCGTTTCACCTATGCCTATTACGCGGGCTGGGACTACGCGTGGCGCGAAGCGCCCTACACCAACGACCGCCAGCGCGTCTCGGCCGACGGGGTTGGCGCAACGTTGAGCCGCTTGTTGCAAGGGGTTACACACGTGTGGTTGATCGAATCCGAGGCGGAGACATGGGACCGGCGCGGGTTCAATCGGCAGTGGCTCGCCAACCATGGGCAAATCACGGCCGAAGCCGCGCTCAACGGCGTGCGCGTCACACGTTGGGCTTTACGTTAGGCTGCCGCCCATGCGCGGGGCGCACAACCTGCAATGAAAACAGGCAATCCGCGGCCATCTTCCAGGTCAGTTACCGCCTGGCTTTAGGCGGTTTGGGCGCGGGCGTCTCTGCGGCCGCGCCAGCCTTGCGCCGCGTGGCCGGCTTCTCAGCGACCGTGACGGGCGCGGGCGCGTCTTTGGGTTGAATAAGCGGCTTTTTGGCTGCAGGCGCAGCCGGGGCTGGCGGCGCGGCCGCGGGTTTGGTCTTCTTGGCGGATGAAGAAGCGGCCGCCAGGGTTGGCTGGACGGGCGCAGCCACAGGCGCGGCGGCCGGTTTTGCCTCCCTGGCCGCGGGCGCAGCCGTCGCTGGGGGCGGCTCTTTCGGTTGTATGAGCGGCTGGTTGGTCGCCGCCGCGGGTTTGGTCTTCTTGGCGGATGTGGGAGCTGGCGTCAGGGTTGGTTGGGCGGGTGCCGCAACCGACGCCGCGGCCCGGTTCACCTTTTTGGCCGTGGATGCGGCCGGCCTTGGCTGCGCCTGTGCAGCCCTGGATTTGGCTTTTGGCGCAGCGGGCGTTGATTTGGCCTTTGGCGCGGCCGGCAGAGCCAGCGCCAGTTGGCTGGATGCGGCGGGTTGAGCCTGGCTCCTGGTCTTTGCCCCTGCCTGGCTCGCTTTCCTGCGGCTCGGCTCGGGGCGCGGCAGAGGCGCCTCATCGCTCAGCTCTGCCGACTTGTCTTGTCTGACCGTCAGCAGCCCCGACACCTTCTGCCCGTGGGCTAGCGGCAGCAGCAGCTTGCCCTGCGTGTTGCGTCCGGCCAGCGGCACATCGGTCAGGGCCATGACATGCCAGGATGGCTGGTTTGTGCTCACCGCCAGCAGGCTCTCTGGGGCCACGACCGCGGCCTGCGCCAGTTCGCCAGAACGGGCGTTCAGGCTGTGGGCCACAACGCCGCTGCCGGCGCGACCCTGCGTGGGGAAATCGTCCAGCCCGCTGCGCTTCAAGTACCCCAACTCCGTTGCGGTCAGCAGCTCGGTTCCGGGCGTTGCCAGTCCGGCGTAGATCACCTGGTCACTGCGGGCCAGTTTGACCGCGTTGACCCCACCCGCGGGCAAGCCCACCGGGCGTACATCCTCATCCTTGAAGCGAATGGCCTGACCCTGGCGCGTCACCAGTACGAATTCCTGGCTGCCCTGCGCCAGCATGACCCAGCCAAGCTCATCCTTGTCATCCAGGTTGAAGACGGTCGTTGGCTCCAGGTTGACAGCATCCAGGAAATCGGTCAGTGTGATGCGTTTGACCTTGCCCTGGCGTGACACCAGCACCAAGTGACAATCGCCGTTCAAGTTGCGCGCGATTGTCGTCACGGCCGCCACGCGATCGCGCCGCGTGAAACCGCTCAGATCGGCCCAATGGCTGCCTGCGCCTTCGTTGACTTGATGCAGGCCCAAGCGCGCGCTGCGACCGTCGCGACTAAAGAGCGCCAGGTAGTGCCGCGTGTTGGCGCGCAGCAGGGCCAGATCCGCGCTTGGCGCCAGGCTGCGGAGCGTCTCCGGCTTCAGTTCCTCCAATGGACGGCGCGCAATCATGCCGTCGCGGGTCACGGTCAGCCACACATCCTGATCGGGCAGCAGGTCATGCGCTGACATTTTGCCTTTGGCCCGTTCCACAATCTGCGTGCGGCGGGCGTCGCCATAGGTGGCCTTGAGCTGGCGCAGCTCATCCTGAATGAGAGCCAGCATTTTGCTCTGCGAGGCCAATAAGGCCTCCAATTGGGCAATGAGCCGCAGCAGGTCTTTATATTCCTGCTCCAGTTTTTGCCGTTCAAGCTGCGCCAGGCGTTTGAGCGGCATATCGAGGATGGCCTGCGCCTGGATTTCGCTCAGTTGGAAGCGCTTCATCAAATTGGCGCGTGCGGTCTCGGTCGTGCGCGAACTGCGAATAATCTGAATCACTTCATCCAGATTTTTGAGTGCAATCAACAATCCTTCCACAATGTGCGCTCGCGCACGCGCCCGCGCCAGATCGAACTCTGTGCGACGCCGAATGATTTCGCGGCGATGTTCGACGTAATGGATCAGAATTTTCTTGAGCGACAGCAGCCGCGGCTCGCCGTCCACCAGGGCCAGCAGGGAGACGGAGAAGGTCTGCTGCATAGGCGTCAGCCGGAAAAGCTCATTCAGAATCTGCTGCGCGTCCACCGTCCGCGTGAGCTCGATGGCGACGCGCATGCCGGTGCGGTCGGACTCGTCGCGCAGATCGCTGATGCCATCCAGGCGGCCTTCACGCACTAGCTCCGCAATCCGCTCCAGCAGCCGCGTTTTGTTGGTCATGTAGGGCAGTTCCGTCACCACGATGCGGTTGCGGTTGCGGCTCATCTCTTCCAAGTGCGCTTTGGCCTGAATGACAAAACGCCCGCGGCCCACGGCATAGCTCTGCGCGATGAGGTCTTCCTGCTCGCCCGTGCTGGTTTTGCCATAGCGGAAAACCAGGCCGCCGGTGGGGAAATCAGGCCCTTGGATGAACTGCATCAGTTCTTCGATGCTGACCTCGTCGGCCCGTTCGTAATGGTCAATCAGATAGACCAGGGCATCACAGACTTCGCCCAGGTTGTGCGGCGGCACGTTGGTGGACATGCCTACGGCAATGCCGCTGGCGCCGTTGACGAGCAGGTTGGGCAGTAGGGCTGGCAAAATCGTCGGTTCGCGCAGCGACTCATCGAAGTTGGGGCCAAACTCAACCGTGTCCTTGTCAATGTCATCCAGCACGCTGGAGGCAATGCGCGCCAGGCGGGCTTCAGTATAGCGCATGGCTGCGGCGTTGTCGCCGTCCACGGAGCCGAAGTTGCCCTGACCATCCACCAGCATGTAGCGCAGAGAGAAATCCTGCGCCATGCGCACCATAGATTCGTACACCGCAGCGTCGCCATGCGGATGGTACTTACCCAGCACTTCACCGACGATGCGTGCGCTCTTTTTGTGCGTCTTGTCGGCAGTCAAGCCCATGTCGTGCATGGCGTAGAGAATGCGCCGATGCACCGGCTTGAGGCCGTCGCGCACGTCGGGCAGCGCCCGCGCCACGATGACGCTCATGGCGTAATCCAGGTAAGCCGTCTGCATTTCCTGGTCAATATCAATGGTTCGAATGGTGCCGATAGTCATATGCTGTTCCATGGATACGTGTTTTGAGCTGCGCGCAGTAGCGGCGATCTAGCCGAAGTATGCCATAGAATGATCGTTATGGCAAGAACAAGTGTGCTATCCCGTAAAAGGACCGATCAAGGCCGCCGCGTCAGTGTAGCCAGGTAACGAAAACTCTGCACGATGACCACCACGAAGGCGATGAGCACAACCCCGCCGACCAGCAGGGCATAACCATCCAGGCTAAGACCGGGAAGGGGGTAAAGGATAATGGCCGCCACGATCGTCAAAAGGCCAAGCCAAAACAGGCGCCGTCCCGCGTACGCGTTGGCCGCGTACCAGATGTCAGGGTCGTCCAGGGTCTGGCGCACACGAAAGCCATACCATAGATTGGGCCGCACCCGGCGGCGCATCAAAGGGATGGCAATCAGGCTCAGTAGGGCGCCGCTGCCCACGAAAAGATAGAGTAAGAACGTCTCATCGGTCATGGCTTTCCTCGTTCCTCGCGGCGCGCTGCCTGCAGTCGCACGACCTGCGGCTGGGGCGCATGGCTTTGCGCCCCAGCCCATCGCCCATCCTGCGCCCCTTATGGCGTCAGGCGGTTGAGATCGCGCGGGAAGAGCGTCGCCAGGCGGATGTTGTCCAGTCCCAAGAGCTGCATCAAGAAGCGCTCCAGGCCGATGGCAAAACCGCCATGCGGCGGCATGCCGTACTTGAACACTTCCAAGTATGCCTCGAAGGCGGCCAAATCGGTCACGCCGTGCTGCGCCAATGATGCGATGTAATCGGCGTAGCGGTGCAGGCGCTGACCGCCGGTCACCAACTCCGTGCCGCGAAACAGCAGATCGAAGCTGTTGGAAAAGGCCCGATCGGCCGGGTTGGGGTGGGTATAGAACGGTCGTTTGCCCATGGGGTAACCGGTGACGAACAAATAATCGCTCCCCAGCGTTTGCTGCGCCCACTGCCCCAGCCAGCGCTCATGCGCCGGCGCCAGGTCAGGCTCGCCGCGGCAATCCTCACCGGTGGCCCGAAAGATCAACTCCTGCGCCGCCGGGAAGTAGACCCAAGGGATATCGGCGACCATGCCCCCCGTCCCCGCGGCCGCCAATGGAGAGGTCGCGCCGGGCGCGGCAAAGGCCGGCATTTTCACCCGCAGTTGCGCCAGTTCGGCGGCGTAAGCGGCCGCCAGGTGCTGCAAAATGCCCTGAATGACCGCTGCCAGCAGCGTCATCACGTCGAAGTGGTTCTCGATGAAGCCGAACTCCACGTCAAGGCTGACATATTCATTGATGTGACGCGTGGTGTCGTGCGGTTCTGCGCGGAAGACGGGGCCTACCTCGAAGACGCGCTCGAAGATGCCCACCATCGTTTGCTTGTAGAACTGCGGGCTTTGCGCCAGGTAGGCGGGGCGGCCGAAATAGTCTACCTTGAAGACATTGGCGCCGCTTTCCGTGGCCGATGCCACCAGTTTGGGCGTTTGCACCTCGGTGAAACCCAATGCAGATAAGGTGGCGCGGAACCCGGCCATAATGCCGGCGCTCAGGCGAAACAGCGCCCATTTGTTGGGGTGGCGCAGTCCGACCACGCCGTGATCCAGGAAGGTGTTGAGGGTGGCTTTGACTTCCTTCTTGTTGATCTCGAACGGCGGCGGCTCCGTCACGGCGGTGATGACGCGCACGTGGCAGTCGTGCAGCTCATGGCCGCCGGGCGCCTGGGCTTCGAATACGACTGTGCCTGTTACCTCCACGACGCTGCCCTCCACGCAGCCGGCCAGCGGCGCCAATTCTTCCGGCGTCAACACCGCCTGGAACAGGCCAAAGCCATCGCGCAAGACAAGAAAGTTGATCGCGCCAATCTGGCGCAGGCGATGCACCCATCCGCACAGGCGCACGCGCTGACCTACGGCGCGGCCGGCTTCATTCGTGCGCACACGCGGCGGCGCGGATACCACGGTTTCCGTTGACATGTCTCCTCCTAAACGTTGGCGGTCGGTCGGGTTGGCAGCCCGACTGGCCGTTTGCGGGAATAAAAAGAGCGCCACCCGTCCGAGGGACGAGAGGCGCAACTCGTGGTACCACCCTGGTTTGTTTCGGCCTCACGGCTAAAACCTTCAGCGGTCATCTCTGACCAGCAGCGCGTAACGGACGCCACCGGCATGATTTACTTGACATAGACACAGGTGCCTGCATCGTTCAACCATGCAGCTCAGGAGTGTCTTTCCGCCAGTCAGACAGGCGACCATCGCAGCCAGCGGTCGCTCTCTGGGCTATCCGTTTCAGGCGTACTCTCTCCGTCAACGCTTGTTGAGTTATGAATGGCGGCAAGGATACCATACCGTCTGCTGCCTGTCAAAGTGGGTTCGCCCTGGCAATCAGCCCTGCACCACACAAGCGCCGCTCATGACGGCGAACCGTGACTGACCACCTTACGGCAAAAACGCACCACTCATTTGACTTTACGCCAGATCCAGGTCTTTGGTGTAGCGTGGATCGGCGTACTGAATCAGCGCATAGCCGCCGATGACCAGATACTTAACCTGGTTGGCGTTGAAAAGCCTCAACAGATCGCTGAAGTCGGAGTTGACGAACATCGCCGCCTTTGACCTTGTGCGCGTGGACGATCATCTCCCATGCCGCGTCGAAACGCGCCTGGGCTGATTGGTCTTGCCAGAACTCGAGGTCGAATGACCGGTCAAGTTCGGTCAATCAGACACCCCGACCAGCCATTGAAGGAGATTGTTTACCTTCCCGAGTAATCCGAATCAAAAACCGCAAAGCTTCATTCACTGACTCGGCATCGGGGAAGATCTCTGCTACATCGGGCGCTAACTGGATAAACTGCCCCCCAAATCCAGACCGCTCACGACCGATTTTTCGCACGCGTAAGCTCCTCAAATCGTACTCTGGACGCAATTCGTCTTCCATCTCGTTTTCAACCTTCTTCCTGGGGCGGCTTTCGTCTTCTTGCCCATTTGGAGTAAAATCATGGCAAAAGGACGACGAAGCATGATCTCATGGGAACAAGAAATCAAATTTTCCGCGTGCGTGCGTCAACATCCGCGCGCTTGCCAAACAGCATGTCAGCGGCGGCGACTTGCCCCAACCTGCGCCATGACCGAGCTGACGTAGGCCTATTTGCGCGCGGCGCCGCCCTTCTGTTTCTGCCCACCGCCCGGCGGCGTCCATCCTTCGGGCATTTGGCCTTCGTCGCTGAAGAAGAAATGTTCCATCTGCTGCAGAAGAAAATCCTGCGCATTCGGATCGCCCAGGCTGAGGCCGTAATGGTTGATGAGCAGCGTCTGGTAGGATGGCCACATCTCCCACGCTTCGCGCGAGATTTCGTTGAAGATGCGCTCGCCCAGCTTGCCCTTGAACGGCGCTTTGTCCAAGCCGGGCAGCAAGCGACCAAGCTTGCGGCACATCACCATGCGTGTGTTGTCGGGGCTGAACCCTATGTTGGCGGCAGGATCGGCCATCTGAAACCTCCGGTCTAAAGTGTTAGCGGCGGTGATTGTACACCAATGAGCATTGAGAACCAAAAGCTGCGTATCGTCTTCATGGGCATGGATGGGATTTTTTCTGCCATTCCGCTGCAATACTTGCTCGCTCACGGCGTTCAGGTGTGCGCCGTGGTGACGCCAGGCTCTGCGCCGGACGAATCCGCGCTGCGGCTTTCGACGGCGGCGCAACCATCCTCTATCGTTGACCAGGCCGCGGCGGCGGGGCTGCCCGTCATCTACGTCAAGCATCTGCGCGGCGCGCCAACGGCGGAGCGGCTGGCTGCACTGGCGCCGGATGTCGTCTTGGTCGCTTGTTTTTCGTTGATTTTGCCGGCGGCGCTGCTGGATACGCCGCGCCTGGGCTGTTTCAATTTACACCCATCGCTGCTGCCCGCTTATCGAGGCCCCGCGCCGCTTTTTTGGCAGCGGCGGCTGGGCGAAGAGCAAACCGGCGTGACGCTGCACCGGATGACGCCGGCCGTGGATGCGGGCGAGATTGTAGCGCAGGTCGGTGTGCCTTTGCCGGACGGCAGCAGCGCTGCCCAAGCCGACGCCTTGACCGCCCAGGCCGGCGCTGAACTGATGCTGCACATGCTGGCGCGCCTGGCGCAAGGCCCGTTACCCATGCAGCCGCAGGATGAAGCGCGCAGCACGACGTTTCCCTGGCCCACGGCTATGGATTTCAAACTCAACGCCGCCTGGGCCGCGCGGCGCGCCTTCAATTTCATGCGCGGCACAGCCGAGTGGGGATACCCGTACCGCCTGGTGGGCCATGGCGCGCCGTTGTGGCTGCAAACCGCCCTGGCCTTTGACCCACAGCAGCAGCTTGACCAGCCCGTGGTGCGCCGTGGGCGCGAGGCGCTGCTGCAGTTCTCGCCCGGTGTGCTGCACGCGACGGTTCTATGGTAAAGCGCCGCGGCCGGCTCGAATTTCGGTCCAAGGCAAGACTCAACCTGGACAGCGCCGCGCGCTCAACAGCAGCGGCGGCAAAGGCGCCTGGCGGAAATCGAAATTTTCCAGCAGATCATTGGCGCCTGCGTCACGCCCGCTCAGCGGCGTCAGGCCGAAATTGCGCTCGATGAAGGTCACGAGCGAGGTCAGCTCGGCCTGGCCGTGCGAAATGAAGCCTGGTCGAGCGTAGGGCGAGATGATGAGCAGCGGAACGCGTGGCCCCAGGCCGAACTGATCCACCTGCGGCGGCGGCAAATGATCGTAGAAGCCGCCGAAATGGCTCCAAACGACAAAAATAACCGTATTTGCCCACAGACTGCTCTTCATCACAGCGTTGATCTGCTGCACGGTCCAGTTTTCGCCCTCGCACAGGCTGGCCGTGGGGCGTTCGCTGAACTCGCCAGGAGGCACGAGCCAGCTCACGGCTGGGAGCTGCTGGCGCAGGACATCCACCAGGAACTGTCCGTCGCCGGTGACGTTATTGTTCCACAGGTAGGACGTACGAATGGTTTGGATCGCGTTCAGCACAACGGTTTGATAGCCATCTGCGCCGGGCCGCGGCCCATAGAAACGCCAGGATACAGGCCGCGCCTGCAGCCGCTCAGGAAGGTTGGCGATATTGAAGCAGGGGAAGACCCAGGTTGGATTGCCCGCGTTGGGTTCTGTGCGTACACGCGCACCGGCTGGCGCATCGCACCCCCAGGTGTCAGAGCTTTGCGTGGGATTGTCGGTGACCAACGCGGATTGCGCAGCAACCAGGTGAAGGAGATTGGGAAAGGCTGGCCCGGCCACGGCGGAGAAGGTGCGGTCGCTGAGCACAAAGGTCTGCGCATAGCGCCAATAGTTAGGGATATCTTCCGGCCAGGCCTGCGTGAACGGCAGCAAAAAACCATCCGCGAGGGCCGCGCCTGGAATCAGATCGAACTGATTCATGCGACCGCCACCCATGGCCAGCTGCGCCGACGCGCTGGAGGCATCCGGACTGCCGCCCAAGCGGTCTCCCGCGCGCGCCAGGTCAATCAGCGCGCCATCGGCTTTTTCTCCTCGCACCGCGCCCTCGGCGCCCGGAAAGCGGCCAAAGAGCGCATCGAAGCTGCGCCCTTCCTTGATGATGATGACGACATGTTGGATCGGCGTGTTCGTGATGGGAGTTGGCGTTGGTCCCTGGCTGGCAATGCCGGGAAAGAAGATCTGGCGCGGCGTCACCGTGGGCAGGGGTGCGGGGGTCGGCGGCGCGGTGGGCGTGGGCGCGGGCGTGTCGGTGGCAGGTTCTGGCGTGAGCGTGGGTGGATTGGTTGCCTCAGGCGTCGCCGGCGCAACGGTCGCCGTGACCGCTTGCGGTGTGCCTGGCGCTGGGCCGGTCGCAATGGCAGTCCCCGGCGCGCTGGTGATGACCGGCGGTGATGGCAGCGGCGGCAGGGTCGGCGCCGGCGTCACGCTGCTGGCTGGCGTTGGCGTGACCGGGGCTGGCGGCGGAGTGGGCGGCAGGGGCGGCTGCACACACGCGGCCAGACCAAAGGCCAGCAGCAGGCCCAAAGCCAACTGAACGAGGGGTTTACTTGCGAGCTGTCGGTCGGGTGTCATGGCGGCGCCGCATGCCCTCCCTGGACTGAACATTTATCACAACCGGATCGTTGCGGAAGATTATACACCCAGCAGCGACAAAGCCGCGAACTTGACTTTGGGGCCTCGATGGGCTAAAAAGGACGATAGAGAGGGACAAAGAGAAATCATGAACATACAGACGATTCGAATCGGAGCAAGCAGTTTGGAAGTGCCGGCCCTGGGCGTCGGCACTTGGGCCTGGGGCGACAAGCTAACATGGCAATACGGCGTCAGCTATGGCAAACAGGACGTAGTTGCAGCCTTTCACGCCAGCCTGCGCGCAGGGTTGAGATTATTCGACACGGCCGAGGTCTATGGCACCGGCATCTCCGAGCGCTTGCTGGGCGAACTGGCCTCCACCGTGCAGACGCCCATTGTGATCGCCAGCAAGTTTGCGCCGCTGCCCCATCGCTGGACGGCCGCTTCGATTCGCCGCGCGCTCAACGGCAGCTTGCAGCGCCTACGGGTTGATCGCATTGATCTTTACCAGGTGCACTGGTATTTCCCCACCCTGCGCATCGAAACCTTGATGAATGTGCTGGCTGATGCCGTCGAGGAGGGGAAAATTGGCGCTATCGGGGTGAGCAACTACCGCGAGGCGCGCATGCGGCGGGCGCATGAGGTGTTAGCCAAGCGTGGACTAGCCCTGGCCGCCAACCAGGTCGAGTATCATTTACTCAATCGCGAATGTGAACGCAACGGCGTCCTCACGGCCTGCCAGGAACTCGGCATCACCTTAATTGCCTACAGTCCATTGGGCAAAGGGCGACTCACCGGGAAGTACCGGCCCGGCGCGACCGTGTCGGGCATGCGGCGGGGCTTCAAGACGTTTTCGACTGCGCAATTGGCTGCGGCCATGCCGACCGTGGATCTTCTGACGGAGATCGGCGCGGCGCACGGCAAGACGGCCGGCCAGGTCGCGCTCAACTGGCTCGTGCGTCAACCAGGCGTCTTGCCCATCCCTGGCGCCAAAAACGCCCATCAGGCGGCTGAAAACGCCGGCGCCCTGGGCTGGGAGATCACCGCCGAGGAGGCTGACGCGCTCGATCGTGTCAGCCGCGCGGCTTCTGACGCCTGAGAGGCCAGATCGTCCGGCGCCGACTCGCCTGTCGCGCGCTGGTTGCGGCGATCCTCGGCGACTTCAGCAGCTCCAAATTGGACCGAGTTTTCAACCGCAGAGATCACAAAGAACACAAAGAGCTGCTGCTTTGCGTTTGGTCTGCTGTTCCTTTGTGTTCTATGTGTTCTATGTGTTCTATGTGTTCTTTGTGGTTAAATATGCGCTATATTTGGAAATCCTACGGCGACTTGACTACGCTTGCTCAATTTCGTAACGGTTGGTGATATTGGCTGCTTTGCGCAGCATGGCCATGGCCGGGCAGTACCGCTCCTCGGACAACTGAATCGCCCGCTCGAGCGACGCCTGGTCAATGTGATGGCCGGCCACCTTGTAGACAATCTCGATGTCGGTGTAGACCTTCGGATAATCAGCCGCGCGCGCGCCGTTGACCACCACCTCGAAGCGTGTCACTTCCTGGCGTTTCTTGCGCAGGATGGAAATGACATCCATGCCCGTGCAGCCGGCCAGGCCCGCAATCAACAGGCGCACCGGCTGCGGCCCGGCGTTGATGCCGCCCACGTCGCTGGCCGCATCCACCATAAAATGATGCCCATCCACTTCCATGTCGAAGTGCATCGCATCTACCAGGGTTGCTTTAACGGTATCCATTTGTTCACTCCATGTTTATTGTTCAACTGCGCGCGGCTTGCAGCGCCTGCCACACCCGCTCCGGTGTGAACGGGATCTGCCGAATGCGCACGCCCGTAGCGTCAAAAATGGCGTTGGCCAAGGCCGGCGCCACGCCATCTTTCGGAATCTCTGCCACAGCTTTGGCCCCATACGGCCCACTCGGCTCGTAGGTCTGCACCAGGATGACATCCAACCGGGGCATCTCGTCAGCCTGGTAGATACGGTAAGGCCCGAAGCGTGGGTTCAGCAGATGGCCCTCGTCGTCGTAGGCCATCTCTTCGCAGTGCGCGTAACCGAGCGCCTGCACCATGCCGCCCTCCACCTGGCCGGCCGCGGTCAGAGGGTTGATCGCGACGCCGCAGTCAACCGCCATCAGCAGCCGGTTTACCGTGACCTGGCCCGTTTCCGTGTCCACATCCGCTTCGACAAACTGCGCGGCAAAGGGCGGCGGGCTAACGTAGCTCATGTGGCTGGCCGTCGCCATGATTTGATGCTGATCGGCCTGATGCGTGGCATGCAGAGCCACTTTTTCCAGGCTGACCTTGCGCCCGTCCGGCGCGTGCACGTGTTGATCCTCCAACCAGACGCGTTCCGGATCTGCGCCTGGCAGCAGATGCTTGACCGCGTGCTCGATGATCTGGTCTTTGACCTGCTCGGCCGCCTTGAGCACCGCGCCGCCTGAAATATAGGTGGTGCTGGACGCGTACGCGCCGGTGTCGAACGGCGTAAAATCGGTGTCGGACGAGAAGATGATAATGTCGCGCAGCGGCACGCCCAGGGTTTCGGCGCAAATCTGGGCCAGGATGGTGTCGGAGCCGGTGCCCAGGTCGGTGGCGCCAACGAGCAGATTGAAACTGCCGTCGTCATTGAGTTTGAGACTGGCTGCGCCCATGTCCAGACCGGCGATGCCGGTGCCGTGCATGCAGAGCGCCACGCCCAAGCCCCGGCGGATATGGGGGCGGTCGGGGTGCGGGGTGTGAAAGCCTGGCCGCGTCTTGCGCTCCCAGTCCATCGCTCGCATGCCCTCCTGCACACATTCCTCCAGACCGCTGCTGGTGACCCACTGCGCAAAGCCTTCACGCCCTTCGCCCATCGCCCGCGCCATCATCATTTCATCGCCTGTGCGCACCCAGTTCTTGCGCTTGAACTCGATCGGATCCCAGCCGATGGCGAGTGCGATTTCATCCATGTGACATTCGAGCGCGAACAGGGCCTGCGGCGCGCCATAGCCGCGGTACGCGCCGGGCGTTGGTTTGTTGGTGTAAACCACGTCGCAGTCGAACTCGGCCGCGCCCAGGCGATAGGTGCTGAGGCCGCGAAAGCCGCTGACCATCTGCACGGTCAGGCCGTGGGTTCCATACGCGCCGGTGTCGGCCACCGTCTTGATGCGCATGGCGGCCAACGTGCCATCCTTGCGCACCGCCGTCTTGATGCGAATGATCTGTGGATGACGCGAGCGCGCGCTGCTGAACTCCTGGCTGCGCGTGTACTCGAAGCGCACGGGCCGGCCCGTCGCGATCGTCAGATGCCCGCAGAGGTCTTCGAGGAGCATTTCCTGCTTGCCGCCAAAGCCGCCGCCGATGCGCGGCTTGATGACGCGAATGCGGCGCAGCGGCAAACCCAGCAGCGGCGCAATGATGCGGCGCACATGGAAAGGCACCTGTGTGCTTGTTCGCACCACCAGGCGATCGTCCTCATCCCAGTAGGTGATGCAGGCGTGCGGCTCAATCGCTGCTTGCTGCACCTGGTGCACGCGGTATTCGTGTTCGAAGGTCCACGCGGCTGCGGCAAAGGCTTGCTGCAAATCGCCATGTTTGACATAAATATGATGTGAGCGATTATGCGCCGCGTCATGAATGCCCACCGCGTCCGGCTCATCGTGAATTTGCGGCGCGCCTTCCTGCATGGCGGCCACGGGGTCAAGGACAGCCGGCAGCACCTCATAGTCCACGTGGATCAAGGCCAGCGCGGCCTGGGCTATCTCAGGCGTTTCCGCCGCCACTACCGCCACCCGATCGCCCACATGGCGCACTTTGGAGTCAAGCGACGCCTGGTCATAGGGGTGCGGCTGCGGGTAGCTTTGCCCACCGCTGGCGTACATCACGCGCGGTATATCCTGGTAGGTCAGCACGGCGTGCACCCCTTCCAACGCGCGTGCGGCGCTCACGTCAATCGCGCGGATGCGCGCATGGGCGTGGGGGCTGGTCAACAGAGCCGCGTGCAGCATCCCCGGCAGGGTCATGTCGTCGGTGAAAACCGGGCGGCCTTTAGCCAGCTTGACCGCATCCACCTTGGTTTCTGCCTTGTTGACGACGCGCGTTTCAGGCTGGGCGACGACCATGACCGGCATGCGCGTGCGGGTCAGCGTCTCTGTGGGCCGTCCATCGAAGGAATCATCGGGAAATTCTGGCGTATCATCCGCAGGCGCCTGGCGTTCCTGGGCCGCGAGGCCGCTGGCAAAGATGATTGGAGGCATTTCCGCGGGCGGCGCCGCTTCGCCGCGCAGGATGGCGGCTGCGCGCAGCACCGCCTGCACCGGGCGTGCGTAGCCGGTGCAGCGGCAGAGCACGCCGGCGATGGCCTCGCGCACCTGGTCTTCGCTGGGATGTGGGTTTTGATCCAGCAGCGCCTTGGCAGCCAGCAGTTGGGCCGGAGTGCAGAAGCCGCATTGGATGGCTCCAGTTTCAATGAAGGCGCGCTGCAGCGGGTGCAGCGCGGCGGGCGGAGATGATGCCTGCAGGTCGTTGTCACGCCGGCCGGGCTGGTCAGGCGCGAGGTGTTCTACCGTTTCAATGGCGGCGCCGTGGGCCTGAACGGCCAACCGCGTGCAGGTGTTGACCAGCTTGCCGTTGAGGAGCACCGCGCAGGCGCCGCAGTCGCCCGTTTCGCAGCCGTGCTTCACGCTCCACATGCCGGCTCGGCGCAGCGCCGTCAAGAGCAGTTCATGCGGCGCCGTGTCCCAGGTCGTTTGTTCGCCATTGAGCGTAAGGTGGATGTGCATCATTGCCTCCCGAAAGTGTTGGCTCCTGCGTGAATTCTAACACACAAGCGGTGGGTGTTCAAAATAGGTTGTGCGGACTGCATTTAGAACTGCTGATAATGGTTAGAGTTGGTCGCAAGGGCCAAATGTGATACAATACTTACAACCCCAAACACGTTTGTGCGTACAGAGGAATAGTTCCGGCGGCGACCCGACGTCCTGAGCGGATTGCCGCCTGGAACCTCATGGGTCAACGAGCCGGTGGCCGGGCTGCCGGTAAAGGCGCTAACACCACACACGAGGACGAAACACGTATGCCCGATCGCATGGTGCGCAGCGACGGTAGTTTCATGCGCGGCGATGAAGCGCAGGTAGTTCTGCAGTACCTGAACGCGCTGGAGAGCTGCTCCGTGGTAGGAATCAGCAACATCGGCAAATCGGCCTTCCTGCGCATGTTGTGCCTGCCTCAGTTCCAGGCGCAGAGGAGCGGGCCGAGCCGCGAGGCTATTTTTGTCTATGTTGACTGCAACCGCATGTTGGGCTTGAATGATCAGGGTCTCTATGAATTGGTTTTGCGCTGTCTGCAGGATACGCTGCGCCAACAAACTGTGCCTGACGCCCTGGTGCGCGCGCTGCGCAGCGCCTATGAAGAACTGATCAACCCACACAGCCCATTTCACATCCCGCTGAGTTTCAACCAGGGTTTGACCGCTGTGCTCGATGGCCTGGGGCGCACCGTGGTGATGGTTTTCGATGAGTTCGATGACGTCCTGGCCCGCGTCGAGAGCCGCGTTTTTCTCAATCTGCGCGCGTTGAGGGATCAATATCGGCGCACGTTGGTTTTTGTAACGGCTACCAACGAAAGCCTGCCGCTGCTGCGCCGCGACGAGACCGTTGACGAGTTTATCGAACTTTTCACACATCACACCTACTACCTGCCGCCGCTGAAGCCTGACGATGCGGCTGATTTGATCCGCCAGCTCGCCGACGAACTACACGTCACCTTCAGCACGCGCGATATAGATTTTGTCTTTGATTGGGCTGGCGGTCATATCGGCCTGGTCGAGGCGGCGTGCGGCGTGTTGGGTAGTCTGACCGGCGCGCCGCTGCGGGATGCAGCCCAGGATTGGATCATTCACCGCGAAGCGGCGCAGCGCCTGCCGCGCAACCTGGCCGTGCAGACGGAGTGTATCAAAATTTGGGCCGGGTTGAACGAGGGGGAGCGCGCCGCTTTGATGGCTCTTGTCACGCCGGGGGGCGAGGCGCCGCTGCCGGTCATGAACACCCTGCACAACAAACATCTGCTCTTGGGCGCAGAAGATGACACCCCGCGTATCTTCAGTCGCCTGTTCGGCCAATTTTTGGCGCAGCAGAGCGCCCTGGTGCGCCCTGGCGTGCAGGGCGTGCGCGTGGATGTGGAGACCGGCACCGTGACGGTGGACGGTCGCCCCACCGAGGCCTTGACAAACCTGGAATTTCGCCTGCTGCTCTTGCTCTACGGTCAATTGGGCAAGATCTGCGACAAATACCAGGTGGTCGAAGCGGTGTGGGGACAAGACTACATGGATACTGTAGATGATGCCCGCATCGAAAAGTTGGTCAGTCGCCTGCGCGCCAAAATCGAGCCAGATCCAACGAACCCGCGCTATTTGACCACTTTGCGTGGGCGGGGTTACAAATTGGTTGGGGCGTCCTAACCGACCGTCAGTCAAGCGTCAGGGCGCCGTCTAGCGCAATTCGACAATTGCGGGTAAAATCAACCCGCAAGGGTAGCCTTTCCAACTGCCTGGGATTTTGGCCAGGCTGCATGAATCGCTCAGATCAACGGAGGTAACGCAAGCATGGCATCGTTGTTAGAAAAAATCGGCACGCTCATCTCGGCTAATCTGCACTACATGGTAGATGAGGCGTTGAAGTCCAATTCGATTGCGGTCTTCGATCAGTACATTCGCCAGGTTGAGAACAACCTGGCGGAGTTAGAAGACGCCGCAGCCACCGTGGGCGGCGAGGCGCGTATGCTGCGCCGCAAGTATGATGAATTTGCCGGTAAGGCCGCGGAACTTGACAAGAACATTGACATGTTCCTGAGCGAGGGACGTGAAGAACTGGCGGTGGCCGCGCAGACCAAGTTCAACTCCACCAAGCGCCTGGCTGATTCGTATAAGGAACAGGCCGATCGCCAGCAGTCCGAGTATCAAAAGCTGTTGGATGCTCGCCTCAAGCTGGAAGCCAAGTTGACCACGGTCAAGCAGGAGCGAGAAGAGCTGCAGGCTTTGCTGACCCTGGCCAAGTCTAAGGAAGTCAGCACCAAGGCCGTCAAGTCGTTGGATGACCTGGTTGGCTCCGGCGACGCCGATATCGCCCGCGTGGCTGATTCCATCCGCGCCCGCCTGGACAAGGCGCAGGCCGAAAGCGACATGGTTGCCTCCCGGCTTGATCGGCAGATGGACGATGTGCTGGAGCGCGAGACGCTCAACCGCCAGTTGGAAGAGCGCAAGCGCCGCCTGGGGATGAGCGCCGGATCATAGGCATTCGCCGGACTTTGGGTTCGTTATGGCTGCTGTTGCTGTGTGAACCCACCCGATCCGCGTGTGTTTCTGAAGTATCGGGTGGGTGTTGCATCGTCGTTCTGTTTCGGCTATACTGACAGCAGGTGGTTCGGACGCACGCCGCAGCGGCCAGTTTTGCCATGCGCCGTCGTGTCAACATCACGTGCAGAGGGGGAAACTCAATCGTTATGAATAATGCCATGATTTTTGAGCCGCGCAGCATGAATGTCAAGTTCGCCACCGGCTTCGCCGTGCTGCTGGCTTGTTTCTTTGCCTGGGTCAGCGGTATGATCACGGAAGCAATGGGCATCCTGGTGCTTTCCATCGCTGGCTTTCTGGGTCTATTTGCCATGTGGGATGCTGCCTACGTTGCGAACCGCAAGGTGATCGTGACTGATCAGGGCCTGACCGTGAACAATCCGCTGCGGTTGTGGGGCGTGCGGCAGGAATTCTCCTGGGACGACATCAAGCAGCTTGAACTCACCGTGCGCGATGAGCAGCGCAGCCTACGCATCAAGGCCGACAAGCCGCCCAAGTATTATTATGAAGATGTGTTGTATGACCCTGAGTTGGTGCAGGCGATCGTCACCCGCGGCAAGCTCAAGCCGCTCAAGGGAGAGGAAGCGCCGGCCCTGACTGCCCTGCCAAGCGATGGCAAAGCTGTCTATCGCTGGACGAAGAAGTGAGCTAACAAGTAACGAGAGATAAATCACATGAATCGCACTCGCATTATCTTCATTGCCATCATCGTGTTGGCATTGGTGGTCATTGGCGTTTCCTGGGGCTTGGGCTATCTGCAAACCCGACCGCAGCAACCCCTGGTGGTTGCACCCACTGGCCCAATCCAGGTGCGCGTCCTGACGGCCTTACCGGTGGAGCCGTGGGTGCGTGACGCCGCCAAGCAGTTCAATGACGAAAAACATCGCTTGCCGGGCAGCAATGAGCTCATCCAGGTAGAAGTGGTGGCTATGGACGGGTTGACGGCGCTGGGCAAGTGGGACCGCGACGAGTTCGGCGTCCTCGGCGACCGGGCCGCGGACAGCTTGACGGAGGCTGAGAAAGCGAAACTTGCCCAATTCCCCACCGTTTGGATTCCTGACAGCCGCTACCTGGTGGAACTGGCGAATGTGACTTACAAAGAGCGCCTCGGTCGTGATGTCTTCCTCACGGACGGAGAATACCGGGCGCGGCCCATTGCCATTTCGCTTTTTGCCTGGGGCATCTATCAGACCCGCGCGCGTGTGTTGGAGACGAAGTTCGGCGACATCAACTGGAAGTCTATCCATGATGCGGCCATCACCAAGGGCGGCTGGCCCGAGCTGGGCGGCGACCCTAGTTGGGGATTTTTCAAGCTGGTGGTGCCTAATCCGCGCAAGAATGTGGGCGGTCTGGCTGCCATGATTGCGGCGGCGGGTGAGTATTACAATCGCACCGATATCAGCGTTGCAGACGTCACCAACCCTCAGTTTCAGGCCTGGCTCAAGGAACTGATGGGCGCGCTGACTGACGTCAGCGGGTCCAGTGCGTATACGGCCGAAGATTTCGCCTTGTTTGGCTATTCGGTAGGCGATGGCGGCCAGTTGCTGGAAAGCGACCTGCTGACGAACATGGCTGGCATCCAGACGCGCTGGGCGGATCCCCTGCTGATCCGCTATCCGAACTATGTCAGTTGGTTTGACTTCCCCTTTACGGTGTGGGTGGGGCCAGAGACGACCGCGTTTGAGAAAAATGCGGCGCTTGAGTTCCAAAAATACCTGCTGTCGCCTGATGTGCAGAAGAAGGCAGTGGCGCGCGGCTTGCGGCCAGCCAATCCTGACATCCCGGTGATGGAAGGTGACAGCCTGTTCGCCAAGTGGGAGAAGCAGGGCGCCCAAGCCATTGTGCCGCGCACCACGGCCATGCGCGCCCCGAATCGCGAGGTGCTCCTGGCCCTGCTCCGCTGGTTTGACTTGAATGTGGCTCAGCGGTAAGAGTGACACGCCAGCGAAACATGCGCTCAAATGAGGCCACGATGACAAAGCAACGAAAAAAGCAGGGCGGCGTTCCGCCCGCGACAACGGTAACGATTATTGGCGGCGCATTGGCCTTGCTCCTATGCTGCGCCATGGCCGTCATTGCTTGGAACGGCCTCGGCAGACCGTTGACGCCGATCGTGAAGCAGGCCGACAACACGGTGGGCTTTCGCAATGCCACTGTGACCCTGGCTTATTCGCCAGAAAAAGGACAAATGCTGCAGGTGCTGGTGGATCAGTTCAATCGCCAGAACTTGCGCACCCCAGACGGCCAGCCCATGCAGGTGAAACTGCTGGAAATGACGCCAGAGGATATGGTTAGCGCCGCGCTGGAGAATCCGACTTTCCAGGCGCTCACACCCGACTCCACCCTGTGGTTGGACCAACTCGATCGCCAGTGGGCTTTGCGCCAACAGGTCGAAGCCGGACAGATTGCGCCGCGGCGTGTGGGCGAATCCACGCGCTACGCGGTCAGCCCTATCGTCATCGCGGCCTGGGAATCGGTCGCCCGTGGTCTTGGCTGGCCGCAGCCGATTGGCTGGAGCGACATCCAGAAGCGCGCGACCAGCGATGCCAATTTCAAATGGAACCATGCTTCGACCAGCCACGCCAGCGGGTTGCTCGCGACCCTGGCGGAATTCTATGCGGGCGCGGGCAAGACGCGTGGTTTGACCGCGGACGATGCAACCGCGCAGGCCACGCTGGACTATGTGCGCAACATCGAGCGCACGGTCAAGTATTACGGCGAAGGCGAGCTAACCGTGATTGAGCGCGCCCAAAAGGAAGGCCGTTCTTTCCTGGATGCTTTTGTGATTCAGGAACAGCTCGTCGTGCGCTTCAATCGTGATCAGCGGGGCGAAAAACTGGTTGCGCTCTATCCCAGCGAAGGCACGCTGTGGGCCGATCACCCGCTGGCGCTGCTCGAGCTGCCGACCCTGGCCGCCAATCAACGCCGCACATACCAGGCCCTGCGTGAATTTCTGCTGAGCCCGGCATCCCAGAAGCTAGTCCTGAGCTACGGGTATCGCCCGGCTGACCTGAGTATGGCGCTCGATGGCCCAGATTCCCCGCTGACGGCGGCGAACGGCATAGATGCGAAACAGCCGCAAACGACGCTGCAAATGCCGCCCGCGGCCGTGGTAGAAGTGGTGCAGAATGTTTGGTACTATACCAAGCGTCTGACCAACGTCTTCCTGGTGGTTGACACTTCCGGCTCGATGCGCGGGCAGAAACTCGACGCGGCCAAGACTGCGCTCGGCGCCTTCCTGGCGCAGATCAAGGGCAATCAGGAACAGGTTGGGCTGGTGGAATTCAGCGGGCAGGTCAACAACGTGCTCGAATTGGATGAGCTAGGACGCACGCGCGACGCCTTGAATAACGCCATTGCGAACTTGAACGCCAATGGGGATACTGCGCTGTTGGACGCGGTGCGCACGGCCTACCGGCGCTTGCAAGAGCGCGGCGATCGCGAGCGAATCAATGCGATCGTCGCAATGACCGACGGGCGTGAAAATGCCTCCCAGGTCAGTCTGAATACCCTGGTGCGTGAGATTCAGCTCGGCAACCAGGGGGGCGTGCCTGTGGTGATTTTCTGCATTGCGTACGGCAGTGACGCTGATTATGATACGCTGCTCGCCATTGCCGAGGCGTCTGGCGGGCAGGTGCGCGAAGGCACTGAGCAGACGATTCGGGAGTTGTACAAGCTGCTGTCCAGCTATTTCTGAGTAGCCACTATGCCTGACCAGTCCATCAGCCAGAAAATCGAGCGCCAGGCCCGCCAGGCCATCCTGGAACATGCGTTGCTGCGCGTGGAAAATGCTCTGATCGTGGCCGGCGTCCTGTTAGCCACGTACTTCGTGCCAGAGCCGTTTCCCTGGTGGCCCGTGTGGGGCTGGGCCGCGTTGGGCCTTGTGGGTGTGGCCGGTTTGGTTGTGAGCAGCCTCACCGACCCTGAGCACAACCGTCAGGTGGTGGCCGATCTGTTCTTGCAGGAATTCACGACCGCCGGCATCAGCGATCGCACGATCAAGGGCAAGCTGGACCAGGCGCTCGATTATTTCCGGCGCATCCAGGCTGCTGTGCAGACGCAAAAGGGCGGGGTCATGCAGGATCGCCTGGGCGACACGGTGCGCCAGATCAACGATTGGCTGGCGAACATGTTTCAACTGGCCCGCCGCCTGGATGCCTATCGCCGCGATGAGGTCATCAAGCGTGACATGAAGTCCGTGCCGGCCGAAATTTCTAGCTACCGTCAACGCCTCAACCTGGAGCGCGACCCGTCGGTGCGGCAGCAGATGGAGGCCGCGATCAATGCGCGCATCACGCAAGGGGAGGCCCTGGACCGCCTGGAAAACATGATGGAAAAGGCCGAGTTCCAGTTGGAGCAATCGCTGGCCGCGCTCGGCACCATCTATCCACAAATCCAGTTGATTGGCGCACGCGATGTGGACAGCAGTCGCACGCAGCGCCTACAAGCGGATATCTCTGACCAGGTCAACACGCTCAACGACATGGTCTCCTCGATCAATGAAGTCTACGCGTACGATGCCGAACATGATGTCGGAACCCTGCGCGCGGCCCCGCCGGCGCGCAAGACGTCGGCGGCCGGTTGACGGGCCAGGCGTAGCGCTGCGGGCTGCGCCAACCCATCATGATAGCCCCGCGCCGTTGGAACCGCTATGAGATAACAGGAGTTTGCCATGCGCAACGTGATCTTGGTTTTGATCGTTCTGAGCCTTCTGCTCACCGGCTGCAACGCCAGCCCACAGCCGACGCGCGGGGAGGTGACGGTCTTTGTGGCCGTACCACTGTCTGGCTTTCAGGCCAATGGTGGGCAGACGGTTCTGGGCGGCGTGCGGCTGGCGGCCGCCGAGATTAACCGCCAGGGCGGTCTACTCGGTTACAAAGTCAATGTCGTTGGCTTGGATGATGAGTCCGATTCAGATGTGGCGCTTGCCGGCGCTCAGAAGGTCAAGGACGCGGTGGCATCCGGCCAAAAAGTAATCGGTGTGGTCGGTCACCTCAACAGTGGACAGACGCTGGCTGCGATGGAAGTGTATAAGGACATGTCGCTCGTCGTCATCACGCCCACCTCGTCCGAAACCTCGATCACGCAGAAGGGCTACCGCAACTTTTTCCGCGTCAATGCCAACGACACGGAGCAGGCTGCGGTGGACGCCGGGTTCCTGGTGAACAATCTGAAAGCGCGGAAGATTGTCGTCGTGCACAACGATACACCTTACGGTGTTGGCTTGCGTGACGAGATGAAAAAGGCTTTGGCCGCCGTTGGCGGCGAGGTTGTGTTGACGCTGCAGGTCAAGGAGGGTCAGCCGCGCTACCTGGATGAGGTCGCGCAAATCAAGGCGGCCAACCCGGACGCGATCTTCTACGCTGGTTATGAGATCGAAACGCCCTATCTGCGGGCCGACCTGATCGAAAATGGCGTGACCATACCGATGCTGGCCAGCGACGGCGCTTTTCTGGCGGCGACGATTGACGAAGCCAATGGTACGGCTGAGGGCATGTATGTCAGCGCGTTCGCCCCCAGCCCGCAGGTGGCAGGCGCATCCTGGATTCAGGCTTATCAGGCCGTGGAATCTCGCAACCCAGACACCTATTCCATCAATGGTTACAGCGCCATGGCCGTGCTGGCTGAGGGCGTCAAAAAGGCGAACTCGCTCGATTCCGCCAAAGTGGCGGATGCGATGCGCCAGATGGACTTCCGCGGCGTCATGGGGGATCTCCAATTTGACGCCCAAGGCGACGTCAAAAATCCCAAAGTCTTCATCTTCCAGGTCAAAGATAGTCAATTTGTACAAGTGGCGCCATGACGCACGCATCGGATGACGCCGGCGGCTCGCATGGCGCGCGCCCATAGGAGTGGGATGGACAAGCGAACAGACGAAAACCAAGACACCCGTGCCGTCGAATTGACGCCAGCGCAAAGAAGCCTGACCGTCAATCTGCGGCAGAAGCGCACGTTGTTGACGATTTGTGAATACTACCAGCGTCATGCGGCTGCAGCCGAGGCCGAAATCGGAGCCTGGTTGGATAACCTGGTTGATGCCCTGCGCGCTGAAATTGCAGATATCTCACGCCTGCTGCGCCTCTATGATGTGCCTCCAGCCGGCGTGTACGCGGCGCGCAGCCAGGTAGACGAGGCGCGTTACGTGAAGAGCCGAGAGGCGCGCCTGGCTCTTTTATTGGCCAGGACGCGGGCCACGGTGCGTTGGTATGAACACGAACTGGCGGCCGATCCTCCCAGTGATGTGGCCGAGCTGTGGACTGAATTCCTGGCCGCCGAGCAACAGCGTGTTCAGCAAATTGAGAGTATGCTCGCCGAGGTTCAACCCGCGGCCGCCTGAGCATGAATGTCAGACAGAAACCAGGTTCTTGAGGATCAGCGACTCACCGAACCTGGTTTCTTTTGTGGGGAGAACTCGCCGTGAACAAGCTCGGATTCTACATTGAAAACAGCACGGTGCCATTCATTCGAGACGCCCTGGCCTCAGTCAAACCACCGGTCATTCTGTTTCACGCCGGCGACCGCGGCCTGCTGCGTGAGATTCGCACCAGTCTTTCGCCAAACTCCTTTATCATTGGGCGTCTGTTTGTGCCGCTGGACGAACAGGTGCGCTGGCTGGACGCTGCGGACCCCGACGCGGCGGGCGTCGCTTACGCCAATCGCATCCTGGAGTATGATTTTGGCTATGCCACCGAGCGCGCGGCCGGCCGGCTGCTGATTGATGCCTGGATGGGGCCAAACGAAACCCTCCCTGGCCCGGCTTCTTTCAAGAATTATCAACTGGGCACTCCCCTGGATCGTTATCCGGAATTTGCCGAGTTCTTTCAGCGCCGCAGTCAGTCGCTTGACCGTTTCCAGGCGGCCTTTCGCGCACGCCTGCAAACGGCTGGCTGTGAGGCCGTGGCATTCAACTTTGGCGCTGGCAACTACATTGACGCCTCGCACTATCTCGATTGGTTTCCACGCACGTTAGAATCCTACCGCTATCTTGGTTTTCACGAGTATGGCTGGCCGACTCTCATGCCGCGCGCCGGCGCTTCCAGCGCAGCGCTGCTCTATCGCGAGGCCATGCGCGGCATCTGTCAACGTTACAACAACCGTCATACCGCCATTATCACCGAGGCTGGCCTGGCGCGCATGTACAAAATCCTCGACGGCGGCGATGTGGGCTGGCTGTATCCACCCGATTCGGTGACGGAAGATTCCTACTGGGAATCGCTAGACTGGTACAACGACCAGATGTGCCGTGACGCCTATGTCCTGGGGGCGTGCCTCTACCAGGTGGGCCATGCCGGGCGTTGGGAAACGTTCCGCCACCTGGGCGTGGACAATCAGCAGCGGCCGATTACGATCAGCAATCGGATCGCTGCGTTGAAAGACCGCGCCGCCCCGCCGCTCAACCCGGACTGCACCACACCCGTCGAGTACCCGGCCGATGAATGGCGCGCCAGCCCCGGGCCGGTGGCGCGTCCCGCCTGGACGGACGTTCACACCTTGCTTTTGCGGAGCCCTGCGGCTCGTTATCCGATGCGTCCGTGGAATGCGAACAAGCGCCTGATCATTCACCACACCGTCACCGCGGGCGACATCACGCCAGACCTCATCGCGCGCGCGCAGGTGCAGCAGGGCAAACCAGGCATCACCTACCATTTCGTGATCCAGGCTGGCGGCGCTATCTATCAGACGAACACCCTGCGCACCGCGGCCGCGCATACCGGCGTGGACGCAGTCAACGCAGACAGCATCGGTGTGGCGCTGGCCGGCGATTTTACCGCAGCCCCGCCTTCGGCCAACCAGATGACCAGCGCAGCCAAACTGTGCGCTTTCCTACTGCAGGAATTCGGCCTGGCCCCCACGGCGATCAGCGGTCGCAGTGAAGTGGAGCCCGGTAATGCTTCGCCAGGCGCGCAATGGCTCCAAGGCGCGGCTTGGAAGGAAACCCTGCTCGCCCAGGTGCGCAGCCTGATCCCGCCGACCCCGCCTACCTGCGAAGAACAGCTGGCGCAGGCGCGCACAGACCTGGCGCAGGCGCGCAACGCGGCGGCGGCCGCGTTGGACAGAGCACAGCGCGCCGAAGCCCAGGCGGCTCAGGTGCCAGGGTTGACAGCCGATGTGGCGCGGTTGCAAGCCGACAATCAGACGCTGCGCGCGCAACTGGCGGATGGCGAATTGGCCTTGACCCAATACCAGGTGCAGGTGGCCGATTTACAGGACTTGACTACCGACCTGCGCCGACACACGTCAGATCAGCAGGCAACGATCAGCGCCCTGCAAGCCCAGGTCGCTGATTTGCAGCGGCAGCTGGCTGATTGCCAGGCTGGACTGCCCGGCGGAGGCGAACCGCCTGGTGGAGGCGAACCGCCTGGTGGAGGCGAACCGCCTGGCGGAGGCGAACCGCCCGGCGGAGGCGAACCGCCCGGCGGAGGCGAACCGCCCGGCGGAGGCGAACCGCCCGGCGGAGGCGAACCGCCCGGCGGAGGCGAACCGCCGCGCATCGCGCGGCCTGACTTGCAGGACGTTAGTGCGCAGCTGCCCCATCATACAACCGCGCGATACGACTCGCGTGCGCTGGACACCATCAGGCGTGTGGTGATTCATCACACGGTGACGCGCGACAACGTGACGGCGGAGCGCATTGCGCAGGTACAGGTCGGGCAGGGACGCGCCGGCATCACCTATCACTTTCTGATCGTCGGAGATGGCACGATTTACCAGACGAACGCGCTGGAAACCGTAAGCGAACAAACGGTGACGCCGGCCGTCAACCTGGATGGGGTGGGGGTGGCGTTTGCAGGCAATTTCACCGATGTGCCGCCAACTACTGCGCAGATCAACAGCGGCGCACGCCTGATTGCCTGGCTGCTGCAAGAGTTAAAACTGACAACCGACGCCGTTGTGGGTCGCAGCGAGTTGGAAAGCGTCGGATCGCCGGGGAAACAGTGGCTTCTGGGTGCGCGTTGGAAGGAAATCTTACTGCAAGCTATGCAGCGGCTTTGATATAATACAGTCGCACCATCGTTCGTGCGGCTGTATCGTGTATCGGATTCCCGCGCATGACCCACTACCATCACATGCTGCGGATCAATGACTAGGAGCCTGTCCATGCAACCAACCCTCGACGGAGCCATCCATATTCGCCCCATGGGCGACGATCTCGTAACGACGCTGTGCCTGCATCATGGCCCGTTGGCCATGGCTCAGTTGCGCCAGCCTGCCGATGACCAGGTTGATGGGCGTTTGCTTCAGCATCCGTGGCCGGAAACGTTGTTCGATGAAGTCGCGCCGCGCTTGGGGCAGAGCCTGGTCTGCCCGCCAGGCGCTTCGACCGAACGTCGCGAATTCCTGCGTGAGGTGATTCGCCGCTACGGCACATGCGCCATTCAGGCGTGGCACCATGACAAGATCGTTGGCGTCATTCGCTTTTTCCCAAGCGCGCTGATGATGCGCCTGGGGCGCCACTCGGACTCCATGCGCTCGAGCTGGTTCTGGCCGGCCGTTGACGCAGATGACCCTGCGAACACCCTGTTCATTCAGTGCATCGAGATGGGCGCGCCAACATTCCAGAGTGGTTTGCTGGTTTTGCCTGACGAAAGCAGCGGGGATGCGACGGACTTCCAGCGCCGCGGCATTGGAACATCGCTCGTGAAGGCATTGATCGCCTGGGCTGCCGAGCGCGGCTGGGCGCGCTTGCAGGTGGGGGCAGGACAAGATCTGGACATCATCTATGGCCTGGTTGGCACCGGCGGCCGCACCTTCTGGGAAAAACTGGGCTTCCGCGCGCACAAGGAACTGCCGATCCTGCCCTGGACAACGTCTGAGCTGCCGGTGCTCTCGTACCAGGCCAGTAAGGCGCGCATGAGTCTTGATGATGCGCAGCGGCAATGGTTGATGGTGCTCGACTTACCATAGAAGCAAAAGAGGCGGGTTGAAAAACCCGCCTCTTCGTTGAAACTTGATGGTGTGGTGTCAGGGCGTCAATCTACGACGGATGGTCCGTCCCAGCGCATGGCTCGGATGGGGACGCGGGTCAGCCAGCGCACCAGGGTGTTCCCCAAAATCCACTTCACGCGTAGAACCCACGGAATCTCGCGCACGCCGACCACGCGAAAGCCGAACCGTTCATAGAAGCTGACCCGGTAGGCGGGGCACTCCAGGAAGATCGGCGGAACGCTTTGCCTCAGGATCGTGCGCATCAACGCGCCGCCCACGCCGCGTTTGCGGTAGGACGACCGCACCACCATGCTGCCCAATTCACGCAGCCCCGGATAAGGCCTGATTTGGACACATCCCACCACCTCTCCATTGACTTCAGCCAGCAAAAAGTTTTGCCAGTGCAGATTGGTAGGGTCCAGCCGCGCGCTGGCGACCAGGCGTCTGATCAGCGCCTGCTCATCTGCGCGCGCCTGGCGCACCTGCAGCGCCGCGCTGAGCGGTTCAGTGGTGGGTGACATGGCCGTGCGCTACTGGCTCTTCTGCTTGTATTCATCCACAAGGCTGCGCCGCAGCACCTTGCCCACCATCGTCTTGGGCAGCGTTTCGCGGAACTCGATGCGCGAGGGCACCTTGTAGGCGGCCATGCGTTCTTTGCAGAAGGCGCGGATATCGTCCACGGTTGCGGCCATGCCGGGCTTGAGCACAATCCAGGCCGCCACGGCTTCGCCCTTGTAGGCGTCAGGAATGCCGGCCACAGCCACTTCTTGCACGGCCGGATGCTGACTGACCACTTCTTCGACCTCGCGCGGCCATACCTGGTAGCCGCTCGGTTTGATCAGATCCTTCTTGCGATCCACAATGAAGACGTAACCGTCCTCATCCAGGTAGCCCAAGTCGCCCGTGTGCAGCCAGCGAATCCCGTCGTGCGTCTGCACCATTTCGGCCGTGGCGTCGGGTCGCGCCCAGTAGCCTTTCATGATTTGCGGCGCGTTGAGCAGGATTTCGCCGACCTCGCCCGCCGGCAGGCTGCCCTCGCCTGTGAGCGCATCGGCAATGCGAACGGAGACATCAGACACCGGCATGCCGACCGAGCCGAGCTTGAAAGCGCCCTTGTAGGGGTTGATGCAGCAGGCCATCATAGCTTCGGTCAGGCTGTAGCCCTCCACGATGCGGCCGCCGGTCAGCTTCTCGAAGGCCGTCTTGGTTTCAGCCAACAACGGCGCCGCACCCGAGATGCAGGCCTTCATGGAATGGAAATCAATCTTGCCTTCTTTGACTTCGGGGTTGTTGAGCAACGCGATATAGAGCGTGGGCACGCCGATGAAGAAGGCTGGCTTGGTCTTGCCAATGGTTTCGGCCAAGTCTTTGATGTCGCGCGGGTCGGGTACGAGCGCCAGCGGGAAGTGCCCGTACAGGCTCGTGCTCAGGGCGCCGCCATTGCCGAAGACGTGAAAGAGCGGCAGCGGCAGACAGAAATAGCTTTGCCAGTCCTCCAACGCATCCTTGAACCACGTGCGAATCTGCTTGCCCGCAGCGTAGAGACCCGCATGGGTGCCAATCGCCACTTTGGGAATGCCCGTGGTGCCGCCGGTGCCCAGGAGCAGGGCGTCATCATCCGGCGAAATGGGCACGTTGGGTTTCGGCTTGCCGGCTTGCGGGGTTAGCAGGTCCGGCAGATAGTGGTCGCCGGCTGCCAGGGCCACCTGGTGGCCTCCCTTCTTCTCGCGGAAGGCGATGAAGAGCAGGCGCAGCACAAAAGGCAGATACTCGCGCACGCGTGTGGCAACCACATATTCCAGCTTTGTCTTGGCTTGCAGGGCCTTGATGCGCTCGTAGAACGGCGTCATCACCAACATCACGCGCGCGCCGCTGGTATTGAGCAGCTCTTCCAGTTCGCGCTCCGTGTACAGGGGATTCAGCGGTGCATAAACCGCGCCCGCCTTCCAACAGCCCAACTGTGCGATGACCGCCTGGGGCGAATTGACCAGCACAGAAGAAACCGGCTCGCCTTTCTTGACCCCCATCGCCACCAGCGCGTTGGCGAACTGATTGCTCAGTTCGTCCACTTGGCGCCATGTCAGCGTCGTGCCCTTGAACCAGACCGCCGCGGCTTCTGGGCGCTGCTTGACCGCCTCATCCAGCTTTTCCAACAGAGTGCCGGAGTAGGGGGCTACCGTTGCCGGGATGCCCTCATCATAATGCGCCAACCAGGGTTTCTCGTCCATGTTGCCTCCTAAAGTGATTATACTTATCCAGACCCCTGTTGGGGCCGAGAATTGTTGAGCAGCCGCCTGACCAGTGAGGCGGGCACCTCCTGCCACTGACCAGGCTGCAAATCTCCGATGGTGAATGGCCCAATGCTGATACGCACCAGGCGTAAGGTTGGAAAGCCCACAGCCGCTGTCATCTTGCGCACCTGCCGATTGCGCCCTTCCGTCAGCACTAAGCGCAGCCAGGCCGTGGGCACCGACTGACGAAACCGAATCGGTGCGCTGCGTTCCCACAGCGCGGGCGGGGCGCTGAGCAATTCAACCTGCGCCGGCAAGGTGGTCTGGCCTTCGATGACCACGCCCTGGCGCAGACGGGCCAGGGCTGCCTCGTCGGGAATTCGTTCCACCTGCGCCAGGTAAGTCTTGGGCTGCTTGAATGATGGCTGGGCCAGGCGATGAATCAATCCGCCATCGTTGGTCAGCAGCAGCAGCCCTTCGCTGTCTGCATCCAGCCGCCCGGCCGCGTACATGTCGGTCACCGGAAACAACCCGGCGAGCGTCGGTCGGGCAGCCGCATCCGTGAATTGACACAGCACGCCGTACGGTTTATTCAGGAGAAAATAGCGTGCGCCGCGCCTCACTTCTGGCGCAGTTTGGGTGAATCGAACCACAGTCCGCTGATGAGATGATCCGGCGTCCCATCGTTGAATACCACACGCACGGTCACGCCGTCTTCGTTGGCGAATTTTGCCGTATAGGTGACTCGCATATAGGCGCCGGTATCTTCGACCAGGCTCACCTCGCGTGTCTGATACGCGCCCAGTTTACCGCCGATGCTGCTGAGCATGTCCTGGAACGCCTTCTCGGTGATAGCCTTCTTCATCTGCTCATCGAAGTTGAGCGCAAAGCGGGCGTAATTGGCTTCGTTCATGCCGGCTAACAGGTTATCGGTCATCGGCTCGCTGTAGGTCAGGACCGCATCCCGTTCCTTGCCGCTCAAGGTCACGACCTGCGCACCGCCACAGGCGCTCAGCATGAGCGCTGCTCCGAGTAGTACCAGCAGCCAGACCCGTCTTCCACTCACACCAAACAACACACTTCACCCCCTTTTGTCATCAATGCTTGCGATGTCCTTTTCTGATTACTCCGCGTAGTGATAGAAGCCTTCGCTCGTTTTGCGCCCCAGCTTGCCAGCCTGGACCATCTTGCGCAGCAGGATCGGCGCTCGATAGCGGGCATCACGATAGTTTTCGAACAGGGCGTCGAGCACGTTGAGCATCACATCCAGGCCAACCAGGTCCGCCAACTGCAGCGGCCCCATGGGGAAGTTGTAGCCCAGGCGCATGGCCTTGTCCAGTGCATCACGTTCCGCCACTCCTTCTTGCAGCGCGAAGATCGCTTCCGCCACATACATCAGCCCCACGCGTGTCGTGATGAAGCCGGGATAGTCCTTGACGATGACCGGGTCCTTACCTGCCTGGCGCGCAAACGCCTCCACCGTTGCAACCGTTTCTGGCGCAGTATCCAGGCCAGGGATGATTTCGACGAGGGTCATCAACGCCGGGGGATTGAAGAAATGAATGCCGATCGCGCGGTCGCGATGGCCGAGGACACTGGCTAACTCCGTAATCGGCAGTGAGCTGGTGTTGCTGCCGATGATCGTGGTGGGTTCAACCAGCGTTTCAATCTGGCGAAACAAGTCTTGTTTGAGTGTAATCTGTTCTGGCGCAGCCTCGATCACGAGATCAGCGCCGCGCGCCGCATCGGCCAGGTTGTCATGATAGGATAGACAGGCCAGGGCCGCGTCGGCCGCAGCCTGGGTCAGACGCTGTTTGCTGACAGCACGGCTGAGCGCCTGCGCATGGTAGGCTTGGGCCTTATGCAGCGAGGACGCCAGCGGGTCATACTGACGCGTCTCCAGTCCGGCCAATGCGCTGATGTAGGCAATACCACTTCCCATTGTCCCAGCGCCCAACACCGCGCTTGTGCGCAGCCACAGCGCCTCAGTTGTGGACTTGATCATGGCCCCATTTCCTCCCTGCACATGAAGGCACCCTTGCCCCATGCCACCGACGAGGTGTATTTTATTTCTGTAGTCTTATTGTACACAGATTTGCGTAATCAAGCAACCTGTCACGTCACAGCGCGTCATGAACGCCGCGGCGAGCTGAAGCGGCCGATGGGCATGGGCGGGCAGACACAACGTTGACTGAAACGCGTTCTGCCGCTACAATGCAGGCCTTGTCCCCCATCCGCTCGATCTTGGGAGCCGGCGATGTGGAACAAACTGCTGGTCATGCTCAAAGCTGACTGGGGCGTGATGCTCGAATATCGGGTCATGATTCTGATCTGGATGACCTCGGGCTTCCTGCCCCTGATCATGATGGGACTGTGGAGCGCGCTGGCCGCCCGCGGCCCGATTGGCGGCTATAGCCAGGCCGATTTTGTCGCCTACTATGTGGTTGCTCTCTTTGTTCGCCAGATGACGGCCGTTTGGGTGAGCTGGGAATTGGATCGGCAAATTCGTCTGGGCGAGCTGTCGCCCTTCCTGCTGCGCCCTATGCACCCCATCTATCACCACATGACAGAAAATCTGGCCGACAAGGGCATCCGCTTGCTCGTCATGGGGCCGCCGCTGTTGATCTTCATCGCCGCGGTTCCCAGCTTTCGCGCTTATCTGACGCCTTTCTCTATCATTGCCTTCCTGATTGCGTTGGCCGGCGCCTGGGCGTTGGTCTTCCTCTCCATGTTCGCCTGCGGCTTGCTGGCGTTCTGGACTTCGCAGGTATCCGCCATTGGCGACTTCTGGTACGGCGTGCGGATGCTTTTGAGCGGCATCATTGCGCCGCTCAGTTTCTTCCCGCCGGCCGTCGCCGCGGCGGCTTCGGTGCTGCCGTTTCGCTTCATGCTCTCCTTTCCGGCCGAGATTCTGCTGGGCAAGCTGGGCGGCGAAGCCCTGGCGACTGGTTTTGCGTTGATGGCCGCCTGGGTGGCGCTCTTCGCGCTGCTGGTGGCCTGGCTGTGGCGCGTGGGCGTGCGCAACTACAGCGCCGCCGGAGCGTGAGCGATGTACTATCTCAAGTTGCTCAAAGCCTTTTACCGGAACGCCATTCTCGTGGAATTGGAATACCGGGTCAATTTCTTGATCAACGTGTTCATGACTGCCTTTTGGTTCGCATGGACATTGGTCAGTGTGCGCATTTTCTACCGTTTCACCGATACCATCGGCGGCTGGACTTACCCCGAGGCGCTGCTCGTGATTGGCCTCTTCTCCTGCGCCAACGCCGTGATTTGGGGCCTTGTGCGCCCCAATGTGGAGAAATTAGTGGAAGGCATCCGCAGCGGCACGTTTGACTTTGTGCTGATGAAGCCGGTCAACAGCCAGTTCATCGCCAGCCTGCGCCACCTGGTCATCTGGCAGTTTTCCAACCTCGCGCTCGGCATCGCCGTGCTCTTCATTGCCTCGCCCCAGCTCAACCGTTCGATTTCTGCTGGCAGTTGGCTGTTGTTTGCCCTCCTGCTCGTGTGCGGCCTGGTGATCGTCTACAGCATCGGCCTGGCGGTGGTTTCGATCGCGTTTTGGGCGGTGCGTATTGACAACATGATCGAGCTGTTCAACTCGGTTTTCGAGACCGCGCGCTACCCCGTGGATGCTTTCCCTGGCTGGGCGCGCGGTCTGTTGACGTTTGTGGTCCCGGTTGCCTTTATCACCACGGTACCAGCCGCCGTGGTGATTGGTAAACTCACGATCTGGTGGGGCGGCGCCGCCGTCGTGTTGGCAGTGGGCAGCCTGGTTTTCTCCAGTGCCATTTGGAGCTATGCGGTCAAGCACTATGCCAGCGCCAGTTCCTGAGCGCAGTCCTCAACCACACCGCGCCGAGGCAACCTCATGATCCTAAGCCCGTCATTGTGGCAAAAACACATTGCCATCACCCAAGAGCATGGTTCGTGGGTGTTTCTATTTAGTCCTCTGCTGATCGGACTGGCGGCCAGCGGCCGCTGGACGGCTGCTTCGACCTGGCTGATCGTGGCTGCGCTGGCCGCGTTTTTGGTGCGCCAACCGTTGACGGTGCTCGTCAAGGTGTGGAGCAAACGCCGCGGGCCACAAGATGTGGCGCCGGCTGTTTTTTGGGTCGCCGTGTATGGCTTGCTCGGTTCGATTGGGCTGTGGGGACTCTGGCGGCATGGCCAGGCGCAGTTGGCTGTTCTTGCCCTGCCTGGCCTGCCCGTTTTTTTGTGGCATCTGATCCTGGTCGCGCGTCGTGCGGAGAGGCGTCAAATCGGTGTTGAAATCGTCGCCAGCGGTGTGCTGGCGCTGGCGGCCCCGGCCGCCTTCTGGATCGGCCAGGGGACGCAGGACCCGATGGGCTGGTGGCTCTGGGCGTTGACGTGGTTTCAGTCCGCGGCATCCATTGTCTATGCCGCCCTGCGCCTGGAGCAGCGCCCCTGGAAGACGCTGCCCTCCGTAAGTCAGCGCCTGCGTGTCGCCGCCCGCGCCCTGGCCTACACGTGGTTCAACCTGGCGGCCGTCATCGTGTTGGCTTGGCGCGGCGTGCTGCCAGCCTGGCTGCCGCTGCCCTTTGTGCTGCAGGCCGCGGAAACGGTCTATGGCGCACTGCGGCCCGCGGCTGGCCTCAAGCCGGCGCGTGTCGGTGTGCGCCAATTGATTGTGAGCACGCTTTTCACCTTGCTTTTCATTGCGGCCTGGCGTTTGTCCCCGGACCTTCCGTAGGCCGCGCGGCCAAACGTCAGGCCGCGGATTGGCCGCTCAATGACCCGCGTTCGGCAAATCGCGGCGATGCCCCTGCGGCGCGGGATTCAGGCCTTCAACCTCGGTGCGCTCGCTGCTCAACTGACTGACCTGGCCTTGCAGCGCGCCAAAAACATAGTCGAGGCTCTGCGTGGCCGTGGCGGGGTCCATGCCTGTGCGCTGCGCCAATTCATTGGCCAAACCTGACCGCTTCAGATAGCCCGGTTCAATGCGTGCGCCTTGCTGGAACATCTCGCGCAGCGATCCGCTGTCCGGCCGGGTCGGCTTGCGCGGCCGGCTGGCGCCTGTTTGCGGCGCGGAGACGGCTGGCTGACGTTTGCGTGACGGGGCAGCGCTAACCGTTGCGCTGCCTCCGCTCAGCAGTTTCTCCAACACAAAAGCAACGACGGTCTGTGCCATGGCTGGAGGGAGGCCAAGCTTGGCAGCCAGGCCTTCGATGATGCCTGCAAACTCCTGGCGACCGCCCAAGACCTGGATGAGGGTTTGCATCAAGCCACCCGCGCCTGCTCCGCCGGTTACGGCGCCCGGCGTCTGCGAAACGCCCGGCCTGGCCCCGGCGCCGCCGAGCAGGCCGCCGAGAATATCTTCCAGCCCACCGCTGCCGCCTGGCTGCTGGGCCGCTCCGGCGCCGCCGAGCAGGCCGCCGAGAATATCTTCCAGCCCACCGCCGCCGCCTGGCTGTTGGGCTGCCCCGGCGCCGCCGAGCAAGCCGCCGAGAATATCTTCTAGCCCGCCGCCGCCTGGCTGCTGCGCGGCGCCTGCCCCGCCGCCGCCGAGCAACGCGCCGAGAATCCCCGCCAGGGGGTCATCGCCGGTTGCTGCCTGGGCCGGCTGCTGGCCGCCAGGCGTCATCATAGCCTTGAGAAGGTCGTTAATGTTCATGACAGAATCTCCTTTGGTTCACGTGCTGATAATCATACCAGCATTAGCTACCAGGTGCAATTCCGTACAGCCAGGGAGTGCATTTCAACTGCGGGCAGATCGGGCGATTGAGATCGTTGATCGCGGCGGCTGGGAGTGCAAAAAAAGCGAATCGGCGCGATAATAGAAACAACAGTCTGATCGCCCCCACACGACCATGAGGAGTAAGGCTATGGCATCATCATCCACCATCGAGCTCGCAGCGGCTGAGGTGCGGCGCGCGTTGGCGAGTTACCCACCGTTCCGACACGCCGCCGCCGGGATTGCCGTCAAGACGAGTGCAGACGGTATTGAATTGCACGGCTTTGTGCGCAGCGAGGCTGTGGCCAACAGCGCGCTGGCCCTGGCGCGCGCCGTGGCTGGCCAGGTCGCAGTGACGAACAAGCTCGTTGCTGACAACATCTTAGAGGCCAAAGCTGCGCAGCGCCTGGCCGCTGACTCGCGCACGGCGGCGTATCCCGTGCGTGTGAACGCGTACCTGGGATATGTCACGCTGGTGGGCGTTCTGCCGGCTGCGCTGCGCAAGACAGCCCAGGACATCGTGCAGGGCATTCCAGGCGTGCGCGGCGTGGAGGAAGAGGCAATGTCTCTCAGCCCGGCAGAACAGCCCGTCGCCAGCCTGTTCAGCGCGCTATCTTCGCCTGCCTGATTTCGTCTCCCTCCGTCCGCCGCCAGGCCAGAACGCTCATACCATGGTTTCTGGTCTGGCGGTTTGCTTTGCCATCTCTGCGCGTTCGTTCCGCTGGGCGTTATTCTCCAACACTTTTCTAACGCTGATCTTATCGCTCTCTAACACTTGCCTGGCATCATGGGCCGTAGTGAAGCGAAAACGATAGCTCAGCTGTGATGGTACGTGAAAGCGATGCGCCATAGCCACGCGGCGAACATGACGAGTAATGACCAAACAGATGGAGGCGAAACATGGCAAATGTAACCAAGTGGGAGCCGCAGCGCAACATGATGTCGCTGCGCTCAGCGATTGATCGTTTGATGGAAGACAGCTTTGTGCGCCCATTTGCGAGTTGGCCGTTTGCGCACGAAGGCGTCAACAGCCTGACCGTTGACATGGTTGAAACCGATAGCGAGATCGTAGTCAAGGCCGCGGTGCCGGGGGTCAAGCCTGAGGAGTTGGATATTTCGGTGTCTGGTGATCTCCTCACGATCAAGGGCGAAACCAAAGAAGACCGAGAGGAGAAGGAGACCAATTTCCACTATCGTGAGTGGAAGTACGGCTCGTTCCAGCGCTCCCTGGCGCTGCCGGCCAGCGTTGATGTGGACAAGGCAACGGCCGAGTTCGAGAACGGCGTGCTCTTGCTCAAGCTGCCGAAGGCGGCTTCGGCCAAGCAGACCAGGTTGCAGATCAACAAGAAGTCATAACACAAGCAGCCAGTTGTAACGAATCATCATTTGAAGAACAAGCGGAGGATAAAAATGGCAAGAGTTATTGCACGTTGGGACCCATTTCGTGACGCGGTGACGCTGAGGGACGCGATGGATCGCCTGTTGGAAGAAAGCTTCGTACGGCCAGCTTGGGCTGGCAATGGCGAGCGCGAGCACGCGCTGCGCCTGCCGGTAGACGCGTACACGACAGAGAATGAAGTGATCATCCTGGCGTCTGTGCCGGGCGTCAAGCCGGAAGATGTCGAGATCACGATCGAGGGCGACACCCTGACCATTCGCGGCGAGATGGTTGCGCCGCCGGAGAACGTCAACTACGTCATGCAGGAGCGAGGCTACGGTCGTTTTGGTCGGACGTTGACGTTGAATGTGCCGGTGCAGGCTGACAAGGCCAATGCCGAATTCGAGAATGGCGTTTTGACCCTGACCATCCCGAAGGCGGAAGCGATCCGCCCGCGCAGCATCAAGGTAACGGCCAAGTAAACAGACTGTATCCATGAGACTGCTCGTGGTCATGCACAGAAGTTAAGCAAAACGGAGGGCATCCAGCCCTCCGTTTCTGTTATCTGACAAAACTGACATCGGGTCGGGCGCGAGGTTCATGCACGCTTAATGTTGCTGTGCTATCCTGGGCGCATACTATGGGGTTATTTATGCTCAAACCGAATAGAGTCACGCTCTTGCTCCTCGCCCTCATCACGTTGACTGCCTTGACGGCCGCCTTCTCGCGTGTGTCGGCTGCCCGTCGTTCTGAGCCTACCGATCCGCCGCTTCCCGCTGCCGCGCTGCCCGCGGCGCAAGCCCTGCATCCGGGCATCTACGCCTTCGAAGATTTCGGCCATCTCGACCCGCGGCGCTTTCCGATCAAAGGCAGCAACATCATTTTTGAATGGAAGTATCTCAACCCGGCGCCTGGCGTTTATGATTGGAGCCAGATTGACGCCTGGCTGCAGACCGAAGCTGCCTGGGGTCTGCCTGGCGGCATGGGAATCACCACCTATTCGGGCATTTGCTGCGGCGGCAACATGGCGCCGCACTGGGTCTATTCCGAACACCCCAGCGCCCGCTTGACCTGCGACGAAGGCTGGATCATTCCCAAGACTTGGGACGCGGCTTACCAGGCCGCGTACGCCCAGTTCATCCAGGCGCTGGCCGCGCGCTACGATGGTGATCCACGGCTGGCCTGGGTGGAAATGGGCGTGGGCACGTTCGGCGAAACACATCCGACCGATGCCGATTTCCAGTCCTGCGCGGTCAGCGCTGGCTTGACCTCTGATCTGTGGATACAAACGGTTGAGTCCATCACCGACATTTATCTGAACGCGTTTCAGCGCACGCCGCTGCTCTTGCAGATGGCCTCTGTATTTCAACATGACACGGAGCGGCGGCAGTTCGCTGACTATGCCGCCAGCCGCGGCGTTGGCCTCAAGCACAACGGCCTTCTGCCCGATAACGACGGCGTGGCTTATGACGACCCCTCCTACAGCTTCTACCAGGCGGGCGCGTTCGACCTGATGAGAAAATGGGGCGATCGCGTGCCCATCGGTTGGGAGAGCTATGATTACCTGCTCACCGGCTTGACCGGCACCACCTGGGGCATCTACAACGGCCTGGACAAACACGCCGATTACATGGTGTTGGCAAGCGACATCACCACCGATGCCAGCCGCCGGCCTCTGCTTGATTTTGCCAATGCCCACCTGGGCCGCAGCCTGCTGGACACGCCGAGCGTGTGGACGGCGCTGCGAGAGACGGAACGCACCTGGTTTCCCGATCGCGGCAACTACGAATTCTGGTTGTGGCAAAATGATCAGGCGCCAGGGGGACGCAGCGTGCCCCTCTGGAATGTCGGCTCATCGCCCCAGGGCCGCTTTACACGCCGCACCGATGCGCCGGCCAATCCCTATCTTTACTTCGACATCGCCGACGGCTACGTCGCCCTACACCACGGCGAAACGCTGGACATCAGCATTACCTACCTGGATCAAGGCGCCGATACCTGGGAACTGGAATACCCCACGGCCGCGACGCTTTACCAGGGCGCGGGGCTGGTGCAAAAAACCAACACCTCCACCTGGAAAACAGTCACCTTTACGGCGACAGGCGCGCAGTTCAACAACCAACAGCCTGGCGGCGGCGACCATGCCGGCAGCGATTTTCGTCTGCACAGCCGCGGCGATGGCAACGAGATCATCCATTTCGTGCAGGTGCAGCCGCACAGCGCCGTGGCGCCGCCCCAGACGGTGATGCTCACGCTGCAGCAGGGCCGCCCGCTGGACAACGGCCAGCCTTACGCGGGCGCACGCGACGCCGCGCTCAGCGCGGCCTTCCCCACGCGCAACTTCGGCGCCAATGACGTGCTGGGTGTGCGCGGCAATAACCAGGGCGTTTCCCTGGTGACCTTCGATCTTGATCTGCTGCCCAAAGATGCGCCGGTGGTGGTGGCGACGTTACGCCTGTACGTGGCCGGACGCACCGCTCCCGGCGAATTGGCGTTGAGCGCGGCGCGCCTGCTGCGTCCCTGGTCTGCTTCCTATGCAACCTGGCAGCAGGCGGCTGCCAGCTCGTCCTGGACAGAGCCAGGCGCCGGAGGATTGGGGAGCGATCGCCGCGCTTCGCTGGATGATCTCAGCCCGGCCGGCGACGCCGGCACGTGGGTTGAACTGGATGTCACGGACGCGGTGCGCGCCTGGCAGGCTGATCCATTGACCAATCGCGGCCTGGCGCTGTTTACCGCAGACAGTAGCGTGACCCAGGTCAATTTTGCCAGCGCGGAATGGCCCCAGGCGGCGCAGCGACCTCAACTGGTGATCCGCTACGTGCTGCCCGACGGCGCGCTGACGCCCACGCCTTCGCCAACGGCCACCCCGACCAGTGTCAACGTGACGCCGACGCCGATCCCGACGCCGACGCCCCGCGTGCGTACGCTGCAGCAAGGCCTCGGCGGCTACAGCGGCGTGATTGACACCTACATCAGCAATTGGAGCCCCAACGGTATTTTTGAGGGGCAGACCAAGCTGTCGGTGCGCCATCCCGATGAGTTTGCGGCTTTGATCTACTTCGACCTGGCCGGCCAACTGCCAGCCAACGCGCTGGTGCGTAAGGCGGACCTGAAGCTCTTTTCCACGGCCGCCACGGTAGACGCGGGGTTCTACCTGCGCGCATTCGATCTTTACCGCGATTGGACTGCCTGGCAGGTGACGTGGCTGCAGGCGCGCAATGGCTCGCCCTGGGGTGTGCCGGGCGCCAATGACACCAGCACCGATCGGTCGCCAGATGCGGAAGATTGGGGACACGTCTTTGGCGCCAACGCCTGGGCGCGTTTGGAATTGACCCAAATCGTGCAGCGTTGGGTGCAAAATGCGGGCAGCAATCGGGGCCTGGTGTTGAAAGCCTATGCCAATCGCAATGTGCAGTACGATTTTGCCAGCAGCGAATGGCCCGACATCACGTATCGGCCGTCGCTGCGCATTGAATATCTCCTGCCTGGGGACATTCCGACCCAAACGCCCACGGCCACCGCCTGCGTGGGCTGTACGCCGACGCCAACGGCCACGCGTACGCCAACCGCGACGGCCACACAAACGCCCACGCGCACGCCGACGCCTGGCCCAACCGCCACCCTCACGCCCACGCCAACCGTTGGTGCGACAGCTACGCCGACGCTGACGCCAACGTCAACTCCCACACTGACCTTGACGCCCACGCGCACACCAACATCCACAGTCGCGCCCACAGTGACACCGCAGCCGACGGCGACGCTCACGACGGTCGTGCTTCAGCAGGGGCAGGGCAGTTACAGCGGCGCGCGTGACGCCACCCTGCACAGTTGGTATCCTACGACCAACTTTGGCGCAGAGCCGGTGCTCATCTTGCGCACAAGCGCCGGCGCGCACACGGCGCTGCGCTTTGACCTGGGCGGCCTGGCCGGGTTCAACGCCGCCTCTGAGATTATCAGCGCGCGCCTGGAGCTGTACGCAGTCAGCCAGAGCAACAGCGCGCCGCAAACCCTGATGGCCTTTACGCTCCTGCGGAGTTGGGACGAAGACGCGATCACCTGGTTGCGGCCGCGCAGCGGTGAAGCCTGGCAGGCGCCGGGCGCGGCCGGCGCGGCTGACCGCAGCGCCACAGCTGTGGCCGCGGCGCAGACGGCCGGCGTCGGCGCCTGGGTCTCCCTGGACCTGACAACGGCGGTCGCGCAATGGGCAGTGAACCCCGTGGGCAATGCTGGTGTGCTGATCACAGCCAGCGGTGGAACCCAGGTGGAATGGGCCTTTGCCAGCGCCCAGGCCGCGACGGCTGCTCAGCGGCCCAAACTAACGATCACGTATCGCCCACGCGTGGCGGCGCCGCAGACGGTGACGATTCAAAGTGGCAGCAGCGCGACCAGCCTCAACCAGTGGTTCCCCGACGCCAACTACGCCAACGATGCCATGCTCAGCCTGCGCGCGCCGGGCATTGCCAGCGCGCTCCTGCGCTTTAGCCTGGATGGCGCGCTGCCCAGCGGCAGCACGGTGATCAGCGCGACGCTGGCTTTGTATGCGGACAGCAGCTCGAACCCGTTTGCCCTGACCGGCATGGTCTACCAGTTGACGCGGCCGTGGGCAGCGGCCGAGGCGACCTGGAACCGGGCCACCGCGGCCACACCCTGGCAGCTGGGGGGCGCGCAAGGCGCGGCCGATCGCTTGACCCCGGCCGCGGCAAGCGCCGAGGTCAACGGCGTTGGTCGTTGGTTTACGTGGGATGTAACGGGACCGGTGACGGCCTGGCAGCAGACGCCGGCCGCCAACCTGGGGCTGCTCCTCGAAGCCGCTGGTCCGGCGCAGGTGCAGTACAATCTGGCGTCGCCGCTGTGGGGTGTGCCTTCGCAGCGGCCCAGGCTGACCATCGTCTACCTGGAGCCGTAGCGTAGCAGCGAGACCGCCGATTCCGTTTGACTATCAGGTTTTGCCACGAATTACACGAATTTTCACGAAGCATCTACACTCTGTTTGGTGTCAATTCGTGTAATTCGTGGCTCAACTGTCATTGGAAGACAGGAACATTTGCGCCCTTTTGAATTCAGCCGCCGCTGTAAGTGACCATCTCACGTTACTTGCCGCAGCGGCTTTTTCATTGCTGCTATTGGCAGCTCCGTGCGGGCACGTCGGCTAACGGGAAGTTGGTGCGCGCGTCCGCGCCGTAGACCCACACATTGCTGAAGGTGGGCACGTCCGGCACATCTACCCAGAAATAGAGCTTGTTGGCCGGATCGCGCGCCAGGCTGAGATCGAAATCGGCGAACTCCCAGCTCGTGTAGGTGAAGCCGCCGGCGTTGACCGTGCGCGGCGCGCCGGGCACGCCCTGCGGCGCGCGATCCACGCCGGCGTTGACGGCCCAGTGCAGGCGCACATCAGGCTGCCAGCCGCCGCCGCCTGTGACGGCCTGCAAGCTGTTGGCGACGAATAGATTCACCGTCAACGTTCCGCGCGTCGCCAGATTCACGGGCAGATTATCAGCCGCTTGCAACGAGACGATACGCGCGTCGAGCGCCAGCGGCCGGCCGGCTGTCACACCGCTTGGCGTCAACGGCGCGGGCGGCCGCGTGATCGGGTTGCTGCCGTGCGACCACACGTTGTGCGCCATGACTTGCTCATCCAATGTAACGAAGAAATGCAGTGTGTTGGCCGGATCGCGCGCTGCGCTCACATCTACGTCGTTGAAGTCCCACACTGCGAAGGTGCGACCGGAGACCGTGGTCAGGCGCTTTTCACCGATAGCAATGAAACTGGCGGGGTCGTTGTTCTTTGCCATCCAGAGGCGCACGGTCGGGGCGGCATTGCAGGCTACTGGGTTGAGATTTGCATCTTCGAACAGATAGGCCGTGATGTTGGCGAGATTAGCTTCGCTCACCGGCGCGCCGCCGTGCGGCCACACGATTTCGATCTTGGCCTGACCGCTCACCACGGGCGCGGTTGGCGTAGCCGTGCTCGTCGGCGTGATGGTCGCGGTGGGCGTCGGCGTCCGCGTGGGGGTGGGCGTGCTCGTCGCTGTGGCGGTTGGCGTGGCCGTGCTCGTCGGCGTGATGGTCGCGGTCGGCGTCGGCGTCCGCGTGGGTGTGGGCGTACTTGTCGCTGTGGCGGTTGGCGTGGCCGTGCTTGTCGGCGTGATGGTCGCGGTGGGCGACGGCGTCCGCGTGGGGGTGGGCGTGCTCGTCGCTGTCGCGGTTGGCGTGACCGTGCTCGTCGGCGTGATGGTCGCGGTGGGCGACGGCGTCCGCGTGGGGGTGGGCGTGCTCGTCGCCGTGGCGGTTGGCGTGGCCGTGCTCGTCGGCGTGATGGTGCGGTGGGCGACGGCGTCCGCGCGGGGTGGGCGTGCTCGTCGGCGTGATGGTCGCGGTGGGCGACGGCGTCCGCGTGGGGTGGGCGTGCTCGTCGCCGTGGCGGTTGGCGTGGCCGTGCTCGTCGGCGTGATGGTCGCGGTCGGTGTGGCGGTGCTCGTCGGGGTGATGGTCGCGGTTGGCGTCGCCGTTGGCGTCAGGGAGGAAATTGAGCACCGGCGCGGCTGCAGCGCCTGCGGGTATTTCGTTGCTGGCGAGATCGAAACGCACCGGCGCATCGCTGGTGGCCCGGATCAGCAGGCCGTAGTTGGGGCGTTGTCCGCTGACCCAACCCTCACCAGTGGGGTGACATCCATGCGATACCAGATGTGATCGGCCAGCAGAATGGCTGTCGCCGCGGGCGCTTGCGCTCGATCGCCGCCGGGCGTCTGCCAGGCCGCGCCGGGCCGCGCCTCGAGCCACGTCACTGCGGTTGGATCCCAAGCCGGGCCATTTCATACGCCGCGATGAAGAGCCTAGTGTTGGTGGAACGCTGGCGGACGTGCAACCAGCGTGGCTTTGGTCACGTCCGCCGGCCGCTCAGACTGGACAGATCGAAACGCAGGAGGACGGCCGACTTGCCGCCAGCCTGCAACCGCAGCAGGGCATCCTCACCAAAGTTGGTTGTTGGCGATGACAGGCTGATGAACGTGTCGCTGCTGCCCTCGTAACCTGCGCGCCCCAACTGGAAAACACCGACGCTGGTGGGAATGGGCGTGGGCGTGTCCGTTGGCGTCTCGGTTGCTGTCGGCGTAACCGTTGGCGTATCAGTTGGCGTTGGCGTATCAGTTGGCGTCGCCGTGTCGGTGGGCGTCGGCGTATGCGTTGGCGTATCGGTCGGCGTTGGCGTGTCGGTTGGCGTTGGCGTATCAGTGGGCGTCGGCGTGATCGTCGCCGTGTCCGTGGGCGTCGGCGTATTGGTTGCTGTTGGCGTCCGTTGTAGTGGGCGTCGGCGTCCAGGTGCGTAGGAGTCGCCGTCGGCGTGTTGGTTGGCGTCGGCGTCCACGTTGGTCGCGGTCGGCGTGTTCGTTGGCGTGGCGGTCGGCGTCGGCGTCCATGTTGGGTGACCGTTGGCGTCGGCGTCCAGGTGCGTGGGAGTCGCAGTCGGCGTGTTCGTTGGCGTGGCGGTCGGCGTGCTCGTTGGCGTGGCGGTCGGCGTCGGCGTCCAGGTGCGCGTAGAGTCGCCGTCGGCGTGTTGGTTAGCGTCGGCGTCCACGTTGGCGTCGCGGTCGGCGTCGGCGTTGGCGTGGCGGTCGGCGTCCATGTTGGGGTGACCGTTGGCGTCGGCGTCCAGGTGCGCGTGGGAGTCGCAGTCGGCGTGTTCGTTGGCGTGGCGGTCGGCGTCGGCGTCCAGGTGCGCGTGGCAGTCGGCGTAGGAGTCGCCGTCGGCGTCCATGTTGGAGTGGTCGTGGGCGTCCAGGTGCGCGTGGGGGTCGCCGTGGGCGTCCACGTCCAGGTCGGGGTGGCTGTTGGCGTGGGCGTCCAGGTGCGCGTGGGGGTCGCCGTCGGCGTATTGGTTGGCGTTGGCGTCCATGTTGGGGTGGCCGTTGGTGTGATGGTCACGGTCGGCGTGGGCGTATTCGTTGCCGTCGGCGTCCAGGTGCGCGTGGCCGTCGGCGCGGTTGTTGGCGTGCGCGTACGCGTCGGCGTGGGCGCTGTGGGCGTGTTGGTCAGCACAGGCGGGACGATGACGACGGTAGGGGTAGCGGTCGGAGTAACGCCGACCGTGGTGACATTGCGCAGATCCAGCCACAGCATGTGCAGGATCGGTTTGGCGCCTGCGCCGGTGTATTCGATGAGGATGTCGGCCCCGCCGTCGAGCTGATTGCCGGCAAAAAGGGTCAACGGCGCCGAGGTGAACCAGCGCCAGGCGCCTGTAGCTTGCGTGCGTTGGCGATCCACCGTCAGCCGCTGGCGCGCGCCGGCGGCATCGGATGCATAGATGATGTCGAAATCGCTGGGGTCGTTGTCCACATAGGCCAGGCGCAGCGTCACGTTGCTTAGTTGGCGTCCGGCGTAGACCGTGTCCACGACATCGAATCCCAGGCGCGTGGACTGCATCTGCTTGGCATGGCGCGAGTAGATAGACGCGGGTGTCTGCCCCACGACCGCGGGGAATGGCAAACCGGCGGTGTTGCACGACGCGTCCCCGCAGAAAGCGCTGAGGTGAACCGGCGCGGGCGCCGCAGCCTGGACTTTGATGTAATGTTCGAAGTCGCCCGGCCAACCGGTGCAGAAACCCCCGCAGACACTGCCATTCAAGGGATACTCTGTTTCACGCAAGACCACCCAAAGCTGGTCGTTCGTGGCCGCGGTTTTGCCGAGCTGGCGTTCGATCCAGTCGCCAAAATTGACCGGAAAGCCGGCATCGCCTGTTGCCGGATTGGGCGTCTGCACAGCATTGAGGCTAAGCGTGGGCGGGGGGATGCAGGTGTCGCTGCCGTCGGTTGGGCTGCAGAACCAGGGGTCTTGAACATCCACGAAGTCGACGCGCGCCGTGAGCGCCAGCAGCCAGGACCAATAGCGCCATTGCAGCTCCGAGTTGTCGCCGCTGGGGAAACCCGTGACCGGCTCGAACTTGACGGGCAAGATCTCGGCGTAGCGTTTGATCAACTCCAGGGAACCGCAGTCAATGCCGGTATAGCCGGAGCTGTTGCTATTTTCGACAAATGCGGGCACATCGGGCTTCATGCCATTGAAACCGACGCCGATGTGGCGCGGGTTGTAGGAGAGCATCAGGTTGACCCAATCGCAGCGGCTTTTGTCGGTGGGCGCCGGCGCGAAGTTGAGGTAAACCGGCTTGTTGGGGAAGGCGGCGTGAAAGGCCTGAATGGCGTTGGTGACAAAACGGGTCATGTCCTGTTTCGTCACCGGGAAGTTATCGTCGTTGCCTAGTACATTACAATAATTGGCGCCGATCTGCGTCTCGTTGTCATAACCGCCGGCGATGATGACGCCGGCAATGCGAGGGTCGCCGTTCCACTGACGACCGGCATCCAGGACGAAGGTCCGATAAGCATCCAGGAAGCCGGGGTTGTTGAAGGCGGGCACGACTTGTCCGCGCGGCGCAAACGCGGTGGGCACAGCGAGAACGTAACCCCCTGGCCCGCTGTATTTGCAGACGCCTCCCTCGCCTTGTCTCCAGAAGACAGGCAGGGTCAGCCAAACCGGGCGCGGGATTCTGCGACCATCAGCCAGGGTGATCTGCTGCGCGGCAATCTGATTGACTTTGGCCTCGATGGCAGACCAGTTGAACACGCCCCCGGTAGCCGGGATTTGATCCCAGATGACATCAATGTGCGAGGCCAGGGCGGGAAAACTCGGCGGCAGCGGCGTTGTCGGCCGGTAGTCGTCCCGGCGCATCAGGACATAGTTGCCTGGCCCCCACACCGGCTTGGGGGCGAACGTCGGCGTGGGCGTCGGCGTGGGCGTCGGTATCTCACGCACTTTCGTTGGGGTGGGCGTGCGTGTGCGAGGCCCTGGAATGACCGGAATTTCCCAACGCACCAGGAAGTAAAGCACAAGACACAGAACGATCAAGATGAGGATCAGGATCGGTAGCCAGCGGCGTTGGTTCTGCATTGGGCGGTCCTCCTGGAGCGATTCGGCGTCAGTGTCTGTAGGCCACTGCCATCACCGTACCCATCACCTGGCGCAGCGGTGTTTCACGCAGGAATGGCTCGACGTGCGCAAAAAAGGCGTCCGCAAACCAACGGGGAAACAGGGGGATGGAGATGTCACTGCTGAGCCACAGCCGGGCATTGGCTTGAAAGAGGCCCTGCCCGTGCAATCGTTGCACGGTCAGCCCGGCCTGGCGCAGAAAGCGGGTGAACTGGGGCACGGAATAGTGCCACATGTAGCGCGGCGTGGACGGTCGCTGCGCGAGGCCAAGCCTGCGATAGAGCGCGCCTGGCGCCTCGCCCAGCGCGTTGATGCGCCAGCGGTTGGTCATGCTCAGCATGACCGCGCCGCCGGGGCGGGTCACGCGCGCCATTTCGTCCACCAGGCGCTGCGGATGCGGCACGTGCATAATGGCTTCCATGCAGAGTACGGTGTCGAAAGCGGCGTCCGCGAAAGGCAGCTGCTCGGCGTCGGCCTGCACGAACTGGACACCTACGCCGTGTTCATCCGCAGCCTGCTGCGCCAGGGCCAGCATCTGCGGCGCAATATCCAGCGCGGTCACGTCCGCGCCCTGCGCGGCCAGGTTGACAGCAAAACGGCCCTTGCCGGTGCTGATGTCGAGCACACGCTGGCCGCGCCAATCCTGCTGCGCCAGCACCCAGCGCAGTTGTTCGGCGAAATGCGGATAGAGCGGGTGGGTGGGATCTTCAGGAAACCACCAGCGCAGAACGGTATCGGCTTGACGAAAATAGGTCTTGGTTGCGTCGGTCATGGGCGTTGATTCGTTTCTTGGGTCGCGCGGGGGTAAGATGCGGGAGGCGGAGATGAGAGATCGGGGATTAGAGATCAGAGATCAATCGAAGGGGATGAGCCTTCGTAAGGGAGATTATACATGCAGTGGGGCAAATCGGTAAACTGGCAAAACCGTGTGAAGACTAGCCGATGCGCCGCGCAATGACGTCTTTGACGACTTTGACGTCGGGCGGCAGGTAGACGGGCGGGTTGGCGGCCACGGCTTCCACTTCGGGTAGAGTGTCCTCATGATAGCCCATCTTGAACTGGGTGAATTTCAGGCCGTGCGCCGTGGAGATGACGACGACGCGTTCGTGGGGCTGAATCACGCCGCGTGCGACCAGCTTGAAGAGCGCGGCCAGGGCCACGCCGGTGTGGGGACAGGTGTACATGCCGGTGCGGTCCGCGCGCGCGGCAGCGTCGGCCAGCTCATGCTCCGTAGCTTGCTCCACGACGCCATCGAACGCTTGCAGCGTCTTGACCGCCTTCTCGTAGCTGACCGGATTGCCGATCTGAATGGCCGAGGCCAGGGTCTGCTGCGCCTGCACGACCACCTTTTCCTGGAAACCGTTCTGCGCGCTCAGGTAGAGCGGGTTGGCCTTGGCCGCCTGCGCGGCCACCAACCTGGGCAGGCGATCAATCAGGCCCAGTTCTTTCATCATCAGCAGGCCATTGCCCACGGCGCTGATATTGCCCAGGTTGCCCACGGGGATGACGATCCAATCCGGCGCCGCCCAATCGAACTGCTGCACAATTTCGATGCCGACCGTCTTCTGACCTTCGATGCGCAGGGAGTTCATCGAGTTGGCCAGGTAGATCGTGTTGTCGCGCGTCACTTCTTGCACGACGCGCATGCAGCCGTCGAAATCAGTATCCAGCGCCAGCACCAGCGCACCGCTGGCGATCGGCTGGATCAACTGCGCCGCGCTGACCTTGCCTTGCGGCAGAAAAACGATGGTGGGAATGCCGGCCGCGGCGCCGTACGCGGCCAGCGCGGCCGACGTGTCGCCGGTTGATGCACACGCCACGGCCCGAATCGGCTGCCCGCGAGCAATCATCTGCTTCACCACGCTGACCAGCACGGTCATGCCCAGGTCTTTGAACGAACCGGTATGGCTGTTGCCGCACATCTTGACCCACAGGTCTGGCAGGCCAATCTGCTTGCCCAGGCGCTCGGCCCAGAAGAGGTTGGAATTGCCCTCGAACAGGGAGACGACATTTTCGTCGGCCAGGTCGGGGATGATCCATTCGCGCTTGCCCCAGACGCCAGAGCCATACGGCCACTGCGTGGTGCTGGCGCGGCGCTCGAAGAGCGACATCCAGCCCGCGGCGCTGCGCGCGCGCAGCGCGTCCATGTCGTGCGCCACCTCCAGCAGCCCGCCGCATGTGGGGCAGGTGTACATGACCTCATACAGAGAGTACTTCCCCGGGCAGCCCCGGAAGCATTGAAACCAGGCAGCGATCATGTCAATCCCAACCCTTTCGATCTTAAAGCCGGTTAGCGGCCCGGTTTACCCGGCACCTGGTGGCAGTCGCGGCAGCGCGCCTCGTACACCTCGTTGGCGCCGACCATGATGACGGGATCATCGAAGTTGGCTGGCCGGCCGTCAATCAGGCGCTGGGTGCGCGAGGCTGGCGCGCCGCACTGCACGCAGATCGCATGCAGCTTATCCACCATTTCGGCCTGGGCCATCAGCAGCGGAATCGGGCCAAACGGTTCCGCCCGAAAATCGAGGTCGAGCCCGGCGCAGATAACCCGCAAACCCTTGTCGGCCAGTTGACCGGCGATATCGGCCACCGTCCAGTCGAAGAACTGCACTTCATCAATCGCGACCAGGTTGGTGTCCGCCGCCAGGAAGTCCCAGATTTCATGCGGCGCGCTGATGGTGTGCGAGTCCCATTGCAACCCGCTGTGCGATGCCACGCGTGTGATCGAATAGCGGTTGTCAATCTGGGGTTTGAACACCTGAACCTTCTGCTTGGCAATCTGCGCGCGGCGCACACGTCGAATCAACTCCTCGGTTTTGCCGCTGAACATACTGCCGCAGATCAGTTCGACCCAACCCCCTTTGGGCTGCATGAAGGGCATGGCTTCTCTCCGTTAGCGAATCGTATCATTCCAAAACAAAAGACGAAAGACGAAGAATCGTGTCAACCGATCCGTCTTTCGTCTTTCGTCTTGGTTCAATCAACCACCGTGATGCACAACGCACAGTCCTGGTTGGCCTGGCGTTGGCAACGATTCTAGGCGTCTCCGCGGCGCCTGGCGATGCGCGCCGCTTCCTGCTGCTGCTGGCGGACCACGCGCTGCGCTTCGATTTGCACGGCCTTCGTGGTCTTGGTCTCCAGGCGCTTCATGAAGCGCTCGACCTGCCCGCCGGTGTCTACGATGCGCTGCTCACCGGTAAAGAACGGGTGGCAGTTCGAGCACACATCGGTGCGAATGACCTTGCGGGTAGACCCGGTGGTCCAGGTGTTGCCGCACGCGCAGGTGACCTGCGCATCGTGATAGTACGTTGGATGAATTTTCTCGCGCATTGGGAAACCTCTTTTCTTCCAGCCCCTGACCGGTCATGGCTCCCAACCACGACCCAAAAGCGCTGGGAAATGTCTTTATGTGGCTGTCGTCTCGATCCCGGCTGCGCCTAAGACGCACCGGGGCGATCAGCCCGATCGGCTCTACGCCGTTTTTTGCGCCGCCCGTTCGGTGTAAACGCTGACGCGCTTCTGATCCTTCGAATGAGGCTCGAATTTGACATAGCCATCAATCAAGGCGAACAGCGTAAAATCACGGCCAACGCCGACATTGATTCCTGGTTTGACCGCCGTACCGTGCTGGCGAATAATGATCGAGCCGGCGTTCACTTCCTGTCCATCGTAACGCTTGACGCCCAGGCGCTGCGCATTGCTGTCACGACCGTTGCGGCTGCTGCCACCACCCTTTTTATGTGCCATGGTTCCTCCTACTCAACCCTCAACCCGTGATATCTACTGGTTCTACAGAATGATCTCATCTACGCGCAGCTGCGTGTACTTCTGGCGATGACCGGTCTTCTGGCGGATTCGCTTCTTGGGGCGATACATAAAGATAATCTCTTTGCGCCCCTTGACTTCCTTGATCGCAGTCGCCTTGACTCGCGCGCCCGCAACCACCGGCGTCCCGACTTTGACCTCATCCCCATCGGCCACCAGGAGCACACGCTCCAGCTCAATGGCGTCCCCATCGGCCACTGGCAGCAGTTCGACTTCGATGACGTCGCCCGGCTTGACCTTGTACTGCTTGCCGCCTGTCTCAATGATCGCAAACATAGCTTTTGATTTCCTCCATCGTTACGCGCCCAGCGCAGCGGCCAGGACTTTGTACTGGCGCAACGACATCATGGATGCACCGCGTGGCGGTGATGTTGCTCAACCGATTTTTTGCCAAAAAAGGCGGCAGGCCACGTGCCTGCCGGCTGATTGTCGTGGATTATAGCAGTCCGGCTGCAATGTGTCAACTCAGTCGAAGCCGCCCCAACCGGTGCGCGTTTGGCGCGCGGCCAGGGGCGCCGCAGCTTCCTCCGCCTCCACGTCCGGCATGGGCGCCGCGCCCACATCTTCATCCTGGCTTATGCCTGATCCTGCGTAGGGCACGCTGGAGAAAATAAGTCCCGTGCGCTCAATGCGACGCGCACAGTCAGTCAGGCCCAAAACTGCCAGCAGTTCATCCGGCCGGCCGGTGGCGCCCGGCCGGCTGCTCAAGCGCGCGGCCAGGTGCACCCAACCCTCGGCGTCCGTAGACTCCACGCGCAGGTCTTCGACCAACGGCCGCAGATCGTAGGTTTTGCCGTCGCGGCTGCGCTGCTTGCGCACCTGCGTCGCGGCCGTGAAACGCGCCACGGCCTGCGCGACATCCACATCGCCCTCAGGCAAAACCTGAATCTCATATTCCGCCGCCGCCATCAGGGCTTGCAGCGTCGGTTCGTGCAGATCCACCTCGTGCACATCGCTGATCGTGACGCCAGGCGGCAGCTTCGGTTCCAACTCCGCAGCAAACTGCGCAGGGGACACCGGTTCATTCAGCCATAAGTCGGCCACTTCGGCGCGGCCGCTGCAGCCAACGGGCAGCGCGGAGGCAAACTGAATGCGCAGCTGCGGATTGAAGCCCTTCGTGTACGCCACCGGCAGCTGCGTACGCCGCAGTACCCGCTCCCACATGCGCGCCAGGTCGAGATGACCGATCCACTTCAGCGGCTCGCCCTTTGTGTAGGTAAATCGTATTCGCTGCATCGAAATCTACTCTCTGCGGCCCTTTTCATCCACGATGGCTTTTTGGCCCGCGGCCCGAACGAGTTTGGAACTCCATGCGTCATCCGCAAGCGCCCGATTGTACCACACCACCGAAATAGGCTAAAATACACCCGCAGCCTATGCATCTGGCCGCACAATCTCGATCCTTTGGCGCTTAGAACTTTGCACTCTGCGCTTTGCACTCTGCGCTTTGCACTCTGTACTATCCATGCGTATCTGGCTTCTGGAACCCTATTTCACTGGCTCACACCAGGCCTGGGCCGTTGGTTTTGCCCGCCACAGCCAACATCAGGTGGACCTGTTGACCATGGCCGGCCGTTTCTGGAAATGGCGCATGACGGGCGCGCTGGAACTGGCCGCAAGTCCATCAACGCCTGGAGGCCGGCGCTGCGCCCGACCTGCTGCTGGCGAGCGACATGGTCAACCTGCCTGCGCTGCTGGCCCTGGTGCGCCGGCGCTGAGCGCCGCCCATCGTTTACTATGCACACGAGAACCAGTTGACGTATCCTGCCTGCGGGCGGGGCGCGACCTGAGCTATGCGCTGATCAATCTGCTGAGCATGGCTGCGGCGTCACGGGTCTGTTTCAACAGCCGGTTTCACCTGGAATCGTGGTTCGAGGACACTGCCGCGGCTGCTCAAACACTTTCCTGACTACAACCACCTGGCGGTGGTCGGCCGGCTGGCTGCACGCAGCCAGGTTTTGCCCCTGGGTCTCGACCTGGCGCGCTTCGACGCGCGGCGTCCGCCGCGCCTGACCCGCGCCGCGCCGATCATTCTCTGGAATCAGCGCTGGGAGTACGACAAGAACCCGGCTGCCTTTTTCGCCGTCCTCGATCGCCTTCTGGCCGAGGGTTTTGAGTTTCAAGTGGCCCTCCTGGGAGAGAATTTTCGCCGGGCGCCGCAGGAATTCAGTCGCGCCCACGCGCGCCTGGGCGATCGCCTGTTGACCAACGGCTTTGCGGCCGATCCCGCCGACTATGCCTACTGGCTGTGGCAGGCAGACATCGTGGTGAGCACGGCCTGGCACGAGTTTTTCGGCGCGGCCATCGTCGAAGCCATCTACTGCGGCTGCTGGCCGCTGCTGCCGCGGCGCCTGGCTTATCCAGAAATCGTGCCGCCTGCCTGGCACGCGGCCTGCCTATACGATGACGACGCAGACCTGCTGCAGCACCTGCGGCGCTTGCTCTCGCAGCCTGAGCTGCTGCCCGCGCCTGCGGACTTGCGCGCATCCGTCATGCGTTTCGATTGGTGCGGTCTGGCGCCGATCTACGATCAGCTCATGACCAGCGTGGCTGTGGATTTTCCCCGCTGACGGCTGGCAAAAAAGAAACTTCCGAGACTGTTCGATCTCGGAAGTTGGTTGAGAGGCGACGGCCGGATTTGAACCGGCGATCGGGGTTTTGCAGACCCCTGCCTTGCCACTTGGCTACGTCGCCAACCACACGCCAATTTTAGCCCAGAACCTGGTATCTGTCAAACGGAGTTTGGTGATATCGCCCTGGAGGCAATCATGATCGGAACGATAGATCGCACGTACGAGTGTCAACGCTGCGGCGTGGCCTATATCTGGACGATCGGCGAGCAGCTCGCCGCGGGCGGTGTGCAGCCGCTGCCCCGTTTGTGCCCCGCGTGCGCACACCTGCTGCCGCCCGTTGGCCGCGAACGGGGCCTGGTCAAGTGGTACAACGCGCGCCGCGGCTACGGCTTCATCAGCCGGCCGCAGGGCGAGGAGCTTTTCTTTCATCGCAGCGCCTTGCCTGCGGACGCTGGCCCCATCGGGCCTGACCTGTTAGTGGAATACGGCATTGAACATACCGAGAAAGGCCCGCAGGCGGCGGAGGTCAAGGTGCTGCCCGCGTAAGCGCGCAAACGGCGGTTCTCGTCACTTTTACCGCTATTTTACATTTTTTGGCAATGCGTGTAGAATAAAACAGACAACAGCTTGGCGCCGCTGGGGCGATGGCGGAACAGGCAGACGCATCGGTCTTAAAAACCGAAGGACTAACCGTCCGTGTGGGTTCGAGTCCCACTCGCCCCACCTTTGTCAGGCAAGCGCGCTCACGCCAAAGTGGCCGCAATCCAATCTCATGCTTGTATAAAACTCACGCATCCCCACAACCTCAAGCCGGCGCATGCTCGGGCGCCCACGCATCTCGACCAGGAGGCATTGACTATGGTGTCAAGGCGATTTGGATGGATTGTCTCTCTGTTGATCGTCACAGCGCTGGTTCTCTCAGCCTGTGGCACGCGTCCCGTTCCTTCAACCTCGCAAGGCGAGAAAACCAACGCCCAAGAGTTTCGAGTTGAGCTGCCCCGCATCACGGTCAACATAGACGAAAAGGGCACGCCCACGGTCATGGGCATGTCTCTCGCCGACCTCTCCAGGCTAACCGGCGGCAGCATTGCGTCGTTCCAGTTGGATCCGGCGCAGGTGGCCCAACTGCAGGCCAGCAACATCCAGCACATTGAACTGCTGCACCGCGGCGATGGCCTTTACCTCTTTGTAAACGGCAAGTCGCTACCTTACATAAAGTGGGACCAGAACACGCTGCAAAACGCGGCCAAGATGCTGCAGACGCTCGACCCGCAGGTCAACGGCATGCACCTGGCGGAGTGGATTCCTTCGATCCTCCCCATGGTGCGCAGCGTGGGACTGGACATCGTGCTGATGCTGCCGCTCAAAGAGGGCGCTGCTAAAATTGATGTGCGCCCTGAGGACCAGGAGCCTCCCGCGCCGCCGGCCGATTCCGGTCAGCGCCAGGCCGCGGCCGTGGTGCATCTCCCGATCGTCTATGATCTGACCGGCACGCCGCAAGTGATTGGCCGCGGCGGCCAGATGTTCCGGCCTGATGCGGCGGCCATGGCGCAGATGGGCCTGACCAATCTGCCTATTTATCTGACGTCAGAGACGGTTGAGTCTCTGATGGCGGCGAATGTGCAGTTTATCACCATTCAGTCCAGCAGCGCCGGGCTGCAGGTAACGGTGAACAACGACGCCCTGCCGCTCGTCGGCTGGGGCGAGGCCGAGCTGGCCAACGCGCTGGACCTGGCTAAAGGCACGGGCAGCGTAGACCCGGCCGTGCTGGACCTGGTGGCCAAATTCGCGCCATTCCTCGCGAACCTTGACTTGACCATCTACATGGAATTCCCGTTGGCCAAGGGCGCGGAAAAGATCGAACCAGCCACGAGCAAGTAACAGGAGGCTCGTCATGCAAAGGCGTTACGGGTTTCTGCGCTTCATCAGTTTCATGCTGCGCTTGTTCGCCGGCTTCTGCCTGCTCATCGGCCTGGCGGTTGGCGTCTCGTTGATCCTCAGGGGCAACTTTCAGGAAGTGCTCGGCTTCAGGCTGACCATTCCAACCGCGGCCCTATGGGCGACGGGGTTGATTCCCATCCTCTGCGGCCTGTTCTATTTCGTCATCTTCTACGCGGCCGGCGGCGTGCTGACGCTGCTCATCGCCACGGAAGAGAACACGCGCGCCACGGCCCTCGGCCTCTCTAGCCTGCGCGCGCCGGCGCCGTCCCCGGCAGCTGCCAAACCACCCTCGGCCGATTAGCCCATCACCGCCATCAGACCCCTTCGCGTCAGCCTGGCGCGGAGGGGTCGCCATCAAGGCCGATCATGAAACCCCTTCCGCCGCCGTCTCGCAACACCCAGGGTCAGCCAAACCAACCAAGCCAGATGCCGCGCGCCCCGGCCGACGGGCATCAATTCCTGCTCGAGCTGAGCGAGTTGTGGGCGGCGCCGGACGATGCGCGCAGCGCGCGCATGGACGGCCTGCGTCGTGCGCAGGCCTTTTTCGCGGCCGACGCCATTTGCCTGGCGCTGTACGATCATTTCAGCGGCCGCTTCGATCTCTCCGCGCGCTTGGGGCGCCACGCGTGGCCGGCCGATCTGTGGCGCCAGGTTCTGACCGATGGGCGCGCGCCGGGGCAGAGCGGTTTGCTGGCGCTGCCTGCGGCGGCTGGTGGGCAGCCGCCGATTGGCGTCTTGGCGCTGGCGCGGCCCGCGCTGCCCTTCAGCAGTCGTGAGCATCGTCTGCTGCGCCGGGTGGGCGCGTTGCTGGCGCGCGCATACGAGGCCCGACGTCTGCGCCTGCTCGTGGACGTCATGGAGGACGCCAACCGCAAAGAGCAGCCGATTGCGCTTTATCGCTTCTTGTTGGACGAACTGCAGCGTTTCATTAAATGTGATCACAGCGCCGCGCTCATCGTCCTCGATCGCGAGAACAACCGCCTCATCGTGCGCCAGGAGCTGTTCACCGAGGGCGCCGAAACAACTCGCCTGCCGCTCCCGCGTGAGATGAGCCTCGCGCCTGGCCTGGCCCAGAGCCTGACCGACGCTCACCTGGCGCGTGCGGATGCGGATCGCCCCTATGCCTTTCACCGCGCCAGCCCTGGCGCTGCCTGGCAAGGACAAACCGCGCCCTGGCTGGCGTCGGCCCTGGCCTACGGCGAGATGCCCTGGCGCAGGGGAACCAAGGGGGACTCGGCCGAGCCGAGCGTGGACGGAGAAGAGGCGCCTGCCGGGCCGCCTTCACAGGAGGGCAGCCTTCTGGCCGTGCCCCTGGTTAATAATGAAACGGTGTGGGGATTGCTCAAGCTGTCCACGCGGCGCTGCGGGTCGCCGCAGTTGCCGGCGTCTGATCAGCAGATTGTGCAGAGTTTTGCCAGCCGCCTGGCCCTGACGCTCTACCAGTCTGATCGGTTCTATCGCCGCCAGCTTGAAATGGACGCCGTGCGCGCCATTGGCGAGACCACTACGCACCCGGTGTCGCTCGAAGCCGTGTGCCAGACCACGCTCGACGCCGCGTTGAAAACCCTGAATTTGAACGTGGGGCGGGTGCAGACGCGGCTGCGCCTGGTGAACGGACAGCCGGTGCAGGTGAGCAGCATCCCCGCGCGTAACGTGATCTTGCAGCCGTTTGCAGATCTGGAAGCGGAGGTTTGGCGCGGCGCGGAGCCTGGCTTGTTCAACAACCTGCCGCCGCCGCCCATCACACCTGCGGGCAGCCGCGTCATGCGCGCCGCCCTCATCGTCCCCATCCAGTATGAGCGCGCCGTCATCGGCTTGATCAGCGTGCAATCGTCCCTGGCGGAGCGCTTTCGCCAGACGGACCTCGATTTTTTGCAAACGGTCGCGCACGAAGCCGCGCTGGCGCTCAAGACCGCGGAGTTGTATGAGCAGGTGCGGCAGCAGGCGGAAGAGCGCCAGGCGCGCCTCGCGTTGCTGCACGAACTGAGCCGGTCGCTCAACCGCCAACTCGATCTGCAGACCATCTTGCGCAGCGCGGTTGCCACTTCGCGCGCGCGTCTGCACGCGGAAACCGCCTCGATCTTCCTGCTCCAAGGCGATGTCCTGCAGCGGCAGTGCAGCGCTGGTCAGGACGATGCGCTTTTTGCCGACGAAACGTATCGCGTGGGCGAGGGCTTGACCGGCCTGGCGCGCGGGCCATCCATGCGGCTGTCCGCCGCGACATGCCCCTATCGTGCGCGTCCCGGCAACGAGCCGGCGCTGGACCGCGACCATCACGGCGCCGCGCTGGCGTCCGATCATGGCCCCGGCGCGTCGCGGGGCTTGGCCGTGGTGTGCAATCACGTCGGCGACTGCCCGCTCGTAATCGAGGCGCACCGTCTGCGTTACCAACAGATCCTGCCCAGCGGCCGTGTGCAGCACTTGATGGCCGTGCCCCTCGACGACGCCTATCACACGTTCGGCGTGCTGCGCGTGCTCAACAAACTGACGCCCGAACGCGCGCTCGATGCGGCCGGCTTCAGCGATGATGACCGCGACCTGCTTTCGACCATTGCCAGCCAGGTGGCGACCGCGATTTCCAACCTGCGCCAGACCCAGCGTCTCACCAGCATCTTCGAGGTCAACGAACTGATCAGCCAGACCCTTGACCGCGGCCAGATTGGCGATCGCATTGCCGAAATCATGACGGGGTCGTTGGGGTACAGCACGTGCACCCTGCACCTGCTGCAAGGCAACCGGCTGTCGCTCATCGCCGCGCGCGCGGGGGAGCCGATCGGCGGCTCCGCTTTGGAGATTGGCCTGGACGAAGGGGTGGTTGGACGGGTGGCGCGCGAGAACGCCTATCGTTACGTGCCTGACATTGCCGCCGAGCCAGATTTCAAGTACAAAGCGTGGGCCGCGCAGCATGGCCTGGTTTCCATGCTGTGCGTTCCGCTGCGCGTCGGCGACCGCGTCTTTGGCACCTTGTCGGTCTACACTACCTATCGTTATGAATTCAATGAAGACGAAGTGCGCGGCCTGCACACCTTTGCCACCCAGGCCGCGATGGCCATGGACAATGCGCAGCGGCAGCAGCAGCTGCTGCAGGCAAACGAGGTGCGCACCGCAGAGCTGCACAAGGCAACGCACGAGCTGCGTTCGCCGCTCGCCCAGGCCAAGAACATCACCGGCAGCCTGCTGGCGGGCAAGCTGGGCGCTCTGAGCAAAAAGCAGCAAGATCGTTTGGAAAAACTGGCAGGCTACCTTGAGCGCCAGCAGCGTCAGATTGACAAGCTGCTCCTCCTCAGCCGGCTGGAGGCGGGCGGCGACCATCCGGGCATCTCGTTCGATCCAAAACGGCTCACAGTGCGAACGCTCTTGCGCCAGGCGCAGCGCCGGGCCAACGCGCCCGCGCAGCGCAAGAAACTGCATCTGACCATCAAGCGGTTTGCCAACGCCAGCCTGGCCGTGTGGGGGGATCAGTACACCCTGGAGCAGGTGTTGGATAACCTGATCGAGAACGCGATCAAATTCACCCCTGCGGGCGGCGCGATCACCCTGGGGGGCGACACCTGGAAGGATCGCATTCGCATCACGATCAGCGATACTGGCGTCGGCATTCCAGAGGATCTGCGCCAGCGTGTGTTCGAGAAGTATTTCCAAATCACGAACACGCGCCAGGATCAAACCACGGGGCTTGGCCTGGGCCTGGCGATTTGCCAGGAGATTGTGCAGCGGCATGGCGGCGAGATCGAAATCCACGACACGCCGGGCGGCGGCGCGACGTTCATGATTTTTTTACCGGGGAATTAAGGAGCGAACATCATGCAGGGTGCACGGTTATTGGTGATAGATGACGAACCGGGCAATCGCGAGAGCCTGACCGATTGGCTTTCACCGTTGGGGTATCAGGTCAGCGAGGCAACCAGCGGCGCGGAGGGGATCAGCCTGGCGCAGACGCAGCGGCCCGACGTCATTGTCCTGGACATCCTGATGCCGGGCATGAACGGCTTTGCGGTGATCCGCGCGCTGCGCGATCATGACGCGACGCGTGATATTCCCATCGTGGTTTGGTCGGTGACCAGTGAAGACGTGAGCAATCGTGTGCACGGGCTGCGGGTTGGCGCGGACTACATTCTATTGAAGAGCAAAGACCTGCATGAGCTTGAAGAGGTGCTGCGGCTCACGTTGGGTCGCCGCAAGCTGGCGCCTGCGGCAGAATCTGGAGCGCCCGCAGCGCCGACCGCAATGTCTGCCAGCGGTCTCAGCTACGACGCGGACGAAGTGACCGTCTACCGGGACGGCGTGCGGCTCAACGTCGAGCTGACGCCCAACGAGGCGGGCCTGATGCGCTGTTTGTGGGAACATCGCAACCGCCTGACGACGCGTGACGACATTGCCGCCAGCGTCTACAGCGATGCGCAGAATCGCGAAGGCGTCAGCAATGAAGCCATGGATCGCCTCGTAGGGCGCCTGCGGCAGAAGATCGAGCCAGACATCAAGGCGCCGCGTTACATCCAGACCGTGCGCGGCCATGGCTACCGTTTGGTGCCGAGTGGGCAGCTTCTCACCAGCGCGGACAATGGACAGATGCTGACCAGCGCGGACATGTGAGCATCCCGTGGGGGATGCGCGCCGGCCGCCAAGCACATGTACGGTCAGCACGGTGGCCCAGGTTGCCTTTGAGCCGCAGCGGGGGATGCGCGCCGGCCGCCAAGCACATGCACGGTCAGCACGGTGGCCCAGGTTGCCCTTGAGCCGCGGCGGGAGATGCGCGCCAGTCGCCAAGTAAATGCAGGCTGTTCGTTTCCTCCTTGTCAAACAGGTGTCAGGAGTTGCGACGGTTGGTCAGGGTATACTAAGGCCAGAACGGCAGCACAGCCTCCCTGCCGCCGAGTTCATCAGAACGATTCTTGTCTGGTTGACAGAAAGAGGTGTTCAGATGGCCGGCATCTTGGTCGTGTTCATGATCGTTGTGGTCGTTGGATTGGCCTTTCGGGGCGATCCACCGACAGACTCGTCCCTGTACATCCCGTTACAGATCCCCGTGGCGCAAGCGCCTCAACGTGATGCGGGGGCCATTTGGGCCGCCCTCATCTTGATCCTGATCCTGTTGATCACCTTATTTGGCCTGCTGCGGCCGCTGTTCGGCTAAAAGGAGTACATCATGGAAACATTTCTCCTGCTGGCGGTTGGCTTGGGATTCATCGTCTTGGTTTGGTCGGCCCTGGGCGGCGGCCGCGGCGCCGTGGCTCCCGATCCCAGCACGCGCGAGCCTGCGCATGACGTGGGCAGCCTGCTCCTGATCATCATCCTGGTCAGCGTCGCAGTCTATCTGATGCAGCAAATTCCTCAGTAGGTTCGTTAGCCGGTCAGGCGCGCAGCGCCTGGCCGGCTGTTTTTTTGCCCTGGGCGCGTACCAACGATTTGGGTTGTACAAGCACAATGAATCGTAAAAGATGAGAGACTTTTGAGAGTAAGATGGAAAACATCTGAGGCGCTTTTGTGTTATAGTGAGAGCAGAAAATGGTTGCCATCATAGAAGACTAGCAACAAGAGCACACGGAGCGCGATGATGAGCATCAAGCACTTAAGCGTGAGCGAATTACGGCTGAACATTCGGGATATCCTTGAGGGCGTAAAATTCCGCAACGAGCGTTATGTCATCGTCACCTACGGGCGACCGATGGCCGTCGTGGTCAACATCGAGGAATGGGAGCGGGTGAGCGGGGAGGCCGCGATCAGCCAGCCGGTGTTTAGCGACAGCCCCCCGCAGACCGAGTGATGGTGGCGCGTCGTGGGGGTCATGTGATGAAGATCATAGGCAGCGCGACCAACTTGTACTGTCACTGTTCGCAGTGACCGCTGTGTATAGCATAATTTGGTCATGCCAGCAGTGGCCCCGGCCGAATCCGAAGAACCGTAAGAAACGCGCTGCACTGACCTGCAATGACGCGACCCCCAGAGGGTGTATGTCGGCATGTCACCACGCCTTTGTTCGCTGCGCCCACTGTGTCGTGCGTACCGGTGTGGGTCATGTGACAAAGATCATACACAATGAAGCTGACTTGGATTAGTTTGTAATCTATATTATCATCTGAGTCTGCGCCTTCAGCTTTGCTAGGTGGCCGCTTCTATCTCGGTTTCCCATGCGCAGGGCCGGGGTGTATTTGCCCAAGATACCGGGCACAGCGGGGAATGCAGACAGATGACGCCGGTCAGGAGTCCGGCTGTAGTAATCCTCTTCAGAATGTTGAGTTCAATCGGCGTTCTGGCGAACTCATCCTGGACGTTGCAACTGCAATTGTAGGCCTCACATTCTTGCGCGCCACTGATAAGGCGTGGTGATTGGTTGGGCGTTGGGTGAAGAGCAAAGTCGCTCCATCAACCCTGAGGATAGCGCCTGTATTCAGACCGCCTGGCAGTGCTAACTGACGGACAAGTTCAGGACTGTCTATCTGAATCGTGGAAAGAAGGAGAGTTATTTCCTTGTCGCCCGCTGAAACGTTGATAGTGGTATTAGTGGTTGTGATCTTGCTGCTCTTCCTATCGGTGTTGTTGGTCGTTCTCAGGTTGAAGCGAACGGCCAGGGGCCCGAGCAAGGTTACTCCAGCTACGCCGATCCCCAGCCAATTGGGCTCACCGGTGGTGGCCCCTGCCCCAATTACTCACTATCTCCTAGACGTCAGTGGTGCTCGGTTTGATAAACCAATACCCCTGACTCCAAAGGGATTAACGATTGGGCGTGCCGCTGACAATGATGTGGCCCTGATTGATGAGGTTATGGTGTCGCGGCATCATGCCGAGATCGTACAACGGGGCGACCAATACGTCATACGCGATCTTGAAAGCGCAAACGGCACCTGGATCAACGGTAAGCGTATTTCTGAGCACACCTTGAGTTTGGGGAATCAGATTCGGTTGGGCAACCTTGAACTGGTATTCTCAAATACTCCAGTTTGGCATTCGCTTTTGGGGTCTTCGCCAGTTGTCGCACAAGAACCACAAGCAAGAATCGCCTATACTGGCGTCTATTTTGATGAATTTCTCTTGGAACAACTGATTGGAGAAGGGGGCATGGCCAGAGTGTTCAGGGCGCGAGCGCCTGATGGTAGCGTCGTGGCTCTGAAGATTTTGCACTCTGCGGACCCCTATCTCATACAGAAGTTTAGGACAGAGGGTAACGATATTGGCCCGCTCTTGCGCGGCCACCCCAACATCGCAACCGTCTACGATTTCCGGCGCAGTCCCAATGGTGAGCTATACATCGTTGAAGAATACATAGATGGTATGTCATTAAGGCAACGGCTACATGCCGGCCCCGTAAGCGAGGCAGACACTATCGCGATCATGCAACAGGTATCCAGCGCCTTGGGTTTTGCTCATTCACGCAACATTGTGCATCGCGACGTGAAGCCCGAGAACATACTCATCGCAGCGACGAATCGCGTCAAAGTGGTGGATTTTGGAATTGCACGTATTACCTCGACCCTTACGATTACCAAGGGTAAGTTGATTGGCACGCCAGAATATATGTCACCCGAGCAGGCAAAAGGTGATGAGGTTCTCCCGCCCAGCGACGTGTATTCATTAGGAGTCGTGATCTATGAGATGTTGACTGGAACGGTTCCATTTCCGATGGTATCTCGCCCTGGGGCTGACTACTGGTCCGGCGCTCTTCATGTTCTAGATCAGCACTTGCGCGCTACGCCAGTTCCATTGCGTAACAAGGTGCCTACGATATCACCCGGTCTCGACATGGTTGCCGCGAAGTGTTTGGAAAAGTCCTCGGAGCGGCGATTCGCCAACGGGATAGAACTGGCTTCTGCTCTGGGCGTTACGGTATCTAGAATGACCCCCGCAAAGGCCCCGACGAATGACACTCGAGCAACACACTCCATCTCGGTGCTGAGGGGGCTCTTCACAGGCAGGGCGTGGCCTCTCATGAATGAGCTGATCATTGGTCGGAATGAGATTAATCCAGATGACGTGAGCCTCTCACGCAGGCATATTAGACTCGAAGTCACAGGGGGCAGAATATGGCTCCATGATCTTTCCGTGAACGGCACATGGGTGAACAAAGTCCGCGTTTCCGGAAAAGTTGAGCTCAAGCCGGGAGATCAGATTTTTATCAGCGACTGCGTTTTGCAGATAAACACGCTCACAGCAATGCGGCAATCGTCGCCGTGACAGGTCACAAATTTCACGTAGGAGGATATGAAACATGAATCCGCAAGTATCACCCAATCCCCCTGGCGGCTCAGACAATGACCCAACCATTTTGGGCAACACACCGATGTACAATTCTCCCATAGCGGCAACACCGTTCACACCTGCCGTGAACCCGGAACAACCCACCCCGCGCCCTGGGCAACCAGCTGGTTGGGGACCTCCTCCACTCAACCGAGAGAGCGCCTCAACCCAGATCATCCCTTCATTTCGATCACCTCCCGCATTCGCCTGGTTTGTGGTCATTGAAGCCCCTGATCAGCGGCTTGTGGGCGAGATTTTCAAAGTCAACGTCGGCGTTACCGGCATCGGACGCACGACTGGAAATGACATTGTTCTTCCAGATGTCGCCTGTTCTTCCCAACATGCCAGGGTGCGGGTAGAGGAACAAGAGGGTGGAGAGAAGAGATTCGTCTTGCATGACCTCGCAAGTACGAACGGCACCTACGTCGGCGACAAGGATTCGTATCGTGAAGATAGCAGCCGTGTCTACCACCGTGCGCTGCAAGATGGCGACTATGTGTTAATCGGCGAAACTACGCTCGTGTTCAAGCGCATTTGACCGTTGGGGGATACCATGAAAACTGCGTCGTTCGTCATCATCCTTCTTTGTTGCCTGCTTGCTCTGCCATCCCTGACGTTTGGGCAGAGCAACGGCAGCGTGAATGTAAAGCCACCATATATCAAAGATTATCCGCAGATGAGCACTATCGTTGGTGTGCTCGATGGAAATGGGATTCCTGTTCCCAGCCTTCCCCCAGATGCATTTGAAATTGTCGAGGATGGCCGTACGTCTTTTCCACCGAGCGCAGTTGAGGAACGAGTAAACCCAGACGCCCAGGTCTCGGTTGCTCTCTCCATTGATCTGAGCGGAACGATGCAGGGTCAACCGATTGCCGCGGCGCAACAAGCCTCTCGGGTGCTGCTCAATGCCTTGCTGGAAAAGGATCGTGATGCGGATCGTGTCGCGTTTTTTGGCATCACCCGTCAAGTGCAGCCCGATGACCCTCCCATTGATAATCCCCAGGCGCCAGAGGTGCCTTTTGGGAACGATAAGAACAAAGTACTGAACACCATCAATTATCTGCCCCCCAATCCAGCCACACGCCCGACGCCGCTTTGGGATTCTCTGCTCCGCATGGTCAAGATCACGTCGGCCCAAAGCGGCATGCGCGCAATCATTATCATTACCGATGGTGTGGATGTCGTCAGCGTCTTCAAGATCGAAGATGTCATTGGCGAAGCCAATCGCGCCAACATTCCTATCTTTCCCATCGGCCTGAGCAAGAACAAGATAAACGAAGATGCCCTTCAGCGTCTTGCCAACCGCACCGGGGGTATTTTTCGTATTGCACCCAGCCCCGACGAGTTTTCAGGATTGTTCACTCAGGTGCTCAACCAGCTCAAACTGGAATATCAACTGAGCTATCAAGCGCGCGTTGACCGAGATAGCAACCCCCACAGTCTCTTGGTTGCGGTCCGCGCCCCGCGCATTGGCCGGATCTACTCTGAAGTGAAGTACACGTTTGAAGTCACACCCACACCAGCGACGCCAACAACCACACCAAAGCCTACTAGCCCAGGTCCGACGGACACCCCACAGCCCACACCTACACCTCCTCCACCAGGCTTGATTGACAAATTGTTGATCTTTGTCAAGGAGAATCCTCTACCTGCAGCCCTCATTGGAATTGCGGCGCTGCTGTTGATCGTTCTCCTGGTCTTGATCATCTTGTGGGCAAGACGCCGCCGGGCGCCGCAGGCCGAAGAGGCTGATTTTCTCACCAATTGGCCTTCTGGGGGCACGTCGGCTCCCTCCAACCCGGTGATGAGCCCGCCGACATCTCCGGACGTTGGCAACATGGCGCGAACGGTTGGCTCACCTCCGGTTTCCGGTTTACCACCGACGCAGTTACCGGGCGGACTCCCAGGCCGGACGCCCATCATGCCGCCCGCTCCAGCAGCAGGGCAGACCGTTGCCATTCCACGGGTAAAACCTCCAAAACACGTCGCGATGTTGGTTGACCGCAAGAACCCATCGCGCCAGTTCACCCTGCTGCAGAGCACATCGGTGGGAAGAGCGAGTGAGAATGCCGTCTCCCTGGCTGATAACACGACGGTTTCGCGAAATCATGCCCGTATCTGGCTTGATGGCGACTTGTTCAAGGTTCATGATCTAGACAGCTCGAACGGAACTTACGTCAATGCAACCCGTATCCAAGAACCGCAGGTTCTCAAGGATGGCGACGTAGTTCGCTTTGGTGAGCTCGAGTTCATTTTCAAGCAGTTGTCGTGAGTAACCCTATGCAGTTCACCGTTCTGTCAGGCCCGGATGCCGGGCGTACGCTGGTCATTCGAGGGAATCAAGGAGTCATCGGCCGCGGCCCTGACAAGGAATTTCCTCTCTCAGACCCGCGCGTCTCGCGCGCCCATGCTGTTGTCGAAAACAGCGGCAGTGGGAGTACGGTGCGAGACCTGGGGAGCACCCATGGGGTCTACCTGCGAGGAGCCCGTTTGGAGGTTGGCATCCCTGTCGCCTTGCAGCCAGGAGACGAACTGCGATTGGGAGACACGGTTCTTCGCTACGATGGCAGGGCTACGCAGGATCAGGTTGGCCCAGATTCTGGATCAAGTCAGCCGGTGAGGCGTCTTGCGGAAGGGAGAAGTCAACGTTTACTGGCTTTGGCAGCCGTCGCCGCGCTGACCTTCATCGTCGTGGTGGTTGTGCTTGCCTTCGCATCAGGTCGGCTGTTCACGTCAACCTCGCAGCCTGATGCTGTGGGGTTGACGACAGCGGCTGCGGCCACGCGGCCACAGACGGCTACCGCCACGATCATGCCGGCCATTGTCTTTCTGACACCGACCACCGCGGCTGTTGCTTCCACCGTAACGCCGGCCGTGCGTGAGCGTAATACGCCGGCGACTGATCCGCCAACGATGGAGCTGACTCCTGGCAGTCTACCACGGACGCCGACGCCCTCTGAGCCCCCGCGGCCCGGGAACCCACAAGCGGAACAAATCCCGCAGGCTGTCGCTCGACTGTTCCCGGGCGTTCCTCCCGCCGAGCTGCCCCAGGCGATCATGAATGCTGCTCGTAATGGAGAACTGTCGCCTGACCAAATTCGATCTGTCTTGAACGCGTTATTTCCTGGCGTGTCATCCCGTGATCTACCGCGGGCAATTGTGCGGGCATTCCCCTCAATTCCCATACAAGACCTGCGACAGCTGTTGGACCAGGCATTTGCGGGCCAGGGGCTGACTATTCCATCCGTTCCTCCGCTCAGTGGAACGATCTATGTGGGGGTGTTTGGGGATGGGAAATATCAGATTATCGAAGTAAACACCCAGAATAACACGCGGCAAATTCTGATTGACAACGCCAGTGAACCGGCCCTATCTCCTGACCACACGTGGCTCGCCTACTACTCCTGGCGCAGTGATGCACGTGGGTTGCGTCTGCGCCACCTGGTTACTGGAGCAGATAACCCATTGACGGACAGGGCGCAAGATGCTTATCCATCTTGGTCTCCTAACCAGGATCGTTTGGCGCTGCATGACAGCGAGGATGGAACGGTTTTGACCATCAATCGCGACGGAACGGACCGCCGCGTCGTTGGCAAGGGTGAGTTTGCGTCATGGTCTCCGCGCGGGGATGAGATTGCTTACAAAGGTTGCCTGTCAGGGGGCGATTGTGGTATTATCCTGGTGAGGCCGGATGGCGCCCAACGTCAGCGCCTCACAACCAATGCCAATGATGGACAGCCCGCCTGGTCGCCTGATGGAAATTCTCTCACCTTTGTTTCAAATCGAGATGGAAATTGGGAGATCTACGCCATCAACCGTGACGGCAGTTGGCTCAGGCGGATTACATCAGACGCAGCGACCGACGGGCTGCCAGAATTCGCACCGGACGGTTTGCGTATCGCATTTCGCTCTGACCGCCAGGGGGCGTGGGCGGTTTGGGTCGCGTTAGGATTGGGCGGACCTGCTATCAAACTGTTCGATGCTAATGCCGGACCGACATGGCAATACGAAAAAATTGCGTGGCGATAGGGTCTTTTTGATCTTGGTCTGAATCATGAACAATCTGGTCGGCCAGCAGCTTGGCAAATACAGGATCCAGAAATTTCTGGGGCATGGCGGCACAGGCGACGTTTACAAGGCCTTGGATGAAGACCTGCGTCGCGACGTGGCGATCAAGGTCCTGGATACCGGTTTATTGCTAGATCAGGAATCGGTCAGGGTCTTTCACGCGTCTGCTGCTATCGCGGCTGATTTGCATCACGCCAACATCATCACGATACATGATGTCGGCGAACAGCAGGGTCTGCACTACATTGTGATGGCCTACCTGCAGGGTGTCACCCTGGACGTATGGCTCAGAAAGAACAAACGTATGACCGTGCACCAGGCGGCGCGTGTGTTGCGTCAACTCGGCGATGCTCTGACCTATGCGCATAAGCGAGGGGTGATTCATTGCGACATCAAGCCATCCAACATCATGCTCAGCAAGGATGGACATGTCACCATTCTCGATTTCGGTATGGCTCAGACCAGGAAAGCAGGACGCAACCTTAAGAACACCGGGGCCACCCCCGCCTATATGTCGCCTGACCAGGCCCTGGACCGCTCTCTCGACCCTCGCACCGATGTCTATTCCCTGGGCGTAGTTCTGTATGAGCTTCTTTCTGGGCAGGTGCCTTTTGCGCGTGTCGAACCTGTGGCTGCCGCGTATGCGCATGTCCATGAGCGCCCGCTTTCGATCAAGAATCTGCCTGAGGCGGTCAATCAAGTTGTGCTCAAGGCCCTGGAGAAATCACCGGAGAAGCGTTTTCAGAGCGCTGCTGAACTGGCAGCTGCGTTCGAACAAGCCGTTGGGCAAAATACCCAACTATTCCAACTCGGCCGCCCGCTAATGTTGATAGGTTCCACGGTCGTTCTTATCATCGTGGCCCTGGTGTTCATCAGCCTGCGGATCATCGAACCTCCACCGCCAACGCCGACCCCAGTCCAAACGACGGGCGCGCCGACGCCTGAGACGCCAACCGGAGCAGTCTCACCCACGGTGATACGTGAGGAGACGCCGCCAACTGCAATCAAGACGCCGTCCCCAACGCCAGGAATTACTTCGACGTTGGCCCCGCCTCCGGTCACGAAGGCGCCGCCAATCCCAACTGTGGAGCAGACGCCGCCAGCAACGGCAACGCCGACCCAGCCCCCTGTATCTGCACCCCGGCCGGTTGCGCCTGGAGCAGGGATGACAGCGCGGGGCCGCACGACGTTTCGCTGGACCTATGATGGCCCGCCATTGGCAGACAATCAGGCCTTCGAGGTGCGAATTGTCTGGGATCTTGGATCCCCTGGTCATGATGGCGCTGCCAGCCCGGTCAGGGCAACCGAGATCACGATTGACCTGGACCAGGTCAACGTGGTGCGGGCGCATGGCGCTGGCCCCTATTATTGGACGGTTGCCGTGATTCAAGTAGAACCGTATGCGGCGATTGGGCCTGAGGCGCCGCTGCAGCGGTTGATGATTGATGTCAACTCAGAGAATAGGAATTGATTCCGCCTGGCGCGGTTTTCGCGGCTGGACGCTACTATGTGCGTATTCAGCGCGTGACCGGACACAGCCAGACTCAACCCTACGCGCTGCTGGCGATTTATCGCTGAGGCTGTTTCGCACGCGATCAAGGCTACGGTTCAATCAGAGGAGAGCGCATGAACAAGCAATCATCTTCGCCTGGAAACCAATCCCCTACTTCGAGCGGCTCGATGCCACGCGCGGCGCCAGGTCCATCGAAGACACAGGCGCCTGCCGCCACGACCAACGCGGCCTCTGGCGCGACAGCCGCCGCGCGACCGCTGATCCTGCACGCGGTCAAGGCCACGAGTGTGGGACGCGCGCGTGATCACCAAGAGGACATGGTTGAAATCTTCGCGCCTCCGGACAACACGCCCCAGGCGCAGAAGGGTCAACTGTTGATCGTGGCCGACGGCATGGGCGGACACAACGCGGGCGAGGTGGCCAGCCAGATGGCCGTGACCACGATCCGCGATGTCTTCTATGCCGACCCGGGACCTGACCTGACCGCCAGCCTGCGCAACGCGATGTTGGCCGCGAACGACGCCATCTTCAACCACTCACTCCAGCATGCGGGCCAGGCCGGCATGGGCACCACCGCGGTCGTCATGGCCGTGCGCCAGAATGTGGTGCTCATTTCCAGCGTCGGCGACAGTCGCGTCTATGTCCTGCGCAACGGCAAGCTGACGCAGGTAACCACCGATCACTCGTGGGTGGAGGAGCAGGTGCGCGCGGGCGTGCTCACGCCCGAACTGGCGCGCGTGCACCCCCAACGCAACATCATCACGCGCGCGCTGGGCACCACGCAGAAAGCGCAGCCCGACTTCTTCGACGGCGCGTTGAGCGAGGGGGATGTCTTTCTGCTCTGCTCGGACGGCTTGAACACGCACGTCAACGATGCGCAGATCCAGGAAGTCCTGCTGACGATGCCATCCCTGGAGCAGGGGGCCAATCGCCTGATTGACCTGGCGAATGAGGGCGGCGGTTCGGACAACATCAGCGTGATTGTCGCGCGCGTCGAGCCGGCCAACGCGGGCAGAGCGGCGCTCGCGGCGCCCGCCGGCGCAGCCAAACCACGGGGCAGGCGGCCGCTGCCCCTGGTGATGGGAGTCCTTGGCTCCTTGATCGGGGTCGCGCTGGTGGCTTTCTTCGTGGTGCGCTGGCTGACGGCGGGGCCGCAAACTCCCACGCCGACTGTCGTCGTCCTGACGACGACGGCGGCCCCTGTCGTCACGACCCCGCCCGTGGCAGATGTCACCCCCAGCGCAACGTCCACCGCCGCGACCGCGACCGAGGCACCAACCGCGTCCCCTGATGGGAGTCCCACCTCAACCATCGCGCCGCCACCCACTACCGCGGCGCCGCCACCCTCCCACACCCCGACACCTTTCCGCGGCGGCACTGCTGTGGTTCCTCCAATTGGATCTCCCACCCGGAATCCGACGCCATTACCCGCGCCTGTGCCGATTACGCCTCAGGAGAGAGACGATGTCAAAGGTAGGACCAGGTTTGCCTGGGATTACGCCGGGCCGTTACAGCCCGACCAGGCGTTCGAGGTGCGCATCTGGAAGGAAGGCCAAGATCACCTGGGTGCAGATGCGGCGACGACCGCCAAAGAACAGATGATTGATCTGGACTTCGCGCCTGGTATCACGAATTACAAGAACGCGACCGGGGAGTACCTGTGGGCTGTAGCGGTGATCGAAAAGGCAACGGGCGTAGCGATCAGCCGCGAGTCTGAGCTGCGCCACTTCACCTATACACCGCGTCCGGACTGCGTGGGGGGATGTGGTAGGTAATGATCTCAATGTCTAGCAGTATGCGCATGCGTAGAATTCAACGGGTCACTGCCTTATTCGGATCTGCTCTGCTGCTAACCTTCTTTTTGATCTCGCTTCCACGGACAATGTCGGCGCGCACGGAAAGCGCCGACGCAACGATCAATCTGACGCCAGAGGCCGATACCTACGTGGCAGCGGGACGCCCCAGCGAGAACTTCGCGGCGCGTCGCAATTTTTGGGTTGGCTACAACGAGACGGATGGCTACCTGGTGGAGCGCAGCCTGCTGCGTTTCAACATTGGTTCGATCCCGCGCGGCAGCCTGATCCAAACCGCCAGTCTGCAGCTCTATCTAGGGGGCACCACGCCTGGCGCGGCACCGATGACGGTGGCGGCGCATCGCATCATCAGCGATTCCTGGTCCGAAGCCATCACCTGGAATCAACATCTGCGGCTGACCCTGGACATTGCGCCCGCAATCACGACGACAGTGGGTACTCGGTTCGACTGGTACAGGTGGAATTTGACGTCGCTGGTGCAGAGCGCGCACACGACTGGGCAGAGCGAGATCAGCCTGCTGCTGCGCGGGGATGAGACCGCCGGGCAGCACGAGCGTGCGTTCTGGTCGCGCGACTGCAGCGCCAGCGACTGCGGCAGCCCGCCGGGGCTGCGGCCCAAGCTGGTCATTCAGTACCTGCCGCCGACGGCGTTGCCGACCGCGGCGCCGACCCATACGCCCATGCCAATCCTGGTTCGTGGTACGTCAACCCCAACATCAACCATCACCCCGACACCCACGCGGACACCGACCATTACGCAGACGCCAACGCCCACACGTACTCCTACTCCCACGCCGACGTCCACGCGTACGCCCACCGTCACGCCGACGGCAACCAGTACCCCGACGCCCACGATCACGCCAACGCCGACGATTACTCCGACGCCGACCATGACGTGGACGCCCACGATTACGCCGACGGCCTCGCCGACGCCGACGGCGACCTGGACCCCGACGAGCACTGGGACGCCCACGAGCACGCCGACGGCCACGGCGACGGACACGCCTGTCCCTGGGGCCACGCATACCCCCACTCCCACGGTGACGCCGACCGTGACCCCCACCGTGACGCCGACGAACAGCCCGACGCCGACGCGCACCTCGACGGGGACGCCCACGAGCACCTCGACGAACACGCCGACGGCGACGCCGACCACGGCGCCGAATGCGCAGGTCTACCGGGGCAGTGTGCGCCGCGTGGATGGAACGCCGGTGGCCGGCTTCACCTATGTGCAGTTGTGGGGTTCCAACGACGCCACGGCACGCAGCGTGTTCCTGGGGAACGCCAGCAGCGACAGCAGCGGCAGCTTCAGCCTGAGCGCGCCGCCCACGCCGCCGGCCTATGGGTACTACTTCATCTACCTCTCTCCGGCCGGCAGCAGCGCGGGGCTGTATGCGCCGGTCGCGGCGACGCCTGGGCCGGGGGGCGTGGTGACGGGTACGCAGACGATTCGCTTTGGCGCGGGCGGCGGTGTGCACGATGGCAACATCTTCATCGTCATTCAGAACACGCCCACGCCAACGCCGACCAGCACGCCCACGCCGACCAACACCGCGACTCGGACACCAACGGCGACGCATACGCCAACCAACACCCCGACGATCACTCCGACGCACACGCCAACCAACACCCCGACGATCACCCCAACGGCGACGCCCAACACGGCGGATCTGGCGGTGACGAAGTCGGCGTTTCCGTCTCCCACCGTGCTGCCCAACAGCAATCTGGTGTATACCATCCAGGTGCGCAACCTGGGCTGGTTGACGGCGACGAACGTCACGGTCACCGACACCCTGCCGCCGGGCGTGACCTACCAGAGCAACCAGCCAGGGGAGTTCACGTGCAGCCACCTGGGCGGGCCGGAACGCGTGGTGTGCACCCTGGCCAGTCTGCCGATGGGCGACGTTTGGCGCACGATCCTGATCAACACCGTGGTGAACCCGGACGCGACTGGCACGCTGACGAATATCGTGGTCGTGAGCAGCAGCCTGGCCGACCCGAACCAGGGCAACAACCAGGCCATCGTGGGCGTCACGGTTGCGACGCCTACCCCGACGAGCACCCCGACGATCACGCCAACCAACACCCCAACGCGCACGCCGACTGCGACGAATACGCCGAAGGGGATGAGACAAAGGCCGCCCCGCGGGCTGGCGACCGCAACCCCCTTCCCGCGTGAGGGTGGGGCGCTGCGACCGGTATCACTCCGGCCGGCAGAATCACCGGCGCTGGCCTGGCGTTGAATGGCGGGAGCATTTCAATTGCGGAGCATAGTCCATGCAGGAGGATGTGACAGATGATTACCACGCCCAGGAGAACGCCCATGTGGAGAATTCGGTACGCGCTTATCTTGTCTGGCGCTGCTCTGCTGCTAACCGTCCTTTTCGTCTTGCCATCAAGGATCATGGCTGCGCGCTCGGAAAGCGCCGACGCATCAGTCAACCTGACGCCGGCGGCCGACACCTACGTGGCAGCGGGACGGCCCAACGAAGCATTTGCAGTACGCCGTAATTTTTGGGTTGGATATAACGAGTCGGATGGCTACCTGGTGGAACGTAGCCTGCTGCGTTTCGACCTCCGCGGCATCCCGCGCGGCAGCCTGATCCAAACCGCCACTCTGCACCTCTACCTGGGGGCCACGACGCCAGGCACGGCGTCGATGCCGATTGGGGTGTACCGCATCAACAGCAGCAGTTGGGCCGAAACCATCACTTGGATCCAGCATCTGCAGCTTTCGTGGAACGCGACGCCGGCGGCGACGACGACGGTGGGCGGCCAATTTACCTGGTATTCGTGGGACTTGAAGGACTTGGTGCAGAGCGCCAACACGGCCGGGCAGGACGAACTGAGCCTGCTCTTGCGCGGGGACGAGAGCGTCGGGCAGCATGAGCGTGCGTTCTGGTCGAAAGACTGCAGCGCCAGCGACTGCGGCAGTCCGCCGGGGCTGCGGCCGAAACTGGAGATTCAGTACCTGTCGCCGACGCCCACGCCCACCGCGACTCCCACGAAAACCCCGACGCCGACCAAGACGCCAACGCTAACAAAGACGCCAACTGTCACACCGACGCCCACGATCACCCGAACGCCCACCATCACCCCAACGCCGCCGGATATCTATTTGCCCAGCGTCGGTCGCATCATGACATGGACGCCGACGCCGACGCGCACTCCCACCCCGACGCCGACGCGGACGCCTACGAACACGCCGACCGCCTCACCGACGCCGACGGCGACCTGGACCCCGACGAGCACTGGGACGCCCACGAGCACGCCGACGGCCACCGCGACGGACACGCCTGTCCCCGGCGCTACTCATACCAATACCCCCACCGTAACGCCGACCGTAACCCACACCCATACGCCAACGATCACCCAGACGCCAACGAGTACGCCGACCGACAAAACGACACCGCCCACCCCTACCCCTACCCTAAGCGCGACCCCGACGCCAACTGCGACCCCCACGACTGCGCCAAATGCGCAGGTCTACCAGGGCAGCGTGCGCCGCGTGGATGGGACGCCGGTGGCCGGCTTCACCTATGTGCAGTTGTGGGGTTCCAATGTTGACAACGTGCGCAGCGTGTTCCTGGGGAACGCCAGCAGCGACAGCAGCGGCAGCTTCAGCCTGAGCGCGCCGCCCACGCCGCCGGCCTATGGGTACTATTTCATCTACCTCTCTCCGGCCGGCAGCAGCGAGGGGGTGTATGCGCCCTACGCGGCGACGGCCGGGCCGGGCGGCGTGGTGACGGGCACGCAGACGATTCGCTTTGGCGCGGGCGGCGGTGTGCACGATGGCAACATCTTCATCGTCATTCAGAACACGCCGACGGCGACGCCGACCAACACCCCGACCAACACGCCGACGAACACGCCGACCAACACGCCGACGAACACCCCGACAAACACGCCGACGAAGACGCCCACCAACACCCCGACAAACACGCCGACAAACACCCCAACGAACACGCCGACCAACACGCCGACGAACACCCCGACCAACACCCCGACGGCGACGCCCAACACGGCGGATCTGGCGGTGACGAAGTCGGCGTTTCCGTCTCCCACCGTGCTGCCCAACAGCAACCTGGTGTATACCATCCAGGTGCGCAACCTGGGCTGGTTGACGGCAACGAACGTGTTGGTTACCGACACTCTGCCGCCGGGCGTGACCTACCAGAGCCATCAGCAAGGGGAGTTTACGTGCAGCCACCTGGGCGGGCCGGAACGCGTGGTGTGCACCCTGGCCAGTCTGCCAGCGGGCGACGTTTGGCGCACGATCCTGATCAACACCGTGGTGAACCCGGACGCGACTGGCACGCTGACGAACATCGTGGTCGTGAGCAGCAGCCTGGCCGACCCGAACCAGGGCAACAACCAGGCCATCGTGGGCGTCACGGTGGCGACGCTTACCCCGACGCCAACGATCACGCCGACGATCACGCCGACCAAGACGCCGAGACCGGGGATCGCGCCGAGCCGTCCAGCGACCGCGACGCCGTTTCCCCGTGGGGGAGGGACGCTGGGACCGCTGTGGCCCCGGCCCACACAATCGCCGTGGTTGGTCTGGCGCTGAACGGCCATCTGTTTGTCTGGTGGGCAGGGGCGCGCGCAGGCCCCAGACAGGCAGCCCCTGCCCATCGGCCCTCTGTGTTGCGAATATCTGTCCGGGGCCAGTCAAGGAGAAGGGATCATGGTCATCGTTACGCCGTCCGGCCAGTCCTATACGCTGCGCCAGGGCAACAATGTCATCGGTCGCGATCCTGGGTGCGACCTGCGCCTGGATGTAGAGCGCGTGTCGCGCCGCCATGCCGTCATCGCCTGGGATGGCCGCCGCGCGCTCATTCACGATCTGAACAGCACCAACGGCACCTTTGTCAATGGTCGCCGCCTGGAGCCGAACCGCCCTGTCGAGTTTGGAGTGGGCGACCGTTTGGAGTTGGGCGGCCCGGAGGGGCGGCTCGACACGGGCGCGGTCTCCGGGCCAGCGTCGGCCCTACCGGCGGACCTGGCGCTGCCTGAACTCCCTCCCGATCTCACGCCTGCGCCGCAGCGCTTGCCGGCCTGGCTGCCGGTGGGCGTTGGCGGCCTGGTGGTTCTCCTGGGGCTGGCGCTGTTCCTGCTCTTGCGACCACCGCCGGCCGCACAACCGACGCCTGTGGCGCCCCCCGCGGTGACGCCAACATCCACGGCGCCCGCGGTGGTCATTCCTCCCGCCACACCGGCCGGTGTGGCGACGCCTACGCTCGTGGCCGTGCCCACCGTGCCGCCTGCGCCCGGCGTTGGCGCGGGCGCCGGGGCCGGCGCGGGCGGTGTGCAGCCGCCGACCGGGCTGCAGCCGCCGGCTGGTCTGCCTGCGGGTATGAATCAAGCGCCGCCCATCAATCCAACGACCATGCCTGAGCTGGTGAAGGGCATCCTGCAGGAGTTTATGCCGGGCGGCCTGCCGCTCACGCCGGCGCTGCCTGGGGGAACCCCCTTGCCGGGCGTCATTGGCACGCTGCTGCCCCCCGGCGGCCTGCCTGGTTTGCCCGGCGGAGGCGTGGCGCCGCCCGCCGCCAAGCGCCATGGCCCGGTGATCCTGAAAGCGCCGGCGAATGGCGCCAGTTACCAGGGAGAGGGCGCCAACCTCGTGTTGGAATGGCAACCGGTCAACGATCTGGCGGCCAACGAGTACTACCGGGTCATGATTTTCTATCCCGTCAACGGCCGCGAACAGGCGGGCGGCGCCTGGCTCAAGGGCGCTACCTATCGCCCGCCGGCCTGGTTCCTGACGCAGCACAACGGTCGGTTCGAATGGCAGGTGGTCATCATCGAAGCCACGGGGCCTGTGGAACGAAACGGCCGTCCTGGGGATACGGTCAGCGAACCGAGCGAGCGCCGCTGGTTCAACTGGTCGCTGGAACCCGGCAGCGCACAGCCAACCGATACGCCGACGCCGGTGTTTCAAGGCTGACGTGAAAATCGGCCGCGGATGCACACAGATTGGCACAGATAGTCTGTTGTCATTTCTCATTGTGCGCCCAGCGCATGGGTAACTGACTTGGCAATCCTGGCTCGCCAGGTGCGACTGGCTCACACAAAGACACCAAGACACAAAGAAGCTCTTGACGCCTTGGTGGCTTTGTGTGAGGGTTGACCTGAAAATAACCCGGTACTGCAATCCGCCGGATTGCGGCGCCACAGAGGCAAGCCGGCGGCTTGCGCACCATTTTCATCCGTGGTTGTGCGCTCAGCGCATGGGAGCTGGCTTGCAGATGCGCTGTCCAACCGTAGGTCACGCCTCCGGCGGGACGACGCCATCTACGACACATCACGCTTTCCTGCGCCAGGCCTGCAAGCCAGCGGCTTACGTCATACGTGGATCTCTAACTTTGCTGTGAGGGCATGGACGCCATAATGCAGTCCGCCTGTGCCAGACGCAGTGGCGAGAGTACGACTTTTATGAGTCAAAGTCATTGGGTAAACAGATGGTACGGTATGGGAGGCATCCTGCTGTTTGCAGCGGTGTTGGCTTTGGTTTTGCCCTCCACGGCGCACGCTGATGGATTCATTGATTTTGAGAATGGAACAGACCAACAGACGATTCAGTCCACCATTCCTGGACTGCGCTTCACCACAACCGCCAATTATGATTGGATTTACGGAGATTGGCGCACCGGGGATTACAACGGCCCCTACCCTCATGGAGCGTACACCAGCAACGGCAACTTCTTCGCCTGGCTAGGACCTAACCAGGGCTACGGGCGCATTGACTTTACGGCGGGATGTGGCACGTACATGCAGGTTTACGTGAGCAGCCTGGCCGGGCTTCACATGGATGCCTATTATCCCGATAACACCCTGGCTGCGACCGCGTTCGTCAATGGTAATCTCTTCACGGGTCAACTGGCCCGGCTGCGTGTTGATGCACCAGCGGGCGATTGTTTTACCTATGTGATTCTCCATGACACCGGCAATTTCTGGCTGATTGATGACCTGAGCACGGATGCGGCTGGCGTACCTGCCACTCGCCCCCCAGTGATTGTCCTGCCGGGTCTCATGGGTTCCAGGCTCGATGTACACAATACGTGTAGCAATGAAACTTGGGAAGTGTGGCCTGCAGCCGCAGTGATGCTCGTCTCCCCATTCGATGGTCATCTCGCCAGCCTGAAATTGCAGAGAGATGGGTTGAGGCCGGCAAATCCCTGTGAGCAGATTGTCGCGCATCGCACCGCCACGGGAAGTACAGAAAATGCCGCGATCTTACGGGTAGGTCCTGACTTGCACATAGGTCCGTTACCGTTTGAGTTTTACGCTCCGCTGATTGACTCTTTGCGCGTGAAAGGTTATGACGTTTTTCCCTATGGTTACGATTGGCGTATCAACCTGCGCCGCATTGCAGACCAGCCATCCTCTACCGACGACCTCGATGGTTTCATCAATCAGGTGTTAGCGTCAACGGGAGCTCATAAGGTCAATATCGTGGCTCATAGCCTGGGGGGCCTACTGGCAAGATATTACGTCACATCCGATCCAGCGCGGGCAGCCAAAGTGGAGCAAATCATCTCGCTTGGAACACCCTACCTGGGAGCACCCAAATCGTTACGTGTTCTGAGGTGGGGCGACACAGGAGAACCGGGTTGGCTTTGGGGCGCAATTGGCCTTTATTCACCTATGGTACGCGATATTTCACAAAACGCACCCGCCATGTACCAGATACTTCCGACGTTCAACTACTTCCTTGTCAACAACTTCCCTGCCAACAATCGCAGTTACTATACGTTCGATGGCGTGGCAAGATCGTGGCCACAGATGCAGTCTCTTCTGCGAACTGAGCATAATGATGGCTTGGCCGCCGATGCAGAAGCCTTTCATAATGCAGCAATGGACGATTGGCGAAGTTCTTCATTGAGTACGGCGTATCGTTTGATTGTTGGCAGCGGTAAATCTGATACACCGGCTGTTCTGCATGAGAAGACTCTCTTCGAGTGGAATGGATTTCGTGTGATCACCTGGGACATGGAGAATACGAACGGCGATGGCACGGTGCCCCTTCCCAGCGCGGCATTGAGAGGAAGTGGTCGTGATTTTTCGGGAAACGCGCCAACGTGGTACACGCAAGGGTTGAATCATCTCCAATTGGTCAAGGAACCGTATGTCCTCGACTTCGTCGCGGCCATTCTGGCCACGCCGCCAACTGCTGCGGATGATCCTTCCTTTGCAATTCCTGCCTCACCGAGCTACAGCGCGTCCGCGCCCTCGATCTTCAGCGGCGACAAGAGCCGTTTTCGGCAACGTTCCCCATACGACGCGACGCCTCCTGTGCCCCCGCAAATGGGGCTGACACCCTTCGCGGTGAATGGAGTGCAAGCCGTAGTCGTTGGCAATAGCCATGTCCACCTCTATGATTCAGCCGGTAATCATACTGGCCCGACGCCGGACGGACTGCTTGAAATCGAGGTGCCAGGCAGCGACTACGTCCAACTTGGCGCCACGTCGTTGGTGTCGTTTCCAGCTAACGGGGTTTTTCGCATCGAGATCGAGTCGTCGGGCGCGCAGCAGGTTGATCTCAAGGTGCGCAGGCTGCAGGGACTAGATGCCGATTTGACTCAACGCACGATCACCTATGCTGACGCTCCTGTCGGCGTGACAGGCACTGCCAGACTGATCTACGACCCAACCAACTCTGGAACAGCCCCTGGTCTGACTATTGATCAAGACGGCGACGGTACGCCAGATTTGACCATGCCGCCCACCGGCGACGTGGGCGCGGATGGCAGCCGTGACACTGTGGCCCCACAGATCAATGTGCAGCTCACCGGTCAGCGAACAACCTATGGCTGGTATGTGGGCCAGGTTGTGGTGACAGCCGTTGTGACCGACGAGAGCAGCGGGGTATCAACGATCAAATACTCTGTCAATAATGGCGCGGATGTTTTGCCATACACCGCTTCATTCACCGTTCAAGCCGAACAGGTGCAGAAGGTTGTATTTCAAGCTACGGATAGGGCGGGCAACCGGGCATCGGTCGTCGCTCACGTGGGGCCGTCGCGATCCTTTGTTTCTTATGCCTTCCCAGTATCTCCAGCGCCGCCTTCTGCCTGGCGCCAGGGCGCGGGCATGAACGGACGCACGGTGTATGATCTGGCGGGCGCGGCCAGCGCGTGCTCCACCCTCTTTGCCGCCACGGATCAGGGGCTATTCCGGTCCACCGACCGCGGGGCCAACTGGGCCAACGTGTTCTTGCCCACCATGCCGGCTGAGGCTGCCTCCCCACCCTTCGAGGACGCGCCCGTGCCGCCGGACGCCGCGCTGATGCCGGCTGTGGCCGTCTGCGCGGGCAACCCGCAGGTCGCGTACGCCACCAGTTGGGGCGGCGGCGTCTACCGTTCCGACAATGGCGGCGGCGCCTGGCGGCCGGCCAGCAACGGCCTGGGCGATCGCTACCTGTACGACCTGGCGGTGCACCCCAGCGACTGCAACACGGTCTACGCGGCCACCAACGCCACGGGCGTCTTCAAGACCACCGATGGCGGCGCTTCCTGGCAGCCGCGCAGCAGCGGGCTGGGCAATCTGGCCACACGCGTGCTCACCCTGGCGCCCGGCGCGGGGCAGCGGCTCTACGTGGGAACGACCGCCGGCGTCTACCGCAGCGACAACGCCGGGGGTTCCTGGGCCGCCGCCGCCAGCCTGCCAGGCGGCGCGGTTTGGGCCTTGAGCGTGGCGCCCAACCAGGCCGATACTGTCTACGCCGGCCTGGAGAGCGGCGGCGTCTACAAATCCACCAACGCCGGCGCCTCCTGGCAGCCGGCCAACACCAACCTCGGTTTCAGCAAAGTGCGCACCTTGCTCGTGGATCCACTCAACGCGCAGATGGTGTACGCGGGCAACGACCTGGGCCGCGGCGTCTATCGCAGCAGCGATGGCGGCGCCGCGTGGAGCGAGTTCAACGCCGGCCTGGGCAATCGCAATGTCAAGGTCCTTTGGCAAGATGGCGGCGCGTGTCATGCCCTCTATGCCGGCGCGGCGAACGGCGCGTGGACTTATAGGTGAATCATGACCAATCTCGTCGGTCAGCGTCTCGGTAATCGTTATCTCGTGCAGGCCGAAATCGGTCGCGGCGGCATGGGCGTCGTCTATCGCGCGTTGGACACCAGCAGCCTGCAGCGCACGGTGGCGATCAAGATGCCGCTGTCAGGATTACTGACGGAAGAGAGTTTCCTGGAACGATTCATTCACGAGGCGCGCCAGGCCGCCAGCCTGCACCATCCCAACATCGTCACCATCTATGATGTGGGCGCGCAAGATGACGTCCCGTTCATCGTCATGCAGTACCTCGATGGTCAGACGCTGGAAAAAATCCTGAACACGCGTGGTCGTTTGTCCCCGGAGCAAGCCGTACCGCTGCTGCGGCAGCTGGCCGACGCGCTGGATTACGTGCACGGCCAGCGCCTGGTGCACCGCGATATCAAGACGGCCAACGTCATGCTGTCCGCAGACGGCAAGGTGACGCTGACCGACTTTGGCCTGGTGCGCGCGACGGAGAGCGTCGGCTTCACCCGCAGCCATCAGACGGTGGGCACGGCCGAGTTCATGTCCCCGGAACAGGCGTTGGGCCGCAGCTCCGATCCGCGCAGCGATAACTATTCCTTGGGCATCGTGGCCTACAAGATGTTGACCGGCCATGTGCCGTTCGAACGGGAGACCTCGGTGGCGACGCTGGTCGCGCATGCCAGTGAAGCGCCGCCATCGCCGCGTGTCTTTCGCAGCGACCTGAATCGCCCCCTGGAAGCGGTGTTGACCAAAGCCCTGGCCAAGAACCCCGACGAACGCTATCAACACGCCGGGCAGTTTGCGGCGGACCTGGCAGTAGCGGCCGCGGGGCGCTGGCCGGACATCCCCCGCACCGCCACGCCCACGGAAAAGCTCAGCCCGCTGCCCGCAGTGCGGCGCGCACCTTCGCCCAAACCGCTCGATCGTCCCTCGCCCGGGCCGGCCCCGGCGCCAACACCACGGCTGGGCCAAATCTTCGCACGCGTGACGACGACGCAGATGCTGGGCGGCGCCGCGGTTCTTTTCATCTGCGTTCTCTCAGCCACGCTGGCGTGGGCGCTCAACCGCACGCCTCCCATTAGCCCAACGCCGGCGGCCACGGTGGCCTTGAACCTCACGGCGACGCCCACCGTCGTGGCGGTCGCGTCGGCGACGCCGACCTTCACGCCGACGATCACGGTGACGACCGCCAACGTAACGCCCGCGCCTGCGGCCGTGACCGAAACCGCGACCACCGGTGCGCCTGAGGTCACCTCTACGATTGCGCCGACGTGGACACCCACCGGGCAGACGCCAACGCCACGTCCCATTGCCACCACGGTTACCCCTGTACGAGCAACCGCGACGCCCGCCCGGCCTCCGACGCCATTACCCGCGCCTGTGCCAAGTGCGCCTCAGGAGAGAGCGAATGTCACGGGCAAGACCAGGTTTGCCTGGGATTACGCCGGGCCGTTACAGTCCGGCCAGGCGTTCGAGGTGCGCATTTGGGCCGAAGGAGCAGCGGAGCACCTGGGCGCAGCCGCTCCAGTGACGACCCAGGAGATGATGATTGACCTGGACGTGGCTCCCGGCATCAAGGACGCCAACTGGTCGGCGGCCGGAGTGTACCTGTGGGCCGTGGCAGTGATCGAAAAGGCGACAGGCGCACGGATTGGCCGGGAGTCTGAGCCGCGCCACTTTTCGTATATACCGTCAGATTGCTCAGGGGCGGGATGCGGCCCTAAGTAGCTTGTACGATGAGGAGGAAGGTCTTCGTGTTCAACATGCGACGTTTCTTGGGCTTCACCATCGGTGTCCTTCTGTTGTGCGCCCTGCCGGGTCAGCGCGCACACCCGGAGGCGGCCAGCAGCCAGGGCACTAATACCGTGGTGGCCCTGCCTGCGGCCGCGGACACCTTTGTCGCCTCGGGACGCCCCGATGAGAATAGAGCTACAAACCGAAATCTGTGGTTGGGATATGACGCGGCGGGCGGCTACCTGGTGGAGCGCAGTCTGTTGAAGTTCAACATTGGTTCGATTCCGCAAGGCAGCCTGATCCAAAGCGCCAGTCTGCAGCTCTACCTGTCGGCCACCACGTCAGGCGCGGCGCCGATGCCGATTGGGGTGTATCGCATCAACAGCAGCAGTTGGCCCGAAACCATCACCTGGAACCAACATCTGCAGCTTTCGTGGAACGCGACGCCGGCGGCGACGACGACGGTGGGCGGCCAATTCACCTGGTACACCTGGGATCTGACTGCGCTGGTGCAAACTGCCAACGCGCATGACGAGAGCGAGCTGAGCCTGCTGCTGCGCGGGGACGAGACGGCCGGGCAGCATGAGCGTGCGTTCTGGTCCAAGGACTGCAGCGCCAGCGACTGCGGCAGTCCGCCGGGGCTGCGGCCGAAACTGGAGATTCAGTACCTGACGCCGACGCTCACGCCCACCGCGACCCCCACCCGGACGCCGACGCCCACCTGGACACCGACAAAGATCCCGACGATTACACGAACGCCAACACCCACCGTCACCCCAACCGCCACGCGCAATTGGCAGTTCGTGCCCAATATGCGCTTTTCTTACACGTATACCCCCACGCCAACGCGCACTCTCACGCCGACGCCGACCCAGACCCCGACGCCGACGTGGACGCCCACGATCACGCCGACCGCCTCACCGACGCCGACGGCGACCTGGACCCCGACGCGCACCTGGACGCCGACGAGCACGCCGACGGCCACCGCCACGGACACGCCTGTCCCCGGGGCCACCCATACCCCCACCGTGACGCCGACCGTGACGCCGACGAACAGCCCGACGCCGACGCGCACCTCGACGGCGACGCCCACGAGCACCTCGACGGCGACGCCCACGAGCACCTCGACGGTTACGCCGACGGCGACGCCGACCACGGCGCCGAATGCGCAGGTCTACCGGGGCAGCGTGCGCCGCGTGGATGGGACGCCGGTGGCCGGCTTCACCTATGTGCAGTTGTGGGGTTCCAACGACGCCAACGTGCGCAGCGTTTTCCTGGGGAACGCCAGCAGCGACAGCAGCGGCAGCTTCAGCCTGAGCGCGCCGCCCACGCCGCCGGCCTATGGGTACTATTTCATCTACCTCTCTCCGGCCGGCAGCAGCGCGGGGCTGTATGCGCCGGTCGCGGCGACGCCTGGGCCGGGCGGCGTGGCGACCGGCGCGCAGACGATTCGCTTTGGCGCGGGCAACGGTGTGCATGATGGCAACATCTTCATCGTCATTCAGAACACGCCCACGCCAACGCCGACCAGCACGCCCACGCCGACCAACACCCCGACCAACACGCCGACGCCAACGATCACCCCAACCAACACGCCGACGAACACCCCAACGAACACCCCGACAAACACACCAACGAATACCCCGACCAACACGCCGACCAACACGCCGACGAACACCCCGACCAACACCCCGACGCGGACGCCGACCCCTGGTGGTTCAACGCCGACCAGCACCCCAACGGCGACGCCCAACACGGCCGATCTGGCGGTGACAAAGTCGGCGTTTCCGTCTCCCACCGTGCTGCCCAACAGCAACCTGGTGTATACCATCCAGGTGCGCAACCTGGGCTGGTTGACGGCGACGGACGTCTCGGTCACCGACACCCTGCCGCCGGGCGTGACCTACCAGAGCCATCAGCCAGGGGAGTTCACGTGCAGCCACCTGGGCGGGCCGGAACGCGTGGTGTGCACCCTGGCCAGTCTGCCGGTCGAAAGTGGCTGGCGCACGATTCTGATCAACACCGTGGTGAACCCGGACGCGACGGGCACGCTGACGAACATCGTGGTCGTGAGCAGCAGCCAGGCCGACCCGAACCAGGGCAACAACCAGGCCATCGTGGGCGTCACGGTGGCGACGCTTACCCCGACGCCAACAATCACCCCGACGAGCACCCCGACGAATACGCGCACCCCGACGCCGACGCCTACGAATATGCCGACGACCACGCCGACGACCACGCCGACGCCGACCGCAACGCCATTGCCGCGTGGAGGTGGATTCCATGCCTGGTCGAGGTACGGCGGGTGGTTCGCACCCAGCCAGCGGCTGCTCCTTGCCGCCGGGTTATGCCCGTGTTGACCGTTCGGACGCATGCCGCGCCGCGCCTTTGTGGTGATAGGTGATGAATGTGAACTACTTGCTGCCAGGCCAACAACTCGATCGCTACATCCTCGAGCGCGAAGTCGGCACCGGGGGCATGGGCATTGTTTATCTGGCCTATCACCAGGTTCTGAAAAATCCGGTGGCGATCAAGGTGTTGGATCCTCGGCTCGCCAGTGATGCGCGCTTTGTGCGCCGCTTTGCCCTCGAAGCGCAGAGCGCGGCCCGCTTGCAGCATCCGAACATCGTCAAGGTGTTCGACGTGGGGCAGCTTGGCGGCTGGCACTATATCGTCATGGAGTTTTTGGAAGGCACACCGTTGGATCGCTGGCTGCGGGAACGTGAACGCTGTACGCCGCTGGAAGCGGCAGCCATTATCCAGCAGGTGGCGTCTGCGCTCGACCACGCGCATGCCCATGATTTAGTGCACCGCGATGTGAAGCCGGCGAATATCATGCTGCGCAGCGACGGGCACGTCGCGCTGATGGATTTTGGCCTGGTGCGCGCGGGCGACGGCATTGGCCTCACCCTACAGAACCAGGTGTTGGGCACGCCGGAATACATGTCTCCTGAACAGGCGCAGGGGCAGCGCGCCACGAAGTACAGCGACATCTACGCGTTGGGCATTGTGGCTTACAAGCTCATCACCGGCGCGGTGCCCTTCAGCGGCGACACGCCGGTCAGCACCATGCGCATGCACATTGACCAGGCGCTGCCGCCTCTACACCGGCTCTCGCCTGACACGCCGGCCGCCCTGGAGGCCGTGATCGCCAAAGCGCTGGCCAAACAGCCGGCGCAGCGCTTTCAAAGCGCGGGCGAGTTCGCGCGCCGTTTCCAACAGGCTGTCAGCGCGGCGCCGTCCCCGCAACCGCTCAAACCCACCCCGGCGTCGAAGCCGCCGCCAGGCCCGGCGCCAAAACCGCAGGGCAGCTTGATCCCGGTTTTGATCTGGGCCGTGGCGCTGCTCTTGTTGTTTGTGCTCGTTGTGTTGATCAGCGTGCTGCTCATGCATGGGAGTCTCGACCTCTTGCTGGCTGCGCCGGACTACGCCAACAACCCTTTCATCTCACCTTCACCGTGTAGGGTGGCTATCCTATGACTGAATTGATTGGACAACGTTTAGCAAACAAGTATGACATTCAGAGCGAAATTGGCCGCGGCGGCATGGGGGTCGTTTATCGCGCTTTCGATGTCATGCTCGAACGTCCCGTGGCCGTCAAGATCCTGCCCGTCGAGCTGACCTTCGATCAGCAGTTCGTTGCGCGCTTTCGCAAGGAGGCGGTGACCGCGGCGAGCCTGCATCACGCCAATATCGTCACCATTCACGACGTCGGCCAGCAAGATCGCATCTACTATATTGTGATGCAATTCCTGCCGGGTTGGACGCTCGATCAATGGCTGATGCAGCGGGGGCCGATGGCGCCTGCCCACGTCAGCCACCTGGTGCGACAGATCAGCGATGCGCTCGATTATGCGCACCGGCGGGGGATCATTCACCGCGACATCAAACCCTCGAACATCATGGTGGATGCCGAGGGCCATGCCACCCTGATGGATTTTGGCCTTGTGCGCGCGGGCGAAGGCACCGGATTGACGCGCAGCGGCGTTGTCGTTGGTACGCCGGACTACATGGCGCCAGAGCAGGCATTGGGCAAAGAGATTGACTACCGCAGTGACATCTACTCGCTGGGCGTGGTCGTTTATCGGGCGCTGTGCGGCCAGGCGCCGTTCGTGCGCTCCTCGTCCATCGCCACAGCCTATGCGCATGTGCATGAGGCGCCGCCGCCCCTGCGACAGCTGCGTCCTGATCTGCCCAAGGCTGTCGAGGCTGCCGTACTCAAAGCGTTGGCCAAAGACCCCGCCGACCGTTTTCAGGAAGCGGGCCAGTTTGCGCAAGAACTGGCGCGCGCCAGCGCGGGCAAGGGTTCCACCTCAGCGCCGACCTGGGCCGTGCTCAAGGGATCTGCCCCGGCATCGCCGCCGCGGGGAGCGGCTGCGGTCAAGCCGGCTGAATCCGGGCCGCGCCAGGCGCCGGCTGATGCAGCGCCCCCCGCGCAGACCACGGCGCCAACGCAGATCATGGGCGCTGCTCCTGCCGCTCCCACGGCGGCCAGTGAGAACCAATCCAAAGACCCTGCGCCGGTTGCGCGGCCGGCAGATGATCGTGTGACAGTCGCGCGGCCGGCGGCTGACCCTGCGCCAGTCGCGCGGCCGACGGCTGATCGTGTGACGGTCGCCATGCCGGCCGCTGATCGTGTGACGGTGGCGCGGCCGGCGGCTGATCATGCGCCGGTCGCGCGGCCGGCGGCCCGCCGCCCCCGGCTGCTGCCTTACCTGTTGGGCGCTGCGGCTGCTCTCCTCCTGCTGTTAGTTGGTTATTTCACGCTGCTCTCACCTGAGCATGCAACGCCGACGCCGACGGCGATAGGGCTTACTGCGACCTCAACGTCGGTTGTTGATGCTGGCACAATCACGGCGACGGTCACGTTGGCGCCGACGCGCGGGCCGTTGCCGCGCACAGACACCGCCACGCCTCCGGCGACAGACATGACGCCCACAGCGACGGATACACTCACGTTCACGCCGGTGCTCACGGCGACGCCTGTGAAGACGGCTACGCCCACGGCGACAGCCGTGCAAACGCCTACATTCACGGCAACGCCCACCCATACGCGCACTCCCCAGAAAACGGCAACCCCCACGCGCACGCCTGGTAGAAATGGTTCAATCCGAGCGCCCGTGCTGATCTCGCCTCTGCCTGGGACCACGGTGAAGATCGGCAGCAACGTAGAGTTTGTCTGGCGCTTCGACGGCCAACTTGCTGCCAACCAGGGCTTTGAGATCAGGGTTTGGAAGGAGGGGCAGCCTGCGCATTATGGAGCCGCATCTCCAGTGCGCACAACCAGTGCGGTTCTGGACTTGAGCGGCGCCTACGGCGTACAGCTGGGCGGCGGCGGCCGTCATTTGTGGACGGTAGCCGTGGTGCAGATTGAGCCGTATCAGGCGCTCGGTCCCGAGGCTCCGCCGCAAACGATCGAAATCGAAGGGGCGCCGCCAACACCGAGACCATGAAAAATAGCATCTTGAGTTCACGCGATGGACGGCCGGCTGAGCGTCTGGATAACGGGCTGTCATTTGAGATAGTCATTGCTAGAGGCAGAACAGAGTCACCCGGCCCACGACAAGAGGAGGCCCGCCATGTTCCCGGTAAACAGAACTTCGTCATTGCTCGGCCGCGTTCTATTCCTTAGTCTCGTCTCTCTTCTCATACTCGCATGGGCACGCACCAGCGCGGCCAACGTGGAACCACGTGATCCATTCCCCTGGGATGAGAATCTATCGGGATGGACCCAGGTCACATCGCTGCCGGCGAGAATAGACAGCGCGGCCGCGGCTGCTGTGGGCGACTGGCTTTTCATCTTGGGGGGACGCGACAGCGATGGTACTGCCCTGAACACTGTTCAGCGCGCGCATATGAACCCGGATGGCTCCCTGGGTGGTTGGCAAACGGTCACCCCTGCGCTGCCACAGGCACTGTATGGGCATACCGCTGCGGCGGCGGGCAACCGCATGTACGTGGTCGGCGGATTTGGCAATGATTATGTGCGCAGCGTCTACATGGCTGTTGTGCAGGGCGATGGTTCGCTAAGCGCCTGGCAAAGCCTGCAATCGCTGCCCGGAGGGCAAGAACGAACCAATCATGCAGTTGCCATCGCGTCTCAGAACCTGTATGTTTTGGGAGGGCAGCAGGCGTCCGGTGTCCTAAATACGGTCTGGCGCACATCTATCCGCGCCGACGGTACGATAGATAATTGGACGCCGGCGCGTGCACTGCCAACTGCACTGTATCGGCTGAGCGTTGTTGCCTACAACGACCGTCTGTACGTCATCGGTGGGCGGCCAGATGCAAACTCCGTCTCTCGGCACGTCTACTCGGCCGTGGTGGCAAGCGATGGGAGCCTGGGAAGTTGGCGTACGCTCGAGAATATCCTGGCGGCCGGGCGCGCTGATCAAGTTACCATCGCCGATCAATCCAAGCTGTTTGTGGTTGGCGGTACGGATGGCAGCAACTTGCAGCAAACGGTATTCATCTATGGCTTGACGGCTGACGGGGGATTGGCGCCGCTGCCGTCAGGCACCCCTCTGCCGGCGCCGCGTTCGCGCGCAGCCAGCGTGCTCAGCCAGGGCCATTATGTGTACCTGGCAGGCGGGCTTCAGAGCAGCGACCAGTCCAGTAACAGCGTTTTGTTGGGACGCATCGTGACCAATACGCCTACGGTGACGCCTACGCCCACGCGTACACCAACGCCTACGTACACGCCTACGCGAACACCGACTGCCACCCCAGTGTTTCGAGCGCGGGCGTATGCGCCAGACATCCGCTTCGCGTTTACGCCAACACCAACCCCTACACGCACACCAACGCCAACGGCGACCTGGACGCCAACGGCGACCTGGACGAGCACATTTACCCCGACACCGTCTAGGACTCCGACGCCCACGCGTACACGGACGCCGACGCGCACCCCCACGCGTTTCCCGACGCCTACGCCAACCCCGACCTGGACCTCGACGCTGATACCCTTACCCACATCAACACCAACACCGACGCTCAACCGACGCATTTTCCAGGGCCGCCTCGAGTTAATCGGCGGCTCTCCGATTCGGAACTATTACCATGTGCAAATCTGGGGATCGAACCAACCGGCGGATTTGGGGCAATGGTTAGCCAATGATTTCACCAATACCCGCGGTGAGTTTAGTCTGCAGGTAGATGATACCAACTTTGCCTACTATCATATCTGGTTGGAGCCTATTCAACAACCATATCAGTTCTATGCGGCGACGGCCGGGCCGGGCGGCACGGTGATCTCGAATCGCCAGATTCGCTACAGCAACCCTGTCAGCGGAGTCTACGCGGGTAATGTCTTTACGCTGATGCCAAGCAGCGGCAGCAATGGTTGGAATCCAACCGTTGGCAACTCATACTCGAACCATGCCGAGTCATGGAGGATGTATGGCCCCTTGCGTCTCGAAAACGCTGCGGCAGGCGATCTGAGCGTGCCGTTGTGGTACAATAACAGTAACTGAGTCAAGAAGGGTAGAGACATGTATGGCTGAACATGAGACTACTGTTCAACCCACGTTGCTGGCAATCTTGCAGAGTAAGTGGGTGGGGGGAAGCAGCGACACACTGCCGCTTTCTCGCCCAGTCATCCGCATCGGGCGTGGGCTTGACAACGACATCGTAGTTCAGCATCCGAGCGTTTCCACACATCACCTGGAAATGACCATTCACAGCGGCAGCGCGGAGGTGCGCGATCTGCAGTCTCGCAACGGATCGGTTATCGGTGGGCAACGTCTGCCTGCTCTGCAACCGGTCAGCGTTCAGTTTGGCATGACAATCCGGCTTGCAGGATGCCTGGATTTGCAGTTACTGGCCGCGGAAGCAACGCTGCCGGCTGTAATCACCCCTGAGCGAGTCTACTTGAGACCCCAGGCCAGCCCAGGATTGGTGATCTGGCCGCAAGGCGGTCTGTTGATGCATCTCGTCCTCGATGATCAGCCCACCAGGATCGGTCGCAACCGCGAGAACGATGTCGTCGTCAACCACCCTGCGATTTCCCGGCAACACGCGGAACTCGTCAAGCAGTCTGACGGATGGCATTTGCGCGATTTACAGAGCAGCCAGGGTTTGACGTTTGGCAACACACGGATCCAGGAGAAGCTGGTAACGCCTGGCGACACCTTCTTCATCGGCAACCAGGTCATGTTACAGTTTCGTTTGCTCGCTTTTGTGAGCGAAGAGATGGCGGTGCGGCGCGCGCGCATCACACCGGCATCGAGCCGGACACAGCTACTGCAGCTTGAAGGGAAGAATACGATTCGTATTGGACGCGCGCCTGACAATGACATTCATCTCAGTGATGGCCGCGTATCCCGCTACCATGCCGTTATCGAGCGCGTAGGTATGCGTTATCGAATTCGTGATTTGCGCAGCGACAACGGCACCTTTGTCAACGATCGTCGGGTTGAACAGGAAAAAGTCATCAACCCCGGTGACGTCATTCAAGTGGCTACGACCAAACTCCGCTTTGCGACCGACGGCCTTCATTCGACAGACGAGGACTATGGCCTGCGCCTGGACCTGCTTCGACTCCACAAACGTGTCAACAATCAAAAGGACCTTTTGCAGGATATCTCGTTGTCCATCCCTCCGTGTACGTTCGTGGCTCTGGTCGGCACCACCGGTGCGGGCAAATCCACCCTGCTCGATGCCATGAACGGATTCCGGCCCGCATCGCATGGGCAAGTCTTGATCAACGGCGTGAGTCTGTACCAGCACTTCGATGCTTTTCGAGCTGAACTTGGCTACGTGCCCCAAGACGATATCATGCATCGCGAACTGACCGTCTTCGAGGCGCTCGACTACGCTGGTCGCCTGAGGATGCCGGCGGATACCAGCGTGCGGGAACGGCATCATCGGATACAAGAGGTGTTGGGCGAACTGCATTTGGAGCAGCAGCGGGATTTACCCATCCACAAGTTGAGCGGGGGACAACGCAAACGGGTCAGCATCGGCATCGAATTGTTGACCAAACCCCGTTTGTTCTTCCTGGATGAGGCAACCTCAGGCCTGGATCCAGGCACCGAGTCTGAGTTGATGCAGCTGCTGCGCAATTTGACCAGCGACCCCCGTGAGGGGCGCACGATCATCCTGGTAACGCACGCCACGAAAAACGTCAGCTTGTGCGACCAGGTTATTTTCCTGACGAGGGGCGGACACCTGGCGTTTTTTGGCACGTCGGAAGAGGCGCTAACCTATTTTGAGCAGTTTTGGAGTGAACAGCAGAGACGCCTCAAACCTGTCTTTGAATTCGATGACATTTATGACTTGCTTGATCCTGATAAGGCTCTGGCAAATACCGCGACTGAGAAACAGAAATTGGCTGCCGCCGCCGAATGGTCCAAACGATACCGGCAGTCTCCCTATTACCGCACGCACGTGATTGATGGTTTACGTCATGTGCAAACGGGCAATCTGGCAGTAAACCAGAGTATGGCAACGCGTAAACGGCCACCGGTTTCTGCCTTCCGCCAGTTTGGCATCTTGAGTTCGCGTTACTGGGCGGTGATGCGCCGGGACCCGAAGAACCTGCTCATTTTGTTGTTGCAGGCGCCCCTGATTGGGCTGATGTCTTTCATTAATTACAACCAAGCAATCTTCGATCGCAATGACGGCAACCCGATGCAAGCACTCACGACGATTTTTCTCGCGGTGATCATCGTCTTGCTCTTTGGCACGGTCAACTCCGCGCGCGAAATCACCAAAGAAATCTCGGTCTATAGACGTGAGCGTATGGTCAACCTCGAGATTGGTCCTTACATCTTGAGTAAGGTGTTCGTTGGCATTCTCCTGTGCCTTTACCAGGTGGCGGTGTACCTGGCATTTACTTTGTTATCAACCGACTGGCCCACGATGTCAACGGGAGCTTGGGGCGGAATCTACACGACGTTGACCCTGGCCAGTATGTCGGGAATTATGCTCGGGCTCCTACTCTCGTCTCTTTCCAGTAGTGACGGGCAGGCCGTCGCCCTGATTCCGGTCATCTTGATTCCTCAATTTATCTTTGCCGGCGTTTTGATGCCAGACCTGGTCAAGAGTATGCCTGCTGTGTCACAGATCGCCACCAGCAAGTGGGCGGTGTCTGCCCTGGCAACCATCACCGAGGCAGACAAGGCAGGCGAGATACGAATGAAAAGCCAGATGCCCGATCTGACACAGCAAACTGAACAGGCGCGCCGGTCATGTGAAGCGGAAATGCAGTTGCGAATTCAGTCCGAGACGGAGCGGGTGGTCAACGAGCGCCTCGAAGAGGAAGTGCAGAAGGTGTTGGCGACCGAGGTCCAAAAAGAAACGGACCGAATCATGCGTGAACAGACCGAATCGGCTCAGAACAAAGCTGAGGCCGAGGCGCGACGCCAGGGAGGCATCTTCGTCACTGAGCAAGATATTCGTAGCGCCCGCCAACGGGCCGCGACACAGGTGGCGAACAAGCGTCCGCAGGTTGAAGCGCAAGTGCGTGCTCAGATGGAACCGCAGGTGCGGTTGCAGGTGCGTGAACAGTTGACAAACGCTGTGCGCCCGCAAGTAGAAGCCTCTGTACGGGAAGAAGCCGCCAAGGCAGGAAAGGACTGTGCCCAAATCACTGTGCAGGTGCCCGATATTCCCAATCCAATAGACCAGCTGCCCGCAGAGCTGTTTGACACGCCTCCCTGGAAAGCATGGGTTGCGATGACAACGATCATGTTGGCCGTGCTGGGCATGATCTTCTTGTCACAGTATCGTAAGGACATTCGTTAGCTCACTGTGGGAGCAGGCATGGCCAATCAACCTGTTCAGTCGAGAAAAACCGAATCGTTTCTTATCCAGGTTTCGCTGCTTGACTACCTGCATGTGGCTGTGGGCACCGATGTCGGCCTGGTGCGAAGGCATCAAGAGGATGCGGTTGGCTGGCGTGTTGCGACGGATCCGCGAGTACTTGCCCACAAAGGGGCGATATTTGTTCTAGCGGATGGCATGGGCGGGCACGCAGCAGGTGAAATTGCCAGCCAAATGGCGGTTGACAGGATCGTTACGGCTTATTACCAAGATCCAGTGATCGGCATTACTGACAGCCTAAGACACGCTCTAGACAGGGCTAGCCAGAGCATCTATGTCGAAAACAGGCGAGCTAATCTCGGCGGACGCGCGCGGATGGGTACAACCACGACGGCCGTCGTCCTTCGTGGTCATGAACTCTATGTGGCGCATGTCGGTGATAGCCGGGCCTATTTGATTCGCGATAGACACATTCAGCAGTTGACAGAAGACCATTCCTGGGTGCAAGAACAGGTCCGTCGCGGCATATTGTCGCCCAGAGAGGCCCGTGCCCATCCCCGACGACATGTAATCACACGATCACTGGGCCAACGCGCGCAGGCGAACGCTGATTATTATCCCGTCCGCCACATTGAACGAGGGGATGTGGTCCTGTTGTGCTCAGACGGCTTAACCGCCTATCTATCTGACAAAGAAATCTGCCAGGTTGTCTCTCAGGTTCATCCCGAGAAATCTGTCGTGTACCTGCTTGATGCTGCAAATCAACGCGGCGGCAATGACAATGCGAGTTTGATGGTCATGAAACTTGAAGGACCGTCATTGGCTTGTGTGCGAACCCAAATAGAATCCTGGTTTAGAGGAGGCAATTCGTGACACTTCTCATATCTCATTGGTTGTTTGCGAGAGATATCCTGATAAGCAACGCGGTTGAATCGCATCCCATCGCTATGGTGCAAGTGCAAGAGGACCCTATTCTTGTGCTGTTACTTGGGATCATTGTCGTTTTGTTAATCGTTCTGATCGGCATCATGGTGTGGGGCTTGCGATCACCTACGGCCATGGCGCAGCCCGCATCCAGGGCCGCCCCCATCGCGGCGGCTTCGAGATCGCGTGGAGGTCCTGGGTCGCGCCGAACTGTGGCCAGCCCAGATCGGGCGGGGTTCGTGCGTTCTGCGATCCAGGACACGCCGACGCCCCACCCATTTGCGCGCCCATACGTGACTGCGCCCACTCGCACACCTCCGATCGTGGAACGCGTGCCACACGCCGCGCTTTTGATTGACCGCCGCGATCCAGGAAGAAGATTCGACGTGTGGCCTGTTGTCAACATCGGGCGTTCCACCGACAATACACTACAAGTGTTGGACATGCTTGTGTCCAGGCGCCACGCTTGTTTGCGTCTGGAACAGCAGCGATACTGCCTGTTCGATCTTGGGAGCGCGAATGGGACCTTCGTGAATAATCAACGCGTCAATGGGGCGCGTTTTCTGAGTGACGGCGATGTGTTGGCTTTCGGTGAAACCGAGTTCATGTTTCGGCAATTGGCATAGTGTCTTTCATGATGAAACGCCTACTTCTGATCAACCCGGCGCTTTACGCAAACGGGGGACGAGTGCCTAACGTGGCAGGCGCGGCTTCTATGGAGCCGCTCGCGCTGGCGTATGTCGCTGCGTTGACCCCCCCGGGATGGAAAATCACGATATGGGATGAGGTAATGGAGCCAATGCCCAACCCCACGGCAGCCGATCTGGTCGGCATCAGCACGATCACGGCGACGGCGCCGCGTGCCTATGAACTCGCATCTCAATTCAGGCATTTGGGTATCCCGGTGGTACTTGGGGGACCGCATCCTACCATGTTGCCAGATGAAGCAGCCCGTTATGCTGACGTCGTGTTTTCGGGGGAGGCGGAAGGAGCCTGGCCGCGTCTAGTCGAGGACTTCACGTCGGGCCATCTCAAGTCGCGTTACGAGGGTGGAGGGCCGCCATTAGTGCACAATCTTGTACCCAGGCGCGACCTGTATCAACATCGTTATGTGATCAACCTCATATCGGCTTCTCGCGGATGCCACTATCGCTGTGAGTTCTGTTCGATTTGGAAGTTTGACAGCGGTCGTTTACGTTTGAGACAAAAGGAGGATGTCTGGGCCGAATTGGAGAGCTGGCAGAGTGGATGGGCAACCCTTTTCACTGATGACAATATCATGGCTGATCGGGAATGGTCATTGGCCTTGTTCAGAGGAATGGCAGAGCGGGGTCTGCGGCGCCGTTTTGCTGTCCAGGCATCTTTGAGTATCGCTGATGATGATGAGCTTCTGTTCTGGCTGCAGCGTGCCGGCTGTTTTGCGATTATGACTGGTTTGGAATCAGTCAATGAAGAGAGCTTACGTGTGATGCGAAAAGGTGTCAATCTACGAATCGGCCCCGCAGCGTATCAAGCAAAGATTGCACAGATTCATGCACACAGAATGATGGTAGCTGGCACCTTCATGTTTGGCAACGACGGTGACGGTCTCGATATCTTTGATCAGACCGTGAGCTTCGTAAAGGAGGCATCTGTTGATCTTGCGCACTTTGGTATCCTGGTGCCAGATCCTGGGACTGATCTCCATGCGCGCTTGCACGCAGAAGGTCGTTTGATTTTTACTTCGTATCCACAAGATTATCGGCGTCATCATCTGGGACAGGCTCTTTTTGTTCCAGCCAAGATGACAACTCGACAACTCGAGGATGGCATGCGGCGCGCAACACATGAGATTGGTTGTTGGCCTGTTGCCGTGCAACGGGCATGGCGAACCTGGCGCCACACTCATAATTTCTTTGCTGCGCTAATTGCTCTTGTCTGGACGCGCTCGGGCCTGTTGGCGCGTGTAAGCGCCGACTACCAAGCAGTCACTTGAAGTCCTATGAAAGGAGATTCTCGATGTCAGCATCATTTATCATCCGCGATCCTGCAGGACGTGAGTACCCTGTTGATGGCCCAATCAGTATTGGACGTTCTTCCTCTAATTCCATTCCGATTCAGGAGCCGCTTGCCTCTCGTCTACATTCGACGATTTTCCCATTTCAAAATACAATCCGTATTCGTGACGAGCACAGCACCAACGGGACTTTCGTCAACAATGCAGCTGTCACCGGGGAAGTTCAGCTAAACGTTGGAGATCAGATCCAAATCGGCAATACTGTCTTCTACGTGACGCAAGCCCGCGCCAGAGTGAACAATCAGGAAACCAGGCAACCTATCCCCTATGCGAATGCGGGGGGCGAGCCGGGTGCTTGCCCATCTTGTCATCAGTCAACTTCGGTGCGATCCTCGGCCGATGCTCAATTGGCTGCGCCAGTACAGCCGAGCGATACCCTCGTCAAGGTGTTTACTATCTTCACGGCGCTTTTCTCTATCACAGGAGTCTTGCTTGTCATTGTCACCATTGCGCCTTTGCTACTCGGCGGCGCTTTCTTGGGCGGCTTTGGCGGCTATGGGAACAGCATCTATTCGGGCGCTATGTTCCTCAGTTTTTTGGCCGTGTTGATTGCCATGGCGCCGGTAGTTCTCTTGCTCGTGGTCGTCCCGTGGATGATGCGCAGTTACCTGGTGCGCTTGCACCGGCAGCAGATGGACGACTGGCAACGGGCAAACGCCAAATGGCACAATCTGCTTTACTGTGAGGAATGTGCGGGCGTGTTTTTGGCGGGTCAAAAGCGGTTGATACCCCTGGAACACATGCAGGCCTTCTTGTACGAGATGGTGAATCAACGTGTCGTGATGGGTTTCTCTCTGTAGGCATCATCTCAACTGGGTGAAATAGGATTTGGGAGACGAAATGGGTATGACCTCAAACTATACCGACGATTCACCAACCCAGCCAGTCCCCGTGCTGCGCCCAGGGTCAAGGCTGAACCCAGGGAAAGGCGCGGCTGCACTGATCAACCAGCCAGAGCAAGCGGGAAGCGGCCAGTTGGACAATCCGCATAGAGCCGGCGAAGTTCAGTCTGCGGTCTCAACGCAAGCCCACGAACCAGATTCCGAGACCGCCCAATTGACAGGCTCTTCTCTCTCTTTGCCATTCGATCAGCCGCAGTCCGGTCTTGTTGATCAACCCAGTGAGGCGCGACGTCTTGGTCAAGATCTTGGCGCCTCAACACCGGTCCCTCTCTCGGTGACACCGCGGCCGTCCACTCTACCTGTCGCCGCGCAGTCCAAACCCCGACATTTCTTGCCGATTATTGCCCTGGCAATTGCTGGCATCTCTTTGATCCTGAATGTCGCTGTTATCACACAACTGCTTCGCGCGCGTAATCAGGTAAACATGAGTATAGATAATGCCGCTACGCAGCTTGAGGCGATCTGCAATCACGACGCCAGAGTCTTGACCTTCCCAATTTCACAAACTATTCGCTTTCAGGGCGATATCCCCATACCGCAGGGTTTGGTAATCCCCTTCAAGGGTAACATCCCGTTTCGCACCACCTTGCGTGTGGAGACTTTTCCTGGTGGTCCGGTGATCAACGTTCCGATCAACACGATCGTACCCGTAGACACTAAAGTGCCGATACCCGATTCCATTGTCATCCCAGTTGACACCACTATTCCGTTTCGGCAAGACATTCCGATTGACCTGTGCACCGAGGCGAGTCCCTTTCGTGGATTACTGGGGCAGTTCGTCAACGAGTTACGTGCCCTCCAAGATGGGTTCTGAGACGCACATTGACTAGGAGGTGTAATGATGTTAGGCTCGAATACACGCGCCATAGCCGTCATCGTTGTGGCTGCGATCATCCTTCTCGGCGCAGTAACTGGAATCCTCATTGCGAATCAGCTGCAGAAGGATCAGAAACCCCAAGCGGTCGTGTTGCCTGGCAGTACGGGGACGCCTTCACTCGAATCACAACCTCGATTGGATGCTACGGTTGCGATTACGCCGACAGTGACTCAAATCGTAGGCTTGTCACCTTCGGCGGAAAGAGTGCCTGTCCCGAATGGTTCTACGGAGAACAAGACCGGTATTGCCATTCTCCCTATCATCCAGTTGAGGGGAGACCGTCGCTACGTTCTGGAGATTACGTCGCAAGCCGGTAGTCTCCCATTCAGCGGCTCCTATACGCGTGGCAGTATTGATCCCAAGATCGCCATTGATGTCGTGGCTGAGATCAAGGGAACGACGCGTTGGGAGCAGGAAATTCAACCCCCATCCCCAGAATCACGCACCTGGACACTCGGTGTGTCCGTGACGACGTCTCTGGGCAAGGACATTCGTGTTCAAGTGTGGGACATTGGGCCAAAGTAGGCCCTATTCGTTGCGCAAGTAGAGGAGGCAATATGATTGACAATTTGAGAACACTCATCCAGGACAATCCCCTGCCAGCCGTGCTAATTGGAGTCGCCGTTTTGCTCCTCATCGCGTTGTTGGTTCTGTTAGTCCTTTGGCTGCGCCGACGCAATGCGGCGGGCGAGACAACCATCAACGTTGGCGTTGAAAACGGCGGCGGTGAATGGCAGCCTTCCTCGCCAGCATTGGCATCCGTCAATAGCGGCGGCTTCGGTGGTATGCCCACTGTGGGCGCTGGTCGTGCCGCCACGGGTGCACCGACTGTGAGCCCAGGTGTGATCCCGGCTTCGCCGGCCACTTCTGCGCCCACCGCGCTTCCTGGCGCTACGCCGGGCTACGCCCCGTCGCCCGCATTTGGTAGTATGCCGCAGCCGCCAAGCGCCGGTGGTCATGCACCGGCTGGCGGCACGGTCGTTCTGGATCGCTCTCCCAAGCCCAAACATGTCGCGATCCTCATTGATCGTCGAGACGCGTCCAAGCGCCATGACTTGCGCGCCGAAACTGACATCGGTCGAGCCCAGACCAATGCCATCGCGATTGCTGATACCACGGTCTCGCGTCAGCATGCACGCATCCGCCTGCAGGATGACAGGTTCGAGCTTTTCGACCTGGCTAGCGCCAACGGCACCTTCATCAACGGTCAGAAGGTTGAACAACCCCGCACGCTGACCGACGGCGATGTCGTGCGTTTCGGAGATGTGGAGTTTGTGTTCAAACAGTTGACGTAGGAGGAAATGCTGAATGAGGAATGCTGAAGGCTAAATGGGGCGTGCTGCGATATCTCAGGTCGCGATAAGAACACTGAATGAGGAATGCTGAACGAGGTGCGGGGTTATGTTTCAGGGGGACAAGTACGATTTGCGTAAGCGGACGAAGGCGTTTGCGCTGCGCGCTATTCGCTTCTTCACCTCGCTGCCAAATACGCCTGTGGCGCGGCACGATCGGCGGGCAACTGTTGAGAAGCGGACCTTCAGTGGGTGCGCACTACCGGGAAGCCATTCGCGGCCGATCATAGGCCGAGTTCGTGAGCAAACTCGAAGGCGGGATGCAGGAGTTGGAAGAAACCATTTATTGGAGCGAACTCCTGGTTGATGCCGAGATTGTGTCTGAAAGCCGACTCGCTGAATTGCTCACAGAAGCCGATGAACTGATGGCAATTTTTGCCTCTTCTGCCAAGACAGCCAAAGAACGATTGCGGGTGAAAAGGGCAGGTTCACAATCGAGTAGATCAAAACCTGCGCCTGCCAATGTCCCTCATGACAGCGTTGCCTGAAGGGTCTCTATTCAGCTTTCAGCATTTCGAATTCAACATTCTCACTGAATGACATTCATCATTTAGCATTCATTATTCAGCATTGGAAAACACACATGGACACGTTGCTCGGTACCACCCTGGGCGGTAAATACGAAATCCAGGCCGAAATCGGCCGCGGCGGGATGGGCGTTGTTTACCGTGGGTATGATGTGATGCTGCGCCGGGCCGTAGCGATCAAGGTGCTGCCCCTGGAATACACCTATGACCAGCAATTCGTAGACCGTTTCCGCCAGGAGGCGGTCACGGCCGCGGGGCTGCATCATACCGGCATTGTTACCATCCATGATGTCGGCCAGCAAGGGTCGTGGTATTACATCGTCATGCAGTATCTGAATGGCGTGACGCTCGATCAATGGCTGGCCAACCGCGGGCCGATGCCGATTCCCATGACGGCCCAGGTCGTGCGCCAGATCGCCGACGCGCTCGATTATGCTCATGGCGCCGGCATCGTGCACCGCGACATCAAGCCCTCCAACATCATGATCGGGCCAGACGGTCGCGCCACGCTGATGGACTTTGGCCTGGTGCGCGCCGGGGAGGGCAGCAAGCTCACCCGCAGCGGCATGGTCGTGGGCACGCCAGAGTACATGGCTCCTGAACAAGCCCTGGGCAGTCCCGTGGATGGACGCACTGACATCTACTCGCTCGGGGTGGTCATCTACCGCATGCTGACCGGGCAGGTGCCCTTTGTCCGCTCCAATTCCATGGCCACGGTCTATGCCCATGTCAATGAGCCGCCGCCCCCCCTGCGCATCTTGCGTCCAGAGATGCCTAAATCCGTGGAAGCCGTGGTGCTCAAGGCATTGGCCAAACGGCCCGATGACCGGTATCAGGATGGCGCACGGCTGGTGGCTGACTTCGATCTCGCCGCCAGCGGCAAAATGCCGTCGGGGCTCAGAGCCACAGTTCTACCCGCGTCGTCCAAGTCCCAGCCGGGCGTGGCGCCTGTGTCGTCCAAGTCTCAGCCGGGCGCTCAAAGCCCTCGACCGGGCGCAGGCAAGTCGCCCGCGCCCGGCGCCTCGACCCGCAGCAGCCAGCCAGACGCGCCGCCTGTCTTGGCGCAGACGTCTCCGAGGTCGGCGCCAATCACGACGAACGATGCACCTGCGCCAGGCGATCAGGCAGCCACGCAAGCACTCGGGCAAACGTCACCGCCGCTTGTCAGCCGGGACGCCACGCAAGTCACGAGACCGGCGCCGGTTTCTGGGGAGACGCGCCCGGCCGCCATGCTGACGCCAGGCGCGACCGTCGCCTCGAGAGCGACGCCGGCGCCGCGCCGCGGCTTGCCCTTGCTGCCCATCCTGGGCGCGGTGGCCGGCATCCTTATTTTGGGCGTTGGGGGCCTGGCGCTGGTGCGGCCGCGTTCAGCCGTGACGAACCAGACGCCAACGACCGCGCCTGTGATCATTGAGACGGCGACGTCCGTCCCCACGCCGACCGCCGCCGCGCCGGTTGACACCCCATCCCCCTTGCCGCTGCTGACGGCCACGCCCACGCCGACGCCCGTCCCAACGCTGACGGGCATCCCAACCGCAACGATGACACGCACGCCCTCGGCGACGCCCACTGGCGCCGCTACGGCCACCATCACACCCACCGCGACGCCGATCCTTACGCCTACGCCCAGCGCGACGCCGACGACGACTCGTATTACTGTGACGCCCACACGGACGCCTGCGCCGCCTACGAACACACCTGCGCTGCCTACGAACACGCCTGCACCGCCGACGAACACACCTGCGCCGCCGACAGACACGCCCAGGCCGCCAACGGACACGCCGGCCCCGCCGACAGACACACCGGCGCCGCCGACAGACACACCGGCGCCTCCAACCAATACGCCGATTCCGGACCCTACCGACACTCCGCCGCCGACCAATACGTCGGTCCCGTGAGGTATCCAGTTGGAAGTTAGCCATGATACATGGAGAAAATAGCAATGAAGAGCCGATCTGTATGTATTCTATTGATCGTACTATTTGTGGTTACCGGCATACTGGCTTTCACGCCTGTTTCTGCGCTGAATGACTCGCCTGGCAATGGCGACCTGGAGACCCCCGGCGCCGTACCAGTCAAAGCCATCGAGGCATTGGACACGCCTGAACCGTCTCAAGTCATGGCGCGTAAGCCCGACCGCTTACCCCCGGCGCCGCAAGGCATGCCATCAACGGGAGCGGCGCCCGCAAGTGTGCTTAGTACTGAGTTGCTGGTCAATGGTAACTTCGAAGCGGGCCGAGTAGGCTGGTCTGAGACCTCTCCACTTCAATTTCCTATCGTCGTGAACTATACCCAATATGGACTACCGCCGGCGCACGGAGGATTTTGGCTCGCCTGGTTAGGCGGCTACACTCTCGCCGATGATCAGCTGTTTCAGAATGTGACTATCCCCAGCGATATTGCGGGCGGCAGGCTGAGCTTTTGGTACTATTCTGATTCGGTTGAGACCGATCCTTTGTATGATTACATCACCATGACTATCAGCGACCCCAGCACCGGACATCAACTGGTTGAAGTGGCGTATGTTGATGCCTATCCTCCGACGCGCTCATGGCGCTATTATCAATACTCCTTGACCAACGCCGATTTGGATGCCATTCGCGGTAGGTACGTACGTGTGCGCTTCCGCGTACGCACCGATTCTATCTTTGTCAGCGCGATGTTAGTGGATGATGCTAGTTTCTTGATTTCCACCTCGCAAGATCCCGCGCCCTCGGCAACGCCCACGCCATACGCTGCCGATGTGGTCTGGGTCAAAGAAGCGGAAGATAATGTGATCAACCCACCGATGTCTATCGCACAGAGCAATGGCGCGTCGGGATGCTATTATGCATACGATCCGACTTCATTTTCCAATGGGATGGTATCGCTCCCGTTTACACTTGCTTCCACGGGTGATTACTATCTGTGGGCGCGCGCGATGGGATTGGACTGGAACCAGAACTCCTTCCTTGTGTCGCTTGATGGATTCACGGAGATTCATCTCGAGGTGCCGCAGTTTGGCGGGCAATGGACGTGGGGCTGGGAACCGGTGCAAGAGGAGAATTACCCACCAGTGCGCTATCGCCTAACAGCCGGCTCCCATGTTTTCCATTTCCGGACGCGTGAGGCGAACACGCGCCTGGATGCCGTGTTATTGACGAGCAACCCATCTTTTGTGCCGACCTACGCAAGGGCGTGCGGACCGACGCCCACCAACACACCCACCATAACGCCCACCAGGACGCCAACGCCTACCTGGACTCCAACATACACGCCAACGGCAACCTGGACTCCCACGTGGACTCCAACATACACGCCAACGGCTACCTGGACTCCCACGTGGACTCCAACGTACACACCAACGCCTACCTGGACACCAACGCCTATACTAACTTCCACTCCAACTCCGACTTCCAGACCCTCTGGTGGTCGTGTTTTGCTACCAGCGATCATGATGCAGCCGACGTCCACGTGGACGCCTACCGCCACGTGGACACCTACGTACACGCCCACGCCGACTTGGTCGCCCACACCTACACCCACGCCGCCCTGCCCTGGCGACCCCTATGAGCCGAACGATTCATATGACGCGGCCTGGGGACCGTTCCCACTTAACCAGGATTTCAACGGCTACTTCAAGTGCACAGCCGATTTGCGCGACTATTACCGCTTCAGCCTGGAGCAGCCTCGCACTCTGGTGATGACGCTGCGCAATATCCCATCTGGATCAGGCTATCAGACTGCGCTCTATGCGTCCAGCAGCAGCAGATTGGGCGAGGCCACGACGCCATTGAATCAGACTGAGACCTTCGAGGTTGAAGCGCCCGGCCAGGCAAATCACTACGCCGTGCGCGTGGTGCGCCCGGCGGCGCCGCCAAATTACAATGATCCCTATGTGTTGCGCGTTACGGCCCAAGGCCCGTGCGAGCCGAATGATTCCTTCGATCAGGCCGGCTCTTGCTGGCTCACCTCCAAGGTGGCGCACTTTGCCTTCATCGAATCCGCACAGGATCAAAACGACTACTATGCACTGCAGATGCTGGCCCCGCACACTATCCGTATTGAGCTGACCAGCCTGCCGCTCAACACGAACTTTGACTTGTTCCTGTACAATACGAACCGGACTGAGATCTACCGTTCCGACGCCGGCAACCCCGACGAAACGATCCAGACAACGGTCTTGCCAGCTGGCACTTACTATGTCAGGGTCAAGCAAACCAGCGGCTTCAGCAACAGCGACACCTATGCATTGAAAGCCGTTTTTGATTAGACCCAACAACCGCTTTTCATGAACCCTCAGGTCGCAGGATTGGAAAACGTGCGGTGGACACACTAGTTGGCACAATGCTCGGCGCTAAATACGAAATCCAGGCTGAAATCGGCCGCGGCGGCATGGGTATTGTCTATCGCGGCTATGATGTGATGCTGCACCGGGCTGGCGGTGAAGGTGCTGCCGCTGGAATACACCTACGACAGGCAGTTTGTAGACCGTTTTCGCCAGGAGGCAATCACGGCTGCTGGGTTGCACCATTCCGCAATCGTGACCATCCATGATGTTGGCCAACAAGGGCCATGGCACTATATCGTTATGCAGTACCTCGACGGCCAGACCCTCGAACAATGGCTGCTTAACCACGGCTCGATGGCGCTCCCCATGACGGCCCAGGTTGTGCGTCAGGTTGCCGATGCATTGGATTACGCACACCATGCCGGTATCGTCCATCGCGACATCAAGCCGTCGAATATCATGTTCGGTCCAGATGGTCATGTGACGCTGATGGATTTCGGCCTGGTGCGCGCCGTTGAGGGCAGCCAGCTAACGCGCAGCGGCGTGGTGGTGGGCACGCCGGAGTACATGGCACCCGAGCAAGCCCTGGGCGATGCGGTGGATGGCCGCACGGACCTCTACTCCCTGGGCGTGGTCATCTACCGGATGCTGGTGGCCCAGACGCCTTTTGTTCGTTCCACATCCCTTGCCACCGCTCACGCTCAGGTGTACGATCCACCACCACCTCTCCGCATCTTGCGTTCGGACTTACCCAAGCCCGTAGAAGCGGTCGTGTTGAAGGCATTGGCCAAGAACCCAGATGACCGCTACCAGCTTGGCGCCGAGCTTTCGACCGACTTCGATCTGGCCGCCCGCGGCAAGATGCCGCCCGGGTTGAAGGGCACCGTCCTTCCTAAACCGGTGAAGGACGCTACTAAAGCCCCGCGGGTGGGGCTGTCAAAGAATCCACGTTCGCCTACGCCCGAGGTTCAACCAGAACAATCCAGATCCTCCAAGCCACCGTTGCGATCGGAGATGCCTGCTAGCGACGCCGTAACGGTGGTGTTGAAACCTCCGGGTCCTCCTGCAATTCCCTCGCCGCCCGAGAACACGGTTATCATTTCAAGACAACCTGATCAGATCCGGGCGCCAATGGTTGACAATCCGATTGCCCAGCAGTTGCAGGCGGCAGTGGAGGAGCACCGAGCAGCACCCCAGATGGAGCAGACGATCAAAACTGAATTGGCAGCAACATCCGGCGATGCCAATGCTGTCGTCTTGCCGCAAGCGGTTGGTACGAGCCTGTTGTCTGTGCCTGAGCCAGGCCGCGAAACGGTTGAGATGACCAGCGCGATGATGAAGGAAAGGCCGCTTGTTTTAGCGCCTGATCGGTCAAAAGGCGATCATTTGGTATGGATTCCGGTTTGGGCATTGTTCGTTGTGATGATCTTGATGGTGATCCAGGGAGGACGCGCGGATCGAGCGACCCTTGCATTAGCGCCAACCCCAACAGTTTCGACTGGCCGAACCGTTGAGCGAGTGTCTGCCCACCAAACCAGAGACCAGGCTGCCCGCACTGCGACAGCGCAAGCTGCCACGAGCACCGCCGATGCCGAGTCAACCGCGACGGCAAAAGCCGCCTTGTCATTCATCCACGCCACTCGAACAGCTGCGACCCGTGCTGTGGCCACAGAAGTTGCCGCGACTGTCACAGCCGCATCGGCCAGAGCCACCAGAACAGCCGAAGTTCGCGATGTGTCCACGGAAGTTGCTGCCATTAAGGCGAATGTGGCAGCCCAAAATACCTCAACGGCAGAAACTGCGGTTGCTGCCATGAAGGCAACCGCGGCAGCCCAAAATACCAGGACCGCAGCAGCAACTGCGGTTGCCCGAGCAACCAGGACCATACGAGCCGCAACCGCAACCGCCCTGGCAAGAATCCCTCGCGCAACCGTGTGGGCAAATCAAGATTGGCAAGATAGCGGCATCTCCGTGCAGGCTGGGGACACTCTCAGGATTCGCTACCTCTCCGGCGCATGGTCGAGTTGGTCGAATTCCCTTGGACCCCCTCCATCTAGCGGACACAGCGAAGGTATCATGCCAACTGTATCTTGGACTGGCCTCATTGGTCGAATCGAGCACGGCCCGCCCTTTGCCATTGGATCAGAGGCTCGCGTGGCAGCCAGTTCCAATGGGCGCTTGTTTCTTCGCATCAACGATACTGATACGAGGGACAATACTGGGAGTATCGTTGTGCTTATCGAGGTTATTCGCTCGTCGCGCTAAACGATAACTACGATTTGCCGTATTGATGCGAGTGCCGGTTATCCTCTTGGCGATCAGCGTAACGCCACTCCTGCGGTTGACGCCCTTGAGTTGATAAATTGACATAAAACGATTGTTCCGCATTCGACATGGGGAAACAGACCTTGAATCCTCCCTTAATCGGCGTTACACTGGCTAATAAATACGAAATCCAGGCTGAAATCGGCCGCGGCGGCATGGGCATCGTCTATCGCGGCTATGATGTCATGCTGCGCCGATCGGTGGCGGTGAAGGTGCTGCCGCTGGAATACACCTACGACAGGCAGTTTGTAGACCGTTTTCGCCAGGAGGCAATCACGGCTGCTGGGTTGCACCATTCCGCAATCGTGACCATCCATGATGTTGGCCAACAAGGGCCATGGCACTATATCGTTATGCAGTACCTCGACGGCCAGACCCTCGAACAATGGCTGCTTAACCACGGCTCGATGGCGCTCCCCATGACGGCCCAGGTTGTGCGTCAGGTTGCCGATGCATTGGATTACGCACACCATGCCGGTATCGTCCATCGCGACATCAAGCCGTCGAATATCATGTTCGGTCCAGATGGTCATGTGACGCTGATGGATTTCGGCCTGGTGCGCGCCGTTGAGGGCAGCCAGCTAACGCGCAGCGGCGTGGTGGTGGGCACGCCGGAGTACATGGCGCCCGAGCAAGCCCTGGGCGATGCAGTGGACGGTCGCACCGACATCTACTCCCTGGGCGTGGTTGTCTATCGCTTGCTGACCGGGCGTATACCTTTCGTCCGCTCCACCCCCATGGCCAGTGCTTACGCGCATGCTCATGACCCGCCACTGCCTCCGCGTGTGCTGCGCCCCGATTTGCCCAGGTCAATTGAGGCCGTCGTGCTCAAAACGCTGGCCAAACGACCGACTGAACGCTATCAGAGCGGCGCCCAACTGGCCGCCGATTTCGATTTGGCCGCCAGCGGCAAGGTGCCGCCAGGGCTCAAGGGCATCAACACTCCGCCAACCATCAGAAGCGCCGCGCCGCCGCCTGCCCAACACCCAGCGTTGCTCACACGACGCGTCGTCGGGGAGCATGCAGTTTCGCCGGCCGACGGGCAGACGATGCCCATGCCCGCTCACCCGGGCGCCAACGAGGCTGCCAGGACGACGCCCGCTCATTCCGGCACGCACTCGCTGTCTCCACTTGGACTTGGCGCAGCCACGCCTGGCACTTCACCTCTAACGCAGAAGCTGCCCTTCTGGCGCATTATGGCTGTCCTGGTCGGCATCATCCTCTTAGCGGTCGCGGGCCTGGCCCTGACCCACCAGCAGACCGCAGCAACCCTTGCCACACCAACCGTGGCCGCGCCAACTGTCCATGTACAGGCTGCCGAGACGCAGATGCCAACGAGCGCCCCAACCGCCATGCCCACCTTGGCGCTGGCGACGTCACAGCCGCCGATCTTTCGCTTGGCGAATCAAGCGAAAATCACCTTCGATTGGCAGCCGTCGGCGTCGCAGCGTGAGGATTTCAGCCAGATCAATCCGGGATGGTATGTTGGAGACAATGATTCTGGCCTATGGCAGGTCAGCGATGGCGCTTATCGGCTTACCATTCACACGGCCAATTCGATGGTTTGGTTGTGGCGCAATATCAGTGTGGGCAACTTTCATGTGTCCGTAGATGTCGAGCCTGACCAGCGCTTCAAAGACACACGTACTGGCCTCCTTTTTCGCGGTTCGGGCGCTCAAGACTTCTATCAGCTCGACTACGCCCCTGGCAAAGGGTATGAACTTTCCAAACGGATTAACGGCGCAACGACCACATTGATTCGGCGCACTGCCGTGCCACGTCGGGGTAGTGTAGTGCGGATGGGCGTCACCGTGTTGGGGCCTGAGATCCAGGTTGAAATTGACGGTCAGGCCATGGCCAGGGTTGTTGACACAGCCCGTGGTCGCGGCGATGTGGCGATTTACGGCGTTTCAAGCAACGCGGCCGACGCCCGCTTCGTGTTTGACAACTACGCGTTCGAGCCGGCTGCTTCCGAGGCAATCCCGATGTCATTGGTTCCCTATCTCGACCCATCCAGCCGTTTTAGTTTGTACGTGGCCGAGAACTGGACCCAAAGCCTGGATGGGTCAGGCGTCAATTTTGATTGGGTTGAGCAACTGGCGCGCGTCTTCGTTCAGCAGGTCAGTGATGCACAAGCTGACGATACACCTGAGGAGGTCGCACGGAAGTACATCCTTCGTGCGCGCACAACGTTTGAAAACATCGTCGAACGGGAAGGGCAGGCTCGCACCCTTGGTGATCGCCCCGCATATGAGAGGGTCATCAGCGCGCAAGTCATGGGAGCCAACCTGGTCATCCATCTCGTCGCCGTGAACGACCGGGGCCGCGGCTATGTCGTTGTCAGCGCAGCAGAGGCATCACATGAACCGCCGCTGCGCCCGCTGCTGGCCTATGTCATTGACAGTTTTCGCCTAGATGATAGCCCTATGTCATCGCCGACCGCTACCATGACGCCGACCAGCGTCCCAACCGCGCAAGTGACGGCCACTCCAACACGAGTGTCGGTTTCCAAACGCCCTGCGCCAACCTCGGTGTTGGCGACCGCCACACCAACAAGACAACCTGTTTCGATGCCTGGCGGTCGCATTGCATATTCGGTTTGGAATGGGCAAACGGCCCGTTTTGATACGTATGTCTACCGATTATCTGATGGCGCGCGTACCCCGTATTTACCTAACCTGCGCCAGCCAGATTTCAACAGTAAGGGCGAGCTGGTGGCGAACGCTGAAGGCGCCAGCGGTGATAACCTGGTGCGAACAGATAGAGACGGCAACAACCTACGCATCATCAGCGCATACACCGAGGACTCCCGCCCGCACTGGTCGCCATCTGGAATCAGTATTGTCTTCGATTCTACGTCGCAAGGTGATTCACGTTACCGAATTTACTTGCAGGACGATGCCGGCTACCGTCACAGCGTTCCGCCTCTCAAGATCAACGGACAGGATCTCTTTGGGCGCTATTCAGTTTATCTGAAAAACTGGCGCATTGCCTTCAATGGCTGCAATAACTGGAGCGATGGCAGCGTCTGTGGCATTTACACGATTGACGGTCGCGGGCGCAATCCGTTGGCGGCAACGAATCAACCCAGTGATATTCCGACCGACAACCATGAATCACAGATCGTGTTCATGTCTGATCGCAACGGCAATTGGGATGTGTACCTAGTCAATTTCGATGGCGCAAACCTGCAACGACTGACCAGCCATCCCGCGCGTGACGGCTTGGGTACCGTGTCGCCCGACGGAAGCTACGTCGCGTTCATTTCGGACCGAGATGGGGCCTGGGCCGTGTATGTCGTACCGATCAGTGGTGGTCAAGAACACAAACTGTTCGATTTGGGCGGCGGCTACCATACTGGTGAATGGGACTGGCTGCAAGAAAGAATTTCCTGGGGGCCATGAAGCATATTTATTGTCCACCCAATGGACTGCACATATCATCGTCAGAAAGGACTGATCAGCAATCATGAACAATCGCCTTGAGAACCAAGTCCACCCTCGCGGACGCTACACGCGTTCTTGCGCCTGGCAGTCGCCCAGCCGGCGCGCGCGACCCTTCTTGGGCGCTTTCATCCTGGCCCTGCTGTTGACCGCCTGCCGTGCGCCGAGCGCGCCGCCAACGTCGGCTCCGCCGGCCGCCGACATGACGCCCATGCCCACCCTACCGGCTGTGGTGATTGGCGAGACGGACCCCACCGTGACCCTGGCGCCGACGCCGCTGCCCACGTCAACCCTAGCGGTCACACCGACCCAGACTTCCACGCCGCGGCTTGACCAGGTGGCGCCCACGTTGAACAGCCCGGCCAACAACAGCAGCGCCAGTGGCCGCACGGCGTTCCGCTGGGCATGGGATGGCCCGGTTTTGACTAATAATCAGGGCTTTGAAGTGCGCATCTGGAAAGAGAGCCAGGCCGATCACTTTGGCGCGGACAAACCAGTGCGCACCACCAGTGTCACGATTGACCTCAACCAGGCGGCCGGCGTGCGGCAGGGCGGGGCCGGTACTTACCTCTGGACGGTAGCCGTGGTACAATTGAATCCGTACAAACGGATTGGCAAAGAGGCAACGCCTCGCACTTTAAGAATTGGCGGTGTTCCGCCGACGCCGTCGCGCAGCGCAGCCCCGTTGATCGGGTCAGGCGCGGCGCAGCGGTTCGCTGGCGCTGTGGGCCTTCTGAGCGGCAGCCTGCTCCTGGGTTGGCTTTACCTCAGCGGCGCGTTCGAAGCCTGGCTGCGCCGCCGCCTTCGCCAGTGAGACGAAGCGTTACGCCGTAGAATACGTTGCCTTGTAGCGTACGCCAACTCGTGGACGGACGTGAGTGGTAGGGCAAAAAAGGAAATGCACGATGGTTGAAAATTCAGGTGACGCGTTTAACTCCGTGCCGATACCGCGTTTGTTAGGCGGCAAGTACGAAGTTGATACCGAGTTGGGACGAGGGGGGATGGGCGTGGTGTTTCGCGGCCGAGACACTATGCTGAAACGACCGGTCGCGATCAAGGTGCTACCTCCGCAACTGACGCTGGATACGTCTTTTGTGCGGCGCTTCCAACAGGAGGCGATTACGGCCGCCAATTTGCGGCATCCGAATATTGTGACTATTCATGATGTGGGCAACCAAGACGGGTTCTATTACATTGTCATGGAATTCATCGAAGGGACTACCGTGGAGCAGTGGATCCATGATCACGGCCCAATGTCACCGCAACAGGCGGGGCATGTGCTCCACCAGATAACTGATGCCCTCGATCATGCGCATCAGAGTGGACTCATTCATCGAGATATCAAGCCAGCCAACATCATGCTTAACCCAAGCGGCCACGCTACTCTGATGGACTTTGGATTGGTGAGGGCCGGTGAAGCCGGTTTGACCGGTACCGGTATCGTGGTGGGAACACCAGACTACATGGCTCCGGAACAAGCGCTCGGTCAACCCATTGACCGCCGAACCGACATCTATGCGCTCGGTGTGGTTGTCTATCGCATGTTGACAGGACAGGTGCCCTTCGCTCGTTCCAGCAGCATGGCGACCATCTATGCCCACGTTCACGAACCACCACCACCGTTGCGCCAAATCCGCAGCGATATCCCTAAACCCATTGAGGCCGTGGTTCTCAAGACCCTAGCCAAGAAACCGGCCAATCGCTACCAGACGGCGGGTCAGTTGGCAGCCGACTTCGGGACGGCACTTGCAGGCAAAATGCCGGCCGGTTTGACCGCAGTTACTACTCCCCCACCGGGTGCTGTGACGAAGGCCGGCAATGCGAATGTTAAGTCTGCTGCGAGCAGTAGTACCCGCGTCATCAGTCATGCTTCTTCTGGCGACCCTGCACGATTTTCACCGCCTCCCCGTCTCTCGGGCCGCATTTTGGTCATTGCTATGGTTGCCGTGCTCTTTCTGGCGGTCAGTGGTGTAGTTTGGGCGGTCAATCGCACCGCGGCGCCCGCCGCGACGCCCACGGCCGAGATTGTCGCCCTCGTGACTCCTGTGCCGACGCCTGAGGTAGTTAATACCAGTACGCCGATTCCACAGTCTGAGGTCACACGCATTGTGGTTGTTACTGCCACGCCGAGGCCAACGTCGCCAATGACGGCCACTTCATTGATATCTGCAACGGCAACGGCATCGCCCACGCCGACCGTTTCAAAGACAAGGCTTGCAACTCCTGCCTTGGCACGTATGGAAGATACCAGCCCCGTTCTACAGGAGCCCACCAATAATGCGTATGGGACCGCGCAGTTGCTGTTTCGTTGGCAGTGGGATGGTCCGGCACTCGCCCCGAACCAAGGGTTTGAAGTGCGCATCTGGAGAGACGGTCAAGCCGACCACTTTGGCGCGGCCGAACCAGTGCGCACGACGAGCGCAGTGATTGACCTCAACCAGGCCGCCGGCGTGCGTCAAGGCGGGGCCGGTACTTACCTTTGGACGGTAGCCGTGGTACAATTGAACCCGTACAAACGGATTGGCAAAGAGGCCACGCCTCGCACTTTAAGAATTGGCGGTGTTCCGCCGACGCCGTCGCGCAGCGCAGCCCCGTTGATCGGGCCAGGCGCAGCGCAGCGGTTCGCCGGCGCTGTGGGCATTCTGAGCGGCAGCCTGCTTCTGGGTTGGCTTTACCTCAGCGGCGCGTTAGAAGCCTGGCTGCGCCGCCGCCGTCCGTGAGATGGAGCCGCCAGTGGACGCTGGAAGTTGGGGGCCTGCTGGTTGTCATCTTGATCCCGCTGGTCTTCAATCCGCTGGACGTCAACGCCTTTGAACCGCTCAAGGCCGCCGTTTTTCAGATCGTTACGCTGCTGATGCTCCTGGCCGCCTTGCTGCCGCCAGCATCCGCCTTGCGTTCTGGGGACATGCCCCGCTGGCCCTACCTGCTGTATGCAGGCGCCGTCCTGCTGGCAACGATTTTCTCGGTCGAGGCGCGCCGCAGCCTGTGGACCGCGCGCACGACGGCCGATGGCGCGTTGACGCTGCTCAGCGGTGTGGTCTTCTGCTGGCTGCTGGGCCAGGCGCTGACGACGCGGCGCCAGGTGACGCGCTTGCTGCTGGCGCTGGTCATCGGCAGCGTACCGGTGACGGTTTACGGCCTGCTGCAGGCAGCCGGTCTCGACCCGCTGGTCTGGGTCAGCGACTCGGTCTCGCCGGTGCTGAGCACGGTAGGGCGCTCGAATTACCTGGCCGCCTACCTGGTGATGGTCATGCCGTTCACGCTGGCGCTGTGGCGGAGCGGCCATGAAGGGCAGCCGGCGTATCGTTTCGGCCTGCTCTTTGCGCTGCAGCTCATCTGCCTCCTGCTGACCCTGGCGCGGGCCGCGTGGCTTGGCCTGTTGGTCGGCGGCCTGGCGGCCGGTGTCGCTTTCCTTCGGCGTCGGCCTGCCGTTCGGGCTGGCCGGCCGCGCTGGAGATGGCGGCTGCTCGGCGGGCTGGCGGCTGGCCTGGTGGGCGTTGCCCTGCTGGTTGCCATGAGCGCCTCAGCCCTGGTGAAACCGTCGGCGTATGGCATGCGTCCCCCCGTCTACGCCCAACTGCGGGCAGACTCGGCCGCCGCCCGCCTGATCTTCTGGCGCGCCAGCCTGCGCTTGCTCGATGGGCGCTGGCTGCTGGGCTATGGCCCCGGCACGTTTGGCGCGGTCGTGGCCGCCGCGCAGCCGCCCGAGCTGACCGCGGCAGGCCCGGCCGCGGCGCTGCTGGACGATCCGCACAACCTGCTGCTCGATCGGCTGCTGCAGACCGGCGTGGTGGGCGTGGCTGCCTTCCTCGCTCTGCTGCTGGCGGCGGCTCGTCAATGGCTGCGCGCCTGGCGCCGCGCCGCCGATCGCCAGGCCGTGTCCATTTTGGCCGCGGCGCTGGCGGCTTTGACCGCCTACGTTGTCCAGGCGCAGGCGACCCCCAACGTGATGACGCCCGACGCCTTGTTCTGGGTGCTCCTGGCCCTGGCCGGCGCCGCCCCCTTCAGTCTGGTCAACGGGGCCAGGCAAGAAGAATTGCCGCCAGACCGGTCTCTGGTCTCTGATCTCTGATTCCTGATCTCTGATCTCCGATTTTCGTTCGCAACAGGAGGTTTCTTTCGATGGCAGAACAATCCTCATCGCAGCCCAACCAGCGCCCATTGCCGACTTCTGGCGGGTTGACCCTGCGCGTGGCGCAGCTGAGCGATGTCGGCCGCGCGCGTGATCACCAGGAAGACAGCGTCGCCGTCTTTGAGCCTTCTGACCCAGCGATCCTCCAGCGCAAGGGGCGGCTCTACCTGGTGGCCGATGGCATGGGTGGACATAACGCCGGCGAGGTCGCCAGCCAGATGGCGGCGGCTGAAATCCCGCGCGCCTATTACGCCGACCCCAGCCCGGATATCCCCACCGCGCTGACCAATGCCGTGGCCGCCGCGAATCAAGCGATTGTTCAGCATGCCCAGGCCGCGGCCGGTCAGATCGGCATGGGTACCACGGCGACGCTGGCTGTGGTGCGCGAGCGCGAGGTGATCATCGGCAATGTGGGCGACAGCCGCACTTACCTGCTGCGTAACGGCGCGTTGACTCAAGTCACACAGGACCATTCGCTGGTGGCCGCGCAGGCGCGCGCCGGCGTGCTGACGCCAGAGCAGGCGCGCAACCATCCGCAGCGCAATGTCATCACCCGCGCCCTGGGTAAGATGGACAGCGCGCAGCCTGACTTCTTCAACGGCAGCCTGCAAGCCGACGATACGCTTATCCTCTGCTCGGACGGCCTCAGCACGATGGTCACGGACAATGAAATCCAGGACATTGTGGGCAAATCCACGCCTGCAGACGCGGTGCGCCGCCTGGTGGATTTGGCGAACGAACGCGGCGGCCTGGACAACATCAGTGTCATTGTCGTGCGGGCAGAGGGGGCCGGCGGCAGCCGCCAGGCCATGCCCGCCGTGGCGCGCGCCGCGGCTGAGCCAGCCAGGACGGCCGCCGCACGCCGTTTCCCGTTGTGGCTGATGGCCGCGGCCGCGGTCATCGTTCTGATGGCCCTGGCTGGCATCATGCTGCTGCTGCAAACCACGCGCGGTCGCGCCGGTGAGCCAACCAGCGCGGCTGCATCGCCGCAAGGCACGATGACCAGGGAGGCGACCGCCACGCTGGCGACAGGCGATGGCGGCCGACCAACGGCCACGTTGGCGGCCGTCAACGGAACCGCCATGGTCGAGACGGCGACGTTGCCGCCCAGCCCCACACCGACGACGGCCCAGCCCACCGTCGCCCCTGCGTCGCCGACGACACGACCAGCCCAGTCGAATCAACCCCTGCCGGTCTTGCTCACTCCTGGCAATATCACCATCGTGGGGGATAATACGCAGCGCTTTGCCTGGGACTGGAGCGGTCAACTGCAGCCTGGCCAGGGCTTCCAGGTGCTGCTCTGGAAAGGCTCGAATCCACCCACGGCGGCCGACCGGCCTGTGACAGCAAAAACGGGCGATAGTTGGGAACAAACTATTCGTCTCAGCCAGGCGCCCGCGGTCAAGCAGGGCGGCGACGGAACCTATTCGTGGACGGTGGCGCTTATCCAGGTAGAACCATACAAGCAGCTGGCCGGCACACCGATGCCGCGCACCTTGACCTACCAGGCGCAGAAACCAACGGCTGCGCCAACCAGTATCCCCACGGTTCGACTACCCGTCCCTCCCACGGTAGACCTGCGGCCCACAATTTCGCTGACCCCGAGACGTCGCTAACGAGCGAAGGTCCGCATCAGACTCTCTTGCAAACGTAACTATCCATCTTGAAGAAGTTGCCGGTAGATAGGTCAAAGACATGGAACGACTGCTCATTCTCGCTCAATTTTCCCCTGCGTATCTGGAACGCTTGCGCCGCCGCTTCGAGGTCTTCCACGAAAGTTGGCTGGACACCGCCGAGTTGGTTGACCCTGAAGCGCTGGGAAGACGTCTGCGCGGGGAGCGCATTGACTACCTGGTCATCGAGGCCGACTTTGTGCTGGCTGAGACCTTCGCCGCCGCGCCCAATCTGCGTTTCGTGGGGGTCTGCCGGGGTGAAATCGGCCCCCATGTGGACCTGGACGCGGCGGCCCGTCACGGCGTGACCGTCGTCAGCACGCCGGGCCGCAATGCCGTCGCCGTAGCCGAATTAGCCCTGGGTTTCATGCTGGCCCTGGCGCGGCGTCTTCCCCAGGCGCATGACCTGGTGCGCGGCGGTCATTGGGACAGCGCCCTGACCGGCTACGGCGCGTGGGGCGGCATCGAGCTGGCCGGGCGCACGGCTGGCCTGATCGGGCTGGGCGCGGTGGGCTGCGCGGTGGCGCGCCGGCTGCGCGGCCTGGAAATGCGCGTCCTGGCTACCGATCCCTTCCTCCCTGCTGCGCCGGATGGGCTGGCCGAGATGGTTGACCTGGCAACCCTGGTGCGCCAGTCTGACTTCATCAGCCTGCACTGTCCGTTGACGCCAGCCACGCGCAACCTGGTGGACGCCGCGTTCCTGGCCCAGGCCAAGCCGGGCGTCTTCTTCATCAACACGGCGCGCGCAGCCCTGGTGGATGAAGATGCTCTGCTCGACGCGCTGCACACGGGACATGTGGCCGGCGTCGCTTTGGACGTTCACCGCATCGAGCCACTGCCGCCCAACAGCCCGTGGTTGGCGGTGGATCGCGCGATCCTCACGCCTCACATCGGCGGCGCATCGGTGGATGTCGTGGGCCATCATTCCCGCCTGATTACCGAGGCGCTGGAGCATTTTGTTGGCCTTGACCATCAGGCGTAGCTGACCGCGCGCTTTGCACTCTGCACTCTGCACTCTGCGCTTTGCACTTTGGAAAGAGCACACGCCTGTGACCGATGCAGCCCTTCTGACCCTTGATGCCGGCACCAGCGGCGGACGCGCGGCGATCTTCGATGTGATGGGACGCCAGCTGGCTGTAGCGGCCGCCGCGTGGGATTACGAAACGCCGCCCGACGCAGCGCCTTGGGGGCGGGCCTTCGATGCAGGGCGGTTCTGGGGCATCTTGACTGCGCTGACGCGCCAGGCGCTGGCGCAGGCCAATATACCGGCGGACGCGGTGGCTGCGGTTAGCGTGACCAGTCAGCGCGGCGGCCTGGTGATCCTGGACGCGACCGGCGCGCCGCTTTACGCCGGGCCAATTCAGGACTTGCGCGGGGTCTTTCAGGCCGCGGCCTTGGAGGAGACCTGGGGCGAGCGCCTGTACGCGATCAGCGGGCATCGCCCGGCCCTGATCTTTGCCCCCGCGCGCCTGCGCTGGTTCGCGGAGCAGCAGCCTGAGCTTTTTCGGCGCTTCCACACCCTGCTGACGATCAGCGATTGGCTGACCTTTTGCCTGAGCGGTGTTCGCGGCACCGAGCCGAGCGCCGCGGCCGACACGCAGCTCTTTGACATCCGTGAAGCAGCCTGGTCAGCAGAGCTGATGAACAGCCTGGCTTTGCCCCAGGCCCTCTTTCCGCCCGTGCGGGTTACAGGCGTCATCGTGGGCGAGGTTACGGCCACGGCGGCGGCGCAGATGGGCCTACGGCCGGGTACGCCGGTCGTCATGGGCGGCGCGGATACGCAGATGGGGCTGCTTGGCCTGGGCGTGACCGCGCCAGGGCAGGTGGGCATTCTGGCCGGCTGGAGTATGCCGCTGCAGCAGGTCATCGCCGCGCCGCTGAGCGGCCAGGGTCGGCTGTGGGTTGGCGGCCATGTCCTGCCTGGGCGCTGGGTGCTGGAAGGCAACGCCGGGCCGGCCGGCCGCGCGGTCGCCTGGTTGGCTGAGGTGATGTTTGGCCGTCACGATTTCGCGGCGCTGGAAGGGCTGGCCGCGTCGGTGGGGCCGGGCGCGGGCGGCGCGTTGGCCTTCCTGGGGCCGCAGCCCATGAACGCCGCGGAGATGGGGCTGGCCTGGGGCGGGCTGCTCATGCCGCTGGGCGCCGATTTCATCGGGGTAGAGCGGCCGCACCTGGCGCGCGCTGCGCTGGAGAACATCGCCTTTGCCGCCCGCGCCAACCTGGACTTGATTGTTGAGGTCAGCCGGGCGCCGGCGACCCAGGTGGCGGTGGGCGGCGGATTGACCCGCAGCCGCGTGTGGACGCAGATGTTGGCCGACGTGTTGGGGCAGCCGGTGCGCGTCAGCGCGCTGCCCGATGCCAGCAGTCGCGGCGCGGCTGTCAGCGCAGCCGTGGGCGCCGGTTTCTATCCCGACCTGACCGCGGCCGCCGCCGCCATGAGCCGCGAGGATATGAGCATTGATCCCACGCGCGTGGCCGTGGCCGAGTATCTTGACCAATACGAGCGTTGGCAGCAGGCGAGGGAGCAATTAGAGACGATGAGCCGTATCATTGGCTAGTCTCACTGCGCGCAAAGTGTGGTAAAATACAAGTGACGGGATGTGCCCTTTCCGTCAGCTTATGCACAGGAGGCGTCACGTGACTGAATGGCTGGAGGAGCGACAGCGTGTGCTGCAGGCGGCCCAGCAGTTGTTGGTGAAGCGCCTGACCGTGGGCAGTTCCGGCAATGTCAGTCAGCGCGTGGGCGATGAGCTGCTGGCGATCACGCCCAACCGCCGTTACACCGAAGACCTGACGCCTACCGACATCGTTGTGGCGACGTTCGAGGGCGATGTGGTGGCCGGGGAAGGGATTCCCTCCTCCGAGTTGATGATGCACGTGGGCGTCTACCAGGCGCGGCCCGATGTGCTGGCCGTGATCCATGCCCACCCGCGCTACGTCAGCGCCGCGGCCGTGACTGGCCGCGCCATCCCGCCCATTCTCGAAGATCAGATGATCTACTTGGGCGGGCAGATCGAAGTGGCCGGTCATGCCATGTCGGGCAGCGACGAACTGGCCGCGGCGGCCGTGGCAGCCCTGGGCGATCGTCACGCGTGCCTGCTCGCCAATCACGGCGCGATGGCCGTGGGCCGTGATCTGCGCGCCGCGCTCTATGCCTGTGAATACCTGGAAAAACTGTGTCAGGCTTTTCTGTGGGCCAGCCTCCTCGGCCCGCTCAACGTCATGCCGCCAGACGTCGTCGAGACCGAACGGGCCTTCTTCAAAATGATGCGCATGTAGGCGGGCCCTGAGTCCCGAACTTGTTCGGGTTGTTGCTTCGCCTGGACAGCGTTGTCACGCCGGAGGCGTGACCTACGAAAGGAGTCCATTTCCATGAAGGTGCCTTCGTTTATTCTCAGACAACTGTATGTCAAAGGCAGCCTACGGCCGACCGACCAGGGTTTTGCCTTTGAGATTGCTAACAAACTTGGATCCGGCTACAGCCGCGAGATGCGGCCGGTGACGCTGGACGGCGTCGCATTCCCCCTGGAGCAGACGTTCTTTCGCCCACCCGATGGCGTGGAGATCGCGTTCAGCGACGTATCCGATGCCATGCCCTTCACCCTGGAGATGGGCAAGACCTTGACTATCCTGGTGGAAGGCGCCAGCCTGACCCCCGGCAAACACAAGGTCGGCATGGGCTTCGTCGTCAAAGGCATCGGCGAGTTGAGCTTCGATGTGACAGACGTTACTGAGTAAGTGCAAAGTGAAAAGCGCAAAGTGCAAAGCACCGGATTCGGGGCTTGCGCTTTGGGATTCGAGATTACCTGTTTGGGGTTTTCGACCGGAGGCTTGAGATGTTACCACAGCTTGCGGTAGCGCCGGCGGCCGGGCCTGGAGTGATGGCGCAGTTGCGCGCGGAGCAAGGTGCGCTGGCCGGACAGACAGTTGCGATCTCGCGTTCTCCTTTTACCCTGGGGCGTAGCGCGGACAATGATCTGGTTGTGCCTGAACCGTTGGCTTCCCGTCATCACGCCCGGCTGGAGATGCGCGCAGGACGCTGGTATGTGATTGACCTCGACTCGGCCAACGGCACGCTGCTTAACCGCCAACGCGTGAGCGGCGAACAGGTGCTCAATGCGGGCGACTTGATTGCGATCGGGGAAACGGTATTTGCCTTCGTCGCGTCGGAGCCGGCGCGGCCGGCGGTTGTTCCGCCCGTGGCGAAAGCGCGTCCGGCCGCGCAACGCTCATCGCCCGTGGCTGCGATCGTGATTGGCGTCGTGCTGATCGCCCTCGTGGTGGCCGCGGTGCTTTTCGTGGGTGGACGGATGCGGCGCGCCGGAGATGATGCCACAGGTCCTGGTTTGCCGACCATTCAATTGCCCGCGATTCCAAGCGTCACGCTGCCGACAGGCATCCCGTCCTTGCCGCCCATCCCCACGGCTCTGCCGCCTTTGCCCAGCGGAATTCCAACGGGCATACCGCCGCTACCCACCGGGTTTCCCTCAATCCCCACGTTTCCCCCGTTGAGGTAGGGCGATGATGACGCTTGTGATTCAACCAGGCGAGGGCGGCGAGCGCCGCTTGCCCATGCAGCGCGGCGTCCTGACGCTCGGTCGCGGGTCGGATTGCGATCTGATTCTGACCGAAACCCAGGCGTCGCGACGCCATGCTGAGCTGCGTCGCGCCGGCGATCGCTGGCAGATCGTGGACCTGGGCAGCACCAACGGCACCTTTGTGGGGGGAGTGCGCCTGGCGCCCAACGTCGCGCGGCCGCTGAGGCCAGGCGACGTGGTGACGATCGGCAGCACGCGCCTGCGTCTGGTTGACGAGCCGCCCCTGCCCGTTCCCGCAGCGCCAGCGCCGCCCGCGCTGTTCGCAGAGCCTGCTGCCGCGCCGCCGTCTATGCTGTTCACGCTGTTCATCTGGCTCAGCCGCCTGCTGACGCTGGTCGCCGCGGGCTTGCTCATTCTGGGCGCGCAGGCGGCTTGGCTGCACATCAGCGTCACCGTGCCGCTGTTGGGCAACGTGTTCAACCGCACGATTGGCGGCATGGAGAGCGGCTACGGCTATCTGCTGATCGGCATCGCCGCGCTCAGCCTGCTGCTGCTCCTGGTTGACCTGGCGTCGCGGCGTTGGGGCCTGGCCGCCGGGTTGGCGCAGGCGCTCCTCGGCGGCTTGACAGCCGTCGTCCTGGGTTTCAACGCCTACGGCTACTACCAGGCCGGCGCGCAAACCATCTTTGGCGTCAGCCTGTTCGACGTCTTGAGCCAGTATGCGCCGGATTTCGTGCAGGTGGCACTGCAACCTGGCGTCTATCTTGTGGGTGCTGGCCTGGTCGTGCTCATTATCGGCGGCATCCTGAGAATGCTCACCGCAAACATGGAAAGAATGGCATGAGCCGGCCGGCGACTTTTTGAGTCTCGCATCCAGTAACGTTTTCAGGAGTGTTATGGACGATGTTGTAGGGCAACGCCTAAGTGGAAAGTACGATGTGCAAGCTGAAATAGGGCGCGGTGGTATGGGCATCGTCCACCGTGGGTATGACGTGACGTTGCGCCGTCCGGTGGCGATCAAATTGTTGCCTCCCGAGTTCGGCTATGATCAGCAGTTTGTCAAACGATTTCATCAGGAAGCGATCACAGCCGCTGGTCTGCATCATCCGAATATCGTTACCATACACGATGTTGGTCAGCATGGTTCTATTCATTACATTGTCATGCAATTGCTGGATGGTTCGACACTCGATCAGTTACTGGCGAGCAAAGGTCTGATGTCGTTTGGCGCTATCAATCATGTGATGCGCCAGGTAGCAGAGGCTCTGGATTATGCTCATAGACAGCAGATTGTCCACCGTGATATCAAACCGTCCAATATCATGATTGATGCCGAAGGCCATGTTACGCTCATGGATTTCGGTTTGGTGAAAGCTGGTGATGGCAGCAGACTGACATTAAGTGGTGCTGTCGTTGGCACACCAGATTATATGGCTCCTGAGCAAGCACTTGGCAATGAGGTGGATAGTCGGACAGACACCTATGCGCTGGGCGTGGTAGCATATCGAATGCTGACTGGGCGTTTGCCATATTCGCGCGCAACCTCGATGGCGACCGCCTATGCGCACGTTCATGAACCGGCTCCCCCACTGCGCCAGTGGCGTCCTGACTTGCCAAAACCACTGGAAGCCGTGGTGTTGAAGTCATTGGCAAAGCAGCCGAAAGATCGCTACCAGACGGCCGGGCAACTGGCGGAAGATTTTAGCGTCGCCGTGACCGGAAAGATGCCGCCGGGCCTTAAACCGTTGACCACCAAACCACTAATCGCCACAGCCGCGTCGGTGCTGGCTATGGAGAATCCCTCACACATGACAGCTTTGACTGCGCCAGCGACTAGCCGGCGGGTATTGGGCATCGGGGCTGTGGGGACAACCGGCGCAGCATCTACGTTTGCGAACGCTGCGCTATCTACTGCGTCGCCAGCCGTGTCATTCTCGACGCCGACCCCTGCAGGACCGATGATTTCCGCAGATGCGCCTACTGGGTCTAACGCCCGACCTGACAAGTTCCTCGTCATGCCTGTCCTGATCGGGGCTGTTGCCGTTCTGTTATTGGCAGTAATTGGTATAGTCGTGGCACGCCAGCAGCCGCCACCATTGACACCCACTGCTGCGTTGATTGTCCCCTCACAACAAGCATCACCCAACTCTTCGTCAGCAGGTACGGTACAGCCACCAACTTCTGCATCCTATGCACCAGATCCGGTCTCTGATGCGTCCGCCACACCCGATTCGGAATTAGCTGCACCTTCCGCCTCATCCACGGCTGCATGGACACCCATGGCAGTTGTCTCGGCAACACCGACGCGGATACCAACGAACACGGTTGCTTCGACTCCCTCACCAACTCCCACACGTGTAGAGGCAACTCTTACGCTCGTGCCCACTTTGTTGCCGCAGCCAACGAATACAAAAGATGTTCCGACCAACACGCCACGGCCTGAGCCGACCAACACATTGCGGCCTGAGCCGACCAACACACTGCGACCTGAGCCGACCAACACACTGCGACCTGAGCCAACCAACACACTGCGACCTGAGCCAACCAACACACCACATGCCACTAATACGCCCCTGCCGCCGACTCAGCCACCGCCCACGGAACCGCCGACTCAGCCGCCGCCCACGGAACCGCCGACGCCACCGCCGCCCACGGAACCACCAACGCCACCGCCGCCCACGGAACCACCATCTTTCATTCCGACCCTCAAACAGTCTTTGCCGCAGGTGAAAACCTTTTTCAGTTATCACTTAGGTTCCCCATTGGCGGTAGATGGCAACCTGGACGATTGGCCCACCGGCGGCAGTACGTCTCTCGAGGAAGGCAATGCTACTTTTTTTCAGGGTAGTCATGCCAGTACATCCGATCTCAGTGCCCAGATTTGGAGCCAATGGGATACCAACTACCTCTACTTCGCGTTTCATTTGCGTGACGATGTTCTTGTCACTGACAGCACCGATGTCTGGCGTGACGATGAGGTGGAGTTGGCGCTGGACGGTTTGCACAATGGCGCCAGCAACGGTTCTGACGACCACCAGTTTACCGTTAATCCCGATTACCGCGTGACGGATTACGGCACCCCCATCAGCACCCTAGCGGTCGGCATTCAGCGCACGGCTGAGGGCTGGAACCTTGAAGTGGCGCTTCCTAAGGCGACCATCAATGCAGGAGATCTCGTGGCCAACAAGACACTAGGTGTTACATTCGGTCTTCACGATGATGACGATGGCGGTAATTGGGACACTTACATGATCTGGGAGGGAAATAACGTTCAGACCGGTATCTTTGGCGATCTGGTCTTGACCAACCCATCTCCGCCGACGCCTACACCCACAGGAACCAGGTTACCAACAGCTACACACACGCGGACTTCAACCCCAACCTGGACGCCAACGGCGACTCATGTTCCAACCTGGACGCCGACACCGACTGATCGTCCAACCTGGACACCGACCAATACCCCTCAGGCCATCCTTCATTTGTTCTACGTTCCGTCAATCGCTTGGGCGGAGCCAGTGCCAGTGCTACCGCCCCAAGCACCGAGCCTTCATACGATTGCGAATATGGATGGTGATGGCAGTTATCCCGTTACCTGGAGTAATGCCGTTCTCGCTACGAACTACAACCTACAAGAAGCGACAAACAGCGTCTTTGTCGCGCCATCTACTCTGTATGTAGGCACTGGCACGGTTTTCCAGGTCAACGATCATGGGCCGACGCGTTATTTCTATCGAGTCAAAGCAGTCAACAGCAGCGGTGAGAGCGGCTGGTCCAACGTGGAATCGGTTGATGTGGTGTGGGAACGTGAGCCCAACAACGTCTTCACAGAGGCCAATGGTCCGATTCTCTCCGACGTAATCTACTACGGCTTGTTTCCCGGCTCTGGTGATTTGAATGACTATTACGCCTTTGATGTTTCCGCCCCACACAGCGTCGAAGTATGGCTCACCAGCATCGGTTCAGGGCACAACTACGATATCTTACTACGTGACGATATTGGCCAGATTCCAGGCGCCTATTCAGGCAACCTCGGTAATGCGAATGAACATATCTTTGTGCCTGCCTTGGCCATGGGACGCTATTATATCCGCGTGATTAATAGGAGCGAGTCCAGCAGTCAGCAACCATACCAGGTGCGTGTTGTATATGAATGAACGACCCTGTGAAGGCATACCCAAGTCGCCGCCCCCTCGGGCAAGCGATTCCTGGCGGCCTTGGTTGGGCTTCCCGCAAGCAGAAGATTCTCATGAGGTGTAATTCATGCCAGACACTCCAGCGATTTATGGCATTTTGACGGTTCAGGCCGGCGGCGCAGCCGATGAGCATCCGATCTCGAAGCCGACCCTGGACATTGGACGCAGCAGTGAAAATGACGTCGCCCTTCTGGACGACGCGCAGGTGTCGCGGCGCCATGTGCGCCTGACCTACACTGCGCAGGGTTTCCAGGTGCAAGACCTCGGCTCGGCCATCGGCACCCAGTTGAACGGGCGGCCGTTAGCGGCGCGTCAATCCTACCCGCTGCGCTTTGGCGATGTGCTGCAGATTGCCAGCTTTCAACTGAGCTTGCGGCCGGCCGAAGCGCCGGCGCCGCCGTGGTTAGGCGACAAGATTCGCATCTCCGCGCGGCCGACGCCCGGTCTCGCTGTCTATCTCGGCGGCCAAGTGCAGAAGTTTGCGCTCGATAAGCCGCAGATCACCGTGGGGCGCGCGGCAGATAACGACATTGTCCTCAATGTCGGCGTTGTCTCCGGGCATCATGCCCGCTTGCAGCAGGTCGGTGCTGCCTTCACGATCAGCGACGCCGGCAGCTCCAACGGCCTGACGTTCAACGGGCAGAAGGTGCCGCAGAAGGCGCTGGTGGACGGCGATGTGCTCTACGTCACCGACCAGGTGGCCATGCAGTTTCGCAGCGCCATCGGCTTCGTGGGCGGCCAGGCCAAGCCTGAAGCTGCCACGCCGCCGCCCGCGCGCGTCGTGGGGCTGCCCACCGACGACCAGCCGGTGCGCATCGGCCGCGCCAAAGACAATCAGATCGTCCTCGACCATCCGCAGGTCAGTCGCTATCACGCAATGATCGAGCGCATGGGCGTGGGGCGTTATCGCATTCATGACCTCAAAAGCTCGAACGGCGTCTTTGTGGGCAACAAACGCATCGAGCGCGAGAGTTGGCTCAAAGAGGACGACGAAATTCAGATCGGCCCCTTCCGCCTCGACCTCAAGGAGGGTAACATCCGGCAGATGGAAGACCGGGGCATGCGCCTGGATGTATTTCATCTGCAGAAATGGGTTACCAAAGAGAAAAACCTGCTGCAAGACATCTCGCTCGCGATCGCGCCGCAGGAATTCGTGGCCCTGGTGGGCCTCTCCGGCGCCGGTAAGTCCACCCTGATGAACGCGCTGACCGGCTTCAACCCGGCCACGCATGGCGCGGTCTTTGTCAACGACATTGATCTGTACAAGAACTTCGACCTTTTTCGCAATGAGCTGGGCTATGTGCCGCAGAAGGACATCGTTCATGCCGAGTTATCGGTCTATGCCGCGCTCGACTACGTGGCGCAGCTGCGTATGCCGGCTGACACCACCGCGGCTGAGCGCCACCAACGCATCCTGGAAGTGCTCGAAGACCTGGATCTGACCGAGCGCAAGGATTTGCCGATCAACAAACTCTCCGGCGGCCAGCTCAAGCGCGTCTCCATCGGCGTGGAACTGCTCACCAAGCCGCGGCTGTTTTACCTGGACGAACCAACCTCGGGCCTCGACCCCGGCACCGAATACAACATGATGAAACTGCTGCGCCATCTGGCTGACCAGGGACGCACGATCGTGCTCATCACGCACGCCACCAAGAATGTGATGATGTGCGATAAGGTCATCTTCGTGGTGCGCGGCGGCTACGTGGCCTTCTATGGCCCGCCCGAAGAAGCACTGATCTACTTCGACCGCTACCGCACCGACCAGGAGCGGCGCGAGAAGGACATGGAGTTCGACAGCATCTATATCGTGCTGGAGGACGACAAGCGCGGCAAGCCGACCGATTGGGCGGAGCGTTATCAGAAATCGCCCGCGTATCAAAACTACGTGGTTGAGCGCCTGCGCCATCGCCAGGCTGCGGCGTCCAACGTCGGGCCGGATACGATTGCCCGCCGCGTGAGCAGCGGCGCGACCCGACGCGTCAACGCGCTGAGCCAGTTGATGATTCTTTCCTCGCGCAACCTCAACATCCTGATGCGTGACCGGCTCAGCCTGGCGTTGATGCTTCTACTGGCCCCCGGCATTGGCCTGATGGACTTCATGTGGGGGAGAGACCTGTTCGACCCGGTCAAAGGCGATCCGGGCAAGATCATCACGATGCTCTTCATGATGGGCCTGATCACTATCCTGGTCGGCGCGCTCAGCTCCGTGCTGCAGATTGTCAAAGAGACCGACATCTACAAGCGGGAGCGCACGGTCGGCCTGCAGATCGGCCCCTACATCCTGTCCAAAGTCTGGATCGGATTGATCCTCGCGCTTTACCAGGCGGTCGTCTTCCTGGTCCTCAAACTGATCTTTGTCAATCCCGATTTGCCGGGCGCGGGCGCGTACGTGGCGATCTACGTGACTCTGTTCATCGGCACGCTGTCGGGCTATCTCTTCGGCCTGGCAATTTCGGCCGCCGCGCCCAACCTGAACGTGGCACTGCTGCTGGTCATCGTCGTGTTGGTGCCGCAGTTCCTCTTTGCCGGCGCGCTCCTGCCGCTCGACTTGATCCCCGGCGGCGAGCAGATCAGCGTCATCGCCTCCACGCGTTGGGCGTTCGAGGCGTTGGTCAACATCACGGGGTTTGGCAAGCCGCTGGTGGATGACCCTTGTTGGGACGACCGGCCCAAGTACGATGAGGACGGTCAGACCGGCTGGAACACCGTTCTGAACCAAGACGATGAGCAGAAGCTGGCCTTGGGCTGCACTTGCATGGGCGCGACCATTTTCCAAACGTGCAGCACCTTTCCGGGTATCCAGAGCGCGGATTTCTACGATGACAAGGCCAAGACGCAGTTGGCTGCCGTAGAGCCGGTCAAACCGGTCTCGCCGACGCCCTACCCGTCGCCGACGCCCTATCCGTCGCCGACGCCCTATCCGTCGCCGACGCCGTTGCCCACGCCGAACGACCCGCGCAAGCTGACCGACTACATGGACGACAGCCGTGAACAAGGCCGCAAATACCAGGATCGGCGTCAGCAGCAGGGGAATGCGTATCAGGATCAGCGTGAGGCGCAGGGCAATGAGTACCAGGACGCGCGCCAGCGTCAGGGCGATGAATACGCCGCGGCGATGGAAACCTGGGGCGATGAAAAGGCCGCGTGGGAGCGCGAGCGCCAGCGCGCGGTCAAGGGTGCGGAGGGCATGCTCAAGAACGTCTTCGACAACTACGGCCGCGCGTTCAAGGGCAGCGTTACCACGCGCTGGCTGGCGATGACCATCGTCATGATCGTGCTGGTCGGGCTGATCGTGTTCTTCCAGAGGCGGAAGGATGTGGTGTAGGATGAACAGTAGATAAGGAGGCTTACCATGACCATTCAGGCACAAGAATTAGTCAAAGCGGGCATCTTTCCCGATGTCAATACCGCGATTCAAGAAGCGCTGCGCGTCTTGTGGCAGGAACGGCCTGGCGTACGTGTTGATGTCGCCATTCATCGTTATCGCACCGAAGAATTGTCTGTTGCCAAAGCCGCTGCCCTGGCAGGAGTGTCATTTGATCGGATGAAGGGAATCCTGGCCGAGCGTAGTGTTCCCCTACGACTGGGGCCTGAAACTGTAGAAGAAGCGCTGGCTGAAGTCGAGTCACTGCGCAGGATGCGGTCATGAATCGGCTCGTGAACACCACGGTGCTATCGAATTTTGCTGCGACACAAGCGCTTGATTTGCTGCGTGACACGGCTGGCCCTTTGTACCTTCCGAACGAAGTCTATGACGAAATTGCCGCCGGCCAGATGGCGGGCTACGCTTTCTACGATGGCATCGAGCGCATGATTGTGCCTCTCGATCGCCGCGGCTGGTTGCATTTGATTGCCATGACGGACGAGGAGCTGACCCTGGCAACCACCTTGCCCGGTTACCTTCATCGCGGCGAGGTGGCGTGTTTGTGCATGGCACGTCAGCGTGGATGGGGTTTTCTCACTGACGATCGCGCGGCACGACGCCAGGCCCAGCAGTGGAAGATCCCCATATCTGGCACATTGGGTGTCCTGTTGCTAACTGTCCAGGATGCAAGATTGACTATTCATGAAGCCAATGCGTTGCTGATGGCAATGATTGAGAAGGCTCATTACCGGTCGCCCGTGAGTGACCTTGGGCATCTGTTGGCTCACTCTTGATACACGAGACACTCAATGACACTCAAACCCCATGAATCGTTGCTGAATGGCAAATACGTCATCGAGCGCGTGCTCGGTCGCGTCCGCTTTCGGCGTCGTGAAAGGCGGGAGTGGGCGCTATTTCTGGACCGTCGCCGTCGTGCAGATGGAGCCTTATCAACGAATCGGGCCGGAAGCGCCCCCGCGCGTGGTGCAGGTCGAGCTGGGCGGCGGAGGCGCGGCACCAACGCCGGCGGGACCAACGGGGACACCAAGAGCGCCGTAGTCCGATTTCCCTGGAAAGAAGCTACATAGTTCGCCGGAGTATGCCAATGAGGTCAGCGTGGTGGGCAACCTGGCCTATGTGGCCGATGGGAGCAGCCTGCAGATCATTGACGTCAGCAATCCGACCAACCCGACCTGGCGCGGCGCGTACGATACGCCGGGGTTTGCCTTTGGCGTCAGCGTCCTAGGCAGGCTGATCTATGTGGCCGATGGGGAGGACGGCCTGCTGATCTTGCCGTGGAATGGGTAAGTCGGCTTCGTGACCTGGCCTGGGCGGAGTGCCCCGTCGTGTCGAGCGGATGCTGTTGCGCGGCAGTTAGGAGACCGCGGGTGAACAGAGGGCAGGCGGTGATGAGCAGACGATTGTCAGGAAATTGGAGGTGAACACCAGGTTTCGGTAGTGCAAACAACGAGCTCTATTCAAGAGCGGTGCGCGGTGTGAAGATACGATCAGCATTGCGCAATACCAGGTGTTCGATTTTTTCCATTCGCACGATCATGGTCCTGACTGTGGCCTGGCTGACAAGGCCGTTAAGCCAGAGCAACCGCAGCAGCGTCGGCAGATCAAGCGCGAGGATGGTTTGATGGGCGCAGTACCTCAGCACCTGGTGGTCATTACAAAGGAGGATCGCGCCCAGTCGCTGGCAGAGCGCAACGGCTTCTCGTTCACCTGGGCCGAAACTGGGTGGCAACAGGGCCAGCCGTGCCTGATCTTCTGACTCCAAATCGAGTACCCCGATGAAACCCTGTGTCATCATGTCAAGAACTGGCTGCAGGTGTCTGACATGGCGAGCAAGACCCGCTTCAATCTCTCGCTTGACCGCGGGTGGAATGAAGATGGTTTGCACCGACAGGGCTTTTAGGAGGAGGTCTAAGGCACGAGCAGCCGCAAAAGAGGTCAAGATATTCGTATCAGACACGACCATGCGACTGAAGCTCCAACAGCGCGTCGATAGACTGATCCATTTCGGCGACGGAAGGCACCTCGATCGTCACTGGAGTGCCTCTTTGCTTAAGGAGTTTCATAAGCTCCCAGCGTGTCATGCCGCTTTTCTCGGCGGCACGTTCCAGGGTGATTTCGCGGTTCTGATAGGCCGTGATGGCGTTCTCGATCTCTTCAAAAGTGACACCCCGATTGCGCCTGCTGCGGGCGCTCCGATTCTTGCGCCACTGTTGGTATTCGGCGTACTCCGAGACCGGCACCAAGATCGCCACGGGCTGGCCGTTGGCTTGGAGAAGCGCCGGTTCTTGCACCGCCGCCGTCCGATCAACTTCCAAGGTGTAAAACGTTGGCGTTTCTTGCAGAGTAAGTGTTTTCATCTCGTCATGTCGCCCTCTCGCTTCTGAAATGCTATTGCGCTTCAACGTGGTTGAGCGTATTATATCATCAAGCACGGGCTTGTAAAGCGATTTGCCCTCTCACGCGCTCTGCAGCCTGATCTCGATCAGCACGCGCGTGGCGGCGGCGCGGGCCACGTCCTCCGGCTGCCAGGCGTCCGCTTGACCGGGCGCAGGCCTCACCCCCAACGCACGCGCGGCCATGGGCATGCCCCGCAGGTACGCGGGCAGACGGGCCGCAACCACTTCCGGCTCCAACAGCGCCTCGGCTACGCCGCGCAGGTCACGACCACGCACGCGCACGGTCACCGGCGCCCCGCCGGCCAGGTTGCGCCACCAGGTGCGGTCACGGTTGGAAATGATCCACAGCCGGTCGCCGTCGCGCACGTAGTTGACCGGGGTGGTGATCGGCCGGCCGGTCTTGCGGCCGGTCACGGTGATGAGCAGGGTGTTGCTGCTGAGCAAGCCATGCAGAGGCGAACGCAGCAGCCACGCAATGAAGCTATTTCCGTTCATACTTTTCCCTTGGTGAAGGGTCGCAGGCAGTGTCACCGGGCGCAAGCGCAGTCAATCCTTGCCGCCGAGATTGCCGCCAGATAGCCAGCCAGCGTAGTGACTCAGGGGATCCGCACGAATCCCATTGTGGCGAAGTGACCATCAGCGGTGAAAACTTGAGAAAGGTTCATGGCGCGCATGACAGCAAAGGAACAACAGTCCGTAAATGAGAATTCCTGGTCGGCATACTTCTCGAATATGATCCAGGCTGCAGCTTCGTGTGCGGCAGTGACACGCACCAGGTTCAATAGCTCGCCCACAGTCATTTGCTGAATCTTGTGCCGGAACTGCACAGCGATTGCATGGCCGACCCGGTAACGAATCAGTGTGATGGCTTCATCCAGCACGAAGTTCGTGGTAACGAAGGTGTGCCCCCGGTCCAGAAGTTCTTCACTGGTCAACTGGGCAATGAGATGGTCATCATCCGCCTTATCGATCATGGCGTACCAGGCCCAGGTGTCCACAAAGACGGCAGTCATGCGGCCGGTCTGCCGTAAAGATAGGTGTCATGCTTACGCGCTACATCGTGACTCGACCCTTCGCCCAGGCCCCGACTTAACTCGCGCATGGCTTGACGTGCCTTATCCAGACGAACTTGTCTTTCTAGCCATTCTGTCAATGCTATCTCGATGGCTTCAATCGGTGCGAGTCGTTGCGTGTGTGCAACAACGCTCAACAACTCAGCCTGCTGGGCGGATAACGTCAATTGAACCACCATTCCGTTACCGTTCATCATTCTACTCCTCGAAGAAGCGGATTTATCGGCTTCTTCCATGCTTGTGGTGAACATTATAGCACAGGGATCCTCTACTCAATAAGTTAGGACAGCAGCGTTACAAAACCCTGTTGTGGGGCGTCTCACCCAAATTAGGCGCGCTATTGAGGCTTCAGCTTGATCACCGCGCTGAGCGGGGCGGGGTCACCGCCGTAGATGATAGGGCACATCAATGATGACGCGCTGGAAGCCTAGTCGGCGCCGGCGGTAGAGGAGCGCGGCCTTGAGTAAGCGCGCGGTCTGATTGTGCAGAATGCCATGCCAGCGCTGGGCCGGCACAAATTCGGGCAAGAGCACCACGGCAAGCTGCCCGTCATGGTGCTCGCGATCGGTGGCGTCGAGGTAGTCCAGCAGCGGTCCCACGAGCGAACGGTAGGGCGATGGCACCACGACCAGCGGCACGTCCGGCCACCACGCAGCCCATTCTTGCTGGATACGCATGCCTTGTTCTGGCTCAAGCTCCACGTAGACTGCGGTGACATCCTGCGAAATGGTGCGCGCAAAGCCTAACGCGTCTACGATGCCGCGATGGATGCCGGAGATGGGAATAACGACGCGCGGCGCAGGAAAAGGCTTGAGCGACGGCGGCAGGCCACGCAGTGAAAGCTGGCTGGCGACCGCGCGATAGTGACGGCGGATCTGCCCGAATCCGAGCGTCAGGGCCGGAATGGCGATGACGGTCAACCACGCGCCGTCGCGGAACTTCTCCAGGAGCACCACCAACAGCGTGACGCCGGTGGCCGCCGCGCCCAGGCCGTTGATCGCGGCCTTGAGCTGCCAGCCGCGCCCCTGCGTGCGCGCCCAGTGCCGCACCATGCCGATCTGCGAGAGGGTGTAGGCCAGGAAGGCGCCAACCGCAAAAAGGGGAATCAGCGCATGGCTGTCGCCGCGGGAGACGATGATCAACGCCGCGGTGATCAGCGCCAGCCATAAAATGCCATTAGCAAATACCAGGCGGTCGCCCAGGCCGGATAATTGGCGGGGCAGGAAACCGTCGCGCGCCAGCAGCGCGGCCAGCTGCGGAAAGCCGGCGAAACTGGTGTTGGCCGCGACGGCCAGGATCAACAACGTGCTGACCTGGATGATCCAGTAGGCAGGTCCCGTGCCCAGAATGCGCCGCGCCAGGGCCGAAAGGATGGTCTCCTGCGGGCCGCTGACGACAGCCAACGATTGCGTGATCCAAATGCTGGCCGCGAACAGCGCGCTCATCAGCACGGCCATGACCAGGAGGGTGCGGCCGGCGTTCTGCGCGGCCGGGGCGCGAAACACCGGCACCCCATTGCTGACGGCCTCGATGCCGGTCATCGCGGTGCAGCCGGTGGCGAACGCGCGCAGCAGCAGGAGCATGGTCAGCGGTTGCAGGGCCGTCGGCGCGGCAGCGGCCAGCGCGACCGGTCCTGCGCTGATCACGCGCCAGGCGCCGAGCGCCAGCATGGGGAAGTAGCAGAGTAAGAAGAGGTAGACCGGGATCGTCATCAGGCTGCTGGTCTCACGTGCGCCGCGCAGGTTGACCAGGGTGACGACGGCCAGGATGAGCAGGGCCGCGAGCACCCGATACGGCCACAGGGCGGGTGCGGCCGAGGCCATCGCTTCCAGGCCGGCGGTCAGGCTGACGGCGGCCGTCAGGACGTAATCCACGAGCAGCGCCGAGGCCGCGAGCAGGCCGGATAACGTCCCCAGGTTTTCCCGCGCCACCACGTAGGAGCCGCCGCCCGACGGGTAGCCGTGGATGGTCTGGTAATAGGAGAGGGCCACGATCAGCAGGAGGGCCGTGATCGCCAGGCTGATTGGCCCGGCCTGGCTGAGGCCGACGCTGCCCGCGACCACCAGGGCCAGGTAGATTTCCTGGTTCGCGTAGGCAATGGAGGAGAGCGCGCCCGGAGAGAAGGAGGCCAGGGCGCGCACCTTGTTCAAGCGTGTTTCGGCAAGTTGTTTGGTGGGAACTGGGGAACCGATGAGGAGATTCTTCAGGCTATCGAGCATAATGCGGCCTTCGCCACCACCCGAAAAGTGATGAGATCAATTCAGCGGTGGATGCCAGCCGGCAGCAACCCAACGACGTCGGGCTCGTACCAGATGTACGTTGTTGAGTCGCAAAGCAACGACCGTCACGCGACCGACGGATGTTGTCCCGATAACCTCTGTGCCATCTTCGCTCCAGCAAAAATGGTCGCTCCAGATTTCTGTACGCGGATTGAATAACGGCACGCGTTCATGAGCTACGGCATCAATACCGTGCGTCTGGATACCTTTATAGCCGTTGCATAGTGGGCATGCCAACCATAAGTTCTCTACCGTGGATTGGCCACCCTCAACAACAGGAATAATATGCTCGATGTGCATCGGCATCGCGGTGAACGATTGGGGAGTCAAACAGTAGCCACAGCGATAGCCCGCCTCTGCAGCAACCTGGTCGCGTAACGATTGGGGAATGAAAGGGTGAGGCATCGGTTACAAAGATCGTTCCTGCATCGGAACCCGATAACCGCGACGTGCCAGGAGCATGTAAGCGTGCGCCTTGCGGAGGGTCACTCGGCCATAGGTATCCAGTAATTCCTGTTGATGTTTTTGTTCGGCCGTCGTCAGCGTACGTTCCGTCTGCGTCTCTGCCAACTTTCGTAGGTTGACCTGGTCCGCGTCGCTCATCATCGAGCGCGCGACCTGCCACAGCGCCGCATCGTCAAGCAATGCCAACGCTGCCAGTTCGCTCATTTCTTCGAGCGGCACATCATCCAGAGGCGACAAAGCATGTGCGATGCCTGATTGAAGAACTGCCTCTAGCGGCTTCCCGGTCAGCGCGGCCACGCGAATGGCTGTTTGATACAGTGATTCAGGGAGCGTCAGCGTCACAAGATGAGCATTCATATCCGAGTACACCCTCCTTCGTTCGCGGAGTATAGCCTATCGCGCTGTGGGTGTCAAACCCTTCAATGGGTTTTCTCCTGACATACCACGGTCGGTTTCTGTGGTATCGTGCTTCGATGATTGCCATCGGTCTCGGCGACCAGCAGTGAGCAATCCATGTAGCGAACCATGACGATGAGGAGGATATTCAGCCACATGTCGTACAAACTTCAGCTCCATCAGAGCATCGTTGCCTTGTGTGCCCTGTTCATCCTGGGCAGCGGCCTGGCCGCGGCGCAGGCGCAGCCTACCGCCCCCACGGCCACCGACTGCTCTCTCAGCATACCTGGGACTTACGACCCAACCTGCGACGTGGACCACGACGGCGACATTGACATCTTCGACGTCCAGCTCACGGCCAGCCATTGGGGTGAGACCGGCACGTGGACTGGCGGCGGCGACGGCTGGCTGCTCACCGGCAACGCCGGCACTGATCCGACGATCAACTATATCGGCACGACCGACGGCCAGCCGCTGATTGTGCAGCCGGCCGGCGGCAACGTCGGCATCGGCACCAACGCACCGCAAGCGCCCTTCAACGTCGTCGGCACCAGTTGGTTCCAGGGCGACAGCACCCCGCTGCCGGCGGGTGCGGGCAAGGGCATCGCCATCGGCTTTATCGGCCAACAGGGGTACATTTTTGGCTTTGACTACGGCACGTTCACGCCCAAGAATTTGCTCCTGCAGAACCCTGGCGGCAATGTCGGCATCAACACGGTCAGCCCGACCGGCGGCAAGCTCCACGTCGAGGCCAGCGGCGGCACGGCCGTGTACGGCAATTCGTCCAACGGCGTCGGTGTGAGCGGCAACAGCAGCTCGAACTGGGGCGTGAACGGCTACAGCGACTCGAGCTACGGCGTCGGTGGGCGGAGCAACTCCCAGATCGGCGTCTACGGCCAATCCTATGCCGCGTTCAGCGCCGGCGTGTATGGCCTGTCGGCCTACATTGGCACGCAAGGAATTGTCAACGGCAGCGACAGTGGTCGCCAGGCGATTCGCGGCGACAATGGCGGCAGCGCGACAGGATATGCCGGCTTGTTCTATGGCAACACATGGACAGTCGGCACGCTGTACAAGAATGGCGGCGCGTTTCGCATTGACCACCCGCTCGATCCGGCCAACAAGTACCTCAACCATTCGTTCGTCGAATCGCCCGACATGAAGAACATCTACGATGGGGTAGCTATCCTCGATGCCGCGGGTGCGGCTGTGGTTGAACTGCCGGACTGGTTCGAGGCGCTGAACAAGGACTTCCGCTACCAGCTCACGGCGATCGGCGCGCCCGCGCCCGGCCTGTACATCGCCCAAGAAGTCAAGGACAACCACTTCGGCATCGCGGGCGGTGCGCCCGGCATGAAGGTATCCTGGCAAGTCACCGGCATTCGCCATGACCCGTACGCGGATCAGTATCGCATCCCGGTCGAGCAGGACAAACCGGCCGATGCGCGCGGCACGTACATCTTCCCAGAGGGCTACGGGAAGTCGCACGACCTGCGCCTGCCCATCCTGCGGCAATCGCCCAGCCCGGCCCCCAATCCCTAAGTTCATGCGGCTAAACTTTGAAGGAGAGCAAAATGTACCAAACCGATATGTACGAGGGCATGCTGGCCGAGACGGTCATGCTGCCCGGCGCGAACGGCGACCTCATCAACGCCTACTTCGCGCGACCGTTAGGCCCCGGGCCTTTTCCCGCGATGGTGGTGGTTCACCACCTGCCCGGCTGGGATGAATGGTATCGCGAGGCGACCCGCAAGTTTGCGCACCACGGCTACGCGGCGCTGTCGCCCAACCTCTATTACCGCAGCGGGCACGGCAGCGTCGAAGATGTGGCCGCTGCGGTGCGCGCTCAAGGAGGCGTACCTGACGACCAGGTCGTGGCCGACCTGGCCGGCGCACAGCGCTACCTGCGCTCTCAGGCCTATGTCAACGGCAAGGTCGGCATCTGGGGCACTTGCTCCGGCGGCCGGCACGCGTTCCTGGCTGCGTGCCGCGCGCCTGGCTTCGACGCGGCCGTGGACTGCTGGGGCGGCCGCGTGGTGATGACCAAAGAGGAATTGACCCCCACGCAGCCCGTCTCGCCGGCCGACTACACGGCGGATCTGGCCTGCCCGCTGTTAGGCTTGTTCGGCGAGGACGATCGCAGCCCGGCGCCCGCGCAGGTTTCCCAGTTGGAAGATGCGCTTAAGCAGCACGGCAAGCAGTACGAGTTTCACAGGTACCCCGGCGCGGGCCACGGTTTCTTTTACTATCACCTGCCTGTATACCGGCAGCAGCAGGCCGTGGATGGCTGGAACAAGATCTTCGCGTTCCTGGACAAACATCTGGCCGCGCCCGCGGACCGCTAAAGGAGGACGCCATGTGCACGATGATTGTCCAGCAGGTGACGGTCGAAGGGAGCGGCAAGGGGCCGGCCGGCTGGTTTCCGGTGGATCGCGCCAATGTGTCGTTCGACCATCCGTTCAACGCGCAGATGGAGCACGCCCTGAACATTGACTTCGTCAACGAGGCGCAAGGCCCTACGGCGAGGGTCGCCGTAGAGCTCAGCGCCGCAGCCGCGCGCGCCCTGGTTGAGACTATTCAGAAGGTCCTGGCGCGAGCGGAGGCAGCGGGGGTCATAGATTGAGGGTAACCTCAGGCGGTGCGCCGTTGCACGCATGAGAGCGATTGAAATCGCGCCTGATGGGCGCACCGCCGGGCGTGCGCCTGCCCTTCGACAAGCGTTCGACTGAGCCTTCGGCGAGCTCAGTCGAGCCGCTCGCCGAAGGCTCAGGGCAAGCGTGGACGCAAGGCCGGTCGGCGTTCGGCCGACCTGGCGGCGGAACGCCCTTGCGGCCCGAATTCATTCGGCGGCTGCAGTCGGCGCAGCACGCCTGAGCAGTCACCGCAAGGATCACAAAGAACGCAGGGATGCTGCCAAGACGCGGCTCATCAGCCGTTTCTTCCGGTTCATCACCCCCCGTCTGCGTTCCTTGTGGGCCGGTGTCCGCTGCCTCCTAAACCCACCCGCGCGCCTGGTACGCCTCATATCCAATCTTCAGCGCGGACTCGATCTGGCCCAGCAGCTCCGGCGTCAGGCGTTTGACGTGGAAGCACGACTTCCCCTTCAGCAGCTTGAGCAGCTCCGGCGCGAAAGCGGCTTTCATCTCCGCGTCGGCGTAGACCGGCATGTAGTAGAAGCCGACGTACCCCTTCTGAATGATCAGCCCGGCGAAGTAGACCTCCCGGCGCTTGCGGCCTTCGATCACCAGGTCTTTGACCGACCAGAGGTCGTAATGGCTGGCGTCATCCATCTTCGGAGTCAACGGCGGCGCGTGGGCCGCAAGCAGGCCTTTCAGCGCCGCGAAAATCGAGTGCAGATCCTGTGTCGTATCCATAGGTGGAAACCTCTCGTCCAGTAAGAAACGTACTTTCATGCGGCCGGCGCCTGCGCCCTCTCTCGCTCAGCCTTGAGCATCCGCAGGCGTTGAACCACCGGCGAAGGATTGGAAAGGCAATCAGTCAAGTTACGGAACTGCGCTGTGCTCGCTGTCAATTCGTTCCTGTAAGATGATCTTGATGAACGACTGATACGGCACATCACGTTTATTGGCCAGGATCTTCAGATCATTAAGCATTGATTCCGGGACACGCAGTGAGATCGTCCGCGTCGTGGGTTTGAGCCTGGGCAGGGTCATTTTCCTGGCCTTCTCCCAGTCCATGAAATCCGTAGAATCATGGGTCGCCCAGAACTCACGCTCAGCGTCTTCATCGTGAAACTCAGGAATTTGCTTTAGCATAGAACTCCCGCTCCTTCCGGCTCATATCTCGCGCCGAGATGACCCGAATCATGTTCTGTCGGACAGTGAACGCAATGAAAAGAAGCCTGCCGGCGTTCGTCCGTCCCAGGACGTAATACCGCGCCTCGCCCTGCGAATGCCCGACATCATCAGCCACCCAGAAAGGCCGATTGAAGAACGGCTCTTCGCACTCTGCATTTGATACGTTGTGCTTGTGCCAATTCTTGTCTTTGTTTCCCTCGTCCCAGTCAAAACCTTCAAGGGTGTCAAGGACATCCATATTTGTATATTACCAACATATACAGAGATTCGTCAAGCCATCATGTGTGGGAACACGAAATCTGAAACTGCACAGCCTGCGGTTTCAACCGTAGGCTGATACGCCAAATCCGTTGAAACGGGTTGACACCCGGCTACCGTCGCTTTCAACGACCACCCAGCACCGCGGCAAGTATAACATCAGCCGCGGATTAAGACAAGGAGATGTCACCAGTTGAATTTGCGCGGCAAGGGCTTGACGCCCGCAGCGATTGGTGCGATACTTTCACCTGGCGACGAACGTGGCTGTCCGCGGCCCGACTCTGTGACCCCTCGCGCCGCATGGGCGCCCGCTCAAGGAGGCATCAATGCCGAAGATGGATCTGCGCAAGGAGTTGAAGTATCTCTACGCCCCCTCGGCCAGGCAGGTGGCGCTCGTGGACGTGCCCGAGTTTCAATTTGCCCAAATTGACGGCGCGATTGAACCGGGCCAGGCGCCTGGCACATCCCCTGCCTTTGAACAGGCGATGAGCGCGCTCTACGGCATCACCTACACGCTCAAGTTCATGTCCAAGCAGCGCGCCGACAATCCCCTGGACTATACGGTGATGACGCTGGAGGGGTTGTGGTGGGTTGAGGAGGGCGAGTTCAACATCACCCAACCCGGCAACTGGCGCTGGACCGTCATGATCCTGCAGCCGGATCACATCACGCCGGCGATGTTTGCCGAGGGCCTGGCGCAGCTGCGCAAGAAGCGCGGCGACAGCCCGGCCCTGGACAAACTGCGCCTGGCGCGCTTCCACGAGGGCCTGGCGCTGCAGATCATGCACATCGGCCCCTACGCCAATGAACCGGCCACGATCGCGCGCATGGACGCCTTCGCCCAGGAGAACGGCTACCGGATGATCGGCAAGCATCACGAGATTTACCTGGGCGATCCACGCAACGCGGCGCCGGAGAAGTTGAAGACCATCCTGCGCCATCCGGTAGCGTTGAGGTCGTGAGGAACCCTGACCCATGCTCTTTGATGAGGAGTCCTGACCCATGCCCTTGATCGTAGATGATGACAACCCAGCCCTGGACACCGGCCGCTTGACCTTTCGCGAGCGTCTGCGCACCGGCCGCGTGGTGCCTATTGTCAGCAACCGGGCGATCTTTGACCGCATGTTGGGCGGCTACGCGCCGTTTCTTGCCAGCTATGCCCGCTACGTCAAGTACCCGCTGGGCCAGGCAAACAGCCTGGTTGACCTGGTCAAGTATCACAAGTATCGCCCGCGCGAGAAGCCGCTGACCGACCAGGCCCTCAAGTTCGATTTCCTGAACTATGTCAAGAACCATTTTTACCGCCTGGCCAAGGCCGATGGCGTGGCGCAGGACACGCTGGACGAGGCCGCGGCCGAGATGGACCAGGTGTCGGCGTCGGAATTCGCCAACCGCCTGGGCTATCCGCGCTTCAGCGGCCAGGACGACCCCCTGCTGCTGCTGGCAAACCTGCCGTTCAAGGCGATCCTGACCACTACGCCCTTCACTTTCATCGAAGACGCCCTGCGCCGCGCCGGCAAAGCGCCGCGCACCGAAGTCTGCCGCTGGACCAAGGACCTGACCGACTCGATTGCGACGGCGATTGACGATCGCTACCAGCCCAATGACCGCGAGCCGCTGGTCTACCATCTCTTGGGCCTCGATCGCTACGTGGATTCGCTGGTGCTGAGCGAGGATGATTACCTGGACTACCTGGGCAATCTTTGCCAGGGCCAGGGCGACCAGTCGGCCGACTTCGTGCCGGCGCTGGTGCGTAAGGCGTTCAAGGACGACCTGATCGTCCTGGGATTCAGCCTCGATAGTTGGGCCTTCCGCGTGCTCTACGCCGGGCTGATCAAGCGCAGCGGCAAGGCGGAAGACCGGGGCGTCTGCGGCATCCAACTGCCGGACAACGAGGATGAGCGCACCCTGGTGGCCGACTATGTGCAGCGCGAGGCCAAGTTCGAGGTCTTCTGGGGCAGCCTGACGGACTACGCGCAAAAGGAGCTGCGCGGGGCATGACACCAACACCCACTCAAACCACGATCAACCCCTACGTCGGCCCGCGCACGTTTACGGAGCAGGAAGAGCGTTTCTTCTTTGGCCGCGAGCGCGAGGCCCGCGACCTGACCGCGCGCATCGTGTCCGAGCGCCTGCTGCTGTTCTACGCCCAGTCGGGCGCGGGCAAGAGCTCGCTGCTTCATGCGCGCATCATCCCCAAGCTGCGCGACGAGGAACGCTTCCAGGTGCTGCCGGTGGGCCGGGTGTCGGGCGAGCTGCCGGCTGGCGTGGCGACGGTGGACAACGTCTATGCCTTCAACCTGATGACCAGCGTAGATCAGAGCGACACGCAGCCAGAGCGGCTGGCCGGCGTCAGGTTAAGCGACTTCCTGGCCCGGCTGGCGCGAGAGACCGTCGTCGCGGCCGATGGTCAGCGCAGCTGGCGTTGGGTCTACAAGCCGGAGATCGTGGTGGAGCGGCCGGCCGCAGACGCCGCGGGCTTCGGCGAGCTCAGTCGAGCCGCGCCCCGTGGCCCGCGCTTCGTCCTGCTGATTGACCAGTTCGAGGAGATCATCACCAGCCATCCCGGCCGCTGGCAGGAGCGGGAAGCTTTTTTCCGCCAGCTCAACCAGGCGCTGCTGGACGATCCCAACCTGTGGGTGGCGCTGACGCTGCGCGAGGATTATGTGGCCGCGCTCGATCCGTACGCGGAGCTGACCTTCAACCGCCTGCGAGCCAGGTTCTACATGGAGCGCATGGGCGTGGCGGCCGCGCTGGACGCGGTGCGCCAACCGGCCGAGTTGGGCGGCAGGCCCTTTGCCCCCGACGTGGCCGAACGACTGGTGGACGATCTGCGCCAGGTGCGCGTGCCAGGCCAGCAGAACACGATCGCCGGCCAGTACGTTGAGCCGGTGCAGTTGCAGGTGGTGTGCTATCAGTTGTGGGAGCGCTTGCAGCAAGCCAGGAACCCGGAATCAGCCAGCCGCATCATCTCTGCGGATGCCATCACGTTCGACGATCTGGCGGCCGCGGGTGATGTGAACCAGGCGCTGGCGCAGTTCTACGAGGAGACGCTGGCCGTGGCGCTGGCCGACGGCGAGGTGCAGCGCGCGGGCGTGACGGAGCGCGGCCTGCGCACCTGGTTCGACAAGGAGTTGATCACCGAGGCCGGCACGCGCGGCCTGGTGCACCAGGGTGAGAACGAGACAGGCGGTCTGCCCAACAGCGTTGTGCGCGCCTTGCAGCGGCGCTTCCTGGTGCGCGCCGAAGCCCGCAGCGGCGATGCCTGGATCGAGCTGGTGCATGACCGCTTCGTGGAGCCGATCCGGGCCGCGAACCGCGCCTGGCTGCTGAAGAATCAGAATCCACTGACCCAGCCGGCCGCGGCCTGGCAGCAGGCTGGCAAGCCAACAGGCAAATTGGCGACGGGCGGACGGCTGAAGGAATTTCAAGCGCTGGCCAAGGCTCATCCCGATGATTTCAGCGATCTGGAACAGGCGTTTGTGGCCGCCAGCGCAGAGGCCGAGCGCGCGGCCGCCGCGCGCCGCCAACGGCGGTTCGTCATGGCCGCAATCGGCCTGACCGTACTCTTTGCCCTTCTCGCAACGGTGGCGTTGGTCAGCGCCCTGCGCGCCACCCGTGACCGCGAGATTGCCCGAGACCAACGGGACAAGGCTGGAACGGCGGCTCAGGACGCGTTGGCGCTTGCCTACCTGTCAAACGCGCAGGCAGCCCTTGCGCAGGGCACCCAGCCGGAACGCAGCGCCCTCCTCTCGGTCGCTTCGCTCAAGTTCGCCCAAACCCGCGACATTCTGCAGCCTGCTTCCGCGCTCGATCAACTGCAGCGCACGATGGCTTCCCTGGGCGGCAGCCCACTGCGCGGCCATCAGGGCGCCGCGAACAGCGTGGCCTTTGGCCCGGCCTGCGCCGATCTGTCCCCGCCAGGCGTCGCCGGCTGTGTGCTCTGGCTGGCCAGCGGCGGCGCCGATGGCACGGTGCGTCTGTGGGACATTCGCCAACCTATCGGAGAGTCTCTGTCCCTGGCCGCGCACGCAGCGTCTGTAGATCACGTGACGTTTAGCCCTGGCGGTCGCTGGCTGGCCAGCAGCAGCGCGGATCACACGGTGCGCCTGTGGGATCTTCAGAATGCGCCGCCCGCAGCTTTGGCGCTCACGGTCGAAGCCAACGTCACCCGGCTCACCTTCAGCCCAACCGGGCGCTGGTTGACAGTCGCCACCGCCGATGGCGTGGTGCGTGTGTGGGACATGACCACGGCGCCGCAGGTTAGCGCTCCGCGCATCCTACCCCAGCGCTACGTCGGCGTCGTCAATGCCATGTTCAGCGCCGACGAGCAGCGCTTAATGACCGCGTCACAAGATGGCAATTTTTATGGAGAGGTGCAACTGTGGCGGGCCAGCGACGATTTTGCCCACCCTGAAGCCACCTATGCGTATGAATACATTGCCCAGGCCGCGCTGAGCCCAGACGGGGCCTGGTTGGCCGTCTCGACGCCCACGTTGACCGAGCTGCGTCCCATTGGTCCGGGCGCCAGCGCTGATGACGCGGCTGGCGCGGGACAACGTTTTGCTGGCTTTGGCTATGCCTACACCATGGCGTTCAGCCCTGACAGCCGGACCTACGCCAGCAATGGCTACCTTTGGCGCTTGAACGACCAGGGACGCTGGAATGACCCCGTGCGCCTGGTGGGCCAGCCGCAAGCAGGCGTCTATGCGCCTGTCTTCAGTCGTGACGGACGCTGGTTGGCCGCCATCAGTGCAGACTTCACCTTCTACCGCTGGGATTTGGAGGAGCTAACCCGGCTGCCCTACGTGTATCGCGGCCATGAAGGCTATGTCAATGACGTGGCTTTCAGCCCGGATGCCACCCAACTGGCCAGCGCGGGCAGCGATGGCGTCGTCCGTCTGTGGCAGGCCCATTCCCCCACGGCTGGGCCGACCATTCTGCACCAAGCCGACGCTGAGCCAGAGGTCCGCCTGTGGGATGTTTCAACCGCCAACCCCGCGTTGGCTTCGCGACGCCTGGGACTGCGCTCAGAAACGGACCATCTTCTGGCGGTTAGCCCGGATGGCCGCTACGTTGCGCTGACCTCTGAAGGCAGCGCCTATTATGTGCAGCTCTGGGACACTCAGCGTCAGGGCGTAGACTGGCAGCGGCTCGATCAGCCGGGCGTCATCATGACAATGAAATTTAGTCCAGACGGCCGTTGGCTGACCGTCGGCGACTGGAATGGCAACGTGCGCTTATGGGACATGAAAACCCCGCCCAACCCTGGCTTTGCCTTTGTGGATCTGCCCCCAAGCGGCGGTGTGCGCGATCTGGCCTTCAGCGCCGATAGTCGCGCCCTGGTCACGGGCGACAACTGGGGTCAAGTGAATGTCTGGCGCCTCGATCTCCCCGTAGCGGACGAAACGCCGCGCCTGCTGCGCGGACATTCTGGCATCGTACGCACCGTGGCGATTAGTTCGAGCGGCCGCTGGGTGCTGAGCGGCGCGTGGGAGCCTGACAACAGCGCGCAACTGTGGGACATGGCGGGAGACACATCCGCGCCGGTTGTGAAACTACCTTTCAAGGGGCGCCTCTTCGCCACAGCCTTCAGCCCTGACGAACGCTGGGCCGCCGCCGGCAGTTGGGACGCCACCGCGCAACTCGTGCGGCTGGATAACCCCACCGCGCCGCCCATCGTGCTCGATCAGCACCGCGGCCGCATCCTGTCCCTGGCGATCAGCCCCGATAGCCACTGGCTGGCGACCAGCGGCGAAGACCGGCGCGTGATTTTATGGGATTTGACCGCGGCCGATCCCTCCGGCGCGTTTGCCGTGCTGCGTTCGCCCACGGGCAGCGGGTCTGGGGTGCAGGTGGCCTTCAGTGCGGACAGCCGCTGGCTGTCGGCGTTCGGCGCGGCCGCGTTCAGCAGCCAGGGGCCGTGGCTGGTCACGGCCGACAACGACGTGCACCTGTATAATCTGCTGCCGGATGAGCTGGTATCGCGCATCTGCCTGGCCGTGGGCCGCAGTCCGACGGAGCAAGAGTGGCATCGCTACGTGCCCGATCAGCCGTACAGCCCGGTCTGCCCCAAGCCGGGGCAAAATCCGAAGTAGTGGTAAAATAGGGATCGGAGGTTCTGCCATGCGTTTCTTCAACACGGCCGGGCCGGTCAATCGTGCAGATCACTATTGCCTGCCGCCGCTGGGCCGGGTGAACCTGGATGAAATCCTGTCGCTGATCGCCCAAAAGAAATACTTTGTGCTGCACGCGCCGCGCCAGGTGGGCAAGACCAGCCTGCTGCTGGCGCTGCGCGATCATCTGAACGCGACTGGCGCCTATCGCTGTCTGTACATCAATGTTGAAAGCGCCCAGGCCGCGCGGGAAGATGTGCGCGCCGCCATGCGCGTCATGCTGGCCGAACTCATGCTGTGGGGATCTATCACCCTGCAAGACGCTTTCTTCCTGGAAAACGCCAACGACATCTTGGCCCGTTACGGCGAGTTCTCTGCACTGGACGCAGCCTTGACCCTGTGGGCCGAGCGCGACCCGGCCCGGCCAGCCGTTTTGCTGATTGATGAGATTGACTCATTGGTAGGTGACACCCTCATCTCCGTCTTGCGTCAATTACGCAGCGGCTACGCCAAGCGGCCGGCAGCATTTCCGCAGAGCGTGGTTCTTTGCGGCGTACGCGACGTGCGCGACTACCGCATCCACTCCGGGCAGGAGAAAGCAATCATCACGGGCGGCAGCGCATTCAACATCAAGGCGGCCTCTCTGCGGTTGGGAGATTTCAGCCAGGCCGAGGTGCAGACGCTCTACCAGCAGCACACCGCAGAAACAGGCCAGCCATTCACGCCAGAAGCCCTGGATCTGGCCTGGGAGCTGACGCGGGGGCAGCCCTGGCTGGTCAATGCGCTGGGCTACGAGACCTGCTTTCAGATGCCGGCCGCCCGCGACCGCACACAGCCCATCACGGCAGAGCTGATCCTCGAAGCCAAAGAGGCGATCATTTTGCGCCGGGAAACGCATTTAGACCAGTTGACCGACAAGCTGAAGGAGCCGCGCGTGCGCCGGGTGATCGAGCCGATCCTGGTCGGCGAGGTGTTCGGAGAGCAGTTCCGCGCCGACGATGTGCAGTACGTGATTGACCTGGGCCTGATCCGACAGGAACGGACCGGCGCGCTGCAGTTGGCCAACCGCATCTACCAGGAGGTCATTCCTCGCGAGCTGACCTGGGATGCTCAGACGGGTATGACCCTGATCGCGACCTGGTACCTGCGCCAGGATGGCGGGCTGGACGTGGACAAACTGATCGCAGCCTTCCAGCAGTTCTTCCGCGAGCACTCCGAGCATTGGGTGGAGCGTTTCGACTACAAAGAAGCCGGGCCGCAGCTGCTGCTGCAAGCATTTCTGCAGCGCATCGTCAACGGTGGGGGGCGTATCGAGCGGGAGTACGGTCTGGGTCGCGGGCGCACCGACCTGCTGATCCTGTGGCCTTACGGGGAAGCCGAACCAAGACCGGTGCAGAAGGTGGTCGTCGAGACCAAGCTGCGCCGCAAGTCACTGGAGACAACGATCACCGAGGGTCTGAAGCAGACGTGGGAATACATGGATCGGTGCGCCGCGGAAGCCGGCCACCTGGTCATCTTCGACCGCGACCCCAGCCGGACGTGGGACGAGAAGATTTTCCGGCGCACGGAGACATACCAGGGCCGGCCGATCACCGTGTGGGGGATGTAGATTCGTATTCGCGACCTCCGTGCTTCGCGAACTTCGCGTCACTTCGAGGCTTCGTGCTCCAACCCCTTCGCACCTTCCTGTTCGACCACGGCAATTTCTGCGTCCGTCAACCCGTACAGCTCATACACCAGCGCATCAATCTGGCGGTCGGTCGCCTCGATGCGCCGCTGCAGCGCGGCCTTCGCATGCGGCACCCCCTCCGCGGCCAGCCGCTGGTGCAGATCGAGCATCTGCGTGACCAGCGCCACCATGCGGTCGTGCCGCGCTACGTCCGCGGGGTTAGCGAAGTTGATGGTGCGGATGGGGATGCGATTAGTCACCGGCCCGTCAAAGTGCATGGTGCGGATTGCTTTTGCGAAGATAAAGCGATAGACGTACCAGTTCAAGAGATGAGAGTGGAGGATTCCAAGAATGTATTTTACTGACATCGGGGAACGATTTTCAAGCTGATTGACAGTATCAAGAATGACAATCGTTTGAAGCTCACTTTGATCAACGACGCTTCCAATTATCTTCACATGGGGTTGCGGGTTCTCAATATGAGCCACGATGTTCTGGATGAGAATGCTGTTTGGACGCAGAAAAGCGTTGCTTGGCAACTGTTGATCCGCGCCCACGTAGCCCTTGCGGCCAACGATCTGATAACGGTTAAGATGCGCTCCCCCAATGACCGACAGATCCCCTTGTTGTACAACGAGGCTTTGAAACATACCTCCTCGTGTGTTGCTGACAAGTTGACCAAGCGAAGCACCACGATTGAGAACTTTGTGCGCTATCAGCAATTCCTCATCGCTGACTCCGTTCAGGAAGAACCCGAACCGGTCGCATTCTTGCTTGGATATTACACCGACAAAGTGTATCTGTTGATCAATCCTGACACTCGATCGGTAGCTATCGGTAGCTGTGCCCTTCTGACGAACGAGGATTACCTGTTCAAGCTTTACGCTTTTCCAGACCTTGCCCGTATCAACAAGCTCTTGAAGTTCACTTACCAATTCGGCTCGGGATTTTTGCCAATTCGACGAGTAGGTAAGTGGTTTCGGCACGATGAAGCTATTGATGCCGCCAGGTTTCGACAACATACGGGCTTGTGCGATCATAAGCGCCGCGGTGTCTGTGCTGCCAAGTTGGTATTTGGATTCTAAGAAGGCACGTTCCATGTCCGACAATTCGGCCCCATACGGCGGATTCCCGATCACGGCGTCGAACCCGCCCGCGGCCATCACCTCCGGGAACTCCTTCTTCCAGTCGAACGCGTTCACCCGTCCAGCCGTCTCCTCGTCCGGCAGGTCCAACTTCCCGTCGTAGAACTCCGGCCCGATCAACGAGTTGCCGCACTTGATGTTGCGACCCAGGTCGGGCAGCACGCGCTCCACGCCCAGCGACAGCTGGCCGGCCACCCCTTCGCCCTCCAGCACTTTCAGCAGCAGCGAGAGCTTGGTCACCTCCACGGCCTGCGGGTCAATATCAACGCCGTAGAGGTGGTCCATCAGGATGCGTTTGCGCTCCTCGATGGTTAGCCGGGTTGCGCCGCCGCTCACGCGCTCCAGGGCAGGGCGTTTGCCTTTCAGCCAGCGCTCAGGCTCTTTGAGGTAATAGGCCAGGTGCCAGTCCAACAAGTATTGGTACGCGCCCAGCAGGAACGATCCCGACCCACAGGCAATATCCGCGACGCGTGGGGGCGACCCTGGCGATCGTCCGTGGGCAAGCGTCTTCCCCTCCAGCAGGGGGCCAACCGTCTGGCGCACCATGTAGTCCACGATGTAGGTGGGCGTGTAGTAGACGCCGCCCGCCTTGCGCACCTCCGGCTTCTCCTCGATCTTGACCTGCCGGCCGGGGGTGAGGCGGATCACCTTGCCGAGGAAGCGCTCATAGACGTGGCCCAGGATGTCGGCGGGCAGCACCGAAAACTCGTAGGGACTTTGCGGGTAGTAGAGGTGCTCAATGATATCTTTGAGCACCCTGTCATCAATCTCCAGACCGGGGGTGAGGGTGTCGGGCGCTTCGGCGCGGCCCCGCTCCTCGCTGAAATGGAACAGCCCGGAGTTGTAGCGCAGGTCCGCGCGACGGAAGAGCTCCCACAAGCGCGCGTAGGTGTGGCCGCCGTTGAGCAGCGCGCGCAGCTGTTCGTACGTCTCCAGGTTGCGCGCCTCACAGATGCGCAGGAAGACGATGCGGTCTATGGTCTGCTGCACGGCCCAGTTGACGTCATGGCCGCGCAGATGCGGGTTGCGCAGCACCAGGTTGCGCGCCAGCAGCTCGCGCCAGCGCTCGATCTCGGCCAGGAACTCGTCGTCCACCTCGGCGGTGCCGCGCTTGCCGGCCTTGGCCACGGCGAACCTGTCGAGCGCGCCCTGCCACACCGCAGCCTTGCTGAAGATGCCCGCGATCTCATCCCAGCGCGCGACGTAGTCCGTGAAACTCAGCAGCAGAATGCGGCCCGTCGCGGCTTTGTCGCTTCTGTCGGGTCGCATGCGACAGTCGTAGACCGAAAACTCCTCGAAATCGGTCAGGATGGAGAGCGGCAGCTTGGCGCTCCACGCGTAGCGGCGCAGCTGATAGGCTGGCTCGACGTCGTGCTTGATGTTGACCGAGGGTTTCTTGGCTTCGACGAAGAACTTGCGTTCCTTGCCGATGCGAAAAGAGTAGTCGGGCGCCTTGGTGGCGTCGCCGACGAGCACCTTGTCCTCGTGCACCACCTCCTTGTACTGCTCCGCGAAGCCCTGGGTGTTGTTGACATCCCAGCCCAGGGCGGCGAAGAAGGGGTCAATGAACTGGTGGCGGACCGCGGTCTCGCTGAAGGAAGGTGCGCAGTACTGGTCGTAGTTGCGCTGGAAGAGCTCGACGAGCTGGACAATCTCGGCCGGAGCGGGCATGGGCGCCTCACGGTGGTAGGGTGGTTGGCGGCAGCGTGCTGCCGGAGATTGTAGCACAGGCGGGCGCGGGGGTCAATCGCATGGGGATCTGCGGGTGCATCAGGTCTCAGCGTGCACGATGGGTATGGCGGACAGCCTGACACCCAAAGCATGAAGGAGTTTGAGCACCGTGTCATAGCGTGGTTTGGCTCCAGGCGCAAGCGTCTTGTAGAGGCTCTCGCGCCCTAAACCAGTATCTTTCGCAAGTTGAGCCATGCCACGGGCGCGAGCCACGTCGCGCACCGCGGCCAGAAACACGTCAGGATTGGGATCTTCCAGCGCAGCGGTAAGGTATTCAGCCATGGTTTCCTCATCGTCGAGATAATCGGCTGCATCGAACGTGGCAAATCTGGTCATAGTTTACTCCTCATGCAAAGCCCGCGCCATCTCAAGTGCTCGTTTGATATCCCGCTTTTGGGAAGACTTGTCACCGGCCAGAAGAAGTAGATAGATCACCTCTCCGCGACGAGTGTAATAGACTCGATAGCCCGGTCCGACATGGATACGCATTTCCGAAACGCCTTCACCAACCGGTTCGCAGTCGCCGAAGTTTCCGTGCTCGGCAGATCGAATACGATGAAGAATGCGGGCGCGCCCCACCTTGTCTTTCAAGGTAGCCAACCAGGCATCGAATTCCGCGGAGCGCAGGAAGATGTTCATGGCCCACAGTATAACTGCGCCATTGTTTTTGCGCAACTGGATGTGATGGTGTCGAGCCAGCCGGTCTCCAACGGCTTCTGTGCAAAGCGGGAAGGACAGTAGCTGCTGGGTCTGCCCGGAATTCAGACAGGATTCACAGGATTGACAGGATATTCGAACTCTCGTGCCGATAGTTTTGCACACCACAGAGCAAGAATCCTGCACATCCTGTTCATCCTGTCCAAATCGGCCTGCAGGGTGAGCAGTTACGAATTTCAGGGGTACCGTATCACAGCGCGGGCAATTCGGGAACCGCTGTTGATCCATGCTATAATATGAGTGGCTCTTTCGATCGTTGGATTACACCCGCTGCGGCAACATCAAGGAAGCTCTGCACATGAACCCCACTGGGACACTGCACATTCACCTTCTGGGATACTTCTCCCTGACCTGCGACGCGCAGCCCATCACGGCGTTGGATCAGCCGCGGCTGCAAGCCCTATTGGCCTTTCTCGTCTTGCAGCGCGGCGTTCCCCAATCACGCCAACAGTTGGCCTGCCTCTTCTGGCCTGATACCACCGATGCCAGGGCACGCTCGAACTTCCGGACGTTGTTTCATCGCTTGCGCCAGACCCTCCCCAACGCTGATCGCTTTCTTCTGTTCGACGCGCACCATGTTCAGTGGCGCCGCGACGGGCCTTTTTGCCTGGATGTGGCCGACTTCGAGGCTGCACTGGCCGCGGCCAGCAGCAGCGACTCTCTGCAAGCCGCGGTGGACCTCTACACCGGCGATCTGTTGCCCTCCTGCTACGATGAGTGGATCATGCCCGCGCGCGAGCGGCTGCACCAGTTGTTCCTGCAGAGCCTGGAGCGCCTGGTTTCCCAACAAGAAGCCCTGCGCCAGTTCGAGCCTGCGATTCGTAACGCCCAGCGCTTGCTGCGCGCCGATCCTCTGCACGAGGCCGGCCATCGCCACCTGATGCGCCTGCACCTGGCCAACGGCGATCGGGCCAGGGCCTTGCGCGCCTACCACCGCTGCGCCACCCTGCTGCGCCAGGAATTGGGGGTTGATCCCAGCTCGACCACGCAGGCGCTCTACCAGCGTTTGCTGACGCTTGCAGATAGCGACCCCGGCCCGAGAGCCGCCCACACGTTTGCCTTGCCGTCTGTTGTGGCGCCAGCTTTAGTTGGCCGCCAGGCGGAGTGGGCGCAACTGCTGGAAATTTGGCGGGCCGCGGCCGCCGGCAGCCCGGGCCTGGCGCTGCTCAGCGGCGAGGCTGGCGTTGGAGCCACGCGGCTGGCCGAGGAGTTGGTGGCCTGGGTCTGGCGGCAGGACGGCGACGTGGCGGTGGCCCGCGGTGACGCGGCCAGCCGTCAGTTGCCCTTCGCGCCCATCGCCGCCTGGCTGCGCAGCCCGGCGCTGCAAACCCGTTTGGCGGCCCTGGATACGTCGCGCCTGGTCGAGATAGCCCGCCTGCTGCCGGAGGTGTTGGCGGGGCGGGCGGGCCTGGCCGCGCCCGGCCCCTTGGTCGAGGCGTGGCAGCGCCAGCGCTTCTTCGAGGCGCTGGCCGCGCCGCTGCTGCAGCATCAGCGCCCGCTGCTGCTGTTGGCCGACGACCTGCACCAGAGCGACGACCAGACGCTGGAGTGGCTGCACTACGTGTTGAGCCAGGCGGGGCGTGCGCCTCTGCTCGTGCTGGGCACGGCGCGTCGCGAGGAGGTTCAAGCTGATCACCCGCTGGCCGGCCTGCGGCGCGACTTACAAGCGGCCGGCCGTTGGCACGAGCTAACCCTGGAACCGCTGAACGCCAGCGAGAGCGGCGAATTGGCCGTCAGCCTGGCCGGCCGGGAGCTGACGCCGTGCGAAATCCGGCACCTCTATCACGACAGCGAGGGCAACCCGTTGTTCCTGGTCGAGACCGTGCGCGCCGGCCTGCTGACCCCGCCGGGGCCGCAGCCAGACTCCGATCCTGATCCCACCGGCCCCCTGTGCCTGCTGTGTCCCGTGCGCATCCATCAGTCGCTCAAGGTGCAGGCCGTGGTTGAGCAGCGCCTGGCGCAGCTTTCTGCGAGCGGTCGCAGCCTGGCCCAGGTTGCCGCGGTGATTGGGCGCCAGTTCACCCTGGACCTCCTGCAACCCGTCAGCGACCTGGACGAGACGGCGCTGCTGACGACTTTGGACGAATTGTGGCGCAGGGGCATCGTGCGTGAGCAAGGCGCGGAGGGTTACGGCTTCAGCCATAACAAGCTGCGCGCCGCGGCCTATGCCCAGTTGAGCCTGCCTCAACGCCAACTGATGCACCGCCGGGTGGCGCAGGCGCTGCAAGCGGCGCCGGCCGGACAGATTGGCCTGGCCGCGCGATTGGCCTACCACTACGATGAGGCCGGCGATGCGCCGCGGGCAGCGACCTGCTGGCTGCAAGCCGGGGATGACGCGCGCGCCGTCGCTGCCGTGCGTGAAGCCGATGCCTGCTATCGCCGCGCCGTCGCCATCCTGCACGCACGCGGCGACCCGGTTGGCGCCGGCCAGGCCATGCTGAAGTTGGGCATGGCCCATCACGCGGCCTTCGATTTTAGCACGGCCGACGCTGCGTACGCCGCCGGGTTTGACCTGCTGGCGCAGCAGCCACTCTGGCCGGCCGCCGCGCACGCAGAAACCGCACCGCGCGCCGCCTTGCGCCTGGCCCGCCTGCTTCCCCAGACCCTCGATCCCGCGGCCGATGATGGCCGCGACGCCTGGCTGATTGATCAACTCTTCTGCGGCCTGGTCGCCGAAGGTCCGGACATGACCATCGTGCCCGATATCGCGCGTGACTGGCAGATCGAGGAAAACGGCCGCGCCTACGTTTTCAACCTGCGGCGTGACGTGTGCTGGCGCGATGGCGTGCCGGTCACCGCGGGCGATTTCGAGTTTGCCTGGCGCCGCGCCCTGGACCCGGTCACCGCGGCGCCCTTCGCCCACCTGCTAAGCGACATCGCCGGCGCGCAGGCCCTGCTGACCGGCCACGCGGCCGATGCGGGCCAGCTCGGCGTGCAGATTTTGGACCCTTTTACCCTGCGCGTCACCCTGGCCGAGCCGACCAACAGCTTTCTCTACGTGCTGGCGCATCGGATTGCCTTTGCCGTGCCCCGCCACGCGCGCGCGCGCGACGGCGCGGTCTGGACCGAGCCGGCGCACCTGGTAAGCAATGGGCCGTTCTACCTGGCCGACTGGCAGGCGGGGAAAGCCCTGACCCTGGAGCGGAACCCCGACTATCATCTGCCCGTGGCCGGCAATGTGGGCCAGGTGCAGGTGGCGCTGTTGGCGGACTGGAGCGAGCAGACGCCGTGGTACGAGGCCGGTCAGTTGGACGTGCTGGCGCTGCACCGCCTGCCGCGGGCCGAGACCATCCGCCTGCACCGGCGCCATCCCGCGCAGTTCCACTCGGTGTCCGACCTGCGCGTGGACTACCTCGCCTTCGACACCCGCCGGCCGCCCTTCGACGATACCCGCGTGCGGCAGGCTTTTGTGATGGCTACCGACCGCGCGTACCTCTCGGCGGCGCGGCTGTTCGGCTACGATCAGCCGGTCAGCGGGGGCTTCGTGCCGCCCAACCTGCCGGGGCATGTCGCGGACATTGCCCTGCCCTACGCGCCGGCGCGGGCGCAGCAGCTCCTGGCGGAGGCCGGCTACCCTGGCGGGCAGGGTCTGCCGGGGATCGAACTATGGGGCGGTGAAGGCTCGGGCACCTGGGATCCCGTGGGCGAGTACCTGGCGCAGCAGTGGCAGCGGGTCTTGGGGGTGAATAGCCAGCGGCGCACGGTGGCCGCCGAGCGCTTGATCCGCTTCTCCAGCGCGGAGGGACCTCACGCTTTCTTCGTGGGCTGGCGGGCTGACTATCCCGATCCAGACAACTTCCTGCGCCTGGCCCCCATTGGTTGGCAGACCGGCTGGCGTCATGCGCACTACGATGACCTCGTGACCAGGGCCAAGACCCTACGCGACGCGACCGAGCGTCTGCGTCTCTACCGCGAGGCCGAGACCATCCTGGCCCAAGAAGCCCCCATCCTGCCCCTCACCTATCACCATTGGTACGCGCTGTTCAAGCCCCGCGTGACCCATTTCCCCATCTCGCCCATGCGGCGCTGGTTTCTGAAGGATGTGGTGATTACCCCGGACTAGAGAGAGGATCGCCTTCCAGCGGTGACTTCTCAGGCTGGCAGGAATGTAGACAGGATTTACAGGATTCACAGGATACTTGGCTCTTTGTGCCAGTTGATCACGCTGCACCTATCCACTTTGTACTATGTACTTTGCGCTATGGTCTTTGCGCTATGTACTTTGCACTCCCCGCGCTCCCTTCGCCAGCGCTTCCATCTGCGCCAAATGCGTCGCCTCGTGCGCGGCGAAGTAGCTCACCTGCTGGCGGATGCTGACCGCGCCAAATTCCTCGTGCTGGCCGATGCGCCACCAATCCGCCAGGGGAATCGCCATCAAGCGGGCCAGGAGTTGGGCGCGCGCCGCCAGGTATTCGGCGAAGATTTCTTGGGTGGTCGGATGCTGCTCTGCCTGATTCTGCGCCCACGCGTAGACGGCCAGCGCGGTCAGGGCCGGGTTTTCCTCCGCCAACATCCGTTCCAGCCGGTATGCAAGCACACCTTGGGCGTCACGTAGATGGGTCACCGCCTGGTGCAGCGACCAGGCCCCCGGCGCAGGCTCGTGACTCAGGGCGTCCTCGGGGATACCCTCGATCAGTGCGGCCACCGCGGATGGAGTCTGCCGCAGGCGTTCGAGGGCGGCCGGCGGGTCCAGCTCATTCAGCCAATAGACTGGAAGCCAACGCTGGAATGTCTCCGGCCAGGCGCCGCAGGTGCGGCAGTGGACAGGCGGCGCCTTGACTACCGCGTAACCGCAGGTGCGGCACACGTAGGCATCGGGCGTCTCGTCAATCAGGGTGAACCGCCCATCCGCCAGGGCTTGAGCGCCCACGCGCAGAGCCGCCACAAGTTCGGCTCCAACGTCGAAGGTGGTCAGATCCGCTGCAAGCTGTTCCGTCGCGTCCGCCAGCACCTGCTTGTCGCCGGGCAACTCACGCGCGTACGCGGCCCGGCGCACCACGGCGTCAGCCGCCGCACGCGCCAGCTTGGCGACATTGTACTGCCCTTCGCGCTCCAGGCGGCTGGCCAGGGCCATCAGCCGAACCAGGACATCGGTCCCATGCACATCAAGCATTACCATCACCCTCCCTCTCAGGTTGTATTCATAGTCATGTACGACGCGGGCCTCATGGTGGCGCCGAGTCGCACCGCCGTGCGTCGCTCGATGAGGCCGGCGCCTTCCAGCAGCCGCGGGGTGCCATTGTATCACAGCGCAGGTGATTCGAGAATCGCTGTGGTCCGTTGGATTGATGTCTTGATCATCTATGCACGTGAAACTCTTCATGAAACGCTTTTGAAACGGTCGCCGTGCTATGCTGGCGTTGGACGTTTCTTTTTCCTGCGTGACGTTGTTCATGAAACGCTTTTGAAGCGGTTAATGTGCTATGTTCATGTCTATCGAGATAAGTCGCTATTTCGTACTTAGGGAGGATTTCAGTATGGTTCGCTTCCAGCATTCCTGGCACCCTGGTCGTTTGTTCGCAGTCGTTGGCCTGGCTCTGGCCCTCTGGCTCCTGGCCTCCGTTTCTCCCCACACAGCCTACGCCGGCAGTTGCTCCTGGACCGGCGCCGTCAGTTCGAATTGGAATACGGCCGGCAACTGGGGGCCTGGCTGTACCGGCGCGGGCGGCATCCCCGGCAGCGCCGACACCGTGGACATCCCCTCCGGCCCGCCTAACGATCCGAGCATCAGCGGCAGCATTACGCTGCAAGGGTTGACCGTCTATGGAACGCTGTCTCTCTCTGCGAATGCAACCCTTGATACCCCGCTTACCAACTGGGGCACGGTGTCTTTAGGGACTCGAACCCTCACCTTTACGGGCAGCAGCTTCACCAACTACGGCACGGTGAGTGGCACGGGGGCTGTGCAAACACAGGGGATCGTGTTGTTTATCGAGGGTGGCGTTTTCAACGCGCCCTTGGCCGTGCTCTCCAGCACAACGACGACCTACGGCACGTTCAACGGTACGGTCACCGTGAACAGCGGTGCGACCCTGGAAGTGCAGGCGGGCACCAGCCTGTCTGCCTACGGCGACCTGACGGTCAACGGCACGCTGAGCGGCGGCAACGGCAGCTCAATTCTCAACTTCTACGGCACAACGTTGACCAACACCGGCACGGTGTCGTTGGCCAACGTCTACTTCTACGGCGGCAGTGCGCAGTCCATCACCGGCAGCGGCGCCTGGACCGGCAATGGTCTGTTCGAGACTCAAGCCGATGTCACGTTGGCCAATGACATCGCCATGGCTTTTTCGACTTTCCATTTCAACTACAATTTCTCAGCCATCTTCTCGTTCAACAACCACGTGTTGACGCTCACCTCGCCGACGACGCTGGCGATCACGGTTTATGGTACGTTGAACATTGGCAACCAGCCCTTCACCATCAGCGCGCCCGGCGGCAGCAGCTTCGCCAACGGAGGTACGGTCAATGGCACGGGCGAATTGCGCACCTCCGGCACGGTTAGCATGTCTACCAGCGCCTTCAACCCACCCCTACGCGTTCTGGGCGGCACAACGACGGCCTATGGCACGTTCAACGGTACGGTCACCGTGAACAGCGGTGCGACCCTGGAAGTGCAGGCGGGCAGCATCCTATCTGCCTACGGCGACCTGACGGTCAACGGCACGCTGAGCGGCGGCAACGGCAGCTCAGTTCTCAACTTCTACGGCACAACGTTGACCAACACCGGCACGGTGTCGTTGGCCAACGTCAACTTCTACGGCGGCAGTGCGCAGTCCATCACCGGCAGCGGCGCCTGGACCGGCAATGGTCTGTTCGAGACTCAAGCCGATGTCACGTTGGCCAATGACATCGCCATGGCTTTTTCGACTTTCCATTTCAACTACAATTTCTCAGCCATCTTCTCGTTCAACAACCACGTGTTGACGCTCACCTCGCCGACGACGCTGGCGATCACGGTTTATGGTACGTTGAACATTGGCAACCAGCCCTTCACCATCAGCGCGCCCGGCGGCAGCAGCTTCGCCAACGGAGGTACGGTCAATGGCACGGGCGAATTGCGCACCTCCGGCACGGTTAGCATGTCTACCAGCGCCTTCAACCCACCCCTACGCGTTCTGGGCGGCACAACGACGGCCTATGGCACGTTCAACGGTACGGTCACCGTGAACAGCGGTGCGACCCTGGAAGTGCAGGCGGGCAGCATCCTATCTGCCTACGGCGACCTGACGGTCAACGGCACGCTGAGCGGCGGCAACGGCAGCTCAGTTCTCAACTTCTACGGCACAACGTTGACCAACACCGGCACGGTGTCGTTGGCCAACGTCAACTTCTACGGCGGCAGTGCGCAGTCCATCACCGGCAGCGGCGCCTGGACCGGCAATGGTCTGTTCGAGACTCAAGCCGATGTCACGTTGGCCAATGACATCGCCATGGCTTTTTCGACTTTCCATTTCAACTACAATTTCTCAGCCATCTTCTCGTTCAACAACCACGTGTTGACGCTCACCTCGCCGACGACGCTGGCGATCACGGTTTATGGTACGTTGAACATTGGCAACCAGCCCTTCACCATCAGCGCGCCCGGCGGCAGCAGCTTCGCCAACGGAGGTACGGTCAATGGCACGGGCGAATTGCGCACCTCCGGCACGGTTAGCATGTCTACCAGCGCCTTCAACCCACCCCTACGCGTTCTGGGCGGCACAACGACGGCCTATGGCACGTTCAACGGTACGGTCACCGTGAACAGCGGTGCGACCCTGGAAGTGCAGGCGGGCACCAGCCTGTCTGCCTACGGCGACCTGACGGTCAACGGCACGCTGAGCGGTGGAGACATCAACAGCTCGCTCGTCTTCTACGGTAGCACCCTCACGAACAACGGCAACACCATCACCGTGGCCAATGTCACCTTCGCGGGCACAACCACCCTGCAAGGCACAGGCAGTTTCATCGGCGATACAGCAACGATCCAGTCTGGGGCGATACTGACGCTGGGCAGCGATCATCAGATGAGCAACGTCGTCGTTGACTTCGGCGGCACGTTCAATCTCAACGGGCATACCCTGGGGCTTGCAGCCTCCGGCACACCGCTGACCAACAACGGCGCCTTCAACGCGACCAACAGCACCGTCTCTTACGATGGCGCGGCTGCCCAAACCGTGGCAACAGCCAACGTGGACTACACCAACCTGACGATTGACAACCCGGCCGGAGTCACCCTGAGCAGCGCCGAGAGCGTGCCTGGCGTGTTGGCGCTCAAGCAGGGCGTGTTCACCAACGGTGCTAATCTGACCCTGGGCAACGGCGCTACCATCGTGCGCAGCGGCGGCAGCCTGGCGACCGCGCCGACCTTTGGCGCCTCAGTGAATGTTCAATATGCTGGCAATGCGGCCATCACCACCGGCCCTGAGCTGCCGGCGGCGACCTCTGTCCTCGCCAATCTGACCAACAACAATACCGCTACGATCAATCTCAACCAAAACGAGACCGTCAACGGCGCCTTCACGCTGACCGCAGGCACGTTCAACGTCGGCACGCGCACCTTAACCCTGAAGGGAGCCGTCTCAGCGTCCGCTGGCGTGCTGGCCAGCGCCACGACCGGCACGGTGGCCTATACGCAGAGCGCGACGGGTCAGGCGGTGCTGGCCACGCAGTACGGCAATCTGACCTTCAACGCCTCCGGCAAGGTGCTGCCCGCCAGCGGTGTCGTGCGCATCGCTGGCGTGTTCACGGCGCCTGCGGCTGCCGGCCACACGCTGACCGGCAGTACGGTGGAGTTCAACGGCGCCAGCGCCCAACTGCTGCCCGCGGGCTTCCCGACCTACAACAATCTGATCTTGAACAACATCGCTGGCGCCACCGGCGTGGCCGGACTGACGGTGAACAGCCTGCTGCGTGTGCAGGCCGGGACGTTTACCACGGCCTCGGACTTCAACAACGTACAGATTGACCCCGGCGCCACCCTCAACGCGGGCGGCGACATGACGGTCAGCGGTGACTGGACTAACCAGGGCACATTCACGCCGAACACCCGCACCGTCACCTTCGACGGCAGCGGTAGCCAGGCCATCGCCGGCGCGACGACCTTCTACAATCTGACCATCGCCAACACCGCAGCGACCCCCAGCGACAGCACCGACGTGGACTCGGACACCGCGTTGACCGTTCAGAACGCGCTGACCGTCAACGATGGTCAGTTCCAGCCCCAGACCGGATCGAGCTTCAACCCGGTCACGATCGGCGTTGATGGCATCCTCAAGCCGGACAGCGGCGGCGCGCTCACGGTCAACGGTAACTTCACCAACAATGGCAGCTTCGTGCGCAACGCAGGCACGCTGACCTTTGCCGGCACAACCACAATCTCGGGCAGCAGTGCGACCACGCTGCATCATGCAACGATCACCGGCAGCCTGACGGCGCCAGCGGGTATTCTCAGCATGACCGGCAACTTCACCAACAGCGGCGTCTTTGCGCATGGCAATGGCACGTTGCGCTTTATCAGCAACGCGCTGCAAAACCTGACGCTCAATGGTCCGACGGCCATCTTCAATTTGACTGTCACCAATGGTACGACATTGGTGGAAACCGTGGCGGCTGACAATGCCACCGTCGCGGGCACGCTCACCAACCAGGGCGTCATCCGCAAGAGCCGCGCTGTGGCTGGCGCCGGCGCGGTCTCCTTTGGTCTGACCGGCGCCAGCGCCAACGTGACGACGGCGGGCAGCCTTTCCCAGGTTCAGGTGGATCGCGTGGATCAGAACCAGCCCAGTGCGAACACGCTGACAGCCACGGGTCGTTACTGGACCATCACGCCGACCGGCGCCGGCTACACGGTGGATCTCACCTTGCTGCGGCCAGCCGTCGTGACATCAAACGCCCTGGCTTGTCGCAACGGCGTCAGCGAATGGAACTGCACGTGCAGCAGCGCCACGGCCACCACCGTCACCCGTAATGGCGTGACCCAGTTCTCTGACTGGGCCGTGGGCATGGGGGCCAGCGTGACCTCCATCCAGGGTGTGGCCTCGCGCTGGGGCGCCGCGACCGGCAACCCCAACTACGATCTGTTGTTCGACATGGATCGCAATGGCGTGATTGACATCCGCGACGTGATGCTGGTCGCCAGTCTGTGGAGCGTCGGCTGTTAGGTTCCCGGCATGGCCTGTCGGCAGGCCATGAATTCATCCGTGTGGTGCGACTGCGTGAATCGTGTGTGGGGATCACAGTCGCACCACACATCTTTTGGGCGATCTGACAACGTGTGAGAATGAACGATGAAGAAACACCAACGTAGAGGCCGCATGATGGTCATTTTGGCGCTGTTGCTGGCTAGCCGGCTGCCCGGGCTGGTCAACGCCGCACGCGCAGCAGCCGGCAGCCCGCAGGAGAGCAGTGCCCCGGCTATGAACCAACGGCTCGGCCCGACCGCCGGCGCCTGGGATGCCGGTTTTCAGTTTCCCGGCGTGGACGGGGATGTTTCGGCCCTGGTTCAGGGCGCGAATGGTAACATCTACATCGGCGGTCATTTCACGCACGTGGGCAGCCAGCCCATCAGCAATGTGGCCAAATGGAACAGCGCCACAGCGACCTGGTCGGCCGTCGGCAGCATCGGCGGTGTGCGCGACCTGGCGCTAGCTGCGAACGGCCATCTCTACGCCGTGGGGGACATGGCGGGCTTCGCGGCCATGTGGAATGGCACCTCCTGGGCAACCCTGGGCACGGGACTGTGGGGTACGGCCTATTCCGTGGTCATAGACCCAGCGAACGACGATGTCTACGTGGGCGGCTGCTTTCTGACTGATGGAACCGGCGCCGTTACCCTGAACAACCTCGCCCGGTGGGATGGTTCGATCTTGTCGGCCGTCGGCGGCAGCGCCAATGGCTGCGTCTATGCCCTGGCGATGGACCCGGTCACCAGCACGCTCTACGTCGGCGGCGACTTTACCGCGCCGGGGAATCATGTGGCCAAGTGGAGCGGTTTCAGTTGGGGACCGGTGGGCGCCGGCTTTAATAATTCGGTGCGCAGCCTGCTGTGGCAGGGCAACACGCTCTACGCCGGTGGCGCCTTCACAGCCAATGGCTGGAACACGGTCACGCTCAACTATGTGGCCCGCTGGAACGGCACCGCCTGGGGGGCGGTGGGCGTCGGGTTCAACTCCTGGGTCTACAGCCTGGCCGCTGATGCCGGCGGCAACGTTTACGCGGGCGGCATCTTCACCCAGGACAGCGCCAACAACGTCACCTTCAACCGTGTGGCCCGTTGGGATGGCGCCGCGTGGTCAGCCCTGGGCAGCGGCGCGAGCGGAGGAATTCGTGACCTGCTCGTGCAGAATGGCGATCTCTACGTGGGCGGCTACTCTGGGCGCGGCATTTTCCAGCGTTGGCGCAATGGCAGTTGGAGCGACCTGACGCCTTCCGAGGGCAACGGCATGGACGCCGCGGTTCAAGCCATGCTGCTGGACGGAAGCGGCAACCTGTTCGTCGGTGGACGCTTTTTCAACGCCGGGCTGCAGACCGTGCGCTATATCGCCAAATGGAACGGCTCAGCCTGGGCGCCCCTGGGCAGCGGGCTGAGCGATGCGGTTTACGCGCTGGCGCGAGACGGCGGGGGCAACCTCTACGCCGGCTTTGGGTCTGCCTCACAAGGCTATGTCGCCAAATGGAACGGCTCAGCGTGGTCGTTCCTGGGCAGCGGCTTGAGCGGGCAGATCAACGCGCTGGCCGTGGATGGCAGCAACAACGTGTATGTGGCCGGCACGTTTGGCGCCCCCGGCAGCAGCGGCCCGCTGGAGGTTGCCAGGTGGAACGGCTCCGCTTGGGTGCAGGTGGGTACCGGTCTGTTTGGCCCAAGCGGCGTCAGGGCGCTGGCCGTGGACAGCAACGGCCAGCTCTACGCCGGCGGCGACTTTTTTGCCGATGGCGCCTTCACCATGCCCTTGTCCAACATCGCCCGCTGGAACGGCGTTGCCTGGTCATCCGTGGGCGCGGGACTCGACGCGCCCGTCAACGCCCTGCAGCTCGGCAGCAACGGTGTGCTTTACGCCGGCGGTCAGTTTACCGCCGAGGCCGGCGGCGCGACGGCTCTCGATCATGTGGCGGCCTGGAGCGGCTCGACCTGGGCGCCCCTGGGCAGCGGCACGAACGATGCTGTGACGGTGCTGGCTCTGGACGGCGATGGCCGCCTGGTGGCCGGGGGGCGGTTCACCACGGCCGGCGGGGCCAGCGCCAATCGCATTGCGCGTTGGAATGGCTCGAGCTGGACGTCCCTGGGCAGCGGCTTGGATAACAGTGTGCTCGCCCTGGCCGCGGACGGGAACACCGCCATCTTTGCGGGCGGCTCGTTCACGGCAGCCGGGGACGTGGCGGCCTCGCACATCGCCTACTGGGCCAACGTGGCGCCGACCGCGACGGCCACTGCGACGCCGACGCGCACGCCGACCGTCACCGCCACGCGCACCCCGACCCCCAGCGCCACGCCGACGCCCTCGCCAACCCCCAGCGCCACCCCCAGCCCTACGGTCACGTCCACCCCGAGCGCCACCGCGACACCCTCGCTGACCCCTAGCGCCACGGCCACGCTCACGCCGAGCGCGACCCCGAGCGCCACGGCCACTCTTACGCTCACCCCGACCGCAACTCCGACCGCAACGCCGTGGTTCGTGTTTGTGCCTATCATTCGGCGTTGAGGGAAAAACGGATAACAGCGTCTTTGCGTTGAAAGTCGTGGGCTACGTCCCGAAATTGAAGTGCACCCCTCCAGCCTTTTGATATCTGTTGGCAGCAGCCAGAACCAACACGGTCGCAGAGGCATAGCCATGGATGGTCGCTGTGGCGATCATGCCGGCGGCAACTCGTCGCCTTCGATGAGAGTCCCTGTACCTGCCTTTTCCAGCATGGCAAGAAAATCCGCGCGATTGGCGCGGGCCGCCCGCTCTTGAAAGTAGCGTTCGGTGCGCAGCGCGGCCAATTTCTCGGCCACGGCGACGTTGATGAACTGATTGAGCATGGAGCTGTCAATGTGGGGAAGGCTGACAGGTTTTGAGGTGGATGTGCATCTATGCAGGCAGATGGATCAAGGCCTGTTCTGCTGTACACCACTGCCATGGCCTTGATCCATGAACAACGCTCCGGTCGAAGTTGAACTTTGCGCGCTGGCCCTCGCGGCGACGCGCCGACCGCAACCGGCCGGCGCGTAGAATCGGCGGATGCGATCCAAACTGGCTCGGTGGCAGACCGGCCAGAGCGAAGCAACTATTTCAGGAGGAAACAAATGAACGAAGAACACGCGCAACGCCACGCCCTGATGGTGAGCCAGGAAGCCGGCGAGGGCGCGCCCGGCTCGGCCATCATCTGGTATCTCGACTGGTTGGACGACCAGGGCGTCCCGCAATCTGAGCATCTGGATGATCAGTACCAGGGTTTCAAGAAGCTCGGCGCAGACGGCTGGCGGCTGGTGCAGGTGATCGAGAGGCCCGCGGGCGAAGGGGGCCACGACGGGCCGGTTGGGCCGTCCACGCACCACTACTTCACCCGACCGGCGCGCGGACGCGGGTGACCAGCAGCATCTCCCTGCAAAAGGAGATCTCTGCATGAACGAGAACAAAATTCACATTTACGTTTCAGGAGGTTCGCTATCATGTTCAAAACGATTCTCAAGCGCACTCGCATTTCTGCGCGACCGGCAACCCTACTGGTGACTGTGCTGGTCCTGGCGCTGGTGGGCGGCACCGCCCTGGCCGCGCCAAGCGCGCTGTCACGCCTGTTCGAGCCGGCCGCCTCGCCGCCTACGCTGGTCAGCTACCAGGGCTATGTCAAGGTTAGCAGCGTCGCCTACTCCGGTACAGGTTACTTCAAGTTTGCCGTCATGGATGCAGCCAGCGGCAACGGTGCGACCAACTATTGGGCCAACGACGGCGCGGCCAGCGGCGAGCCGTCGGCCTCCGTCGCCCTGACCGTGGACAGCGGTCTGTTCAACGTCATGCTGGGCGACACCAGCCTGGCCGGCATGACGCAGCCGCTCACGCAAGGCGCATTCAACCAAACTATCACCTACCTGCGGGTCTGGTTCAGCCAGTCGGCCGGCGGGCCGTTCCAGGCGCTCGATCCCAACCAGCGCATCGGCAGTGTAGCCTATGCGCTGCGGGCCGAGCGCGCGCTGACCTCTGACATTGCGCTCGGGGTGGGGGACAACACGAACGCCTGTACATCGGCCCTGTCTGGCAATCTTCGCTGGACCGGCTCGGTCTACCAATTGTGCGATGGTATTTCTTGGCGCACAGTACAGTTGAGCGAAGGCAAGGTGGTTCTCTACCAGGCCAACAACGCGATTGCCATCGTCGGTGGGGCGATCGGTGGAAGGACAGGCGCTGATACGTTGTGCCAAAGCGCGAGCAACAAGCCTGCAGGCTACAGCAGCTACCGGGCTTTCATCAGCGTCAGCGCCACGGATGAAATCAGGGACATGCCGGCCAACTATGGCGTACCGACTTCCTATGCCGTCAGGTCAACCAATAATACGTTGATCGCCAGCAATTGGTCTGATCTCCTCGATGGTTCAATCAATACCTACCTGGCAGCGGCTGGCGTCTACGTCAATGGCCCCTACGATTGGTGGTCAGGATCCTTACAGGACGGTTCGTTGGACGGGGTCAACTGTGCTTCGTGGACCAACCTGAACGCTCCTGGCAGATCCGGCAGGTTCGAATACAGCAATTCCAATTGGATCTATGCCGCTGTTTATGGATGCAACAGCGGCGCTAATCTTCTTTGCATCGCCTACTGACTGAGAAGGCTGGGAGCTTCCCTATGAGACACATAGTCCCTTCAAGGCTTGGGAAATTCGTTCTGGTGATTGCTGTATGGCTAACTGCCGTGGGGATGGTTAGCGCTCAAAACGGCGGCGGCGTTGACCTGAGCTGGCACGTGCTCTCCAGCGGCGGCGCCAGCGCCAGCAGCGGCGGCGCCATTACGTTGGGCGGCAGCCTGGGCCAATTCGGCGCCGGGACCGCGTCCGGCGCCACAGCGGCGCTGGCCGGCGGTTTCTGGAACGCTGACAGCGGCGGCGTGTTGGCCGCGGCTTTGGCCGACTTCAGCGCCGCGCAGCAAGGCGACTTCATCCTGCTCACCTGGGAAACCAACAGCGAGCTAGGCAACCTCGGCTTCAACCTCTACCGCGGGACGTCGCCCGACGGCTGGGACCGGCAGCTCAATGAGTTGCTGATCCCCTCGCAGTCGCCGGGCAGCTCCGGGGGTTTCATCTACACCTGGGAGGACCGCGCCGATCTCGCGCCCGGCGCGACCTACTACTACTGGGTCGAGGATGTGGACATCTCCGGCGCGACGACGATGCACGGGCCGGTGAGCGCCACGTACCAGGTTCCCACGGCGGTCACGCTTGCAGGGCTGCGTACCAACCGCGGTGCAGTGTCCCTCCCCTGGGTCGCGGCGATGGCGGCCGCGGCTTGCGCAGCCGGGCTGCTGGTCGTGCGCAAACGGGTGAACGCGCCATAAGCGGATCGCGATTCCAGCCGCGCGCGTGGAGGCATTCTGCGGCGCGCGTTTTCAAGCCAGCCCGCAGACAAATCACAAAGCCACCCAGGCTGTCAAGAGCTTCTTGGCGCCGTGGTGGCTTTGTGTGAGCCAGTCATACCCCACGAGCCAGCATCTTTACGTTAGTCGCACAGGTGCTCCGCGCACACCGGACAAAAAACAGGCCATCCGTGCCAATCCGTGTTCATCCGCGGCTTCATTTCAGGTCAGCGCGCCGATGAAAACCTCGAACGGCGCCAGCCTCAGTTGGCGCAGATTCTGTGGCCCGGCCGCGCGCTCATGGCTGGAAAACAGGCATTGCACCTGACCGGCCGCCAGCTCGAAAGTCAACTCTTGAGGCTTGTTCACCATGTTGAGCGCCACCAGGCAGCTTGCCTCCGGCGCGGCGAGCTGGCGCAAGAAGGCCAGGTAATCGCCGGCGTGCTCGTGCAGAGGCACATAGGCGCCGGCGAGCAGAGCCGGCGTCTGCCGGCGCACGCGCAGCAGCCCGCGGTAGAAGTTCAGCAGCGAAGCGGGATCAGTGTCCTGATCGGCCACGTTGACCCCGTGCGCGGCGTTGGGATTGACCGGCAGCCAGGGCTGCACGCCCGGCGGACAGAATCCGGCGTGCGGCGCCGGCGTCCACTGCATCGGCGTGCGGCACTTGTCGCGGCCATGACGGGCCGCATGCGCCACAGCCATCTCGGCCGGCAGGCCAAGTTCCGCGTGCGCCAGCTGATACAGCTGCAGGCCGAGCAGGTCGCGGAACTGGCCGACATCGTCGAGCAGCAGGTCGGTCATGCCAATCTCCTCGCCGTTGTAGAGAAACGGCGTGCCGGTCAGGGTCAACACCAGGGCGGCTGACAGCCGCGCCCGCGCAGCATCGTGCTCCCCATCGCCGAAGCGGCTGTAGACGCGGGACGAATCATGATTGCCCAGGGTGTTGCACGGCCAGCCGCCAGGCGGAAGCGCGGCCAGGCGGGCAGCCTGATTGGCGCGCACCCAGGCCGGCGTCAGGCGCTCCGTCTGCATGAGCGGAAAGTTGAAAACCAGGTGCAGCTCATTGCGGCCGTTGCCCATGTAGGCGATGTCGTCTGTCTCGCCCACGAGCATCGTGTCGGGATAGGCGTCAACCGCCGTACGCAGCTCCTGCATCAGCGCGTGCAGACCCGGACGGTCCACCTGATGTTGATACATGAGCTGCCATTGATCGGCCACCTGCTGGCGCTCGGCGTCGGATGAGGCCGCCGCCATCAGGGCGAACAGGTCGCGCTGGCTCATCGGCGCGGCATGATCGGTCAGCGCCGGATCCTCGAAGATCGTGCCGATGGCATCCAGGCGGAATCCGTCCACGCCCAGGTCAAGCCAGAAGCGCACCGCGGCGAACATCGCCTGCTTGACGGCTGGATGGCGCCAGTTGAGGTCGGGCTGCTGTTTGAGGAAGTAATGGTAGTAGTAGAGGCCCAGCTCCGGTACAAACTCCCAGGCCGAACCGCCAAAGGCCGAGTTCCAGTTGTTGGGCGGGCCGCCGCTGCGGCCAGGATGCCAGACGTACCAATCGTGATGCGGCTGCAGGCGGCCGCGACGGGCATCCTGGAACCACGGGTGCTGATCGGAGGTATGATTGAGCACCATGTCGAGCACGACCCGGATGTCGCGGCGATGCGCGGCGTCGAGGAAACGCTTGAAATCGTCGAGTGTGCCGTACTCAGGCGCCACGCCGGTGTAGTCCGCCACGTCATAGCCGCAGTCGAGCAGCGGCGAGGGGTAATGCGGGGACAGCCAGATCGCGCCGATGCCCAGGTCTTGCAGGTAGTCGAGCCGGTTGATGATGCCGGTCAGGTCGCCGATGCCATCGCCGTCGCTGTCAGCAAAGCTGCGAGGATAGATCTGGTAGAAGACGGCCGTTTGCCACCAGGGCTGTGCAGCCGTTGGCGAATGCGGAGTGTGGTTTGTCATCATGGTTGTACCTCTCTCATGGCTCCCTTCGCACCACCATCAAGGTGATGTCGTCGGTCTGAGCTGCGTTGCCGCAAAATTGATGCACGGCATCCAGGATCGCTGCCCTGACGGCTGCGGCCGATTGCGCGGCCTGCGTTTGCACCAGGCTGCGCAGGGCCGCATCGCCCCAGGCTGCGCCGTCGCCGTTTTCAGCCTCGGTGACGCCGTCGGTGTAGAGAACGAGCAGATCGCCTGGCGGCAGCACGATCTGCGCCTGCTGCCAGGCGGCCTCCTCGAACATCCCCAGAGGTACGCCCGTGCGGCGCAGGAGTTCTACACTCGCGCCGTGCGCGTCATGATGCAGCCAGAGCGGCGGATTGTGCCCCGCATTGCAGTAGATGAACTGACCCGTCGCCGGATCGAGCACGCCATAGAAAATGGTCACGAACAGATCGCTGTGGGTATCCAGCAGGAGTCGCGCATTGGCTGCCTGAATGACGCGGTCGGGCGCGTTGGCATGCTCCACGGCGTAGGTGCGCAGCAGTGTGCGGCTGACGGCCATGAAGAGAGCGGCCCCCATGCCTTTGTCTGCCACATCCGCCACCAGGATGCCCAGGCGGCCGTTGGGCAGTTCGATCACATCGTAGAAATCGCCCGAAGTCTGGCGCGCCGATTCCAGGTAGGCGGCCAACTGCCAGCCTGGCGGCTTCGGCAGCGATGCAGGCAAGAATGTTGCCTGAATCTGGCCGGCCAGCACCGACTCTTGCTCGATCTTTTGGTATTCCAGTGTGGCGGCGTAGACAGCCGCGCTGTGCAAGACGGACGCAATCTGCGCGGCCAGCGCCTGCGCGGCCGGGATGAAGCCTTCGGCCACGGCGGCGTCATGCATGTGCAGGACGCGCCGCACTTCGATGTAGATCGCGCCGACGACCGACGGGCCGTCAACCGCTTGAATGGGCGCGGTGAGAATCAGAACGGGCGCGCGGGCGGCGCTCCACGGCAGCGCCTGGCCCGGCTGTACGCGCTGAACCTCGGTCTGATCCCGCATCCAGGCCCAGGCCGCGGCCGGCACCTCCGGCTCGGACGCGGGATAGTTGATGAGAGACTGCTGCGGCCAAATCGTGATGGCGACTCGGCTGCCGGAGAACATGGCAGGCACGTGATCCGCCAGGATGGCGTTGATGTCAGAACCATCGGGCGCGCGGGTGAGGAGCGCCCGGCCCAGGCGCTCAAGCTGGGCCAAGGCTACGGAGCGCTGGCGGTTGCGTTCAGCGGCGCGGCTGAGGCCGAAAGCCAGGAGGCTGGTGAGGAGGAGTCCGGCCAGGAAAAACAACAAGCCGCCCAGGCCCGCCTCCGCGTACAGGCCAGCGCCGAGGATAGCAAATGGCAAGGCCAGGCCCGGCATGGTCATGGTGACGGCGTAGAAGGCCAGCGAGCGCCGCTGGCGGACGGACGACCGGCCGTCTGTCCGCTGGGTGAGGCTGCGCACCAGGATGATGAGGAAGACGAACCAGAACAGCTTGGCGATCACAAAAGCGACCGCCAGCAACGCCAACGCCGGCCGTGCGGCTGCCCAGGTCAACCCTGGCAGCGGAAAGACGCCGCCCCACAGCGGGTACAAGCGCAGAGCCAACAGCGGCGCCAGGGTGACTTCAGTCATCTGCAAGGCAATGTTGCGCGTCCGGTTCCAGGTCATGCCCGGTATGCCGAATTGCGCGCGTTGGCGGTAAATGTTCAGCGCCCCACTCAGCACCGAAATCCATAACGCGGTAGGCCCGAGCAGCAGCACGCCGATCCAGGTGACGACCTCGTCCAGTGAGCCGCCGTAGTCGGCCATCACCTCCGGCTCGATCTCGCGAATGATGAAAAAGCCAAGCTGCCCCATGCCGAAGTTGGCCAGGAACAACAGGCCGCAGAGGAGCCATTGGCTGCGCACAACCTGCAGATCGGTGCTCAGCAGCAGCCAGATCAGGCCGACGATCGCAAAGGGCGCGGCATACAGCGTGCCGATGATGTCGCCAGACCAGTGCGAGCGCCCTTGCATCAGCGGCGCGGCCGGGTCTGAGTTCGCGGGTTGGCGTTGGTCCGGAAACTGTTTGGTCATGGTGACTCTTGGAAACGGTCGCTGCACCCAAGCGCGCAGCCGCAGCCAGGGCGACCCGACACAAGCCCCGTCTCAGGTCTTGGGCAGGCTTACGCTGTCGCCGGCCGTGTAGCGCTCCTTGTGATCGGCATCCCACACCGTGACGCCGCCGCTGCCCGCGACGATCAGCGTCTCCTCCATCATGACCAAGGCCGTGTTGCCGTCAATGCCCACCAGCGTGTGCCCACTGCCCAGGATGAAGTGCAAGATGTTGGTCATGACGTGGGACATCTCGTCGAAGTGCGGCAGGATGACGGCGTTGGGCAGATAGGCAAAGCCGGCTTGCCAGATGGGCGGAGGCGGGAAGCGCGGGATGCGCTCGCCCCAGATCATCGCGCCAGCGCTGCAGCCGGCGACCACGCCGCCAGTATCCAACACCTGCTCGATAGCTTCGAAGACCGGCGTGTCGTGCAGAACGTCGTGCAGATAAGCCGGCTTGCCGCCCGACAGGTAGACGAAGTTGGCGGCGGCTACCTGCTCAGCCAGGCGGGCATCTTGCGCATCCGTACGATCGAAGACCGGCAGCGATTGTACTTCCACGCCCAGGCGGGTGAAGTGCTTGATGCCCAATTCGGCCCAGTAGCGGAGGCGCTCGGCCCCTTCCGCGCCGGCGGCCGTGGGGAGGCACACCACCCGCCGGGGCGCGGGCAGCCGGCTGAGTAAGAAACGGTCAATGGCTTCGACGCCCGGCAGGTACTCGCCGGCCCCCACCAGGGCGAGCGTCCCGTGGATGGTTTTTGTCATGCTACCTCTCTATTTTGATGACGGCGCCGGCAGGGGAGCGTCCGGCGCGACGTGATGCGTCTCACGCAACCAGAAGATGCTGGCGATGAAACCGACCAGCATGATGAGGCCGCCGGTCAGGTAAGGGAAACTCAGGTTGATGTCAAAGGCAAACCCGGCCCAAAGCGGCCCCACGATGCGGCCCAGGCTCATGAAGGCGTTGTTCAGGCCCATGGCGCTGCCTTGACCGCCGGGCGTGCGCTTGGAGATGAGCGAGGAGACGCCGGGGCGCAGCATGGCGTTGCTGGTGACGAAGAACATCACCGTGAGCAGCAGCGTGGCCATGTCCGCAGCCTCGAGCATGATGACGAAGCCGACGGCGCTGGCGATCAGCGCGGCTTTGAGGATGCGCACATCGCCCCAACGCTGCGTGAACGGCCCGGTCAGCGCGCCTTGCACGATGGCAGAGACGATGCCGATCGCCATCAACACCAGGCCGACCTCGCGCGGGCCGTAGTTGAAGCGCTGCTGCGCGTAGAGTCCGAAGATGCCTTCGAAGTTGGCGAGGGCGAAGTTCAGCAGGAAGGCCAGGAAGAGCAGGATGCCGATCGGCCCCAACAATCCCTGCCACAATTCGCCCACGTTGACCCCTTGCACCTTCTGACCGTGGCGGCGGGCTGAGCGCGGCAGCGATTCAGGGAAGAAGGCGGCGATGAAAACCAGGATCAGCGCGGAGAAGCCAGCAGCAACGAAAAAGGGCAGCTGCAGCGACTGCGCGGCCAGCCAGCCGCCGATGCCAGGCCCCAGCACCATACCGATGCCTTGCGCCGCGCCGATGATGCCCATGCCGCCGCTGCGTTGATCGTGCGACGTGCTGTCGCTGATGTAGGCCATGGCCGTGGGCAACGTGGCTGATGAAAGAATGCCGGCCAGGGCGCGCGCGACAAAGAGCATCCACAACTGCGTGGAGAGGCCCATCAGCACCTGCGCCAGCACGTTGCCCAGGACGCCGATCATGAGAATGGGCTTGCGGCCATAGCGGTCTGACAGGGCGCCCCAGATGGGAGAGAAAATGAACTGCATGATCGAAAAAGTCGCCATCAAGGCGCCCAGCCCCTTGCCGCTGGCGCCGAACTGCTCGATGTAAAACGGCAGGATGGGGATGATCATGCCAAATCCAAGCATGACTACGATCATCGTGAAGAACAGAATCGTAATGTTGCGTTTGTTGTCGGTTGGCTGCATACAGTTGTCGAATCAATCCTTGGCTGGAGACTGGCGATCACATGGCCGCGACGCCCGGCCTGCGCGGCGGCAGGCGCGATGGTTTCGTTATCACGCGGTTGGCGCCGCCGCGGCGCGCCGTCGCGCCAGCTCCCGCAGCGCCTGTTCGTGATTCTCTTTGGTAATCGGGAATTTGTACACCAGAAAAATGCCTGCGGCCAAGATGAGGGCGGGCAGCGGGCCGATCATCAGGCGAATCGCCAGCAGCGCGCTGTCAGGCTGTACAATCGGCGCCGTAATGCCTTCCGGCGGCGTGATATAGCCAGTCCAGTTGAGGACCTGGCTGACCAGGAAGAGGCCAAGCGCCAGCCCCAATTTTTGCAGGAGGACGAAGAAGCCGTAGAACGCGCCTTCGCGGCGCTTGCCGGTTTCCAACTCATCCAGTTCGATGACATCGGGCAGCATGGCCCAGGGCACCAGGTAGGCCGTGGCGACGCCCACGCCGGCCAGGGCGGCCAATGCGATGATGACCCAACTGGGCCAGCCTGGCTGCACCGCGAAGAGGGCGAAGGCCACCACGATCCAGAAGATCATGCCGCGATAGTAAACGCCTTTTTTGCCGGTGCGGCGGCTGACGGCCGTCCAGATGAAGAGCCAGATCAGCGCGCTGCCCTGCACGGCCAGGATAACCACCGGCACCAGGCCGGGCTGGCGCAGCCAATAGGTCATGTAATAGATGACAATCGTCGAAACGGTCTGCACCACCAGCCAGGACAGAAGATAGATGCCGGTGACATAACGGAACGCCCGATTGGCGAAGGTGATCTTGAGCGCCTCCCGGAACGGCAGGTCTTCTTCTTCATCCGGCTGATGGCGCTCATACGTGCCCCAGAAGGCAAAGAAGAAGGGAAGCGTCGCCGCGACCGCCCAAACGCCGGCCGACACGGCATACGCGCCCTGGATGCCCAGGGTCGGCTGCATGGCGCTGACAATGATGGGGTGCACGACCGCGGCGATCAAGCCGCTGCCAATGGAAAAAGCAAAGCGAAATGAGTTCAAGCTGGTGCGCTCGTCGTAGTCACGCGTCAGTTCCGGCGTCAGCGCGGTGTAAGGGACATTGACCACGGTAAACGCGGTGTCGAGCAGGAGCGAGATGACCAGGTAATACCAGAATTTGCCGTTGTTGCTGACCTGCGGCACGATGAAGAGCAGGAAGAAGGTCAGGCCAAAGGGAATAGCGCCGAACAGGAACCACGGCCGTCGCCGCCCCCAGCGTGTTTTGATGCGGTCGGAGAGCATGCACACAATTGGGTCATTGACGGCATCCCAGATTTTGGTGAGGAGCAAGATGACGCCGGCGACCGCCGGATCAAGCCTGGCAACATCGGTCAGAAAAAAGAGGAGAAAGAACGACATGATGGCGGTCGCGATGGCCGGACCAACATCTCCTGCGCCAAAGGCGAACTTGGTGATGAGCGGGACTTTTTCGGTTGTGGTGGCAGGCGGCTGCACGGTGTTTCCTCCAGATGGGGTCAGGTCTCTTGAGGCCCATGACGGGCCGAAGATGGATGAAAGATCGGTTTATCTTACTCCAAATTGTCACGCGAAGCAATTTGAGAGCAGGGCTGACCGCGCTGTATGAATTGACGCACTGCGTCATATATGTTAAACTGATGACAGGAAACGCGCCCTATCTGCATGTGATGCTGCCTGGGCGGGAGGAACACATGACGATGAAGGATGTAAGCAGCGACCCAACAGCGCACAACCCTGTCGCGCGGCGGCCTCCGCAGGAGGTTCGCCTCGAGGATGGGGATGAGTCAGTTGACAGAATGACGCTGCCAGAAACCGCGGCCTTGTTGGTCGGCGACGATGCCAATTTGCAGGCGCAAGCGGCGCGCAAAGTGGCCAGCATCGCTGCCCAGCATCCGGCCACGCTGGCGCCCGTGGTTCCCCAACTCCTGGCCGCGCTGAGCGCCTGGGAAGACCTCGACGCCCATCGCCAGGTGGTGCAGGCTCTGGAAGCAATCGCAGCCTGGAGCATCAAGCCGTTCACCGGTCAAACTGAAATACTGCGCCGCACCCTGCGGGATCAACGCAGCGCGGCCGCGCGCGCTTTCGCTGCGCAGACCCTGGCCCGTCTGATGGTTTCCGACCCGGCGCTGCTGCAAGAGACCTGGGGGGATTTGGCGCATGCCATCGAGCACCAGGCCAACACGCACCAGGTGGACGACATGCTGGAAGGCATCCGCATCCTGGCCGGCAGTCCGCCGGGGCGCTTGCTGCACTCACAGATACATGAGCTGGTGGACCCTTTCACGGAGCACTGGAAGCCGCAGGTGCAGGCCATGGCGCGCCGCATCCTGGAGGAACTGGAACGCAACGCGGTCCTGCCGTCCTATCTGCGTAACCTGAAGGAGCAGTTAGCGATCTTCCAGGCGCCGCCGGCCCTGCCAGAAGTTGAGACGCCTGCGCCTGGTCCGAAATACGTCTCGCTGCGTGAACTGTGCCAGCTGCCCCTGGCCGAGCAGATCAAGGCCTTTCGCCCGCTTATTCCCACGGCGTTGCTGACAAACTATGAGATTGACGAGCAAACCCTGCGCGATCGCCACGGCGAGCCGGCGCTGCGTCTCTCTTCCAGTGTGAGCATGGCGATGGTGGAACTGACGCTTTGGCGCCAGCGCGCGGATCAAGATCCAGCGCTGCTGCTGCATTTCGGAGAGACAGCCAATGGCCAGATCCAAATCTACCTGGTCGTTGTCAATAACCTCGACGCTGAACGCTTCAACATTGATTATGACAGCGAAGGGCGCCCCACCTTGCTGGGAGTCGTGGGGCGCAATCTGGCCGAAGAGGCGCGCGCCATGCACGCAGGCCTGGCGCCTGGTCAGGTGCGCGCCGGGCTGGGGGTGATGGGCCACCGCCTGCTGCCGCGCCTGGAAAAGATGCTGACTGAGTGGGGAAAGCAATACCTATTTGCACAGCCGCTGGCTTATCACAACGCGATCCTGCTCGAGCATTGGGGCTTTTTCTACCTGACCGGTCAACGCTTCATGGAAGATTTAGACCGCCGGTTCAAGGAAGGCGATCTGCGCGCGCGCCTGGATGGGAGCACGTTCCGGCCAGCGGACGCGTGGATGACGGCGCGCGGGCGTAGTTGGGCGATTCATGATGGTATTATGGATGAGCCGTGGCCTGAGCTGCACATGGCGCGGCGCATTGGTCATTCCAGCCAGGTCAGCACCTTTAGCGGCGTACAATTCTAGCCACGCCTTGCGTGCGTTTGGGTGACGACTAAAGCAACGCACATGTTGCGAAAGTTGACATCAACGCCAACCTGTACTAGAATGGACGGAGTTGAACGACGTGTCTGTGCCTTCCTGGACCGTTTGCGTGAAGTTTTCCGTCATGTGCTGATATGGAAGATAAAGATTGATGGTCGCCATTGACCAACATAAAAATTGAAGGAGAAATATCTGATGGCTCATACCCTTCCTGCTTTGCCCTATGCGTACAACGCACTGGAACCGTTCATTGACGAACTGACGATGCAGATTCATCACGACAAGCATCATCAGGCGTATGTCACCAACCTGAACAACGCGCTGGCCAATGCGCCTGAATTTGCCGAGAAGTCGCTGGAAGCCCTGCTGCGCCACATTGGCGATGTGCCTGAGGCCATTCGCACCGCCGTTCGTAACAACGGCGGCGGACATCACAACCACACGCTCTATTGGGAAATCATGGCCCCAGGCGGCCGCGGCGAGCCGACCGGCGCGTTGGCCGAGGCGATTGCGAGCACTTTTGGCAGCTTTGCCGATTTCAAGACCAAGGCCACGCAGAACGGCGTCGCGCGCTTTGGCAGCGGTTGGTCATGGCTGGTCGTGGATGGCAACAAGAAGCTTGCCGCCTACAGCACCGCCAACCAGGACAGCCCGCTGATGGAAGGGCATACGCCGATCCTGGGCATTGACGTGTGGGAACACGCCTATTACCTGAAGTACCAGAACCGCCGCCCCGACTACCTGGCGGCCTGGTGGAGCACCGTCAACTGGGACGAGGTGGCCAAGCGCTTTGCCGCCGCGCTGGCCTAAGCTGCGCCACAGTGTTCGCCTGACCTGCCTGCGCAGGCCAGCAACAAATACTTAGAAAACAACGAGCGCCGGATCAATTCCGTGGCGCTCGTTGTTTATTCCGGCGCGTCGTTTGCCGTCGGCAAGTGTTATAATGGGACGAAGCATAAAATACCAGGGAGCGCCGCCCAGCGTTGGGCCTGACTGCATCATACGGTCATTCCTGCGCCGCGGCGTTTCTTGTGCACAGTGGGAGGTTGCCTGTGAACAGACGTGTCGTCGTCACCGGAATGGGAACGATTTCACCGGTCGGTTTGAATGTGCCTACGGCCTGGGAAGCCCTCAAAGCGGGCAAGAGCGGCGTGGGACGGATCACCGCGTTCGATCCATCTCCATTCAAGACCCAGATCGCGGCCGAAGTGAAGGGTTTTGACCCCACCAAGTTCATGGATGCGAAAGAGGCGCGGCGCCTTGATCCCTACATTCATTTTGCCTGGGCCGCCACCGTGGAAGCGCTGGCCGATTCTGGCCTTGACCTGGCGCACGAAGATCGCGAACGCGTCGGCGTTATTGTGGGGTCGGCCGTCGGCGGCATCGGCACACTGCTCAGCCAGTACGATGTCTTGCAGCAAAGGGGACCGCGCCGCATCAGCCCCTTCTTCATTCCGGCCATGTTGGTGGACAGCGCCGGCGGTCAAATTGCGATCCAACTGGGCATTCGCGGACCGAACATGGCCGTGGTCAGCGCCTGCGCTACCGGCACCAGCGCCGTGGGCGAGGCGGCCGAGGTGGTGGGCCGCGGCGATGCCGACATCATGATTGCCGGCGGGGCCGAGGCCGCCATTGTGCCGTTGACCGTGGGCGGGTTCGATGTGATGGGCGCCATGTCCACGCGTAACGACAACCCCGAAGGCGCCTGTCGCCCCTTCGACGCCAATCGGGATGGCTTCCTGATGGGCGAAGGTTCGGCCATTCTGGTCGTGGAGGCGCTCGATCATGCCCTGGCGCGCGGCGCGCGTATCTACGGCGAAATCCTCGGCTATGGCGGCAGCGCCGATGCTTACCATATGGCGGCGCCGGCTGAAAATGGCGAAGGCGCGGTTGTCGCCATGAAGCTGGCGATTCGTAAGGCCGGCATCAAGGTTGAGGAGATTGACTACATCAACGCGCACGGCACAGCGACGAAGTTGAACGACAAGGGCGAGACCACCGCCATCAAGGCGGTCTTGGGCGCACACGCCTACCGCGTGGTTATCAGTTCAACCAAGTCCATGACCGCGCACTTGCTAGGCGGCGCTGGCGCCTTCGAGACCATGGTGTGCCTCAAGGCGCTCACCGAAGGCATCATCCCGCCGACCATCAACTACGAAACGCCCGACCCTGACTGCGATTTGGACTACACGCCGAACGTCGCGCGGCGGCTGCCTATCAACCTTGCGCTGTCAAACTCATTCGGCTTTGGCGGTCATAATGCAAGTATCATCGTGCGCCGCTGGCCGCAGCCAGAAGATACGGCTGCGACAGAGACGATGGCGGCCTGAGAGGCAAGACCACAAGGAGAACGGATCGTCATGGCTCGCTATGCACAAATTGTCGGTTGGGGCTGCTACGCGCCCGAGCGTGTGCTCACCAATCGTGACCTGGAAGGCATCATTGACACTACCGATGATTGGATCGTCACCCGAACCGGCATCCGCGAGCGCCATATTGCCACCAACCCACGGGAGACAACGGCCACGATGGCGACCAAGGCCGCGGCCGCGGCGTTGCGCGTGGCCGGGGTGTCAGCCAACGAGGTAGATTTGATCATTTGTTCGACCTCGTCGCCTGAACATCAATTCCCGGCTACGGCCTGCCTGGTGCAGGATGCTCTCGGCGCGGAGCGCGCCGGCGCGTTCGATCTCAGCGCGGCCTGCTCTGGTTTCGTCTACGCACTGACGCTGGCGCGCAGTATGATCGTCAGCGGCGGCGCGCAAAATATCATTGTCATCGGCTCCGAAACTCTCTCGCGTATCGTGGATTGGAGCGATCGCGCCACCTGCGTACTGTTCGGTGATGGCGCGGGCGCGGTGCTGCTCAGCGCCAGCGAGGAGCCGGGCGGCATCCTTGCCAGTGTGCTCGGCTCGGACGGCTCCGGCGCTGAACTGCTCTCCCTGCCGGCTGGCGGCAGCCGCATGCCCACCACGTTGGAGACCGTGACCGGCCGCCAGCACTATGTCAAAATGGATGGCGCGGCCGTCTTCCGCTTCGCCACCCGCATCATGGCGACCGCCACACGTGAAGTGGTTGAGAAGGCCGGCTTGACCCTGGATGACATTGACCTGATCATCCCCCACCAGGCCAACGCCCGTATCATCGAATCATCGGTGCAACGCCAGCTCAAGATTCCACGCGAGAAGATCTTCATCAACCTGGAACGCTACGGCAACACCTCCACGGCCTCCATTCCGCTGGCGCTGTGCGAAGCCATCGAGTCCGGCCGCGTCAAGAAAGACGATAACCTCGTCTTCGTCAGCTTTGGCGCCGGCTTGACCTGGGCCGCGACCGCGATTCACTGGGGTGCGCCGGTGCCTGCCTCCCAGCCGAAGTGGTGGCAAGAGGCGCAGCGTCAAGGCGCCTACGGCGCGGCGCGCGCCCGTTCGACCGTGCGGCGCCTCCTGCGCAAGTACGACAGCCTGGCCGAAGATATCCGGGTGCCGGAGATCGAGCTGCCAGAACGGTTCCGCGTGCTGGGCCTGGGCAAGCGCCCGACCAAGAAGCACGAACAAAACGGCAACGAGTAGACCCATGCTGAGTTCAGAGGACTTCGAAGCCCTGGTGGTTGAAGCGGTTGCCAGTATGCCTGAGCAAATTCTAGGCTATCTGCGCAATGTCGCGATCACCGTCGAGTTATGGCCGACGCCGGCGCACCTGGCGCGCAGTCGCGTGGGGCCGGGCTATACGCTGTTCGGTCTATACGAGGGCATTCCGTTGATCCGTCGCGACTCCGGTTACAACCTGGTGCCGCCCGACCGCATTACCATCTTCCAAGGGCCAATCGAGCAGGTTTTTCGCACCCCCGATGCCATCCGCGAGCAGGTGCGCAAAACGGTCTTGCACGAAATCGCGCACCATTTCGGTTTCGACGAACGCGAGATTCGTGATCTCGGTTATTGACGCGAGAGCAGAGTTGATGACTGAAAACCGCTCGGCAAGCCGCTTGCTCGATCGCCTGGATGCCATCGGTCAGGCATTGGCCGAGACGCCGGCCGCCCTCGGTCTCTTGGGGCTGGGGTCGGTTGGAGTGGAGTTGGCGCGCCTCGACGCCTACTCGGACCTGGATTTCTATGTCATCGTTCGGGAAGGTCACAAGGCGACCTATCTGCAAGACCTGGCCTGGCTGGCGACAGCCTGTCCGCTGGCCTACACCTTTCAGAACACCGCTGATGGCTTCAAATTCCTCTACCGCGATGGCCTTTACGGCGAGTTCGCCGTTTTCGAGCCGGCCGAACTGGCGTCGGTGTCGTACGCGGTTGGGCGCTGGGTCTGGCGCGCACCCGATTGGGACCCGGATGCCTGGCTGCCCGCGCCGCGCCAACCGCAGCCGCTAACGCAGACCGTGGACGCGCTGGTCAACGAGGCGCTTACGAATCTGTATGTCGGCCTGGGACGTTATCGTCGAGGCGAGAAGCTGTCGGCCTTACGCTTCATCCAGGGCTACGCGGTGGATCGCATCGTGGACCTGGCGCCGCACCTGGAGACGGCGCAGCCTGGATTCGAAGACTCGTTCAACCGCGAACGGCGCTTCGAAGCACGTTTTCCACAGACCGCCACCGTGCTGGCTTCTTGCCTGCCCGGCTATGACGCCACACCAGCCGCCGCCCGCGCGATCCTGCAATTCCTCAGCGCCCGGTTTCCCGTCAACCCAGCCCTGAAGACCGCGATCGAGCGGCTGTGCGATTAGTCAGACCCGCGGATGGACGGCCGCGGCCACGGGCAACGACGGAGGGTAACTATTCAGGCATCCTGCGCCGACTGCAGCCGCCGAATGAATTCGGGCCGCAAGGGCGTGCCGCCGCCAGGTCGGCCGGAGCCGACCGGCGCCGCGTCCACTCAGGTGGACGCCTGGCGGAACGCCCATCAGGCGCGATTTCAATCGCCCGCTTGCCACGGCGCGCCGCCTGAATAGTTACGTTTATTCATCAAAATGCAACCGGCGGATGCAATATGGGCGTCAATCTGCATCCGCCGGTAACTCTGACTTACTACCAATAGGAGACCAAGATGTTAGGCGCGCTCTGCTTGGGGCAGGTGAGTCAGCGCTTCCTTTTCCACCGCACTGGGTTCAACCTCAAAGCCATTGTTCCACAATTCGTATTCGCTCAGATCCATATCATCGTTCCAAGAGACACCATACCCGCCTGGGTCCACCGTGACTGCCTTGAAGAAGGCTTCGTTTCTCAACAACTGAAAACGCTCAAGCCCAAGAATCTTCTGGCAATCGTAAACCTTCTGCACTCCGTTAGCAAATGTTACCAGCAGGCGTCTTCCTGCTATAGGTCTCACTGATTTTATCCTTGGCATGTTCATAGTCCTACTCCAAGCCAGGCAATTGCTTGAATTCATTGCTCTCCCACATCCGCAACAATTCTTGCCGATATGGTGCGCCCCACTCGCGCACCAGCCTTTGGGCGCGCTCAGGCAAATCGCCTTCGAGCATCTCCAGTGTTCGAATATCGAAGACGGCGTTGTACTCCCCATAGATGGCGTGAAAGTATGTCGGCCTGGGACGTTATCGTCGTGGCGAGAAGCTGTCGGCCTTACGCTTCATCCAGGGCTACGCGGTGGATCGCATCGTGGACCTGGCACCGCACCTGGAGACGGCGCAGCCTGGATTCGAAGACTCGTTCAACCGCGAACGGCGCTTCGAAGCACGTTTTCCACAGACCGCCGCCGTGCTGGCCGCTTATCTACCCGGCTATGACGCCACACCCGTCGCTGCGCGCGCCATCCTGCAATTCATCAGCGCGCGGTTTCCCGTCAACCCAGCCCTGAAGGTCGCGATCGAGCGGCTGTGCGATTGACTGGGCGCCGCTCGCGTAGCTGCAGCCTTGGGACGCAAAGCATCTTGTTGCTGTCGGGGTGCAAACATGGCGGCGTTGGTTGCGCGCACGCCATCCGGCCGCCAGCCCCGCCGGAGGCCAGAGGCCATCCGCCTACGAGAGGCAAACCCCTGCGGGGCTGTCAGGCCCGCTAGGGCCTTCCACCTCGTAGCCCGATCCGTTCACGGTCGGGCGGCGTTGGTTGCGCGCACGCCATCCGGCCGCCAGCCCCGCCGGAGGCCAGAGGCCATCCGCCTACGAGAGGCAAACCCCTGCGGGGCTGTCAGGCCCGCTAGGGCCTTCCACCTCGTAGCCCGATCCGTTCACGGTCGGGCGGCGTTGGTTGCGCGCACGCCATCCGGCCGCCAGCCCCGCCGGAGGCCAGAGGCCATCCGCCTACGAGAGGCAAACCCCTGCGGGGCTGTCAGGCCCGCTAGGGCCTTCCACCTCGTAGCCCGATCCGTTCACGGTCGGGCGGCGTTGGTTGCGCGCACGCCATCCGGCCGCCAACCCCGCCGGAGACCAGAGGCCATCCCGCTACGCGAGGCAAGCCCCTGCGGGGCTGTCAGGCCCGCTAGGGCCTTCCACCTCGTAGCCCGATCCGTTCACGGTCGGGCGGCGTTGGTTGCGCGCACGCCATCCCGCTACGAGAGGCAAACCCCTGCGGGGCTGTCAGGCCCGAAATTGAAATGCGCGCTGTCTCATGCGTCGGCTTTGCTGCCGACCAGGGTGATATTGCACCCCACCTGGTAGGTCGCCTCTGGATTGGCGGGATTGATGATCTTGCCGCTGGCATAAAAGCCTACGCTGCCGGTCTTGAATTCTTTGGCCGCCGCAGCCAATTCTCCCCAACTCTCTCCATTCGGCCCAGTGATCGTCAGCATGATCACCTTGGGCGCCTTCTCGTCGCGTTTGCCTGCCATGATGTTCCTCCAAGCCGATTGTGTGCGATGGTCTTCGCTGTGAAATTTGGCGTACGTGACAACTAACGAATCGAGAGTCGCCGTGTTCGCGGCCTGGTCGCCGCTGCTGCCATTCAGCGCGCTTTTTCCTCAACTCGCTGCCGCCTCTGGCCTATTATAACACGCGTTGGACATTCGTTACCGAAACCGGCCGTCGCGCGCGGAATCCGATCTTCGCCCCACGCGGCTTTGTCATTATGGCAGATTCGACTAGAATAATCGGCAGGATGCCGGTGAGCCGGCGTCCTGATTCATCAAGCTTTTCTGGGAGAAGACAGCGATGCCCGATCAAATCCAACAATCCTATGAGTTTCGTGCGGAGATTCAGCAGCTCCTGCATATCCTGGTTCATTCCCTGTACACCGACCGGGAGATTTTCCTGCGCGAGCTGATCTCCAATGCCTCGGATGCGCTTAGCCGCGTGCAGTTCGAGATGCTGACCAACCAGGATGTCCTCGACATAGACGCGGAACTGGCCGTGCACATCGCCTTTGACCCCGACGCTAAAACCTTGACGGTCAGCGACAGCGGGATTGGGATGACGCAGGCGGAGATGATCGAGAACCTGGGTACGATTGCCCATTCGGGCGCGGCCGCCTTTCTCAAGCAGTTGACGCAAGAGAAGCGCCCGCTCACCGAGGTCATTGGCCGCTTTGGCGTGGGCTTCTACGCCGCGTTCATGGTGGCCGACCGGATCCAGGTCATCTCTCGTTCCTACCGGCCTGACGCGGAAGCCGCCCAGTGGAGCAGCACGGGCGACAATCAGTACACCGTTGGCCTGGCCGCGCGCAGGTCGCGCGGCACCGATGTCATCCTGCACCTCAAGGAAGATGCCGTCGAGTTCCTGACCGCCTGGCGCCTGGAGCAGATTATCAAGAAGCACTCTGACTTTGTAGCGTTTCCGATCTATCTGCAGGACAAGGTCGCCAATCAGCGCACCCCGCTCTGGCGCCGCGCGCCGCGTGAGGTGAGCGCCGAGGAGTACGACACGTTCTATCAGCAGTTGACCCTGGACTTCGAGAAGCCGCTCTTGCACCTGCATTACGTGGCCGATGCCCCGGTTGACATTCACGCCGTGCTCTTCGTTCCACGCACGCGCGAGAAAGGGATGTTGGGCCTGCGCAAGGACTTCGGCCTGAAGCTCTATTCCAGCCATGTGTTGATCCAAGAGTACAACAAAGACCTGCTGCCCAACCATTTCCGCTTCGTCGAAGGCGTGCTCGATTCAGAGGACATTCCGCTCAATGTCTCGCGGGAGACGGTGCAGAATAATCGGCTGTTGGCGCAAATTCAGAAGGCGCTCACAGGCCGCCTGGTCAAAGAATTGGCCAGCCTGGCGACCGAGAAGCCGGATGACTACCGCATATTTTGGCAGGAATTTGGCGGCTTCATCAAAGAAGGCGTTGCCACCGACCTGGTCGGCAAAGACAGCCTGCTACCCCTGCTGCGTTTTCACTCGACCCAGGCTGCCGCTGCGGACGCGTGGGTCTCCCTGCCGGCTTACGTCGAGCGCATGCCGAGCGAGCAGAAAGAAATCTACTACATCCTGGGCGAAGACCTGACGTCGGTGCAGCGCAGTCCGCACCTCGATCCGCTCAAGCAGCGCAACATCGAGGTGTTGACGCTGGTAGAAACGGTTGACAGCTTCATGATGGTGGCGCTGCGCGAGTTCGACGGCAAGCCGCTCAAGAATGTGGACAGCGCGGATCTCGATCTGCCGCCGCTGCCAGAAAAAGCCGATGAGCCGGCGCGTGAGCCTGTGGCCGACGCCAATTTCAACCGCCTGGTCAGTCGTTTTGTTGAAATCCTGGGCGACCGCGTGCAAGAAGTGCGTGCGTCGAAGGCGCTCAGCACCAGCCCGTGCCGCCTGGTCTCGCCTGAAGGGGCCATGAACCAGGAGATGCAGCGCGTCTACAAGCTGCTCGATCAACCTTTCGACGCGCCGAAGAAGGTGCTGGAGCTCAACCGCAGCCATCCCCTGGTGCAAGACCTGGCTTTCCTGGCGGCCGCCGATCGCCAGCCTGACCTGGTGCGCCTGGAAATTGAGCAGCTCTACGAAAGCGCGCTGCTGCAAGAAGGCATCCATCCAAACCCGGCGGCCATGGTGGCCGGGATTCAAGAACTACTGGCGCGCGCCGCGCATGCGACGCGCCGCGCCGAAACCGATGCGGACTGACGCCCGGCTGCGGTCAAGGGCCGCGTAGCCATCATGAATGTTTTCAGCCTGGGCCACTGGTTCGTACTTTTCCTGGCGGCCGCCGGAGCCGGCGCGGTCAATGCCATCGCGGGCGGGGGAACGCTGATCTCCTTTCCAACGTTGACCGCGCTCGGTGTGCCGGCCGTGACTGCGAACGTCACCAACACCGTGGCCCTGACGCCCGGCTACCTCGGCGCGACGCTGGCGCAGGCGCGTGATCTGCGTGGGCAAGAACGGCGCGCCTGGCTGCTTGTGCCGGTCGGCGCGTTGGGTGGACTGGTCGGCGGCTTCTTGCTCTTGTTGACCACCGAACGGCTCTTTCGCAGCCTGGTGCCCTATCTGATCCTGTTGGCTTCGGGCTTGCTGGCCGCGCAGCCCCGTGTGCGCGCCTGGGTGGTCGCACGCCAGCGCGATGGATCATCCTCGCGTCATCCCGCCTGGGTGGCCGCGCCGATCTTCGCCGCCGCCGTTTATGGCGGCTATTTCGGCGCCGGGCTCAGCGTGATCATTCTGGCCGTGCTTGGCGTGACCCTGGATGATGATCTTACGCGGCTCAATGCGCTCAAACAGGCAATCGCCTTTGCCGTCAACATCGCGGCCGCGCTCTTCTTCGTTTTCTCCGGTCGCGTGCTGTGGCCGGCCGCGCTGGTCATGGCCCTGGGCGCCATCATCGGCGGGGTCATTGGCGGCCGCGTGGCCGGCCATATCTCCCCCACGCTTCTGCGCCGGCTGGTGGTGGCGGTTGGCATCAGCGTGGGGTTGTACTACCTGCTTTTTTAGTGGATGTGCCGGCCGGCGCAGGCTGGCGACTCGACTGAGCTCGCCGAAGTCCTGGCGGCGGCACGCCCATGCGACCCAAATTCATTCGGCGGCTGCATGGCGCCACGCACTTCCGTCTCCTTCCCCCGATGCGGCCGGCGCAGGCCGGCCTGGCGGCGGCACGCCTCTGCGCCCCGAATTCATTCGGCGGCTGTGTTTGCGGCGGAACATCCCTTCACCCCGATTCATTCGGCGGTCATTTTCGGCATCTGGCCGGATGGTGGTAAAATGGCGCGGTACATTCTGCCTCAGCGGCTGCTTCTCGAGGAGTTCTCTTGCTGCTCGTCAACAATGTGACTAAATCGTACAATGAAACGCCGGCCCTGCGCGGGGTTAGCCTGGAGGTGCCCACCGGCGCCGTCTTCGGCCTGCTTGGCCCCAACGGCGCCGGGAAGTCCACCCTGCTCAAGCTGGTCATGGGCTTCATCGCGGCCAATGGCGGCCAGATTCAGTGCCAGGCCTCGCCTCAGCACATCGGCTACCTGCCCGAACGGCCATCGTTCCCAGAAACCTCACGCGTGGATGACTATCTCCGCACCGCGGCCAGCCTGGCTGGCCTGCGCGGTCGCGCCCATCGCGACGCCGTCGCCGGCGTTCTGCACACCGTGGGCCTCAGCGATATGGCGGGCCGGCGTATTCGCACCTGCTCCAAAGGGATGCGCCAACGTCTGGCCGTGGCCCAGGCGCTCATCGGCGACCCGGCCTTGCTCCTGCTCGACGAGCCGGCGGCTGGGCTGGATCCAGCCGGGCAAGTACAGATGCGCAACTTGATCCTGTCTCTGCAGCAGGCTGGCAAGACCGTGGTGTTGAGCACCCATCAGTTGAACGAGGTAGCGCAGCTCTGCAGCCATGTGGCCATCCTCAGCGCCGGCCGCGTGACGCGCATCGGCGCCCTCAACAGCGTGCTGTTGGCCGAGCCGCACGTGCAGATCAAGGTGGATGCCCATTTACTGGAGCCTCCCCATGCCGACCTGCTGACCGCGCTGCGCAGTCAGGCGCCAGACATCGCCGTGGAGGGCAACCGCATCACCCTGGTGGGCGCAGCCATCGCGCACAAGACGGCTGTCCTGCGTCTTCTTCTCGATGCCGGGCTGGATGTGCAAGGGTTGGTGCAGCAGCAGGCGAACCTGGAGGAGATTTACCTGGAGGCGATTCGTCCGTGAGCCGCATTTTGACCCTGGCCTGGTTCATCACCAAGGACTTCTTCCGCTCCTGGCAGAGCTTTGTTCCCCTTGCCCTGGCGCTCACCTTCTACGGCATCGCCTTTCAATACGGCGCCACGCCAGCCTATTTCGCGACAGTGACCCCGGCCGCGATGATTGTGATTGCGATCGTCAGCGTTTTACTGCTGGCCGGCCGCTTCAACCGGGCCGCGACCTTTCCCTTCATCGCGCGCCTGCACCAGCGCAGTGAGCTGCTGCTGGCAGTAGTTCTAACCGCGCTGGCGCTCACCCTCATCCTCAGCGGCCTTATTACCGGCATGGCCCTGCTGCAGCACAAGTTCACCACCCCGCTGACCGGTCGCGAGTGGCTGTTGTTGGCCCTGATCTGGCCGTGCCTCTTCCTCTTTGCCAGTTTCTTCGGATTACTGCTGACCAACCTGGCCAGCCGGGGAAGCTCGCACATCATCGTCTACGCGCTGGTCGCGGCGTTCGCGGCCATCTACGATTACCAGTTTGAACTGACGCAGGCGCATCAAACGTTCCTACTCGGCCTTTGGCAGCGCATCCTTGATCCGATCTCGATCACGTTAACGCCGTTCACCAGTGCGAACCTGGTGCAGGCCGCGCTGCTCGTGCTCGGCTACGCCCTCCTCTGCTTCATCGTCGCAGACTGGCTCTTTGCGCGCAAGGACCTGGTGTGGAGCGAATAAGCCTGCGCCAGGGCCGTCAACCGGGAGGCATGACTCATGACAGGTAACATTCGCGCCCTGGCGTTGGCCTACATTCGCCATCGCGACGACGTGCTGGTGATGAGGGTGAAGGACGAGGTTCCTGGGGATGCGCGCTTCTGCCGCTTGATTGGCGGCGGCATCGAGTTCGGCGAGCCGAGCGAGGCAGCCTTGCGCCGCGAACTGGCCGAAGAACTGGGGGTGACCGTGACGCAGGCGCGCTACCTGGGCACGGTGGAGAATATCTTCGTGCACTTGGGTCAGACCGGCCACGAAATCTGCCAGATTTATGCAGTGACTCTGGATGACTTGCAGGCGCTACGCCAGCGCGGAGACCGGTTTGAAGTGACTGAGGATAACCTGACCCCTTACACGGCCGTCTGGCGTCCGTGGGATGATTTCACGAGCGGACGCGCGATCCTCTTTCCAAACAACGTTCTGTCTCTCCTGCAGGCTGAGAAACGCTGAACGCTTACTCGACGGCCTGACGCCGCTTGAGGGCGCCGCGCAACAAGAGGTCAACAAAGCGTTGCAAGCCGCCCGGCTCGTGCTGCAGGATGAGGTCGGCGCTGCCAGGCGTCTCCGCCGGATAGAAAAGGCCGCAGTTGGCGTTGGAGTCCAGGACGTAGATCTCGCCGGCGCGGTCCACGCGGTAGTCGAAGCGGGCATAGCCATTGCCGTTGAGCGCGACAAACAGGCGGCGAGCAGCCTCTTGCAGGCGTGCGCTGAGCGCCGTATCCTGGCAAGGAACACTGGTTATGCCCCGGTAATCCACCCATTTGAGATCAAAGTGCTTGAAACTTTCACCTGCTGGAAAAAGAAACTCCAGCGGCTGAAAGACAACAGGCTGCGCTGGCGCATCCGGGTCTTCGATGATCAGCGCCGTCAGCTCGCGGCCTTCGATGAACTCCTCAATCAGCACGCCGCCAAACGCGTCGAGCATGCGCCCGGCCTGGACACCCAGCTGCGCCGGCGTTTCCACGCGTGACTCACGCGTCAGCCCGACGCTGCAATAACTATCGGGGTGTTTGGCAATGAGCGGAAAACGCAAAGTGCGCGTGAGAGCCGCTAATTGGTCAAGGCTCTGCACAAAGGCGTAGGCCGGCGTCTTGATCCCTGAGGCCCGGCACGCCGCCTTGAGATCATGCCGGGTGTGGGCAAAGAAGGCCGCATTGGCGCCGGTGTAAGCAACGCCCAGGCGCTCTAGGGCCAGCAGGACATCCAGGCCCGCGCAATCTTCGTAGATGGTGCAGTCGCACAGGTTGAGGAAGAGATCGAAGCCCCGGTGCACGAGCGCGGCCACCTGCGCGTCCACCGCGCCTCTTTCGATCACGACCGTGGTGCAGGTATGCCCAGGCAGGTAAGGCGCCGCATCGTAGGCAATGTCCACGTCTTTGGTGAGTGAGGTAGAGTCAGTGTAACCCGGTATCAGGATGCAGATATTCATCGTAGACGTGTCAAAAACCGTGCCGTGGTATGAGAATTCATTGGACCGATCCCCCGTCAGATGTAAACTGCATCGGTTTTGTGCGCCCGCTGCGAAATTCCTCTGCAGCTTCGAGAGCCAGCGCACGCAATTTGTCACGCGAATCGGCAAACTGCTGGTTCCATCGCTCTTCGTCCGCGCGGATCTCTTTCTGTGTGGCGCCAAAGATGTCAGTTTCAGGGATTGGCGCCAGCGGTTGATATTTCAAAAACAGGTCGAAATCGTATACGCTGTTCAATCGTTTCAATTGACCTCACTCTTACAGGTCAGCAGCTAACTCCTCCAGGATCAGGAGGAAATCTCGGTTCATGCGACGGCAAACTCGGTGTACTGCCGCTTGAAGGGGGAGTGAAAGCCGAGGACAATCTGGTCTTTTGGAACGCCCAATTCCATTAACTCGCCAGCAACGCCATTCTCGGTCCAATCTTCTTCGATCCAAATCTTGCCATCACGGATACGGAGATGAAATACCACGGAATGGACTCGCCGGTTATCGTCCCAGCCAATCGCCAGCACGAGGTAACTGTCGTTTTCCTCATCACAAACCGCTAGCCGTTCAATTTCGCCATGGCTGTATCGAATCTGCGCATGGTCGTAGAGCACTTGCTTGATCATGCGCCGGTAGTCAGCTTGTCTATCCATGCGACAATTCCTTCATTCTTTGATCAGGGCGTTTCTGACACGGTCAGTCTTGTGACTAGTCATGAGCGACCGTTGCTCGGACGAGGACGTGCGATCAGATAGTCATCAATGCGTAGTTCATCATTGATGGCGCATTTGTCTGGATCCCAGATGACCATCTTCCGATTAGGACCGATTTCGTACTTTTCCCGCTCAGATGGGGCTGCATGGTACAGGGTAGGAATCCACTGTAGAGGCACAGACAATCTACGCCCATCGGTCATGTGCAGGTGAATATAAGTATCATCGAAACGAACATCCTGAAGGAGTGTTTCGTGTGGAAAGATGTAGGCAGATACAGGAAACCCTATGTCGTACCAGGTTGTCGCTGTTTCATCACGGAAAACTCTGGGGCTCATTGTTTCGATTGGTTCCTTGAATCTATGCTAGATCTTTCAGTTGTCTTAGGTTCTCCCGAACCGAACGTGTCTGATTGAACACCGCCGACCCGGCCACGGCCAGGTTGGCGCCGGCCGCGGCGACCAGGCCGATGGTCTGCGGACCAATGCCGCCATCCACTTCGATGTCGCAAGCCAGGCCGCGCTCGTTGACTAGGCGGCGCACTGCGGTCAGCTTCGGCAACATGGCGGGGATGAAGGCTTGCCCGCCAAAACCGGGGTTGACGGTCATCACCAGCACCAGGTCGAGCAAATCCCACACCTCGTCGAGGAGAACGGCCGGGGTCGCTGGATTGAGCGCCACGCCGGCCTGTTTGCCCAGGCCTTTGATCTGCTGCAAGAGCCGATGCAGATGCGGCGCGGCTTCGAGATGCACGATGATGACATCCGCGCCGGCCTGCGCAAAATCGGCCACGTAGCGCTCCGGCTGCGTAATCATCAGATGAGCTTCGATGGGAACCGTGCAGCAACGGCGCACGGCTTCGACGACGAGCGGGCCCATCGTGATGTTGGGGACGAAATGGCCGTCCATCACATCCACCTGGATGCGGGCGCAGCCGGCCGCCTCGGCCTCGCGCACCTGTTCGCCCAGGCGGGTAAAGTCGGCGGAAAGGATCGAAGGAACAATGCCAATAGACATGGTAGACCGCCTCAAAAATGCAGATGGTTGCCCGATGAAAAGAAAAGGCAAGGCGAGACTGTTGCCAGTCGCCTTGCCCTTCCGTTTGCTTGAGCTATCGCAGCAAAGACGACGTTTAGGCGATTTCGCCCGCGTACAGCTTGACAATCGTATCCAGGAACTTCAGCGCCTCGTCGGGCGTGCGTTGGAACGCATTGCGGCCCATGATGGAGCCAAAACCGCCGCCGTCGCGAATGGCGCGCACTTCGTCGAAGACCTGTTCGTCGCCGGACTTGGCGCCGCCGGAGAAGATGACCACGCGCCGACCATCGAACGCGCTCTGTACGATGTGGCGAACGCGCTCAGTCAGCGTGGCGCGCGGAATTCCGTACTTCTCGTAGACCTTCTTGGCCTCCGACTGCTCCAGGTAGTCGCTGGGCAGCTTGACCTTGACAATGTGAGCGCCCAACTGGCAGGCAATCTGCGCGGCATAGGCGTCTACGTCCAACGCGGTTTCGCCTTGTTTGCTCAGGTCGCCGCCGCGTGGATATGACCAGACCACCACGACCAAGCCCACGGCCTTGGCTTCGGCCGCCAATTCGCGCAGCTGTTCGTACATGGTGTTGCGGTAGACGGAGCCAGGATAGATGGTAAATCCGATGCCCACGCAGCCCAGGCGCAGGGCGTCATCCACGCTCGCAGTCACGGCGGAGATGGGGTCGGTTTCGCCGTGCAGCATGTCGTGATTATTGGCTTTGAGGATCAGGGGCACATCGCCCGCGTACTCGGCCGCGCCGGCTTCCAGGAAGCCCAACGGCGCTGCATAGGCGTTCAGGCCGGCATCAACCGCCAACTGGAAATGGTAGAGCGGGCTGTAACCGGGCGGATTGGGCGCAAAGCTGCGCGCCGGCCCGTGCTCAAAGCCCTGGTCAACTGGCAGGATGACCAGCTTGCCCGTGCCGCCCAGACGGCCATGGTTGAGCATGCGCGCCAGGTTTGTCTTGACGCCAGGGTTGTCGCTTGAATACCAACTGAGAATTTCACGCACTCGGTCTTTCATGACGAAAAATCGCCTCCTACACGTTTGAAAAGATGGGCGCCGCAATGCACGCGGCTAAATACTCATTACACGGCAGGCATTGGATCAGGGGAACCGCGATGTCGCTTTTTCATTCACAGTATACCACTATTCAACACCACGCGCCAAACGAAAAGGTGCAAATGGGCCGTATCGAAGGCATTGGAGGGCTTGGTTTCGTGGACAGTCGGCGCCTGCTGTGGTATAGTCAGGCGCAAAAGCCCCACCTTTGAGCGCTGCGTTCTGAAAGGAGCTTCGGCTGGCGTCTTATGTTCTATGATCTTTCACGCACATTAAGCCCCCGCACCGCGGTTTTCCCTGGCGACACGCCTGTTTCGGTAACGCAGAACCTGCTGCTGCAGCAGGGTGACGCCTGCAACCTCAGTTCCATTACGATGAGCGTCCATGCCGGGACGCATGTGGATGCCCCACGCCACAACAGCGACGCGGGATTGGGCATTGACCGCGTGCCGCTCGATGCGCTCATCGGTCTGGCGCGCGTCGTCACGATAGCGGTGCAGGACGCCATCACGCTCGCCGCCGTTCAGTCGCTCGATCTGACTGGCGTTGCACGGTTGATCGTGCACACGCGCGGCAGCGATGTGCCCAACGATGTTTTCGACCACGATCTCATCTACTTCACGCCAGAGGCGGCTGCCTGGTTGGGCGGTCAAGGCCTGCGCTTGATCGGCGTTGATACGCCATCGGTAGACCCGGCCAGCAGCGCTGACCTGGCGGCTCACCTGGCATTTCTGCGCCATGATGTGTTGATTGTCGAAAACCTGTGCCTGCGCGGCGTGCCGGACGGCGATTACGAGATCATGGCGCTGCCGCTGCGCATTGCCGAGAGCGACGGCGCGCCGGCGCGCGTGGTGCTGCGCACGCTGGCGCAGGATTGACGTCTCACAACCAGCGTTTGCGCCAGAAGAAGATCACAATGCTGATCGCCAGCGCGCCAGCCAGGCCCAGCACAAACCAGAAGGCCAAGGGATGATTCGCCGCTGGTAGGTTGACGTTCATGCCGAAGAAACTGGCGACCAGGGTCGGCAGGCTGATGATGATGGTCACGGCCGCCAGGAATTTCATCACCACGTTCAGATTGTTCGAGATGATCGAGGCGAACGCCCCCATCATCTGCCCCAAAATGCTTTCCGAAATCTCAGTCAGCTCGATGGCCTGCCGCACCTCGATCAGCACATCTTCCAGCAGCGCTTCATCTTCGGCTTCGGTCAGCAGATCACTCTTCTGCAGGCGCTTGAGCATCAGCTCATTCGAGCGCAGGGCTGTGATGAAATAGACCAGGCATTTCTGATACTTCAGCAGCTCCAACACCTCGCGATTCTGCAAGGAATGATGGAGACGAATCTGCACCTGCTCGACGGCCGCATCAATCGTACGCAGGTATTTGAGGTACTGCTCGCTGATGCGCAGCAGCAGCCTCAAGATGAACTGGCGTTTGCGCACCGTCGGCATGTCCGGGATCTTGCCTGCCGCAATGTCGCGCAGGATGTGGCTGCGCGTACAGCAGATGGTGACGATGTTGCTTTCGGTGATCAGAATGCCCAGCGGCACCGTCGCGTAGGGCGTGTCTATGGGCGTCGGCTTGGCGTGCGGAATAAGGAAAACGATCAGGGTCACGCCCTGGCTGTGCTCGACGCGCGCCCGCTCGCCTGGATCCAGCGCATACGTGATGTAGTTGGAAGGGAAGCCCCAAGCCTCCAGCTGCGCGGCGTCTTCCTGCGTTGCTTCAAGAACGTTGATCCAACAGCCCGCCGTGGGACTTGGCGCCACGGTGAGCGCATCGGGGTGAATCTCATACACAGTGATCATCGGCTGTGGCCTTTGCTGTTATCGCGGCTGGCGCCTGCTATACCTCGTCGAACTCGCCCGGCGGCAGGCACACGATCTCTTCGCCGTCGTCCATGTCGCCTTCGAACCAATCGTCTATCCAGTCATCCGCGCCGCGACTGCCGGCCATGAACGGAGCCGGGTCATGATACCACGCGTTGGCGGCCAGGGTAGCAGCAACAGGGTAGCCCGGATTTTTCTTGTCCACCAAGACCAGGCTGAAGTGCAGATGCGCGCCGCTCGAATTGCCGGTGTTGCCGCTCTTGCCCACCACGGCGCCTGCGTTCACGCGGTCGTCTACGTTGACCGAGACGCTGGACAGGTGCGCATAGATGGTATAGCCCTTCTGGTCGCCCCACGTGTGTTCGACAATGACTCTGATGCCATAGGCACCTTGATCCTTATTGGGGCCAAATTTCCCTGCGGTGGCCCCCGTGCGGAAGACCACCCCGTCGGCCGCGGCCAGGATGGAGGTTCCGATCGGGCATGCGTAGTCAATGCCTTCATGGCCGGCAAAGCCGAAGGGTTTGTACACTTCGGGGTTTTTGCCGAAGCTCTGCGAGATACGGATGCCCGGCGCCGGGTTTTGCAGGCTGATCTCATCGCCGATGGGCGGCCAGTTGTCTATGTCTTTAAGTAACTGCCTGATGGCCGCCAGCAGATCGCTCGTCTGCTTCTGCAGCGCGGGCACGTTCCCCAATCCGGCCACGGCTTTCTGCAAGTCCTGCTGCGTCTGCGCCACGGTTGTTCCCAGGTCGGCCACGGCCTTCACGCGGCCCTGAAGAGCCGCCAGGGCGGTTTGCAGGTCGGCGACGCGCTGCCGCAGCGCGGGGGTGGCATCGCTGCGCTGCGCCACCTGCGCCTGCGCCTGCTGGACGCGCGCCTGCAAGGCCGCGACCGCCTTGAGCGTGTCGGCCGCTTGCGCAACCTGCCTGGCGACCGCGTCGAGCAGCGGTTTTTGGGCCGCCAGTTGCGCGAGCGGAGTTAATTGCGCAACCGTTGGCGTCAGCTTCGTTTCCAACGCGGCCGCGCGCTGTTTCAGCCCCGCCAGATCGGTCGGCGGTGGTTCGACTGGCGGCGGCGTCGGCGGCGTCCCCGGTGCGGGCGGCGGCGTCGGCGGCGCGGGCGGTTGCACAGGCTGCACAGGCTGCACCGGCTCGTCGCGCAGCTTCGCCATGCGCGAGATGATCTGGATGGATTGGCCCTGGTTGTCTACGCCCAGGTGACGGAAGGTTTCCCACTTGCCGCCGCCATGACCCACCTGGTAGAGGCATGCGCCTTTGACATACGCGTCACGGCACAGCTCGGCGTTGTACCAGGCCAGCGATTCCCAGTATTGGTCCTGGGAGATGGTTTCCCCAGGCGACAACCACCCCACATCACCCGGCGGATCCACCGGGTGCTTGTACATGCGCGCCAGGCCACATTCGGTGATGATGACCTCATGCCGGTTGCCATACTTCTGCCGAATGCCTTCCATGCACGTGCGATAGAGAAGCGCGCCGGAGGCCACATCAGGCCCTGGCTTGAGCGCCGGCCAGCCGTACTCATGAAAACCGAGATATTTGTGCGTTTCCAGCGTGCGCGGGAACCAGTCCAGGTAATGACTGGCCTGTGTGAAATTACCAGCCGCGAAATTGAACCCAACGGCTTCCAGATTTTTGGTTTGCAGGCGCTCACGAAAACCGACCTGGAATGCATCATAGGCGCGTAGCCTCTTTTGGACTTCAGCCGGTTTGCTCTGGAAATCGCTTGAGGCTGGCCCGGGAATCGGCTCGTTGAGGCTCATCCAGGCGTCAATCAGCAGGCGGCCGTTGACCTTTTCGGTGGCGTAGCCGTAATCGTAGTTTAGAATCCGGTCGGCCAGGCTGCGGCCGGCCGCGGCTGGGTCGGCGCTATCCAGCATGGCGTCTTGTTCTTGATTCGTCAGGTACATGCGACCGATGATGAACGAATCTGGTGAGCGCCAATTACGGATTTCCTGTAATTTGCCGCGATCGCCCGCATGCCAAAGAATAGTCGGCGGCTTGGCTTCGACCAGGGCTTCGGGGATCCACTGTCGGGTTGATACTTCGATGTAGAAGCCAAGTTTGTTCATGTCGCGCCTCCCGTGGCTTTACGGCCCTTGCGCGCCGGTTTTTGCCCACTCTTCGGCGCTGGCGATTTTGGCTTCGAGCTGCGAGATTTCGACTTGGCGCTCGGAGGGACCGTGCGGGTGACGCCGGGAATATCAATGAGGTCATCCTCCGTCTTCAGATCGAATGAGAGGTGCGCCAAATCGTCAGGCACGGTCCACGCATCCCATGGCAGTTCAGACGACAGCTCTGGCCCTCGATCCCACGGGTCTGGCGTTTCGATGCCGCGTGTCTTGGTCGCCGCACCTGGATAAGGCGTGCCGGCGGCAATCAAGGCTGCCAGCCTGGCATGCGTATCCGCCTCATCGGCGCCGGCCAGGCGGAAAACCTGGCAGCCGGCCGCTTTCAGCCGCGCCTCGTCCGCGCCGGATACCCCGAGCTCGCCGCCCACAATGGTCACGACTTCCGCCTGCATGGCGTCCGCGACCGAGAAGCCCGCCGTGGGGCGGAAGAACGCCATGTAGTCCTGCGCATTGCGCCAGTCCGCCTGCGCCCAGTCCGCGCCGTGGTCCCAGAACAGCAGATAATGCTTGATCTGCTTGGCGCTGCTCTTGGGCTGACCGTCCAGCCAGCCCTGCACGGCCTTGTAGAGCTTGTTGCGCCAGGCGTTGCCGGTCTTCCATTGGTCGCCGGGGCACTCAGTGGTGTATTTTTGGACTTGATCCCAGATATCGCGATGGCCCACGACGCCGGTCTCTGGAACGCCGTCCTTGAATTGCGCGTCCAGGGGAATGTTGTACTTCTGCATCAGCCAGGCAATCAACTGCGTCGCGCTTGCCAGTTGGGGCGGCGTCGGTTCCTGCTTTTCTGGCGGGTGTGGGTTGCCGTTCAAATCGGTGCGCATGAAGCGGCCGATCAGGCTCACCGCCACGGCGTAATTGTTCGGTTCCTTGCCCTGGTAGGAGCCTGCCTGGTAGGAGCGAATGTCATCAGGTTGGCAGTGATAAATCACGCCATCGGGGGCCACGATGTAGTGATACGCGATACCCGGCCACGGCTCTTTGACCGTCTCGCCCTTCGCATTCGTGCGCGTGCCGAACACGTGATAGTGCGCAATGTTCTGCACGGTGTGCGTCAGCGGCGTATCGGTATGGTGCACCGCAATCAGGGAAATCGGACGCGTGCGCGTGGCGTAGGGCGGCAGCGTGGGGTGCGTTTCCAGCTTGCCGATCATGTCCACGATCGCGGGCTGCGGCACGCCCGCCGGTTTATCGGCCTGAAGCTGCGCAATCTGCGCCTGCAACTGCGCGATGGTGTTCTGCAATTGACCAATTGTGGCCTCGCGTGCCGCGACCGCGCCTAGCAGGCTCTGCACCTGCGCCTGCAACGGCGCCATGTCGGCTTGCAGTTGTGCGATCGTGGCCTCGCGCGCGGCGACCGTACTCAGCAGGCTCTGCACCTGCGCCTGCAGCGCAGCGACCTGACCGCCAGCGCTGCGCAGACGCTCCACGTCGGCCTGCGCCTGCGCCAGGGCGCTCTTCAGGCTGTCCCGCTCCTGCGTCAGGCTGCTGATCTGGCCGCGCAGCTGCGCGACCAACGCGCTGTTGTCCGCGCCGGCGTTGTCGGGCGGCGCTTTGGCCCGCTCTACCTGCACGGCCGCCAGCAGCGTATCTTTGAAACGGGCGCCGCTGAGCCACTGCGCGCCAGGTGAACCGACATTCTCCAATTCGCTGCGGCCCACCACGGCGTCGTTGCCGAGGTTGTAGGTTACCAGCAGCCAGGCGATCAACTTGGCTGCGCTGGCTAACTGCTCCGCGGGGGGCGCCACCGACGTGAAGTTGCCGGCCAGGGCCACGCCCACACTGTTGGCGTCCAGCGCCGGCTGCGTGGTTTGCTCGGTGATCGTCTCCAGCGCCTGTGTGGCGTAGATCGTGCCATCGCCGCTGATCAGGAAATGATAGGTGATGCCTGGCCGTCCCTGGCCCACCTGCGCCTCGGCCAGGCGCTGCGGCGTCAGCGTGCCGGAAGTCACCGTGTGATGCACGATGATGCGCTTGATGTCGCTCAAGGGACGCGTTGGATAACGTTTCGTGTCGTGCTGCTTCAACGGGCCTGGATCTTTGATATCTGGCTTGACCACGCCTGACGCCGGCGGATCGCCCTGCAGCTTCCGTACCTGCTCACGCAGGTCGGCGATGGTCGCCTCTTTCTGCGCCAGCGTGTCACGCAGAGCGGCCAGCGCGGTCTCTTTCTGCGCCAGGGCGTCGCGCAAACCGCCCAGCGCGGTCTCTTTCTGCGCCAGCGTGTCGCGCAGGCCGGCCAAATCCTGTTCCTTCTGCGCCAGCGTGTTGCGCAGCGTCTGCGTCTCCTGCTGGAACTGGGCGGTGATGGTCTGCAGTTGGCTGAACTGGGTCGTCAGTTCATCCACGCGCCGGCGCAGCCGCGTCAGTTCCGTGTCGTCCGGCGGTTTGTTCAGCCACGTCTGCACATCCGCCAGCAGGCGCTCGCGATAGCGGGCGCCTGTGTCCCATTGGTCGCCAGGCGAGGGAATGCCCTTTTCGACTTCCCGCCGGCCAAAGATTGCCTCTACGCCCAACTTGGTCGTTGACAGCAGCCAGGCGATCAGGTGCGCTGCGCTCGCCATCTGTGCATCGGCCGGCACAGCGGCCATGAAGTTGCCGCCCAGGGCTACCGCGATGCTGTCCGCGTTGACGTCGGCCCTGCTTGTCGGCACAACGGCTTCCAGCGGCTGTGTCCAGTAGATCGCGCCATCCGTGTTGATGAGGAAATGGTAGGTGATGCCCAACTTTCCTGTGCGGATCAAAGACTGGGCAATGGTCTGTGGCGAGAGGTTGCCATCGGCAATCCCCGTATGGTGAACGACGATGCGGCGGATCGCGCCCACATCACGCGTGGGGTAAGGCGCGGTCTGGGGCAGACTGCCACGCAGGTCTTGCAGGTCCGGCTGCGGCACGGCGCCCGGCGGCAGGGCCAACAGCGCTTCCAGGCTGGTTACGCCGCGGCCGAGCGCCTCAGTTTCTGAGGCGGCGCTTGGCGCCGCGCCCGCACGCGTGGTCAGGTCCGTGACCTTTGCCATGAGCGCGCTGGAGACGGGCGAACCGGCACCAAGCATCTTCTGCAGGTCAGCCAGCAGTTTAGCTACCTGCGCCTCCAGGTCGCCCAGGCGCTTGCGCAGCGCGGCCCATGGGTCATCGGCGACCGGCCGTTGCGGCCACTTGTAGCCCGCGCTCAGCGCCTGCTTGAAGTCCTCCTTGGCGCCGTTCTTGGTTTCGATCACGAAGTGGTCGTGATTGGCCCAACGATAGAGCACCAGCGCGCGGATAACCTGGTTGCCGGGCGTCTGGTTCCACTGGTTGATCTCGTCATAGGCCCGGCGCACCCAGCCGGTGTTACGATCTTCCCACGGTCCGTTGTAGTCGGTTTCGGTGATGTAACAAGGTAAGGAGCGCATGGATGCCGGCACCACGCGCAGGAAATCTTTGTAGGTGGGGAACTGCTTGTTGTAGCGGTTGTAAGGGGGATCCATGGTCTCCGCGCTGGTGACGGTTGCCGGATCGCTGCTGCGCCCATAGGTGTGCAGGGCGAAGCCATCGCATTCGCCGGTCACGAATCTCAGGACCGAGGCGAAATACTCGATCCAGTCGCCGGTTTCGATATTCCAGGGCGCCACGCCCGCCACCAGCACCTGCGCCTGCGCATCCACGGCGTGGATGGCGCGGCGGCACAAGCGGTAGCAGCGCGCATACAGCTCTGGCGTGATCGTTTCCGGCGGCGCAACCGGGCGCTCATTGGCGAGATTGGGCTCATTGCCGATGATCCAGATGCGGCAGCCCTGCGAGCTGCGTACAAAATTGGCGCAGCGCTTGGCAAAGTCTTCGTAGCGCGATGAATGAGGAATGGTGCCCTGGGCGTTGTGGTTGTAGTTCAGGCGCACGATCACACCGATGCCGCGACCGGAGAGAGAGGTGTAATTACCGCCGCCGGTGTCGTTGGGATTGGCCTCAATTTGCTCGGAAATGACCACCCACCCCGGCGCGCCTGCATCGAGCATCAACTGCTCACCGCCGGGATCGTGCAGTCCGTACAGGTATTCGGAGTCGAACATGGGACGTGACATCGGTGAAACCTCCATGATCGGAAATGCAAAGCGCAGAGCATGAAGCGCAAAGTGCAGAGAGCAAAGTGCAAAGCGCAGAGTGGCGAGTGCGCCTGGCGTTCGTTCGGGTGGGGCTTCGTGTGCAATGGTTGACTTGGACTAATGCCATTATACGCCTCCCGGCGCTTTTGAGCAAGTGAAAATCTCCGGTCTCCGATCTCCGGTCTCCGGTCTCCGGTCTCCGGTCTCCGATCTCCGATCTCCGATCTCCGGTCTCCAATCTCTTTTTTGCCTTTCCATGTCCCGGTGCTAGAATGAGTTATCTGGCCCGCCTCCGTGGAGACTAATGCGCCTCAAGCAACTTGAACTACAAGGCTACAAATCCTTCGCCAATCGCACTGACTTCGCCTTCAACACCGGCGTAACCGCCGTCATTGGCCCCAATGGCTCTGGTAAATCGAACGTAGCCGACGCCGTGCGTTGGGTGCTGGGCGAGCAGAGCTTTAACCTGCTGCGCGGCAAGAAGACCGAAGACATGATCTTCTCGGGCAGCGATCAGCGCGCGCGCCTGGGCATGGCCGAGGTGCGCTTGACCCTGGACAACAGCGATGGCTCCCTGCCGCTAGACTTCCAGGAGGTCACAATCATTCGCCGCGCCTATCGCTCCGGTGAAAATGAATACCTCCTCAATGGCACCCGCGTGCGCCTCAAGGACATCGCCGAGCTGCTCAGCCGTTCAGGCCTCAGCCGCCGCACCTACACGGTCATCGGGCAGGGCCTGGTGGACCAGGTGCTCTCACAGCGGCCCGATGAGCGCCGCGCGCTCTTCGAAGAGGCCGCAGGCATTACCGCACAGCAGGCCAAGCGCGACGAGGCCTTGCGCCGCCTCGATGAAACCAAGACCAATTTGCAGCGTGTGCATGATTTGCTGGAGGAGATGACGCCGCGCCTGCGGCATCTCAAACTGGCGGCCGACAAGGCCAACCAGGCCAGGCAGCTGCAGGCCGATCTGCATGCTCTGCTGCGCACCTGGTATGGCTACCGCTGGCACGCCCTGCTGGGCGAATTCGAACGCGCGCAGCAGGCTGAGCGCAGCGCGGCGGACCTGCAGCGCCAGTTTCAGGCCGACCTGGCGCGCCTGGAGGCCAATCTGCTGGCGCAGCGCGCGCGTCACGCCGACCTGCGCCAGCACCTGGGCGACTGGCATCGCACGGCCAGCGCGCTGCACCGCCAGGCCGAGGCCGTTCAGCGCGAGCTGGCGGTCAGTGAAGAGCGCCAGCGCCAGCTCAGCGTGCGCCAGCGTGAAGCGGTCTCCGATTTGGCCGGTCTGCAGGCCCAAGAAGCCGCGGCCGCCGAACGACTGCTGGCGCTGCAAGAGACGTTGACCGCGCGCCAGGCTGAGGCCGAGGCGCAGCGGATCGCGCTGCGCCGCGCGGAAGAGGCCCTGGCGACGCGCCTGGCCGGCCGACAGGCCCGCCAACGTGCGTTGGAACAGGCGCAGGCCGAAGCCAATCGCCTGCTCGCCGCGCAGCAGGCCGCGCGTGCGCAGTTGGCCCAGATCGGTGAACGCCAGGCAGCCTTGCAGAAGACGGAGGCCGAACACGCGGCCGCCATCGAGGCCGGTCGCGCGGGCGGGGTCGCCCTGGCGCAGCGGCTGGGCGCGCTGGAAGCCGAGCAGGCCGCGGCGCAGACTGAGATCCAGCGCCTGGTGAAGGCGCAGGCCGAGCAGGCCGCCCTGGCCGAGCAGGCCGAAAGCGAACGCCGCCAACTGGCCGCCGCGTTGAGCGACCTGGGCCGCGAAGGCGCCAGCCTGCAGGGCCGCTTCGACGTGCTGACGCGTCTGCGCAGCGAAGGCGCAGGTTTTGCCGCGGGCGCGCGCGCCGTGCTCGCCGATCTGTCCAGCACGCGGCCGCAGCTCCCGCGGGGCATTTTGGGCGCGGTGTCGTCGCTCATCCGCGTGCCCAGCCACCTGGAAACCGCGCTCGAAGCGGCCCTGGGCGGCCAACTGCAGGACATCGTGGTTGAAACCTGGGATGTGGCCGAAACAGCCATCGCGTTTCTCAAGCGCACCGACGGCGGACGGGCCACGTTTTTGCCCCTGGACACGATCCGGCCAGCGCCGCCCATCCGCGTACCGCACGGCGCGGGGGTGCTCGGCGTCGCCGCCGACCTGGTGGAGACCGAGCCGCGGCTGGCGTCCCTGGTTCAATACCTGCTCAACCGCATTGTCGTCACTGAAGACCTGGCCGCGGCGCGCCGCGTGCGCCAGGGGTTGGGCAGCGGCCCGCAGCCGACGCTGGCGACGCTGGAAGGCGACCTGGTGCGGCCCGGCGGCAGCGTCAGCGGCGGCAGTTCCGCGCGCAATCGCCAGGAAGGTTCGGTGCTGGCGCGCGAGCGCGAATGGCGAGAGCTGCCTGCGGCCATCGAGGCGCTGAAGGCGCGCAGCCGGCAGCTCGACGCGCAGGTGCGCCAGGCTGAAGCGAAGCGCCAGGCCGCGCTCGACAGCCAGCGCCAACTGCGCAGCGTCCAGACACAGCAGGAACAACAGCGTGCGGCCGGGCGCGAGGCGCTCAACCAGGTGCAGCGCGACCTCGATCGCCAGCGCCAGGCGGAACGCTGGCACGCCGACCTGGCGCGGCAGGCCGCAGAAGAAAGCGGCGCGCTGGCGGCGCGGGTCAGCGCGCTGCAAGTCACGCTGACGCAGCACGAAGCCCAACAGTCGGCCGCGCAGAGCGCGATCAGCGCCGCGCGGCAGGCGCTGGCCGCGCTGGCGGCCGACGATCTCGATCAGGCTGTGGCGGCTGCGCGGGCCAGCCTGGCGACTGCGCAGGCGCAGGTCTCGACCCAGGAGGCGTTGGCGCAGCAGGCGCGCGTTGCGCGTGAGGGAGCTGCGGCGCAGGCTGCGGCCCGCCGCGCCCGCGCCGCGGAGTGGCAAGCCGAATTGGAGCGCCTGGCCGGTCACGTGCGCGAGCTGGCCGCGCAGGACGCAGCGCTGGCCGGGCAGATCAAGACCTTCCAGGATCAGATTGACCCGGCCGAGGCGGAGCTGGCGCAGGTGGAAGCGTCACAATCGCAGCAAGAAGCGGTGGCTGACCGCGCGCGCCAGCAGGCGCGCAGCGCGGAGCTGCAGTTGAACCAGGCGCGCCTGGAATTGGAGCGCCGCCAGGACGCGCTGGCGCGGCTGCGCCGTGACATCGAACACGACTTCGGGTTGGTGCAGTTGGAACGCAGCGCGGAGCTGGCCGATCAACCGCCGCTGCCGATGGGCGCGCTGGTGGAGGCCCTGCCGGTGGTCGAGAGTCCGCCAGAAGGGCTGGAAGCCGAAGTGCAGCGCCTGCGTCAGCAGCTCACGCGACTGGGCAGCGTGAACCCCGACGCGCCGGCTGAGTACGAAGAAACGTCCGGCCGCCATGCGTTCCTGGTCGAGCAGGTGGCCGATTTGGAGAAGGGCGCCGCCGGCCTGCGCCAGGTCATCGCCGAACTGGAGAAGGTGATGGAGCGGGAGTTCCGCAAGACCTTCCGCGCCATTGCCGAGCGCTTCAAGGAATACTTCAGCATGCTTTTTGGCGGCGGCAGCGCGCGCCTCAGCCTGAGCGACGGCGACAGCCTGGCGACGACCGGCATTGAGATCATTGCCCGGCCGCCGGGCAAGCGGCCGCAGAGCCTGGCGCTGCTCTCCGGCGGCGAACGCGCCCTGACCGCGGCCGCGCTGATCTTCAGCGTGCTCAGCGTCAGCCCGCCGCCATTCTGCATTCTCGACGAGGTGGATGCGGCCCTGGACGAAGCGAACGTGGGGCGTTTTCGCGACGCGCTCGGCCGCCTGGCGCACGACACCCAGTTCATCGTCATCACCCACAACCGCGGCACCGTCGAAGCGGCGCAGACCATCTATGGCGTCTCCATGGGCGCGGACAACGCCTCGCAGGTGTTGTCGCTGCGCCTGGAAGATTTGCCGGCCGACGTCGGCGGTCGCCAGGTCGAAACACAACATGTCGCGTAGGCCCTGGGCCGCGCTGGCTGTCGTCGCCAGCGTTTTCTTCTGGTCCGCCAGTTTCACCTGGTCGAAGCTGGCCTTGCAGGAGGTCAACGCGTGGGGCCTGGCCTTTTGGCGCTGGCTGCTGGCGGCCTTGTTCTTCGCGGTCTACCTGCCGCTGACCGGGCAGGGGCCGCCGGTGCGCCAGGCGCTGCGGCAGGATGGATGGCGCCTGGCGCTGCTCAGCCTGCTCGGCGTCAGCCTGCTCTACGGCCTGCAGAACATTGGCCTGACCCGCACCAGCGCCATCCACAGCAGCCTCATCATGAACGCCATCGGCCTGTTCACCGCGCTGCTGGGCGTGGTCTGGTTGGGCGAACGGCTGGGCCGGCGCGGCTGGCTCGGCCTGGCGCTGGCCTTCAGCGGCGTGGCCATCATCGTCTGGCAGGGCGCCGCGCCTGCGGTGGGCGCCAGCACCCTGGCCGGAGACCTCATCACGCTGGCGGCTGCGCTGTGCGCTGCGCTCTACTCGATCTACGGCAAGCCGTTGGTCGGCCGCACGCCCCCGGCTGTTTTGACTGGCCTGGTCGCTGGCTTTGGCGCGCTCTTCTTGCTGCCGGCCGCCGTCTGGCAAGGGCTGACCATCCCCGCGCTGCCAACCACGTGGGCGCTGCTGTTGGCGCTGGGCATCGGCAGCAGCGCGCTCGCCAACCTGGCCTGGTGGCAGATGCTGGCGCGCATGGATGCCAGCCGCGCCGGTCTCTTCCTCTTCCTCATTCCCGTCACCGCCAGCCTGATCGCCGTCGTCACCCTGGGCGAGACCTTGACCTGGCAGACGATCGGGGGCGCGGTGTTCGTGCTGGGCGGGCTGTACCTCGCGCGGTAGGTCACACCACCGGCGGATCTCGTTGTGATCGTTGCATGGTTATGGTACAATCCACTCACGATGACGGCATTATCTCTTTCGGAACTGAGCCAGCGCGTGCAAGTCCCGTGAATGAGCCCCGTGAGTGAATGAATTCACGGTCTGGCATGGCAAACCTGCTGAAGCAGGTTGTTTTGCCCACGCCAACCCGTTTCAACGGGTTTTGATATTTCAGACGCCGAATTCATTCGGTGGCTGGCGATGATCGCCCCGTGAATGAATTCACGGTCTGGCATGGCAAACCTGCTGAAGCAGGTTGTTTTGCCCACGTCAACCCGTTTCAACGGGTCTTGATATTTCAGACGCCGAATTCATTCGGTGGCTGGCGATGATCGCCCCGTGAATGAATTCACGGTCTGGCATGGCAAACCTGCTGAAGCAGGTTGTTTTGCCCACGTCAACCCGTTTCAACGGGTTTTGATATTTCAGACGCCGAATTCATTCGGTGGCTGGCGATGATCGCCCCGTGAGCCCCGTGAATGAGTGAATGAATTCACGGTCTGGCATGGCAAACCTGCTGAAGCAGGTTGTTTTGCCCACGCCAACCCGTTTCAACGGGTTTTGATATTTCAGACGCCGAATTCATTCGGTGGCTGTTCAGGGAGGATTTCCGATGCCCTTCTGGCGCAACTATTACCATCTCGTTTGGGCGACCAAGAACCGCGAACCCTTCATCACATCCGACATCGAGCCGCGGCTTTTCGCCTACATCATTCGTATATCCGCTGAGCTTGGCGCTTACGTTTACGCCATCAACGGCTGGACCGATCACACGCATGTCGTAACCGCCATCCCTCCTCACGTGGCCGTTTCCCACTGGGTCAAGCACGTGAAGGGGGCTTCTTCTCATGATCTTAATCAGCAAGGCCTTCCCTTCCATTTCGGTTGGCAGCGAGGCTATGGCGTCTTGACCTTGGGGCAGCGTCAACGACCCGATGCCGAAGCCTACGTGCATAGGCAAAAGGAGCATCATGCTCAAAACACCATCAATGCTTGGTTGGAACGCTACGACGAGATTGACGAGGGGCCGTCCGATGCCGTGGGCGGTCAACCTCCGCCGGTACCTGCCCTGCGCGAGCCTTCCCCCAGCTATGGAATGCCCAACGATTCACCTTTTCCTTTTTAGCCACCTTGAAGGTTGAAGCAGCCTGTGCCCGCAAAACTCCAACTCAAATTCGACGCCAACCAGGAACACCAGCTCCAGCCGGTGGAGAGCATCGTGCACCTCTTCAATGCCACTGCATCACAACAACCACCATCCCGGAAATTCGCGATGCCCATCCTGATAACTGCCCAACTCCGAATTGGCGAGGCGCCATGACCACATCATTCAATTCCGCTGCGTTGCGTGAGCTGTTGCTCACGGCCTTGAGCGATGAGCAGTTCACCAGCCTGGCCTACGACTACTTTCGCTCGGTCTACAACGATTTTACCGCCGGTCAGTCGCGCTCGCAGCGCGTGCAGCTGCTCGTGGAATACTGCGAACGCCGGAACGCGCAAGAACTTCTGCTGGCCCAGGTGCAGAAGATCAACCCAGCGCGCTACACCCAATACCTACAGCGCACCGTGATCCTCGATACGCTGCTCAACCAAGGGCTGGACGCCGGCCTCGAAACGCTGGCCGACCAACCCGAAGCGCTCGACCAGGCTGTCGCGCAACTGCGCGGCCGAGAGAAGGAGATGCGCCAGGCGCGGCTGCGCGACCTCGTTGCGGACGCGGCCGACCGGGCGCGGGCTGAGTTCAAGGGCGAGGCGGATGCGACCGGCGCCCCGCTGAGCCAACTGCTCGACCAACCGCCGTTTCTGCTGCGCGTGGCCGAGATTCTGCTGCTCGGCGAGCGACCCGACGCCAACCGGCTGCGTGAGGAGTTCCGGCCACGCATGGGCGAAGAGCGCTGGGTTGCCAGCCAGCGACCGCTGCTGCGCTTCTTGCAGGAGTTGGATCGGAGCCTGCTCTTGGATGACGTGTGGGGCCCGACCCTGCGTGAGTTTCGCGCGGAGGCAACTCTGGCCAGCATTGACCGCAACACGCTGGCTTTACACGGCGTGCTGGCCCAGATCAGCGAGCAGATGGCTGTCCTGCCCGACGGCATCGCGCAGGCGGTTGCGCGGCGGTTGCACCCCCTTGACCTGGCGGACCTGGAGAAGTCCTACCTGCGCGGAGTGTACGCGGAGTGCAGCGACGTGCCCCTGGCGAGCGGCGGTGCGCCGCCCGATGCGGCACAGAACCGGCGGCCGCGGCTGCAGAAGATCTACGTGGATCTCGACACGACGACGCCGCCAGAGATGGATCGAGTCTACAGCCGGCTGGGATTCAGCGCGGCCAATCGCGCCAAGGCGGAAGCGGTGCTGCGCAAGGCTGTGCGCGAGACGCCGGGAGAAGCGATGCTCGACCGGAGCGGACGCAGCAAAGAGGGACTCACCGTCGAAGCGTTGCGGGCATTCGTCGGCGAGCGCGGCCAGGGCGAAGGCGAGCGCGCGAAGAAAGTAGAAAAGCAGCTAAAGGTCGCGGAAGGAAGTCTGCGCTCCGCCCTGGCCAGCCTGAGCGTGCTGGAGGCGATTGGTCAGCACCGGCAGTTGGTCATCCTGGGCGACCCGGGCAGCGGCAAGAGCACGCTGACCCGCCGGCTGGCGGCGGCGCTGGCGGCCGCCGTGCGTGACGATCTGCCGGAGAGCGAACGCGATTGGGCGACGCCGCTGGCCGGGGCCTTCGACCACTGGCTGCTGCCGGTGCGCATCGTCTTGAGCCGCTGGGCCGCCCATTTGCCCAAGGAAGGTGTGGGCTGCGCGGACGACTTGATCAGCGAATGTGTGCGCTTGCTCAAGGCCAGCGGCAGCATGGACGGATCGCGACAGGCCGAGCACTTCCTGGCGCGCGTGACGGCCACGCCGCCTACCGTGCTGCTGCTGCTGGACGGCCTCGACGAGGTTGCGGACGTGGACCGGCGCCAGCGCCTGCTGGCCGCGGTGCAGCATTTTGTGACAAGCTACCCGCAGGTTCCCCTGCTCGTGACGTGCCGCCAGCGCCCGTATCGCGAGGGAGAGCATTACCGCCTATCGCTGCCCGCGGTGGAGTTGGCGCCGCTGACGCGGCCAGCCGCGGGCGAGTTCTTGCAGCGCTGGCACGACGAGCTGACCTGGGCCGGCTTCTATCAGCCGGCGGCCGCGGCCAGCGCGCAACAGCGACTGATCGGGGCGATTGACGACCCGGCGCGGGGGGAGCTGCGCGAGATGGGGGGCACGCCCCTGCTGCTGACGATGATGGCGCGCGTGAACTACGAGCGCGGCCTGCCGGAGAGCCAGGCAGCCTTGTATGAGAAATATGTTCAGATGCTCCTGTGGGAGTGGGAGCACACGAAGCTGGATGACCAGGGGCAGCCGACGGGACTGGAGATTCTCCTGCGCCAGGCCGGGGTTTCGACGGTCAGCCTGGAGCGCGCCCTGAACAAGCTGGCGTACACGGTGCACGGCGCGGAAGGGCAGCGCAGTGTGGTGGACATCCGCCGGGCCACCATCCGGGAGGCGTTGGAGGAAATCCATACGGGCGATGAGGCGACCAAGGCGGCGTGGGCGGTGGGTGTGTTGAAGCTGATGGACGACCGCTCTGGGCTGATCTATGCCGTGGAACAGAATCGTCTCTACCGCTTTTCGCACCGCACCTTCCAGGAGTACCTGGCCGCGCGCTGGCTGGCGACGGGCGACTTCGTGCGCAAGTTCAGGGAGAAGGTAGATCAGGAGCAGTGGCAGGAGGCGATCTTCTTAGCCTTGGGTCACCAGGTGTCGGTGTTGGGCCGCTACGACGACGCGCTGGAGGTGATTGACGAGCTGCTGCCGGCTACGCCCACCAGCGCGGTTGACTGGCAGCGGGTGCTGGTCTTGGGCGAAGCCTACACGCGCCTGCGGGGGCCGAAGTGGGTGAAGGAGGCCGAGAAGGAGAAGCTGCGCGAGCGGGTGATGGCCGATGTGCCGGCGCGGCTGACCGAGGCCATGCACGCGGCCAGCCTACCTGCGCGGCAGCGGCTGGACGCTGGCTTGCTGCTGGACGCCCTGGGGGTCGAGCCGCCGGGGCTGGATGAGTTCGTGGCGGCGCCGGGGTGGGGGTTTGCCATGGGACGCTATCCGGTGACGAACAAGCAGTATCGGCGGTTTGTGGAGGCCGGCGGCTATGCGGCGGAGAATGAGAAGCGGTGGTGGAGTGAGGAAGGTCAGAAATACAAACGAGAGTACAGCTGGACCGAACCGCGCTGGTGGGACGATGCTCGTTTCAACCATGACACGCAGCCGGTGGTCGGCGTGAGCTGGTACGAAGCCAACGCCTACGCTGTCTGGCTGACCGACCACCTGCGCGGCAAGGGTCTGATCACCAGCGAGCAGGTCGTGCGCTTGCCGACGCAGGCCGAATGGGAGCAAGCGGCGCGCTCGACGGACGGCCGCGCCTATCCCTGGGGCGGCGCCTTCGACCCGGCCAAGGCTAACACAGAGGAGAGCGGCTTACAGCAGACCACCCCGGTCTGGATGTACCCTGATGGTCGTACGCCAGAGGGCGTGTGGGACCTGGCCGGCAATGTGTGGGAGTGGACGAGCGATGTGGACAAGGATGGTTGGCCGCGGCTCAAGGGTGGATCGTGGTATGATGGCAAGACAGGAGCTACTTCGGCTGCCCGCTTCGTCGGCTCCCCGTGGAACTGGAGCGACGTCAGGGGTTTGCGGGTGGTAGTCGTCCCCGACTCTCGTCTGGGGCCAGTTCTGGTTCCTGGCTTCTGAATTCTGGATTCTGCCATTCGGATTTTTTTCACGATGACTGCTCAGTCTGCCAGGAATGTGGACAGGATTCACAGGATTTACAGGATACTTGGCTCTTTAGGCTGATTGTTTTGCGCGCCAGGGGGCGAAAATTCTGTGCATCCTGTCCATCTGGCGTGTAGGGTTCGGAATGAGGTTTCACTTTGGCAATCAAGGGGTCATGCCCCTTGTTGTAGGGCCGGGTCGAATCGGCTGACAGGATTCACAGGATTTACAGGATACTTGGCTCTTTAGGCTGATTGTTTTGCGCGCCAGGGGGCGAAAATCCTGTGCATCCTGTCCATCTGGCAACTCCTCGGCCATCCGTTGCCACCGATTGAAATCGGCGGCTGAAATGGCGGAAACCTGCTGAAGCAGGTTCGAAACGCCGCCCGTAACCAGCTTCAGCGGGTTTCCAGGGGTATCAGGCGTCGGATTCATCCGATGCCGGGGGCAGGCTGAGTAGTTGCCCAATCTGGCGTGCAGGGTTCGTCATGAGGTTTCTCTTTGGCAATCAAGGGGTCATGCCCCTTGTTGTAGGGCCGGGTCGGTTCGGCTGCCCGCAACGACAACAACCCGAGGAACAGGAACGACAACAGGGGTTTGCGGGTGGTAGTCGTCCACGACTCTCCTGACTGCGTCACGTCCCCGCCAGTAATGGGCGGCGCCGCCTGGCGTCGTCGCCCCGGTGCGGAAACGAGAGACGGCGCGATCCGGTCCTGGCCGCAGTCAGCACGGAGACTGCGGGCATATAGCGTCGAGGCCCGGCCCCTGCGTCTGCAACACGGCGCTTGGGTCGGGCCGTTCCTAATCCTTCTTGGCGATCCAACTCCCCATGAGCCTGCCTACTTCGGCGGTCAAGCCGCTGACGTGCCGATACTGACCGTCGCTGAGCAGCTGCATCTGGTGGCACAAGAGGAGCGTCTTGCGCAGCCCGGCGAGCGCGCGGTCGGCCAGCGCCAGGTGGCGCAGGCGGTTGACCGGGTCGAGACCGGCGGCGACGAGGGCGTCCTGCAGGGCGAAGGCCTGGTCTTGCACACGGCGGGCCAGGACGAAGCGCTGGTCGCGCGGAAACTTGCGTGTAGTCAAAAGAAGCCACAGCAGCAGGTCGTGCGTCTTGGTAAAGACCGGTGATTCGTTCATGGCGCTAACTTTCTTTTGCGATCTGGCGGTTTGATGGGTGTGGCTCTGAAGACCGTCTTGCGCAGGTGGTAGGTCTGGCCGTAGCGCACGTGGTTGACCCAGCCTTGCACCGACGCGGTCACGCGGCGCAGGGGGATCTCGCGGGCGCGGTAGCGCGCAAGGAGGCCGCGCAAATGGCGACGAAAAGCAATGCCCTTGCGCCGCTTGAGTTTGCGCTGATGCGGGTAAACAACGAACCCCAGGAAGGGGATGCCTTCGGTGACCGGCTGCGGGTGGCAGCGGCGCTCGTGCAGCTTGAGACGCTGCGCATCGAGGAACGCCATGATCTCCCCGCGCCAGCGCCAGAGCGTCGCTTTGTCATCGGCGAAGAGCAGGAAGTCATCCACGTAGCGCAGGTAGGCTGGGCACTTGAGCTCGCGCTTGATGAAGTGGTCGAGCGGGTTGAGGTAGACGTTGGCCCAGAACTGGCTGGTGAGGTTGCCGATGGGCAGGCCCCGTGGACGCAAGGGAGCAAAGAGATCGTCGCCGTAGAACCAGTCCATCGCGTATTCGGCGCTGAGGACGCCGCGGCCGCTGGCCAGGATGACCCGGCACAACCAGAGGACGTCGGGGTCGGCGATGAGCTGCGCCAGGCGGCCTTCGAGAATGGCGTGGTCAATGGCGGGGAAAAATTGGCGCACATCGCACGGTAAGACAAAAGGATAGCGGCGGGCGAATTCCTGGCCGCGATCGAGCGCGGCGTGCGTGCCTTTGCCGACGCGGTTGGCGTAGGAATCGAAGATGAAACGGCGCTCGAAGAGGGGCTCGATGACGTTGCAGAGCGCATGATGCACGACGCGGTCGCGGAAGGGGGCGGCCGAGATGAGGCGGCGCTTTGGCTCCTGGATGTGGAAGCTGACGTAGCCGCCAGGCTCGTAACGGTGCGTTGTCAGTTCCTCCTGCAGCGCCAGCAGGTTCTCGCCCGCGTTGGACTCGAACGTGGCCGCCGGGGGGCGGCCGCGTTTGCCCTTGCGGGCCTTGCGCCAGGCCAGCAGAAGGTTCTCCCAGGCGACGACCTGGGGGAAGAGATGACGAAAGACCTGCGCCATGAAGCACCCCTCCAGAAAAAAATGGCGCGCGGTCGCCGAGCTTTGCTCGGCGACCGCAGAGCAGAAATCAGAATTTAGGAGCCAGGAACCAGAACCGGCCCCAGACGAGAGACGGGGACGACTACCACCCGCAAACCCCCGTCGTCGTTCCTGCTCCTCGGGAGGTCGTCGCTGCGGGCAGCCGAACCTACGCCCGTGGCGTCGTTCCAGTAGGCGCCGCCGCGCAGCGCCTTGCCCGACGCATAGTCATCCTGCATCCACTCCCAGACGTTGCCGGCCATATCGTACACCCCCTCGGGCGTAGCGCCGCCGGGGTACATGGACACCGGTGTGGTTTGGTGCAAGCCGCTTTCGTTCGTGTTGGCGCGCCACGCGGCGAAATCGCCCTCCCATGGGTATTTGCGTTTTGATTGACCGGCAGCCGCCCATTCCCATTCGGCTTCGGTGGGCAACCGCACTGCCTCAGCCTGATCCAGTTGCCCGATCCGTCTCAGCTCCCCGGTCAGCCAGGTGCAGTAGGCGTTGGCCTCGTACCAACTGATGCCGACGACAGGCTGCGTAGCGTGGTTGAAGCGGCTGTCGTTCCGGAAGCGTGGCCCATCTGGCCAGGGTTCCTTCGGATCATAGTCCTTCTGGAAGTACTCGATGTCCTTGATAGCCTGCGGAGTCCACCAGGGCCGGCTGCGGTCGTAACCGCCGGCTTCCACGAAGCGATGGTATCCAACGTTGGTCACTGGGTACTTGCCGATGCGGAAGTCGTAGCCGAGCCTGGCCTGGGCCTGGATGGGCACAAAGGCGTCGAGATCATCGGGCCGGTCGCCCAGGTCGGAGGCCAGCAGGCCGGCTTCCAGGCGTTGGGATGCCGGCGCGGCTGGGCTCTGCATCAGCGCGGTCAAAACGGGCGGCAGCTTTTTGCGCAGGTCCGCACCAATCGCATCGCGATCCCGGTGCGGCCCGGACTCCAGCCATGCCTGGGCGACGACCAACAGCCGACGCCACTCCTCCGGCGTTTCGAAGGCGCCCGCAGCCAGGCTGGCCAGGATACCCCGCAGGATGTTACGCTGTCCCTTGAAGGTCAAGTAACCGCAGGCCAGTAAGATGACCTCACGCCAGGTGTCGTCGCCGGCCAACGCGGCCGCTCTTTCACCTGGATCCGCCTGCGCCAACAGCCCGCGCGCGGCCAGGTATTCCTGGAAGGTGCGATGCGGAAAGGTGAAATGCCCCGGCTCGCTTTCCACCAACAATCCGCCCCGCTCACGCATCAGATCTACCACTTGACTGGCCCACGCCTTGCCGCTGTGCCGGTGGGGATGTTTGAGGGCCAGTTGTTTTTCCAGCAGGTCGGCCGGCAGATCAACGGTTTCGCGGCCGCTCTGGCCGTGCGCCCGGTAAGTGATCTCCCACAGGACTTGCTCGAGATCGGCCCGGTTCAGTTTCACATCGCCATCCTGCAGCAGGTCATAGAGGCCGCGCACCGGCGTCGCCGGTCCTTCGCTCTCTTGCGCGGCCTTACCCTTCTCCCATTCCCACAGCAACTGCTCGACGCACTCGTCGTATAGCTCGGCGCGGCTGTCCGGCAAGCCCGCGCGCGCATTGACTCGCGCCAGCATGGTCAAGAGGAGCGGCGTGCCCGCCATCGTCGCCAGTTCACGACGCCGATTGATGGCCTGTAAGAGCTGATCGCGCGCTTCGCCTGCCTGCACGGCCGACAGCCGTTCGATGCGGATCAGTTCTTCGTACCAGCGGTAGGTAAAGCGTTGGATGCGCGCCGTATCCAGATCGGCCAGCTCGAATACAGGGAGATCAGGCATCTGGTAGATGCTCTGCTGCTCCCGGTAGGGTTTCACACGACTGGTGACCAGGACATGGCAGTGCGGATGAGCCACGCAGAAGGCCTGCACGCTGGCAACGACCAGGCGGCGCCGGTCAACCGCATCGCCATCCCCGGCCGGCACTTCGTCCAGGCCATCGAAGAGGATCAGGGTTGAAGGACTTTCAAGGCGTGCGAGCAGGCGTTTGCGGTCGGACAGACCGATCGCTGTGGTGAGGGCCGCGTACGCCAGTTCCACGCCCGCGCGGCTGTCCGCCTGTAGTTTTGCGCTCCAACTGCGCAGGACGACACGGATGGGAAAGAGGGGAGCCGCGAAGGCCTCCTGCAGGACGGTAAGCCAGTCCATACCGGGACTCAAGAGAGCGCCTGCCAGCGTGAAAGCCAGGTGGTTGACCAGGGTGGTCTTGCCGGAGCCGGGCTTTCCCAAGAGCACCAACCGTTTGTGACGGGCCAGGGCTTCCAGGGCGGTCATGGGTTGTAGCGCGGCGCGTAAGCTCTCCTCGTCCTTGGCCCACGCTTTCAAGGGATGTTTGTCGAAATCAAGACGCCCGCCCAGGTGGGCGAGGGTCATTTCCTCCGCGAAGGCCTCCCGTTCTCCGCGTTTGCCAGCCGCCTGGTCCAGCTTGCGCCACGCGCGCGTCGCTTTGTCACGCTCGGCGTGCGGGACGCCCAGCCGGTCGAACACGAGATCCCAGGGGGAATCGGACGTGGTCTGCAGATCCACATAGACGCGGGCGAGCTCGACTTGCGCCCCATCCCGAGCACCTGTGGCCCGGGTGTCCGATGCCAGGGCGAGAGGGAGGCGGTTACACTTGTTCTGCAGGAGACGCAAATAGGTGATCTCTTCTGTCAGCAGGCCGGCCGCCGTGGGCGCCGGTTCGATCTCCTCTGGCCCGCGTGCGCGCAGTACTGCGGCCAAGAGATCACGGATTCCAGATCCGATCTGTTCCTGGCGGGATGCAATCTGCACCAGGTTCTCCAGGCTGAGCGCGCTGTGGGCCGTGGAACCGGCGATGCGCTCTTGCACGGCGACGGCCTGGCGGGTGGCATCGGCGATGATCTGGCTGCGGTCATCGAGGCGCGTCAGGGTGGCTAACCGTTCGACCTCGCGCACGAGCGAGCCGAACTGCGGATCGGCCTGCAGGTGGGACTTGATGGCCCTGAAGAAATCGAGGAGGGGTTCTTCCAGGTTGTCCCAGCGGGTGGCGCCGGGGCGACGCGGCTGGTTGATATAGGCCGCGGCCAGGCGGTCGAAATCGGGGAGACCGCCGAAGAGCACCTGGTTCGCGATGTCGGCGGCGAACGTAGGGTGGTCGAGCAGGGCGGCCATCTCGTCGGCGACCTGGAGGTCGAGCTTGAGTTCACCTATCTTGATCCGATGCAGCGTCTCCTGGCGGGCGGCTTCGACCGCGGCCTGAATGCCTGCGTTGACGGTGGCCGCAGGAACCTGCTGCGAGAATTCAAACAGGCTGCGGGCGCGTTGGATCAGATTCGGCGTCTTATCGGCGGCCTTGCCGACGAGAACTTCGGCGGCGCCGCCGATGGCGCCGCCGATGATGAGGGCAGATAAGGAAACTGGGTCGGGCATGGGCGGGACTCCTTTTGAACGGCATGGCGCAGGCGGAACGTATCTGCTCCCATTATATCGGAGTTGGGCAGAGAGATCAATCTGCGAGCGTCTGGGGGGTGCAGGCCGGGCGACTGGAAGTCGCAGCCACGCGTACGAAGTCCACCCTGCGGTGGACAATGGACTACGTCTGGCCCGCCTCCAACGTGAGTTGCGCCTCGATGCCCTTGACGCAACATAACATGTTGTGATCGCTGTACGATTATGGTACAATCCGCTTATCATGTCACGCTGACCATACTTAGGAGGGGCCGGATGACAGCATTATCTCTTTCGGAACTGAGCCGGCGGGCAACGGACGTGAAACGCTTGCTGGCTGAATCACCCGTCGTCGTGACTGACAATGGTCATAACATCGGGGCTTTGATCGGGCTTGATCTTTGGACGCGCCTACAGGAATGGCTTGAGGATGAAGAAGACAACCGAACAGCCGATGCCATGATGGTACGCATTAAGGCGGGCGAAGAGACGTACTCGCATGAGGAAGTGTGGGCGCGTATTGACGCGCTAGAGGCGGCTGGTGCGTTACCGGACTAGATACTCCAAAGAAGCGGATCATAGCTTGTTGCGCGTGCCTGGCAACTATCGTCAGCGGTTTAGACGTATCATCTCGGAGTTGGCCGATGACCCCGAACCAACTTATTCTGAAGCGTTACGCGGCCATCCCAATCGGCGAAAAATCAAGGTTGACGGCTGGCGCCTGGATCTACCAGGTCGAACTTGACACGCAGACGCTCTGGATTTTGCGGATCAGAATGAAGACGGGACCGGAGACCTACGAGGGCCTGGACGCACTAATGTAGTGACGGGCGTCGGTCACGCCAGACATGCGGCGCGACAGAACACCCGTGCCACCCGTAGGTCACGTCTTCGGTGTGACGAGCGTTGGTCACGCACGCGATGCGTCTCCACCAACCCTGGGCCAGGGGATTTCCTCTTATGTCTTCGGATGAATGACGCGCAGACCCAGGTGGGCTTCGAAGGGATCGAAATCGCCATCGGCATGGAGCAGCTCGTGACCATAAGTGATGGCGTACGTGGCGATGAAGCCGTCAATCGTCTTGCGCACGGTAATGCCGAGCTTGCGCAAGGCAAGGGTGTGGCGAGCGCTCTGCAGCGCGAGATCGAGCATGGTGACCTGGCGAAACCGGCCCAGCGCCCGCCGTGCGGCCTCGAAATCGGCATCGTTGCGAAAGCCTTGCAGCACCTCGATGCCCTTGACGCAACATAACATATTGTGATCGTTGCACGAATATGGTACAATCCACCCATCATGTCACGGTGACCATGCTTAAAGGGGGGACGAGAGTATGTCTGTAATAGGCGTGGCTGGCGAACTTCCCGACTCTGTGGTGCGAGAATTCATGCTTCCGGTTGATCAGGTCAGGCGTCTCAAGAGCCTGGCAGAGACTCGCCAGGTAAGTGAAAGCCGCGTGGTTGAGAAGGCACTCGATATCCTGTTCAGCTTCGCCGATGTCCTTGACCAGGACTTCGATCGCCAAGCATGGTATCGCCTGTCCGAGCCATCACTTCTCCACGTCTGGGACAACGATCCGGATGCCGTATACGACAACTGGAGAGATCTTTATGGCGTACCGGAGGGGTGACGTTGTTTTAGTTCCTGTTCCTTTCACGAATTTGCGGGAACAGAAAGTCCGGCCAGCGGTCGTACTCAGCGCCCCGCTTTACCATGCAACCGAACCCGATCTGATATTGGGGGCTATAACCACAAATCTGGCTGTCGCGACGGCGTTTGTTGATTACATTCTCGTTGACTGGCGGGCGGCCAACTTGAAGTTCCCCTCAGCTTTCAAACCCATCATCTTCAGCGTCGAACCTTCTCTGATTCTACACCGCGTTGGACGTCTTAGCACGCGCGATTTGGACGAGATTGGGCGCCGCATGTGTCGCGCATTGGAGTTGACAACGGCGTCTTTGCAAGAACTCGCTGCCACTGCGGCGTTAACTCAATACCCTGTGCATCAGGTGCAGGCGCTAGCTGAGCGTGCTATCGAGGCCGTTTTGTTCTTTTCTGCGAGCAAGCATCGCCAGGCGCAGCCCGAGCGTTTGCTGGCATTGCCGCTTGCGGCATTAGCGCCCAGTCCATAACCCGCGGGGGAACCCATGCCATCTCATGACCCATCCACTTACCTCGACTTCGATCTGGAGATTGGCCCGGGCGCGGGCCTCGCCTATCCCGTCACGGTGCTCTATTCGCCCGCGGGCGAGGCGCGCAGCACGATGCAGTTTCCACCCGACGAACGGTCGCTCGCCAGCTTCCTGACGAACCTGCACACCGCGCTGCTCGATTCCGGCAGCCCGCGCCGCGCCGCGCTCAGCCCCAGCCAACGCGCCGTGCAAGAGTTCGGTCAGCTCCTCTTCGATGCGCTTTTCACGGGTGAAGTACGCAGCCGCTATGACGTTAGCCAGATGCAGGCCGTCAACGCCGACCTTGGCTTGCGCCTGCGCCTGCGCATCCGGCCGCCCGAACTGGCCGTGATTCCCTGGGAATACCTGTTCGACGCCCGCGCGGGCGAGTACCTCTGCCTGTCACGCAACACACCCATCATTCGCTACCCGGAGCTGCCGCAGGCCATCCAACCCTTGCGCGTGGTCAAACCCTTGCGCATCCTCGGCGTGGTGGCCGCGCCGCGCGACCTGGCGCCCCTCGATGTGCGCGAGGAGCAGGCGCGCATCGAGCGTGCATTGGCCCCGCTGCAGGCCAGCGGCCAACTCGAGCTCAATTGGTTATCCGCATCCACGGTGCGGGCTGTGCAGCGCGCGCTGCGCACGGGGCCGTGGCACATCTTTCACTTTGTGGGCCACGGCGGCTATGACGAGCAGAGCGACGAGGGCCTGGTGGTGTTGACCGACGACGCCGGTCAGTCGCAGCCGCTCTTTGCCACGCAGCTGGCGCGCCTGTTGGCCGATCAACGCGCGCTGCGCCTGGTGGTTCTCAACGCGTGCGAAGGCGCGCGCGGCAGTCAACGGGACGTCTTTGCCAGCGTGGCCACGATCCTGGCGCGGCGCGGCGTGCCCGCCGTGCTGGCCATGCAGGATGTCATCACCGATCGCGCCGCGCTCGAATTTGCGCGCGCTTTCTACGAAGCGGTGGCCGACGGCCTACCGGTGGACGCTGCGGTAAGCGAAGGGCGCAAGACGGTGAGCCTGGTCGTAGGCAACACCGTGGAATGGGGCACGCCCGTGCTCACGATGCGCGCGCCCGACGGAACCCTGTTCGATGTGACCCCGGCGCCGTCGCCCGCACCGCCGCCTGCGGTTGGGTTGAAGCAGGCGGCGGCAGTCGAAGTCACGCCGACGCCGTCCGCGGCGCCCACGCCCGTCGTCAGATCGGATAAGGTCGAGCCAGGCCCCAAAATCGACGCGGCGCCGCATCGGGTCGCGTTTGATTGGGTGGAGATTCCGGCCGGCCCCTTTCTGATGGGCAGCGACAGGCAGATAGACCCACACGCGCGGGACAATGAACTGCCGCAGCACACCGTGATCTTGCCTGCTTACCGCATCAGCCGCGTACCGGTCACGGTGGCGCAGTTCGCGGCGTTTGTACAGGCTACGGGTTATGTGACGTCGGGCGAGAAAGCCGGTTGGAGTTTTGTGTGGGGCGGCGCGCAGTGGGAGCGCCGCCAGCATGCGAGTTGGCGCACACCCTACGGGCCGGGCAGCGATGTGAATCAGAAGGGCCAACACCCGGTGACCTGCGTGAGCTGGATGGACGCCCTGGCGTTTTGCGCCTGGGCGGGCGTGCAGCTTCCGAGCGAGGCCGAATGGGAGAAGGCCGCGCGCGGCGCCGATGGGCGGATCTACCCGTGGGGCAATGAGGCGCCGGACAGAACGCGCTGTAACTACGACGCGGATGGCGGCGACACCACCGCACAGGGGATCTTCCCGTTGGGCGCCAGTCCCTACGGCGTGCTCGATATGGCAGGCAATGTCTGGGAGTGGACGCGCAGTGCCTGGGGCCAGCGTTGGGAAGCGCCCGATTTTGCCTATCCCTACGAGCCGCGTGATGGCCGCGAGGATGCCAGCAGAACCGATCTGCGGCGCGCCTTGCGCGGGGGCAGTTGGCATAACGGTGCACATCACGTGCGCTCTGCTCTCCGCTACCGCGGTAGCCCTGATAACCAAAGCGGCGACGTGGGCTTCCGCGTGATCTTGCCTGGCCTCTGAACCCTGGCACGATGATCGCGGCATCAAGCTCAGTCGGCTAAGAGTCGCACCCGCGCCTCGGCCAATGACACCGTTCGGCTTGTTGATTCGCACCCCATCACCTATAATCTAGTTGCCCCGGCAGACTCACGCCGGGCACACCAGGCCGGCCCCGACCACCATCAGGAGGTTCTGATGCCTCTACCATCCAATCCTTTGCCCCCTGGCACGATGCTCGAAAATCGTTACCGCCTCGAATCCCTGCTGGGCAAAGGCGGGATGGGCGCGGTCTATCGCGCCTGGGACACGCGCCTGGAGCAGTGGGTGGCGTTGAAGGAAAACACGCTCGCCACGCCAGAGGCGCGCATCCAGTTCGAGCGCGAAGCCAAAGTCCTGGCCCGCCTGCACCACACGAACTTGCCCAAGGTCAGCGATCATTTCATCACCGCGGATGGCGCACAATACCTGGTGATGACCTTCATTGGCGGCGCTAACCTGGCCGAGCTGCTGGCCGCACGCGGGCGCCAGGCGCCGGCCCAGGTCAGCGCCTGGTTCACGCAGGTGTGCGACGCGCTCAGCTATTTGCACAGCCAGAATCCCCCCGTCCTGCACCGCGATATCAAGCCGCAGAACATCAAGGTCACGCCGGAAGGCCAGGCCTTCCTGGTGGACTTCGGCTTGAGCAAGGTGGGCGGCGGCGGCCAGAGCACCATCGCGGGCGCGCAGGGTGTCACGCCCGGCTTTTCACCCTGGGAGCAGTACGGCGGCCAGGCGCACACTGATTACCGGTCGGACATCTACGCCCTGGCCGCGACGCTCTACGCGATGTTGACCGGGGAGACGCCGCCGGATAGCGTGCGGCGCATGGCCGGCGAGGTCTTGAAACCGCCGCGGGTGCTCAATGCCGGCCTCAGCGCGGCGCTGGAGAAGGCCCTGCTGCACGGGCTGGAGACGCTGCCGCAAAATCGCCCGGCGAGCGTGGAGGAGTTTCGGCAAGAAGTCGAGGCCGCGCTCCGTCAGGGAGCAACCGTAACGCCGTCGCCGGTCACGGTGGCCGCGCCGCCGACCCTGGTCGCGCCGCCGACGGAGGCAGCCGCGCCGGCCCCGGTCGCAGCGGGGCCGCGGCCAATCTCGGCCCCGCTCGCCGCGCCGCGCAAATCACCTGCACCAGGCTGGGCGCTGATCGCGCTTGGCGCGGTCGCGATCGTCTTGCTCGTGGTGGGCGTGGTCGGCCTGGGCGGTCGCGGCCAAAACCAGGACAACGGCGCGACCGCCACGCCGCTGGCGCTCGTCACTGCCACGCTGCGCCCTCCACCGGTCGCTACGACGCCCGCGCCGGCCATGCCCACGGATACACCCAGCGGCCCGACGGCCACGCCGACGGCCGACGCCAACGCCACCGCTACAGCCATCGTCCAGGCGTCATTGAGCGGCTGGGAGCAGGCGGCTGCGGCTACGGCCGATGCGCGCACGCAGGCGCTGGCCGCCGCGCGCAGCCAGGCGCAAACGCAAGCCAAGACCCGGCCCATTCCGGTGATCGAAGCCGTTCACGCGCCCTCGACCTTCCTCCCCGGCGAGCCGTTCGAGGTCGAGGTGCAGGTCAGCAACCTGGGGGCGGCGGCCAATGGCGGCGGTTCGATCACGCTCTCCCTGCCAGACGGCGGCGACATGACCGTCGTAGATGCCGACGTGCGCATCTTGCCGGTGGACTGGGCCGACTGCAAGGTCACCGATTCCAATGCGCGCGTGATTGATGCGTCGTCTCCGTGCAACAAGGTGCTGAAGGCCGGAACGCTCTGTCCAGCGCAAACGCTGGCGGTGCAGCGGCCGCTCGCCGAACTGTGGTACAAACCCTGGCGTGCGAACGATCAGCATTTCTTGCGCGTGCGCATTACCCCTTCCTTGCAGACTGCCCGCGTGACGCTCTACCTGCGGGTGAGCATGCGCCATCTGGCCGCGTCGTGCGACATGGTGCTGCTGCCTGCGGCTGCGCCCGCGATGCCCCAAGATCAGCAGGGCTTTGCCGTTGAAGCGTTCGATGTGATCAACGTGACGGCTCTCGCCCACGGGATCGCCTTCATCACGTCGCCCGCAGATGGCGCGGCTGTCGCCCAGACGTCGGCGGTCAAGGGCACGCTGTTGAGCCTGGCGCCAGGCCAGCGCGCCTTCCTGGTGACGCGTTCCACGGCGTTTGGGCGCCGCTACTTCCCAGCGCAGGAAATCATGCCGGATGCGACCGGGCAGTGGGCGATGGATGCTCAGTATGCGACGGCTGGCTACACGTACGAGACTTTTGTGGCGGCGACGCAAAACCCGGCCTCAGCACAGGCGCTCAGCGATCAGGCCAACCGCGTCAACGGCTTGACAGCCTTGCCCGACGAAACCGCCATCATCAGCCCGGTGATTCGCGTCCGCCGGCGGTGACACGTCAACGTCGCCCGACCAAATGGAAGGCTATGCGCGCCTGGCACGAAAATGTTGGCTTGCCAGACATGAATTGCTCACACAAAGACACAGAGACGCGGAGAAACCTCTTGGTGTCTTCGCGGCTTTGTGTGAGGGTTTTACGGCTGGGAGCGCGGGCGTCTCGCCCGCAAGGTCGCTAACGCCGCCCGACCGTAAAACGGATCGCGAAAGCCCTGCGGCCCTGGACCGACCCGCATGTTCATCTCCAGCGTTTTGAAATTGAAGAAAGGTATCCTGGCTTGTTTGTGTCTCTGTTTAGGCGGCGCGCCCGCGCCCGGCTTCGCCGGCCGTTGGGGTTGAAGTGGGGATCAGCTTGCACACTGCTTTTGTTGGTGAGCCTGGCAAGCGCGTGCACATCAGCCAACCGCACGCCGGTCACGCGCACGGCCGCCACCGCCGTGGTTTCCCCCATGCAGCCCAGCCAGCCAACGCCGGCCAAGATCGAGCCGACCGTCACGCTGGCGCCGCGGCCGACGCCAACCCCGCCTGCCGCCGACCTGGAGCCGCAGGTTGCCGATCTCGTGGCGCGCATGAGCCTTGAAGAGAAGGTCGGCCAGTTATTCCTGGTCTACTTCGACGGCTCCACGCTCTCCCCTGCGCTTGCAACCATGATTGCCGATTATCATGTGGGCGGCATCGTGCTGTTTCAGATCGCCGACAACCTGCAGAGCGCCCGCCAGGCGGCCGAGTTGATCAACGCCGCGCAGGCCGCCGCGCTCGCGCACGGCGCGCAGATTCCCTTGTTCGTGGCCGTTGACCAGGAAGGCGGGCCGGTGGTGCGTCTGCCCGCGCCGGCCACGCACTTCCCCAGCAACATGGCCGTCGGCGCCGCCGGGTCGGCCGACCTGGCGCGCGCGATGGCCCAGGTGACGGCCAGCGAACTGAAGGCGCTGGGCATCAACATGAACCTGGCGCCGGTGCTCGATGTGAACGACAACCCCGACAATCCGGTCATCGGGCTGCGCTCCTTTGGCTCCTCTCCGGATGAAGTGGCCCGCCTGGGCGTTGCCATGATCGAGACCTACCGCGCGGCTGGAATTATCGCGACGGCCAAGCATTTTCCCGGCCACGGCAACACCTCTGTGGATTCGCACGTCGGGCTGCCGGTCGTGACCCAAGATATGGCCCATCTGCGCGCCGTGGAGCTGGCGCCCTTCCGCGCGGCGATCGGCGCGGGCGTGGATGCTATCATGACCGCGCACGTGCTCTTCCCCGCGCTCGAAGGCAGCGCCGGGCGCCCGGCCACCCTCTCCAGCCGGGTCCTACAAGACCTCTTGCGCCGCGAGATGGGCTTCGACGGCCTGATTGTCACCGATTCGATGACCATGGGCGCGCTCTTCAAAACCTATGGGGTCAACCAGGCGACGGAGCTGGCCTTGCGCGCCGGGGCCGATGTCCTGGCCTTTGGCGCGGATGTGGGTCATACGCCGGCCGAACAAGCGCCAGCCTATCGGCATTTGTTGGCCCAGGTGCGAGCCGATCCTGAACTGCGCCGCCGGCTCGATGAGTCGGTGCAGCGCATTTTGCGGGTCAAGGCGAAATACGGGCTGCTCGCCTGGCAGCCGGTAGACCCGCAGGCCGCGCTGCAGGCGCTGGGGCAGGCATCCCACCTGGCGGCCGCGCAGCAGATCGCCCGTGCCAGCGTGACCCTGCTGCGTGATGAGCAGGGCCGGCTGCCGTTACTGGCCGATGGCGCGCTGCTCGTCGTTTGGCCCAAGAACGCGGGCAACCTGGGGCGCGCGCTCGCCGCGTGTCATCCGAATCTGCAAATGCTGACGGTCAGCGCGGACCCAACCGCGGCCGAGATTGACCAGGCGGTGCGGCAAGCGCGGGGCGCGACTGCGGTCGTAGTGGGAACCGCAGACGCGCGCGGACGACCGGGGCAGGCGCGCCTGGTCCACGCGTTGAGCCAGACTCCGCTCGTCGTCGCGGCCTTGCAGTCGCCGTACGATCTGCTCGCTTTTCCAGACACCTCGACGTATCTGGCCTCTTACGGCGATGCGCCGGCCTCGCTGGCGGCTGTGGCTGACGTGCTGTGCGGCGTGACGCCGGCCCGCGGCGCGCTGCCCGTAGATTTGCCCGGCCTCTATGCACGGGGCAGCGGTCTCCGGCCATAGAAGCGATCGTCAGCCTGCTCAGCGCAGCCTCTGGCTGCCGCCGCCATGCCCAGCCGCTGGTGAACGTTTTTCCAGGTAGCGTACAAACAGCGAGAGGGCAATCGTCATCGCCAGGTAGAGGTAGGCGACGACGTTGTAGGTCTCGAAGAAGCGGAATGTACTGGCGGAGTAGACTTTGCCCAGCAGGGTGATGTCCTGCACGCCGAGCACGGAGACCAGCGAGGAATCCTTGAGCATGGCGATGAAATCATTGCCCAAGGGCGGCAGGACGCGCCGCACGGCCTGCGGCAAAATGACATAACGCATAGCCTGCCAATAACTCATGCCCAGGCTGCGCGCGGCCTCCACCTGCCCACGCTCGATGGATTCAATGCCCGCGCGGAAGATTTCGGAGATGAACGCGCTGTAGCCCACCGTGAGCGCAATGACGGAGCGCATCGTGAAGTCAAGCCCGCGCAAACTCAGCCCGGCCAGCGGATCGCCCAGGATGCCCAGGCCCACTCCTTGCAGCGCCTTGCCCAGCAGGTTGATCCCATCCACCAGCCCCGGCGCGCCAACGAAGGCGATGTAGTAGAGGATGACCAGCATGGGCACGCCGCGGATGATCTCAACATAGAACGACGCCACCTCACGCACCCAACGCTGCGCGGACACCCGCGCCAGGCCGATCAATAGCCCCAGCAGGATCGAGAGCGCGAACGCGATCAGCGACACGTACAGCGTCACCCACATGCCCGCGGCAATGGCCGTGAAGATCACGTGGTAATTTTGGCTGGTCAGGATGCTCCACAGCAGCAGCAGGCCGAGGAAGACCGTCATTACCAGCCAATACGGAATCTGGCGCAGGCGTGCAGCCAGCGAGGTATGTGCGTCAGTTTCCACGGCAGATCCTTTCCACAGACTTCCGAAGTCTCCAAGACTTCGGAAGTCTGGGTTACTCCACTCCCTACTTCGCCGAGGCGTTGAACAGGAAGAACCAGCGGTTGCTCAGATGATCGAGGAAGCCATCTTGATTCATGCTGCTGATCGCCTGGTCGAAGGAGGCGCGCAAGTCGGACTTGGGGGTGAAGATGAAGCCGAAGTCCTCGCCGGCGAGGGGATCGCCGATGAGCTTGAGTTTATCCGGGTTGGCGCCGATGTAGCCGGCGCTGGAGGTCTTGTCCATGAGCACCATGTCCCCGTCGCCCTTGATGAGCGCCTGCACGGAAGCGCCAAAGGTCTCGAAGATGATGATGCGCGGGTTTTTCTCGTCGCCGTCGAGGACGTTGTAGACCGCGGCGTAGAAGTTGGTGGTGCCGGCCTGCGATCCGATGAGCAGCTTGGGATTGGCCTTGAACTCCTCCGGCGTGCTGAAGCGGTCTTCATTCGCGCGCACCAGCATGAACTGTTCGGAGCGCAGGTAGGGGATGGAGAAGTCCACCTCTTTGGCGCGCTCCTCGGTGATGGTGATGCCGTCCATGCCGACATCGAACTGGCGGGCCTTGACCGCAGCGATCATGGTGTCCCACGAGCTGACCTGCCAGTCCACGGCGCAGTTCAGGCGGCGGCAGATTTCGTTCACCGCATCGTACTCCCAGCCCACGGCCTTGCCGGTTTTGGCGTCAATGAAGTTCAGCGGCGTGAAGTCGTTCGCCGTCACCGCCTTGATCTTGCGCCCCTCTAGATCGGGCAGGCGATGGTACGCGTCGTTGCCGGTCGGATCGGTCAGGAAGAACCAGCGTTTGCTCAGATAATCGAGAAAGCCGTCGGCCTTGAGCGCGGCAATCGCCTGGTCGAAGGGGGCGCGCAGGTCGGACTTGGGGGTGAAGATGAAGCCAAAGTCTTCGCCGGCGAGAGGATCGCCGATGAGCTTGAGTTTATCCGGGTTGGCGCCGATGTAGCCGGCGCTGGAGGTCTTGTCCATGAGCACCATGTCCACGTCGCCCTTGATGAGCGCCTGCACGGAAGCGCCGAAGGTCTCGAAGATGATGATGCGCGGGTTTTTCTCGTCGCCGTCGAGGACGTTGTAGACCGCGGCGTAGAAGTTGGTGGTGCCGGCCTGCGATCCGATGAGCAGCTTGGGATTGGCCTTGAACTCCTCCGGCGTGCTGAAGCGGTCTTCATTCGCGCGCACCAGCATGAACTGTTCGGAGCGCAGGTAGGGGATGGAGAAGTCCACCTCTTTGGCGCGCTCCTCGGTGATGGTGATGCCGTCCATGCCGACATCGAACTGGCGGGCCTTGACCGCAGCGATCATGGTGTCCCACGAGCTGACCTGCCAGTCCACGGCGCAGTTCAGGCGGCGGCAGATTTCGTTCACCGCATCGTACTCCCAGCCCACGGCCTTGCCGGTTTTGGCGTCAATGAAGTTCAGCGGCGTGAAGTCGTTCGCCGTCACCGCCTTGATCTTGCGTCCTTTCAGATCGGGCAGGTTGTTGTAGGCGGCTGCATCCACGCTGGCGGCAGGCGGCGCTGCCGTGGGGGATGATGCAACCGGCGTATCGGTGGACACGGCCGCCGGCGTGTCCGTCGCGGCGGGCGCCGTCGCCGGCGCAACGGTCGGCGGCAGGGTGGGGGCGGCCGGTTGCGCGGCGGTGGGCTGCGCCGCGGGCGTGGCCGGACTGCATGCGCTCAGCAGCAGACCCACGATCAACAGCAGGCTAAACAGAGAGGTTCGTTTGCTCATGATCTTCTTCTCCATTTTTTTTGTATCATCCACGCGGTGCGTTCCCGCCAGGCGCCGGGCGCATCATGTGCACCGTTGGGCGGAAGTATACCACCGCGGCGGCCTATATCCTAGATTTGGTAGTCGGCTCACCCGCACGATGCCCGCGCGATGAGCAGGAAGCAAACGGTTGAGGGATTAGTATGGATGCGCCGGCTTCTCTTACTTGACGGCCCCAGAGCGCAGGAGTATACTGAACTGGTACTGAATTACGTACTAAATGGAGTAAGACCATGAACACCATCCCTGCTCAGGAGATCAAACGGCGTGGCATCGCCGCGGTCGACGCGCTCATTGCTCAAGGAGATGTCCATATCATTCGTAACAACCAGCCGCAATACGTTGTGGTTTCGGAATCACGGTACAAGGAGCTGATCGAAGCGCAGGCTGAAGCCTACGTGCTGCGTGTGCGCGCCTCACTGGAAGACCTTCGTGCTGGGAAAGTGAAGCGGGGTACAGCGGACGATTTGATCAAAGAACTGAGCCTGGAAGACTGAGACATGTATACCCTGGTCTGGACTGCTGGTTTTGCGCGTTCGGCTGCGAACTTCGTCAAACGCCATCCGGAATTACGGGAAAAGTTCGCTGCGGTCCTGCGCGACCTGGAAAACGACCCGTTCCAGCCCCACCTGCAATATCATCGCCTCGGCGGCAAGCTCAAAGACGTTGAGGCGATCAGTGTCACCTACAAGTACCGCATCACATTGACCGTGGTCATGACGGAACAAGAAATCGTCCTGCTCGATATCGGCAGCCATGACGAGGTGTATCGGTAGGAACAACGCAATGTTGGCCAAGAATCTGATCTTCACGCTACTCGTCCCAGGCACGGTTGGGATCTATCTGCCCCGGCTGATTGCCAACCAGCTTCTTAATTGACAGGATGATTCATCGTGATATAATCGTACTAATAATCGTACGTTAAACCGTTTATGGGCTTCGCGAGGTGAAACATGGTCGCTGTCACGGCGAATGATCTTAAGACGAAGGGTGTCTCGGACATCGAACGCATCCTCCAGGATGAACAAGAAGTTGTGATCAGTGTGAGGGGAAAGCCGCGTTACGTGGTGATGGACATCGCACATTACGATTATCTGCGTGAGTGTGAGATTGCATCTGCCTGGTTGCGGACCAGGGAAGACATCGCGGCTGGCCGCTTGCGCCGGGAGACTGCGGATGAGCATATAGCCAGAATTCTAGGCGATCGCAGCGATGCCTTATAACCTGATCTTCACCGCAAGCTACGAGAAGATTGAGAGGCGCTTCCTTAGGCGCCATCCAGACCTCCTGGAGCGCTACCATAGAACGCTGGCGCTGCTAGAGAGCGATCCATTTCACGCCTCCTTGCGGCTGCACGCGCTGCATGGACAACTGACGGGGTTGCATGCGGTTTCCATAACCATCCAATATCGCATCACCATCGAACTGGAAGTGCGCGAGCAGGAGATTATTCTGGTGAACGTTGGCAGCCACGGAGATGTGTACTGAGTTAAGATCACCTTGTCCCCTACGGTAAAACCTTGAACTGCCCCTGCGCAGCCCGGCGTTCTTGCGTTCCCGCGTAGAACGGGCTACAATCGTTGTGGATGCCTTGCCCGTGTTCCCTCCCATTTATCCACCTGCAAAGGAGACGCCATCACGCGTGGTCATGACCGATCTACCTGAGCTGCTGGCCCAGATTCGGGCCTTTCGTGACGAACACCTCCTGCCCCTGGAACCGCTCATGCTGCAAGTGGGCGTCGGGGCCATTCTTCCCCGCCTGGCCGAGCTGCGCGGCCTGGCGCGCGAGCTTGGCATTTGGGCGCCGCATCTGCCGCCTGCTTTGGGCGGCGCCGGCCTCTCCCTGACCGCTTTTGCCCAGGTCAGCGAGGAGTTAGGCCGCAGTCCATTCGGTCACTATGTGCTGAACTGCAACGCGCCCGACATTGGCAACCAGGAACTTCTACTGCATCATGGCACGCCTGCGCAGCAAGCCGTTTACCTGGCGCCCCTGGCCGCCGGCGAGATCCGCAGCGCCTACGCCATGACTGAACCTGAGCACGCCGGCTCCAACCCGGTCTGGCTCAGCACTACGGCCGTGCATGATGGCAATGAATATGTCCTCAACGGCCACAAATGGTTTGTCACCGGCTTCGAAGGCGCGGATTTCGTGATTGTCATGGCTGTCACCAACCCGCAAGCGCCCAAGCTGCACCAGCGCGCCAGCCAGATCATCGTCCCACGCGGCGCGCCGGGGGTGGAGCATGTGCGCAAGATCAAGATCATGGGCGAGGAGGGCGATGGCTGGGCCAGCCACAGCGAACTGCGCTTTGTAAATTGCCGCGTGCCAACCAGCAACCTCATCGGCGCGGAAGGCAGCGGGTTCGCCCTGGCGCAGGAGCGGTTAGGCCCAGGCCGCGTTCATCACTGCATGCGTTGGATCGGCATCTGCGAGCGCGCCTTCGACCTGATGTGCGCCTACGCCGCGACACGCGAACTGGCGCCGGGCAAGCCGCTGGCGCAGCAGCAGTCGGTGCAGCACGCCATTGCCGAGCGCCGGGCTGAGATCAACGCTGCGCGGCTGCTCGTCATGGATACGGCACACAAGATCGAGACCCTGGGCGCGCATGGCGCGCGCGTCGACATCTCGCTGATCAAATTCTATGTCGCCAATGTGCTCAACCGCGTGCTCGACAGCGCCATCCAGGTGCACGGCGGCCTCGGCGTCACCGATGACACCATGCTGGCGTTTTGGTACCGTCACGAGCGCGCGGCGCGTATCTACGACGGCGCGGATGAAGTTCACAAAACCGTGGTCGCCCGCCAGGTGATGAAGGCCTACGGCGTTGACATCTCGATTTTGGCTTGAGGCTGCGCGCTTGCCAAAGGAGTGAGCCATGATTGACGAGGCCCGCACGGTGCGGCCCGGCGAACAGCTTGACATGGAGCGCCTGTCCGTCTTCCTGGCGGAAAACCTGCCTGGCGCCGCCGGCCCCCTGGTGATCGAGCAGTTTCCCAGCGGCTTTTCCAACCTGACCTATCTGCTGCGGCTCGGCGAGCGGCAGCTTGTTCTGCGCCGGCCGCCGTTTGGCGCGGCCATCAAGTCCGGCCATGACATGGCGCGTGAGTATCGCATCCTCTGCGCGCTGCGGCCGGTCTACCCCAAGGCGCCGGCGCCCTTGCTCTACAGCGATGATCTGAGCATTATCGGCGCGCCGTTCTATGTCATGGAGCGCGTGAGCGGGGTCATTCTGCGCAACCGCCTGCCGCCGGGCCTCAGCTTGACGCCCGGCCAGATGACTGCGCTGTGCCACGCGCTGATTGACAACCTGGCGGCCCTGCACCGTCTTGACCTGTACGCCGCCGGCCTTGCGGACCTGGGCCGGCCCGAGGGCTATGTCCAACGCCAGGTCAGCGGCTGGATCCAGCGTTATGAAAACGCCATGACGGACGATGTGCCTGCTATGACTGAGGCTGCGGCCTGGCTGAGCGCTCATTTGCCGCCCGACCAGGGCGCGGCTGGCGCGACGCTCATTCACAATGACTACAAGTTCGACAACGTCGTGCTGGATCCAGACGATCTGACGCACATCCGCGCCGTGCTCGACTGGGAGATGGCGACCGTGGGTGATCCGTGGATGGATGTGGGCACGACCCTCGGCTATTGGGCTGAGGCTGGCGATCCTGAGCTGCTGCGCAATTTTGGCATCACTGCGCTTGCGGGCAATCTGACGCGGCAGCAGTTTGTGGATGCCTACGCAGCAGCCAGCGGCCGCGAGGCAACTCACGCCCTGTTCTACCTGGTTTTTGGGCTGTTCAAGGTGGCCGTCATCGTGCAGCAGATCTATGCCCGCTACCGCCAGGGACATACGCAGGACCCGCGCTTTGCTGGTTTGATCCACCTGGTGCGCGTCAACGGTGAGATGATGATGCGAGCCATCGAGACGCAGCGCCTATCGGGGCTGTTTGGTTGAGGTGCGTGGAGGCGAGATCAGAGATCAGAGATCGGAGACCGGAGACCGGAGATTGAGGATGGGAGGGGTGTGATGAGTGAGACTGAGAGGCTAGGCATAGGGCACGCAGCGAATATCGGAGGAAGCGCCGCGGCTGAGGATCAGGCGGCGCCTGCGCGCAAGGCCTCCCCGCGGCGCAAAGTCTCGGCGACGGGGTCGGGGGGAGCAGAAGCGCGCCCCAAGCGGGCATCGCAACCCACGGGAACCGCCAAGCCGAAGACGGCCGCACGCAAGGCGGCGGACAGTCAAACCGCAGCGGCCAAGCCGAAGACAACGGCGCGGGGCAAGACGGCGGGCGCTCCGGCAAGCGCAGCTAAACCCAAGACCACGCCGCGACCACGCACGAGCGGCGTGCGTCGCGGCAGCGGCTCAGCCGCGAAGCCAACGACGCCGCCCCCCGCCGCGGGCGGCACGCGGCGCACCCAACCTGCGCCGCGCCCTGGCTCGACCCTGGATCAAGACCTGGCCAAACATGCGGCTGAGATCTACACCGAGGCTGACCTGGAGGCTGGTAAGAAGTTGGTCATGAGCATTTTGAGCAAAGCGGCCACGAGCGGCGGTCTGGCGGCCATGCTGAGCGTATTGATGCCGGGCGCCAACGCGACCGCAGGTGCAGGCGGCCTGACGAGTTTACTGTCCAAACTGAGTGAGACGTACGGCGATCTCAGCGCGCAGGATCAAAAACACCTGCGCGCGGTCGTGGCTTGGGTCAAGAGCGGATTTCACTTGAAGCTGGAGTCGTAGCGGCTGACAATGGCGTCCCCCGCGCGGGCGCCCGCGCGGGGGCGCTTGTTTTCGAACCTTGCCTAGCTTTCCCAGACCGCCGGATCATACGGCGGCAGCTCGCAGCGCAGAGGGCCGTCTGCGCGGTAGCCCAGCGCATAACCGGCCTGCATCAGCATGTGGATTTCACTCGTGCCTTCGTAGATGATGGCGCCGCGTGAGTTGCGCAGATAGCGCTCCACATCGTATTCATCGCTGTAGCCGTAGGCGCCGTGAATTTGGATAGCTTCATGCGCCGCTTGGAACGAAGCATCGGTGGCAAACCACTTGAGCAGCGAGGTCTCTTTGGTGTTGCGCAAGCCCATGTTCTTCATCCAACCGACCTTGAGCGTCATCAGGCGGCCGTACTCATAGTCGCGCACCATCTTGGCGATTTTTTCCTGCACCAATTGATGCTTGCCGATCTCTCTGCCAAACGCCCGGCGCGTGTTTGCGTAGCTGGTGCTGGCCTCCAGGCAGGCGCGAATCAACCCCACGGCGCCGGAACCAACCGTGTAGCGACCGTTGTCCAGACAGGACATGGCGATCTTGAAGCCTTCGCCCTCTTCGCCCAGGCGATTGGCCGCGGGCACGCGCACATCCTGGCAGTTGACCCAACCGGTGGAACCGGCGCGTACGCCCAACTTGCCGTGAATGTCGCCTCGCGTCACGCCGGGGCGATCCGTTTCGATGATGAACGCGCTGAGCTGATCATGCGGATCAGGCCGTTCGGGGTTCGTGCGCGCCACCCAGAGGATGTGATGCGCCTTGGTTGCCAACGAGATCCACATCTTTTCGCCGTTGATGATGTACTCATCCCCGTCACGGCGCGCGCTGGACGACATGGCCGCCACGTCGCTGCCGACGCCCGGCTCGGTCAGACCGAACATTGCGTATTTCTCGCCTTTGGCCTGGGGCGCCAGGAACTTCTGCTTTTGTTCTTCGGTGCCCCATTGCAGGATAGCCAGGCTGTTGAGACCCATGTGCACCGACATCACCACACGCAGGCTGGTGTCCATCGCTTCCAGCTCTTCGCACACCAAACCGAGGGTGATGTAGTCGAAGCCCTGGCCGCCGTACTTCTGTGGAATGCAAATGCCGAGGATGCCCAGCTCGCCCATGCGCGGCAAGATGCTCGGATGCATCTGCTGCGTGCGGTCTGCTTCTTTGATAATGGGCGCAATCTCCTTTTGGACAAAGTCGCGCACCATCTGCTGCGCCTGCACATGTTCCGGGGTCAATCCAAAGTCCATGAACGTCACTCCTTTGTGAGCAAATTGAATCAGCGGTTAAGCCAATGATTGGCGTTTTCTAACCTGTAAGCGAGCGCACATGGCGCCTTTTTCCTCAGGCGGAAAAAGGCATTCCGTGCTCGCTTGCTGTATAGTATACCACAGAATTTTGCATCATGTGTATTTTGACGAGTTTTGAACTCTGTGCTAGAATCGGGTTTGTAGGTTGCAGTAAGCATCTGTTCGGACGTGGTGAACGCTGTCAGGCTTGCGATGCCGGCGGCGTTTTTGTTTTCCTGCCAGCGATGCGATCACCTACAGATATCGGTGGGGAGGTTGCGCAGCGTCAGTGGAAAAGCGCATAGTCGGAACGGTCAAGTGGTTTAACGGTGCCAAGGGGTACGGATTCATCCTCCAAGATAACGGTGAAGACGTTTTTGTGCACTACTCCGCCATCCAGTCGGATGGCTTCCGCACGCTTCAGGCGGGTGAGCGTGTCGAGTTCGAGCTCCGTCAAGGCGCTAAAGGCGCCCATGCCGCTAACGTAGTTAGAATCTAGTTTTCGTGCCTGCGGGCAAAGGTGAGTGATTTGATGAGTACCAGGTTGTATATCGGGAACCTTCCCTATACCATGACGGACAATGACCTAGCGCAACTGTTTGCGAGCGCTGGGGAAGTCAAGACGGCGGAAGTCGTTCGTGACCGCGAGACTGGCCAGAGCAAGGGTTTCGGTTTTGTGGAGATGAAGGACGCGGCAGGCGCAGAGAAGGCCCTGCAGATGAACGGAGCTACGTTCCAAAATCGTCAGATTCGTGTTGACGCAGCGCGCCCGCGCGAACCGCGTGAGGGTGGTTCGGGCTTCGGCGGCGGTCGCGGCGGCTTCGGCGGTGGTGATCGTGGTGGTCGCGGCGGCGGCTTCGGCGGCGGCGGTGATCGTGGCGGTCGCGGCGGCTTCGGCGGCGGCGGCGGCCGTGGTGGTCGCGGCGGCGATCGAGATCGCTAAGCAATAACAAGGGGCGCTGTTCCACGGCAAACCTTGTCATCAAACACCCGGAGTCCACATGGCTCCGGGTGTTTTTTTGACCTCGCAAGGTGGGCGCCGCCTGGTCGAAACCTTACTTCACACGCTCGATGTACTCGCCTGTGCGTGTGTCAATTTTGAGCGTGTCGCCTTCATTGATGAAGGATGGCACGGTGATGCTGGCTCCCGTTTCCAGCGTCGCCTGTTTGGTGACATTCGTTGCGGTGTCGCCGCGAACGGCAACCGGCGTCTGCACGACCTTCAAGACGACGAAAGTCGGTAAATCTACATCGAGCAGATTATCGCCTTCCATGACCAGGTAGGCGGAGTCGTTCTCACGCAGGAAGCGCGCCTTGTCGCCCATCATACCTTTGCCGACGGTGATCTGTTCAAAGGTGTCCGGATCCATGAACACAAAGTCGTCGCCGTCACGATAGCTTAACTGCATCGAGCGGCGATCCACGCGCACCAGGTCAATGTCGGAGCCTGCACGCACGCGGTCTTCCACGATGCGGCCGGTTTTCAAACTCTTGAGGCGCAGACGCACGAACGCACGCCAGTTGCCTGGATTGATATGTTGATACTCGATTACTTCGCACAAATCGTCATTATAGCGGATAATGTTGCCTGTTCTCAGGTCAGATGTTGTGGCCATGTTTCTTGCATACCTCTTTTTTAGTTCCGGGCGCCTGCTCACTGTTTCTACGCGACGCCTGCGTTAGCCTATCGGCTTGGCATTATCGCATGAGAAACTGAGATGGGCAAAAAAACGGCTTACGCGCAGCGCCAGCCGCATCATGCCCTGTGTATGAAGGGAGTTTCATTAACCGATGGCGAACCAACGTTCCAGCCTTCCCGGCTGTCTTTTGGCCCTCATGGCCTTCTTGGTCTTGTTTGCTGTCATTGCACCCGGCAGCTTCCTCGCCGGCGCTCTTTTGGAGCGCAACGGCGTGCTGCCTGGTTCTACGGCTGGCCAAATCAACGAAGGCCCTGCGGCGTTCAAATTGCTTTGGCAAGCGCGCGACATCATCAACAATCACTATGTGGATCGCAGCGCAATCGAAGACCAACGCCTGGCCTATGGCGCGGTCTCTGGCATGGTGGAGTCCCTGGGCGACACCGGACACAGCCGTTTCCTCACCCCGGAGATGATGCAAGCCGAGAGCCAGGCGCTCTCCAGTGATTTCGAGGGCATTGGCGCCGAATTAACCACCAAGGACGGGATGCCGGTCGTAGTGGCCCCGATGGAAAACTCGCCGGCCGAGCGCGCCGGGATTCGCGCCGGCGATGTCATCGTCGCCGTGGATGGTCAGGATGTCACCGGTATGGCGTTGAGCCAGGTGATTCAGCATGTGCGCGGCCCCAAAGGCACCAGCGTGACGCTTTCCGTCATTCATGAAGGCGAGAACCAGATTACCGATATTACGATCACGCGCGCCAAGATTCCGCTGATCAACGTTTCGGCGCAGATGATTCCTGGCACCACCGTGCTGCTCGTACGCATTGGCTCGTTCAGCGCGCGCGTGGGCGATGATCTGAAAGCGGCGCTGCAGCAGGGCAAGGCCGACGGCGCGCAGAAAATCATCCTGGACCTGCGCAATAGCCCCGGCGGTCTGCTGGATGAAGCGATTCTGGTCGCCAGTCAATTCTTGACCGATGGCCTGGTGATGCAGGAGCAAGATGCTGAAGGCAACCGCAAGCCGTTGGCTGTCAAGCCTGGCGGCGTCGCAACCGATCTGCCGCTGGCGGTGCTCATCAACCAGGGCACGGCCAGCGCGGCCGAGATCGTCAGCGGCGCTCTGCAAGACCAGGGCCGCGGCCAGTTGATTGGCAAGACGACCTTTGGCACCGGGACGGTCCTCAATCAATTCAATCTGGATGACGGTTCGGCGCTGCTGCTTGCCACGCGCCAATGGCTGACGCCCAAGGGGCGCGTCATCTGGCACCAGGGCATCGAACCAGACATCACGGTGGAATTGCCGCGCGATGCGTCGCTGGTAACGCCCTCGCGCTTGAAGGGTATGACGCCGACTGCACTTCAAGCCAGCCAGGATACACAACTGCTGAAGGCGCTCGAGGCTCTCGGCAAGGCGCCGAATGCCGCTCGCCGGTGAGCGGGAAGGCCGGCTGGATCTGTCCCCGCCAGTTCGGCCAGATTGACGTCTGAATCCATTGTGCGATAGGCTGCTCGGCATGATCACAGCGCAGGAGGAGCGCCATGCAATGTCCCATGTGTCAGTCAGAGATTGAGGAGGGAAGCGGTGAATGCCCCGAATGTATGCAGCCGCTTTGCCCGGCGTGCGGCGCGGCGGTGAGCGCAGAGGATGACGTGTGCCCTGAGTGCGGCGCCGAATTCATGCTCACGTGCCCGACGTGCGGCGCTGAGGTGGAGCCGGATGCCCTGGCTTGCCCGCAGTGCGGCGCCGAATTCACTTTTCCTTGCCCCTCCTGCGGCGCACCCGTGTTCGAGGGCAGCGAGGCTTGCCCAACCTGTGACGTAGATCTATGCCCGGATTGCGGCGCGCTGCTGCCAGACGATGCGCTGAGCTGCTCGCGCTGCGGGTTGGTGTTTGATCTTGTGTGCTCGGCATGCGGCGCCGAACTTCCGGCCGGCGCCGTTAACTGCCCTGTCTGCGGCGCCTCGCTCGTGACTGACGGCGACGAGTCGTCAGTCACGGCGCCTCAGTGGTCTGACGTGCCTGGAATTTTCAGCAGCCGGCCGGTTGTGGCTTCAGGGCCTGGGTATAGCGCCCAGGTGGATCTGCCGACAGGCCGCTGCCCGTCATGCGGCGCAGAAGTCTTCTTGGAACAGGGCAACTGCCTCGTATGCGGCCAGCCGTTTTGCCCGCGCTGCGGCGCCCGTGTGGACGAAGATGATGTGCGCTGTCAGGCGTGCAGCCTGGCGCTGGAATTCGGCTGTCCGGCTTGCGCTTTCACCTTGCTCAGCCAGGCAAGCGAATGCCCAAACTGCGGCCGCTCGTTCGTGCGCGTCTGTCCGCGCTGCGGCGGTCGCGTGTTTGGCGCGGCCAACGCCTGCGACGCCTGCGGTCAGACGTTCGACTTGGCTGGGCGTCCCAGCGGCGAAGTGTTCAGCGTCGGTGGTGTGCTGGTCATGGTGCGTTGTCCCCTCTGCCGCAGCGAGTTTCCGCTGGCGAAAGGCGCGTGCCGCACCTGCGGGCATCGCATCTGCACACGGTGCGCGCTGGTCTTGACGCCTGAGGACAGCGTTTGCCCGCGCTGTGGACAGGCGGCTGCGCCGGCGCCGACCTTTGCCTGTCCTGAGTGCGCAGCTCGTCTGCCAGTGGGCAGCAGCGAATGCAGCGCCTGCGGCGCCAGCCTCTGCCCCCAATGCCAACGTGTGGTTGATTCAGATGCGACGCGCTGTTTTGCCTGCGGCGCGCGTTTCCTTTTGACCTGTGATCATTGCGGCGGCGAAGTTGACGCTGATGATGTGACCTGTCCACATTGCGGCGAGCGCTTCGAAGAACCGGCATGAGGCCGCGGGTGAAACCCGGGCCATGCATCAGCGTCGCTTTGGAGTCGCTGCGTAGATGAGGCTGCCCACGGTGCCGAGCAAGGTTGCCAGCACGACGGTCAGAATCGCAATCAGCGCGGCCAGTACGAAGAGGCCGCCGGTGCTGAACACGTCGGCCGGCGCCAGGCCCAGCCCGCTCAGCAGATCAGCCACCCAAGGCGGCAGCTGGGCGAGAATAGCCTCACTGCCGCCGGTCATAGGCAGCGCCAACGGCACCGTCGCCAGCCCTACGACGCCATCGGCCAGGCCTGTTACCAGGCCAGCCAGGAAGCCAAGCTGAGCAATGCGTTGTTTGGATGTTTGAGGACGGCGGCGCAGTTGCAGATAGGCAGCCAGCATCCCGATGCCAACGTATAAAAGCAGGCTGATCGGCATGATCAGGCAGCCGAAGAAGGGAATCAACGCCAGCAAGGAGAGAATGATGCTGGCGGCTGCTCCCAAAATGCCGGCGCGTAGGCCGGGATGACGTGTCAAGGCAGGCTCCCCGTGTAGTATGGTGGGGTTGATTATACCATGCGATTACACGCGGCTTGAAATCAGCCAAGTGTACGCAATGGGCAGATTTGACCTGTCATCAATCTATGGTTATAATGCGCCCCATATTAGGGCTGGCGAGACAACGTCGGCCCTTTTTCCCGCCTCGCTCCTGTTCCGCAGATTGCGGACGATGGGAATGGCGCCGGTAAAGGCCTCAGGCCTGGCGCGCGGGCGGTTTTGTGTTGCCTGAGGCCAGTTATCGCGGAGGATGAAATTGCCTACCATCAATCAGTTGATTCGTAAGGGCCGTTTGCCCCAGAAGGCCAAGGAAAAGGCGCCTGCATTGCGTTTTTCGTATAACGCGTTGAGCGGCAGGACACAGCGCATCAAGACTGGCAACCCTTTCAAGCGGGGCGTCTGCACCCAAGTGCGCACCACTACACCGAAGAAACCGAACTCGGCGCTGCGCAAAATTGCGCGTGTTCGTTTGACGAACGGTATTGAAGTGACCGCCTATATTCCGGGCGAGGGTCATCGCTTGCAGGAACACTCGGTTGTGCTGATCCGCGGCGGTCGTGTCAAGGACCTGCCCGGCGTGCGCTACCACATTGTGCGCGGCGCGTTGGATACCACCGGTGTGGATAATCGCAAGCGCGGTCGTTCCAAGTATGGCTCCAAGCGACCGAAGGCCGGACAGGTCGCTAAGGGCAAGGCGCCAGTCAAGGGCAAAAAGTAATCAGGTTTCTGGCGCTGGGTGGAAGCCAGGCAAGTAGCTGCCATCCGGTGTTCGAAATGTCCTGCGGAGGTTTGTATGTCAAGACGAAATCGCGCCGAGTTTCGACCGATTATTCCAGATAGCCGTTATAGCAATGAAACGCTGACCAGATTGATCAACCGGATCATGCAGCGGGGCAAAAAGAGCGTAGCCGAACGCATTGTCTATTCAGCGCTCGACATCGTTGAGGGCAAGACCAAGAAATCCCCAATGGATGTCTTTGAGTCGGCTCTACGCAATGTGACGCCGTCGCTTGAAGTGAAGCCCCGCCGCGTCGGCGGTGCAACCTACCAGGTGCCGGTTGAAATCGAGCCGGAACGGCGTGACGCATTGGCGCTGCGCTGGCTTGTGCAGGCGGCGCGTAATCGCCCTGGCCGCACCATGGCCGAAAGGCTGGCGAGCGAGTTGATGGATGCGGCCGCCAATCAAGGCAACGCGTACAAGAAGAAGGAAGATACGCATAAGATGGCAGACGCCAACAGGGCGTTTGCGCACTATCGCTGGTAAACCAGCGGTCGCGCCCCGCCTCGAACACGTCGTAGAAACAGCGACGTGAGCGGGGCAACAACCTAGCTTGACCGTCGTTTGTAGAAGATTGTTTTTTGGCGACGAAGGGCAGAGCCAGTCTTTGCCCTTCGTCCTTGTCTGAAGGATCAGCAGCTATGGCCCGTGAATTTTCATTAGAACGCATCCGCAACATCGGCATTATTGCTCATATTGATGCGGGCAAGACAACAACGACCGAGCGTGTGCTCTTCTATTCTGGACGCACCTATCGCTTGGGCAATGTGGATGAAGGCACCACCGTCACTGACTGGATGGAGCAGGAGAAAGAGCGCGGCATCACGATTACCGCGGCCGCCATCACCACCTCGTGGCGCGATTATCAGATCAATCTGATTGACACGCCAGGCCACATTGACTTTACGGCCGAAGTGCAGCGTTCTCTGCGTGTGTTGGATGGCGGCGTTGTCGTGTTCGATGCCGTGGCCGGCGTGGAGCCGCAATCGGAAACCGTTTGGCGTCAGGCCAACCGCTATGGTGTGCCGCGTATCTGCTTCGTCAACAAGATGGATCGCATCGGCGCCGATTTTTGGCGCACGATTGACATGATCCGCACGCGCTTGGGAGCCAAGCCTTTGCCTGTGCAGATTCCGATCGGCGCGCAAGAGACGTTCAAGGGCGCGGTGGATCTGATGGAAATGCAAGCGGTTGTCTTCACGGACGAACTGGGCGCTTCGCCTCAGATTGGTGAGATTCCGGCTGATTTGCAGGCTGACGCCAAACACTGGCGCGACAAGATGATCGAGGCTATTGCCGAAACCGATGAAGAATTAACCCTGAAGTTCTTGGAAGGCGAGGAGATCACCACGGCGGAGTTGCGTGTGGCGCTGCGCCGCGCCACCCTGGGCAGTCACCTGGTGCCGGTGCTGTGCGGCAGCTCGCTGCGCAACAAGGGCGTCCAGCCCCTGTTGGATGCTGTGGTTGACTATCTGCCCTCGCCGGTAGATATTCCGCCGGTGTACGGCCTTGATCCAGACACCAATGTCGAGAAGATTCGACCCACGAATGATGCCGCGCCTCTCTCGGCGCTGGTCTTCAAGATCGTCGCCGATCCCTATGTGGGACGTCTCGCCTATGTGCGCGTCTATTCGGGCGTGCTCAGCGCCAGCAGCGGCGTGATCAATTCGACCAAGGGGCGCAAGGAGCGCATCGGTCGCCTGATGCGGATGCGCGCCAATCAGCGAGAAGACCTCACCGAGATTCCGGCGGGTGAGATTGGCGCCATTATTGGCCTCAAACAGACCTTTACGGGCGACACCTTGTGCGATCCGGCCGACCAGGTGATTCTCGAATCCATCTCTTTCCCTGAGCCAGTCATTATGATTGCGATTGAGCCGAAGACCAAAGCCGATCAAGATAAGATGTCCATGGCCCTGCAGCGCCTGGCGGAAGAAGATCCAACCTTTAAGGTTAAGGTGGATGAGCAAACCGGCCAGACCTTGATTGCAGGCATGGGTGAATTGCACCTGGAAGTCCTGGTGGACCGTATGCTGCGTGAGTTCCGCGTGCAGGCGAAAGTCGGACGGCCCCAGGTGGCTTATCGCGAGACCATCACGAAGAAGGTCAAGGTCCAAGGCCGTTTTATTCGTCAAAGCGGCGGCCGCGGTCAGTATGGCGATGTGTGGCTGGAATTGGAGCCGTTGGCGCCCGGCGAAGGTTTCTTGTTTGAAGACAAGACCGTGGGCGGCGTCGTGCCACGCGAGTACATGGGCGCCATTCAGTCGGGCATCAAAGAGGCGATGGAGAACGGCATCATTGGCGGATTCCCGCTGATTGACATGACGGCGCGGCTAGTGGATGGTTCGTACCATGAGGTGGACTCCTCGGAGTTGGCCTTCAAGATTGCTGCCTCCATGGCCCTCAAGGAAGGCGCGCAGAAGGCCGGGCCTGTTCTCTTGGAGCCGATCATGAAGGTGGAAGTGGTCACCCCTGAGGACTACGTGGGCGATGTCATCGGCGACCTGAGCTCACGCCGCGGCCAGATTGACGGCATCGAGATGCACTCCACGGGCACGCAGGCCGTGCGCGCGTTCATCCCGCTGGCGTCTATGTTTGGCTATGCCACAGACCTGCGCTCCCGCACGCAGGGACGCGGGGTTTTCACCCAGGAGTTTGATCATTACCAGCCGGTGTCGGCCGAGCAGACCCAGAAGTTGCTCAATCGCTGAGTCGCGCACACCCAAAACGCAGGCCAATGATGTGGCAAGGCGAGGACTGCGGATTTTTTCACCGTCTAGCCCAAAGTATTTGCCAAGATCGTTGTTCTACGTATAATAATTAGGTTTGCGCGACGAGATTCAGATAGATACGAAACTAAAAAACATAGAACTTACGACCTGGAGTGCGCACGACGACTCTCGGTGTCGTTTCAGATTTGTGAAAGGAGTCATTCGGAGCTATGGCAAAAGCGATATTTCAGCGAACGAAGCCGCACGTGAACGTGGGGACGATTGGCCACATTGACCACGGGAAGACGAGTTTGACGGCGGCGATCACGAAGGTGTTGGCGCTCAAGGGTTGGGCGGACTATCGTGCGTTCGATTCGATTGACAATGCGCCGGAAGAGAAGGCGCGCGGCATCACGATTGCGATTGCGCACGTGGAATACCAGACGGAGAAGCGGCACTATGCGCACGTGGACTGTCCGGGACATGCGGACTACATCAAGAACATGATCACGGGTGCGGCGCAGATGGACGGGGCGATCCTGGTGGTCGCTGCGCCGGATGGGCCGATGCCGCAGACGCGGGAGCACATTTTGCTGGCGCGTCAGGTGGAAGTGCCGGCGATGGTGGTGTTTCTGAACAAGTGCGACATGATGGAAGACGAGGAGTTGTTGGAGTTGGTGGAGTTGGAGTTGCGAGAGTTGTTGAGCAGCTACAATTTTCCCGGCGACGACATACCGATCGTGCGCGGGAGTGCATTGCAGGTTCTGGAGTGCACCTCGAAGGATCCGAATGCGCCGGAGTACAAGTGCATTTGGGATTTGATGCGGGTGGTGGATGAGTACATCCCGACGCCGGTGCGCGAGATAGACAAGCCGTTCCTGATGCCGGTGGAAGACGTTTTTGCGATCAAGGGTCGCGGGACGGTGGTGACGGGACGCATCGAGCGGGGCACGGTCAAGGTCGGCGAAGAAATCGAGATCGTGGGCCTGCGCGAGACGCGCAAGACGATTGTGACCGGAGTCGAGATGTTCAAGAAGATTCTGGAGCGGGGCGAAGCGGGCGACAACGTAGGTTGTTTGCTGCGGGGCATCACGCGCACAGACGTGGAGCGCGGACAGGTGTTGGCCAAGCCGGGGTCCATCAAGCCGCACATGGAATTCATGGGCGAGGTGTACGTGTTGAAGAAGGAAGAGGGTGGACGCCACACGCCGTTCTTCAACGGGTATCGGCCGCAGTTCTACATTCGGACAATGGACGTGACGGGTTCGTGTGACCTGCCGGAAGGCGTGGAAATGGTCATGCCGGGCGACAATGTGAACCTGAAGGTGCATCTGATTGTACCCGTGGCGTTGGAAGTCGGTTCCCGGTTTGCCATCCGCGAGGGTGGCCGCACCGTGGGCGCCGGCGTCATCACCAAGATGATGAATTAGCATCCAAGCAAGGGTGGGAACAAGAGAGAAGCGCCGTAGGGCCTTCTCTCTTGCTAAATCGTTCACCCAGGGGGAAGCATGGCGAAGCAACGAATCCGCATTAAACTAAAAGCCTACGATCATCGAGTCCTCGATAGCTCAGCGGCCCAGATTGTAGATGTGGCAGAGCAGACCGGCGCCAATGTGGTTGGCCCAGTTCCGCTGCCCACGCGTATCGAGAAGTTCACTGTTAATCGGTCCCCATTTATTGACAAAGATTCGCGTGAACAGTTTGAAATTCGTACGCACAAGCGTTTGATTGATGTGATTGATCCGGGCCAGAAGACAATTGACAAGTTGATGCACTTGAATCTTCCGGCGGGTGTTGATATCGAAATAAAGCTGTAAGCAAAAACAAAACATAAACGACGTGACGAAGCTATCGTTTCGTCGCCTTGTCTGTACCGTCCATCACCTGACGCGAGACGGTATGGGGGACGACTAGTCTGTCAGCCAGAGCTGCCATGAACGGTCCCACCACGTGCACGCGACGCTGCGCGAATTGATCCCAATTCGCCGCGTTGCGCAACTGGAGGGCGCCTGGCAAGTAACGGCCAGACAGGCGCCCTCCAGTTGTTTATGTGAGGCCATCGAAGTCCGGAGCAGCCGGTCGCCATGCGACCGACTATGCGCTGTGATGACCAATCAAAGGAGGATGGGGAGCTGAGGATGATGCGGCGGGGTCAGGCTGCTGGCAGTCCTTGCTTCTTGGATTGTATGAAGGGTATTATTGGTAGAAAGATCGGCATGACGCAGGTGTTCACCGACAAGGGCAACGTTGTCCCGGTGACTGTCATTGAAGCCGGGCCGTGCTATGTCATTCAGATTCGCACGCTGGAAAAAGATGGCTATGCCTCTGTGCAGCTTGGTTTTGACGAAGTGAAGCCAAAGCGTTTGACCAAAGGTGAACTCGGTCATCTGCGCAAGAAGAACCTGGCGCCTCTGCGCACGCTGCGTGAGTTTCGCGCCTTCCGCAACGACAAGATCGAATGGCAGGTTGGTCAGAAGATTTCGGCTGACGTGTTTGCTGCTGGCGATGTGGTTGACGTTACGGGCATCTCTAAAGGTCGCGGCTTTCAGGGCGGTGTGCGACGTCATGGTTTTCATGGCGGGCCAAAGACACATGGCCAATCGGATCGTCAGCGCGCACCTGGCTCCATTGGCGCAGGCACCTCGCCTGGCCGTGTGGAGAAGGGCACCCGCATGGCAGGGCACATGGGCGCGGCGCGCGTCACCGTGACTAACCTGCGCGTGGTGAAAGTAGACGCTGAGCGCAATCTGCTATTGGTGCGTGGCGCCGTACCGGGCGCCAAGAATGGCCTGCTGTTTATCCGGGCTGCGCGCAAAGCGGGTTGATGGGCGCCGGAGGAAAGAATCATGCAAGTACCAGTTCATAACATCAGTGGCGAAGTAGTCGGGCAGGTTGAACTGCGCGACGACATCTTTGCGGTGCCAGTCAATCGTTCTGTGATGCACCAGGCGTTGGTGCGCCAGCTTGCTAATGCCCATTTGGGCACCCATGACACCAAGACGCGTTCAGAGGTCAGCGGCGGCGGCAAAAAACCCTGGCGCCAAAAGGGCACAGGACGCGCTCGCCAGGGGAGCACGCGCGCGCCGCATTGGCGGCACGGCGGCGTTGCCTTTGGGCCGACGCCGCATGCCTACACGCAGGATATGCCGCGCAAGATGCGGCGCCTGGCGATGCGGTCAGCTCTGTCGGTCAAGGCCGCGGAGCAGCAGATCGTGGTTGTCGAAAGTTTTGCCCTGGAGACGCCCAAGACGAAGACCGTCGTGCAGTTCCTGAACAAGGTTGAAGTCAAGCGGAGTGCTCTCATTTTGCTGTCTGAACGCAATGAGACCATGGAGCTGTCGGCCCGCAATCTTCCCAACGTGAAGACGCTGCGCGCGGGCTATCTCAACGTGCGCGACCTGCTTGGTTATGAAACCCTGGTGGTGCCGTTGGCGGCGCTTGAGCAGATCGAATCCTTCCTGGCGGACTGAGTCGGAGGCAATGAGCAATGCATATCTATGAAGTTCTCAAGCGGCCGTTGATCACGGAAAAAACGATGGCTCAGCGTGAATTGGCGAACCAATACGCGTTTGAGGTGGATCGTCGCGCGAATCGCCATCAGGTGAAAGAGGCGGTGGAGGCGGTTTTTCCCAATGTGAACGTTTTGGACGTGCGCGTCACGAATATGCCGCCTAAGCACAAGCGAGCCTTCCGGCGGCAGGTCGTGCGCCATACGGCCTGGAAGAAGGCCTATGTCACGCTGGCGCCTGGGCAAACCATCCAGGTGTTTGAAGGCGTGTAACGAGGAGTTAAAGCGATGGGAATCAAGATCTATCGGCCCACCTCAGCGGGCCGGCGTGGCATGAGCGTTGCAACGTTTGAGGAACTGACGCCGAACGTGCAGCCAGAGCGCTCACTGCTCACCGGTGTTCGGAAGCGCGCCGGACGTAACCATCAGGGCCGGATAACCGTACGCCATCAGGGCGGCGGGCACAAACAGCGCTATCGTTTGATTGACTTTCGACGCGACAAGGTTGGCATTCCCGCGCGCGTGGAGAGCATTGAGTATGATCCAAACCGCACGGCGCGCATCGCCAAGCTCGTCTACGCTGACGGTGAGAAGCGGTACATCCTGGCGCCCCTGGGCGTCCAGGTCGGCGATAAGCTGATGTCTGGGCCGGATGCCGAAGTGCGCAGCGGCAACGCGCTGCCGATTGCCAATCTGCCGTTGGGTTCGGTGATTCATAATATCGAGCTGCAGCCGGGCCGCGGCGGCCAGTTGGTGCGCTCGGCCGGCGTGTCGGCGCAGTTGGTCGCGAAAGAAGGCGATTATGCCCAGGTGCGTTTGCCCTCTGGCGAAGTGCGCTTGATCAGCATTCGTTGTATGGCGACGCTGGGCCAGGTTGGCAACACCGATCACGCCAACATCAATTGGGGCAAGGCTGGTCGCCTGCGGTGGCGTGGCCGCATGCCGCAAGTGCGCGGCATTGCGATGGATCCCAGTTCTCACCCGCACGGTGGCGGCGAAGGTCGCTCACCGATTGGTATGCCCGGGCCGAAGACGCCATGGGGCAAGCCAGCCCTGGGCTATAAGACGCGCAAGAATAAGCGTACGGCCAGCATGATCGTGCGCCGGCGCAGCGCGGGTCGTCTGAAGTAAGCGAGGGTGAGGAGGATTTACCTGTGTCACGTTCATTGAAAAAGGGACCGTTCGTAGACCCGAAGCTGCTGAAGAAGATTGAAGCGATGAATCGCCGAGGCGAGAAGCGTGTGCTCAAAACCTGGTCGCGCGACTCAACGATCTTCCCGCAGTTCGTGGGCCACACCATGGCCGTGCATGATGGCAAGCGCCATGTGCCGATTTACATTACTGAGAATATGGTGGGACACAAGCTGGGCGAGTTTGCACCCACGCGCTTCTTCCGTGGTCATGCGGCCAAGGAAAAGCCCACGAAGGTGTCAGCGAAGCCGTCAGGAGGGAAGTAAGCATGAGTGACGTGGTAACCGTGAAAGCGACCACCAAGCATGTAGGCCTGTCGGCGCAGAAGGTGCGCCTGGTATTGGACCAGGTGCGCGGTCGGCGGGCCAGTGAGGCGCTCGCCTATCTGGCTGTTCTGCCGCAAGCCGCGGCCAGGCCCGTGGCAGCAACGATCAAGTCGGCCATGGCCAGCGCGGAGGAAAACCTCGGCTTGAACCAGGAAGACATGGTGGTGAGCCAGATTTGGGCCGACATGGGATCAACTCGTAAATGGCGACGTTTCGGCGCTCGTGGGCGTTTCAAACCCATTTTGCGCCGCAGTTCCCACATCAGTGTGGTGCTGGCGGAAGAAACGAACGCATAGGTTGACTTGGAGATCACACAACACGCGCCGGCTTGACGGCAAGGAATTATGACATCTGGGAATGCGGACGATAGGCTGCAGCAGCCGAGACGCAGTGGATCCCAGGATTACGGAGGACGCATTGGGTCGCAAGGTTCATCCAATTGGTTTTAGATTAGGGATCATTCGTGATCATCAGACCCGCTGGTTTGCATCGGGTCTGCGCTATGTGCAACAATTGCAAGAGGATCGCGCCATCCGTCAGATGGTGTTGAAGCTCATAACGGGCGCCGGCATCTCGCTGCTGGAAATCGAACGCTTTCCGAACCAGGTTGCCTTGCGCGTCCATACGGCCAAGCCGGGCATCATTATCGGACGCAAAGGCGCCAATGTCAACGATCTGCGCACGAAGCTGCAGACTCTGACCGGCAAGAAGGTCAAGATAGACATCGAGGAGATCGAACGGCCGGAACTCGATGCATACCTGGTAAGCCAGAGCATTGCGGAGCAGCTTGAGAAGCGTATTTCATACAAGCGTGCGATGAAGCAGGCGGTGACGCGTGCCATGCGTTTGGGCGCCAAGGGCATCATGATCACGTGCAGCGGACGTCTGGCTGGCTCTGAAATGGCCCGCCGTGACTCGGTGCGTGATGGTCAGATTCCGCGGCATACGTTACGCGCCAACATTGACTACTCCTATTCCGAGGCGTTGACGACCTTCGGCCGCATCGGCATCAAGGTGTGGATTTACAAGGGCGAAGTTCTGCCTGGCATGGCGCGCCCGAGTGAGACCAGGTCAGTGAGGACAATGGAGTAAGCCAGCGTCTGGCGAGGCTGGCTGGCGACTGACCTGAGGGCGGCGCCTGAGAGCCTTAACATTTAGGAGCAAATTAACGATGTTAATGCCGAAGCGTGTCAAATACCGCAAAATGCACCGTGGTCACATGCGTGGCACGGCCGGCCGGGGCAACCAGGTTGCCTTTGGTGAATTTGGCCTGCAAGCGATGGAGCCATGTTGGATGACCAGCCGCCAGATCGAAGCGGCTCGCCGCACGATTGTGCGCTTCATCCGCCGCGGTGGTAAGTTATGGATTCGTGTCTTCCCTGATAAGCCGGTGACGAAGAAGGCCGCCGAAACCCGTATGGGCAGCGGCAAGGGCGCGGTAGATCACTGGGTGGCGGTCGTTCGCCCAGGGCTGATGTTGTTTGAATTGGCCGGCGTGACCGAAGAGACGGCGAAAGAGGCTTTCCAGTTGGCATCCTACAAACTGCCAATCAGGACACAGCTCGTGTCGCGTGCGGCGGAGTCTGCGGCGCCAGAAGTAGCGGCTGCGACGGCCGGCGCCGCGGCGTAGTGAAGAGGAGCTCATGATGCTGTCAAAAGAAATCCGTGCGCTGACAACCGATGAGGTTGGCGTTAAGTTAGACGCTGCTTATCAGGAGCTGTTCAATCTGCGCTTTCAAATGTCAACCGGTCAGATGAAGAACACCACGCGCCTGACGCAGGTTAAACGTGATATTGCCCGGTTGAAGACAATTCTGCGGGAGCGCGAATTGGAAGCCTGGTATGCCGCAGGGCGCGGCGCCTAACAACAGGCGCTGGTGCAAGTCGAAGGGGAAGAATTATGCGTGAACAGCGTAAAACATTGGTTGGCCGCGTAGCCAGCAACAAAATGGACAAAACCGTGGTGGTGACGGTGGAACGCGTACGCCGCCACGCGCTGTATGGTAAAGTGATCAAGATCACCCGCCGCTTCATGGCGCACGATGAGAGCAATGCCTGCCAGATTGGTGACATGGTGCGCATCCTGGAATCTCAGCCGTTGAGCCGCCACAAGCGATGGGTGGTGGCGGAAATCCTGAATCGTTCGAACCAGGAAGTAGCTTGATCTGTTTCCCGCAACCGTACGGCGTTTGCACCCTGGCGCGTGAGCCAGGAGGGCAGCGACAGGCGACGGTTCGGTGAACCACACAAAAGGAGACGACGATGATTCAGCAGGAAAGCCGGCTGGTTGTTGCAGACAACACGGGCGCAAAAGAAATCCTGTGCATACGTGTCAAGGGCGGCTCAACACGTCGCTATGCTTCGGTGGGGGACATCATCGTAGCGGCCGTGAAGCAAGCGGCGCCCAATGGCGCGGTGAAGAAGGGCGATGTGGTGCGCGCGGTCGTCGTGCGAACCGCGCGGGGCTACGGCCGTTCGGATGGTTCGTACATCAAGTTTGACGATAACGCGGCCGTCATTATTGACGAAGCCAAGAACCCGAAGGGCACGCGCATTTTTGGCCCGGTGGCCCGTGAACTGCGTGAGCGGGGCTTTATGAAAATCGTGTCGCTGGCTCCCGAAACACTTTGAGACGCGGTGCACAGAGCCAACGGAAGTAGACGGTAGCGAGTAACGAGGAGAGCCGGGGTATGAAAATCAAAAAAGGCGACACGGTTGAAGTCATTCGGGGCGAACATCGCGGGACGCGCGGCAAGGTCAATGCGGTTCTTGTGGGCAAAGATAAATTCGGCCGCAAAGACCCCGACAATACCCGTGTGGTCGTGGCTGGCGTCAACCTGATCATAAAGCATCAGCGCCGCACAGGCGATGTGCGTACACAGGTCGGGCGGATTGAGCGCGAGGCGCCCATTCATGTTTCTAACGTGATGCTGGTTTCGCCCAAGACGAATGAACCGGTGCGCGTCGCTTTCAAGGTAGATGCTGATGGCCGTAAGGTGCGCCGCGAAGCGGGCACTGACGAAGCCATTGATTGATGATGGCGGAAAGACGGAGTAGACGATGAACGCACAACCAAGACTAAAGGTGCGCTATCAGAACGACATTGTGAAGGCCATGCGCGAAGAGTTTGGCTATCAGAACGTCAATGAAGTGCCTCGCATCGAGAAAATCGTGGTCAATATCGGCCTGGGCGAAGCGCTGCAAAACGCCAAGGCCCTGGAAGCGGCCGCCAGTGACATGGCAACGATTACCGGACAGAAGCCGGTGATTACGAAGGCGCGGCGTTCGATTGCCACCTTCAAGCTGCGCGAGGGTAATGCTATTGGCGCGAAGGTGACGCTGCGCGGCGCTCGCATGTACGAATTCCTGGACAGACTGTGCAATATTGCGTTGGCGCGCCAACGCGACTTTCGCGGCGTTTCGCCTGATGGTTTCGATGGTCGCGGCAATTACAGCCTGGGCCTGCGCGAACAGTTAATCTGGCCGGAAATTGACTACGACAAGATTGACCGTGTGCGCGGCATGGAAATCACATTGGTTACCACGGCCAAGACGGATGATGAAGGGCGCCGGCTGTTGCAGTTGTTCGGGATGCCATTCCGAGCGCGGTAACACGCGTGGAAAATTGCGCGAAGGGAAGCAAAACGGGGTCGTTGGTCGCGAGACTGGCGAGAACGAGGAGATACTGTGGCCAAAAAGTCAATCGTCATTAAAGAAACACGTCGTAAATATGCGGTGCGCGTGCGCAATCGCTGCAAGATGTGCGGACGCCCACGTGCTTATATGCGGCGGTTTGGCTTGTGCCGTATTTGTTTCCGCCAAGAGGCTTTGGTGGGGCGGCTGCCGGGCGTGGTGAAGTCGAGCTGGTAATTCTACCCCCGCCATTGCTGAACAATGGCTGGTTGGGGGCGATTCCAGGCGCCGACACGGCGCCTCTTCATGGGTTCAGAGAAGCGATATTAGTAGGACCACCAGGAGTGCGCAGGCACTAACCAGTGTGTCCGCGGGAGTGAAAGACGATGGTTAATGATCCGATTGCGGATATGTTGACACGCATTCGCAATGCGCTGTTGGCTCGGCATCGCCAAGTGCTGATCCCCAGCTCGAAGATGAAGGTCGCAATTGCTCGCCTTCTCAAGGAAGAGGGTTTTATTCAGCATTACGACGTGACGCGCGACCGTCCGCAGCCGATGCTTCGCATCATTCTGAAATATGATAAAAGCCGCAAACCGGTGCTTTCAGGCTTAAAACGCGTGAGCAAGCCGGGCTGCCGTGTATATACACCGTACCGCGAAATCCCCTGGGTGTTGAGCGGGATGGGTGTTGCCATCTTGACAACCCCGCGCGGCATGATGACTGATCGCCAGGCACGACGTGCGCATCTCGGCGGCGAAGTGCTGTGCTACGTCTGGTAGTCAGCGGAAACTTGCGAGGGAACTATGTCAAGACTTGGTAAACTACCCATCAAGTTGCCCGCGGGCGTGTCAGTAGACATTGCCGCCAGCAACGAAGTAACTGTCAAAGGGCCGCGTGGCACGCTGAATAGACAATTTCCGACGAGCATTGCCATTACGTTGGACGATGGCTCTGTGGTTGTCCAGCGTCATGCCGACAACCGCTTTCAGCGCGCGGCGCACGGGCTGGTGCGCGCCCTGATGAACAATATGGTGGTCGGCGTGTCGAGCGGCTTCAAGAAAGAGCTGGACATCATTGGGGTTGGCTACCGGGCCGAAATGCAGGGTAAGAACCTGATGTTGCATGTCGGTTACTCTCATCCTGTAGAGTTTCTGCCGCCAGCAGGAATTGCGTTTGCTGTGACGCCCACGCCCGACAAGAACGTGCGCGTGACCGTGGAAGGCGCTGATAAGGAAGTAGTTGGCGAAACCGCGGCGCGCATTCGACGCATTCGGCCGCCTGAACCCTACAAAGGCAAGGGCATCCGCTATGTGGGTGAGGTCGTCCGTATCAAGGCCGGCAAGGCTGGTAAAGTTGGCAAGGGCGGCAAGTAAGGGAGTAACGACTCATGGCAAAAAATGAAGGTGCGATCGCACGCACGCGACGGCACACACGTATTCGCCGGCGTGTCGTAGGGACGGCGCAGCGACCCCGTCTGAACGTGTTCCGTAGTCTGGAGCATATCTATGCCCAAATCATTGATGATGAGAAAGGGCACACGCTGGTATCTGCCTCAACGGTTGATCCAGACACGCGCACACGTCTGGCCGGACTGAGCAAGGTGGCGCAGGCGACGCTCGTGGGTGAGATGATCGCAGAGCGGGCGCTGGCCGCAGGGATTAAGCAAGTGGTGTTCGACCGGGGCGGCTACATTTATCATGGCCGTGTCAAGGCGCTTGCCGAAGGCTCGCGCGCCAAGGGTTTGGATTTCTAACGCTGGAGCCGAGCAGGAGGATACATGCCTGAGAAGAAGAGAGAACGCGAACAGCGACGCAATCGCGAAGAAGAACGCGACCAGTTTGACGAGCGCGTGGTGCACGTTGCGCGTACGGCCAAGGTCGTCAAAGGCGGGCGTCGGTTTACTTTCCGCGCGGTAGTTGTGGTGGGCGACAATAACGGCCGGGTTGGCATTGGCATCGGCAAGGCCCGTGAAGTGCCAGACGCCATTCGCAAGGGCACTGAGCGCGCGCACAAGGACATGCGCCCTGTTCCGCTGGCCGGTCGCACGATTCCGCATGAGGTGCGGGTGCGCTTTGGCGCCGCCGAGGTGTTGCTCAAGCCAGCGACGCCTGGCACGGGCGTCATTGCGGGCGGCGGCGTACGCGCCGTCGTCGAAGCCGCGGGAATCAAAGATATTCTAACCAAATCACTCGGCAGCAGCAATATGCTCAACGTGGTGAAGGCCACGCATGCGGCGCTCAATGCACTCAAGGATGTTGAGGCCGAAGCGCAGCGCCGCGGCAAACCGGTTGAGGGCCTGCTGCCGTTCTGGAGGCAAAAGACAGATGCCGAACAAGGATAATGCCACTCGACGCTTGCGCGTGACCTACGTGAAGAGCACTATTGGCTACGACAAGAGTCAAAAACGCACGGTGCTGGCGTTGGGTCTTCGTCGCTTGGGGCAGACTGTTGAACATGCTGATACGCCGGTAATTCGGGGCATGGTCGGTAAAGTTCCGCACCTGGTCCGCGTTGAAGAAATCGGCGCTTGAGTAGGGGGAACGTATGCAATTACATGATCTCAAGCCGACGGTTGGCGCGAAACAGCCACGCGTGCGCGTGGGACGCGGCAGCGGCGCTGGCCGTGGTAAGACAGCCGGTAAGGGTACCAAGGGCCAGAATGCACGCAGCGGACGCAGCGTAGCGCCGTACTTCGAAGGCGGTCAGCTGCCCTTGGTGCGCCGGCTGCCGCACCTGGCAGGTTTTACCAATCTATGGCGCATCGAGTTCAAACCGGTCAACCTGGACCGCTTGTTGGTGTTTGAGGCTGGCAGCATCGTGTCGCCAGAAACGCTGGCTGAGGCGGGGATCATCAAGGCGAATGATCAGCGCGTGGCTATTCTTGGCGGCGGCGAGATTGATCGCCCGCTGATCGTGAAGGCCCATCGCGTCTCCGCCAGCGCCCGTCAAAAGATCGAAGCGGCTGGTGGGACGGTGGAAGCGCTGTCCGTAGAGACCAAGCACGACCCGCGTTAAGTCGCTGCCTGTCAAAGCAGGTTTCTGTGATGCCTGTTTTGCGGGCACGAGCAAGAGGAGGCCAGTTTCATATGCAAATGCTGCAAGCCGTCCGCAACGCCTTTAAGTTGCCCGACTTACGCCGAAAGCTGTTGATCACTTTTCTGATTTTGGTGATTTACCGCTTGGCCGCGCACGTGCCAGTGACCGGTGTCAACGCGGAGGGGCTGCGCCAGCTTTTCCAGTCAAACCAGCTTCTGGGCCTGCTTGATATGTTCTCCGGCGGCGCCATGTCGAATTTCTCGGTCATGGCGATGGGCGTCTACCCATACATTACCGCCTCCATTATCATGCAGCTGTTGATTCCGATCGTGCCGCGACTGGAAGCGATTCAAAAGGAAGGTGAGGCCGGGCGCAACCGGCTCAACCAGTATCAGAACTGGTTGACCATTCCGCTGGCTGCTTTGCAGGCCTATGGTCAGGCAACGATCCTGACGCGGTCGCAAACGACTGGCGCCCCGGTGCTGTCTACGTTCGGTTTTGCCCAGTATCCGCTGGAAACGTTGACGACAATCATTGTTTTGACGGCGGGCACGATGTTTGCCATCTGGCTGGGTGAATTGATCACGGAGCAGGGCATTGGCAACGGCGTTTCGATCATTATCTTCGGCGGCATTGTGGCGCGTGTGCCGCAGTCCATCGGCAACTTGCTGGCGAACAACGCCTGGTCGTTGGTGGTTTTCCTGGTTGTCACCGTGATCACCGTGGCGGTGATTGTGGTGGTACAGGAAGGGCAGCGGCGCATTCCGGTGCAATACGGCAAGCGCGTGCGCGTGATGCGCGGTAATCGGTTGATGATGGTGGGCGGGCAGAGCACGCATGTTCCACTGCGCGTCAATTCAGCCGGCATGATCCCGTTGATCTTTGCGCAGAGCATCATGATCTTCCCCGGCACCATTGCCAGCTACTTCGTCTACTCGGCGAATGCAACGATTGCCTCGGTGGCGACCTGGATTTCGACAACATTCAGTCCGCAGAGTAATCTGTACTGGATTCTGTACTTCTTCCTGGTGCTTGGCTTTACGTACTTTTACACGAGCGTGGTCTTCCAGCAGCAGAATCTGCCAGACACCTTACAAAAGCAGGGCGGCTTTGTGCCAGGCATTCGTCCTGGCAAGCCCACCGAGACCTATCTCAACGGCGTGCTCAATCGGATCACGTTGGTGGGCGCGGTTTTCTTGGGCCTGGTCGCGATTCTGCCGTGGATCACGCGCGACTTGACCGAGACCACGACGATGTTGATCACCAGCACTGGTATGCTCATTGTTGTCGGCGTGGTGCTGGACACGATGAAGCAGTTGGAAGCGCAGCTGATGATGCGCCACTACGAGGGCTTCATCAAGTAGGCCTGGCGCTGCGGTCAACGCGGCGGCGGGCCGTGAAAGGCAACCCGTGCCCCACATGCCTGCCCGATGGGGCAGAATGTGAAGACAGTGTCCCAATCACACAATACAAGGAGTTGGATGACGATGGAGTCAAACAGTCCGATCTTTATCGTGATGTTGGGTGTGCCGGGTGCCGGCAAGGGCACTCAAGCGCAGCGGCTTGAAGAAAAATTGGGGCTGAAGCAAGTTTCAACCGGTGACATCTTTCGCGACAATCTGCGCAACCAGACGCCACTCGGCCAACTAGCCAAGAGCTATATGGACAAGGGCGAACTTGTGCCCGATGATGTGACTATTCGCATGGTCGAAGAACGTCTGAGCCGGCCGGACTGCGCCAAGGGCGCCATTATGGATGGCTTCCCGCGCACATTGGCTCAGGCCGATGCGTTTGATAAGATGCTGCGTGGCAAAGGGCAGAAGGTAGCTCTCGTGCCGCTCATCGGCGTGACGGATGACGAGGTGATGGATCGTTTGACTGGTCGCCGGGTTTGCCGGCGCTGTCAAGGGGTCTTTCATCTCATGTTCAACCCGCCGCCGCCGGCCGGTGAATGTCCGCAGGGCGATAAGAGCCTGTGCGACATTTACCAGCGTGACGATGATAAGCCTGAAACAGTGCGCAATCGCCTGTTTGTCTACTACAAGCAGACGGCGCCCTTGATCGGGTACTACTTCGCGCATGGGCTGTTGGCTGAGATCAATGGTGCGCAAGCGATTGACAAGGTAACGAGTGATCTGTGGGACGTGTTGGACAAAGCCATGGCATGAGGCAGTGGCTGCAGCGCCGATCGGAGCCGCCGCCGCAAGAAAAACCAGCGCCCGCGCGCGTCACGCTGAAAGGCCCGTATGAGTTGGGCCTGATGCGCACGGCCGGACAGATCGTGGCTGAGGTTCATGACACCGTCAGGCAGGCGATCAAGCCAGGCGTGACGACAGGCGAGCTGAATCGTCTGGCCGACGCGCTGATCCGCAAGCGCAATGGAGTACCATCCTTTCTGGGGTACAACGGCTTTCCGGCCTCCATCTGCGCCTCGATCAACGACGAGCTGGTGCACGGCATTCCCAGCGCCAAGCGCGTGCTCAAGGCAAGCGATATCATCAGTGTGGATGTCGGCGTCATTTACAAAGGCTTTCACGGTGATTCCGCCTGGACTTACCCGGTCGGCGAGATCACGGACGAGGCAAAGCGCCTGCTGGCAGTGACTGAACAGTCGCTGTACGTCGGCATTGAACAGGTGGCTCCTGGCAAGACGTTTGGTGATGTTTCAGGCGCCATTCAGCGTTATGTAGAAGGTCATGGGTTTAGTGTCGTGCGCGAGTACACCGGTCATGGCATCGGGCGGCAAATGCACGAGGATCCGCAAATCTTGCACTATCTGCACCCCGATGACAAGGTGCAATACTGGATTCTGCGCCCAGGCATGACATTTGCTATCGAACCCATGGTCAATGTCGGCACATGGAAGACGCAGGTTCTTGAGGACGGGTGGACGGTGGTGCCTGAGGATCGGCGCTTGTCCGCACACTTTGAGCATACGTTGGCTGTCACCGAGAATGGCGTCGAAATCCTGACCCGGCAACGGTAAAGGGATCAAGACTTCCGAAGTCTGCCAGGCTTTGGAAGTCTAGGGTTGGAAAAGTAGGTAAGGTAAGGGAGAGGTGTTCTCATGAAAGTTCGACCCTCTGTAAAGCGAATTTGTGCGAAGTGTAAGATCATCAAGCGCCACGGCGTGGTGCGGGTGATTTGCCAAGACCCCAAGCATAAGCAGCGACAGGGTTAAGAGTTTAGGAGGCAAGCATGGCTCGTATTGCTGGTGTTGACCTGCCGCGCGACAAGCGGGTTGAAGTGGCACTAACGTACATCTTTGGTATTGGCCCTTCAATCAGCAGAGAAATCCTGGGTGTCACCAGCGTGAACCCAGACACGCGGGTCAAGGATTTGTCAGAAGCTGAAGTGGCCCGCCTGCGCGAGGTCATTGACCGCAACTACCGCGTCGAGGGTGACTTACGACGCGAGATCAGTTTGAACATCAAGCGCCTGCAGGAAATCGGATCCTACCGGGGACTACGGCACCGCCGCAGTTTGCCGGTGCGTGGTCAGCGTACGCGTACGAATGCACGCACCAAGCGTGGCGCGCGCAAGACCGTGGCTGGCAAGCGCCGTTCGAAGGCCAAGAAGTAATAACAACGTGCTCCACGCGGCGGCCTGGCTGCATGCGAGGGAGCGCGTGGCGCGATCAGCCTGGTTGCGCTACGGGATGGATTTTCTACCGGTGTTGGCGGCCAGCCTGCGGGCTGGCGCTAAAGTCTTAAGAAGGAGTTATCATGCCACCACGAGTTGCACGACGTGAACCGCGCCGCGGCGCCGCTCGACGTGAAAAGAAGATGGTGCCGGTGGGCGCCGTGCACGTTCAGTCTACGTTTAACAATACCATCATTACCATCACCGATCCTCAAGGCAATACCGTGACCTGGAGCAGCGCCGGATTGGCCGGCTTCAAAGGCTCGCGCAAGAGCACGCCTTTTGCCGCGACGCTGGCTGCGCAGCAGTGCGGTAAGAGCGCGATGGATATGGGGATGCGAGAGGTGGATGTGTTTGTGAAAGGCCCTGGCCCAGGGCGTGAGGCAGCCGTGCGCGCGATTCAGGCTGCGGGTCTGCGCGTGCGCACGATTACCGATGTGACGCCTCTGCCCCACAATGGGTGTCGGCCGCCAAAGAAGCGTCGAGTCTAGCGAGCGAACAAAGCGTTCGGTTGACAAGGAGGACGGGCTACCGTATGCTTGTAAACTTGTCCCGGGCCCACGCCACCCTTTGACCGCAGGTCGAGGCGCGTGATTGATTTTGGAGGAGAAACGATGGCGAGATATACGGACCCAGTTTGCAGATTGTGTCGAGCTGAAGGTCAAAAACTGTTTCTAAAGGGCGAACGTTGTTTGACGCCCAAATGCGCCGTGGAGCGTCGCCCTTACGTGCCGGGTATGCACGGCCCCAAGGGCGGTTTCAAGCGCAAGGTGTCTGACTACAACCGCCAGCTGCGTGAAAAGCAAAAGGCGCGCCGAATTTATGGCGTCATGGAGCGGCAGTTCCGCCGCTATTTCTCAACTGCCAGCCGGGCCAAAGGCCTGACCGGCGCGACCCTGTTGACCCTTCTGGAGTCACGTCTCGATAACGTGGTTTATCGCCTGGGATTTGCTGATTCACGCGCCCAGGCCCGCCAGTTGGTGCGCCATGGTCACTTTGCGGTGAACAATCAAAAGACAGACATTCCGTCCTTCTTGGTAAAACCGGGCGATGTGGTCGCAGTACGCGACAGCAGCCGCAATAATGTCTATTTCAAGGGTCTCGGCGAGTACCTGCATGATCGCAGCACCCCGGCGTGGCTGAGCCGCGACACGGCTGGTATGTCGGGTCGTGTGATCGAACTGCCTGGCCGCCTTGACATTGATGCGCAACTGAACGAACAGTTGATCGTTGAGTTCTACAGCCGGTAGACGATTGCATCGTGAATGTGGGTCATTTCTGTTGCGCGCTCGGCGCCGCAACAATTCCGGCTTGACCGATGTTTTACGTCAATCGCACGATGCAAGGAGGTAGTAACTTGTCAAGTGTAATGCTGCCGAAAATCGAATGTGAAGCAAGCGCGCAGAACTACGGTCGCTTTGTCATTAGCCCACTCGAAAGTGGGCATGGTACGACCCTGGGCAACGCGCTGCGCCGCGTTCTGCTTTCTTCATTGACTGGCGCGGCCGTTACTTCGATTCGAATTACGGGCGTACATCATGAGTTTCAGGATATTCCTCACGTGCGCGAGGATATGACGGCGCTGCTTCTGAACGTGAAGCAGATTCGCCTGAAATGCGACTCAGACGAGCCGCAGCGCCTGCACGTAGAGGTTACCGGCGAAGGGATTATCACCGCGGGCGACCTGGTATGCCCGGTCGGTGTTGAAGTGATCAATCCGGAGTTGTACCTGCTGACGGCTGACTCCGAACAAGCTGAGCTAGATATCGAGATGGTGGTCCAGCGTGGGAAGGGCTATTCGCCGTCTGAGGATCGCACCAAGCTGCCGCTCGGCGAGATACCGGTGGATTCGATCTTCAGCCCGGTGCGCAAGTCGAACTATACTGTTGAGCGCACACGCGTGGGCCAGCAAACTGACTATGATAAACTGACGATTGAAATCTGGACAGACGGCACCATCACACCGAAGGCCGCGCTGAGCGAAAGCGCGCGCATTTTGGTGCAGCATTTTTCGTTGATTGTTGGCGTGGATGCGAGCCTGGCTGACCTTCCCAAGAAGGACGAGGATGGCATCCCTGATCGTCTCTATGAAACCGCCATCGAAGACCTGGAATTGACCGTGCGCGCATACAATTGCTTGAAGCGTGCGGGCATCACCAAGGTGGGCGAAGTGCTGGAGCGGTTGCAGCAGGGCGAAGAGGAAATTCTTGCCATTCGCAATTTTGGCCGCAAATCGCTCGATGAGTTGCTGGAACGTCTGGAGCAGAAGGGCTTCTTGTCCGCTATTCGTTTTGAGCGGCGAACGCCCGAAGGCGGCGTTGCTGACGCCGATGATGATGCCAGTCTGGATGAGCCGGCGCTCGCCATCGAGTAAGTGATGATGGGCCAGGATGGTCAACGCATGCGTGGACGATTCTGGCCCGTGCGGCGACGACACGAGTGAGGATGAAATGCGACACCAAGTTAGCGGTTATAAACTAGGACGAAACGATGCCCAGCGCCGTGCGCTTATGCGCAATCTGATCAGCCAGCTCTTTTTGCATGGCCGTATTCAGACGACAGAGGCGAAGGCGCGGGCGATCCGTTCCGATGCAGAAAAAATAATTACCATTGCCAAGAACGGCCTGCGCGCAGAGGGCAACAAGGTGCATGCCCGTCGCCTCGTGGCGGCGCGTATCAACGGCGTTGACGCGGCGAAGAAGCTGTTTGACGAGATTGCCCCGCGCTTTGAAACGCGTCCCGGCGGCTATACACGCCTATATAAGTTGGGCATGAGGCAGGGTGATGGCGCTGAGATGGCGATCATTGAATTGGTGCAGGAATAGCCCGCGCCGATCATGATGCAACCGTCTGATGACCAGCGGCCTGCTTTCAGGGCGACGGTAGAGTATGACGGGACTGATTATGCCGGTTGGCAAATCCAGATAGGACAGCCAACCGTGCAGGGCACCTTAGAAACTGCACTAGCACAGGTTTGTCGTGAGACGAGCCGGGTGATTGGCGCCGGCCGCACGGATGCCGGGGTTCATGCCAGCGGCCAGGTGATACGCTTTCAGTGCGTCTGGCGGCGCCCTCTGGCCGACCTGGAACGGGCGCTGAATGCGGTCTTGCCCGCGTCTGTGGCGGTGCGCGAAGTAGCGTTGGCTGAGCCTGGTTTTCACCCACGGTTCAGTGCACGCAGCCGCCTTTACCGCTACACGGTATGGGCGGCCGCGGTGCGCTCACCCCAACGCGCGCGCTTTGCCCACTATGTCAAGCAACGGCTTGACCTGGACGCAATGAATGAGGCCGCGGCAACCCTGGTTGGTTGGCATGATTTTGCCACCTTTGGCGTAGATCCGGAAGAACGGGCCGGGCGCGGCAATTCGCGACGCGAGGTGCTGCAAGCTGACTGGCGCACGACACCGGACGACGATGGCGTCTGGTATCGTTTCGATATCGAAGCCAATGCCTTTCTGCGCACCATGGTGCGCACGATCGTGGCGACGCTGTTGGCCGTGGGCCGCGGCCAGCGGCGATCCAGCGAGGTGTTGAATCTGTTACTTGCGGCTGACCGCCGTTTGGCTCCGCCGCCGGCCCCGGCTTGTGGCCTGTGCCTGGTGCATGTTCGTTATTGAAAATCAGAGTGCGTCTGGCGATCATACGGTGTTGACCGTGGCTGCGACGGCCTACGCGCCGTGCAAATGGCTGGATGGACTCGAGGAGACGTGGAAGTGAAAACCTATTCGCCAAAAGCATCAGAAGTTCAACGAGATTGGTACGTGGTAGACGCTGCTGGAAAGAACCTGGGGCGACTGGCAACTCAGATCGCCGTCATTCTGCATGGTAAGCACAAGCCAACGTATACACCCCACATGGACATGGGCGATTTTGTCATCGTCCTGAACGCGGACAAAATTCAGGTCACGGGCCGCAAGCTTGACCAGAAATTCTACTATCGCCACTCCATGTACCATGGTGGTTTCAAGCAGGTTTCCCTTCGTGACCAGATGTCGAATCACCCAGATCGTGTGATCGAGGCGGCGGTGCGAGGGATGCTGCCCAGCACGAAGCTGGGGCGGCATATGATCAAGAAGATGAAAGTTTACGCTGGCAGCGAACACCCGCACCAGGCTCAACAGCCCAAGGTGTTGGAACTGTAACCGCGCCGAACAGTCGAGGAGAAGAACGTATGGCAACAGTTCGCTATTACGAGGGCGTTGGGCGCCGCAAGACTTCCACCGCGCGGGTGCGTCTCTATCCGGGCACCGGCAGCATCGTCGTCAACGATCGCGCCCTGGAAGATTACTTCCCACGTGAGACCGATCGCATCAAGCTGCTGCGGCCGCTCAATGTGACCGAGGCGCAGGCGCAGTACAACGTCTCAGTCCATGTGGCTGGCGGCGGCACCACCGGACAAACCGGCGCGGTCATCATGGGCGTTGCTCGCGCTCTCGTGGAAGCCGATGAGACGCTCAAGACCGTTTTGCGCAAGAATGGCTTCCTGACGCGTGACGCCCGCGCCGTGGAACGTAAGAAGCCTGGTCTGACGAAGGCCCGCCGCGCGAAGCAGTACACCAAGCGTTAGTTTGACTGCCGAGAAACCCTTGAATTGTCTCTGGCAGCCAGCCAGCGCCTAACTCAGGCTTGACCGGCGTCAATCTGCAGATCCATCGCCCCGACTCAACGTAAAGCGTGCCAGAAACCTGGCGCGCTTTACGTGTTTATGCCGGGCTGTGACCTGCCTGCGCTGCGGCGCGTGCGTTCGAGCTCACCGAGGAGGATGACATGCACGACCTCTTGGCCCTGTACGACAGGGAGATGCGGATCAATATCGAATACCCCGGCGTACGCAGGGAAAGCTTCCCGCAGTTGGTGCGCTTCATTCGGCCTGCGCCCGGCATGAACTTCATCGCGTTCAGCCGCCTCGACGAAGCGGGCATGGATGAGATCATCCAACAACAGATCGCCGACCTGGCTCCTATGCCGCAGCCATTTTCGTGGCACGTTTACGAACATGATCAGCCGGCCAGCCTCCAGAACCGGCTGGCGGCGCACGGTTTTGCGCCGGATGATGAGCCAGATGCGGTGATGGCGCTGGCAGCCCAGGAAGCTCAGCCTGGCCCGCGCGCGCCCATCATGGCCGAGGTGCGCCGACTTGAGCACCGTGATCAACTCGACGATGTGATCTTGGTTGAACAGTACGTACTCGGCGGGAATTTCGGCTGGATCAAGGGCCGACTGGGCGACCATTTGGACATTCCCGGCTATCTCAGTGTGTATGTTGCCTACGTCGAAGGCCAACCTGCCTCTGTGGGTTGGGTGTACTTCAATCCCCATAGTCAGTTTGCCAGCCTCTTTGGCGCGGCGACACGAAGGGAGTATCGCAAGCGCGGCTTGTACTCCGCGCTGCTGGCCGCGCGCGTCCAGGAGGCGATTGGCCGGGGTTACGCATTTGTCACCACGGGGGCCAGTCCCATGAGTCAGCCGATTCTGACGCAGAACGGTTTTCGGTTGCTCACCCATGCTTATGCGCATGAATGGAAGGGAAAGGGCTTTCTCACGGGCATGGACACAACCATCGAACGGGAGCCGGATCGCGCCTGAACAAGGCGCCAGGCCCCACACCAGGTTTATGCGCTGGGAAAGGCGCGCAAATAGGCCTGGATGATCGTATCCCAGAGCTGGTTGGCTTCCTCGTCAATCGTCTGGCGTGACTCGTCCTCTTCAAACCAGGCAATCGCGCGGCGCACGCCCTCTTGCCAGGGAACCGTGGCGACAAAGTCAGGCACGAAGCGCTTGATTTTGCTGTTGTCGAAGACCACGCTGCGCGCCTTGTCTCCCAACAAGCTGCCGTGGGCGTGCGGCCAGTAGGCGGCGATCAGGTCGGATGGAATGTGCACAATGTCAGGCTCCAGGCCGATCGCGTGGCCGGCCTGGATGGCGAGTTGATCCCAGGTCAGCACTTCGTCCGACGTGATGTGGAAGGCGTGGCCGACGGCCTGTTCACGGCCGAGCAGGCCCACGAAACCTTTGGCAAAATCGCCATTCCAGGTCACAACCCACAGCGACGTACCGTCGCCAGGCACGATGATTTTTTGCCCGCGGCGCATGCGATCCATCACGGTCCACGGGTGCTGCCAACTGCCCAGGCAGAGCGGAATCTGCGTCGGGCCGTAGGTGAGCGAGGGCCGCACGATGGTAACCGGGAAGCCTTCGTCTCGATAGGCGGCCAGCAGGCGATCCTCGCAGGCGATCTTGTTGCGTGAGTAGTCCCAGAAGGGGTTAGCCAGCGGCGTATCTTCGGTAATCAGGTAGTGACCCGGCGGTTTTTGGTAGGCGCTGGCCGAGCTGATGAAGACGAACTGCCGCGTCTTGCCGCGGAACAGGTCAATATCCTGCTCGATGTCGCCGGCCGTGAACGCAACCCAATCCACCACGGCGTCGAAGAAATGTCCTGCCAGCAGCTGCGCGGCCGCGTCCGGCGCCTGGCGCACGTCGCCCTGGCAGTGGATCACCCCCGCGGGCAGCGCGTACTTGGACGAAGCGCCCCGGTTGATCACGAACAATTCAATGCCTCGTTCTACCGCCAACGCGGCGCAGGCCGAGCTAATCAGGCCCGTGCCGCCGATGAACAACACTTTCATCCGATGCCTCATTTTCTGCCTCCTTGATTCGATGGACGAACCCTGGCGAACCCATTGAGTGTATCATCACCGCAGGAGGGCGTCAAAGGCTGATGCCCTCATTGTTCTATCAACACGCTTGTGAGCGCGGGCCGTTTGTGGTAAAATCGGCGCGCCTGTGCACCAGCCAATTCAAGTGGGACGGTAGGGATATTGCAACGCAGTAATACAGACTGGATTCGAGGGCTATGCGGCGCCGAAGGCGCGGATGCGCAGCGCCTGGCCCACGAGGACCTCGCCAATTATCTGTACGTGGTTGCGTACAACTATCTGCGGCTGCGCCAGGACAGCCTGCCCAGCCTGACCGCCTTCGCCCCAGAAGAACTTGCGGCGTTGGCGCAGGATTTCGTGCAGGAAACGCTGGAGAAGCTGGCGCGCAACCAATTCGCCCTGCTGGATCAGTTTCGTCGCGAGGGCCGTTTCACCTCATGGGCGGCTCAGATCATCCGCAATCAGGCGGCGATGGAATTGCGCCGGCCCTATTGGACGCGACGCCTCGACCTGCCGCACGAGCAGGAGGAGGGGGATCGGCTGACGGCCGCGGCCCCCCGGACGCCAGCGGCTGCCGCGACCAAGGCCGATCCTGAACATGCTGCGCAGCGCGCCCAGGTGACGAGCATCGTGGAGGCGTGCCTGGAGCACCTGCCCGCCCGCTGCCGCCTGGCGATTGTCGGCTGTATTGCGGAAGAAAGCCGCGCCGAATCTGTGGCGCAGACGCTCAACACGACGGCCAACGCCATCTACTTGCTGATTGCTCGCGGCAAGCGCCAGTTGCGCGAGTGTCTGCAGCGCGCTGGGCTGACGCGTGAGGTGCTGCGGCTTTTCGATGCCGCCTGAGACGTATGTGAGACAGAAATCAGGCGCTTCGTGCATCTATTTGTATTGATTGCGCATGAAGAAAAAGGCCGTTATGTTGAGAACCAAGAGAGTTCTGGAAGCGCTGTTTGAGGAAGATCCACTGCCGGAGGCTTGCCAGGCCTGTGAGACCGATCTTGCCCTGTTTGTGGATGCCGAGTTGAACGGTCAACCGGCTGCCAGGCTGTTCCCGGCCGTGGCTGAGCACCTGGCGACCTGCGCCAGCTGCCAACAAGAGGCCGCGGAGCTGACGCGCCTGCTGGCCGCCGTGCAGGAGGAACGCGCGGTGCAGCCCCCGCGGCCGGCGTCCTTCGATTTCAGCTATCTCCCGCGACCCGCGGCGCCGCAGCCGTGGCATTTCGACAAGCTGGGCCGGTTGGTCATCCAGTTCTCGGCCGATCTGCTGCGCAGCCTCCAAGGCCCTCTGCTGCAGCCTGCGTTTCTGAAGGGCGATGCGGTCAGAGGGTTCGAATTGACGGCTGCCCAGGGACTGGACGATCTACAGGTGACTATCCATGCCGATCCGGAGGCCCAGCAGCCGGGGGTGGTTGACCTGACTGTCAGCGTTGACATCCCAAGCCGCGGCGGCTGGCCAAACCTGGCCGGCGTTGAGGTGATCTGGCGGCAAGGCGATACGACCACGGCGGTCCAGATCACCGATGCGTTTGGACAAGCGTCTTTGCGCGGAGTTCCCCAGGCAGCCCTGGCTGAGATTTCGATTACCATTGCGCCGACGCCGTAGACTGGTTGATGCCCGTCATGTCTGCGGGTGCGTCACACGGGCGGTCGCGCGGGGTCATCGCCGATGACGATGAACGGCGCCCAGTAGAACGGATCGGCGAACGGGAATTCGGCGCTGCCGGGCAGCGCGGCCGGCGCAGGGTCAGCCGCCAGACCCTTGGGGTGCGACGCCGCTTCGCCAATGGTCAGGGCGTCCTTTTCTTCGGTCGGCGACGCGGCGAGCAGTTGGATGGCCGTTGCGCGCGGAAGGGTGCGCAGGAAGATCTGCGCCTGCTGCAGCGCGTGCGCAAAACTGGCGCCGGTCGTCACCTCGCGATAGAACTTCTCCATCAGCAGACGCGTAGATCGCTCATCCACCCGCCACAGCGTCGCGATGACCGCCTGAGCGCCGGCCAGGGTGAAGGCTCGCACCAAACCCATCAGTTCATCCCCGCGGCGCACCCGGCTCAAGCCGCTCTCGCACGCGCTGAGGGTCACCAGGTCGCACCCGAGCTGCAGCCCCCGCAGCACGTCGTGCGCGGTGAGCATCTCCGCGGCGCCCAGGTGCAGCCGTGATTGCAAGGGCGCATCGGGGTCGAACTCGCCATGACAGGAGATGTGCAGAAAACGGGCGTCCCGGCCGCGGCGGAACAGCGCGTCGCGTTTGCTGGCCGACCCCGCCAGGGCTTCACCGCCGAGCAAGGCCGCAATGCTGCGCGCTTCATCTTCGGCAAAATGCAGACGCTGCGCGTCGTTGCCATTGAAGCCCAAGGCCAGGCAGGTCAACGACGCGTCGGACTGCGTGCGCGTGCGAGGCAGTTGAGGACGCCCAAAGAGCGCGGTGGCGCTCGGCCCGTAGATCAGCTCAGGGCCGTCCGCGCGCAACAACGTTTCGCCATCCGGGGCAATCAGCGCCTGGAAGGGAATCAGGTGCAGCGGCCCGTGGGGAACCAGGTACAATCGGCGTTTGCCGGCCAGCCGACGCGCGGCCGGTCCTACCAGGCGGTCGTAGAGGGCGCGCCGGATGGCCGGCCGCAGAAAGTGACGCTCGGTCACAGCCCTGCGCTGGCGCGGTAGCAGATCATTGGGGGCAAGCCCCACGTCGTGCACGGTGACTTCATCGGTCGTCACCACGAACAGCAGCGTCTTGGGCGACGGCAGCCGACGCACACCCGTTTCCGCCGCTGCGCCCTGCCTGCGGCCATCATCATCGGCCTCGACCAGGCCGCAGGTAAAATACTCAAGCATGGCCGCGTCGGCGGGCAGCGCAGCGCGCACAGCGTCCAACGTGAGCGTGGGCGCTTCCTGGAGGCGAGGCAAATCGGCTGTGCCGGCAGCCAGTTGATCGAGAAACGCGCGTGAACGCGAACTTTCGATCAGGTCGAAAGCCATGGCGACGCGTCCCAATTCGACAGCCAGGAGCGCCGCGAAGGCGTAGGCGTTGGCGACCGTGGCGAAAAAACCGGCGCGAGCTTCGGCGGTCGAGACGCCCAGGCGAATGGCTCGGGCGCGTTCAATGGCGGCGCAGTAGTGGGTCAGGGCTTGTTGAGCGTCGCCCACGGTCTGCGACAGACTGGCGAGGTAGAGGAGCGATTGGAACTCCAGGTAGATGTTCCCGTATTGGCGGTGAATGGCAAGCGCAGCCCGATGCGCTTCTGCGGCCCGGTCGAAATAATCAGGGCCAAGCCGTTCGTACACTTCACCCTGGTTGTTGAGCGAGATGCCGGTGCGGCTGGTGTAGCCAGCTTCCTGGCAGATGTTGAAATGGCGCTGAAACGCGACCAGGGCCTCGCGCCATTGACCGGCCTGGCTGTGCAGCGTTCCCAGGGCATTGTAAAGCGAGGCCTCCATGCTGTTGCGTTCACGTCCAGGCGGCAGCTCAGCCAGCGCGGCGACGGCCTGCTGGCAGTAATCGGTCCCCTCGCGCAGCGCGTCGGCGCCAAACGCGCCGTGCGCATAGCCGGTGCCGCAGGAGATAGCCATATTGATCCAGGCTGAGGCCACGTCGAGCGGTTTGTCCAGCCCAGTCAGGGCCTGCAGCGCGCGCTGGCAGCTGACGATCGAGTCCTGCCAACGATCGAGATGGTGATAGGTGACGCCAAGCGCCAGCCAGGCCCGCGCCTCCAGCAGGGGGGCGCGCGGGCGGTTGGCCGCCAGGGCAGCCTGAAACAGCCGCTCGCCCTCCCCCCAATCGTGCTCACGCTCGTTGGCGAGAATGCCGGCAAAGAGCAGCCGCCACGGTTCGTAGCTGGCATCCGTGACTGCGCAGGCGCTCAGCGTGGCCAGGATAGATTCACACGCGGCCAGGCGCCCTTGCTGCGATTCCGTGGTATCGTTGTAAGCCCGGTAGAATGCCTCTACCAGATCAGGTGAACAGGCTGGTTGGTTCATGACGAGATTGATTTTCGCCAGAAATGCTAGGACTGCAAATCTTGAGGAGGATGTGCAAGATGCCGATCAATGATCCGCCGTATGGAGGCCGCATCGAGGTCAGAAAGAACGGTTCGGTTTTGTGGCAGGTGGCCGCGCGCGAGTTTGGGAAAGATCGAGATACGGACGGCACCCTGGAGTATGCCATTCGCATGGTGGATGCCAGCCGCAACATGGTGACGTCGCGCGACGGCAAGTGCCTGGTGACCGTCTCTGAGTCTGCGCTGGCCGGAGCGCCAACGCAAGCCGGAGATGGGCAGGCCTGGAAGTTCCTGATTGTATCCGGCTATGATGCACCAGGCACGCCGTATGATGGGGTGATCGTGGGCAGTTCCTACTACATCACTGGCGCGCAGTACGATCCGACGGCGGCAGGGCCGCACGGGCATGTCAACCTGCCATGTTATCAACTTACGCTGCGCTATGACGACTATGATCTGCAGCGGGCTGGGCTGCCGCTCGATCTGGAGCCGCGGGAACTGCGCCTGGTCTATGAGAATTGGATTTCGCTGCGCGCCGTGCTGGAGGCGCTCGAACAACAGGCCGCGCGGCCGCAAGGTGAAGAGAGCTCGTCAGGCAACCGGCTGCATCGTCAACGGGAGCGTTTGGGAGCCAATGAGGCGCAGATGGCTGCCCTTTTGAAGGCCTGGGGATTGCCCGGCAGCGATCTCAATGTCTTGCTCAAATGGGCCGGCGCCGGCAAGCTGTTCGAGGAGCAGGGGATTCACTGGGACCTGGCGCATGTTCTGGAGCAGTTGATTCTGGTGTCGCTGAAAGTGAACGCCAGCAATGCGAAGGACCTGGACGTTTGGTTCTCGCGTTGGCTGCCGGTGGCAAAACGCGTCGAGCAGTCTGAGCGGTCGCTGGATTTTCGCATGGTGAGTGTGCCCATCGTCGAGGCGGAGGAGATACCGACGCCCAAAAATGGCTCGCGTATCGTGACGGCCAAAGGACTGATGCAGGCCGGCACCTTTGCGCTGATGTACTACAAGAAATCAGGGGAGCAAGACGAGTATGAACACGGTGAGGCGCCGGCTGGATGACGTCAGGCGCCGTACACCGCAAGTTGACCGCTCTCCTTCTCCCCCATCCGATGGGGGAGAAGGAGGCTGTCAGCGCTACCGGCTTGAGGACAACAGGGCGGGGCAAGAAGTGCAGGTGAAGCGCCCGCTAATGGCTGCGTGCGCTGCGGCGCACGAGAATCAGGCCAGTCACGGCGACGAGAAGCGCCCAGGGCCACAGATTGAGGGCTGTGCGTGGGGTAGCGGGGCCTTCCAGGGTGGTCAACTGCACGGCCGTCGGTTGGCATCCGCTCGCCCCAACCAGCAGGTATTGATTGGTGTCAATGCGAGTGAAGAGGCCGTTGACGGCGGCGATGCCGCCGCTGGCGTAGATGCGGCCGGCCGCGTAGGCGTTGACCATGCCGGCGGTTGCCGCCGCCATCGAGTCCACGTAGGCCCACGTGTTGGTGGTCGGGTTGTAACGTTCGGTGGTTGCCAGGCTGTTGAAGGTTGCGCCTAAACTGTCGGCGCCGCCATAGACGTAGATGTAGACGCCATCGGTGGCGATCCCCGGTGATACACGCCCCTCTTGCATGGGCGCCAGTGAAGCCCAGGTATTGGCGGCCGGGTCGTAGACCTCGAATGTGGTCAAGCCATTGTAATCGGGATCCACGGCTTGCGCGCCGCCCGCGACGTAGATCTTGCCGTTGAGGGTGACGGCGACGTTGTTTTCACGCGCGGTCGGCATGGGCGCGCGCAGCGCCCAGGTGTTGGCGGCGATGCTGTATTCGTAGTTTGTCGTGTTGGAATCGGCGTCGCCGTCGTCGCCGCCAATCACGTAGATCTTGCCATTAGCGGTCGCCTGCGCCGCGGTGCCGATGCCCAATTCGCCCACGGGGATAGGCGCTCCCTCCGACCAGCTATTGCTCAGCGAATCGTAGATGAGGGTGGAGGTAACGGCATACAGGGGGGTCGAAGAATCGGCGTAGCCGCCCACGACATAGATGCGCGAGCCGGATGCGCTGGGCTGAATCCCGTAAACGCCCACCGGCATGGGTGCGCGTGGGGTCCAAACATCCGTGACGGGGTTGTACAGATCTACATTGGGCACGGCCACGCCGCCAGGCAGGTTGCCGCCGATCGCGTAAAAGGTGCAGTTGTCCACCGATGCGCCTCCCATCAGCCAGCCGGCCGTCGGCGCCGGTGTGCCGATGCCCCAGGCCTGTGGAACCGCCTCCCGTGGGCCGAGTGGAGCCGCCGGGGGCAGGCCGGGATGCGCCGCCGCCGGCAGAATTCCCACCAGCAATAACAAGATCGTCAACCAACTGACGGTCATCCAACGTGTTCTTGTCGCCATTCCATATTCCTCCTTCAGGTGCGAACAGTTTTTGGTCTGAAAGACCGATTTCATTCTATGGGGGACGCTTGTAGGGCTTCTTCCTAACCACGGTGCGCCGATAACGCTCATGCAGGCTTTTTGCGCCGCCTGCGTGCTGACAGTTGACACAGATGCACGGTCGCGCCGGAATCTGTCACGCGGTTAGGCGCCACAAGCGAGCGATTGAAATCGCGCCTGATGGGCGTACCGCCGGGCGTCCACCGTCGTGGGCGCGATGCCGGTCGGCGAGGGCCGACGGCTCGACTGAGCTCGCCGAAGTCCTGGCGGCGGAACGCCCTTTCGGCCCGAATTCATGCGGCGGCTGCAGTCGGCGCACGATGCCTGAGCAGACCACCGGCCTCAGGCAAATCTCCAGCGGCCGTTCATGGCCGGCAGTCAGGGAGAGCTCGCCCTTTTTGTCAAACTTGACAGGTTCGGTATCTTGTTTTAACCTTCCTCATAACTTACCTCAAGCAACGTTCTCGGCCGGCCTGCACACTTGGTTCAGGCCTCTGCTCTGCACCTCATGCGCTGAACGCATGACGCCCCAGGAGGTTCACCATGATGCACATCAAGGACTTTCCTCGTCCTCCTGATGACAATGGCCGCGGGCTGCACTGGTCCGCCCGCGTCTACCACCCGACGAATCAACCTGCGCAAGGCCCAGGCGATGCCAACGCAGACGAAAAGTACGCCATGTCCGCACGCGTGTACCGATCCCCAGACAACGCCCTCACACGCGGTTTGGGCGAACCGGAAGCTGTCAACTGGACGGCGACGCTCTACACGCCGACCGCCGGCGAACTGGACCATTGGATCAATGAACTGCAGGCCATGCACATCAAGTGGGTCAAGCTGATGGACGATGGCGGCGGTTCCTCGCTGCTGATCTGCCAACGCATGCTGCAAGCGGGCATCATGCCCATCGTGCGCCTGTTCAAGGAGCGCCCCAACCCGCGTGGCATCGGCGGCCGTGAGTTTGAGACGATCAGCCGCCTGGTAGCGGTGGGCGTGCGTTATTTCGAGACGAACAATGAGCCAGATTTGTCCGCGGAATGGGAAAACAACGTCATGCCGGCCAACTGGCTTGACATCGTGGTGGATAACTTCATCCGCGATGCCGATCAAATCTTGGGCCGCGGCGGTCTGCCGGCTGTCCCTGCCATGGGACCCGGCAGCCAGGACAACCCTATTTCCAAAATCGTCGCTCGTGGGCGGCGTGACCTGTTCGAGCGCGGCGCCTGGGTCGCCATTCACAACTACACCCTCAACCACCCGCTCGATTACCCCTACGATGCCGTCAGCCAGTTAGGCGCGCCGCTCAGCCAGGCCGAGTACGATCGCTATGGCGCCTGGTCATGGGATTTTCGCCCGCGCGAGTCGGCCAACCCGGAAGATCAGACGATCAACCGCCTGCGCCGCGAGAGCAAGCGGCCTGGCGCCACCATTTTTCAGGACCCCAACTGCTTCCGCGGGTACGAAGCGGCGGGAAAAATGATCTTCGATGCCCTGGGTTACTATGTGCCGGTCATCAGCACGGAGGGCGGCCCCGTGGTTGGCTGGGGCGATGACAAACGGTACAACAAAATCATCCCCAGCCAGCAGATGGAAATGCAGCAAGAGATCGTGCGCCAGATGCAGAACAACGAGGTGCCTGATTGGTACTTCGCCATGTGCACCTGGCTGATTGCCTCGCGCCCGTTAGGCGATTTCACGCCCGCCTGGGAAACGATGAGCTGGTACACCAACTGGTGGGACCAGCAGTTTGGCTTGAACGGCCGCTTGCCCATCGTGGACGCGCTCAAGGCGCTGCCCTCGGCGGCACGGGTGTGGCCGGCCAACGTCCCGCAAACCGCGCGTCTGCAGGGCCGCCTGCTGCTGAACAACGGCCAGGCGGCGGGCGCCGTGCGTCTCCGCCTGCAGGCCGCCGGCCACGCGCCGCTCTTGGCCACTGCATCATCCGGCGGCGTGTTCAGCCTGGATGGCCTGGCCGCTGCGACGTACACCCTCAGCGTGGTGGATGGCCCCGGCATTGCCAGCGCCATTACGCTGGCGACCGGCGAACAGAAGGCGCTCTCCGTGACGCTGCCTGCCAACGGCGCGGTTTCGGCCATTCTGGGCCAGGTGCTACGTAACGACAAGCCACAGCCTGGCGAGGCGGTCAGCCTGTTGGAGGTGAGCGAGGGCGCGGCGCACGTCATCGCCAGCCAGACCGTGTTGGGGCAAGGGCGCTTTAGCTTTGGCCGGCTCCCCCCCGGCCTGTACCAGGTTCGGGCAGGAACGACCACCTCGGCCGCGGTGACGCTTGACGGCTGGAGCACGGCCGCAGTCAACCTGCCGTTGCCCGCGCCGCCCGAGTTCCGCTACCGGGTGACAAGCGCCCAGGCGTCGTCTGGCAGCCCGCGCCGCATCATGGGCCGCGTGTTGGATGCGCAAGGCAATGGCCTGAACGGCATCAAGATGCAGATGTCCTGGCCGAATCCGGAGCCGGACACGCAATTTCCCGAAACCCTCACTGGGCGCGACCCGTTCAAGCCCGCTGGTTTCTACGAATTCTTGGCGTCGGCCGGTCAGTTCCAGGTCAAAGTGATCCAGCCCGACTGGGCCAGCGACGTGAGCGCGCCGCTGGCCACGAATGCGCTGCCCGGCCAGGCGGGGGATTCATTCTTCTGGGACGTGACCTTCCAACTGCAGCGGGTGATTCGCAATCAAAGCATCGTGCGCGGCCGCATTACCAACCCACCATCGAACGGGGTGATCGTGCTCAGCGGCAACGCCTTGCCCGCTGGCCCGCAGCGCCAAAGCCTGCCTGCCAGCGGCAATTTCGAGTTCCGAGATTTGCCAGCCGGCGCCGACTACGAGTTGGCGGTTGAGAACATCGCACGCCTGGGCGCGGCGTTTGCGCTGGATGGCGCCAACACCGTCGAGCGCAGCATGTCTCTCACGGGCGTGTTGACCGGTCAGGCGCTTGGACTGGCCACCGGCGCGTCGGTCGAGTTGGCGCGCGTGAGTCCGCTGGCGTGGCGTCGCACGACAGCCGCGGGCGCGGACGGCCGCTACCGCTTCGACGGCCTGCCGCCCGGCCGCTACCAGGTGAGCGCGGGTGACAAGCGCAGCGCCGACATTGTGCTGGCCGAAGGCCAGACGCTGGAGGCGCCTTTGCTGGTTCTGCACCCGCCGGCGCTGCCGCTGCCGCCAGCGCAAAGCGCCATCCACGGGTCAGTGCAGCACGCAAGCGGCGCGCCGGCCGCGGCGGTCCACGTCGAGCTGCACCGCGATGAACGCACGGATCAACAGACCACCAGCGACAGCGCCGGCGGCTTTGAGTTCCGCGATCTCAAAGCCGGCGTCTACAGCGTGCAGCTGCCTGACTACGAAATCTCGGCCACGGTAACGCTGGATGGCCTCAATGCGGCCACGCTGGCGCTGACCGCGCCCGATCCAGAACCGGACTCGGTTCCACTCAATCTGCGCCAATTCGTTCTCCTGGGTCGGGGCAGCGTGGCCCAGACGCCCCTCGTGCAGAATCAACTGCGGCTGCTGGCGCCTTACCTGGCTGCGCATGCCGATGTCGCGGTCGGTTTCGACGCGGCGCTGGCCGCGGCGGCCGAGCGGGTTGTCATTGTTGGCGACGCGACGCTCGTCAGCCAGGCCGTCGAACAAGACCTGCGCGCGGCCGGCTGCGTGGTGCAGCGGGTCGAAGGCGATCTATACGCCCTGGCCGACTGGCTGCAGGCCAATCTGTAGCAGAGAGGTGATCCATGAGTACGCTGTTGTCTTCGATTTCTGAGTTCTTCGCCGCTCTGTTCGGACGCGCCGCCCCACCGTATCCCGGCGTCACCGCCACACGCGGCCTGGATGCGCCTGTCAACGATGCCGCCGCTTACGGCGTAGGCATCGAAGAAGCCAAGCCGCCGATCGGCCAGCTTTATTGGAAAGTGCAGCGCGTGCACCACTTGACCGCGGACGAGAATAATTTTCGCCAGCATATCTTCGTTGACATGCAGGATGAAGCGGGCAATCGGCTGCAAGGCGGCGCCGTGCGCGTCAACTGGCCTGGCGGCGAGCAGATCATTACCCTGAACAAGCCGCCAGGCGAACCGGCCGGCAACTTCCCGATGTGGAAGTACCAGGTTTGTGACGTTGCAGCGATCGGAATGCCTGGCGAAACCCTGGTCAGCGACAAAGTCACGGGGCTGCACACCAGTCACAAGGACGAAGGGCCGGGCAATCGCCTGTTTCATCACAGCTTCGCCCTGGTCTTCCAGCGCACCCTGGCCGGCGCCGCGGCCCCGGCCCGCGAGAGCATCATCAGCGGCCGTGTGACCAACGGGGCCGGTCGCATCGTGCTCCTGCTACAAGAGGGCGCCGCTGCGGCCCAAACGGTGGTTGCGGCTGATGAGAGCTACAGCGTGACCGCGCTTGCCGCTGGCACATACCAGGTGGCAGTGCAAGGCGCGGACGTACGGTCAGATCCGGTGACGGTGGATGGCCGCGGCGCGGCCACTGTCAACCTGACGCTGCCCGCAGCGCCTAAAGAGGAGAGCACTGTCAGCGGCCGCGTGCTGCGCGGCGCAGGGGCGACGATTGAGCTGTATGCAAGCGGCGCGCTAGTCCATTGGACATTGGTCGCTGCGGACGAGCGCTACCAGTTTACGGCGCTACCCGCAGGCCTCTACCGGGTCGGCATTGCTGGCAAGGACGTCGTGTCCGAGGACTTTCACCTGGATGGGGTCAGCGCCCGCCAGCTCGACCTTGAGATTCCCGAATCAGCCGAACCGACGGGCAAGCCGCTGACGCGCTATGTGCTCTTCGCGCCGCTCAACACGGTGCAGGGACAAATTGATTGGCTGCTGGCCGCGCCTTACTTGCAGACCTTTGGCCTGACCGCGGGCGCAAACCTGGATCATGCCAAGCTCGCCGCGCACGTCACGATCATCGGCGGTGGGCCGGATGCGCCGGGCGCGGCAGTCGAACAGGCGCTGGCTGCCGCGGGCTGCCGCGTGGAGCGCATCGCCGGCGACGCCAACGCGGTCGCGGCCGAGTTGGCGCAGCGCATCGAGGCTGGGCAACCGTAAGTCGAAAGTCCGAGGGGCGGCCACATAGGGCCGCCCCTGCGGCAGGGTGCATTTCAATTTCGGGGCGTAGCCCCAAAGGGGCTTGCACCTCGTAGCCGGATGGCCTTTGGCCTCCGGCGGGGTTGCACTGGATGGCGTGCGCGCAACCAACGCCGCCCGACCGTGAACGGATCGGGCTACAAGGTGGAAGGCCCTGTCGGGCCTGACGGCGCGCGAGGGGTTTGTATTTCGTGGCGGGCGCATTTCAGTTCCGTTGCGTAGCCGGCTTCGGTTGGGCTTGGAGGTGGTTGCAGCGGCCTTCGACAAGCTCAGGCCCCGTGCGGTGAGCCGGTCGAACCGTGCGGTGAGCCTGTCGAACCGTGCGGTGAGCCGCTCACGACGAAGCCTCAATCGCTCGACGTCGCACCCGCCCCCAGTTTGAAATGCACCCCTACTGCTGCCTTACTTGGGCATTGCTGCCAGGCTGTGGTAAAATCCCCTGGCTATGCGACGGTGGACGTTTCAACGTGCAGGTAACTTTGGGATCGAAGCCCTTTTGCTGGCCGGCATCATCACGATGGCGGCCTTTTTGCGATTTTGGCAGTTGCACAGCACACCGCCTGGTTATCACTTCGACGAAGCCTTTGAGGGGCTGGAAGCCTGGCGCCTGCTGCAAGACCCCACTTACCGTCCGTTGTTCTTCACTGGCAACTTCGGCGTTGAGCCGCTCTTCATCTACCTGACCGCGATTGCGTTCAAGCTCTTTGGCGCCGGGCCGGTGGTGCAGCGGGGGGTGGCCGCGCTGATCGGGCTGTTGACCGTGCCTGCGGTCTGGCTCTTGGCGCATGAACTGCGCCGCTGGCAGCCGCGCCTGCCCGCCAGTTTCCCTTTGTGGAGCGCAGCCGTACAAGCCGGACTTTTCTGGGCGATCAGCGCCAGCCGCATCGGCTACGAACCGGGGCTGGTGCCGCTGCTCTTGTGCCCGCTGCTGTGGGCCTTGTTGGCTGCCCTACGCACCGGCCGGCCGGCTGCCTGGGTGGCAGCCGGCGCGCTCACCGGTCTCGGCCCCTACACCTATCCAGCCGGTCGTCTTTACCCCGTGGTCGTCGCCGCTGTTCTGCTCATTGCCTGGCTCTGGCCTCGCCTCTTGCCGCGGGCCAGCGCCGATGGCGTTGCCGCAGCGGCCTTGCGCCCGCGCTGTCTGCTACTGCTGGCCTTGAGCGCGCTGCTGGTCTTTGCGCCGCTGGCCTGGCAGTGGGTCAGCAACCCAGACCTGGTCCTGCTGCGCTCACGCCAGATTGCCGTGGTGGCCGAGGGCGCGGGGAGCACTTCGCCCCTGCAAACCATCGTGCAGCACACCCTGGCGACGGCTGGCATGTTCAGCCTGGCCGGCGACGTGGACCCGCGCAACAACCTGCCGGGCCGGCCCGTTTTTGATTGGTTCCTGGCGCCCTTCTTTTACCTGGGCCTGGCATTGACCCTCTGGCGCTGGCGCGAACGCACGGCGGCCTGGCTGTTGGCCGTGCTCGCCATCATGCTGGCGCCCACCATTTTGAGCGAGTACGCGCCTCATTTTCGCCGCGCCCTGGGCGCCCTACCCATCGTCGCGCTGCTCACGGGCTTGGGGCTTGGTGCAGCCTGGGATTGGGCCGCGAGGCGACCGCTGCCTGCCCCAGAGCAGCCCGTGTGGCGCCGCCCGGCCTGCTGGCTGCGCATGGCGATCAGCGCCTGCCTGCTTGTTTCCATCGGCCTCGCGGGCCGCGACTATTTTGACCGTTGGGCCAGGTCGCCTGATCTCTTCTACGCCTTCGACGAAGGCCTGTGGCAGTTGGCGCAGGGGGTGACCGAGCTGCCGGCCGCCAGCCAGGTGTATCTCACGCCGCGGCCCGCGACGCACACCACCCTGGCGTTCGCGTGGCGCAGCGACCAGCCGCCGTCCACCTTTGATGGCCGCCACATTTTTGTCATCCCGCCAGACGCGCAGCGCCGTCGTTTCTACGCGGTCATCGAAGCCGAGGATTACCGCAGCCGCCTGCTGCTGCCGGAGCTTTTCCCCGCCGTCGTCATGCACTCCGTTGTCAACGACCGCGCCGGCCAGCGATATGCCGCAATCTATGAGGCGCCGATCGGCGTCCAACCCATCATCCAACCGCAGATAGCCAGCGACGCCGTGTGGAACGCGCAGGCGCGCCTCCTGGGATTCAACCTCAATTCAGTTTATCGCCGCGGGGACATCATCTACCTGCGCCTCTTCTGGCGCGCCCTGGCGCCCATCGCGGAGGATTGGACATTCTTCGTTCACGTGCTCGACGCGGCCGGGCAGAATCGCCTGGGCGCGGATGCCGCGCCGGGCGCCGGCAGCTATCCCACCACACGCTGGCAAATGGGTGAATGGATCATAGACGAGATTCAGATCGCGCTTCCGGTCACGCTGGCGAGCGGCGATTACCAACTGGAGGCTGGTTTTTACCTGTCGTCAGGCGCGCGCATCCCGGTGACGGCGGCCGCGGACTTCGGCGATCATCTGCTGCTGGCGCGGCTGCGCATCGAGGAGGCGCCATGATGGGCGTGCGCTCCCAGCGACGGCCAGAGAACCCAATTTCACTTGCCGTGGCAGACCCAGCCGACCGGCCGCCGTGGGGCGCGGCTTTGCCCACCCTCTACGCGCTGGAAGAGGCGCACTGGTGGACGCGCGGCATGTTCGCCTGCACAGCCGCGATCCTGGCGGCTGACGGCTGGTCAGGCCGCGGCGCGGTGCTGGACGTGGGCTGCGGCAGCGGCGGCGCTCTGTCCCAGCTGGCGGCGCGTCCGCGCATCGGCCTTGACATCTCCCCGCTGGCGTTGATGCACGCGCGCCAGCATCCTGACCTGACCCTCGTGCGCGCCTCGGCCATGGCGCTGCCACTGGCGCCCGCACGGTTCGACCTGGTTCTCGCACTCGATTCACTCGATCAGCGCCAAATGGATAGCCGGCAGGCCTTGATTGCATGCGCCGGCCAGCTGCGCCCTGGCGGCCGTCTGCTGGTGCGGGTCTCAGCGCACCCCTGGCTGCACAGCGCGCACGATGAACTGACCGGCACGGCCGCGCGCATGAGCGCCAGGCAGCTGCAAGCACTTCTGCGGGCCGCGGGGCTGACCGTGCGCCGCCTGACGTATGCCAATGCGGTGCTCTTTCCGCTGGCCGCCAGTCGCCGCCTCCTGGCCGACACGCTCAGACGGCCGTTGGCCCACGATTTGCAGCTGCCGTCGGCGCCGCTCAACCGCCTGCTGCGCAGGGTGCTGGAGCGCGAGGCGAGCTGGCTGCGGCGCGGGCATAATCTGCCCTGGGGCCTTTCTCTGTACGCCCTGGCAGTCAGCAGTCAGGAGAAGTCAGGCGAGAACGAGGTGCGGCCATGACAGGCCCAAGTCGGATGGCGCGGCTGCGCGGGGTTGGGCTGCCAGTCCAATCCAACTCGCAGCGTTGGTTCCGCGTGCAGCCGTGGCATGGGCTGGCGCTGCTGCTGCTCCTGGCATTGGGCGTGCGCGCCTGGCAGTTGACCTTTCACAGCCTGTGGCTGGACGAGGCCTTCAGCCTGTTCTGGGCCAACAAGCCGGCCGCGACCATCGTGCGCGTTGGGTTGACTCTGACCGAAGACAAGCATCCACCCCTCTACTACCTGCTCCTGCATGGATGGCTGCGTCTCTTCGGCGCGTCGGATGCCGCCGTGCGCGGCCTGGGGGTCGGCCTGGGCGCACTGGCTGTCTGGCCGACTTTTGGCCTGGGCCTGGCGTTGAATCGGCGCGCCGGCCGTGCTCGCCGCGGCGCGTGGTTGGCGGCCGTGCTGGTCGCCCTCAATCCGTTCTTGATTTGGTACAGCCAGGAAGTGCGCATTTTCATGCCGGCAACCACCTTCGGGCTTTGGGGCCTCTATGCCTGGCTGCGAGCCTTGTCGCCGACCCCTGCGCCTGGCCGCAAGCTGGCGACGCTTTTCTGGTATGCCCTGGCCGTCAGCGGCCTCTTGGCGGCCTGCTACAGTTACCTGTTTGCCGCGTTTCTGCTGCCGGTCGCCGGCCTGTGGCTGCTTGTGGAGAAAACGCCCGGCCGTCCAGTCCGGGATTGGCGCGCTTTTCTTCGCGACCTATGGCCCAGCGCCCTGGCTCTGCTGCTGATGGCTGCGCTTTTTGCGCCGTTGGCGCTGGCTGCGTGGCGGGTCAGCGGCGCAGAGGCTGCGCCAGGCGCGCCCTTTGCCAACCTGTTCGCCACACTGGCGCGCTTGCTGGCAGCGTACACCGTGCGCCAGGCGTCCTGGCCGCAGCCGCTGCTGGCGGCCGCGGTCATTGGCGCTGGGGGGCTGCTGCTGATTGGCCTCGCAGCCGCGCTGCGTCAGGATCGCCGCCGCGGCCTGCTGCTGCTGCTCTGGCTCGCGGTTCCGCTGCTGCTCGGCAATCTGCTCCAGGCTAAGGATGCCACTGTGTTTGCGGAGACGCGCTATTTCATCTTTCTGATTCCGGCCTTATGCCTGGCGTGGGCCGCCGGGTTGGATGCCATCTGGCGCGCGCGGCCCTGGTTGGGGCGCGCGCTCACCGTCGGCTTTGTGGCCGTATTCCTGGCGGCGCTGCCCGCGCTGTGGTCGCATGACCCCGCGCTTCGACGCGAGGATTGGCGCACCGCGGCGCAGGTGGTCGGTCGCTACGCCACCGCGCAAGATGTGGTTGTCAATCATGTCAACTATACAGAGCTGGCGTTTGCGCGCTATTACCAGGGCGCGGCGCCGCGCCAGGCGCCCTTTGGCGCGGCTCTCGCGGATGAAAGCGCGGTCGAGGCTGGCCTCGACCCGCTGACCGGGGCCGACACCCTGTGGCTCGTCTTGTCGCACCAGGAGGGGATTGATCCGGCCAATCTGGTGCGCGCCTGGCTCGGTGGGCGCTTTCCGCTGGTTACTGAACTCTATCCGGCCGGCATTGCCATCCGCGCCTACGCCACGCAGTATCGGTTGACCGCGCTGCCGAGCGCGGCCAAGCCTGTGGATGGGCCAAGCCAGGCCAACGGCGCTGTTCGCCTGGCCGGCTGCCGCCTGGAGCCAGGCCCCGTGGCCGCGACGGACGATGCCATGCATCCGCCCAGCGGCTGGGCGCATGTCACACTCTATTGGCAGGCCCTGGCTGCGCCCGCCGCCGATCACCTGGCGCGTGTACGCCTGGTGGATGCTGACGGTCAGGTGTGGGGCGAGAGCCTGGAGCGCGCGGACAGCGCGCTGCACTTCTACCCCATGACGCGTTGGCGGCCGGGCGAGATCGTGCGCGATGATTATGATGTCAACCTCAACCCGCGCACACCGCCGGGCGCGTATCGGGCGGCGGTGGCCCTGCTGGATGAGGCCGGCCCAGACGTGATGTGCGGCGTTGTGTCCGTGACCAACCGGTAACAATCAATGATAAACCAGACTCGAACCGCTGATGAGGTAGCATGACCACGGTTTCAGTTGTTTTGCCCACCTATAATGAAAAAGATAACATCATTCCTTTGCTGGAGGCCGTGCTGCACAGCGCGCAGCATCCGACGAACGTGTGGGTCGTTGATGATCATTCGCCGGACGGCACGTGGCAGCTCGTGGCCGCGCGCGCGGCGTCTGATGCGCGCGTGCATCTGATTCACCGCACGGAGGAGCACGGGTTGACCAGTGCGATTGCCCGCGGGATTCACGACAGCGATGGCGACATCGTGGTCTGGATGGACTGCGATTTTTCGATGCCGCCGGAGCGCATCCCCGCGCTGGTCAACGCCATTGTGGTTGACAGCGCGGATGTGGCGGTTGGTTCGCGCTATGTGCCGGGCGGCGCGGATGTGGGTCATTCGCTGATGGCGCAGGCCTTTAGCCGGGTCATCAACCTGGCGGCCAGTGTCTTGCTGGGCTTTGGCGTGCGCGACTACACCAGCGGCTTCGTTGCCGCGCGGCGCATCGTCTTCGATCGTATTGATTTGCGCGGCGACTACGGCGAATACTGCATTGATCTCCTGGTGCGCGCCCGGCGACAGGGCTGGCGCGTGGTTGAAGTGCCCTATTTGTGCGTCGAGCGACAAAGCGGTCAGTCGAAAACCGGCGCGACGCTGGTGGACTACGTTCGCCGCGGGCGCAACTATGTCGCTACGATTGTGCGCCTGGCCCTGCGTCGCCGGGACTAACCTGAAAACCGCCGCGGATGACCACGGATCGTCACAGATTGCCTGCGTTCATCCACGGTTGTCTGCCGAGCGCCTGGGCGATTAACTTGAAAACCGATGGTATTTGAGGAGTAAAAACGCAGATATGTTGAAACCACGTGAACTTTCTTTGGATGAGATGGGCGACCTGGCCGACATTATTCCTGGGCCAGATCCCGAGCTAAAAGCAACGATTCGCGCCATCTCCCAATTCGAGGCGGATGTGACGCGGCCGATTATCCCGGTGTGTGAGCCAACCCTGACCGGCAACGAACTGAAGTACATCACCCAGGCCGTGGAGACGAACTGGATTTCATCCGCCGGCAGCTTCATCCGCGAGTTTGAGCGCAAATTCGCCGATCTCAGCGGCGCGCGCTACGGCGTGGCGTGCGCCAACGGCACAGTCGCGCTGCACCTGGCGCTGGCGACGCTGGGCTTGGAGCCTGGGGATGAGGTCATCATTCCAACCTTCACCATGATTGCCACCGCCAACGCCGTGACCTACTGCGGCGGCCGGCCGGTGCTGGCCGATGCCGAGCCGTGCACGTGGAACATGGACTTGAACCAGGTGGAGGATCGCATCACACCGCGCACGCGCGCAATCGTGCCGGTGCACACCTACGGCCACCCCGTGGATATGGACGCCTTGCGTCAAATCGCGGACCGTCACGGCCTGTTGGTGTTCGAAGATGCGGCCGAAGCGCATGGCGCGCGCTACAAGGGGCGGCCGGTGGGCAGCCTGGGCGACGCCGCCTGCTTCAGTTTCTACGGCAACAAGATCATTACCACCGGCGAAGGCGGCATGGTCACCACGAACAACGAGCAGATTGCGCGCCTGGCCTGGAACCTGCGCGACCACGCGTTCAGCCACGAGCGCCACTTCTGGCACAAGTTCATCGGGTTCAACTACCGCATGACCAACATGCAGGCTGCCATTGGTCTGGCGCAGACGGAACAGCTCGAAAAATTCGTGCAGATGCGCCGCGCCAACGCGGCCTACTATTCTGCGCTTCTCGCCACCGTGCCCGGCATCACCACCCCGCCCGAAGCCGACTGGGCGATGAACGTCTACTGGATGTACGGCATCTTGGTGGACGAGAAGGCCTATGGCATGAACCGCGATCAACTGCGCCGCGCGTTGGCCGAGCGGGGCATTGAAACGCGCACCTTCTTCATCCCCATGCACTGCCAGCCGGTTTACTTCGATCAGTATCGCGGGCAGCGCTTCCCGGTGGCCGAAGACCTGTGCCGCCGCGGCTTCTACCTGCCGAGTGCATCCAGCCTGACGCGGGCCGAAATTGAACGGGTGGTCAGGACGATTCGCGAGGTGAGGGCGAGGGCCTAGCGTCTGCGGCCCTGGCTCAGGTCGCATGCACGCCAGCGCTGCGCAGGCTGACGCTGACTGTCAGGGCCGCATGGCAACATGACAGCATCAACGACTGCGAGCGGGAACGGCCGGCGCTTATCGGCCTCAGGAAAAAGGCGCCGTTCGCCCCCGCTTGCAGGCTAGATTTCGCAATTGACAAGCTGATGCACCTATGCTACACTTTGACCCATCTGCGGCCCAGCGCGCAGACAGGTTCAGTCAAGGATTGATGCACGCATGATAGTTCAGATTCCCTCCCCTAGGAGCCCACGGAGGTCGTAGCCGGACGTTAAGTCTGGGTAAGCGCGTTTTGGGCCACTCCCAGGGTGGGGATCAACGGTGTGTCACGGTCAAACGATAGCTCTCCAGGCGGAGAGCTTTTTTGTTGCCCAAAAACAGGGGCGCGGTTAGCAACGCAGGGTTAAGGACAAAGTCAGGATGATTCGAGTTGGCATCGCCGGCGCGACCGGCTATACGGGATTTGAGTTGGTGCGAATTTTACGCCGCCATCCAGAGGTGCAGTTAGCCTGGTTGACGTCAGAATCGAACGCGGGCGGCCGCTTGAGCAGCGTCTTCCCCTGCCCGTGGGACGATGAACTGCTGCCGCTGGAACAGGCGCTGCGCCAGCGTCTCGACGAGGTGGATGTGGTGTTCCTGTGCCTGCCCCACGCCGCTTCGATGGAGGCCGTGGCGCAGGTCATCGCGGCGGGCGTCAAGGCGATTGACTTGAGTGCGGATTTCCGTCTGCGTGATGCGGCGGTGTATCAGCGCTGGTATGCCCATCCCCACACCCAGGCGCAGCTCCTGGCGGAGGCGGTCTACGGCTTGCCCGAGATGTACCGGGACGCAGTGGCCGCGGCGCGGCTGATTGCCAACCCCGGCTGCTATCCCACGAGCGTGATTCTCGCCCTGGCGCCCCTGGCGCGCGCCGGCCTGCTGCGCGGACGCGTGATCGCGGACAGCAAGTCGGGCGTCAGCGGCGCGGGGCGCGGGCTGAGGTTGAGCAGCCATTTTGTCGAAGCCAACGAAAACTTCTCGCCCTACAGCATCGGCCGCCAGCATCGCCATCTCCCTGAAATGGAAGAGCAGTTGACCGCGCAGGCGCGCTCGGCCCCGGCCGCGTTCCAGGTGATCTTTTCGCCGCACCTGCTGCCGGTCAACCGGGGCATTCTGAGCACCCTGTATGTGGAATTGCCGAAGAAGCTCAGCGGCGACGCGCTGCTCAGCCTCTACCGCGACGCGTACGGGCACGAGCCGTTCATCCACCTCCTGGGCTTGAACCAGGTGGCGACGCTGCGGCACACCGTCGGCAGCAACCGCTGCGCCATTGGCCTCAGTCCGCAGGCCGACAACCTGCTGATCGTGACCAGCAGCATTGACAATCTGCTCAAAGGCGCCAGCGGGCAGGCAGTGCAAAACATGAACGTCATGTGGGGCCTGCCGGAGACGACGGCGCTGTTGTAGTGCAAAGTGCATAGTACAAGGTGCGAAGTGCGCCGACATGCTTTGCACTTTGTATTTTGCACTGGCTACTCCACGTTCGAGCTTTTTGGGGAGAGGGGCAGTTGATGAGTCAACAAAAACCGGTCGTGGTGATCAAGATTGGCGGCAACGAGATTGACGACGCAGGGTTCCTGGGCCGGTTCGTAGCCGCGGTGCACCGCGTGCAAGCGGAAAGTCTGCCCGTGATCGTGCACGGCGGGGGTAAGGAAATTGCCGATCTGCATCAGCGCCTGCAAGTGCCGTTCGAGATGGTGCAAGGGGTGCGTGTGACCAGCGCGGAGAGCCTGCGCCTGGTAGAAATGGTGCTGAGCGGCCTGGTCAACACACGCGTGGTGCGCTGGCTGGTCAACCACGACATCGAGGCCATCGGCTTGACCGGGGTGGATGCCGGCCTGGTGCAGGTGACGCGCTGGCGGCCCAACGATGTGGACCTGGGCTATGTGGGCAAAGTCACGGCCGTGCGCGCGGCGCCCCTGCAGCGCCTGCTGGCCGCAGGCTTCGTGCCGGTCATTTCACCGGTGTCGCTGGGCGAGGACGGCCAGACCTATAACGTCAACGCCGATCATGTCGCCGCCGCGCTGGCGCACGGTCTGCAGGCCAGCCGCCTGGTCTTCGTCACCAACGTGCCTGGCGTGCTGGTGGCCGGGCGCGTGGTGCGCGCGTTGACAGTGGCGCAGGTCGAGGAGATGATTGACGAAGGCCTCATTTTTGGAGGCATGATTCCCAAGGTGCGCAGCGCCATCGAAGCTGTCGCGGCCGGCGTTTACCAGGCCGTCATCACCGACCTGGATGGCCTGGCGCAGGCCGGCGGCACCATCATCCTCAATGGAACGATGAATTCGGAACGCTGAAGGCTGAATAAGAACTACAAAACTGACGAAAAGGCTTTCCATGGACGACATCATTCAGATGGAACACGACTATCTCTTGCAAGTCTATTCCCGGCCCGACATTGTTTTCACAGACGGCCGCGGCTCCACGCTCTACGACAGCCGCGGCCGCGCGTACCTGGACTGTGCGGCGGGCATTGCAGTCAACGCGTTGGGCTATGCGGACCCCGAGCTGACCGAAGTCGCGCAGCAGGCTGCGGCTGGGCTGTGGCATGTCAGCAATCTTTATCACACCGCGCCGGCCGTGCGCCTGGCCAGGCTGTTGGTCGAGACGAGCGGTTTTGCGCAGCGCGTCCATTTCAGCCTGTGCGGGGCCAGCGCCAACGAAGGCGCGCTCAAGTTCGCCCGCAAATATGCGCGCACGCGGCACGGCGAGGGCAAGTTCCACATCGTGTCCTTCAGCAATGCCTTCCACGGCCGTCTCTTTGGCTCGCTGGCGGCAACGCCTCGTCCGAAGTACCAGCAGGCCTTTGAGCCGCTGATGCCCGGCGTGCGCGTGGCTGAGTTCAACAGCCTGCCCAGCGCCGCGGCCGCCATCCAGGACGATGTGTGCGCGGTGATCGTAGAGCCGCTGCAGGGCGAGGGCGGCATCCATGCGGCGACGCCCGCGTTTCTGCAGGGACTGCGTGACCTGTGCGATGCGCACGACGCGCTGTTGATCTTCGACGAAGTGCAGTGCGGCTTGGGACGCACTGGTGCGCTGTGGGCCTGGCAAGACTGCGGCGTGGCGCCCGACCTGCTCACCAGCGCCAAACCGCTGGCCGGCGGCCTGCCCATGGGCGCGATCCTGATGACGCCGCGCGTGGCCGACGTGATGGCCGTCGGCGATCATGCCAGCACCTTCGCCGGCGGGCCGTTCGTGGCGGCCGTGGCTGAGGCGGTCGTGCGCCGCATCAGCCAGCCGGCCTTCCTGGCCGAGGTGCGCCGCAAGGGGGAAGTCCTCAAGGAACGGCTGCAGGAGATCAACTCGCCGCACGTGCTGGAGGTGCGTGGCCGCGGCCTGCTCCTGGGGCTGCAGCTCGATATCCCGGCCGGCGATGTGGTCAAGGCCGGTTTTGAGCACGGCCTGGTGCTGATCAACGCCGGCCCGGACGTGCTGCGCCTGGCGCCGCCGCTGGTCATCACCGACGCCGAGTTGGACGCCGTGGTTGAACGCCTGGACGCGATTCTCAAAACATGGTAGAGCGAGCGATTGAAATCGCACCTGAAGGGCGCGCCGCCGGGCGTCCACCTGCGTTATACTGAGTTTGACATAACCTGCATGAACGCGATGTTGGTCGGCAACGGCCCACGGCTCGTCGAAGTCCTGGCGGCGGAACGCCTTTTTGCCCCGAATTCATTCGGCGGCATTGGATCAAGGTTGAAGGAGGGTGACAGAATGGCAGAGATCAGCATACGGCCGGCGCAGGCCGCCGACGCCGCGGGCATGTCGGCGTTGATCGGGCAGTTTGCCGAGCAGAATTTGATGCTGCCGCGCAGCGCGGCGCAGATTCTGCGCGCCCTCCCTGAATTCCTCGTCGCCGTCGAGACCACGGATGCGCCGGATGGCGTGGGGGAACGCATCGTGGGCTGCGGCTCGCTGGCCGCGCTGGCTGCCGACCTGGCCGAGGTGCGATCGCTGGCCGTGGATGCCAGTCAGCATGGCAACGGCCTGGGCGGCCTGTTGGTGGGCAAACTGCTCGATCTGGCGCTGGCGCGCGGCTTCAAACAGGTGTGCGCGCTGACGCTGCGCCCGCGCTTTTTCGAGCGCCTGGGGTTCGAAGTGGTGGACCGCTGGAGCATCTCGCCCAAGGTATGGCAGGAGTGCATCTACTGCCCGAAATTCCATCGCTGCGATGAAGTCGCTATGCTGCTGACGCTGCCTGAGCCTGCGCCGGCGACAGCGGCCCCGGCCGCCCGCAATGGCCTGCTCAAGCGCCTGATCCTGGCGCCGGTCAAGCTGATGCTGGCCTAGCCCAGGCCGGGGATCAGCCAGCGAGAGGACAACGAGAAGAAAGGACGATCATGATGGAAGCCATCCTGGCCCTGGAAGATGGGACCATTTTGCACGGCGAGGGGTTCGGCGCCAGCGCCACCGCCGTGGCCGAGGTAGTTTTCAACACGAGCATGACTGGCTATCAGGAAGTGCTCACGGATCCATCGTACCACGGACAGATGGTGGTGATGACGACGCCGCATATCGGCAACGTGGGCGTCAACGCTGAGGATGTGGAATCGAGCCAGCCGTGGGTGCAGGGGTTCATCGTGCGCGAGATTAGCCCGCTGGTGTCGAACTGGCGCGCGACCGAATCGCTGCCGGCCTACCTGGCGCGCCACGGCATCCCAGGCATCAGCGAAATTGACACACGCAGCCTGACCCGTCACCTGCGTGCGGCCGGCGTGCTGAAGGGCGCGCTATCCACGGACGGGACGCCCGCGGCGCGCCTGGTAGAACTGGCGCAGAACTGGGCCGGCCTGGATGGCCGTGATTTGGTCCAGGAAGTTACTTGCGCCGATCTGCACACCTGGGAAGAAGGCACGGCGCCCGCCTGGGAACCTGCCTCGCTGCACGGTGTGGCAGCCGGCGCGCCGCTCGTCGTGGCGTACGACTTCGGCAGCAAATGGAACATCCTGCGCCGCCTCACCAGCTACGGCTGCCGGGTGGTGGTGGTCCCGGCCCACACGCCGGCGGACGAGGTGTTGGCGCTGTCGCCGGCCGGCGTCTTTCTTTCCAACGGGCCGGGCGACCCCGCGGCCGTCACCTACGCAGCGGCTGCGGTCAGGCGTTTCTTGACGACCGAGATTCCGCTGTTCGGCATTTGCCTGGGGCATCAGATTCTGGGCCTGGCGTTGGGCGGCCGCACTTACAAGCTCAAGTTTGGGCATCACGGCGGCAACCAGCCGGTCAAGGACCTGGTCAGCGGACGCGTGCAGATCACCAGCCAGAATCACAACTACGCCGTGGACCCGGACAGCCTGCCCGCGCAGGCCGAAGTCACGCACTGGAACCTCAACGACGGCACCGTGGAAGGCCTGCGCCTGAAGGATCGGCCAGTTTTTTCGGTGCAGTATCACCCCGAAGCCAGCCCTGGCCCGCACGACGCGGACGAACTGTTTGCCCGCTTCGTGGTCGCGCTGGCCCGTTAGCGGCGCCAGGTATGTGGCTCTACCTGATTCAAGGCATTGGGCTTGGATTGGCGGCGGCGGCGCAGCCAGGGCCGTTCCAAGCCTATCTCTTGTCGCAGACCATGCAGAACGGCTGGCGGCGCACCCTGCCCGCGGCGTTGGCCCCGCTGATCAGCGACGGCCCCATCATTGTGCTGGTGCTCCTGGTGCTCAGCCGCGTACCAGCCTGGCTGCAGCGCGGTCTCTACCTGACGGGTGGGCTTTTCATCCTCTACCTGGCCTGGGGCGCGTGGCGAGCCTGGCGTTCGTTCGATGCTTCACGCTGGCAGCGGATTGGCCCTAGCCAGCGGCAGAGCGTCTGGCGCGCCGCGCTGATGAACGCGCTGAACCCCGGCCCATACCTGTACTGGAGCCTGGTGACCGGCCCCATCTTGCTCAGCGGCTGGCAGACCGCGCCCGCGTTTGGGATCGCCTTCCTGATGGGATTTTACGCAACCCTGGTCGGCGCGCTCGTGGGCATCATTCTTCTTTTCGGCCTGGCGCGGCCGCTCGGCCCGCACGTCAACCGCGCGATCCTCGGCATCTCCGTCCTCGCCCTCACCGCCTTTGGCCTTCTGCAACTTTACCGCGCCTTCACCTGATCTCCGGTCTCCGCTCTCCAATCTCCGATCTCCAATCTCCGGTCCCCTCACGCGCTCAACGTCCCCTTCGTCGAAGGCACCCCGTGGCGCCGGGCGTCAAGCTGCGTCGCGGCGTCGAGCGCGCGGCCGAAGGCCTTGAACAGCGCCTCAACCTGGTGATGATCGTTGCGGCCATAGAGCACGCGCGCGTGCAGATTCAAACGGCCATGCGTCGCCACCGATTCGAAGAAATGATAGATCAGGTCGGTGCCGAGCTGGCCCACGCGCGGCGTGTGCCAGGTTGCGTCTACCACGCAGTAAGGCCGTCCGCCCAGGTCAATCGCCACAAAACCGAGCGCCTCATCCATCGGCACGAAGCTGGACGCGGTGCGCACCAGGCCCTGCCGATCGCCCAGCGCCTGGTCGAGCGCCTTGCCCAGGCAGATGCCCACATCCTCGACCGTGTGATGCTCATCCACCTGCAGATCGCCGTGCGCCGTGACCGTAAGATCGAACAGCCCGTGCGCCGCGAAGAGCGCCAGCATGTGATCGAGAAACCCAACGCCCGTTTGTCCCCCAAAACGCCCCTGACCGTCCACTTCCAATTTCAAAGCAACGTCGGTCTCGTTCGTCTTACGCCTGATCTCACCTGTCCGCATGATGACCCCCAAGAAATGATGAATTCTGAACTTTGCACTTTCTACTTCTTCCGACTACACTACGCCCATGCCATTACCACCGCTTTTGATCTTCGACATGGACGGCGTCCTGGTGGACGTCCGTTCTTCTTATCGCCAGGTCGTGATCCAAACCGTGCAATTTTACCTGGGCGACTGCCTGGGATTGGCCTTGCCGCCGGGCCTGGTGACGCCGGCCCTGGTCGAAACCTGCAAGCTGATGGGCGGCTTCAACAACGATTGGGATCTGACCGCGGGCCTCATCGGCTATTTCCTGACCCACCTGCCGTCGGCGCCTGAACCGGCCGCGCCTGTGGCTGACCTGGACGCCATCCTGGCCTGTCTGGCGCAGACCCCGATGCCAGCCGACGCCGCATCGCGTCTGCAAGCCGCGGCTGATCGCCTTGATTCCCTGACCGGCGCGGTGCGCCAGGCTGGCGGCGGGCTGCCTGGCCTGCGCCAGGTCATGGGCGTCCGCAACCAACACCTGGTGTTCTATGCGGGCGATTTGGCGACAACCAACCTGGTCCTGCGCCTGTTCCAGGAGATCTACTTCGGCCCCACGCTGTTCATGCGCTTTTTTGCAGTCGCGCCCCGTTTTCGGCGCACGGCCGGTCTGGTGGACACCGAAACGCGGCTCGTCAACCCGGCGACGCTGGCGGCCCTGGCGCAGGCTTTCCGCCTGGGCATTGCCACCGGCCGGCCGCGGGCCGAGGCCGCGTACGCGCTCGACCGGCTGGGGCTGGCGGCCTTCTTCGAGGTCTGCGTGACGCATGACGACGTTGCGGCGGCCGAAGCGATGGCGGCGCAGGCTGGCGCAGCCGTGCGTCTGGGCAAACCGTCCCCCTGGCCGCTGCTGGCGGCCAGCGCGCAGCTTGATCCAGCTGGTTCGCTGGCGGCCGCGTACCTGGGCGATACGCCAGACGACATGCTGGCTGCCCTGCGTGCGCGCGCCGCACGACCCTTCCTGGCGATCGGCGTCAGCGCGGTGGGCGGCGATGCCCAGCGCGCGCATCTGCTGGCCGCCGGTGCAGACCTGGTGCTGCCCACGGTGGATGCCCTGCTGGCCCTGATTTAGCCGGCTGTCAACGATGCCAGCGCGGCCAGCAGCGCATCGGTGTCCGCTGGCCGGCCGGCGCTGACCCGGATGCAGTTCTCCAGCCCGGGCTTGGCGTAGTGACGCACCAGCACGCCAGCCTGCGCCAGGGCCAGCTTGAGCGTTTTGGCGTCGCGATCGTGCACCTGGCACAGGACGAAATTGGCCTGGCTGGGGTAGGGCCGCAGGAAGGAGAAGCGCGCCAGCTCCACCTGCAGGCGCTGGCGCTCAGCAATCAGCGCGGCGATGATCGGCGCCAGCTCGGCGCGATGCGCCAGCGCGGCCAGCCCGGCGACGGCAGCGGCGACATTGACGTTGTATGGCTGTTTGAACTTCCACAGGTGGCGCAGGATCCAGGCCGGAAAAATGCCGTAGCCCAGGCGCAGCCCCGCGATGCCGGCCCATTTGCTGAAGGTGCGCAAGACCACCAGGTTGTCATAATCCGCAACCCACGACGCCACGGACCGCTCCAGGCCAGCAAATTCAACATAAGCCTCATCCATGACCACGATCAGCGGCAGGCGCAGCAGGCGGCGCAGATCGGCCGGATCGAGCAGGCTGCCATCCGGGTTGTTGGGGCTGGTCAAGAACAGCAGCTTGGCGTCCTGCGCCCGCGCGGCCTGCTCGACGCCGGTTACGTCCAGGCTGAAATCGGGCCGGCGGCGCACCTCCACGACGCGGCCGCCGCTGAGCTGCGCATCGAAGCTGTACATGCCGAAGGTGGGCGGACAGTTGATGATGGCGTCGCCGGGGCGCAGGAAAATGCGGCACAGGTAATCCAGCAGCTCATCCGCCCCATGCCCCGCCAATATCATCTCAGCCGGCATCGCGACGTAGGCCGACAGCGCCGCGCGCAGGTGACGCTGCTCCGGGTCGGGGTAGATTTGGTAAAACGGAAACGCGGCCAGCGCCTCGCGCACGGCCGCGACCGGGCCGTAAGGATTTTCGTTGGCGTCTAGCTTGACGATCTCTTCGGGGCGGCGCCCCAGTTGCTCGCTCAAGACCTCGAATGGTACAATGGGTGTGTACTCTTCCAGCCCGGCCACATCGGGCCGCAGCAGGTGCTCGTAGCCGTGCGCCAGGGGGAGAGTGAGACTGGTCGTGTCAGGTTGATTCATGATTCGCTTTGCCTGGTTGGCCTTGTTTCTTGATGCAACGGATGTCGAAACGGTGTTGAGCCGCCTGGCTGCGCAGCCGCTGCACATCGCCGTCTTCAGTCGCGCCCAGGAGCCTTTGCGCGCGGCCAGCCATCGGGGCTGTCAGGCCAACCTGGTGCAGGAGCCGTTTCATTGGATGCGGCGCAGCGAAGCCCTGGCGCGTGCGCTGTTTTACGGCGGCGGCGGCGCAGTGACCGCCAACTGGCTGCTGGCGCTGTTGGCGCCGCCGGCGCTGACCGCCTGGCTGCGCACGTTGAGCCAGCCGCTGGTCTATCTGCTGGTCAGCGGGCTGCCGGCCCTGGTGTTGGGCCTGGCGATCGGCTTCGTCATCGGCCGCCGCCGCGGCCTCAGCGCAGCCGAGGCGCAGCGCTTGCAGGCGCGGCTGCTCGAAGGCTACACCCTGGTCAGCGTGCGCGGCTGGCGCTGGCAGCAGATGGCGGCCCGAGACGCGCTGCTGTCCGCAGGCGCCGGCTACGTGGCCCCGCTGCACGGCAGCCTGGTCATCCACCGCGGCCGCGCCGCGCCGACCCATGATGAGTTCATAGTCGAGCGCACCACGGTCATGCCGCCGGGCGAGGATCAGCCGGCCGCGGCGCCAGAGCGCAAACCGTCATAGCTGGTCGCCCGGCTCGTTGGTGAGGCGCCATTCCATCGTGGTGCGCGACGCGTGAGGCTGAAATCCGCAGCGCTCGTAGAGGGCGCGCGCGTGGGTGTTGTGGCGCTCCACCTCCAGCTGCACCGCCACGCAGCGATGGTGGAGCGCACGGTCGCCGATGAAGTCGAGCGTGATGCTGCCCCAGCCGCGCCCGCGGTGCGATGGGCGCAGATACAGCTCGTCAATCAGAACAAAGCGACCGCCCAGTTCCACGGTAAAACCCCAGGTCAGGATCGTGTAGCCAACGACAGTCTCGCCATCCTGGATCAGCCAGATTTCTCCCCAGCGCCCTGGCTCCTGCAGCAGCGCCTCGATGGCGCGCTCACGATCGGCCAGGGGGAAGGCGGTCAAGCCGTCTTCGATGAAGAGCGCCTCGTTCAAGTTCAACACGGTCTCGGCGTCCGCTGGCCGAGCCGACACGAAGTACGGATGGTCCATGACTAATCTCCCCTCATGCGCTGCCCGGCCGCGGCCGCATGCGCGCTCAGTCCTTCCGCCTCGGCCAACACCGCCGCGGCGGCGCTGAGCCGTTGACCGGCTGGCAGCGACAGCCCGATCAGGCTGATGCGCTTGACGAAGTCGGCCACGCTTAACGGCGAAGCGAAGCGCGCGGAGCCTTCGGTCGGCATGATGTGACTGGGGCCGGCCACGTAATCGCCCAGCACCTCGAAAGAGCCTTCGCCCAGGAAAATGCCGCCCGCGTGGCGCACCTGGCCGATCAGCGCCCAGGGATCAGCCACGAGCAGGCAAAGATGCTCTGGCGCGTACGCGTTGGCCAGCGTTACGGCCTGCGCCAGGCTTTCGGTGATGACGATGCCGCCGCGGCCGCTGAGCGACTGCGCGATGATGTCCGCGCGGCTGAGTTCCTCGATCTGGCGGCCGATCTCAAGTTGCACTGCTGTGGCCAGCTCCGGCGACGGCGTCAACAGGATGGCCGAGGCCAGCACATCATGCTCGGCCTGCGCCAACAGATCAGCCGCGACCAGGGCAGGGCGCGCGTTGGCATCGGCAATGACCATCGTCTCTGTGGGGCCGGGGATGCCGTCAATGCCCACGACGCCGTAGACCTGGCGCTTGGCCAGGGTGACGAACAGCCCGCCGGGGCCGACGATCTTGTCCACGGCGTGCAGCGTGGCGCCGCCGTAAGCCAGCAGACCGATGGCCTGCGCGCCGCCCACCGCCCACAGTTCATCCACGCCGGCCAGCGCGGCCGCAGCCAGGATCACATCGGGCACGCGGCCGCTGGCGCGGTCGGGCGGAGTGACGGCCACGATGCGCTGCACGCCGGCCACGCGCGCGGGCACGGCCGCCATCAACAGCGACGAGGGCAGCGGCGCGGTGCCACCCGGCACATACACGCCGACCGAGTCCAGCGGGCGGATCAACTGCCCCAGGACGCCGTCTGCGCCCGCATCCATCCAGGAATCCATCGGCTGTTTACGATGAAAGGCTTCGATACGCTCGCGGGCCAGCCGCAGCGCCTCGACCAGTGCAGCCGGCAGACGCGCCAGCGCGGCCTGCTGCTCCGCACGGCTTACGGTCAACGTCGCCAGGGTGACGCCATCAATGCGCTGCGTCCATTCCCGCGCGGCCGCCTCGCCGCGGCGGCGCACATCATTCAAGACGCGCGTCACGGCTGCTGTGGGCGTCAGATCCTCGCCAAAGCGCCGCCGAATGCCGTCGCGCACGACATCGGGTACGTCCTGGTCGTCCCACGCTGCGCGGCGTAACACTGTTTGCTGTGCGTGCGCCAGGTCGGTAAAAACCGGAATGAGTGGTCCTGCCATGGTTTTGTTCCCTGCCAGATAATCTCAGTTCATCAGCGCGCGGCGCAGGCGTTCCAGCAGCTCGCTGATGCGGTCGGCCTTCAGGCGATAGCTGGCCCGGTTGGCGATCAGGCACGCCTGCGACTCCATGATGGTGCGCAGCTCAACCAGGCCGTGCGCGCGCAAGGTGTTGCCGGTTTCCACCAGGTCAACAATCAGGTCGGCCAGGCCGACAACCGGCGCCAGTTCAATGGAGCCACTGAGGGCAATGATCTCCGCGGAGATGCCGCGTCCCTGGAAGTAGGCGCGCGCCAGGTTGGGGTATTTGGTGGCGACGCGCGGGTTCGGCTCCAGGCGCAGCGGCCGCGGGGGCCGATCCGCCCAACCGGCAACGACCAGGCGGCAGTGGCCGAACGGCAGGCGCAGCGGCTCGTACACGTCACGACCGCTCTCGCGCAGCACGTCTTCGCCCACCACCCCCAGATCGGCCACGCCATACTCGACATAAATCGGGACATCGCCAGGCTTGGCGAGCAGATAGCGGACGCGGCCGGCCGCGCCGGGAATGATCAGACGCCGGCTGGCGTCGCCGTCGCTCGGATCGTCGGCGTCACGACCGTAGCCGATCTGCGCCAGGAGGGCGAGGGCCTGATGCTGCATGCGTCCTTTGGGCAGGGCAATGGTCAACTGTTGCGCGTCGAACGTGGAATTTTGCATCGTCAAGCCCTAACCCGGACAAGCCGGAGCCAAATGCTTCAACGCAAAGGCGCCACGGTGCAAAGACGCTAAGAAAACGCGTTGCGGCTTTGAGCCTTTGCGACTTCGCGTTAGAATTTCTTGCTCGCTTTACCAGAATTTCACTGATAAGATACTAACCGCTGGTACGTTGCCCGTCGCCGGTCATCATGGCGTCTCCCGCAGCGTAGCCAAAAAGTCGGCAAGCGTCCAGGTCTGCTGCCCCGCGGCGGTGAAGAGACTGACGCCCTCGTCATCCAGCCAAAGCAGCCGGGGAATGGCGCGCTGCTGCGCCACGGCGCAGAGGGCGTCTGCGCTGCGGCCGAGCAAATCCACGTCAATGATCTGCCCTGCGGCGCGCTGCGCGGCCATCCACGCGTGCAGCGCCGCAGCATCGGCTCCCGGCGCGGCGCCCACCAGCCAATCCGTCGTCAGCGTTGGCGCGGGCGCTTGCTGCAGGCGGCCGGCCTGTCGCAGGCGCTCAACCACGAGCGCACAGCCCACGGCCGGTAAGGGTGGGCCAAAATGACCGATCAAATTGTCATAACGACCACCGCTGCACAGCGCGGCGCCCAGGCCTGGCGCAAAACCTTCGAAGGTGATGCCCGTGTAGTAAGCCATGCCCCGCACCTCGCCCAGGTCAACCGTAACATGGGGCGTCATGCCGGCCGCGGCCACGCGCGCATAAACCGCCTCTAGATGCGCAACCGCGGCCGCCATCTCGGTCGTCAGGCAGATTTCCAGCGCTTGGGGAAAAACTTCGGCGCCGCCGGCCAGGCGCGGCAGGGCCTGCAAGGCGCGGCGCGCCGGCAAGGTCAGCGGCAGGGTGGGTAAGAGGGCGGCCAGATCGCCCTGACGTTTGCGGTCAATGGCGTCGCTCAGCGTCTGTGTGGCTTCCGGCGTCAGGTTGAGGGCGGCGAGCAGGCTGTGGTAGAAACCGATGTGGCCGATAGTCAACTGAAAGGCGCGCAGGCCCGCGGCGCGGAGCGCGGCGATCGCCAGGCTCAGCACCTCGACATCGGCGGCCACGGTGCCGGCGCCGATCAACTCGAAGCCAGCCTGGCTGAATTCGCGTCGGCGGCCGGCCTGCGGTTCTTCATAGCGAAAGACGTTGCCGATGTAGAACAGGCGCAGCGGCAGTGGTTCATCATACAGCTTCGTGCCTACCGCGCGCGCCGTGGGAATCGTCAGGTCGGGGCGGAGGGCCAGGGTTTGGCCGTCACGATCTACAAAACGGATCATGTTGCCGGCCAATTGGCTGCCGGCCGGCCCGGCGACGACTTCGGCGTATTCGAGCGTCGGCGGAATAATCTCGCTGTAGGCCCAGCCCGCGAACGTCTGGCGCAGGTTCATTTCCAGGGCGCGCTGCTGCGCCGCATCCTCAAGAAAAAGGTCACCGACCCCATAGGGTATCTGGCCCGTTATCAACACAGCCTCGCTTGACAGTAAAAAAGACTGGTTGAGCTTAGCATAGCCCTGGTCAAAAGTCAAAGCGGGTGACAGATGCGACGATGCAAAATGTCGAAAATTTCCTCTTGACAAACCGATCCGGCGGTGTTATAAATGAGCCAGCGATCATCCCGTCTCCCGGCTTTGCGACCCGGCGGGCAGTTTGCACAGCCCGCGCAAGTCCTCCCTGGCCTAAAACATCCTTCTGGCAGTCAGGCAATCTCCCTGACCCCGCGTCGTTCCGTTTGCTGCGTGAAAGGAGTCTGTCATCATGACCCGCCCCGTGTTTGCCATTTTCCATCTGTTGGTTGTGCTCAGCCTGGCGCTGCCGCCGCTGCGCGTGCAGCCTGCCCCTTTTGTTCCTTCGCCAGCTAGGCCGGCTGGTGAGTCTCCTGTCATGGAGTCATTCAAACCGACGCCGCCCACGGCCACGCCGACAGCCACGGCCGAGGCGCCCTGCCTGGGGTTGGACTGCACGCCGACGCCCACCGCCACGGCGACCGATGCGCCGCCCACAGCGACGGCAACCGGGGTCGCACCGCCTTGCCTGGGGTCGGACTGCACGCCGACGGAGGCGCCGCCGAGCGTCACACCCACGTGGACGCCGACGCCCACCGCCACGCCGCCCCCTGTCGGTGTGGATGAGGTATGGGCCATGCCAGACCAGGAGAGCCGCTTGCAGAGCGGTGATGGGCGGGTGGTGCTCGCTATTCCGGCAGGTGCGGTCAGCGCGCCGACCCTGGTACGCTATGTATCACATGCTGCGGTCCCCGATCAGCCGTCGAATCTCAGTTTCCAGTTTGAACTGATTGCCACAGAACTATCTGGTGTTGAGATCACACAATTTCTCACGCCGCTGACGCTGAACTATCGCGACCCGACGGCAGGCGATGAAGGGACGCCCTGGCCGCCGGGGGCTGCGCTGTTCTACCAGGACACGGCCGACGGGCGCTGGGTCGTCTTGCCAACAAGCGTGGATCAGGAGCAGAGAGAACTGACTACCATGCTGACGCACTTCACGCTGTTTGCGGCAGGCAACAGCATTATCCCGGAACCCGCGCCGGGAATCAAGGGGATGCAGTCGCAGTTGTACAACGGCGCCTGGACCGTCAGCTACCCGATCGAGGCGCCGCCGGGGCCGGGTGGGCTTGCGCCTGGGCTGAGCCTGGACTACAGCAGCCGCAGCCTGGCCGGCGGCGGACATCATCAGTTGGCCGGCTGGGGCTGGGATCTGGGCGGACTGAGCTACGTCCTGCGCGACCTGAGCACAGGCAAGTACAGCCTGACCCTCGACGGCGTCACCCACGAATTGGAGGAACACGGCGGCTATTTCTATAGCGTGCAGGACCCCTTCCTCAAGATCCGCCGGCCAACCGCTTCCAACCCGGACTATCCCGTCATGGAGTATTTCGACCCCAGTACGCCAGCCAACCCCTTCAAGACGATTGACTTGCCCCAAACGCCCGGGCAGTACAACCGGGACAACCAGGTGTGGGAGGTGACGACCGAGGGGGGCGTCACGTATCACTTCGAGCCGATGCTGTACGTGCGCGACTGCAGCGGCGGGGATTGGACGCCCTCGACGGAACAGCGCGTGGTGCACCGTTTCACGAAGTGGATGTTGACCGAAGTGCGCGATACGACGCCGGCCACAGCCAATCGTGTGACTTTCAGCTATGACTACGAAGGCACGCTGCTGGCAGTCAATGTGCCAGTGTGTCCCAATGATTACACCAGCGATGCGCGCATCCAGGTGCGCGCGGCGCGGGTGAAGGAGATCAGCTATGGGCCAGGCGGCATCTTCAAGGTGCAGCTTGCCTACCTGAACCGAGAGGATCGGGCTGAGCACTTCGACGAGACCGGGTACCAGGTCTTCTGGACACGGAAATACCTGCAACAGGTCGAAGTGCGCGCCAACAATACGCTGCTGCACAAGGTGGGGCTGGGCATGACCGCGTTCACGAACCCGGCCGCGCCGTCGCAGAGCCGGCTCTATCTGAGCACGATCACGCGCTATGGCGCAGACAACAGCACCTTGCCGCCAACGACCTACACCTATGGCAGCGGCACGACGGATGGATTCATGGCGGCGGTAGATAACGGCTACCATGGGCGCGTGGAGATTGCCTATATCAGCTCGAACGGCGGAATGGTAGTGCAGCAGGAGCGGCGGCGCGGAGGCGGGAGCGATCCTGACATCGTGACGCAATACTGGTACACGACGACCTGGGACAGCGAGGCGGGGGGCTTTGCCGAAGCGGAAATGACGCTGGTAGGGAGCGGCGCCTTGATCGGCAGCGGCCAGCCGGACACGCGTATACGGCAGTGGTTCCACACCACGACCAACCTGCGGCGTTGGAAGGGTAAGTTGTACAAGGCAGAAACCCGGGCAGGCTCGGGCGTCACGAACAACTTGCTGGCGCGTACACTGCAGACCTGGAACGAGACCAACGTGGGCACACCGGGTGGGATGACCTTCGTTTATCTGCAAGACAAGACCGAATACGTCGTGGACCCCAACGGCACGGACCCGCCGACACGTTACACCAAGACCGTGTATGTCTATGATCCTGCGTATGGCAACCTGCGACTGAGCAGGCTGTACAGCGAAGCGGCGCCCACGACACCGTATCGCACCAACGAGCGGGTCTATTTCCCACGCAACGACGCCACGGCTTACATCGTCAACCAGGTAGCGGAGGAGAAGCTGTGGGAGGGAAGCGAGGCCGGGATATGTCGGGGTCAGAGCCGTTACGTCTACGACAACAACAGCGGCTATGCGGCGTATAACCAGGCGCCGACCAATGGACAATTGAAGGAGGTGTGGGAGGCGGGGCAAGGGGGAACGGCATGTAATACCAACTGGGTGCGATCGGCAGCCTACGACTACGATGCGTGGGGCAACCGCACGAAAGAAACCGCCGCCAACGGTCGCACCGTGACAACCGTCTTCGATAGCACGTTTCATGCCTATGCGATGAGCGTGAGCATACAGCCGGACAGCCAGTTGGGCGGCGCGACGCTGACGACGACTTACACACGTTACGGCATCAATGCGGCAGCGGGGGGCAACGGGTTGGTGGGGCAGGTGCAAAGCGAAACCGATGCCAACCTGGCGGTCACGCGCTACACCTACGATACATTTGGCCGGCTGACAGAGGTGCGCAAGCCCGGTGCGGGGTTCAGCAATCCGGCCACGGAGCAGATTGTCTACACGACCGACCAGGGATTGTACGTGCAGCGACATTTGCTGCGCGATGACGGCAATGGCGACGCCAGCGCGAGTGCGACCTACCTGGAAGAGCGCACGTTTTACGACGGGCTGGGGCGTGCGCGGCAGACGCAGAAGGAGTACGATGGCAGCCAGTGGAGTCTGGTGAGTCAGCGTTACGATGAGCTGGGCAATCAAGCAGCCGTGTCGGCCCCGTACACGGGGACGGTCAGCGGCGTGGCGTATCAGGCGGTGAATTGGAATGGCCTGGCAGCCACCTTGTCAGCCTACGACCGCCTGGGGCGTATCCGGCAGGTGACGCAGCCTGATGGCGCGACGGTGCGCACCTACTACCAGAACCGGCAGACGGCCGTGATTGATGCGGTGAACCATCAGACAATTTCGGAATACGATGCTTGGGGCCGGCTGGTCAGCGTCAAGCAGTACGATCTGACGCTGGCGGCGGGGGCTACACCGAACTGGGGAGCGACGGTCTACGGGCAGGCCAGCTACAGCTACGATGTGGCGGACCGGCTGGCGCAGATGACCGGTGCGGATGGGGCGATAACCGCCATCGGGTATGACCTGCTGGGGCGCAAGACGAGCATGAGCGACCCCGACATGGGGGTGTGGAATTACGCCTACGATGCGGCCGGCAACCTGAAGCGGCAGGCTGATGGCCGCGGGCAGCAGATTTGCTTCTACTACGATGGGCACAACCGCCTGGCGGGCAAGCACTATCGCAGCGATGCGAACTGCCCCGGGGCAAAGCCGACAACCTACGGAGCAAACGCGTTGAGCGTGGAATACCTGTACGACGGCGGTGCGAACGGCAAAGGGCGACGCACGCAGGCCGATGTGTACACGGCAGGCGGTGCGCTCGACAATCGCATCGCCTGGACGTACGACATCCGCGGCCGGGTGACGGCGGAAACCCACACGATTGACGGGGCGGCGTATGCCCTGGGCTTCACGTATGATTCCGCCGATCGGCCCTTGAGCCTGAGCTACCCCGCGCAGAGCGCGGAAACGGTGAACCTGGCCTATACGGCGCAGGGGTTGCCGGGGCGCCTGTACAGTAGTGTGGATTATGTGCAAAGCGGCAATGCAGTGTATGATGTGGCCGGGCGGTTGACACAGCTGAAGTTAGGCAAGCAAAGCAGCAACAGCGATCCGGTGGTGCAGGTGGGGTTCAGCTACTACCCCTGGACGACCATCACCGGGCAAGGGCGCTTGCAGCAGCTGACGGCTGGGATACCGGGGAACCTCAGCAGTTTGCAGGACCTGACGTATGCCTACGATGCGGTCGGCAACGTGGATTGGATTAAGGACTGGAAGGCTGGCGGCCCACAGCTACAGGACTTCACGTATGACCGGCTGAACCGGTTGGTCAACGCCGTGGCGAGCGGTGGTGCCAATGGCGCCTACCCAACTGAGACCTATGGCTTCGATCCCAACGGCAACCTGACCACCAAAACCGGGTTGGGCACGTACAGCTACGGTGTGCAGGCGAGCAGTTGCCCAGAGGGTGCGCTGAGCAAGCCGCATGCGGCGGTGACCGCGGGCAGCAGCAGTTACTGTTATGACCAGAATGGCAACATGCGGCGGCGCACGGTCGGCGGCAGCGCGTACACCCTGACCTACGATGCCGAGAATCGGCTCGTCAGCATCAGCGGCGCGGCAACGGCCAGCTTCGCCTATGACGCCGACGGCAATCGCATCAAGAGCGTGCTGAACGGCGAGACGATCACCTACGTCGGCAGCTTGTACGAGAAGAAGGTGGTCGGCAGCACGACGACGCACACGAAATACTACACCTTCGGCGACCGGCGCATTGCGCTGCGTGCGGCGGGGACGTTCTCCTGGCTGCTGAGCGATCACCTGGGCAGCACCGCAGTCACCGCGGACGGCGTCAGCGGCGTGCGCACCGCGGAACTGTGGTACAAACCCTGGGGCGAGTCACGCGGCACGCCCTTCGGTGCGACACCAACGACGTACCGGTTCACGGGTCAACGCGAGGATGCGAGCATCGGTCTGTACTTCTACAACGCGAGATACTACGACCCGGCGCTGGGGCGGTTCATCAGCGCGGATACGATCGTGCCGCAGCCGGGGAATCCGCAGAGTCTGAATAGGTACTCCTATTCGGCCAATAATCCTTTACGTTTTGTGGATCCCTCGGGCCACTACGAATGTGAGGGAGCCAACAACTGTAATGGGCCTGATCCCGTGCTGCCATCGGCGCCGCCGGCTTACAGCGGGCCTTGTATCAGCGTCGTGTGTTTGCCAACTCCCACTCCTGCGCCCGGAATGACGATACCTGGAACTCCGGTCCCGCAATGGGTTGCTCCGACGGCAACCCCATATGCGGGAGCATGGGTGGGGCCAGGGGGCCCCTGGACGCCAACCTCGACACCACATCCGTATGTACCGCCTATGGAAAGGGTCAACAAGCCCGCCACGCTCTGGGGCATTGGTCAAGCCCTATACTCGGACATTCCGGCGTTAGTAGAAAAGTATTCGGGAACTGTCATCCGTGCTGGCGGTAGATCGCTCAACTATGCGCCGCCCGGACTCATGACGACATTAGGATACGCCGCCTCTGTTGGGCCGAATGTTGTACAACATCTGAAGCAGGGCGAGAATCTGACAAGTTCTGAGTTGCTGACGGACGTAGTTGTTGATTCCGGTGGGTGGGCTTTAACATTGGGAACCGGGCCTGCTTTGAGTTTCACAGGAGCATCGATTGGCTCTGCTGCTCTACCCGCGGGACCTGTCATTGGGGGCGTGGTCGGGTATCTCGTAGGTACGGTAGGTATGAGCCTATACTGGGACATTCAGATCGCACCCGCTATCAGACCAACTGTGCGGAGTTGGTTCGGAAACTGATTCAACAGCTGTCCACTAGCGTGTCTGTGGGCGTTTCGTACAATAAACCCGTGTAGCAGCTTGTCGGAGAATGATTGACACTCCGCAGCACAGGGCCTGTGCCCGTCGCTTGTGCCAAATTCGACCCGTCAGGACATTCATCGAGAGCCAGAATGTGGCTTCTTGTCCCACCGACAGGGACTTTCCGACAGGCTGCTAGCGGATCCAGATGCACCAATAGCCAGGAGGCATATGTATGTTCTGGAAATCCTCGATGAACCTCTCGCATACACACTACTCATTCTTTTTTTGGTCACTTTTCGGACTCTTACCCACCTGCCTTGGGTTTGGTCTATTCACAATCTTAGCGATTATCCCCCCTATCTGGCTGTGGTTGGCCATCCTCTTAATTTGCCTGGTTGGTGTTGCTCTACACATAACATCAAAACGAGTGGTATACATGAGGATGTACCAGGTGTTTATCGTCGGACTTATGGCACTTACCTATGGGGGCCTGCTTTGGGCAGCACTCACGCTTCACCAGTCGTTTCAAGTTAGGGTGATGGTCGGATTGCTGATTGTGGTCATGTTAGCCGGGCTGGCGATCGGGGGCTATCTAAACCTCAGGCAACGAGTCGATCTACAGCATATGCCCTTTGGCCCAGTTGGAACGATGAACGAAAAAACCGGCGTTGTTGATCCCTATCGTTTAGCATCCCCTGTACAGAAACAGCAAGACGAATTAAACCGGCTATCGTCTGTGCTGCGGCGATGGAATCCTTTGGTTGCTGGTTTGTCGATGCTGTTGGTGAGTGGACTTCCTTCATCGGGGATTGCCCTCTTGATCGCCCTGATGGCTTTGGCTACGGCAGTCGGGGGCGCTGTGGTAACCGGCGGTTGGTTTGCCCCGGTGGTTGCCTGCCTGCGCTGGGAGAGAGAGCACGGTAAGCACATTGTCGTGAAACATTAGATTGGCCTGGCTAACGATGGATGTTGCTGTGTAGGATTGCCTCTATGCCCAATGATCCAGCCCGCGATCGCGTATACCTTCTGATCTACTCAGGCCATGAAATGCTAGGCCACGGTTCACGCGAGTACTATCATCATCGGTCCTCGATTCAATAGAGAGGCGTATCGTGCGGCTATTGAACAAGCCGGTGGTCAGTGTCAGTCTCGACCTTTGTTTTTTGGCCTAGTCAACGTCAATGCAGGCAACATTAGGAAAGGATTGGGCAAACTCGTGCTGACCTACGACGCCGAGAACCGGCTGACCGGCATCAGCGGCGGGGGCGTCACGGCCAGCTACACGTACGATGGCGATGGCAACCGGGTCAAAGCGGTGATTGGCAGCAGCACAACGGTGTACGTGGGGGCCATCTACGAGCAGACGACCAACGGCACAAGCACGACGATCACGAAGTACTACCAGGCCGGCGGTCAGCGGATTGCGCTGCGAGTCAATGGGGTGGTGCGCTGGCTGGCGACCGATCACCTGGGCAGCACGGCCGTGACGGCCAATGAGACCGGCGCACGCATTGCGGAGCTGCACTACAAGCCGTGGGGAGAGAGCCGCTACAGCTTCGGCGCGACGCCGACGCAGCGGCGCTTCACCGGGCAGGTGCTGGATAGTGTGGCGGGTGGGTTGTATTTTCACAACGCTCGCTAATACGACCCATCGTTGGGGCGGTTCGCCAGTGCGGACACGATCGTGCCGCAGCCGGGCAATCCGCAGAGCTTGAATCGGTACAGCTATGCGGACAATAACGCTCTCAGGTTCACAGACCCTACGGGGATGTTCAGCGAAGACGAGATCGAGGCATACTTGCGCGCTCAGTATGGCGACCAATGGCAATCATACTGGGACGCCTGGCACTCTGACCAGGTGTTCTGGCAGATGCTGGAGTTGGCCGATTACGACGATGTGCTTTTCGCACCGACCACCTCTCTCACATCTGGGACATTTGTTCATGTCGGCAACACCTTTGGCTTTTCCGGCCAACACGCTCTCTACGAGTACCAGGGCTATGGGCCGTATCGTCTGACGAATGCCAATGGCACGGTTGACAAGCAAACCGTGCAATCTCATATTACTGCTCATCCGGTTGATACTGACCCGACACGGTACCAGACCTGGGAGCAGCCATTGTATCGCTATGATGCCAAGGGAGTACACTTCTCCGGGTACTACCGAAAAGTAGCGTATCATTGGAAGGGAGGCGCACCTGACTTCAAGGTGCTTTCTGGTTCAGGCATGCCTTGGGCTATCATTTCACTACTTCCTATGATGGCAAAAAAGGCGGGTCTTGGTGCGATTTGTCCTTGGTGTACACCAATTTCGGCTATTGGGTTTGTCAACAATGCCATTTCGGTAGGATACGTTTTACAAGTGGACTACCTTGATAAGCGGACATTCATCGGTTCGTCGGACCCGTATCTGAATCAGAACAACCTATGTTATCCTTTGATTTCGCCTGACGATGAGTCCACCGATCTGCGGAGGTAATCAAAAATGAAGCAAGAGACATATCCCGCGGCTGAGGTAACAGAATCAGCGCCAAGGCCGCCAAAAGTCGAGCACTACACACAGCTACTTTATCTTAGCTTGGTAGTAGATGTGTCTTTTCATCTGGCGCGTTTCATTGGTATCTGCGGGGGGCTGGCCATCCTATGGGGAATCATCTTCTATGGTGGCATCCATTTCAATGACCCGTGGATTTTTTACTCGATTTTGATCTTGATAGGGCCGTTGGCTATTCTGAGAAAACGTGTAAACGGCCGCCTGGAGGTCGAGAGGCGCCACCTTGAGATAGATAACCAAGAGGAAGAACGCTAACCGGAATGTGCCAGTGAAGGCTGAGACAGTTCAAAGGTCAGATTCAGTATGCAACAGGCTGGCCGTCAGCGGGTGGCGTTGTGGGTCAACGGCGCGGTGCGCTGGCGGCTGAGCGATCAGCGGGGGGTGCGCATTGCCGAGCTGCGCTACAAGCCGTGGGGGGAGAGCCGCTACACCTTCGGCGCGACGCCGACGCTGCGCCGCTTCACCGGGCAGGTGCTGGACAGTGTGGCTGGTGGGCTGTATTTTTACAACGCCAGATACTACGACCCGGTCATCGGGCGATTCGCTGGTGCGGATACGATCGTGCCGCAGCCGGTGAATCCGCAGAGTCTGAATCGGTACAGCTATGTCGGGAATCAACCGACCGCTTATGTTGACCCAACAGGACACGCACATTGTGTGGACGCGGATTGTGCAGTCACATGGCATCCCACCAAACATCGCTACATGATCAGCCTTGGCGCATCTGGTGTTCGTAATGTCGCGCACAGTATCGTCGCTGACCTGGGAGGACTTGACGATCTCGAAGCAATGTCCATGATTTCTGACGTGGCGGCTGGCGTCTACCGAACTTGGGACCGTTTCATGCCTGAAGTGGGAAAGATATTCACGGGATCACCCGCTTACGGAACCTTTGGCCTGATAGCGCCAGGTTTCTCAACCATGCTCGGATTGGGCGGCGGTGGCTGTGCCGGCGTTGGGCGGGAACCGCATGATTGTCCAAATAATACTGCCTACTTTCACGATACCGGCTTCCATCTGGACTTTCGCGATGGTCACAACCAACCGTATCATGTATGGGGGTACATCGCTCAGACAACGACACCCGGAGATGCCATTGCCTTCGAACTGAACTTCACTATGTCTCAGTGGGGCAATCTCATACATGAGGAAGTGCAAAGTAAGCTCAACTGGGATCACGGATGGGGAACTAGCTGGCAAGACTGGGTTCTTTCAGAAGCCGGGGTAGCTATCGGATACAAGATCACCTATGGCCTGATTACATCTCCGGCGGAGTTGGGTGATACGCTCAGACGAGACCTCGGTTCACACGGTTCTGGCAGCCACGGTAAGCTCCAATGGTTGGAATCGAACTACGGAAAGCTACGAGGTTCACCATGAACAAGCGAACGGCTTCTGGTGGAACTGTGGCAAGAATGGCGAGCAAGCATCTATTCATTGTTGGCCTTGCTCTGTTGCTGTTTGCCTCATGCGGATGCACCCTACCAATTTCTATCGCCAGGCTGCGGAAACCAGATTTGTCGAAATACACCACGCCCCTTGATTCCGACACCATCCAGGACATCTGCACGGCCTTCGAACTGAGGGATAACCGTCTATGTACGCAAGATGGGCCAGTGTATGCTCCTGATTTCTTCCCTATCATTCTTTCGACGTTCGAACGCGGAGTGTCCACGCGTGACGATGTCAAGGCCAAGTTAGGGCGCTATGAATATGGATGTGAGTTACCCACTTATGTGCCAAGTTTGGAACTGACCTATTATGTCTGCAGCTACGATCTTAACGGTGATCGAGTGTTCCCTGTGGTGATCTTCTATCTGGATAATGATATTGTCTGGCGTATGACCGGCACGATAGGCGATGATTAGAGATCGTTGCACTTACAGCCGTCAGCGGCAGTAGCACGACGATTACGAAGTACTACCAGGCTAGCGGTCAGCGGATTGCGCTGCGGGTCAACAGCGGTGGCGCGCTGGCTGGCGACCGATCACCTGGGCAGCACGGCGGTGACCGCCAACGAGGTCGGTGCACGCATCGCCGAGCTGCGCTACAAGCCCTGGGGCGAGAGCCGCTACAGCTTTGGCGCGACGCCGACGCAGCGGAGGTTCACCGGGCAGGTGCTGGACAGTGTGGGCGGCGGGTTGTATTTTTACAATGCGAGATACTACGACCCGGCGCTGGGGCGGTTCGCCAGTGCGGACACGATCGTGCCGCAGCCGGGCAATCCGCAGAGCTTGAATCGGTATAGCTATGCCCTGAATAACGCAGTCCGATATGCTGATCCAAGCGGACATTATTCAGACGACGAAATCCAACAGTACCTGAAAGATATGTACCACCAGAACTGGGAGTCCTACTGGAAAGCCTGGCTGACAGATCCATACTGGATCTGGGTACTGCATATGGCTCAGGACGGCTATTTATTGCACACCGATCAAGGTGGCAATGTCACTTTCAATCATAGAGTTGGCTCGTTCACGCTCGATCACGGAGAATTGCACGAATATCAAGGAAAGGGAGTATACGCCCTATTCGATAATCACATGAACTTGGTCAAGGATGGTGAGTGGCTACATTATGGATCGCAAGCGGGCACCTTGGGACTCATATTGCAGAATCCAGAAACAGTCTACTATCAACCACTCTACGACTACTCCAACGGTAGCCCGATTTTTCGGGCATGGCAGAAGATCCAAGCACAATGGTCAAGTCAGTTTGTCTGGACCTTCGGGAGTGGCGAACCGTGGCTACTCATGGCGGCCGGGCAGATACTAAGTCAATGGGGGCCGACTGCCGCGGCCGGTTCATTTGTCACCGGCGTTGGCAGCGGATGGGGGATTGTCACGCTGATTGATGCTGTAACGGTCAATATCGCTGACGACGTGTCGTATTCAATGATAACCGATTGGCCGCCTCGTGCCGCGGTGTGTAGTCCGCCCCAAGCAATCCCAGCATATTACCAATGGCCGAACCCGAACGGGGTGGCTTATCCCGCGCCGCGGAGGTGAGGCCAATGGAAGCACTTTCTCTACTCGGGTATCTCGCAGTTGCTACGGTAGGCTGTTTCACCATTCATCGCCATTGGCGAACAAAGGACGCGCGACCTCTTCTGGTTGGACGGATTTTGATCACCACAGGTGCGATCTGCGCCGTTGTTTACTTTAGCTTGAGCTGGCCAGTCGTTAATGTGATCGGTCATATTGCGTTGCTGGGCGGATTACTTTGGGAGATTACTCGGGGTTTCATATCATTTGCCTTGCGACTATCTTCCAAGGACGAATAGATGGCTCACAAGAATGTCATTGGTATACTGGGAGTGTTGTATCTCATCGGTTTAAGTCTCACTGCTTGTGTGTCGGCACAACCACAGATCTCGTACGAAACGACGACCCCTGTTACTGCGCTGGCGCGCACGCCGCAGGGCAAGATCGGTGAGATTGTGCGGGTTGGCGATGTCGCAATCACAGTGATTCAGATCGAACGTGTGACTCAGATGGGTGCTGCCAGTCTGTCACAGTCGGGTGCCGTTTTCGTAGAAGTTGAGCTCATGCTTGAAAGCCAGGCTCGCTCAGGCGTCTACGTCAATCCACTTTTTGCGCGGTTACAGGATGATGTTGGCAACGTTTACAACATCGTTTTCGCCGGAAGGGAACCGTTTCTGGAAACGCGAGTCAATCTGCCGTGGGGCGAGAGAGCACAGGGGTGGGTTACATTCGAGGTGCCGGAATCAGCCAAGGGATTGATCCTGATTTACCAGGCTGTTGGCTGGGATCCCAACGCCAGCGCGCGGATTGATCTGGGCTTGTAAGGACAGATGACAAAAGTTGGGTGGTCACCCCTGTCTATGATGCCCAGAACTGGATGACAAGCGAGGCGCGCAACGCCCTGAACGGGCGTGGTGACGCCGGTTCCGTAAGGTGATTGATGCGTCACCTTGTGACAGTCATGTGTTGGCCACCGGAGGGCGAGCAACCCGTCAGACTTCCGAGGTCTCACAACGGCGCGGTGCGCTGGCGGCTGAGCGATCACTCTTCGGCAAGCGTTCGGCTGAGACCTCGGCGAGCTCGGTCGAGCCGCTCACGCCGAAGGCTCAGGGCAGGCCTGGGCAGCACGGCGGTGACGGCCAATGAGACCGGTGTCAACTCGCGGGGTATGAGAGCCACGCGTTCGCGGGCATATGGAGCCAGGGAGAGCGTCGAGAATACCTGGTTTCTCCAGTTGTTAGAGATCGACTTGGGCAGTCCCGAAACTGCAATCCGGGTGCCGGTGTCGGCTCAATTTGAGCGTTGTTTCATGGTGATCTAAAAGTCGTTGTTAACGAGTGCGCCCGGTGTCGGGCGCAGACGATCAAGTGAGCTGCTCGACTTGACATGGTGCTTGTCTTGCCTAAAATGGGAGTTACCCACCCAGAGAAGGCGAGAGGGTCAGGTCGCCGACCAGACCACCTCGTCTTTTCGTTATCTTTGGCCTGATAGGTGTCCAGTTGGATGGGCCACTCTGAACCAGTGTCACCGGCGGCGCCCTGGGCCTGGCTGAATAAAGCATGTATCACTCCTTGTGCGCCGCCAGGAAGTGGCGGTCACGTGCGCGATAGCTGGCGCCCGTGATGATCATGATCTGGGCGTTGTCCACGAGGCGATCGAGGGCGGCCGAGGCGATCAAAGGGTCTTGAAAGATCTCAGGCCATTCACTCGGTGCGCGATTGCTGGTTATCAGGATCGAGCCCCGTTCGTACCGTTCGAGGATGACGTCAAACATGTCCTCCGGCGCTGGGGGACGCATGGGCTTGAGGCCGAAATCGTCGATAATCAAGAGCGCAGGCCGCAGATAGGTCTGCAGACGCCGGTCGTAGGTTCCATCAGCGCGGCCGGCGTTGAGATGAGCGAGCATCTTGTGGGCGCTGACGAACAGAACGTCGTGGCCGCGGCGACACGCTTCGTGCCCCAACGCTTGAGCCAGATGACTTTTACCTACCCCGGTCGGCCCACAGATCAGGGTGTTGCGGTGTCGCTGGATGTAGGCACAGGTGGCGAGGTCAAGCACCTGCTGACGGTTGATCGTCGGGTTGAAGCCAAAGTCAAAGGCCTCCAGCGTCCTGTCGCTATGGAATGCGGCGCGGCGCAGTCGCAACTGGAGCTGCTTCTGGGTCCGCCGCTCCACTTCGTCCTGAATGAGCCGGTTCAGGAATTCGACGTAGGAGAGCTTGTCCTGGATGGCCTGCTGGTTGCGCAGTTCCAGCGTGTCAAGGATGCCTGACAACCGTAACCGCTTGAGATGGGTATTGAGTTGGTGCGTTAGTTCCATGACATGTCTCCCAGGCCGGGCAAGAGCTCGTGGGCCGAGCGACCGAAGCGCCGCGGCGTCAGTTCAACAACCAATGGGGGGAGTGCAGCCAAGTCCAGGCGCTTTTCCAGGATCTGGCGGATGGTGCGAGTCGTGCAATCCTCGAAGTGCAGCGCCCGCATACAGGCTCGTTCCAGCCGGGGTGCGCCGAACTCCTCGGCCAGGCGCAAGATGCGCCACACCATGCGCAAGCGGTCAAGCGGACGCTCGGCCAGCAGCCGTGCGACCACATCGGCGGTGTGGATGCCGATCTCGTCGGCGCGTTTTTGGCAGGCTTCACGGGTGTTGAGCAGACCGGCGGCCTTGTGAGTCGGCAGATGGTCCGGGTTCGTGAGCCGTTCGCCTGGCGCCTTGGCCGGTTGATGCGTGGCCACGAGGGTGTATTCGCTGAAGATCTGCACGGACTGCAGACCGCCACGCACCCAGACCTGTTGGCCGACCAAGCGAAACGGCGCCGAATAGTAGGCTTTTTCGAATACGACGTAGCAGTCGCGGTGCACCAGGACTTGCTTCCAAACCGCCAGATCGTAGCGGGTGGCAGGTAGAGGTTGCAACGCCATCTTCTCGATCCCCTCGAAACGGTCCGTCGGTTTGGCTTTCGTCGTGCCATGAATCCGTTGACTGGCTATCTTCTCGACCCAGGCCAGCGCCTTGACATTGGCCTCGGTCAGATCGGTGAAGGTTTGACCGGCGAGGAAGTTGCGCTTCACGTAGTGAACGCCGCTCTCCACTTTGCCCTTATGCTGGGGCGTCCGGGGCCGATTGGGTGCAATCAGGAACTCATAGTGTTCGGCAAGGTCTCGGTAGCTGCGCTGCACGACGGGATCTTCCAAAGAAGCTCGCACAATCCCGGCCTTGAGATTGTCCAACACGACTCGGCGGGGCGTGCCGTCAAAGTAGGTAAACGCATTGATGTGCAGCTTCAGCCAGGTCTCGACGGTCTGGTCGAAGACCAGTTCGGCGTACTGGTGTCGGCTCCAAGAAAGCGTCATGACGAACACCCAGGCCTTGCGCATCTCCCCGCTTTGCGGGTCGCGGATCAACCCAGCATAGCCAAAGTCGACCTGGGCCTCTTCGCCTGGCTTCGTTTCGATGCGGATCGTCACGTCGGGCGTCGCCGGTTCCATACGGCGCACGAAGCGCCAGACGCTCGAATAGGTGCCACGATACTGGTGCTGTTCCTGCAGCCGTTGGAAGATCACTTGGATTTCCAAACCCCGTGTTCGCCATTCCCGAATGACTTCCTGAAAGGGAACAATGGTCGAAGCCACTGTAGAGGTTCCGGTGTCTGGCATGGTTGATTGTAAAAGAGCGTGTATCTCGTCTGTCGGGGGAAGATCTCCCGCCAACAATCCCGCCTTATCGGCCCATTCGCGATATTTCTTGACCGTATGCCGGCCAACTGATAGCGCCTTGGCCGTGGCACGATCGCTTTCGCCAGCGCGCAGCCGACGCAAGATTTCGCGTACATCTAACACGTTCGTTCTCCTTCCACTCATCGTCATTCCTTTCTGTTCCGCAATAGCTGCTTGCAAACAGAAGGAATTATCACCGTCTCAGAAGGAGAAACCAAGTTCTCGATTCGCCTTAGTGGCGCCGCATCACGCGAACGACCGGCGTCATTGGCCGCGAATCGGTGGCTCCATATGCTCGCGAACGCATAGCTCCGTATCCTTGCGAACACATGGCTCCCTATGCTCGCGAATCACTGGCGCTCTATGCCCGCGAACAGGTGGCAACTTTACCACGCGAAATGACAACCGGCGCACGCATCGCGGAGCTGCGCGACAAGCCCCTTCGGCAAGCTCAGGGCAGGTCGTGGGGAGAGAGCCGCTACACCTTCGGCGCGACGCCGACGCTGCGCCGCTTCACCGGGCAGGTGCTGGACAGTGTGGCGGGCGGGTTGTATTTTTACAGCGCTCGCTATTACGACCCATCGTTGGGACGGTTCGTTAGTGCGGATACGATCGTGCCGCAGCCGGGCAATCCGCAGAGCTTGAATCGGTACAGCTATGCGGACAATAACGCTCTCAGGTTCACAGACCCTACGGGGATGTTCAGCGAAGACGAGATCGAGGCATACTTGCGCGCTCAGTATGGCGACCAATGGCAATCATACTGGGACGCCTGGCACTCTGACCAAGTATTTTGGTCAATGTTGGTGCTTGCTGATTATGATGACGTGCTGTATGCACCGACTACCTCGCTAACATCTGGAACATTTGTTCATGCCGGCAACACCTTTGGCTTTTCAGGCCAGCATGAGTTGTACGAATATCAAGGCTATGGGCCGTATCGCCTCACGAACAGTCAGGGAACGACCGATAAACTGAATGCACAAACGTCTATCAAGGCTCATCCTATTGACCCCTCCTCACCCAGATACCAGACCTGGGAGCAGCTGCTGTATCGCTATGATAAAAACGGGCCCCATTATTCTGGATATAACCGCAGGGTGACCTATCAGTTCTCAGGCGTGAATCCGAGACTTGATGCTGGCAGCGGCCTGCCCTGGCTAGGTACGTTTGCGGCGCCCCAGCTAGTCAATTTGATCGGCACGAGACTTGGCGCCGGAGCAATTTGTGGGCCGCCTTGTATGTTGGGCATCACGCTGGGGTCAGCTCTTGGTTTCGCTAACAATGCACTCATTTTGCAGTACGACGTACAGGTCAACCTGGCGGATAAGCGGATGTTCCTTCACGCCGATAATGCATGCTATCTGTCTCCTCCAGATGAGTCCTCCGACTTATGGAAGTAGGTGCCATATGAACAAGAACAACCAACATAAGAACGATACTGCTATGTCTGAAACGCGCCACATCGAAGGCCAACGCGAGACTCTGTTACTCTGGTGTGGCATTGTCACGGAAGTGATCTTCTCCGCGGCTTGTTTGTTCGGGCTTGTAGGTACAGGCACAATCTTGTTCGCCCTCATACTAGCAAGAATTCGGGCTGTACCGATCGAGATAAACGGAGGGTGGATTGTGGTTGTGGCCCTAGTATCTCTTGGCCCGTTGTACGCCCTTCGCAGACACATAAATCGGCGCCTTAAGGAAGCCAAACATCACCTTAAGGAGATAAATGTATCGGATTTGCAACGGAACGACCGATGATAGCTCGACTCGCCCCACTGTGCCAATGACTTTGAGACAATTCAAGATTGAACTCCTGGTTTTGGCCCTATAGAAGGCCCTCCAGCCGGTGCTGGCCGGATCTGTCAATTCGATGAGGGGCAAGTGTCATTTCGCGTGGTTAAGTTGCTACCCATTCGCGGGCATAGAGCGCCAGTGATTCGCGAGCATAGGGAGCCATGTGTTTGCAAGGATACGTAGCCACGCGTTCGCGAGTATATGGAGCCACCATCGCGTTGGATGGACAAGGAAACGTTGCAGTACTTGCTGGAGGCGGTACGGGTGGTTATAGTGTGGTCGGCTTCAATAGTCTGGGCCCGAATCTCATGATCACAACAGCGCCTACTGTGGACAAGTTGAAGGGCTTCTCTGTTCAACTCGGTGACCAACTCGGAGAAGTTGCGTCTATTGGTGCAGAGGGCGTTTTGTTCTCTGATGGCGAAAAAGCCTATTTCGGCTTAAACATCGCTGGCGGAGCAGCGCTGGAGGGGCCATGGCCGGGTGAACTTCATGCAACCTTTGAGCATGACTGGCTGATTTTTGGCCCTGCAAACCTCCTTGAAGCACTCAAAAGGCTATGGGAGAAACAACAGCCATGATGATCAGTACAGTCCAAGCAGTCTTCCTCGTCGTGCTCTTGGCGGTTGGTGTTGTGTGTTTGTTCTTGCCAATGACTGTCGTGCAAACCGTCATGCGATGGCCCAAGTTCATCTTTCCGAAGCTATTCCGAGATGAAGAGATCCGCCCCTTGGCCCGAGAAGCCATGCGACTTATTGATGAAGATCCAAGGGAATATGCAAGACGATTCTGGTATCAACTGCTAATGATAAGAGTTTCAGGAATCATTGCCTTCTTGATGTTCTTGACGGCTCTACTCATTGCGCTTGGTTCGCCGCGTAGCGGAATGTGATGGTCACTTCAAGACAACTCCTGAGCGATGTGCCATACTGAATTGCGATGCCGATGATGAGTTCGTTCTTTGATTTTGCTGAGAACTGGTCTGGGAGCCAACAGTCGGAGACGGCATACGGCGGGTGGAGCGCTCGACAATCGCATCGCCTGGGCGTACGACGCTCGCTGCCGGTTGACGGCGGAGAGCCGGGTGATCAACGGAACCGGCGGCGTCACGGCCAGCTACACCCATGATGGCAGAGCCTGCCCTGAGCCTTCGGCGTGAGCTCAGTCGAACGCTTGCCGAAGGGGCAACCGGGTCAAGGAGGCCGTCAGCCCGGTTTTCGGCCACGAATTGCACGAATTGACACGAAACGGCCCTGGAATTCGTGTAAATTAGTGAAATTCGTGGCAGAGGAAGCGGTCAACGGCGTGGTGCGCTGGCTGGCGACCGATCACCTGGGCAGCACGGCGGTGACGGCCAATGAGACCGGCGCACGCATCGCGGAGCTGAGCTACAAGCCGTGGGGGGAGAGCCGCTACAGCTTTGGCGCGACGCCGACGCTGCGCCGCTTCACCGGGCAGGTGCTGGACAGTGTGGGCGGCGGGTTGTATTTCTACAACGCCAGATACTACGACCCGGCGCTGGGGCGGTTCATCCAGGCGGATACGATCGTGCCGCAGCCAGGGAATCCGCAGAGCCTGAATCGGTACAGCTATGTACGAAACAACCCGCTGCGGTATACGGATCCCACAGGTAATTTCACCGATGATGCTATCAAGGCGTATCTGCAGAGCCAGTATGACGATGCCTGGGAACAGTACTGGAAAGCCTGGCTCGCGGATGAAACCTGGATGAATCTGCTCCACGCAGCCCAGGGAGGCGATACGCTCCTTGAAGTGGGATGGGAAAGCGGTTCGCTAGGACTGCGCGTTGAGGATCATTCACGGGCCTATCTGCGTCAGTTCCGCCTCCAGGGAAAAGGCCATGATATTCTCTCAGGTATTTCGCTGGAACAAACGGCGGGTACGCCTGGGCCAGGGAACGTCGGCTCACTCCAGGATCTCTATGCCGCGCAGCCGGGTGGACTCGCTGTGTTGAGTTCGCAAGGCGACGATGGCAACATGACGGCGATCGCGACTTGGGGTGACGCTCAGATCGTCACCTCACAAGTTACCAGAAACAATGTGCGATTTCAGAAAGCGTTCCAGTGGGGATTCAATGCGCTAGTGACAGAGGTCTTCCCGCCCTGGGTGCTGGCAGACGTCGCTCAAGCCTGGTTTGACCCGGACATCAGTTCCTTGCCAGGATTCACAGAAGGGGATCGCACGCTGATGGTACAGCTTGCGGTTGATGTGCAAGGTCACAGACTTACTGCTGGCTACTCCTCAATGTTCCGGGGTAGCACGAACCTGTACGGGGCGTGGTCTTTCGGGGCCACTTGGTCGCCGACACTGCCACCTAAGTAGTAAAGGTGTTGAGGGGGAGAGATGAAAGGTGCTATTCATCTTGGAGAGGGGCTTATTATGGTGCTGATTGCCGTAGGGCTCCGCGAACTGGTTTGGGAACCATTGCTTGCTCCGACCCTGAATCAGTACCACTGGTTGAACCCTATCATGGGCAAGTTTCTGGCTCTGATCCCGATTGTCCTTATGTGGTGGCTGATTCGGCGCAAGGTGTATGCCTGGCTTCGGGGCAAGGGATGGTATTGATCTCGCTGTCTGAGGCTTGAGGTGCTTCGTGGTTGTGTCTGCCGTGCATGTTTCGATCGTCATAGCCGGGTTGATCAGAATTCGTTGGGTCAGGTGGCGTTGCGTTGATCAGGCAACTCGATCTGCATCGTGCGGCAGGCTTACAGCTACACCGCGGCCGAGAACTTCCGCCTGGTGAGCATGAAGGCAGGCACGAGTCCGACCTATGACAACCGGCAGAACATCAGCTACACCTACGATGATGCAGGCAACGTGCTGACGATCACCGATGCCGCGGCCTACGGTGGGAGCCAGGCGCAGAAGTTCACGTATGATGGGCTGGATCGCTTGTACACGGCCTGCACGTTAAGCGGAGCCAACTGCGTCACGGCTGACGGCAGCTACGGCAGCTACAGCCAGCGCAGCTACGCCTACGACAATGCCGGCAATCTGATCAGCTGGTCAGGGGTCGAGTTCGCCTACCGGAACGCGGCCCACAAACACGCCCTGACGCACATCAGTAGCGTGCAGAAGTATTGGTACGATGCCAACGGCAACGCGACCCGGCGCATCAGCGGCAGTCAAGATATCACGCTGACCTACGACGCCGAGAACCGGCTGACGGCGATGTCCGGGGGCGTAACCTCCAGCTACGTGTACAACGCCGACGGGATGCGAGTCAAGGAGACGGCTGGCGGGGCAACGACGGTTTACGTCGGGAACTACTTCGAGTGGACGGGCAGCACGGCCACGATGAAGTCGTACTATGATGCGGGTGCGGTGCGAGTTGCCATGCGCACGGGGGTCAGCACGGGCACGGTGAACTACCTGCTGGGCGATCACCTGAGTTCACAGGCGCTGACGTTGACTAGCGCCGGCGCGCGGCTCAACACCAACACCGAGCTGCGCTATTACCCCTGGGGCGGAGGGCGTTACGTCGCTGGCGCGACGCCGACCAGCTACAACTTCACCGGTCAGCGCAAGGACAGCGGCAGCGGTTTGCTGTTCTACAACGCCCGATGGTATGATCCGGTCATCGGGCGGTTCATCAGTGCGGATACGATCGTGCCGCAGCCGGGGAATCCGCAGAGCTTGAATCGGTACAGCTATGCGCTGAATAATGCTGTCAGGTTCACCGATCCGACGGGACATTTCACAGCCGATGAGATCTGCACCTACTTCGCCAACTGCGGAGCAGACAAGGATCAATGGAAAACCATAGCCCAAGCGGCGCTCGGCTCATTGTTCGATCTGCTTTGGGAGACGCCGATCACCTGGGGGGATATGCTTTTCATGGGAAACGAACAAGGAGCAACCAGCGCAGCTATTTTCGTCTTGATGACCGACAACGATGATGGCTCCAGCGCCTACTACGCCGGCCTTTGGGTCTTGAGTGGACAAGGCGCGGACATGCCGCGGAGTTGGCAGTCCGCGCAACAAGCGGCCACCCTGGCGGCTTACAGCGTGAGCGGCAATTCTTGGGAGGGCATGGCGCGCCGCCAGGCCGAGACCTGGGTGGGCGATGATTGGATGCAAACCCTGCCCGCGATCAACGGCATCTGGAGTTTGCACAAGAGGCCAGAGTCGGCCAACTACCACTTCTCCACTTACATGGATTACAATGGCTGGTGGTGGGCAGCAGCGGGCATCACGGTGGCTGCATGGGCACCAGGTGGCTTAGCAAGGATTGTGGGTATTGGTATGGCAAGGCTCATTGGGGGCGGTGCGCTGGTTGTGGACGCTGCCGGACTAGCAGGAGACGTCTTTGGATGGGAGGTTCTCGCTGGACCTGTGGATGCCGCATATCCGGCAGTGTATGATGATCCTCAACAAATCGGGAGGGCACCTTATCAACTGCACGTTACTGGCCCACGGGGAGTGCAACCATGACCGAACAAGGGATTGCAGTGATATTCGCCCTTGTTATGGCTGTTCTTTGGCTTTTGGGCGCATGGAGAATCGTCGCCAAAAGAGAGGAATCAGTCCTAGGCTGGAAAGCGAGTGTTGCCGTGCTCGTCGTACTCGGTTTCCAATGGAGCTACTTTGCGATCTATCTTATGCAACACCCAAATGATAAGGCATTGTTGGGTACTCTTGCTGTTCCGCTGTTCTTTGGGGTGCCTGCACTTCTTGCGGTTGGAGTATCAATCGTTTGGCGGGTACTTGACCTACCGAGTCCAAAGAAGTAATTGGGCGCAATGAGGTGTCTTGCGTCTCGAAGAGGTATTTTTGCACTCGTCATTGTGATAATACTGGCTGGCACCTAAATGGTGCAGTGATGAAAGTCGGCAGGTAATCAGCGGTATTGGTACAATACCAATGGGGTGGTGCGCTGGCTGGCGACCGATCACCCTTCGGCAAGCGTTCGGCTGAGCTCACGCCGAAGGCTCAGGGCAGGCCTGGGCAGCACGGCGGTGACGGCCAATGAGACCGGCGCACGCATCGCGGAGCTGCGCTACAAGCTCCTTCGGCAAGCTCAGGGCAAGTCGTGGGGGGAGAGCCGCTATAGCTTCGGCGCGACGCCGACGGCTCGACTGCGACTTCGGCGAGCTCAGTCGAGCCGCTCGCCGAAGTCGCAGCGGCGCTTCACCGGGCAGACCCTGGACAACATCGCGGGTGGGTTGTATTTCTACAATGCCAGATACTACGACCCGGCGTTGGGACGGTTCGCCAGTGCGGATACGATCGTGCCGCAGCCGGGGAATCCGCAGAGCTTGAATCGGTACAGCTATGCGCTGAATAATTCTGTCAGGCTCACAGATCCGACGGGGATGTTCAGTGAAGAAGAGATCGAAGCATACCTGCGCACCCAGTATGGCGATCATTGGCAATCATACTGGGACGCCTGGCACTCTGACCAGGTGTTCTGGCAGATGCTGGAGTTGGCCGATTACGACGATGTGCTTTTCGCACCGACCACCTCTCTCACATCTGGGACATTTGTTCATGTCGGCAACACCTTTGGCTTTTCCGGCCAACACGCTCTCTACGAGTACCAGGGCTATGGGCCGTATCGTCTGACGAATGCCAATGGCACGGTTGACAAGCAAACCGTGCAATCTCATATTACTGCTCATCCGGTTGATACTGACCCGACACGGTACCAGACCTGGGAGCAGCCATTGTATCGTTATACGAAGGATGGGCCGAAATACTCCGGGTATAACCGCCGTGTCAGTTATCAGAAGGGAAAGACCGGGGTGAGTGACTGGTTGGCAGGCGACAGTCTTCCCTATATTGTGGGAGGCGGAATCACCGAGTATCTGTTGGCCCAAGTAGGCCTCTTCGTTGCTTGCCCGGTGTGTGCGGCCGTAATTCCGGTCGCTGCGTTCGCCGCCGCAGCTAACAGCAGCGTTTCCACGCAGTATGCCCTGATAGTGAACATGACAGACCAACGAACCTTTTTGCAGGCCGTTAATATGTGTTTTCCAACCCCTTCGGATGAATCAGGTGACCTGTGGAAGTGAGGCAATATGAGTCAGGAGTCAATTAGCGAGATGCCAACTGGACAAGGTAGCTCCCGTCGCATAGACCTGGCGCAGTATGACTCTTTGAAAATGCGTCTCGCGCGCATCGATTTGGTGTTGTGGCTTGCTTTGTTTGTAGGACCACTGTGGGCTGGCGCATTTCTAGCGGCGTTGCTCGCAACCTTAGTCGTTGGGGGACCTTATAGCATCACGGTCAATCCAATAGCCGCAGGTCTATCGGCGCTTGCTTCGATCTTGGTGCTGCCGCTGTATAGACTGCGGCGTCAGTGTCAATATCGCATTGAAGAAACAAAGGCGCGGTTAGAGCATTGAGAGTAGGGCAGTCAAAGCCCACAGGATGGCTTGGACAATCGGTAGGAAGCGGCCATGACGTCACTGATGACGCCATCTCTGTGACTTTCAAATCTTGGACCAGCTTCGAGGGTGCGGCCCTGACCTATCAGGATGGTCACTCTGACCTACGACGCCGAGAACCGGCTGACCGGCATCAACGGCGGGGGCGTCATGGCCAGCTATACGCACGATGGCGACAGCGGCCGGGTGAAGGCGGTGATTGGCAGCAGCACAACGGTGTACGTCGGCAGCTATTATGAGCAGACGACCAGCGGGGGCAACACCACCATCACGAAGTACTACCAGGCCGGCGGTAAGCGGATTGCGCTGCGAGTCAATGGGGTGGTGCGCTGGCTGGCGACCGATCACCTGGGCAGCACAGCGGTGACGGCCAATGAGACGGGCGCGCGCATCGCGGAACTGCGCGACAAGCCCTGGGGCGAGAATCGCTATAGCTTCGGCGCGACGCCGACGCTGCGCCGCTTCACCGGGCAGGTGCTGGACGATGCGGCCGGTGGGTTGTATTTCTACCACGCACACGCTATGACGCCTCTTCTTCGGATTTACAATGCATCCCCGAAATTTCACGTACTTGACAAACTGACGCTTCCGCAGTATGATCTTTGCCAGGAGCCAGACATGCAGACAGCGGACGGTCTCATTTATCAACGCGTCACCCCCTTTCCTCCGCTCTCCTACGCGATCTATCCTCGCGCCAGGTAGGCAAGTGCTCAACATGAATCTTATGCAACGTTCTCAATTGGTTTGTTTCGGCTGCCTTCTCTTCTTGTTGACAAGCTGTGTGCGCGTGACAGAAAACGCGCCGGATAAGGGCCTGGCCGCGCCGGGCGATGATCGCACCGAAATCGCCGCCGTGCGTGACTTACGAGTGGCCGCCATCGAGTTCGACTCAAAACAGGCCGTGTTAAGCGGAGGTCACCTGGCCCTGTTGGTGGTGATCGAAAATCGCGGCAGTGAGCCAGAGCAGGATGTTCCGGTGCGGGTTGTTCTGTCTGATGACGCTGACCAGGTGGTGCTTAGCACGGTTGAATATGCAACGACCATCGCCAAACACGATACGGCCATTATTCGCTTCGAAGGCGATCTTCCTGGCACGCTGAAATCGCGCTATCAACTGCGTGTCGCGGTAGACAGCGTGCCCGGTGAAACGAATGTGTTGAACAACATTCGTGTGTATGATGTGACTGTTAGTGAACCGTAAGCTGCCTTTGTGAATTGACTCTGTCTTCTTGACGCCAGAGGGCACCAGCCGGTGGCCGATGTACAGTCGCCGCCGAGGTGCCTTTTTTGCGCCCAGTCGTCGCCCAGGTAAGGTCAGTCATGCCGCGATTCACCCGCCATCTCAATAGAAGCAGGGGCAGGCTGTTCAAGAGGCTGGATCTTGCGCCCTGCCTGATCGGATTGCTGGCCTTACTATCGCTGGCCGCCAGTCCGCCTGTGCAGCGAGATGGCGCGGCTTCGACGCTGCGTCTCTATCCACACCAGGTCAGCGCGCAACGCCAGGCCGCACAATGGCCGGTTGTGCAGGCGCCGTCCGTGCTGGTGGCTGACCTGGACACCAACCAGGTTCTGCTGGACAAGCAGGCTGATGCGCCGCGGCCCATGGCAAGCACGACAAAAATCATGACGGCCTTGCTGGCGCTTGAAAACGGCCAGCCTGACGATATCATCACCGTGCCGGCGGCCGCGCTGACCGTAGGCGGCAGCTCGATGTATCTGAGCGCGGGCGAAAACCTGACGCTCGAAGACCTGCTTTACGGTCTGCTGCTGCCTTCGGCAAACGATGCCGCCGTGACCATCGCCATTCACGTGGCGGGTAGTGAAGAGGCCTTTGTGGCGCTGATGAACCGCCGCGCCGCCGAACTGGGGCTGACGCAGACTCATTTTGCCAATTCGCATGGCCTGGATGCCCCAGGCCATTCCGCCAGCGCTCGCGATCTGTACACGCTGACGCGCGCGGCGCTGCAGTACCCGTTGTTTGCGCGCATTGTGGCTACAGTTTCATACGAGGCTGCCGGCCATGCGCTGACGAACACGAACGACCTGCTGACGTTGGATGCCTACGGCGACGGCGTAAAAACCGGAACGACCGACGAGGCCGGCGAATGTCTGGTGGCGTCGGTCAACCAGGATGGTCATCGCACGATTCTGGTCATCCTGGGCAGCACACAGCGGTATGCTGATGCGCAGGCGCTGCTGGCGCATTATCGCACTTACTACGGCTGGGTCACGCTGACCACGCCGGACAACGCGCTCAATCGGGCGCGCGATCGCAGCGGCGAGCTGCGCTTTCTGACCACCGGCCCGGCGCCGATGGCATTTGTGCCTACCTGGCAGCGCGCCTGGGTGCAGCCGCTGCGTGAACGCCTGGCTGATGACAACGACCTGCCCGGCGCGCCCGCCGGTGTGGTTCATTTTTGGCAGGGAAATCAAGACCTGGGCACACAATCGTTGATGTGGGGCGCGTATTGATCGGCGACAGGGCAAGGGGATAGGAACAAATGGAAGAGCGTTTGCAAAAAGTCATGGCGCATGCGGGCGTTGCCTCGCGGCGCGCATGCGAAGAGATGATCGTGGACGGCCGCGTCAAAGTCAATGGCAAGGTGGTTACTGAATTGGGGACGCGCGTGAACCCCGACAAAGATGTGGTACTGCTCGATGGCCGTCCGCTGACTGGCTCCGAAGCGCCGCGCTACATCCTGCTGTATAAACCGGCTGGCTATCTTTCGGACACCGAAAGCACAGACGGTCGCCCTTGCCTCACCGACCTGGTCAAGGTGGCGCAGCGCCTCTATCCCGTGGGGCGGCTGGATTATGACAGCGAGGGCTTGATGCTGTTGACCAATGATGGCAACCTGGCGCACAAGCTCACGCACCCGCGCTACGAGCACCCGAAGGAATACCTGGTTCTTGTGGAAGGCCGGCCCCTGCCCAGCGCGCTGCGCAAGCTGCGCCAGGGCATCGAGCTGAGTGAGGGCAAAACGGCGCCGGCCGAAGTGGAGATGATTGACGGCCCACCGCCTTACCTGGCGCGGCCAAACGACGCCCGTTCTCAGCCCACCACCTGGCTGCGCATGGTGCTGCGCGAAGGCCGCAAGCGCGAGATTCGTCATATGACCGCGATCGTCGGCCATCCCACCCTGCGCCTGATTCGCGTAGGCCTGGGGCCGCTGCGCCTGGTTCACCTAAACCCCGGCGAGTGGCGCGACGCCACCCTGGTTGAGCTGCGGCACCTGCGGCGTGTGCTGCAGGACAAACCGGTGGGTCGCGGCGCGCCCACCCCAGCGACGCCTGCGCGTGGTCAGCACGGCGGCCGCGGCCGCGCCCTGGTGATTCGGACGCCCCGTCCACCGCGGCCGCCGCGCCGCGCCGAGGCCGATCGCCCCCCGCGCAGCGAGGAAGGGGACCAACCCGCAGCCCCCGCGCCGGGCGCGCGCCCGCCGCGCCGCGAGGAAGGCGATCGGCCTGCGGGTCGCACGTCCGCCAGCCGGCCGTCCCGCCGCGCCGACGCCGCTCGGCCGCCGCGCCGCGAGGGAGGGGATCAACCTGCCAGTCGCACATCTGCCGGCCGGCCGCCCCGGCGCACTGAGGCTGATCGCGCGCCGCGCCGCGAGGACAACAATCGCACTGCCGGTCGCGCCGAGGCCGATCGGCCGCCGCGCCGCGAGGAAGGCGACCGGCCTGCGGGTCGCACGTCTGCGGGGCGCCCGCCGCGCCGCGACGACACCAACCGCACGCCAGGTCGCATGGACGGCGGTCGCTCACCGCGGCGCACTGACGCCGGCCCAACGGCTGGCCGCAAACCCTGGCGACGCAGCGCCCGGCCCGGCGCCAGCCCTCGACCCCATGCAGCGGGCGCGCGCGCCATGACCGCGCGCCGCCAAAAACCACGCGCATGAACGAGGTCGCCCCGCTGCCATCTACGATTGCTATTGACGGCCCAGCCGCTTCGGGCAAGAGCACCATCGGCCATGCGTTGGCGCAGCGCCTGGGCTATCTCTACTTTGACACGGGCGTGGTCTATCGAGCGGTGACCTGGCTGGCGCTGAGCCGCGGGATTCCCCTCGGCGACGAGGACGCGATTGCCAGCCTGGCGCGGAGTGTGCCAATTGATCTGCTGGCCCCTGCAGACGCCACCGATGGCCGGCTGGCAACCGTTTTGATCGGGGGCGAAGATGTGACATGGGCTGTCCGCCAACCGCAGGTGGACGCGAATGTCTCCGCAGTCTCCGCGTATGCCTCGGTGCGCGAGGCGTTGAAGGCGCAGCAGCGGCGCATCGGTCACGCCGGCCGCGTGGTCATGGTGGGGCGCGACATCGGCACCGTCATCATGCCAGATGCTGATCTCAAGATCTACCTGGATGCGTCGCCCACGGAACGGGCGCGCCGCCGCTGCGAGGAAGATCGCGGCCGCGGCCTCTCGGTGAACTACGAGGAGATCCTGACGGCCATGCGCAAACGTGACGCCTATGACAGCGGTCGCAGCACTGCGCCCTTGCGGCCGGCGCCCGATGCGCAGATTGTGGACTCCACCCGGCTATCGGTGTCAGAAGTTCTGGAAGTGATTTTGGCCCTGGTCGCGCAGTGGCAGCCGACCATGCCGTGAGCCTTGCCGAGGGCAAAAGTTCAATGACAACCACCGCCTTGCCGCGTCTAACCTGGAGCCGTCGTCTGCGCCGGCGTTTCTTGATCCTGCTGGCGCGACTGGCGGCCTTCTGCTTGCTGCGCTTCACGGTGCGCGGCCGGGAAAACTTGCCCGCCGGCGGGCCGTTGATCGTCGTCGTCAATCATTTCAGTTGGATCGAGCCGGCGCTCACACCGGTTGTACTTCCCTACAACGTCGAGTTTTTGGCCGCGCACAATATGTTCGATCATCCCTGGGTCGGCTGGATTGTGCGCAGCTATGCCGGCATTCCTGTGCATCGCGGCGAGGTAGATCGTAAGGCCCTGCGCATGTCAGAGGCCGTGCTGGCGAACGGCGGCGTGCTGGCGATTTTTCCCGAAGGTGGGGTGCAGAGCCGGGGTTTGCGTTCCGCGTTGATTCGGCCGCGGCCCGGCGTCGCGTTTCTCGCCAGCCAGCAGCCGGCGCGTATTTTGCCGCTGGCCTTCTCGGGCAGCGGCCAGGAGATTTTCCAATACTGGAAGCGCCTACGCCGTGCGCCGGTCACGCTGACCATCGGTCAGCCCTTTGGTCCGTTGACGATTCAAGGCCAGGGCGCGGCGCGGCGGCAAGCGTTGGATGAGGCCAGTAGGCAAATCATGGAACACCTGGCCGCGCTCCTGCCGCCGCATGAACGCGGCCCGTTTCGCGGCGATGGCATGTGATTCATTCGCCCTGCCGCGGCAGTGTCAGATTCATTCATCCATTGGTCATGGTGTGTGATCCAATCATCCATTGGTCATGGTGTGTGATCCAATCATCCATTGGTCATGGTGTGTGATCCAATCATTCATTGGTGTTGACAAGGCGAGGCGAGCATGAATGAAGATTACCGTTATCTGGCCGTGGCTGATGGCAGCCGGCCGCGAGTGGGCCGACGCCTGGTGCAGCCCATTCTCTACACGGTCATACGCGCGCTGGCCCGCCCAACCATCGAGGGCTTGGAGCATTTGCCGATGCGCGGCCCGGTCATTCTCATCTACAACCACATCCATGCGATTGACCCGTTTGTCACCGTGGGCCTGCTGCCGCGCTATGGCGTGCCCATGTCCAAGATTGAGAATTTCAAGATTCCGATCTTTGGTCCCCTGATTCGTTGGTTTGGGGTGATTCCGGTCAAACGCGGCGAGGCTGATGTCTGGGCCATCAAGGCCGCCAATGCGGTGTTGGAAGCCGGCCATGTGCTGCTGATTGCGCCCGAAGGGACGCGCAGCAGGGATGGCGCGCTGCAAATCGGCAAGGAGGGGCTGGCGTTCATTGCGCGCAAGACCGATCCGCTGATTGTGCCGGTGGGGTTCACCGGATCTACGGCGTTGGGCGCATCCTTCAAGCGCCTGCGACCGGTGGCGGTTCACTTACGCTATGGCGCGCCATTCCGCTTTCGCTGGCCCGAAGGCAAGCTCACACGCGAACATCTGCGTCTGCTGACTGATGCGGCCATGGGGCGCCTGGCCGCGCTGCTGCCGCCAGACATGCGCGGGGTCTATCGGGATCCGCAGCCGGAATGGGAAGAATGGCTGCGGCCCGCGGCATAAATCATCGGCCAGCCGATTGCAAATCTAGCGGTGAATTTTGGATGGGATGTAGAGTGCGCACGCGCCGTGCGCACTCCTCGTGTACAAGCCCCAGGCTACGCGTGATTTCCGCTGGCGCGGCGCCCCAGACGCGGCGCACGCGGTTCGGTGCCGTTGAGCAAGCGTTTGATGTTGGGCCGCAGCGCGAGAACGACGAGCAGGGCCGCGGCGATGCCGTACCAAACGTAGACCCATGACGTCAGGCCCGCGGCGGCGCGCAGCGCGAAGGTGATCGGAATGACAACGGCAATGACCAATGAGGTGACAGAGGCATAGCCAACCACGAAAACCCCAAGCGGCACCATCGGCACCAGCCAGAGGGCTGACAACGGCCAAAACATGATGCAAGCGCCAATGTTAGGCGCCGTTCCAGCGCCGCCCTTGAAGCCCATGAAGAGCGACCAATTATGCCCTGCGACCGCGCCGAGTCCGGCAATGGCCTCGATCTCAGGTACACCGCCGCTGAGCAGCCGCATGATGGCGACGGCCGCCAGCCCTTTGAGCATATCGCCGATGGCCGTCATCACGCCGGCGCCCAGGCCGCCGGCGCGCATGGCATTCGTGCCGCCCGTGCGCCCGCTGCCCACGGTGCGCACATCAACACCCCGCGTGGCTCGGACGACCAGATATCCCACCGGGATCGAGCCAAACAGATAACCAACCACAGCTGCCGCCACTACCGTCAACGCTGACATTGAATTCCATCCTTCTGTTTATTCTACTACAGCATAACACCGGCGGCCTGGGTGAGTTGCGGGGAAGGCAGAATAGTGTATAATGAGATCATCTTGAGCGAAGGAGGACGCGCCTGGCGAATCAACCCGAGTTGGAACAAACGAAGGAAAGAGAGCGCATGGACTGTACGATGCCCGCCATCGCGCAGTTGACGAGGAAGAGGTTCTCCTTCGCGAGGGGGAGCTAACCAGGTTGGAATGACCTGGGAAAATCGAAAGATCAGCGGATGCCTCCTGGGCCTGACCACGGCCCTGCGGCCAGGTTTTTAATCACCACAAAACCGGCCAGGATTCTTTCCTCCTGTTATCCGTCGCGCACCCACACAAACCCCGGCGGCAACGCCGGCCACAAAAGGGAAGCGCAGTGGCAATCATGCTCGCCAGGGCCATCACGGCCACGGCGAGTCGTTGCACTTTGCACTTAGGAGGACTCTCACCATGTGTGGAATTGTTGGCTATGTGGGACCGCGTGCCGCCACGCCGATTGTGATCGAAGGGTTGAAGCGGCTGGAATACCGCGGCTATGATTCGGCCGGCCTGGCGGTGATCGTTGATGGTCATGTCGAAATTCGCCGCGAGGTGGGCAAGCTCAGCGGCCTCATCGAGATGCTGGACGCGCAGCCGGCCGACGGCCATGTCGCTTTGGGACATACGCGCTGGGCCACCCATGGCAAGCCCAGCCGACGCAATGCCCATCCGCATCCCAGCCGTGACGGCGAGGTCGTCGTCGTGCAGAATGGGATTGTCGAGAACTTCCGCGAACTGCGGGCGGAGCTGGAAAGCGAGGGCATCGAGTTCCGCTCTGACACCGACACCGAGGTCATCGTTCACCTGATCAGCCTCTACTACCAGGACGGCCGAGATTTGGCCGAGGCCACGCGCCTGGCGCTGGCGCACCTGCGCGGCCCCAGCGCGGTCGTTGTCCTCAGCAGCCGTGAGCCGGACCGGCTGGTCACGGCGCGGCTGGGCAACGCCGGCGGCGTCACCATCGGCTATGGCGATGGCGAGATGTTCATTGCCTCTGATATGCCGGCTATCCTGGAGCACACGCGGCGCATCACGTTTCTGGAATCGCGCCAGATGGCCGTGGTCACGCAGTTTGGCGCAAACTTCTACGGCCTGGACGGCGCGCCCGTGAGCGCGCAGGTGCACACGGTGGCCTGGGATCCTGTGTCCGCGGCGAAGGGCGAATACCGTCACTTCATGCAGAAAGAGATCTACGAGCAGGCCCAGACGCTGACCGATACCATCCGCGGCCGCGTGGATTTTAGCACCGGCGATGTCGAACTGGAGCAGGTGACGCTGACCGCCGAACGGGCGCGGGCGCTGACGCAGATCATCACCGTTGCGTGCGGCACGTCGTACTTTGCCGGCCTGGTGGGGCAGTTCATGTTCGAGGAGTTGGCCCATCTGCCGGTGCGCGTCGATTACGGCTCCGAGTTTCGCTACCGCAACCCCATCGTGGATGACAAAACTTTGTTCCTTGCCATCACGCAGTCAGGCGAGACGGTGGATACGTTGGCGGCAATGGAAGAAGCGCGCGCCAAAGGCGCGCACCTGGCTTCCATTGTCAATGTCGTAGGCAGTCAGGCCGCGCGCCTGGCCGACAGCATGGTCACGATGCAGGCAGGGCCTGAGATCGGCGTTGCTTCGACCAAAGCCTTCACGGCGTCCCTGGTTGACCAATACCTGTTGGCCATTCACCTGGGCGCGCGGCGCGGCGCGCTGGGCGGGCAGCGTCGCCGCCAGCTGTTGGATGACCTGGCGCGGCTGCCCGCGCTGGCCGGTCGCGTGCTCGACATGGCGCAGCAGCAGCGCTACGAACAGCTGGCGCAGCGATTTCATGACTACAACAATTTTCTCTTCCTGGGCCGCGGCATCAACTACCCGATTGCGTTGGAAGGCGCGCTCAAGCTCAAGGAGATCAGCTACATCCATGCGGAGGGCTACCCGGCCGGCGAGATGAAGCACGGGCCGATTGCGCTGATTGACGAACGCATGCCGGTGGTAACGATCGCCGTGCAGGATCCGGTGTACGACAAGATGATCAGCCAGATCGAGCAGGTGAAGGCGCGCAACGGCATTGTCATTGCTGTGGCGACGGAAGGCGACGAGTTCATCAAGACCAAGGCCGACTATGTCCTTTATGTGCCGCCGGCCCCGCCGCTGCTGACGCCGATTCTCAGCGTCCTGCCCCTACAATTACTGGCCTATCACATGGCCGTCTGGCGCGGCTGTGATGTGGATCAGCCGCGCAACCTGGCGAAGAGCGTGACGGTGGAGTAAACAATCAGAAGTCGGGTTTCTCGCAGAAACCCGACTTCGCGAAAGGAGCAACGATGAGCAGTTTCAGCGGTTTTTGGCGTGCGCTCAAGGCGCTGTGGCAATGGGGCGATCAATTGGCGCCCTTCCTGGAAACCATGCCGCGCAACCTGGCCGCGGCGGGCGATGCCATGGTCATCGGCGGCGAGGGCGCGGTGCGCGCCGGCCAGGCCTTCAACGGCGCGACCGCCACCAGCATGCAGCAGATGCTGGAAGCGGTGGCGGCGGCCGTAGCCAGCTGCAATCAGGAGTTGGACGCGGTGGCCGGGCAGCTGGAATCCGCGGGCAATCTCCTCAACCAGGTTGCCATTCCGGTCATCGAGCCGACGACGACCAAGATCCTGGGCGTTGACGTGGTGACGGGCCTCAAACCGACGACCATGCGCCCCTTTGGCGTGGTGGATCACGAATTGGAGGCCGCGGCCGGCAGCCTGCGCGACGCGGGCCACGCGCTGAACGCCAGCGCCGGTTATCTGCGCGCGGTACGCGCCACCCTGCAAGACGCGGGTCAGGAACTCGATCACCTGGGCAAGGCGCTGCAGGAGAGCGGGCAGGCGCTGCAGCAGGTTAACGATTGAAGATTCCAGACAGCAGATTGAAGATAGCAGCTTGAAGATTGCCGGGAGCCGCATTCAGCCTTCAGCATTCAGAACTCAGCATTTCCTCTTCGTGGGTACGTTTGGGCTGCGGCCGAAGGGCACGTTGAGCCGGCGGGCGCTGCCGTTGGCGCAGGCGCTGGCGCGGCGAGGACATGCGGTCACGCTGTTGGCGCCGCCGTGGGACTGGCCGGCCGATGCCGGACGCTGCGAGCAAATGGGCGGCGTTGAGGTGGTGCAGGTGCGCGTAAACGGCGGTCCGCTGGCGATTCTGGCCCGTTTGCTGATGGCAATCTGGCGGCGCCGACCGACGGTGGTGGTGGCGTGTAAGCCGAAGGGCTACAGCGGCCTTGTGCTCTGGTGCCTGTGGTGGCAGCGGCGGCTGGGCGCCTGGCGCGGGCAGTTGTGGCTCGATGTGGATGACTGGGAAGCCGGTTGGAACGAACGCCTGGCCTATCCGCGGCCGCTGGCGATGCTCTTCGCCTGGCAGGAGCCGTGGTGCCTGGCGCACGCCGATCGCGTCACGGCCGCCAGTCGCTGGCTGCAAGTCTATGCCGCGGCCGTCCGCCAGACGAATCCAGCAGACGGCCAGGTCGTTTACCTGCCCAACGGCATTGATCGCATCTCGGTCAGCCCTCTTGCCGCTGTCGTCAAGCCCGGGCCGCCAACCGTGCTGTTGTACACGCGTTTCGTAGAAGTAACGCCGGCCCGCATCGTGCGCATCTGGGCGCAGGTGATTCGCCAGGTCCCATCGGCGCGGCTGATCGTCATCGGCGATGCGGCGCCGGGCGCGGGTCGGGCGATTGAAATCGCGGCAACGGTTGCAAAGCCCACCTGCATGGGCTATGCCTCAAGATCGGAATACACCGGTTCGCCCGCTGCCGATCTGCGCGCACGGACGGCTGCCGCGGGGCTGGCGTCGTCCATCATCGTGTTGGGGTGGACGCCGGCCGCCGCGCTGCCTGGCGTTCTGGCCGCCGCGGACGTGGCCTGGGCGCCGTTGGCCGACACCGGCATCAACCGCGCGCGCTGCCCGGTCAAGCTGGTGGAACTGCTGGCGGCCGGCTTGCCGGTGGTGGCTGATGACGTGGGCGAGGCGTCCACCTACATCACGTCGGGCGTGAACGGGCTGCTGGTTGCGCCTGGCGCGGACGCGCGAACGGTGCAGGCGCTGTGCCAGCTGTTGACCGATCGCGCGTACGCCCGCAATCGGGGGCAGGCCGCGGCAGCTCACGTAGCACGCGACTTTCTCTGGGATAGGTTGGTTGAACGGTTTTTGACATCGGAGACTGAAGACCGGAGATTGGAGACCGGAGCCCGGAGATCATCCGTCTTCCACGTACCCGATCTCCGATCTCTGATCTCTGATCTCTAGTCCCTGGATAATTTCATGACTCACCATCGTCTTTCTCTGCTGGCGGCATGGCTGGCCGTGGCCGCCTGGGCCGCGCTGATTTTCACGCTTTCCGCGCAGTCCACGCTGCCCGACTTGACCCACGGCCTGCCCGATCTGCAGGACATTGCGGGGCACCTGACGGCCTACGCCGGATTAGCCAGTTGGCTGGCGTTGGCGCTGCGCCGCACGCCCGGCGTGCGCCGGCCCTGGCTTTGGGCCTTCGTGCTGGCGGTGCTCTACGGCCTGTCGGACGAATTCCATCAGTCCTTCGTGCCCAACCGCCATCCCGACCTGTTCGATGTCGCGACCGACATGGTCGGCGCGGCGCTGGCGCTGTGGTTCTGGCGTCGCCGCTTGCGCGCAGGGGCAGCGCAGCCCAACGTCATGACTCACCCTGCGGAATGATTGGTTATGGGGCATGGCAGGTGGCGGTGACATAGTTGGCGAGGCAAAACGCGTCGGCTTGACCAGTGGGGCATTATCAGTAGAATCAAGGCTGAAAGAACTGATGGCATGAACCGGTTCGCGATGTGCGCGAAGATGATGTCAGTTGCCATATGATAAGGAAATGACAAGGGACGCAACGATGACCGTAAAAGATATTGTACTGCCGCTGCCCGAGGATTTGTATGTTCGTTTGGAGCAAACGGCCCGCGCGACCAAACAGTCACTGACCGACATGCTGGTGCGCGCCGTGCGCGCCGGCAGCCCTCCCGATTGGTCGCAGGCGCCGGCCGCATTTCAGGCCGACCTGGCTGCCCTTGACCGGCTCGACGACGACGCGCTCTGGCGCATCGTCCGCAGCCAGCGCAGCGAAGCCGATGCAGCGCGCCTTCAAGAGTTGCTAGAGAAGAATGCCGACGATGCGCTGACCGCTGGTGAGCACTTGGAATTGGATGCCCAGGTCGCCGAAGCCGATCGCTTCATGTTGTGTAAGGCCCACGCCGCCGGGCTGCTCCAGTGGCGCGGGCATGCCGTGCCGCCATTCGAGAGGCCATAACAACGTGGCGGTCTATCTTTCGACGGCGCTGCGTCAACGTCTGGTGGAGATAGACGACCACCGCTGCGCCTATTGCCATACCTCGCAAGGCAACAGCGGCAACCCAATGGTGGTGGATCATTTGCTTCCGCGCAGCAAAGGCGGCGCTACGACCTTTGAAAACCTCTGCTTTGCCTGCTATCGCTGTAATCTATTCAAAAGCTCTCAGGTCGAGGCTATCGATCCGTTGAGCGGTGAAACGGTGCCTCTCTTTCATCCGCGACGCAACCGCTGGGGCGATCACTTTGCCTGGAATGAGGCCGGTCTGCGTATTCTTGGTTTGACACCAATCGGCCGCGCCACGGTCACTGCCCTCAATATGAATAATGTCGTCATCATAGATGCCCGGCGCAACTGGGTTCGGCTCGGCTGGCGTCCAATCGCTGATTGACATCGGATTGGCAAGGAGGAACGATGCTTCAAAAGCTGCGCGAACCGGTCAACGGTCTGACGCACCTCGGCGCTGCGGCGGCGGCGACCGTTGGCCTCGGCGTCCTGGTCTATCTGGCGCGGGGTAATGCGGCGAAAGCCGTCGCTCTCAGCTTGTACGGCGTCACGCTGATCTTGATGTTCTCTGCCAGCGCCGCCTACCACATGGCCCAGGTTGGCCCCAGGGTGCTCCTCGTCTTGCGCAAACTCGACCATTCCGCCATCTATCTGCTCATCGCAGGGACCTACACCCCGATCTGCCTGACCTACTTCACCGGCTTCTGGCGCGGCGGCATGCTGGCGATCATCTGGTCATTGGCCCTTGTCGGCATTGTCGTCAAGATTTTTGTCATTGGCGCGCCTCGTTGGGTGACGGCAGGCATCTACCTGCTGATGGGGTGGCTTGCCATCGCCGCCATCCGCCAGATTTTGACTGCGCTCCCCACCGGCGCCCTGGTCTGGCTCGTGCTGGGCGGGATCTTCTTTACGGCTGGCGCGGTGATCTATGTGCTCAAGAAGCCCGACCCCTGGCCCGGCCGCTTCGGGTTCCACGAGATCTGGCATATCTTCGTCATCTTGGGCGCGTTCAGTCATTTTGTGCTGATGGCGGCCTACGTTGCGCCGTGAAGCGGGTTGATCGGCTTAGGGTCGGTTTGCCGCGCTGCGCGGCCAGCCCAGCCTGGCGGACGAGTTGATCACCGAACGCCATCGCGAAGCCCTGTGACCAGTGTCGGCAATAGACCATGAAATTCTAATTGCCAGTATCTGATTTTCATGGTAAAATCCAGCCATGATACCACGGCCTGTACTTACCCATCACATCGAGGCGGCATTGGCTCGCAGTCGCGTGGTAGCCCTCCTCGGTCCACGCCAGTGCGGCAAGACAACCCTGGCGCGCCAGTTTGTCCCTGCCGCATCGGCCAACTACTTCGACCTCGAAGACCCCGCCAGCCTGGCTCGGCTCGACCAGCCCATGACCGCGCTGCAAGACCTGCAGGGACTGATAATCATTGACGAAATCCAGCGCCGCCCTGATCTGTTTCCTATCTTGCGCGTGCTGTGTGATCGCACACCTCTGCCCGCGCAATTTCTGATCCTGGGTAGCGCCACGCCTGACCTGCTTCGCCAGTCGTCGGAGTCGTTGGCCGGCCGTTTGGAAACAGTCACCATGGGCGGCTTCAGTCTGGCTGAAGTGGGCATCGAGGAGCAAGCGCGGCATTGGCTGCGCGGCGGCTTCCCGCTGTCCTTCCTGGCTGGCTCCGATGAGGACAGCGCCGTGTGGCGTAAGAATTTCGTCCAGACTTTTCTGGAGCGCGATCTGCCACAGGCGGGCATCACTGTCCCCGCGCAGACCCTGCTGCGCTTCTGGACCATGCTCGCCCATTATCACGGCCACGTCTGGAATGGCGCTGAGTTGGCCCGATCTCTCGGCGTCTCCGAGCCAACAGTGCGCCGCTATCTGGACACGCTGACAGGCGTGTTTATGGTTCGTCAGCTTCAGCCCTGGCATGCCAACCTGGCCAAACGGCAAATCAAGTCACCCAAGATCTACTTTCGCGATGCCGGTATCCTGCACCAGTTACTGGGCATCCGCACACAGCACGATTTACTGTTTCATCCCAAGATGGGCGCGTCCTGGGAGGGCTATGCTTTGGAGGAAGCCTTGCAGGCCACTGCGCCCGACGAAGCCTATTTTTGGGGCACGCACAACGGCGCCGAGATTGATCTGTTGCTTTTCAAAGATGGCCGCCGCACCGGCGTCGAGTGCAAGGGGGTGGACGCGCCCCGTCTCACCCCGTCCATGCGCATCGCGCTGGAGGATCTGGCCCTCGACCACCTGGTCGTCATCTACCCCGGCGCTCGTGCCTATCCCCTGAGTGAACGCGTGACGGTGCTGCCGTTGGCGCATTTGGCCGCAGGCGGGGCAGCCATGCTCACGCCGGCGATCGGGTGATGCAGGTCAAGGAAGCTGAACCATGAACCTAAACGACCTGAAGGCGCAAATCGCCCTGGGTGAGGACAGTCGCCGGCAATTCAAGCGCGACGTGACGAACGCCGACGGTTTGGCGGCAGAGATAGCGGCCCTCGCCAGTTGCATAGATCGGGCTTCCCGTATAGCGGGCGGCACGACATCACCCGCTACTGCCTCAAAACAGGGCTTCGGCCTGCTCAGTGGGCGGATGGCGGTGGCGGAGTTGGCAGCGAGTACTCCTGCGGGTGATCACAATGGTTCCTGATCCTGTTTTGCTCTACCATATCACACACCTGGACAATCTGCGCGGCATCCTGCGCGGCGGTTGTCTGAGCTGCTACAGACAAATGAACGATGGCGGTTTGCACCCGGTCAACATTGCCTACCCAGGCATCCAGGATCGCCGCGCGATGACCTTCGTTCCGTGTGGATCTGGTGGCGTGCTCCATGACTACGTGCCTTTCTACTTTGCGCCGCGTTCACCCATGCTGTACGCCCTGCACAGAAACCAGGTTGAAGGCTATAGCGGCGGACAGACACCCATTCTCCATCTGGTGACTTCGGTCGCTCGACTAGTAGAAACCGGGCATCGTTTCGTCTTCACCGACGGCCATGCCACTATGCGCTTTAGCCGTTTCTTCACCGATGTCGCCGATCTCGACCAGATTGATTGGCTGCTGATGCAGGAGCCGTATTGGAACGATACACCGGAAGATCCAGACCGGAAGCGTCGCCGCCAGGCTGAGTTTCTGGTGTATAATAGGGTCAGTTGGCCGGCACTAATCGGAATCGGCGTCATCGCCCCGCACATCGAGGCGCGTGTGAACGCGATTCTTGCCGAACATGGTATCACCCTGCCGGTGCGCGTACGTCATCAATGGTACTACTGAGGAGCAATTACCATGATTACCTACACAACAGGCAATCTTCTGGAAGCCAAAACGGAGGCTTTGGTCAACACCGTCAACTGCGTGGGCATCATGGGTAAAGGGATTGCGCTGCAATTCAAACAAGCCTACCCAGATAACTTCAGCCAATACGCACGCGCGTGTGAAGCTGGCGAGGTGCAACCAGGCCGCATGTTCGTTACCCGCACCGGCAGTATGCTCCCACCCTACTACATTATCAATTTCCCGACCAAGCGTCATTGGCGCGGCCGATCTCTCATCGAGGATATCGAAGCCGGGCTGGCGGCATTGGCGCAAGAGATCGAGCGACTTGGCATCCGCTCCATTTCCGTGCCTCCCCTGGGTTGCGGCAACGGGGGCCTAGACTGGCTCGATGTGCGCCCGCGTATCGAACAGGCGCTAGGCGCATTGGAGAGTGTTCAGGTGGTGGTGTATGAGCCGCGGGGAGCGCCTGAGCCGGCCGCCATGGTGATCGCTGACAAACATGCCGCGCTAACCCGCGCCCGCGCCATGCTGCTGTTGCTCTTCGACACATACAGCGCCCAGGATTACTCGTTGTCGCGGTTGGAAACCCAGAAGCTGGCCTATTTGTTGCAGGAAGCTGGTGAGCCGCTGCGGCTGAACTACGTGAAGCACCAATACGGGCCGTATGCCCACAACTTGAATCACGTCTTGCAGCTGATGGAAGGCAGTTTCATTCGTGGCTTCGGCGATGGAACACAGAAGTCATCGATCCGAACCATGTCCGGCTCGACGCAGGCGGCTCGCGAGTTTGTGGCCGACGACCCGGAGGCTCAAGCGCGTCTGCAGCAGATCGCCAGCCTAATCGCGGGCTTCGAGACGCCCTATGGCCTTGAGCTTCTATCTTCGGTACACTGGCTCGCCGTTCACGAGGAACCGCAGGCTGCCAATCCTGAGGCCGTCGCCGCTGAGCTTCAACAGTGGAGCCCTCGCAAGGGCAATCTCTTTCGCCCTGAACACGTGCGTGTGGCCTGGCAGCGTTTGCAAGAGAAGGGGATGCTCACCGCGGGCGGTAATCAGCCCCAACTTGCACCGGCCTGATGCAAAACCTAGTCAGCGGGTACGGGCAGCCGGACGTTTCAACAATTGGAGCCTTAATCATGAACCTGAACACGTTGAAGGCGCAAGTGGCCTGGGTGAAGATAGCCGCCGCCAGTTCAAGCGCGACGTGACCAACGCCGCCAGCCTGGCGGCCTTCGCCAACTCTGAGGGCGGCGTGATCTATTCGAATCGATCGGGTGGTCTTCACTGCGTTTCGCACTGCGTTAATTTACGATTTCTCTATTAACGCAGTATAATCCATTGTCATGAGCAATCGACCTGATCCAACACCGCCGGCGCAGTACGGCCGGGCCCAGGGTGTGGCGCTGCTGGAGCGGTTGGTAGCCGAGACCGGCCCCATCTTCACCACCGAAGATGCCATCGGAGCGGGCGCTGCGCTGGGGCTGGCGCGGCCAGCGGTCAACGGGCTGCTGGCGCAACTGGCGCAAGGGCCGTGGCTGGCGCGCCTCAAGCGCGGCGTCTACGTCGTGCAGTCGCCGTTGCTCAGCACGGAGGTTCATCCCTTCGCCCTGGCCGCCGCCCTGGTGCAGCCCTGCGCCATCAGCCATTGGTCAGCGCTGGCCTTTCACGGCATGACCACGCAGATCCCCACCATGATCCAGGCGTCTACCCCGCGGGCGGTGATCACACCGGAGATGCGCAGCGGCCGCGCCTATCGCCCGCGCGGGCGCGCGGTTTGGCGGGCGCTAGACCTGGAGTTCGAGTTCATTACCGTCCAGCCTGCCCACTTCTTCGGCCTGCAGCACGAGTGGCTGTCCCAATGGCAGCGGGTCGCCCTGACCGACCGCGAACGCACCCTGCTGGACGTGATGGCCCATCCCCACATGTTTGGCGGCATGGGGGCCACCATCGAACTCCTGGAGGCCAACTGGCCGGCAGTGGATGGCGACAAGCTGGTCAGCTACGCGCTGCGCTACAGTGTTGGGGCGATCATCAAACGCCTGGGGTATTGGCTGGAATGCTTCGGCGCTCCCGCTGACCTGTTGCAACCGCTGGCTGAATATCCCGTAGCCGGCTATGTTCCGCTCGATCCGGCCGGTCCGCCTGGGGGGGAAACGAACAGCCGGTGGCGCATACGTGCCAATCTTCCAGGGGGCAACAACCATGAACACCGTTGACCAGTTGCTGCGCCAGCTTGCGCGCCGTTCGGGCAGCGTGCCCTATTGGGTGCTGGAGAAGGACTACGCGCTGAGCTACCTGTTGGCTGGCATCGCCGCAACGCCTGACCTGCACGACAGCTTGATCCTCAAGGGCGGCACTGCCCTGCGCAAGGGCTACTTTGCCGACTACCGCTTCTCCGAAGATTTGGATTTCTCGCTGCGGCCTGACCAATCCTTGCCGGATGTGGACAACGCCGTGCAACATGCCGTGCGCCAGATGGATCTGCTGTTGTTGCAGCGCGGACCCTTCGAGGTGTCTGGGGAACGCCTCACCCTGCGTGAGCCGCATCCAGGCAGTCAGGATGCATTTACGGTGCGGGTTCGCTTCCCGACCCAACGCCAGGCCTTATGCCGGCTCAAGATCGAAATCACCTGAAACGAGTTGGTTCGCTTGCCGCCGGCCGCCCGGCCGCTCCTGCATAGCTATCCAGAGGAGTTGGCGGTCGCACTTTGGTGTTACCCGTTGGAAGAGATCGTTGCCGAGAAACTGCGTGCTCTGCTGCAAAGCCAGGTGCGTCTGCAGAGCCGGGGATGGGGCGCGTCGCGGGTCTGCCGTGATTACTACGATCTCTGGCAGATCCTGCGCAGGAGCGAACTGGAGCCAGGCAGCCTACCGGCACTGGTGCTAGAGAAGTGCCGACACCGCAACGTGTCATTCAGCAGCCCAGACGCATTCTTTGCGCCCGAACTTCTTGAGCTGGCGCATGCCGAATGGGACCGCCTGCTGCGTCCCTTCGTTCCACAGTGTCCCGCCGCGCAACAGGTTCTCGAAGACTTGCCGGCTTTGGTATTCGGCCTATGGTCTGAAGTGAATGAGGACGCGCTATGATCCTGTCCAACGACAAAGTCAACCGCGCCATGCGCCTGGATGAGAAAAGCCAGCCATGCCCGGTGTGAATTTCTACGGCGTCTGTTTTCAAGAAGTCAATCTACGTTGTATACGAGAAGATTTTTAAGGTCAGCGACAACCATCTGCTTGATCAAGTATTCAAACAGGGAGCGAACTCGAGTAGCTGAAACGCCGGCTAATGAACTGACTACCCATGAACATCCTTCACCTCTATAAAGACTACTACCCCGTCCTGGGCGGGATGGAGAACCACATCAAGTGGCTGGCGGAGGCGCAGGCCGCGGCCGGGCACCAGGTCAGCGTGCTCGTCACCAGCCTTGATCGCCGCACCAGCGTGCGCTGGGAAAACGGGGTGCGCGTGATCCGCGCGGCGCGGCTGGCGTCCGTCGCCTCCACGCCGCTCAGCCTGGCCTTTCCCTGGCTCCTGCGCCGTGAACAGCCCGATGTGGCGCATCTGCATTTCCCCTATCCCCTGGGCGAGGTGAGCCACTACCTGCTCGGCCGCGGCCGCCGCACGGTCATCACCTATCACAGCGATGTCGTGCGCCAGGCCGGCATCCTGCGCCTGTACGATCCGCTTCTGCGCCGCATCCTGCGCCGCGCCGACTGCTTGATTGCCACCAGCCCGCAGTACGTGCAGAGTTCGCCGTATTTGAAGCCGCTGGAGGACCGCGTCCGCGTGATCCCGCTGGGCCTCGACCTGGCGCGCTTTCAACAGCCTGACCCGCAGCAGGTGGCTGCGCTCAAGGCGCGCTTTCCTGGCCCGCTGCTGCTCTTCGTCGGCCGCCTACGCTACTACAAGGGCGTGCAATTCCTGCTCGATGCCCTGCCCCGCGTGCCCGCGGCGCGGCTGCTGATTGTCGGCGCCGGCCCCATGGCCGCGCCGTGGCAGGCTCAGACCCTCGGCCTGCATCTGGCTGACCGCGTCCACTTCCTGGGCGACATCAGCGACGCGGACCTGCCCGCGTATTACGCTGCAGCCGATCTCTTTGTGCTGCCGGCCTGCGCGCGCAGCGAAGCCTTCGGCGTCGTCCAGCTCGAAGCGCTCGCCAGCGGCACGCCCATCCTCAGCACCGAAGTCGGCACAGGCACCTCCTACGTCAATCAGGATGGCCTGACGGGCCGCGTCGTTGCGGCCAGCGACAGCCAGGCCCTGGCCGATGCCCTGCAGGAACTGCTCTCCGACCCAGCCCGGCTGCAGGCAATGGCCGCGGCCGCTCGCCAGCGCGCCGCGGCCGAGTTCAGCCTGCCCATCATGGTCGCCCGCATCGAGACCCTCTATCAGGAAATGCTGGCTACTTGATCTTTTGGACTATGTCGGGTAAGATACGCCCCTGGTCAGGGCTGTCAGGGCGCCAGGTTAGTTTGTCTTGCGTTTGCCGCGCACCCAACTCAATGCCACACCATAGGAAGTCTTAATGCCGTCGAAAATCAGCCGCTTGTGCGAAGCGATTATCGAGGCCGGCTGGCTCGCCGCCCTCATCATGGTTCCCGTTTTTTTCAATGTCTACTCCAGTCGCGTCTTCGAGCCTGACAAGATAAGCGTGCTGCGCTCTATCGTTCTCGTCATGATTGGCGCCTGGCTGGTCAAGCTGATTGACGGCGGCGGCGCGGCCGCCCCGCTGCCCGCATCCGCCACCCAGACCCCGCGCGGCAGTCTGTGGCGTCAAATCCGGGAAACGCCGCTCATCATCCCCGCTTTACTGCTCGTTAGCGCCTACCTGATCAGCACTGCGCTCTCGGTCGCGCCGCGCATCAGCTTCTGGGGCAGCTATCAGCGTATGCAGGGGACCTACTCGACCTTCTCATACATCACGATCTTCTTTCTGACCTTGACCCACCTGCGCTCGCGCGTGCAGCTCAACCGTCTGCTGCACGCGATGGTCATCTCCTCGCTGCCCGTGGCGCTCTACGGTATTTTTCAGCACTACGATCTTGATCCCTTGCCCTGGGGTGGCGATGTCAAGCAGCGCGTGGCGGGCAACATGGGCAATGCGATTTTCATCTCCGCGTACCTCATCATCCCCTTTTTCATCACCCTGGAACGCTTCCTGCGCTCGGCCGGACGCTTGCTGGCTGAACGAGGCGGGGAAATTGCCGATGCGGTTCTGGTCGGCGCCTATGTGTTCGTGCTGGTCGTGCAGAGCGTCGCCATCATCTTCTCCCAGAGTCGCGGCCCCTGGCTGGGTTGGTTTGCGGGGCTTTACATCTTCGTGCTCTTGGGCCTGATCGCGCTGCGCGGCCGCAGCGGCGAAGGGCGCCGCGCGGCCGGGTTTTTCCGCTGGGCCTGGCTGGGCTGGATCGGCCTGGCCGTCGCGGGCGTGGCGTTCCTGATCACCTTCAACTTGCCTAACTCGCCGCTCGCTGGCCTGCGCAGCGTCCCCTACGTGGGCCGCTTGGGCCAGATCTTCGAAACCGACGAAGGCACCGGCAAGGTGCGCGTACTGATCTGGGAAGGCGCCAGCCAGATGATTCTTCCACACGCGCCTGTGACCTATCCCGACGGCACGCCCGATCCGCTCAATGCCGTGCGGCCGCTTTTTGGTTATGGCCCCGAAGCGATGTGGGTGGCCTACAACCCCTTCTATCCACCTGATCTGGCGCACTACGAGGCGCGCAACGCCTCGCCCGACCGTTCGCACAACGAAACCTTCGACGCGCTCATCATCACCGGCGCATGGGGCTTCCTGGCCTATGTCATTCTCTTTGGCTCTGTTTTCTTCTGGACCCTGCGTTGGTTGGGCTGGGTGCGCAATCGCCAGGACGCGATCCTTTTTCTCACCTTGACCCTTCTCGGCGGTCTGGGCGGCGTGCTCGTGCCTTGGCTGGCCCTGGGCGATCTGCGCTACCTGGGCGTTGCCATTCCGGCCGGCCTCATCCTCGGCTTCATCGTCTACCTGACCATCAGTGCGTTCCGCAGCACGTTTACCCTGCAGATGGGCGGCAGCCGCGCCCTCCTGCTGCTCTCTATCCTGTCGGCCATTGCGGCCCATTTTGTCGAAATCCACTTTGGCATCGCCATTGCCGCCACACGCACCTATTTCTGGACTTTGACCGCCGTCCTTCTTGTCACCGGCTTGGGGTGGCTCGATCTCTCCGACGAGGAGCCGGTTGAAGCTGCGCCTGCGCCCGCCGCCGCGGCGCCAACGGCGGCCGCCGTCCGGCCAACGACGGCGGGACGCAAGCGGCGCAGCAGTGGGCCGCCGCCGCGCGATCAGGTCGCAGCCCGCCCATCCACGACACGCGCCGCCGGCGGCCCCACCTGGGTTGACCAGCTGCTGCCCTACGCCTTCATGGGCGCCATCGTCTTGGTGACGCTGATTTGGGATTACATGGCTAACCAGGGACGCGACACCAACGCCTTCAGCGTCCTGGTGAACGCCCTGTTCATCAAGAATCGTAACGGCCAGCCCACTGTTAGCCTGGGCATCGCCTCGCTGCACCTGTTTGCTTGGGGCGTGGCGGCGATCATCGCGCTGGGCGATGTGGCCGCGAACCAGCGCAAAGCGCCCTCCGGCGCCTGGTGGCTGCGCAGCCTGGGCCTCTACAGCGCCGTGGTCTGGGGCATTTGGCTGATTTTTAGCCTCATTCACGGCGCGCGCGTGGCCATGGGCGCGGTGTTACAGGGCAGCCGGGTCAGTGTCGAGCAGTTGAGCGACTACGTGTCCGGCTACATCGTAGACTACTACATCATCGGCTTCCTGCTTATTCTGGCCTTGGGCTGGACGGTCTGGAGAATCAACAGCCGCCGGCTCGTGTCGTGGACCATGCGCGGCCTGGCGACCAGCTTCAGCGCGGCGTTGGTCAGCGTGATCGTGATTGCTTTCGTCAGCTCGGTCAACATCGGCCTGGTGCGCGCCGACACCTACTACAAGCAAGGGCAGGCGTACGACAACGTGGGCCAATGGCAAGGCGCCATCTTCCTCTACCAGAAGGCGCTCGACATCGCGCCGGACGAAGACTACTACTACCTGTTCCTGGGACGCTCTGCGTTGGAGCAGGCCAAAGTGACGACCGATGCCACCGAACGCCAGCGCTGGTTGGGCGATGCGCTCACTGTGTTGACGCGCGCACAGGAGCTGAACCCCCTGAATACCGATCATACCGCCAACCTGGCGCGCTTCTATCGCTCGCGTGGGGAGCTGGAAACCAACACCGCCGCGCGTGAGAAGGATTGGCAGACCGCGCTCACGTACTACCAGGCGGCGACGCGGCTCAGTCCGAATGCCGCTCATCTGTTCAACGAAAAGGGCCTGGTCTATTTCCTGCTCGCCAATCTGGCGCGTGATCAGCAGCAGGAAACGGTCGCCAACGGCTACTTCGATGACGCGCTGACCGCGCTCAATCGCTCACTGGCGCTCGATCAAATCTACCCGCAGACTTATCTTTTCCTGGGTGATGTCTGGCGCTCGCGCGGCGACAACGAGAAGGCAATTGCCGCGTACCAACAGACCTTGAAACTAAGTCCTGGTCAGGCGCAGGCGTGGAGCGCGTTGGGCTACATCTACGCCCAACAGGGTAAGGTGGCCGAAGCCATCAGCGCCAATCAAAAGGTGACGCAGCTCACCCCCCGCGACGCCTCCAGTTGGCGCAACCTGGCGATTCTCTACCAGCAAACCAATCAGCTCCAGCCGGCCTTGGATGCTGCGCAAGAGGCGTTGAAATATGCGCCCGATGCCGACAAGCCGACGCTGGAGGCGCTGGTGCAGCAGTTGCAGGCGCAGTTGTCCAAATGACACGCGAAATCTTGATTGTAGCCACCGCGCTGGCGTTGGCTCTCGGCGGCACCCCGCTTGCCCGCCGCCTGGCGCACCAGTTTGGCGTTTTGGATCAACCGAACGCGCGTAAAGTACATGCCAAGCCAACCCCTCTGTTGGGCGGGATTGCCATCTACTCCGCGTTCATGCTGGCGCTGCTCTTCCTGGGCGACCGCTTCTACGTCAATCAAGTCGTCGGCATCTTCGTTGGCGCGTCGTTCGTCTCGTTCTTAGGTTTGGTGGACGACAGCCGCGGTCTTCATCCGCTCATCAAGCTCGGCGGACAGATCGTGGCGGCGTTGATCCTGGTGCTTTCCGGCGTGTATGCCGACATCTTCCCGGGCAACGGCCTGGATATTCTCTTGACGGTTCTGTGGGTGGTTGGCATCACCAACGCCATGAACCTGCTCGATAACATGGATGGCCTGTCTGGCGGCCTGGCGGCCATCGCTGCGGCCTTTTTCTTGGTTTTAGCTGGCTTGAGCCGGCAGTACCTGGTGGGCGCGCTGGCCGCCGCGCTGTTGGGCGCGTGTATTGGCTTTTTGCGTTATAACTTCAACCCCGCCAGCATTTTCATGGGCGACAGCGGCAGCCTCTTCCTCGGCTTTGTCCTGGCTGCCACCGCGATCAAGCTGCGTTTTCCGAGTAATGTCGTTTTTGTCACCTGGATGGTGCCGGTGCTGGTGTTGGGACTGCCCATCTTTGACACCACGCTCGTCTTCATCTCACGCCTGCGGCGGGGCCTCAACCCGTTGACCACGCCCGGCAAGGATCACATCTCTCACCGCCTCGTGCGCTTGATGCACGGTTCACGGCGGGAGGCGGTGTTGACCTGTTACCTGTTGGCTGGCATCTTTGGCTTGATTGCCGTCTTCATCACGCAGGCGGCCATCGTCGAAGCTTATGTCGTGGCTCTCACCGTGCTCGGTATCTGTCTGTGGGCGCTCTGGCGCCTGGAACAGGTGCCGGTCACCGACTCACCGGCGCCTTGAGGCGTTCGCTCCTATCAAACCGGACGCAGTGTCTTGAGCGCACGGCGCCCGGGTGAATCCCTGTAGACAAGCATTTCCAAGGAGAAGTTAGTTCATGCAGATTTATCGTCGTGTGCGGGCTGCGCTGTCGCCAGCCCTGGTTGGCGTCTTCCTGGCCCTTTTGTTAGCCGCGTGCAGCGGGGCTCCAGCGCCTGATATTACCAAAGTCACCCCGACCGGCCCGGCTGTTGCCACCCAGCCGGCGCCAGTGACTCCGACGCAGCCATCAGACGGCGCCGTCGCCGGCACGCCCACGGTGCCTGTGCCTTCCAAGCAGTGGAAGGAGGCTCCGGCTATGACCATTGACCCCAACAAACTTTACTTTGCCACCTTCAAAACGGCCAAGGGCGATTTCAAGGTTGAATTGTTTGCCAAGTCCGCGCCAAAGACGGTCAATAATTTCATTTTCCTGTCCAAAGAGGGCTTCTACGATAACACCACCTTCCATCGCGTGATCGAGAACTTCATGGCGCAGGGCGGCGATCCCACCGGCACCGGCACCGGCGGCCCTGGCTATCAGTTCGAAGACGAAATTGACGTCTCGAAGCAGTTCGATGACGCCGGTTACCTGGCCATGGCCAACGCCGGCGCCAACACCAACGGCAGTCAGTTCTTTGTAACCACGGTGCCTACGCCCTGGCTGAACGGCGCGCACACGATCTTCGGTAAAGTGGTCGAAGGCCTGGATGTGGTGAAATCGCTCACCCTGCGCGACCCGTCGCAGAATCCAACCACCCCGGGCGACGCGCTGACCACGGTCGAGATCAGCGAAGGCACGACCAGCCTGCTCCCGCCGCCGACAGCCACGCCTCTCCCGACGCCGCCGGTCATGCAAGAAGGGCGCCCGTTGGCGAAGTTGGACGTGGCCAAGCGCGAGAAGCTGTACAATGCGCCGCCCGCGATGTTGCTTGACAAAAACAAAAAGTACAGCGCGACGGTCAAGACCACCAAGGGCGACATCGAGGTGGAGCTGTTTGCCGACAGCGCGCCGCAGAGCGTCAATAGTTTCGTTCTCCTGGCGAAACTCGGCTACTACGATGGCTTCCCCATCAACTTCACGCAGCCGGGCGCGTTCGTCCTCACCGGTTCCCCCGCGGGCCAGCCTTCGAGCGACGTTGGCTACTCTCTCCCTGCGGAGCCGTCCACCACGGTTACGCACACGCTGGGGGTCATGGGCCTCTACTACCTGCGTGAGAAGCAAGGCTCCAGCGGCAGCCAGTTCTACTTTGCCCTGGCTGACCTGCCTCAGTTTGACGGTCAGTACAGCGTGATGGGCCGAATTACCAAGGGCACGGATGTCGCGGTCGCCTTGACGATGGAAGACAAGATCACTACCATCGAGATTACTGAGAAGTAAAGCCTTATCCATCTGCGAAACCCGGCTTGCGCCAGAAGTCGGGTTTCGCATGCAGGCGGGTTTCTGCATAAGGAACCCGCCTGCTGATCTCTACCCAGAAACCCGACTTCTGAGACCTCCACGGAGTCATCATGTCAGCCGGCAACCAACCTCCGCTCGGCGATCCAGGCGCGGCGCCCTCTCGTTGGCGACGCTGGATACCGCGCGTGCTGGCTTTGTTCTTTGCGCTCGCCATCTCCATCACCATCTTCGCCCTGCGCGACCGGATCGAGCAGATTGGCGCCTATGGCTACCCCGGCGTCTTTCTCATCAGCGTACTTGGCAGCGCTACGATCATCCTGCCTGCGCCCAGCCTGGCCGTTGTCTTTGCCCTGGGCAGCTCTCTCAATCCCCTGCTGGTCGGCCTTGCCGCCGGGCTGGGCGAGGCGCTGGGCGAGTTGACCGGCTACCTGGCCGGCTACAGCGGCAGCGCCGTCATTGAGGATCGTGAACGTTATGCCCAGCTAGAACGCCTGGAACGCCGCTACGGCGTCTGGGTTATCTTCGTCCTCTCCGTCATCCCCAACCCGATTTTTGACCTGGCAGGCATCGCCGCGGGCATGTTGAAGTTTCCAATTCAGCGCTTCTTCATCGCTTGCTGGGCGGGCAAGACCATCAAGACCATCCTGGTGGCCCTGGCTGGCGCCGGCGCGTGGAGCGCCATCACCCAATGGCTGCGCTGAATGATGGTTTGTCAAGATGCTTGACCATGTCACGCGACGGTGCTAAAATGGCTGCGCGGTGGCTGTGGAAGAATCTTGCTGTTTGTTTGTCGTTAAGATGTCGCCCCAGCCAGCCCCCAAGCGTGCACAATCTGATGTGATCTGTGAGCAAGGAACTCTCACACAAAGCCACAAAGACACGAAGGAATCGGTTTGCGTCTCAGTGTCTTTGTGGCTTTGTGTGAGTCATTTGATTCCGGCTTGTCCGGGGTTAGGAAGATAGCGTATGATGAGCGAAGCGCCCGATTTCTCACTACCCAAAACCTACGACTTCAAGGCGACAGAAGAACGCCTCTATGCCTGGTGGGAAAGCAACGGATGGTTCAAGCCTGAAAACGCACCCCAGCCCGACGGCGAACCGTATGTGATCTCGATTCCGCCGCCCAACGTCACTGGGGAACTGCACCAGGGGCACGCCCTCTTCGTAACCCTGGAAGACCTCATGATCCGGTATGCCCGTATGCGTGGAAAAGCCGCGCTGTGGGTGCCGGGCACCGATCATGCCGGCATTGCCACCCAGCTGCAGGTTGAGCGCAAGCTGCGCCGCGAGGGTACGAGCCGCCAGGAGCTCGGCCGTGAGCGCTTCGTGCAGGCGTGTTGGGACTGGACGGACACGTACCACGACCGCATCACCGGTCAGCTGCGCCGACTGGGCACCAGCTGCGATTGGGAACGTGAGCGCTTCACCATGGACGACGGCCTTAATGCGGCCGTGCGCGAGGCCTTTGTGCGCCTCTATCGCATGGGGCTGATCTACCAGGCCGAATACCTGGTCAACTGGTCGCCTGGCCTGCAGACCGCCGTGTCGGATGTGGAAGTGGAGTACAGCGAAGAGCAGGGCACACTCTATTACTTCAAGTACCCTATTGCTGGCGCGCACCTGGACGACGGCCCAGGCATCGGCTACATCCCTGTCGCCACCACGCGGCCAGAGACCATCCTGGGCGATAGCGCCGTCGCGGTGCACCCGGAGGACGAACGTTTTCGCGACCTGATCGGCGCCACCTGCCTGGTGCCCATGCTCAAACGCCCCATTCCGGTGATTCACGATACCTACGTGGATCGTGAGTTCGGCACCGGCGCGCTCAAAATCACGCCCGGACATGACGTGAACGACTTTGCCATCGGCCAACGTCATGGCTTGCAGATCATCAACGTCATGAACAAAGACGCGACCCTCAACGACAATGCCGGCCCCTACGCCGGCCTGGATCGCTTTGAGTGCCGCAAGCGCCTGTGGGCCGATATGGAAGCTGCGGGCCTCACGATCAAGGCCGAACCCTACACCATGCAGGTCCCTCGCTCACAGCGCGGCGGCGAGGTGATTGAGCCATTGGTGAGCAAGCAGTGGTTTGTCAATACGAAGGCCATGGCCGAGTTGGGCCTGGCCGCGGTGCGCAGCGGCCGCATCCAGATTGTGCCGGAGCGTTTCAACAAGGTCTTCTATCACTGGTTGGAGAACCTGCGCCCCTGGTGCATCAGCCGCCAGCTCTGGTGGGGGCATCGCATTCCGGTTTGGAATGGGCCGGACGGACATCCGTTCTGCGCGCATGATGAGCAGGCCGCGGCCGCGCAGGCTCGCCTGCACTACGGCCGCGACGTGAATCTGACGCAGGATGAGGATGTGCTCGACACCTGGTTCAGCTCCGGCCTCTGGCCCTTCAGCACCCTGGGCTGGCCCGCGGACACCGCGGACCTGCGCCGTTTCTATCCGACCGCGGTGCTGGAAACGGGCTATGACATCCTGTTCTTCTGGGTGGCGCGCATGATCATGATGGGCCTGATGTTTACCAATGACGTGCCGTTCCAGACGGTCTATCTGCACGGCCTGGTGCGCGACGAGCATGGCCGCAAGATGTCCAAGACCTTCGGCAACGTGATTGACCCCATCGAGGTGATGGATGAGATGGGCACCGATGCGTTGCGCTTCACGCTGCTGACCGGCTCTTCGCCCGGCAACGACATGAACCTGAGCATCGAGCGGGTGCGCGGCAACCGCAACTTTGCCAATAAGATCTGGAACGCCGCGCGTTTCGTGCTCAGCAACCTGGAACGCCTGCCGGCCAGCGCGCTGGCGGCCGCGCCGCAGACCACCCTGGCGCAGCGCTGGATTCGCAGCCGCCTGCAGACAGTGGCGGTCGAGGCCACGCGCTTGTTCGAGACCTTCCAGTATGGCGAGGCCGGGCGCCAGGCGTACGATTTCCTGTGGGGCGACTACTGCGACTGGTACATCGAGATTGCCAAGAATGAATTGAACGATCCGGACACCGCGCTCAGCGCTGCGCGCACGCTGCTGGAGGTGCTGGAGCAAGCCCTGCGCCTGCTGCACCCCTTCATCCCTTTTGTCACCGAGGAGATTTGGCAGCATCTGCGCGCTTTCTGCCTGCAGCAGCCGGGCTTTGGGCTGACCGAGTGGCCCGCGGCGCTGATCGTGCAGCGCTGGCCGCAGGCCGATCCCGACCAGATGGACGCCGCGGCCGCCGAACACTTCGCGCGGCTGCAGGACGTGGTGCGCGCGATCCGTAACGCACGGGCCGAAGCCAAAGTGGAGCCAGGCCGGCGCATCACCGCGCTGCTGGCGGCCGGCGAGTTCAGCGACCTGCTCAGCGCGCAGCGCGATGTGTTGGTCAACCTGGCGCGGCTGCAGGCCGATACCCTGATCATCGCACCCACGCTGTCCGCGCCAGCGCAGGCTGTCACCCTGGTCGCCGGCGGTGTGACCTGCTACTTGCCCCTGTCGGGCCTGGTTGACCTGGACGCTGAGCGGGCGCGTTTGCAGGCCGAATTGGACCAGGCGACGGCCACAATCGAGCGTGTGGAGCGCACCCTGGCCAACGCCGGCTTTGTCAGCCGCGCCCCGACCGACGTGGTGGCGCGTGAGCGCGCCCGCCTGGCCGAATTGCAGCAGCAACAGGCCAGTCTGGCCGCTCGCCTTGCTGCGTGGACTGCGTAGGTCCGGCCTCCTGGCCGGACGAGGTTGTCAGGCCGGGACGATGAGCGGCGCGCACGATCACCTGGATGGAGAACGTCGTCACGGCGGAGCCGTGACCTACGCTGCGTGGATATCATCGGTTGGGAGAAAGCGATTCGATGCCCGATTGGGATCAAGTAGAAGCACAGGCCAGTGAGCTGCTGGCGGCGTATTTGCGCATCAACACCACAAACCCACCCGGCCAGGAAGCGGCGGCGGCCGCCTTTCTGGCCGGTGTCTTTGCGCAGCACGGCATCACCGCGCAGGTGGCCGGCGCTGCGCCTGGCCGCGCCAATCTGCTCGCCGTCTTGCCCGCCGCTGATGTCCGCCAGCCGCCGCTGCTCCTCACCCATCACATGGACGTGGTCACCGCCGACCCGGCAGAATGGTCGCTTGATCCCTTTGGTGGCCTTGAAAAGGACGGACATCTCTACGGTCGCGGCGCGCTGGATACCAAGGGCCTGGGCATCATGCACTTGCTTGGCATGCTGTTGCTGCAGGCCAGCGGCCGGCCTCGCCATCGCCATGTGCTCTACCTGGCCGTGGCCGATGAGGAGGTCAACAGCACACACGGCATGGTCTGGGCGCTCGATCACTGGCGTGACGAATTGGCGGGCGCGACGGCCTGGGGTGAAGGCGGCATGGGGGTGCGCGGCGTGCTCGGCCCGGCGCCTTTCTTCGGCATCGCCACCGCCGAGAAGCTCAGCCTGACCCTGCGCCTGACCGCGCGCGGTCAGTCTGGCCACGGCTCCAGCCCACATCGGCAGAACGCCAACGAGATTCTGGCCCAAGCCATCGTGCGCCTGGCCGCCTGGCAGCAGCCGCTCGAGATTACCCCCGTGGCGGCGGAGATGATGCAGCAGGCGGGGCGGGTGTTCGGCGGCTGGCGGGGCTGGCTGCTGCGCCGTCCGCAGCAGCGTCTGGCGGCGCCGCTTTATCGTTCGCTGCTCGCTGGACAGCCGATGCTGGCGGCGATGCTGCACGATACCGTCAGTGTGACAGTCGTGCGCGGCGGTGAGAAGGATAATGTCATTCCCGGCCTTGCCGATGCCACGCTGGATGTCCGTCTGCTGCCGGGACGTGAGCCAGATGCGTTTATTGAGCGTCTCAAAGAGGTCATCCAAGACCCACGTGTAGAGGTTGCCGTGCTGTATGCGCCCACACCCGCGCCCGTGTCGCCCACCACCAATCCGCTGTACACCACGCTCAGCCGGGTCATTCAGCGCCACGCGCCAGGCGCGCTCGTCGGCCCCATGCAGTTGACCGGCTGTACGGACGGGCGTTGGCTGCGGCGCCAGGGGCTGCCTACCTACGGCCTGGCGCCCATCATCGTAGATGAACAGGAGTTGGCCGGTATTCACGGCCCGGATGAGCGCCTCAGCCGCGCCAATCTGCAGCTGGGAACCCACATCGTCTTTGAGACGCTGACGGCGCTGTGCGGCAACGATGCGGCGGCGTAACTGAAACGAGGCGCGGCGCCTGTATGTGCCATTCAGTCTTCGGGCAAAACCTGTCACAGCCCTGGTTCAGCCCAACGTAGGTCTTCGGCGTTCGCTTACCAACACGCACGATTACTCCTCTATCGTTGCGGGCGACAGTTCCATCATTTCATCTTGGCCGCTTGCCAGTTCCCACTTCTTCTTGTAAACAGCCACCGCATCTTCCAGGAATTCGAGACGTTCGGCCATGGCATTCCACAACGCAGGCGAGAGAACGACCAGTGCGGGCTTACTGCCGCGCTCGACGAGCACGACCGGCCCTTGTTGGGCTTTCGTGATAATTTCCATTTGGCGCACGCGCATGTCGCTAATCGGGGCAATCTCAGGCAATGGGTTCATCTTTTTACTCCAGAGTTATCCATGCGCGCCGCGTACAACCGTGAATGAAAACAGGCCATTCGCGGCGATCCGTGTTCATCCGCGGCCTACTTTCGGGTCGGTCCTCACACAAAGCCACCAAGATGTCAAGCGCTTCTTTGTGTCTTGGTGACTTTGTGTGAGCCACTCGTATCCGGGGAGACGCTGTTGATGTTAGAACAGGCCGGTCACGCGGCCCTGCTCGTCCAAATCCACGTTCATGAACGCGGGCTTGGAGGGCAGCCCGGGCATGGTGCGCATCTCGCCGCACAGGGGGTAAATAAATCCGGCGCCGACGGAGGCGCGCACCTCGCGGACGGGTAAGGTAAAGCCCTTGGGCACGCCCTTCCAGGTCGGCTCATGCGACAGCGAGAGGTGCGTCTTGGCCATGCAGATCGGCAGGTTGCCGAAACCGGCCTCTTCATACGCCTTCAACTGCTGCTCGGCCTTAGGATCATAGACCACGTCCTTCGCGCCGTAGACCTTGGTGGCGATCGTTTCGATCTTCTGCTTGAGCGTCATCTCGAGCGGATAGAGGAACTGGAAGTCCTCCGGTTTTGCCTGCGCGCAGGCATCCATCACGGCGTGCGCCAATTCCTGCGCGCCTTCACCGCCCTCGGCCCAGTGGTCGCTCATGACGGCCGCGGCCGCGCCGGCCTCTTCCGCCGCGCGCTTGACGATTTCGATCTCCGCGGCGGTGTCATAGGTAAAACGATTGACCGCTACGACAACCGGCACACCGTACAGCCGCGCTATCTCGATGCAGCGCTGCATGTTGGCCACGCCCTTCTCCAGCAGCGGGATATTCTCATCGGTGTACGCCTTATCCAGCGCACGGCCTGCCACCACCTTAGGCCCGCCGCCGTGCATCTTCAGCGCCCTGATCGTGGACACCAGCACGACGCAGTCCGGACGCAGGCCGGAGTAGCGGCACTTGATGTCCATGAACTTCTCCATGCCGATGTCCGCGCCGAAGCCTGACTCCGTCACCACATAATCGCCCAGCTTGAGTGCGATCTGGTCGGCCAGGATGGACGAGTTGCCGTGCGCGATGTTGGCAAACGGCCCGGCATGGACGAAGGCTGGCTGCCCTTCGAGGGTTTGCATCAGGTTGGGCATGATCGCGTCTTTCATGATGACGGCCAGCGCGCCGGCCGCGCCCAGGTCTTCGGCCGTGACCGGCTTGCCCTGCTTGCTGTAGCCGATGACCATGCGCCCGAGGCGCGCTCGCATATCCTTCAGCCCCGTCGTCAAGGCCAGGATGGCCATGATCTCTGACGCCACGGCAATGTCAAAGCCGGAGGCGCGCGGGCGGCCGTCGGTCTTGTCGCCCAGACCCAGGATGATGCTGCGTAGCGCACGGTCGTTGACGTCGAGGACGCGCTGCCAGGTGATTGCGTAGGGGTCAATCGCCAGCCGCCGCAGCCCCATGCCGGTCAGCTTGGCATCGTCGTAAGTATCCTCATGTAGGATGCGCGCATCAATCGCTGCGGCCAGCAGGTTGTTGGCTGCGGTGACGGCGTGGATGTCGCCGGTCAGATGCAGATTGAAATCCTCCATCGGCACGATCTGTGAATAGCCGCCGCCCGCGGCCCCGCCCTTGATGCCAAACGTTGGCCCCATCGAAGGTTGGCGAATGCAGGTGATGGCGCGCTGACCTAACAAGCCCAACGCCTGCGTCAGGCCTACCGTGGTGGTAGTCTTGCCTTCGCCCAGCGGCGTCGGCGTGATGGCCGTCACGTCAACGTACTTGCCGTTGGGGCGGTTCTTGAAGCGTGGATCATCGAGGACATCGAGATGGACTTTGGCTTTGTACTTGCCATAGAGATCAATATCATCAATGGTCAGGCCTAGCGATGCGGCGATGTCGAGAATGGGCAGCATCGTGGCCGACTGCGCGATGGTGAGATCGCTCGGCACCGGTTTTACTTTTCGAACTGGCATCTTATCCCTCCGTGGACGCTCGCGTCATTGCGATGTGTTGTGCGAAACAACGATCCGATTTGCTGACGACTTCTGTGCAGGCTATGATACGTCCTATCTGGCGTCATCTGCCATGACCTACATCAGGCATTGCGGTCATCGAAAGCGTCGCGTTGCCATGCGCCACATGAACCATATCGCCAGGCTCAAGGAGCGCAGATGTCAAGGGCGCTCGCCAGGCGCTTCAGCCACCAGCACCAGGTCGCCCGAGCGCTCCAGGTCGAACGGCGAACCATCGAGCGCGCCGAAATGACGCAGGTTGACGAAACCGGCCAGGCTGGCAGCCTCGTCCAGCTCGACTGCCAGCAGCGGCCGCTGCAGCGTACTGTTGACGCGCACCGTCCACGCATCGTCTCGACGTTCGAACAGGGCCGTGTGGAAGGTGATGAACTCGGCGCCGTAGTCGGCAAAGCGCCAGACCAGATTGTCGGCGCTGCCGTTGGCAGCAAAGAAGCGCGGCTGCGTTTTGAGACGTTGATCGTAGTTCAAGTTGTGTACGATCAAGACGCCGCCGGGGCGTAGGCGTTGGCGCATCTGCTGCACCGCCTGCTGCAGCGCGGCGAGGGAGAGAAGATGCGGAAGGGAGTTGCCCAGGCAAAGCACGGCATCGAACATCTCTGGCGTCTCCTGCTCCAGCCGCTCGAAGTCGCTGACCACGAACGGCACGCTGACGCCGGCCTGCGCGGCCTGCTCACGCGCCCGCGCAATCATTGCTGGGCTGATATCCGCGCCGCTCGCGCGCCAACCCGCCTGCGCCAGCGCTATGGCGTGCCAACCGGTCCCGCATGCCACATCGAGCACGCTGTGCGCAGCATGGCCGTTGAGCGTCTGCTGTAGGAAGGGCAGCTCGAAGGCCAGGCGACTTTGCCAATCAGTCATCACGTCGAATAGATCCGCCAGGCGATCGTAGAACTCGCTGCTGGTTAGTGTATTCATCGTTCTTTCGCCTTTTCATCCAGAAGTAAGCCGAACACTGGCGTCAGTCACGTCTTCGCCCTGACGACAGCTACGGCCAGAACTTTACCCGCACCGGCTCATTTCGTCAACCACACGCCAGGTGGGGGCTGTCAGGCCCGATAGGGCCTTCCACCTCGTAGCCCGATCCGTTCACGGCCGGGCGGCGTTGGTTGGGCGCATGTCATCCGGCTACCAACTCCGCCGGAGGCCGGAAGCCATCCGGCTACGCGATGCAAGCCCCGGCGGGGCTGTCAGGCCCGATAGGGCCTTCCACCTCGTAGCCCGATCCGTTCACGGTCGGGCGGCGTTGGTTGGGCGCATGTCATCCGGCTACCAACTCCGCCGGAGGCCGGAGGCCATCCGGCTACGCGATGCAAGCCCCGGCGGGGCTGTCAGGCCCGATAGGGCCTTTCATCTCGTAGCCCGATCCGTTCACGGTCGGGCGGCGTTGGTTGCGCGCATGTCATCCGGCTACCAACTCCGCCGAAGGCCGGAGGCCATCCGGCTACGCGATGCAAGCCTTGGCGGGGCTGTCAGGCCCGATAGGGCCTTCCACCGCGTAGTCCAATCCGTTCACGGTCGGGCGGCGTTGGTTGCGCGCATGCCGCTTGCCGTTGCTCATTTCGTAAACCCCGTGCGCTGTGGTAAAATTGTCTCCCATGAAGGCTGAAATCGTCACCATTGGCACCGAACTGCTGCTTGGGCAGATTGTGGACACCAACGCCGCTTACTTGGCGCAGCAGTTGGCGGCCATTGGCGTTGACCTCTATTACAAGACCACCGTCGGCGACAATGTGGAACGCATTGCCGGCGTCCTTCAACAGGCCAACCAGCGCAGCGATGTGGTGATTACCAGCGGCGGCCTGGGGCCGACGGTGGATGATGTGACGCGTGAGGCCATTGCGCAGGCCACCGGTCGTGCGCTGGAGTTCGTGCCTTCCGCTTGGGAAGAAATCAAGACCATGTTCGCGCGCTGGGGACGCCAGCCCGATGAGAACAACCGGCGCCAGGCGCTGCTCCCGGCAGGCAGCCTCAAGGTGACGAATCCGGTGGGCACCGCGCCTTGTTTCATCCTGGAAACCGGGGCCAGCACGATCATCAGTCTGCCGGGCGTGCCGCGTGAGCTGAAGCACCTGATGGAAAACACTGTCCTTCCCTATTTGCGCGAACGCCTGGGCGCGCAGCCGTCTGTCATCAAATCCCGCGTCCTACGCACGTGCAGCATCGGCGAAAGCAACGTAGACACCCTCATCGGCGACTTGGAACTCCTGTCGAATCCAACCGTCGGCTTGCTGGCGCACCCAGGACAAACCGACATTCGCATTACGGCCAAGGCGGCTACCGAGGCTGAGGCTGACGCCATGATCGCGCCCGTCGAGGCTGAGATTCGCCAGCGCTTGGGCGTCTTCATCTACGGCGTGGACACGGAGTCGCTCGAAGAAGTGGTGGCCCGTCTGTTGCGGCAGCAAGGGAAAACCCTGGCGATCATCGAATCGAACACGGCCGGCGCGCTGACCCAATGGCTGCGCGCAACGGGTGATGCCGCTGTGCTGGCGGCTGCGCTGGTCACGCCAGATCTCGTCTCTCTCCGCGGCGCTTTGCCTGACATACCAGCCGACAGCGCGTGGCCCTCGGCGGAGCTGGCATCAGCCGCGGCGCAGGCGTTTCAGCGCCGCGTCGGCGCTGACTATACCCTGGCGATCATTGGCACGATGGAGGCGCATGAAACGCTGTACAGTGGAGAACGCGGCGAGTCCTACCTCGCCCTGGTGCATGTCGGCGGCCAACTGACCCGACATTTTCTCCTGGGCGGCGCCGGCGAAGTCACACAGCGTTGGATAGGCAATCGCACGCTCGACTTGTTGCGGCGGCTGATCTCAGGTCTCGTCACGGAGACCGCTGCCTGACATGAACATCGTCGCCGTCACAGGCGCCTCGACGCCGCTGGGTATGACGCTGCTGCGTTGGCTTGACGCGGACGCAACTGTGACGCGTATCGTCGCCATGGATGGTCAGCCGCCGGCGCTGGAATCGCCCAAACTGAAGTTCTTCGAAGCGGACAGCCACGGTCCCGTGCGCAGTGGATTGGAGAAGTTCAAGGTGACGCGCGCGGTTCATCTTGATTTACGCTTCGCCGGTCGCGATGAAGCCGGCCTACGCCGGGCCAACGTGGGCGGCAGCGCCAGCTTTTTGACAGCCTGCCTGGCTGCGCAAACGGTGGAGAGCGTCGTCCTGCTTTCCAGCACCATCGTGTACGGCGCGCAGCCCCACGGCGCGTCGCCGGTGAGCGAGGCTGCACCCTTCGGGCCGACCACACTGCCGTTGGCGCAGCAGCTGCAGGAAATTGAGCGCCAATGCCAAACGTACCGTGAGCGTTATCCGCAGATGAAAGTCAACGTGGCGCGCCTGGCGCCGGTTCCAGGCGCGCAGCCAGAACATTTCATATTCCAGGGCTTGCTCAAGCCCCCGGCCGCCCTGGGCCAGCTGAACCCGGCTTTGCAGTTCGTTCATAGTGATGACGCAGCCCATGCGCTGCACACCCTCATCCTGAGCCAGGGCAATGGCGTCTATAACGTGGCTGCAGATGATGCCGTCACGCTGCGGGCGGCCTGGCAGACCCTGCGCGTCAATCCGCCAGGTCTCGCGTCCGCCCTGCTCGGATTTGCACAGCGTATGCCGGCGGGACAGCTAGATGCCTGGCGGCAGGGCCGACTGGTTGACAATCGCCTGCTCAAGCAGGAGTTTGGCTTCACCTATCGGTATTCGTCGGCGCAGGCGTTGACGGCGCTGGCGCCCACGGCCTAGTCTATCGAGGTTTCATGTCGCCATCATCTGTCTCATCCCGCGCACCCAAGCGCAGCACGGGATCCTCAGGCGCACCGGCCAAGCGTGCTGCAGCGCCGTCCGCACAAGGGCATGAGCGCACGCGCAGCGCCCCCATTCCGCCGGTCTACATCCAACGCTACGGCCTGTTCGTTGCGCTGCTGATGGTTGTCATCGGTTTTCTGCTCGTCGTCGGCAGCGCGCGCGTCCTGAATAACGCCGCGTCGGCTGCCAGGGCAAACGCTGACGATGCCGGCGCACGGCAATTTCTGCATGCCACCGCCTATCTGACGAACACCCAGAACATCCTGATCTTGGGGTCGGACAAGCGCACGGATGAGGCCATGTGGCGCACGGATGTCATCATGCTGGCGGCCATTGACCGCGCCAGCGGCCGCGCCGCGGTCATCAGCCTGCCGCGAGACCTCTATGTGGACATTCCCAACTACGGGCCAGGGCGCATCAACACGGCCGATTTCATTGGCAGCACCGAGGGGCGGTCGCCCCAGGCCGGCGTGCAAACCTTGCGCGACATCATCGAGCGCGATCTGGGCATCGAGACGGACAACTACGTGCGGATTGATTTCGATGGTTTCAAGCAGATCATTGATGCCCTGGGCGGGGTGGATGTCGAGGTGGACTGCCCCCTGCAAGATCCCTACTTGCTGGAAGCGATCGGCGTCGAACGCATCGAGCCGGGGCAGCATCACATGGACGGAGACTTTGCCCTGGCCTATGTGCGCTCGCGGCGCCAGGGAGGAGATTTCGATCGCGCCCGCCGCCAGCAGCGTCTCCTGATGGCCGTGCGCAATCGCGCCCTTTCCACCAATCTCATCACCCGCTTGCCGCAGCTCCTGCCCGCCACCCTTCGTACGGTGGAAACGGATATGAACCCGCTGGAAATGGCCTCTCTGGCGCGTTGGATGGTCAACATGGACCTGTCGAAACTGAAAGGCTTCGTGATTGACGCCAACATGACGTCGTTCGAGACGCTGCCCTCAGGCGAGCAGGTGCTCAAGCCCGATTGGGCATCCATTCACCAGGGGATTGCCAACCTGTTCAGCCCGCAAACGAAACCTCTGTTCGAGAGCAGCGATCGTTCGTGGTACTGTCCGGGGATTGAAGAGATGACGCCAACACAGTGATGCCACGTATGAACAAAGCACGATTTTTTCACAACCAGGATGTAAGTCAGCGTCGTCGCCTGCGCCGGCCACCGGCCAACCGGCTGTGGGCGTTCTTCTTGGCGGCGTTGATCATGCTGTCAGGCTGTGTTCAGCCTGCACCCGCGCCGCTTGATCCCACCAGCACGCCGTCGGTGCAGGATTCATTTGACACGCCGAATGCGCCGGCGCCTGAGACCACGCAGACGCCAATCGCCGCGCCCGGCCAGACGACCACGCCTATCTTTTTGCCAACCTTCACGCCGACCCCAGGCGCCACGCCGCGCCCCTTGCAGCAGACAACGAATGTTCTCATCCTGGGGTCTGATCGGCGGGGCGGCAAGGGCACAGGACGCACCGATGTCATGATCCTGGTGGCGGTGGATTATGCCAATAGACGGGTCGGCGTCATCAGCATCCCACGCGACCTCTTCGTGCAGATTCCGGGCGTGGGCCGCGAGCGCATCAACACCGCGGACGTGTACGGCGAACGGCAGCAGCCAGGCAAGGGCATCAACCTGGTCAAGCGGACGATTGTGGAGAACCTGGGCCTGTCGGTTGACAACTATGTGCGCGTGGACTTTGGCGGTTTTGAACAGATCGTTGACACGCTGGGCGGCATCACGGTGACGATGGACTGCCCGCTGCACGAACGCTGGGCGGACCCAGGTGCGCCCGGCGGCGTGGTTGTTCTCGATTATGAACCGGGCGATCATGCGCTCGATGGGCAGCATGCCTTGTGGTACGTACGTACGCGGCGCCGCGGCAACGATTTGGACCGCGCCCGTCGTCAACAGCGCGTGCTGTTGGCGCTCAAGGGGCGGGCTGAGGAGGTCAATCTGCTGCCCAAGGTGCCAGACCTCTTCAGCGCGTTACGCGACAATGTGGACACGGACCTGAACTTGCTGGATGTCCTGGCCCTGGCTCGCTTGGGGATAGAACTGAAGCGCGAAGACATTCACAGTCGCGTCTTTGACTTTCAGATGGCTCAGCCGTATACTACGGCGGGCGGCGCGGCCGTGCTATTGCCCAACAAGGCCGCTATTCGCAAGGCGTTTGACCAGATTTGGGATGCGCCGGATGTCATCACATCAACCGATCGCCAACAAAACTGCCCGTAAACAGGACACGGGCATTGATCGCAGTCGTCGCTGAAGACGAAGGGCCGCACCGCTGCGTAACCGGCGCCCTTCGTCATTCGTTTTCTTGAGGGAAATTGCCTTCCCTGTAGCCTGACCGGGAACGAAGATAACATCATGCGTTTTTTGCAGAAGGGGCACGCGGCCAGTACACGCCTCGTGCCATTATTATTGCTTGTGACTCTGCTGGCCGCCTGCGCGCCAGGCGCCGGCCCGATGCCAACTGCGGCGCCGACGGTTGCGCCAGAATCAACCGCGACGGCCGCGCCGCCTACGGCAACCGATTTGCCTACGGCGACCTTCACCCTGGCCCCGACGGACACGCCGACCACCGCGCCCACCGCGACCAGCACCTCCAAGCCGACGGCGACTGCGACCGCTCAAGTCTCATCCACCCTGGAGATCACGGCCACGACGGTCCTGACCGATGGTCTGCGTCCGCACGTGTTCGATTCGACCTTCAATATCCTGCTGCTAGGCTCTGATCAGCGCCCGGGCGATGGCACCTGGCGTACCGACACGATTATGATCGCTGCCGTGGACTGGGAACATGATCGGATTGGCGTGATCAATATCCCGCGCGACCTGTGGGTGGACATCCCTGGCTACGGTGAATCGCGCATCAACATGGCCGATTTTGTCGGCGAAAAGGAGATCAAATACCCTGATGGTGGACCGGCATTGCTCGGACGCGTGATTTCTGAAACGTTAGGCATCCGCACCGATCGTTTTGCGCGCATGAACCTGCAAGCCTTTGAGCAGGCCATTGACACCATCGGCGGCATTTCAGTCACGCTCGATTGTCCACTGCACGAAGCAACGCCAGACCCGAACAATGCTGAGCAGTTGGTCGAGGTGGACTTCGCGCCGGGCGTTTATCACTTCACCGGACACGAGGCGCGAATGTACGCCTCCTACCGGTACTACACAGGCGACTGGGATCGCGCGCGGCGTCAGCAGCAGGTGTTGTTGGCGATTCGGCAGCAGGCGCTCACCCTCAATATCGTGCCCAAGATTCCCTCCTTGTGGCTGACTTTCAGCAGCGCCATTCAGACCAACCTCAGTTTCAAGGAAATCCTCGACCTGGCGACGTTTGGCCTGCGCCTGGACATGAAGAATGTGCACGGTCGCGTGCTTGATTACCGGCTGATGACGCCGTATCGAACGAAAGGCGGCGCCCAGGTATTGAAGCCCAAGAAGGCCGAAATCGCCGCCGCGATCAACTCGATCTTTGACACGCCGCCGATGCAGGAGACGTCCGCGCAGCCGATCGCCGGTTGCCGGGTCAAGGCCACACCCACGCCATCGGCGACGGCGCTGCCGTCGGCCACGATCACGGCGACGCTGACGTTAACGCCCACGCTGTCCAACTGAAATGAGCAAGGCATGACCTATTACGAAATTGCAGTGCGGCCCGTCTATCTCAGCGCTTCGGACGAAGTGGCGGTGCGCCTGGGCAGCGGCCGCCGGCCGCGAGCTGCGACCAGCACGCTGCGCGGCGACGTGCAGGCGTGCCTGGACCCCGGGGGACGTCTCGTGCGCCTGCTGTTGGCTGACAGCAAAATTCTGCACTTGGGTCAGCGGCTGGCCGGGCTGCCCGTGGTTGAACATCCTCTCCAGCCGACGCCCAGCGGACTGATCGGGTACGACTTGGCCGCGCGGGTGGCAACGCTCTTCCTTTTTCCGACGCCCGACAGCCTCATTGTGCAGCGCCTGGTGCGCAGCGCTAACCTTGACTTCGATGCGAACGAACGCCTGTTGGCTGTGCGCATTCCTGCTGGCGCGACCGCGCGGCGTGAACCCGATCTCTATTCGGCCCTCGCGTTTTTACGTTAACCTGAAATCAGGCCGCGGATGAATACGGAGCGCCGCGGATTACCTGTTTTCATTCCTGGTTGTGCGCCCGGCGCATAGGTAACACACCAGACCACAAGCAAACAGGCAAGCACGACTATCGTTTCGGCGGCAGGTCAACCAGCAGCAGACTCGCCAACACCAACCCACCACCAACCCATTGAATAGGCGCCAGGGTTTCGCCCAAGAAAACGCGCGCCACAGCCACGGTGATGAGCGGCTCCACCACGCCGAGCAGCGAAAGTTGGGTGCTGCCCACGCGCTTGATGGCGGTGAACATGGCGAGGCGCGCCACCACCGTGCCCAACAAGCCAATGCCGAGCACCGGCCACCAGCCGGCCCAGGTGACCGGCACAGGGCTGCCGCCAACCGCCAGTCGTTCGCCGGCGGCCAGCAGGGCCATGGTGCTGATGACATACAGCGCCACGGTGCGCGCCGGCACATCGCGCACGACAAACTGCCCGATGACCAGGTGGAGCGCGTAGGTCAGGATCGTGATCAAGACTAACAGAACCCCGATCATGTCGACGCGTTTGCCGGTAATGTCCACGAGCAGCGCCACGCCCATGACTGCGATTCCCAGGCGCGCCAGGCGGCGTGTGGTCAGCGCTTCTCCGCGCAGACGCAACAAGAGAATGACGACCGCCGGGTAGAGGTAGAAGATCAAGGTGCCGATCGAGGCATTGATCCGCGTCAGGCCCCAGTAGTAGCTGATCTGCGCCACAAAATTCGCTGCGCCCATGACGATGCAGCCCAGCAGGGCCTGGCGCGAGATCGAGATCAATGGCTGCCAGCGTGTGATGAAGAGCGCCCACAGTACGACCGCGGCGACGCCCAACCGCATTGCGGTCAGGGTGTTCGGATCCATCCCCGCGCGGTAGGCGAATTTGGCGAACGTCGAATTCAACCCGAGAGCCATGTTGGCAAGCAGGGCCACGAACAGGCCCCATTGCGGCCGATTACGCATCGGTTGTGCTCTGCCTCTGCGCCGCTAACACTGCGCCAGTCGCCAGGACGATCCCACCCAACAGCAGCGACCAGCCGCCCCAACCCAAATCCAGGGGCCGGTGGTACACCGACTCGATGGCCGGCTGCATGCGCAGCCACTGCCAGAGGGGCAATACGGTTGCCGCCAGCGCCAGCGAGGCCAGAAAGTAAGCCAGCGCCTGGCGGGTGCGGCGTATCCAGGCCGCGGAGCCAGATTGAAACCAGGGCGCGGCCAGGCTGAACAGCGCCAGCGCCAGCGCCACGGCCAGCATCCGCAGCTGCGGCTGAAACTCCGCCTGACCGAAGGTGGCCGGCGACCAGGCCGGGGGCAGCAGAGCCAGCGCGCAAGGGGTCGCCAGGGCGGCGAGGAGCAGCCGTAGGGGGCGTCGCAGCCACGGGGCGCTGATAAGGGGCACGAGGCTCAGCCCAATGCTCAAGGTGAAGAGCGGCAGATAGAATAGCTGGCGGATGACTGGTAACGCGCCGCTGCGCACCGCAGGCAGGAACTTGACGTATTCGGCCAGGTCAATGCCAAGCAGCGTGAGGCCGGGGCTGCGCGCATCCACCCACGGGCCCCACGTCGCGCCGGCCAGCCCAATCAACCCGATCGCCAGCAGCAGGCCGGGGGCGCGCAGTTGTTTCATCAGCCGCATCACGATTCTTGGTCGCGGCGTGCACGCGCCAGCCGCTCTTGTTGACGCGCACGTCCTTGCTCGAACCGGCGTTTCTCCAACTCACTCTCCAGCAGCAGTGGCGCCACGGCGGTTGGCTGGCGCTGATCGTCCAGCGCCACGTACACGACAAAGGCGGTGTTGGTCAAGGTGCGCTGACCGGTCAAGATTTTCTCGGTGTACACCGTGACCATCGTCTCGATACTGGTGCGTCCGACGTAGGTGATGCTCGATTCGAGGACAATCAAATCGCCCACGAGCACTGGCGCGTGAAAAGTCATGGAATCAATGGCAACGGTGACGCAGGGACGGCGACAGTGACGCATGGCCGCCAACGCGCCGGCTTCATCTACCAGCTTCATAATCCAGCCGCCGTGTACATTGCCTTGCAAGTTCGCATGTTCGGGCTGCATGAAGGTGCTGAGTTCGGTTTTTGATTCATTGGGTGAGCGTGGATCCATCAAGGCCTTTCCTTGCTTGCTTTCGCATAGGCAGCAATACATTGTGTGGCTGAGGCGCGCCAGGTAAAGCGCGCGGCTTGGGCCTGACCCTTGACCCGCGCGGTCTCGCGCCAGAGGCCATCGGTCAGGCCGCGTTCGATGGCGGCAGCCAGGGCGTCCGTGTCGTCCGCGCTGACCATCAAGGCTGCATCGCCGGCCGCTTCCGGCAAGGACGAATTGTCCGCGCACACCACGGGCGTGCCGCAGGCCATGGCTTCAACTACGGGGATGCCGAAGCCTTCGTAGCGGCTGGGAAAAACATAGAGATCGGCCAGGCTGTAGAGGGTGGGTAGATCGCTTTCTTCCACGTAGCCGAGAAAGCGAACCGAAGCGGCCACGTCTTCTTGTTCGGCGCGCGCGAAGATGCTTTCGGTCAACCAGCCTTTGCCGCCGCCAATGATGAGCGTGTGGGGTAAGCCGCTCTGACGACGCAGCCGCGCAAACGCGCTGATGAGACGGGGATAGTTCTTGCGCGGCTCCAACGTGCCCAGGCTGAGAATGAAAGGCCCCTTGATTTGATAGCGCTGCGCGACGGCCTGGCGCTGCTCCGCATCCGTTATCGGCCGGTAAAGCGGGCCAATGCCGGGGTATACCACATCAATACGCGCCGGATCCACGTCCAGGAGGGCTGTGAGGTCGCGCTGCGTGCTGATGGAGTCCGCCAGGATGCGGCTGGCCCGGCGTACGGCATGCGGCACGGCGCGGGTGAGATAGGCGACCAGGCGCGCATCCGCGCACTCCGGCACGCGCAGGAACGACAAATCGTGCACGGTGATGACGCCGCGCGCGTGGCGCAAGGGCGGGAGGACAAAATCGGGCGCATGGAAAAGATCGAATGCGCCTGCCAGCCATTCCAGCGGCAAGGGCGCATGCAGCCGATGCCAGAGAATGGCCTGCTGTCGTGAGGAAAGCGGAAGCCGCTGCTGCGGAAATGGCAGCGGCGCCTTTGGGCTGCCCGGCTGCCCCTTGCCAACCTCGGCAGCTACCAGCAGCGTAACATCTGGCCTGACGTCTAGCGCCGCGAGTCCAGCCACCAGTCCTTGCGTGTAGCGACCGATGCCGGCGCCCTGGCGCAAGGCTGGCGTGTAGTCAATGGCGATGCGCATGGCGGCGGCTCGTGTGTCTGCTCAGATGTCTCGGTAAGTCCATAACCGGTTGATGCCGAAGTTCCAAAAGAGCACGACGCCGATGGCAAAGGCCTTGGCGAAGTTGTAGTCCCAGGGATGCGGAATGTGAGGTTCAACCAGGTGCAGCACGACGCCGAGCACCAGTTGGTTGATGCCGAGGCCCACCAGGTTGACCAGGACGAACTTGGGCAATTGGGTGCGCTTTTTGAATTTACGGCTTTCTGGATAAGTCCACAGCCGATTCCAGGTGAAATTGCTGATGACCGCTGCGCTGAAACTAAATGGATTCGCTTGGAGCGGGCTTAAGCCGCCCACAAGCACCAGGAGATTGAGAACGCCAAAATCAACGACAGAGCCGATGATGCCCACGATGGCGAACTTGAAAAAGCGAGTCATTTCTTTGCGGTTGGCGCGTGCCATCAATGTCGTCACAGGAACCATGCACATCCTCAAATGGCGATAAATGCAGATCAGCAGAAACCCTTGCTGCCAAATGGGTTTCTGTCCATGTAGGCGCTAGTATAGGGTTTCTGGATAGCTTGTCAAACAGGCCGCGCGCCGTGCGCGGGTAGATGTTGGTGGAGACAGCAGGGCCAGCAGGAGGGCCATGTGCAGATAGAGGCGCTGCACGAACAGGTCATCGAACAGGTTGTGAATGGTCAGATGGACGATCACGCCGAGAACGCCCAGCGCCACGGCGCGTTCGAATGCGCTGGCCTGGCGATCGCGCGCCAGACGGATGGCCCGCCAGGCTGCCAGCAGCCACAGCAGGAGGTAGGTCAGCAGACCAGGCAGTCCAGCCTCGGCCCAGGTGTTGAGATAGATGTTGTGCGCGTGGCCGAGCGGATCTGCCCAGCGCGGCAGCGCAACCTGCGGATAGACAATGGGGTAGTTGCCCACGCCCACGCCGAACCAGGGCGTCCGTTCGATCATGCGCTGCGCGGCGACCCAATGCGCCACGCGCTCAACGACGGCGAAGTTGTCATCGTTGACCTCCACTGTGGTCACATCAAATCCGCCCAGGTACTCGCCGATCTGCGCCAGGCGTCCACCAAGCGCGCCGCCGATCAAACCGCCGCGGGCCATGAAGAGCAGGGCGACCAACACCGCGGCCGTCAGCGTGAGGCCAAACGCGCGCCGGCTGCGCAGCGCGGTGACCACCACGGCCCCGGCGCCAATGCCGATCCAGGCGCCGCGCGACCAACTGGCGATCGCGCCGGCCGCGATGACGGCTGTCATGCCGCCTGTGAGCGCCGCCCACATCAGGCGACGGCGGCGCCCGCACACGGGCGAGCCTCGCCTGGGAGCGCGCAATCGCGCCACGGCCCACCAGAACAAGGACAACGCCAGGGGCAAGACCATCCCCAGGTAGCCGGCATAGGGATTCGGCTGGCGGAAGGCGCCGAATGCGCGCAAAAAGCGCCCCAAAATTTGAAAGGCTGGAGGGCCGGTTTGCGTGACGAATTGATACAATCCCAGGGCCGCTTGCAGCGCGCCGGCCACGATCAACGCCGCAACCAGACCTACATAGATTCGAGATTGGAGATTGGAGATTGAGGATTGAAGATTGAAGATTGAAGATTGGAGATTAGGCTTCTGCGCACGACTTTCGTTGAGCAAGTCAACGGCGACCAGGTAGAGGATCAGCGTCTCGATCCATTTCAGTAATTCGGGTACAGCCTCCCGCAGTGAGATGGCCGGCAGGAGCGAGAAGGCGAGCGCGCCGCAGAAGAGAAGCAGCGGCAGCAGCAGCGGCGCGGCCGGCGCATCCACGGTTGACAAGGCGCTCGGATCGCGGCGGCGCCACGGCCGCGGCAGAATCAGTCGGCCGCCTGCCAGGCGCTGCGCCAACCACGCGGCCAGGGTCAGCGCCAGCAGGCCCTCGGTGGGACCAACCGCCGCGCCGGCGACGGTGGTTTCGCCCACGGTGCTGAAAGGAATGCTGACGGCCAATAGGAGCAGCCCCAGGCCGGGCCGGATCAAGATCATCAGGCAGAGGCCAAGACCCAGGAGCGCCGCGCTGAGCCACGGCAAAGGCGCTTGCGCCAGCAGCAGGGCCAGCAGGGCCAGCAGGGCCAGGAGACCAGCGGTCGAAGCGTGACGCACGGTGACATTGGACATCATGAGTATCCGAACTGCATCCCTTCCAGTACAGCACCCATTCTACACCGGCCATGCGCTTCTCGTCAAAAGGCATGCCAGATCGGGAGGCATTTCGATTTCAGAGCGCAGCTCACGAAGGCAGGCGTCGCACCAGTTGCTCGATCGGCCTCCAGATTGAAACAGTCCTGTCAGATCGCGCCTTAAGGTATTCTCATCTTATGGGCGCCCGTCTCCGTTGACGAAGCCGCTTTTTAACGGTATACTTGTGCCCTACCGGTCAATACCAAAACTGGCCTTGACTGCACATACGACAGAAACAGGATGGGAGTGAGAATCGAATGGCAAAGAAGTCAACCATTGGTAAGCAGAGCAGCGGCCCGGCGGCAGCCGCTGGCCGCGGCGCGGGCGGACTGTCGCGCAATGCCCTTGTGCTGATTGGGGCCGGCGTCGTCGTGGTCGCGGCCTTGGTCATTATTCTCCAGCAGACGGCGGTGCGTGGAAATACTGCATCCATCACCGGCGCGCCGTCTGCAACTCAAAAATCGGAGCGCGGCCCGGCCGACGCGAAAGTGACGGTTGCGGTCTATTCTGATTTCCAGTGCCCGCACTGCAAGACGTATGAGCAGAGCGTGGAGAAGCAGCTTCTGGCGGAGTATGTGGACACGGGCAAGGTGCACTACGATTATCGTCATTACATTGTCATCAGCCGCGAATCGGCGGATGCGGCCAATGCGTCTGAATGTGCGGCAGAACAAGGCTACTTCTGGCCTTACCATGATCTGCTGTTCGATCAGCAGGGCGTGCAAGGCCGCGATACGGTCAGCAAGTCCAACCTCAAGGCTTTTGGCAAGCGCATGGAAGGGATGAACCTGGGTCAGTTCGACGCGTGTGTGGATTCCGGCAAGTATATTGAGCAAGTCTACCGCGAAATGCAGGTGGGCACCGACAAGGGCGTGACCGGCACGCCGGCCGTGTTCGTCAACGACAAGAAGCTTGACAACGGACAGGACTATCAACTGGTCAAGGCGGCGATCGAAGCCGCATTGGCGCAGTAAGGCCAAAGGAGTTGTCTATGAGCCACGGCTCACCGCTGCGGATGAAAATGGCTCACTGACGACAAATCATTTTCAAGGGAGTATCATGTCAAACAAAACGATGACGGCGGCCGCGCCAGCCACGCGCGGCCTCAGCCTTCTGACTCCTATTCTGGCCCTACTCGGCGTCGGCATCTCTGGCTATTTGACCTACGTCAAGCTCAGCGCCACGCAGGCCGTCTGCCTGGGCCTGGGTGAGTGCGAGACGGTGCAGAACAGCCCCTATTCGGTCATCCTGGGCATTCCGATCGCGATCCTGGGCCTGCTGACCTACCTGGCGATCATCGCCCTTTGGTGGTGGAGTCAGGATGAGGAGCGACCGTACGCGGCCCTGGCGCCATTGATTCTTTTCGGTATCACGTTGTTCGGCTTTCTCTACTCAGCTTACCTGACCTACCTGGAATTATTCGTTCTTAAAGCGATCTGCCCCTGGTGCGTCGCCTCGGCCATCCTCATGACCGTGCTGATGATCATCAATGCACGGCAGGCGTTGACCAGCGCGAGCTGAAGGAGTAGGATTTATGGCCAAAGCCCCCGATATTGGGAGTAAGCGACTCATCAGTTTGGCGCCCAGCGCCTGGGCGCGCTGGCTGACAGACGATGCCACGATTGACGCAGTTGAGATTGTTTCTGGTGAGTTCCAGTGGATTAGCCGGATGAACGATGTCCTGCTCAAGGTACATTCACAGGCTCATGGTGCGTTTTTGGTTTTGTGTGAAATCCAGGTCCGTCCTGACCGTCGCATTGGATTGCGCACGCGAGCGTATGCGGCGCTGGCTGAAGAGAAACATGGGTTCCCAGTTTTCGCAGTTGTCGTTAACATCTTACCGCCATCGTCTGGCGTGGCCATTGTTGATTGCTTTCACGCTGAGTTCTTCGGTCAGGTGGCTCACCAGGATTTCAAAGTCGTAAACCTATGGGAAATTGACGCCAACCTGGTGTTTGAGCACAATTTGACAAGCCTCCTGCCCTTTGTTCCCATTATGCGTGGCGGTCAGGATGAGAAACTGGTGAGCAAGGCGGTAGTTAGTCTGCGCGCAGATGAAACCTTGTCTGAATTGGAGTCACTGCTGGCGTTTTTTAGCAGATTTGTCTTCAGCCCAGATCTGGTGCAAAAGATCATGAGGTGGGATATGCAAATTCTACGTGAGTCACCCTGGTTCAATGAGTTGATTCAAGAGGGGATCCAACAAGGCCGTCAAGAAGGACGACAAGAAGGCGCGGAACGTGAGCGCGAAGCGCTGGCGCTCCACATCCTCGAACATCGCTTCGGCCCGCTGCCGGATGTCATTGTGAATCGTGTCAGCACCGTACCCACAGACGATCTACGCCGCTTGGTGGATGTGGTGCTGGATGCGTCTGATCTAACAACGGTGATCAACTTCATGGCGGAACTGCCCGTCAAACCAACCAATGGGCAGGAAGAACCGTTGCCAACGCAAATGCCTCTGCCGGACTGAACAGAACTGTTATTCGTTGCGGGAAAGGATGGCCAGCTGATGATCAGCGTGGACACCATTGTACACGGCGGCATCGTGGTCACGATGAACGCCAAAGAGGAGATCGTGGCCGATGGCGCCGTGGCGGTGCGCGAGGGCCAGGTGGTCGCGGTGGGACCCGCGGCGACGATCTTGAGCCGCTACGAAGCGCCCGAGATGGTTGATTGCGCGGGGCAGGCCATCATCCCAGGGCTGATCAATGCGCACACGCACGTGCCCATGAGTCTTCTGCGCGGCCTGGCCGATGACCTGCGCCTGGATGTCTGGCTGCTCGGCTACATGATGCCGGTGGAGCGAGAATATGTCGGCGAGGATTTTTGCCACTGGGGCGCCTTGCTCTCGTGCGCCGAAATGATTCACTCCGGCGTCACCTGCTTCAACGACATGTATTACTACGAGGATGCGGTGGCCCGCGCGGTAGACACGGTCGGTCTGCGCGCTATCCTGGGGCAGACGATTTTACGCTTCCCATCGCCGGACGCGGCCAGCTACGATGAAAGCCTGGCCTACTGCCGCCAGTTCATCGAACGTTGGCGCCAGCACCCGCGCATCGTGCCGTCAGTGGCGCCGCACGCGCCGTATACATCCACGCCGGAAATGCTCGAAGCCTGCGTCAACTTGGCGCTGGAGTTCAATGTGCCGCTGCACATCCACCTGTGTGAAACGTCGCTGGAGGTGATGAACAGCCGCCGCGAGCATGGCGATCCGCCGATCGCCTATGTCAATCGCCTGGGCCTCTTCCAGGCCAAAGTCATCGCCGCGCACTGCGTTCACCTGGACGACGGCGAAATGCGCATCCTGGCGAATACCCGCACCGGCGTTTCCCACAACCCATCGAGCAACATGAAGCTTGCCAGTGGAGTGGCGCCGGTGGTGCGCCTGCGCAGCCTGGGCGTCCATGTCGGCTTGGGCACCGACGGGCAGGCCAGTAACAACGATCAAGACATGTTCGAAGAGATGCGCCTGGCGGCCTTCCTGCCCAAAGGCACAATGGGCGACCCGACGCTGCTGCCCGCGCAAGACGTTTTTGCCATGGCCACGATCGAAGGCGCGCGCGCGGTTCATCTCGATCACCTGATCGGTTCCATCGAGGTAGGTAAGCGCGCGGATTTGGCCGTGGTGGACATGAAGTCGCCGCACCTGACCCCGCGCTATCAACTCAGCCCGTCCAACATCTATTCGCACCTGGTTTACGCGGCCAAGGCCAGCGATGTGTGCCAGGTGATGGTAGATGGTCAATGGCTGATGCGTGACGGTGAGCTGCTCACGATTGATGTGCCGCTTGTGATCGAGAAGGCGACGGAGTTCGCGGCCCGCATCAACACCTTCATCGGTCATCGTGAGCAAAGCCTGCTCGACAAGCTGCTGGCGGTCAGCGACCTGGACACCCAGCAGTCGCTGCAGGAGTCGTTCGAAGTGCAGGTGAAAGTGGAAGTGGAAGACCTGCGCCCGATCGAGGACCTGCTGCATCAGGCGCCGTTCGAGATCATTCGGCGCAGCGTACGCCAGCAGTTTGACACCTATTTCTTGTTCGACCAGGGCAAGATGGGCGGCTATGTGCGTTACCGCGAGGATAACAAGATCATGGAGCCGGAAGATGGACGGCAAGGCGTAGGGCCTGGGCCATCCATTCAGCCGCGCTACTACCTGACCGTGATCGGCGAAACCAAAGAGCGCGAATACGCCGATTCGGTCATCCTGTCGCGCTCCCATTACCTGGCGACGGCCGTGCACTCGCTGCGTTTCTACCAGGAGTATTTCCAGCCTGACCGAGTGCGCGAGATCATCAAGTGGCGCACGCGCTACTGGGTGCGCTACAAGGGCGAGGAGTTTGCCCTGAACTGCGACCGCCTGAGCAAGCCGATGGTCAGCACGCCGTTCCTTGAGATCAAGAGCCGCACCTGGTCGCGCGCGGACGCGGAAAAGAAGGCCGACCTGATCGGCGAGATCTTGCGTCTGCTGAAGATCAACCTGCGCAGCCGACGCCTGGGCGAGTACACCTCCCTGGCCGGGTGACGGGTGAGCGTATTGTGATTCATATCCGCAAACTGGCGCCCTTTGTGCGACCCTACTGGCTGCCCGCGCTCTTGAGCTTGATTCTGCTGACCCTGGTCGTGTTCTTGGATCTGAGCATACCGCGCCTGGTTCAGCACATAATTGACCAGGGCATTGCGCAGCAGAATCGCACGGTGGTGATGCAAACATCCCTGCTCATGCTAGGCATCTCCGTTCTCAGCACAGTCCTGGCGATCGGCAATAACATCTACTCGGTGCGCGTGGGCGAGAGCGTGGCGCGTGATCTGCGCGAGGCCATGTTTCTCAAGATCCAGGCCTTTTCGTTCACCAACCTCGATCAGTTTTCAACCGGCAAGCTAATGGTGCGCCTGACCGCAGACACGGCCGCGGCGCAGCGCCTGGTACAGATCACGCTGCGCATCGGTACACGTGCGCCTCTCTTGATGATCGGCAGTCTCATCCTGATGCTCAACACCGACCAGCGTCTGACGTTGAACCTGCTGCCGCTCCTGCTGGTGACGTCCGTCGTGATCGTCTTCTTCAGCGTCAAGATGGAGCCTCTATTTCGCGTCGCGCAGCAGAAACTGGATTGGCTCAACACCGTGCTGCAGGAAAACATCGCGGGCGCGCGCCTGGTCAAAGCCTTCGTGCGCGCCGAGTATGAGGACCAACGCTTCGAAGCGCCCAACGAAGAGTTCACGAACCGCAGTATCCACGTCATGCAGTGGATGGCTACCATGTCGCCAGTGCTGAGCGTGTTGGTCAGTTTCGGGATCGTCGCTGTGATCTACATCGGAGGCATGCAAGCCATCCGTGGCGACCTCACCCTGGGGCAAATCGTCGCTTTCACCAACTATCTGCTCACCACCATGGGCCCGTTGACGATGATGGCGATGCTGTCTAACGTGTGGGCCAATGGCATCGCCTCCATGCAGCGTATGGACGAAGTGCTGGATACGGTTTCCGATGTGCAAGAAGCCGCCGACGCACGGCCGCTGCCCAATCCGGCCAGCGGTCGTGTGGTTTTCGAGCATGTGTCATTCCATTATGGCAGCAGCAGCGACGGCCTGGTGCTTGAAGATGTCAACCTGACCGCCGAGCCGGGGCAGATGGTGGCCATTTTGGGCGCCACCGGCGCGGGCAAGACCTCGCTCGTCAACCTCATCCCGCGCTTCTACGATGTCTCTGCCGGCCGCGTCCTGGTTGACGGCGTTGACGTGCGCGACCTCCAGCAGGATTCCCTGGTTGGACAGATTGGCGTGGCGCCCCAGGAGACCACCCTGTTCTCAGGCACGGTGCGCGACAACCTCTGCTATGGGCGACCTGGCGCCAGCGAGGCCGAAGTGATCGCCGCAGCCAAAGCGGCCCAGGCGCATGACTTCATCCTCAAACTGCCGTTGGGGTACGACACGCATGTGGAAGAGCGCGGGGTCAATCTGTCCGGCGGACAGAAGCAGCGCCTGGCGATCGCCCGCGCCTTGATCGTACGACCCAAGATCCTCATCCTGGATGACAGCACGAGCGCGGTTGACGTCGAGACCGAAACCCGGATTCAGACTGAGATCGAAGAGTTGGCGGCCGGCAGCACCAGTTTCGTCGTGGCGCAGCGGATCAGCACCGTGCTCAATGCCGACAAGATCATCGTCATTGACAAAGGCCAGATCGCAGCGCAGGGCACGCACAGCGAGCTGCTGCAATCCAGTCCCATCTATCGCGAAATCTACGCGTCACAACTGGGCAACGGGCTGCGCGAGCTGGGAAACGGCCATGAGCCGCGGCCGCGCGCGGCGCTGGCGCGTGAGCCGGAGAAAGCCTAGGCTATGGCGGTTCAACCTGCAACCCCTGCCAGCGACTTTCGCGCCCGTATGCAGCCCCGCGGGCCGATGAGCGCGGCCAGGATTGAAAAAGCGGCCAAGCCGCGCGAGGCGTTGGCGCGTCTGGCTCTCTACCTGCGGCCGTTCAAACTGACGATGATCCTCGTGCTTGTACTAGTTTTGCTCTACACCGGGTTGGGTTTGCTAGGTCCTTACCTGATGGGCGTGGCTATTGACCGCTTCATTGCCAACAAGGATGTCGCCGGGTTGGGGCGCATCGCGCTGTGGATGGTGGTGGTTTACCTGGCGAACAACGTCGCGCAAGCGGTCGCTAACTGGGTCATGGCCGATGTCTCCCAACGGACGCTCAAGAACCTGCGGCGCGATCTGTTCCGGCACATCCAGGAGCTTTCCCTCGCTTACTTTGACCGCCATCCCGCGGGTGAGATGATGAGCCGCCTGACGAACGACATTGACGTCATCAACCAGGCGGTCTCGCAAAATGTCACCGCGCTCGTTGCCAGCGTGCTGTCGCTTGTGGGCATCGTCATCGCCATGTTTGTGCTGAACCACTGGCTGGCCCTGGCGACCCTGCTCGTGGTGCCGATCATGCTGGCGTTCACGGAGTTCGTGGCCCGGTATACGCGCCGCGGTTTCCGGCGTCTGCAACGGGAACTGGGAAGCATGAACGGGATCATGGAGGAAGCGATCAGCGGGCAGAAGGTGATCAAGGCTTTCCGTCGCAATGACTCGGTGATTGACACCTTTCGCAGCCACAACCAGGCCGTCTTCAAGGCCGGGGTGTATGCCAACACCTACGCCTTGCTCTTGATGCCGCTGACCAATGTCCTGGGCAACTTTTTCGTCATCGTGCTGGCCGGACTGGGCGGCTGGCTGGCGCTGCAGGATCTGGTGACGGTAGGCACGATCGCGACGTTCATATATTACGGCCAAAACTACATCCAGCCGCTGCGCCAGCTCGCCAACATGTATAACTCGATCCAGGCTGCGCTGGCCGGCGCGGAGCGCGTCTTCGACATGATTGACACCCCGCCCGAAATCGCGGACCCTCCGACAGCCGTGGAGCTGGAGACGATCAAGGGCGATGTGCAGTTCGACCAGGTGCAGTTTGGCTATCTGCCTGATGTGCCCGTGATCAAGCACATGACGCTGGCGGCCGCGGCCGGCCAGACCGTGGCGCTCGTCGGGCCAACCGGCGCCGGTAAGACGACCCTGATCAATCTGCTGTCGCGATTTTATGAGATCCAGGGCGGCGCGATTACGATTGACGGCGCCGATATCCGCGATCTGCGCAAAGCCGATTTGCGGCGCCGGCTGGGAATTGTGCTGCAGGACACGTTCCTGTTTGCGGACACGGTGCAGCAAAACATCCGCTATGGCCGCCTGGAAGCCACGGATGCCGAGGTGGTGCACGCCGCGGAAATGGCCGACGCCGACCACTTCATCCGCCAATTGCCATTGGGCTACCAGACCGTCCTCTCCGAACGGGCAAGCAATCTCAGCCAGGGTCAGCGCCAGATGCTGGCGATTGCCCGCGCCATGCTGGCCGACCCCGCGATCCTGATTCTCGATGAAGCCACCAGCAGTGTGGACACGCGCACCGAGGTGCGCATCCAGCAGGCGCTCTTGCGACTAATGCAGGGCCGCACCAGCTTCGTGATTGCCCACCGGCTGAGCACCATTCGTGACGCCGACAACGTGGTGGTCATCAACAACGGCGAGATCGTGGAGCAGGGTACGCACGAGCAACTGCTGGCCCGGCGCGGCTTCTACTATCAATTGTACATGAGCCAATTCAAAGGCCAGGCGATCTAGCTTGAAAATAGGCCGCGGATGAACACGGATCGCCACGGATTGCCTGTTTTCATCCTCGGTTGTGCGTCCGGCGCATGGATAACTAACCTGAAAACAGGCCGCGGATGAACACGGATCGTCACGGATCGCCTGTTTTCATTCACGGCTGTGCGCGGGGCGCCTGGGTAACTTTGCAGTGGTCGCAGCGATTTTGATCGCCCGCTCGCCCCCCATGGTGAAATGCGCCACGGGCCGACAAATGACATTAACTCGCTGTGCGGTTGGGTTTACAATCCAGTCTGCCTGGCTAATGAGGAATGACCATCATGAGCATTGCTAAAACTGCCAATCCACCAACCGCACAGCCAACGCACGGACTGCCTGTGGGCGTTAGCGCGCCCCGCAAAGCATCCAAAGCCGAAATCTACTATCCCGAATCGGACGGCAAACCTATGGGCGAGACCGACTGGCACATTACCGTGATAATGTACCTGTAGGCGTCAAAGAGTATTTTCTTTTTGATCCACTGGGAGAGTACCTCGACCCGCGCTTGCAGGGATTCCGCCTGAGCGATCGCTTCTATACGCCGCTTCCGTTGGCAGCCGATGGTACGCTGCTGAGCGATGAGTTGGGATTGATTCTGCGCCCTGAGAATGAGATGCTGCGCCTGGTAGACCCTGCGACAGGGCAAAGCATTCCCACGATCAACGAAGCGTTGGCCCAGGCGCAGGTCGAGGCGCGACGTGCTGATCAAGCAGAGGCTGAGCTGGCTCGCCTCCGGGCGGAATTGGCTCTCCTGCGGAGCCAGACACCGAAGGAATGATTCTGCCGCTGGCTGCGTCCACCAGGCGTAGGCTACCCACCCCTGGCTCATCACGCGCGTCCAGCAACCACAATCGGCTGCCTTGGTGGGTGACGGCAGCATCTATCCAACCTCCAAGGGTCGCCGTCAGCACGAACCTCTGCTCGTTGCGATCAGCATCCAGCACCTGAACGCTGGCGCTGTGCCCTTCACTCTTCCGATCTACCAGGTACAGTCACTCGTGCGAGCGGGCGGCGTCAGGCTCGACTACAAGCGGCGCAGGCGCAATCACCAGCCTGGACCACGCACTGCCCGTTTCGGACAATGTGCGCAGCTTTTGGCCGGTCGCCAGATCGTAAATCACGATCTGCTGGCCGTATGGATCGCTGGTAACCAGCACATGGTCGTTGCTGCGCACAAGCGCGCTGGACAGCGGGTTTACAGAATCCCACCGATCGGGACTGACAGCCAGGTTGGCAAACGGAGGATCAACCAGCCATTGATTCTCCAGCGCCTGCGTCTCCAGGTTATAGAACCAGATTTCGCTCGCCAGACCGGCATCGCCTTCGCTGCCGTGGCTCAGGCCCAAAACCAGGGTGGGCGGGGTTTCGATTTGTGTCACCTGGAACGGCATCACGCGATGCCCGGCCTGCAGCGGCAGGTGCACTTCGCTCGCCACGCGACCGACCGCCAAATCTACTTCGCTGAGGATGCCGTCCTCGCTGACCGCGATCAAGAATTGACCATCGGCCGACATCACGGCGCCGGCTACGGTGGGTGACGCAGACGCCTGGCTCCGCCCCAACGGCAGCCTCAGACGGCGGTTGACGGTGTGCAGCCGCAAGTCGTTGAAGTGCATCAGGCCGTTACGACAGAGGTCATACAACCAACGGCCATCGGGGGCAGCGAAGACAAAGCGCGCGCCCGTGCAGCCCGCCTCGTTGGTCAGCGGGCCGACAACGCTGGAAATGACCTGCTCGCCGGTAGCCGGATCGAACTGGTCAATCGCGAAGGTCTGACTTACCAAACGTTGTGCGTAGAGGGCCGCGCCATCTGGCGCCATGATCAACGCGGGAGGACCGGCGTTGCGCGGCAAACGTACGCGATTGAGAAGTTCAGTCTGGCGCAGCATGGTCCACGAGCGGGTGTCGAACAAGCGTAGACGGCCCTGCGCACCGTCCGCGGTGGTGAAGTCGGCCACGTACAGCCTGGACCCATCGGGCGACAGCGTGAACTGCGCCGCGTTGCCGACCGGTAGTCGGCGGATCACATTGCCCACCAGCGAACTGGACACCACCAGGCTGTTTGTGCTTTTTTCGGTTTGCTGAATCCGATACAATCGGCTGGAGGCGGGCCTGGCTGGCGGAGGATTTGAAATGACTGGCGGCGCGGGCGTAATGCCTATCACGGCCGCAGCCACGGTGGGCGTTGGGGAGGTCTGCTGATCATCGGCGGGACGAATGACGCGCCACCAGCTCCAGAGCAGAATCAATCCCAGCGCGATCAGCAGCCAGGGCGGTCGAGACAACGCGCGCCGCGGTGGTGGGTCTGTCTCATGCTGTTCCCAGGTGTCTTCGCCAATTTGCCAGTCCAGGTGTTTGGGTGTTGGCACCGGTTTGACCCCCGCTGATATCCGAAGTCTCATGACTTCGGAAGTCCATTTTCCCAGACATCCGAAGTCTACGAGACTTCGGATGTCTTTCACGCAAGATACTTCCCGATCAGCATCTCCAGCCGTTTTTTGGTCTGCGCCGGAATCTGGCTGCGGTCGGTGAGGATCGCATCCTTGAGCGCGTCGGCCTGCGGGCTGGGGCCGGCCGTGGCCAACAAACGCACGGCGTTGCGCACGGCCGACTTCGCTACCTCGGCGTTGCGGAGCAGCACGCGGATGACTGCGTCCACCGTCACCGGGTCTTCGGTTTCGTGCCAGACATCATAATCGGTCACATGCGCCATGGTGGCGTAGCTTATGCCAGCCTCGCGCGCCAGCTGCGCTTCGGGCACGGCGGTCATGCCGATGATGCTGCAGCCCCACTGGCGGAAGATGCGGCTTTCGCCTTTGGTGCTGAAACGCGGGCCTTCGATGGTGATAAACACGCCGCCCTGGTGCACCGGGTTGCCGGTCTCCTGTACGGCCGCCAGGCACACGGCGCTCAAGAAGGGGCAGAAGGGGTCCGCGAGTGAGACGTGGACCACCAGGCCGCCCGTGCCGGCCGCCGGATCATCGAAAAACGAAAGCGGGCGCAGGTGCGTGCGGTCGAAGAGCTGATCGGGAATGACGATGTGACCGGGCGCGATATGCTCCTGCAACGAGCCGCAGGCTGAAATGGAGATCAGGTATTCGACGCCCAGCGTCTTGAAGCCCCAGATGTTGGCGCGCGTGTTGAGCTGCGTCGGGGAGATGCGGTGCCCGCGGCCGTGACGGGCCAGAAAGACCACGGGTGTGCCGTCCAGCACCCCGGTGATGTAGGCGTCCGACGGTGGGCCGAACGGCGTATCCAGGGTGATTTCGCGCACTTCTTGCAGCGCTTCCATCTGGTAGACGCCGCTGCCGCCAATCACGCCGATGCGAAGTGGGTCAGTCATGGATTTGGATTCCCTTTTGAGAGTTGGCTACCGGCCTCACTTCGTAAGGCCGAGATACTTGCGTGAAAAACGTCGCACGGCTTTGGCGACCGTTAGCGCGTCACGTGCTTCCTCGGTGTTTGGCGCATCACCGGGATAGCGGGCGGCAATCGCGTATTCTGACAGCGTGTTCAGGTTCTTAAGATCTACCGCGACCAGGATTCCAACGCTGGCGCACAACTCGCTCAATCGAATCAAGTCGTGTGTCCTGGGGACAACAACACCTCTGAACACCAGCATGGCTTTGAGGTACTTCTCGGCGCATTGTTGACTGCAATAACAGGCATGGTTGTTTAATGGTCGGCGCCGACGCAGCATGGTGCAAGCTGCGTCGTAATCTGCCTCAGCATATTCAGCCCAGGCGCGAAAGTCAGTTTCGGTGCTCATAAAGAACTTTGCCTTGCGACAGGATCTCTTGCACAAAAAAGTCGTGCTTGAGGAGCGATTGTTCGATCTCTGCAGGCGTACGAACCAAAATGTCCACTGGAAAGGGGCGCGGAATGAGCAAGCGAGACACACTCCAGCTACGCTCGCTACGCGACGCTGTTGTGTCAAGGATCACGAGCAGATCAACATCGCTGTCTGGTGTCGGCTTTCCGTAGGCATACGAGCCAAAGAGGATGATCTTTTCCGGCTGCAAACTTTCCGCGATCCGGCGTACTGCCAGAGGTAAGGCGCGTGCTACGGGCAGTGCGCAGCCGATCGGTGTCATCTGTAGATCGGTCACGTCCGCCAGTTCAACCGGCATCTCTTCTATTTCGGTTGTTGTTGTGTTCATGGGTCAAGAAACACGACATGGGAAATTCGCTCATGCGTTACGTCGGGCCACATTCATTCCTGTGAGCCACGATTATAACCGCGTCGCCAGTTCCGCCAAAATCTCTTGTGTGTGCTCGCCCAGGCGTGGGGTCGGACGTAGGGCCACGGCCGGCGTGTCGGACAGCAGGACGGGAAAGCCGATCTGGGGCAGCCCGCTGGCCGGTTCGATGCAGATCAACCCGCTGGCCTGCACGGCAGGCAACGCCTGCATCTCATCCAGGGTCAGCACCGGCGCGCAGCAGACATCATCGCCCAGGCGGGCCAGCCAGTGGGCCAGCGGCTGGCTGCGGATGAACGTGCAGAACGCGGCCATCCGTTCCTCCGCGCCCGGCTGCGGGTTGAACCCGAGCGGCTTGAGATCAGGGCGCGCCAGCCGCTCGCATACCTCGAACCAGAACTTGGGCTCCAGCGCGCTGATGGCCAGGTGGCGACCATCGGCGCATTCATAGACGTTGTAGCACAGACTGCGGCCGGTCAACATGCCGGTGCCGCTCGGCTCGTCCGCGCCGGGCGTTGCGGCCTGCACCGGCAGCAGAAAGGCCAGCCAGGCCAGCGTGCCGCCGAGCATGGAAACATCCAAGAACTGCCCGCGGCCGCTGCGCGTGCGCGCCAGCAGCGCGGCCAGGATGGCGGTGAGCGCGGGCATCGCGCCGCCGCCAATGTCGGCGATCTGCACCGGCAGCGGCGCCGGCGTCTGCTGCATCGCGCCGACGCTCAACATGCCGCTTTCCGCCACGTAGTCCAAATCGTGCCCAGGGCGGTGACTGGCCGGGCCGGTCTGGCCGTAACCGCTGATGGCGCAGTAGATCAGGCGCGGGTTGACAGCCGATAGCTTGTCATAATCAAGAGACAGGCGCGCCATGACGCCGGGGCGAAAAGACTCGATCAAGACATCGGCCGTTTGCACCAGCTTGAGGAAAATCTCGACATCGCCGGCCGCCTTGAGGTCCAGGCAGAGGCTGCGCTTGCCCCGGTTGAGCGCGGCGAAGTAGGGGCCGAGGCCGCTTCCGTTGGGGTCGCCCAGCCAGCGGCCCAGGTCGCCAACGCCAGGCGCTTCGATTTTGATCACATCAACGCCCAGGTCGGCCAGCCAGAGGGTGGCAAAGCCGCCGGGCAGATAACGGGTCAGGTCAAGAACGCGAATGCCTTCGAGTGCGAGCATAAAGGGCCTTTCATCGAGCGGATGCGTGCATTTTAGCATGATTGCGGTCAAAGCCAAAGGGGCGCGTGGGGAGAGGCGCGTTTCGATGTCGGGGCCAGCCACGCGTGTTGAGTGTGCGACCGTACCCGGCGCGTGGCGTGGACGGCTCTGCGCCAGGCTCAAAGCCTGTTCGTCAGCTGTGGTGGGCTTTGTACTCGTTGCGGCGACTTGCAGCCCCCCGATCTGCCCCCAGTTTGAAATGCACCCCTGCCAGACAGCTGTTCCAAATGTGGCCAGGTTTTTGATCACAGAGATCACAAAGAACGCAAAGAAGCTACCAATTTGCGCCTGATTTTCCGTTTCTTTGTGTTCACCCACCCCCGCATGTGTTCTTTGCGGTTGAATGTGTGCTACATTTGGAATTTCTGCCTGCCAGAAAAGAGACTTGATATTTCTCTCGCGGTGGTGTAAAATCGTGCCAGGCGTCTTTGCCGCTACCTTGCGCTTCGGGTAGGCGCGCAAGGCCGCTCTCAAGTTCCATATCCCACGTTTTCCGTAGGCTCACTTCAAGCGGCGCCAGGGTAGCGCTGGCGCCTAAACATAAATCCGTGCCAATATCGCATGATATGTTTGATGTTACCAACACTGAACGATGAAAGAGAGGAAGAATCATGAGTGGAAAACCGATTCACATTACCCAGTTTGATCTTGAGCGTTTGCGGAAACTGCTTCTTGACGCACAATCTACCAGTTACCGCAAAAGTGACTATCTGGAAAGACTTCAAATGGAAATTGATCGCGCAGAAGTAGTTCCGCCAAAGGATATACCAAGTGATGTTGTCACCATGAATTCCACGGTTTGTATCGAAGATCTTGACACAAATGAAGAAGAAATCTATACGCTGGTTTTTCCAGAAAATGCCGACCTGAGTCAAGGGAAAATCTCGATACTGGCGCCTGTTGGAACAGCCATGTTAGGTTATGAGGTGGGAGACTCGTTTGAATGGGAAGTTCCAGCCGGAAAAAGAAGGTTGAGAGTCAAGAGAATCCTGTATCAACCTGAAGCATCCGGTGATTATCACCTTTAGGCATCCTACACCATAGGAAAACGAGACAGCATCAACTCAACATTGAGGATTGTGTTATCTCCAAAACGCGCCCAACAAAGCGTGCACCAGACGCTGTGGATTCTGCCGCATTAACGAACCATCCGCGGCAATGCATCAACCCATGAACTCCATCAAGTCCAAACAACGCGTCGCCGACCACGGGGAGGTCTTTACCCCGGCGTGGATGGTCGAAGCCATGCTCGACCTGGTCAAAAGCGAAACGGAGCGCATTGACGCCCGCTTCCTGGAGCCGGCCTGCGGCAGCGGCAACTTCCTCGTGCAGATCCTGCGGCGCAAGCTGGCCGCCGTGGAACTCAAGTACGGCAAGTCGGACTTCGAGCGGCGGCATTATGCGCTGCTGGCGCTGATGTGCATCTACGGCATCGAGCTGCTGGCGGACAACATCGCCGAGTGCCGCGCTAATTTGCTGGAAATCCTGGCGGCCTACTTGAATCTGGAGGAGGCGGATGAACTCTATCGCGCCGCGTCCTACGTGCTGTCGCAGAACCTGGTGCACGGCGACGCGCTGGCCATGCGCACCCACGAAGGCCGGCCAATCACCTTTGCCGAATGGGGCTACCTGGGCAGGGGCAAATTCCAGCGCCGCGACTTCCGCTTCGACACCCTCACCCTGTCGTCGTCCTTCAGCGCCGAGGGCTCGCTCTTCGCCCACCTGGCGAAGCACGAGATCTTCACGCCGATCAGAACCTACCCGCCGCTGACCGTGAGCGACCTGGCGGCGTTGAGAGGAGCTAACCACGAATGAACGCGAATGAACACGAATTGATGATGAACGCGAATGAACACGAATTGATTTTGAAAGAAGAGGTTTATGGGATTGTTGGGGCCGCGATGGAGGTGTCGAATGTGTTGGGGGCCGGTTTTCTGGAAGCGGTTTATCAGGAAGCGCTGGGGATCGAGTTAAGAAGCCGCGCCCTGCCCTTTGTCGCCCAGCCCACCATCAGAATTGCCTACAAAGGCCATATCCTTGCCCAGGAATATGTCCCTGATTTTATTTGCTATGACCAGGTCATTGTGGAAATCAAGGCGATCAAGGCGTTGACCCCTATCGAACAAGCGCAGTTGCTCAACTACCTGAAAGCGACGGGGAAACCCGTCGGGCTTCTGCTCAACTTCGGCGCGCCCAAACTGGAATGGAAACGCATGGTTTTCAGCCAGTCCGATATTCGCGTCCATTCGCGTTCATTCGCGGTTAAGAAAGAAGGCGACAACCCATGACCCCCCAAGCCAGCTTCGCGCTGCGCGGCCGCAACCCGGATGTACTGACGTGCATCGCCAACCTCTCCAACGACGAGGTCTTCACGCCGCCGGAGTTGGCGAACCGCATGCTGGACATGCTGGCCGCGGCATGGGCAGCGGATCATGGCGGCGCGAACCTCTGGGCGGACAAGTCGGCGCGCTTCCTCGACCCTTGCACGAAGTCGGGCGTCTTCTTGCGCGAGATCACCAGCCGCCTGACCAGGGGCCTGGCGGACGAGATGCCAGACCTTGAGGCGCGGGTCAACCACATCCTGACGCAGCAGGTGTACGGCATCGCCATCACCCACCTCACCAGCCTGCTGGCGCGGCGCAGCCTCTACTGCTCGAAGCACGCCAACGGCAAGCACTCCATTGCCAGGGGATTCAGAAGTGACGCGGGCAATATCTGGTTCGAGCGGATGGAGCACACGTGGGTAGATGGCAGGTGCGCGTACTGCGGCGCAAGTCAGAAAACTTTGGACCGGGGCGAGGGGCTTGAAACGCACGCCTATGCGTTCATCCACACCGACGACATCAAGACTCGGGTGGCCGAGTTGTTTGGAGGCCAAATGCAGTTTGACGTGATCATTGGCAACCCACCGTATCAACTGAGCGATGATGGCTTTGGAACGAGTGCAGCGCCCATTTATCAGCACTTCGTTGAGCAAGCAAAGGCGTTAGAGCCACGTTACCTGTCGCTGGTCATTCCTGCCCGTTGGTTCGCTGGTGGCAAGGGTCTGGATGAATTCAGAGAATCGATGCTTGCAGACAATCGTCTGCGGTCAATTGACGACTTTCTCAGCGCGTCGGATGTCTTTCCTGGGGTGGGCCTCAAGGGTGGCGTCTGTTACTTCCTGTGGAACCGGGATCACCCAGGTCCCTGCCAGGTCACCACCCATTTCAAGGACTGGCCTGTGTCAACAGACAGCCGCCAGCTCCTCGAAGAGGGCGTGGACGTGTTCATCCGATTCAATCAAGGACTGTCTATCCTCAAAAAGGTCATGGCTCTGGAGAGTGGGGAAACCCAATCGCTCTCACTGCCTGAAAGCAAGCGTTTCGACCGAATAGTGAGTGCGAGAAAGCCATTCGGGCTAGAGACAACGTTCAAGGGCACAGTCGCCAGGGGTGCGGGTGACGTATTGGTCTACCAAAACGGCGGTACGGGATACATGCCCAGAAGTTCAATCTCGATTGGCGCTCACCTGATCGATAAATGGAAGGTATTCACCGGCCGGGCTGCTCCTGGTACTGGCAACAGAGACACCTACCCGCACAGGATCATTAGCACGCCATTCATTGGGGAGCCGGGCAGCATCTCTTCAGAAACCTATCTTTGCATCGGGCCGTTCGACTCCAGGAGCGAGGCGGAAAGTGCCCTGTCATACCTCTCCTGTCGGCTAACTCGACTGCTGATCCTTCTACACAAGCCATCCCAAGACACCACGCGCAAGGTCTACACCTTTGTGCCGCTCCAGGACTGGACGAGGCGGTGGACGGACGAGGACCTCTACGCCAAATACGGCATCTCCGCTGACGAGATTGCGTTCATTGAGAAGGTCGTCCGCCCGATGGATCTCAGCGGAGATGACTCTGATGAGTAAAACCATGGAGGATATTCTCGCGCCTAAGCCGGAGGCCTGCCCATGACGCCGCTGGAGAAGTTCTACACGGACGATCCCCGCTGGCACGAAAAGATTGGCGACATCCACGCCCTGCTGGAGCGCGTCAAGATCAGCGAGGAACAGTCCGGCGATGTGCTGCACCTGCGCAAGCTGAGCCGCATCCTCTCGATTCATGCCTCCACCGCCATCGAAGGCAACCGGCTCACCCTGGGCCAGGTCGCCGATGTCATCAACGGCAAATACATTGACATCGCGACTGAAACGAGGGCGGATGTCCCTGTAAATGTCCCTGTAAATGCTGTTTCGGACAAGATCTTGATCTTGTTGCGAGCTAACCCGAAGGCCACGGCGCAAAAGCTGGCACAGGTCGTTGGCGTAAACGACAAAACCATCAAACGCCATCTCAAAACGCTGCGCGAACAGGGTCGGCTGGAACGTGTCGGTTCCGACAAGACCGGCCATTGGGAAGTCATCGAGGGGCCGCCATGAGCAAACCCACCATCGAAGAGATCCTCGCCCCCAAGCCTGCCGCCCGGCCGCGCATCTACGCCTACGCGATTGATGACGCGGCGCACCAGGGTCTCCTCAAGGTGGGCCAGACCACGCGCGATGTGAAGCAGCGCGTGGCCGAGCAGCTCAAGACCGCGGCGATCAAGAACTGCCGGATCGAACTGGACGAAGCCGCTGCGCGCGACGACGGGACCCTCTTCAGCGACCACGAGGTGCGCGCGGCCCTGGCCCACAAGGGTTTCGAGCGGGTGGCGCTGGAGTGGATGCGCTGCGCGGTCGCCGACGTACAAACCGTGCTCGCCGAACTGCGCACCGGCCAGCGCTTCACCGGCGCGCATCACGAAACCTTTGCTATGCGCCGCGAGCAGGCCGAGGCCGTCCACAAGACGCACGCCTACTTCCACTCGATCTGGCAGGAGGACATGCACGCGGTCCCGCGCTTCCTGTGGAACGCCAAGATGCGCTTTGGCAAGACCTTTGCTGCCTACCAGCTCGCCAAACGGCTGGGCGCCAAACGTGTGCTCGTCGTCACCTTCAAGCCCGCCGTCGAAGATGCGTGGCAGACAGACCTGGAGTCGCACGTGGACTTCGACGGCTGGCAGTACCTCTCGCGCAACTCCGGCAGCGACCCGATGCAGATTGACCGCCGCAAGCCGTTGGTCTATTTCGGCTCTTTTCAGGACCTGCTCGGCCGCGATGCCGCGGGGAACATCAAGCCCCGGCACGAATGGCTCCGCAACGTGAGTTGGGACCTCGTGGTCTTCGACGAATACCATTTTGGCGCGTGGCGCGACACCGCCAAGGAACTGTTCGAGGGCGAAGAGGCGGTGGTCGCGCTCAAGGAAACCAGACTGGAGTACGCTGCCGGCCTGGAGGATGTGAACGAAGACCTCAGCGAGCTCTCGGAGAAAGAGATCGAGTTCCTGCCCATCACGACCAAGGCGTACCTCTACCTCTCTGGCACGCCGTTCCGCGCGCTGGCCACAGGCGAGTTCATCGAGGAGCAGATCTTCAACTGGACCTACACCGATGAGCAGCGGGCCAAGGAAGTGTTTGCCGCCAACCACCCCGGTCAATGGAACCCCTACGCCGCGCTGCCGCAGATGCGCCTGCTCACCTACCAGATGCCGGACGAACTGCTGGCGATCGCGAGCGCCGGCGAGTTCGACGAGTTCGATCTCAACGCGTTTTTCGAGGCAACGGGCACAGGCAAGGCGGCGCACTTCAGGCACAAGGACGACGTGCAGAAATGGCTGGATATCATCCGCGGCGGGTACACGCCCAAGTCGGTGGAGTACCTGAAGACGGGCACGCGGCCGCCGTTTCCCTATTCGGACGTGCGCCTGCTGCCCTACCTGCAGCACTCGTTCTGGTTCCTGCCCAATGTGGCGGCTTGCCACGCCATGTCGAACCTGCTGGCTGAGAAGCACAACACCTTCTGGCGTGACTACCAGGTGATCGTCGCTGCCGGCGCCTCGGCGGGCATCGGGCTGGAGGCGCTGCCGCCGGTGCGCCAGGCCATCGGCAGCGGCTTCGAGACCAAGACCATCACGCTCTCCTGCGGCAAGCTGACCACGGGCGTCACCGTGCCGCAGTGGTCCTCCATCCTCATGCTGCGCAACCTCAAGTCGCCGGAGACCTACTTTCAGGCCGCGTTCCGCGTGCAGTCGCCGTGGGCCATCAAGAATCCCAACGGCGACAACCCGAACGAGGAGGAGATCCTCAAGCCTCTCTGCCTCGTGTTCGACTTTGCGCCCACGCGCGCGCTGCGCCAGCTCTCCGAGTACGGGATCGGTCTGTCGCCCAACGAGCCAAACCCGGAGAATGCGGTCAAGGATCTCGTGTCCTTCTTACCCGTGCTGGCCTACGACGGCGCGAACATGACGCAGATCGACGCGGGCGGCATCCTCGACATCGCCATGGCGGGCACGTCGGCCACCCTGCTGGCGCGCAAGTGGGAGAGTGCGCTGCTCGTCAATGTGGACAACGACACCTTGCGCCGCATTCTGGACAACCCGGAGGCCATGGCGGCGGTTGAGCGCATCGAAGGCTGGCGCGCGCTGGGCGACAACATCATCGAGACGATCATCAACAAGAGCGAGCAGGTCAAGGATCTCAAGAAGAAGGCCAAGGACAAGGATCTGACGGCCAGGGAAAAGCAGGAGCTCAGCGACGAGGAAAAGGAGTACAAGTCCAAGCGCAAACTCGTGCAGGAGAAGCTGATCAAGTTTGCGACGCGGATTCCCGCGTTCATGTACCTGACCGACTTCCGGGAGAACACCCTGCAGGATGTCATCACCAAGCTGGAACCGGACCTCTTCCTCACTGTCACCGGCTTGACGGTGAAGGACTTTCACCTGCTCGTGCAGCTCAAGGTGTTCAACACCGAGCAGATGAACCAGGCCGTCTTCGCCTTCCGTCGCTACGAAGATGCGTCCCTCCGCTACACCGGCATCGAGAGCCATCCGGGACTGACCCATTACGGGCTGTACGACACGGTGGTGGCAAGAGAGTGACGCGCGGTCACACGAACCTGCCGGCTACTAACCCAGTAAGGCGGACGGCGGGCTGGGCAGCGTGCAGACGAGGGGATGACATGATTCCACAGAGAGACATTACTCCAACGGCGGCTTTGCGGCTTGGCCTGTGCTGCCAGTTCGTGAGCCAGCCGATCAAGTTCCGCGTGACGACGGCCACCGCCATCCTGCGCTTGCCCAGGCCCGCGCAGTTGGCGCGGCTGGCCGAGCTGTGCCGCGCCAATGCCGAGGCGCTGCTGGCCGCGCTGCAATTCTGCGCGGGCCATGGCATCGGCGCCTTCCGCATCCTCAGCCAGATTCTGCCCGTGAAGACGCATCCGGAGGCGGGGTACGAGATGAGCGAACTGCCAGACGGAGCGGACATCATGGCGCGCTTTCGGGCGTGCGGTCAGTTTGCTCGCGCCAACCATCTGCGGCTCTCGTTTCATCCCGATCAGTACGTCGTGCTCAATTCCCCCAACCCCATCACCCTGGCGAATTCGCTCGCCGAACTGGACTACCAGGCCGAGGTCGCGGAATGGGTCGGCGCCGATACGATCAACCTCCACGGCGGCGGCGCGTATGGCGACAAGGCCGCTGCGCTGAACGCGTTGCGCCGGAACATCGAACGCCTGCCCGCGTCGGCGCGGGCACGCCTCACGCTGGAGAATGACGACAAGGTGTACACGCCATCCGATCTGCTGCCTGTCTGCGCTGACACGGGCGTGCCGTTGGTTTACGACGTGCATCACCACCGCTGCCTGCCCGACGGCCTCAGCGTGGCTGAGATCACCGCGCGTGCGCAGAAGACATGGCCGGCCGAACCCCTCTTCCATATCTCCAGTCCCCTCGACGGGTGGGACGGACCGAAGCCGCAGCGGCATCACGATTACATTGACGCCGGGGATTTCCCCGTAGAATGGCTGGGGTGGCCGCTCACGGTGGATGTCGAGGCCAAAGCAAAGGAACTGGCCGTAGCCAGACTAATGGCTGATCTGAATAGGGAAGATGCACCCAGCGGCCGCTGACAAGCGCGTTCCCGTCACTGGAGCGCCGATGCCGCTCTCAGTCAGCCGTCAACAAGAAAAGAGAAAGGTCCAATGGCGCTCATTCATTGCCAGTTCTATTCGCAGGTTTTGGGGCTGATGTCCACCATGAGCGTGATTCTCCCGGATCCTCCGCCGCCTGAGGCCGCAGGAATTCAAACCAACGAAAGACCGCGCTATCCGACGCTCTACCTTCTGCATGGTATGTCTGACGATCATACGGCCTGGCAACGCCAAACGGCCATCGAGCGCTATGTGGCCGGGCTAAACCTGGCCGTCGTGATGCCCGCCGTGCAGCGGAGCTATTACGCCAACATGGCGACAGGACTGCGCTATTGGACCTTCATCAGCGAGGAAGTCCCGGCCGTAGCGCATCACTTCTTTCCCCTGTCCACGCGGCGCGACGAGACCTATGTGGCCGGACTGTCCATGGGCGGCTATGGAGCGTTCAAGCTGGCCCTGACTTTCCCGGATCGCTTTGCGGCCGCAGCCAGTCTGTCCGGCGCGCTCGATGTGGTTGCCAGAGCGCAAACCGATGCCGAAGCCGGAATTGACGAACTGGGCCATATTTTTGGCCCCGTAGACTCGTTGGTTGGCAGCTCAGATGACTTGTTTGCGTTGGCGCAGCGCCTGAGCAAGGCGCGCGAGCCGCGACCGCTGCTTTACCAATGGTGTGGGACGGAGGATTCTCTTTATGCCGATAATGTGCGCTTTCATGCGCACGCCAAAGCGCTAGGCCTGGACATTCGCTACGAAGAAGGCCCGGGCGGGCATACGTGGGCCTGTTGGGATGCGCAGATCCAGCGCGTGCTGGCCTGGCTGCCAGGGGTTGGTCAGCTCTAGACAGGGGTGTATTTTAGTTTGAGGGCAATCGCTGAGCCTTTGGCGCGAGCTCAGGGCGCGTTTCGCCTCAGATCGAAATGCAATTGTCCCGTAGGGACGCCTTGACTTGAGACTGACGACGTCCCCGCGCCCGTCGTCCCGTAGGGACGATTGAATGAGGGCGCCCGGCGTATCTGCGAGAGTGGAGTTCAACCGTCCCTACGGGACGGACGCGAATGGTGCGATCATGGATGGCCGGCTCAGGTCAGATGTCCCTCCGGGACACATTCCCCATGCTATTTTCCTGGCTGACGAAGCATGGCCCCTCAGAAGGCAATAAAAAACGGCGCCAGTGCTGAGTCTTGTTCAGACCCGATGTGGTGCGCTGGCGCCGGAGACAGGATAGGATTTAGACGCGTTCGATGATCGTAGCCGTCGCCATGCCGTGGCCGATGCACATAGTCTGCAAACCATAGCGACCGCCGGTGCGCTCCAGCCGGTGCAGCATCGTGGTCATCAGTTTCGCGCCCGTGGCGCCCAACGGATGGCCGAGCGCGATGGCGCCGCCGGTCGGGTTGACGCGCGCCGGGTCTGGTTGCAGTTCATGCATCCAGGCCAGCACCACGGACGCAAACGCCTCGTTGATTTCGATCGTGTCAATGTCATGCATCGTCAGGCCAGCCTGCGCCAGGATCTTGTGCGTCGCGGGGATCGGGCCATCCAGCATGATCACCGGATCGCTGCCCACCACCACGCGGGCGACAATGCGCGCCCGCGGCGTCAGGTTGTGGCGCTTCAGCCCCTCTTCGCTGGCCAGCAGGACGGCCGCGGCGCCGTCGCTGATTTGGCTGCTGCTGCCGGCTGTGATGCGTCCGTTGGCGCGAAAAGCCGGCCGCAGCAGGCCCATCTTCGCCAGCTCCACGTTGGCGCGGAAGCCTTCGTCGTAATCCAGGAGCACATCAGCGCCGTTTTGGTTTACCGTGATGGGAACAATCTCGGCTTTGAAGTAACCGGCCGCTGTGGCCGCGGCTGCCTTCTGGTGGCTTTCGTAGCTGTAACGGTCGAGGGCCTCGCGGCTGATACTCCATTTGTCACAGATCAACTCGGCCGAGATGCCTTGAGGAATGAGATCGTAGGGGATTCCCGCATAGAACTGCTCTGGGTAATCAGAACCCATGGTCACATGGCTCATGCACTCGACGCCTGCGCCGATGGCAATGTCCATGTCGCCCGCGGCAATGGCTTGCGCCGCGAAATGGATCGCCTGTTGGCTGGAGCCGCACATGCGGTTGAGCGTCACCGAGGGCACGGTCACCGGCCAGCCGGCGTTGAGCACGGCCAGGCGTCCGATATTGGCGCCCTGGTCGCCGATGGGCGTGACACAGCCCATGACCACATCTTCGACCGCGGCCGGGTCGAGATCAACCCGGCCCACCACTTCCCGCAGTGGAATCGAGGCTACGGCCACCGGGTGCATATTGCTCAGACTGCCGTTTTTGCGGCCGACCGGCGTGCGCACGGCGGAGACAATGAAAACGTCGCGCATGTGTGTCCCTCCCGCGAATAACGAACGACGAAGGCTTGACCCTTCGTCGTTCGCGACAGATTTTTTGGTGTTTTTACTTGAACAGTTCGCGGACGATGATCGTGCGCTGAATCTGTGACGTGCCTTCGTAGATCTGGTAAATCTTGGCGTCGCGCATCAGCTTCTCAACCGGATACTCGGCGCTGTAGCCATAGCCGCCAAACACCTGCACGGCATCGGTGGTCGTCTTCATCGCCATGTCCGCGCAGAAGGCCTTGGCCATAGCCGCTTCCTTGGCATTGGGCAGATGTTGATCGGCCAACCAGGCGGACTGCCAGGTCAACATGCGGCCAGCGTGGATATTCATCGCCATGTCCGCGATCATGAAGTTGACGCCCTGGAAGGCAGCAATGGGCTGACCAAAGGCCTTGCGCTCTTTGGCATACTTGATCGCCTCTTCCATCGCCCGGCGCGCGACGCCCACGGCGCCGGCCGCCACGGGCGGGCGCGAATTGTTGAAGACTTCCATGGCCACCTTGAAACCGGCGCCCTCAGGCCCGATCCGGTTGGCGGCCGGCACTTCGACATCTTCCATGATGACTTCGCTCGTCCAACTGGCGTGCTGCCCCATCTTCTCGATTGGCTTGCTCGTCTTGACGCCCCAGCCGCGCTCGACAACAAAGAAATTCAGCCCGCGGTGGCCGCCGTTCGGATCTACTTTGGCCAGGACAACGAACAGGTCGGCTACCGGACCGTTGGTGATCCAGGTCTTGGTGCCGTTGAGGACGTACTTGTCCCCGCGGCGCTCGGCCACGGTCTTGATCCCCGCCACGTCGGAGCCTGCGCCTGGCTCAGTCACGCAGTAGGCCGGCATCTTGCGGTTGTCCATGACCCAGCCGCCCAGGTACTGCTTCTTCTGTTCCTCACTGCCGCCAATGATGATCGGCAGGCAGGCGAGTTGGTTGAGCATGGTGGCGGTCTGAATGCCAGAGCAGCCCCAGGCCAATTCCTCGGCCACCAGGCATTCCTCCAGGACGCCCACGCCCGGCCCGCCGTAGGCTTCGGGAATGTTCAGGTTCATCAGGCCGATCTCCTGGGCCTTGTTGATGATCGGCCAGGGGTACTCGCCGCTTTTGTCATAGTGTTCGACAACCGGCAGGATCTCTTTGACAGCAAAATCGTGCGCCAGATCGCGCAGCATGCGCTGTTCATCGTTGAGGGTAAAGTCGAGCATAGTGAAGCCTCCACAATTGTGTGACAGATCGCCGTTGATCGTGTGATCGCACGGTGGACAAGAAACCAAGAGAAGTGCGGAGGTATTTGATGACGCCCCGCGTCATCAGTTTACCACACAACCCGCGCACTTGGCAACTTCTATCGCTTGTGCCTAATACCACTATTGCGCGTGCGCGCTTGTAACCTTTGGCGACGACGTGACTCTAATCTTCAGACGTAGTGTCTGATCTCGGCAGTCTGTCCGCGCCCGCCTCTGCTGTCTGTCTTTTGGGCGCCGTCTGCGCAGACACATCACGCTCTGTCAGCCGTTACCCTCGCCGCCTCGCTCACGAAAGGAGTTGGATGCATGAAACGTCGCTTATGGCCCTACTTGCGGTTACGCGTCTTCCTCGTGGTCCTGGTCTCGCTCGCTGTGGTTATGGGCGCCTACACCTTGTTGGGGCGTCCGCGTCCAGTTCAGGCCACCAGCAACTATCTAGCCGCCGCACGCCTTCAATACCCCACGATCATTGGCACCGCCCTGGATAGCTGCAACCTGTGCCATTTGTCCGGTTCGAATGATAAGAATCAATATGGCGATGCCTACGAGTCGCATGGCCACAATTTCAGCGCGATTGAGCTGCTTGATTCTGATCACGATGGCTACAACAACCTGACCGAGATCAACGCGCACACCTTCCCCGGAGATGCTGCCAGTCACCCAAACGGCGCGACGGCCACGCCTACCGCGACCGGCGCCCTCACCGCCACGCCGACGCCTGTGGTGGGGACACCCACACCTACGCCTACGGTTGGCCCGGTTCCACCCGGTGTGTATAAGATCATCGGCTGGAACGACCTGGGCATGCACTGCATGAACGAAAGCTTCGCCAACCTGGCTGTTTTGCCGCCGTTCAATACGTTGTGGGCGCAGGTGGTGCGCCAGGGGCCGCAGCCAACGATTGTGACCAGCGGCGTCACGGTGGAATACAGCATCCTCGACAACACCTACTCCGCGGGCAAGACCGATTTCTGGCAATATGCACAGGCGCTGTTTGGCGTCAACTTGCCGCCCAATGTTGGGTTGACCGGCTCCACCCTCGCTGGCGTCATGCACGCAGCCGGCGATCACTTTAAGGTTGAAGGCATCCCGCTGACGCCCTACCGTGACAGCGCGCCTACCACCTGGTATCCCTATCAATTGGCGCATCTGGTTGCCCGTGACAGCGCCACCGGGCAGGTATTGGCGCAGACGATCACCGTGGCGCCGGTCTCGACTGAGATGCGCTGCGATACCTGCCACGCCGACGGCATGCAGGGCGGCATTGCTACGGGCAATGTGGAGACAAACATCTTGACCCTGCACGATCACGAGGAAGGTACGTCGTTGATGACCCATCGGCCGGTGCTGTGCGCCAACTGCCACGGCTCCAATGCACTGGGCTTACCCGGCAACCCCAACCTGCCGAACCTGTCGCGTGCCATGCATCACAGACATGCGCCAGGCAACGCGCCCATTGGAGCCGACACGTCCCTGGACACGGGAGCGGTTCAGACGCTGGCGCGCTTCGCACGCGGCGAGCCGGCGGCCGTAGACGCAGCGGCGCTCAATCCCAACGACGGTACAAACAACTGCTATTTGTGCCATCCGGGCCAGCAGACACAGTGCCTGCGCGATGTGATGTACAGCGCCGGCATGCGCTGCATGGATTGTCACGGCGGCACGGCGCAGGTGGCAGACCCGACGCGCCGGCCCTGGATAGACGAACCGAAATGCGGCGCCTGCCACGGCTCCACGTATGCCGAAAACGCCAACACGCTTTACCGCAATTCGACGGGACACGGCGGCCTCTACTGCGAATCGTGCCACGGCAGCCCCCATGCCATCTTGCCTAGCACACAAGCCAACGACAACATTCAGAACATTGCCTTGCAAGGTCATGCTGGCGCCCTGAGCGATTGCCGGGTGTGCCACGCGCAAACTCCGCCAGGTCGCGGCCCGCATGGGATCATCCAACGGCCGGCCGTCTGCGCACCCGTTGACCTGATCCGCGACCCTGGTTTTGAGATTAGTCCCCCCAACCCGTACTGGCAAACCAGCAGTAACGTGGGCAGCGCCATTTTGACCGGGGGCAGCCAGCCGGCCCCGCATCGCGGCTCTTGGATGGCCCGCCTGGGCGGCGCGGACAATGTGCAGGAAAGCCTCTGGCACACCATGACGGTCCCCAGCGGGATCTCCGGTTTGCGTGTGAGCTACTGGTGGCGCGTGGACTCGACTGACCCGGCGCCTGCGGCCGATACGCTGGCGGTGCAGGTGCGCGCAGCCAATGGCGTGGTTCTGCAGACGCTGGAAACGCTGAATAATCAAAGCGCCAGCGCTGTCTGGGCCAAGAGCACGGTCACGCTGACGCAGCCCTACGCCGGGCAGACTATTCAACTGGCTTTCGTGGCGCAAACGAACGGCAGCAACCCAACCACCTTCTACGTGGATGATGCGGACATTATGAAGGTCTGTTTGAGCGGCCTGAGCGGCGACGTCACCGGTGATTGCCAGGTCACCGTGACGGATGTGCAGGATACCGCCGCGCATTGGACGGTGACGCAGGATGGCGCGTGCTTTGCTAACCCGTATGATCTGGAGCCAGACGGTCAGATTGATGTGATTGACATCGTGCGCGTTGCGGCGCAGTGGCAATAGAGTAAACGCCCGTGGCGTCATCGGCAAGATGGGGCCACGGGCGCGCGCACGATCTCAGGTCAGCTCGCGGCCGCCGGTCACGTTGTAGGCCTGGCCGGTGATGAAGCTGGCCTCGTCGGACGCCAGCCACGCGACCAGGTTCGCGACGTCGGCTGGCACACCCAGGCGGGCCAGGGGAATGCGGGCCACGTTGGTCTTGACTACCTCGTCGTAGGGGCGTCCCATGACCTGCGCCTCCAACTGAAAACCCCACTGCTTGAGCGCGGTGTCAATATCGCCGGGCAGCACCGCGTTGACCGTGATGCCGAAGGCCGCGACCTCCTGCGCCAACGATTCGCTTAGCGCCACCACGGCTGCCTTGCTGGCTGCGTAGGCGCTCATATAGATTTTGGGCCGCCGCGCGGCCAACGACGACATGTTGATGATGCGGCCGCCTCGGCCGCCACGGATCATCGCCGGCAGTGCGGCTTTGCAGCACAAAAATGTGCCGGTGGCGTTGATCTCCAACGTGCGGCGCCAGGCTTCTTCAGCCATCTGCGCCACCGGCGCCGGGCCAATGGTAGCCCCTGCGTTATTGACCAGGATGTCCACGCGGTCAAAGGCTTGCATCGCCGCGGTCATCATCTCAGCCACGGACGCCGCCTGCGTGACATCGACGCGCAACGGCAGGCAGCGTACGCCCGTCGTCTCGATTTCCTGCGCCACGGCCTGCATCTCCTCCCACTGCCCGGAACCGCCGTGCAGCAGCGTGGACGGCGGCGCGGCCAGGTCGGCGATGACGAGATGCGCCCCGGCCGCGGCCAGGCGCTGCGCCACCGCCACGCCGATGCCGCCCCGACGACCGGCGCCAGTGACAATGGCAACTCTGTCTTGCAGATTCATGGTGATTCCCTCGCGCTCAGACTAATCCGTGGCCCGGTAGACCAGCGAACCAAACTCCAGCAGACCGGGCGGCGCCATGTTGACCTCCGGGTCCACCATGACCTGGATCAGCGCGGGTCGGCCGGCGGCCGCGGCGCGGGCCAGGGCCGGCTGCAGTTCATCCAGGTTGGCGACCAGCTCGCCATGACAGCCGAACGCGGCGGCAACCTGGTCGTAGCGGATGTCAGGCGACAGCTCCGTCTCTACGAACGTTGGCAGTTGCGCCATCAGTTGGGAAGAGCGTTCCATGCCCCAGCCGCGATCCACGGCGACGACTACGATGATCGCGGCGCCATGACGGCGCGCAGTTTCCAGTTCCTGGATGTTGAAGCCGATCGCGCCGTCGCCCGAAATCAGGTAGACCGCGCGGTCAGGCGCGGCCAGCTTGGCGCCGATGGCGTACGGCAAGCCGGTGCCCAGGTGACCGAACTTGGCGGTGTAGAGATAGCTGCGCGGCCCGTAGATCGGGTGATAGCTGGCGCACCACAGGCTGGTGTTGCCGCCGTCCTGCACCATGATGCCGTCGCGTGGGAAGAACTCGCGTACGGTTTTGACCATCTGCCCGGAGTTGACGCCATGCCGACCGGCCTGCAGCGCGCGCGCCAGCTGCGCCTGCAGCGGCGCTGTGGCCTGGCGATAGCGCGCAAAGCCGTCGTGCAGCGGCCGCGGAGCAGCCTGGGCTTGCACCTGCGTCAACAGCGCGGCCAGCGCGGCCTGTGCATCGCCCACAATGCCGACATCCACTGGCCGGTTGAGACCGATGGCCGTGGGATCGGCGTCCACGTGAATGAGCGCCGCGCCTTCCACCGGGCCCCACAGCGGCGGTTTTCCCCACGCGTCCAGCTCGCCCAGGCGCGCGCCCACGACGAGCGTCACATCGGCCTCGCCGCGCGCGGCGGCCAGCGCGTCCTGGTTGAGGATATGGATGTACTGGGGATGATCTTCGGGCACGACGCCGCGCGCGGCCAGGGTGGTGGTCATCACTGCGCCGAGATGTTCACCCAGGGCGACGAACGCGGGCGCCGCGCCCGCCCAGGTGACGCCGCTGCCGGCGTGAAGCAGGGGACGTTTGGCGTTGGCAAGCAGCGCGGCGGCCTTGGCCAGCAGCATGGGATCGCCCGGACCCAGGCGCGGGACGCGATAGGTCTCCGGCGCAAACACCGGCGCGTCGGCCTCGTCGCCTACGCCGCGCAGCAGGTCTTCGGGGATCTCGATGTAGACCGGGCCAGGGCGGCCGCTCGTCGCGATCCGATAGGCCTTACGCAGCAGCTCCGGCAGGCGGCGCCAGTCGCGCAGGCCCGCCGCGAATTTGGTCACGGGACGGTAGAAATCCACCAGGTCGAGCACCTGGAATGCGCCGCCGCGGTCGGGGTCAATGATGGTGCGCCGCCGCTGGCCGGTGATCGCAATCACCGGACTGCCCTCGGCGTAGGCGGTGGCGATGCCAGAGACCATGTTGGCCGCGCCAGGGCCGATGCCGCCAATCACAACGCCTGGCTCGCCGCGGATACGCGCCCAGGCTTCGGCCATGTGCGCCGCGGCCGCCTCATGCCTGGCCGACACGAAGCGCATGTCATACGTTTGCAGCTTGGCGAGGAACGCATTGTGACTGCCATCGAGCAGTCCGAAGATCGTGCTGACGCCCTCAGCCTTGAGGCATTTCAGCAGCAATTCTCCGCCGGTCATTTGAGTCATGAAAAACAAACCTCCATTTGTCAGGTCAATCCTCACACAAAGCCACAAAGCCACCACGGTGTCGAGAGCTCCTTCGTGACTTGGTGTCTTTGTGTGAGCCATCAAGCTATTTTTTGGCTAAGCGCCGTGCGCCGCCGCGGTGGCGCGGCCGCGCTCTTCGTTGACAAAACGCAGGACAAAGAGGCCGGCGGCCAGGAAAACCGCGATGGACAGAATGGCAATGCGCTGACCCATCTGTTCCGCGCTGGTCACGGCAACGCCCTGCCGCTCATACCAGAGCGCGGCTTCGGCCGCCAGCCAGCCGTAGACGGCCGGCCCGATGAAGGACGAGGTGCGGCCGACAATCGAAAAGAAGCCGTAGAACTCGCCGCTCTGGGCCGGGGGCGTCAGCACGCCAACCATCGTGCGGCTGACCGACTGCACGCCAGCCATGGCGATGCCGGCAAATGCGCCGATGACCAGGAAGCCCGTCTGCGTCTGGTTGAAATAAAGCCAGATGACGATCAGAATCATCATGATGATGGACAGGGTCAGCGTGCGCTTACAGCCGTAGCGGTCAGCCAGGATGCCGAAGATGTACGCGCCGATGACGTTGGTGATTTGCACGATGATGACAAAGACGATGAGCATGGTTTGGTTCATGCCGAAGAGAACCGCGCCAATGATGGCGGCAAAGTCGAGCGCCATGATGATGCCGTCATCGTACAGCAGCACCGCCAGCATGAACTTGAGGAACTCGCGAAACTGGCGCGCGGTGCGGATGGTGCGCTGCAACTGGTGCAGGGCCATGCTGAAGTAAGTTTCGCCGGCGGGGAGCGGCTGCGCCGTGCCGCGCTCGCGCAGCCACAGGAAAATGGGCACGGCGAAGAGCGCGAAGAAAAGCCCAGTGATGACCAGGGAGACGCGCACGATGAAAGCGCCTTTGATGAACACGATCAGGGGTAGGATGATGAGCAGGATGACGACGCCGCCTGCGGAGCCGATCGCCCAGCCGGTGCCAGAGATGCGGCCAATTTCGGCCGGCGCTGCGATTTCGGTCAACAGCGCGTTGTAGAAGACCTGCGCGCTGCGGTAGCCGATTTCCGCCAGGATGAAGAAAACCATGCCCATGAGGATGTCGCCCTTCTGCACGAAGAAGAGCAGACTGGTGAACGCGCACGCGATGGAGGTGAAGATGAACAAGAAGCGCTTCTTGCTGGCGGAGAAATCGGCGATTGCGCCGAAAATGGGCGAGAGCACGGCGACGACGATCATGGCGACGGAGATGGAAAGACCCCACAGTCGCGACCCCTCGGCGCCGCCCACGACTTCGTTCTTGAAGTAGGCGGAGTAGACGGCCAACAGAACCACGGCGGCGTACGACGAGTTGGCGAAGTCGTACAGGTACCAGGCCCAGCGTTCGCGGCTGGTGGACAACGGTTTGCTCACAGCACTCATCAGCAAAGCTCCTTTCTACTCGACGGCTCTTGTTGCACAGACAATCCAGCGCATTGCGTTATGGCGCGGCCGTTGCCAGCTCCTCGAACGCAACCTTGATCGAACGCGCCTGGCGTTTATCCACGGCCGTGGCAAATGCCTGGCGGAAGGCGTGGAGGGGGAAGCGGTGCGTCAACAGGGGATCGGTGCGCAGGCGGCCGCTCTGCATCCAGCGCAGCGCCAGCTCAAAGGTGGAGATCTCTTCGCCCTGCCAGACGACGATGTCATGCCCCACCGCGCCCAGGAGATTCACTTCCTGGTGCCAGACCGGGGTCAGGTCCACCCGCATGCGGTGCAGATTGACGCCAACCAACACCACCGTGCCGCGGGCCTGGGTCCAACGCAGGGCATTCGTGAGCGTGGCGGGAATGCCGACGACATCGAAGACCGTGTCGAAACCGCCCATCAGCATGCGGTTGCCGCCGCGGCCGTGATACAGACGCGCGCCGGTGAGGGCTGCGGCCTCAGCGTAACCATCGGCATGCGCCAGGAAAACGTGATCCACGCCGCATGCGCGCGCCAGGTCAGCCTGCCAGGGAAACTCGGCCACGGCGCTGATCTTGGCTTGCGCTTGCACGGCGCGTAAGACCTGGATGAGCAGGAAGCCAATCGTGCCGACGCCGAGCACCAGCACATGCTGACCAGGTTGGGGCAGGCAGCGCCAGGCCGCGTGGATGGCCACGGCGGCCGGCTCGGTGAAGATGGCTTGCTCATCGCGCACTGCGTCTGGGACGCGGACCAGGGTGCTGGCTGGGGTGATGAAGGTGTCGCCGAAGCCGCCGCCGATAGGATGATGGCTGCGCGGCTCGGACGCTCGCATACACAGCACGCGGTGCCCCCGCGCGCACGCTGGACAGCGATCAGCCAGGCCGCGGGCCGCGCAATCATCCGCGCGTCCCCAGCGCACCACGCGGTCGCCCGGACGCCATGCGGTCTGGGCTGGACCGGCTTCGATGACATCGCCGACCATTTCGTGGCCCAGGTAAATGCGGCGGTGCGAGGGCAGCGCCACGGGCGCGACGTCGAGGCTGGCGTCGAGGAAAATCTGGTGCAGGTCGCTGCCGCAAATGCCGCACAAGCGATTGCGCACACGCACCCAGTCGGGCTGGGGCAAGGGAGGATCAGGTAGGGTGAGCAGGCGTAGGGGAGCGGTGGGGGCAAAGTAGGCGGCAGGCGTCAGGCGGCTCAGCACACGCGTGAGCGCGATCTTCGAGACATCCATGTCTACCACCATTGTTTGCATGGCTGCGCCTTCGCCTTAAACGCTGTTGCAAGGGAGTGATCGAAATCGCGCCTGAGGGGCGCACCGCCGGGGGGTCAACCTGCTTGGACGCGAGGCCGGTCAGCGCAGGCTGACGGCTCGACTGAGCTCGCCGAAGTCCTGGCGGCGGAACGCCCTTGCGCCCCGAATTCATTCGGCGGCGGCTGCAGTCGGCGCAGGATGCCTGAGCAGCCACACAAGATGAACGACACGCAAGCTCGATCTGATGGGCTACATCAGTTTACCATGAAATCGGGCAGACCGCTACTTTGTGCGGCCAGACGCATTGACAAAAGCGTTTGTAGGGCGTATCATGTTCTCTGCACGTGTCATTCTTCACACAGGTTGGGTCTTATGATTGATATTCTACTTGCCAATCCTCTACTCTTGCTTTTCCTGGTTGGCGCCATTGGTTATGCCCTGGGCAGCATCAAGATCGGCGGCAGCAGCCTGGGCGTGGCCGCGGTGCTGTTCGTTGGCCTGGCGTTCGGCGCGCTGCACCCAGACATGAAGCTGCCCGAGTTGGTGTACCAATTGGGGCTCGTGGTCTTTGTCTACACCGTGGGACTGAGCAGCGGCCGTCAATTCTTTGCCTCGTTTCGCCGCCGCGGCCTGCGCGACAATCTGTTCATCCTGGGTATGTTGATCCTCGCCACCATCCTGGTGATGGTGGTCGGCAGTGCGCTGCGGCTGACCCCGGCCGTGATCTCCGGCATGTTCACCGGTGGGTTCACCAACACGGCCGCGCTGGCTGCTTCACTCGAATATATCAAGAGCGCGGCGTCCCCGGCGGTGGTGCAGCAGATCCTGGCTGAGCCAGTCGTCGGCTTTTCAATTACCTATCCGATGGGTGTCATTGGCGTCATTCTCGTCATTGCCATCATGCAGCGTGTGTGGAAGATTGACTATGTGGCCGAGGCCAGCCGGGTGCGCGATGTGGCTGCCACCAGCCGTCGGCTGTCCAACCGTACGATCCAGGTGACGCAAGAGGCTGCAATTGGCGCCACGATCGCCGAACTGCAGCAGCGCCACCATTGGGATGTCGTGTTTGGACGGCTGCGGCGTGGGGGAAAATTGGCCATTGCCGCATCGGACGCTCCCTTGCAGCGCGACGACCTGGTCAGCATCGTAGGCACGACCGAGGAATTGGACAAGGTGGCCGCGGCTCTTGGCCCGGTCAGCGAGGAGCATCTGGAGCTTGACCGCGGCGAATATGACTTTCGGCGCATCTTCGTTTCCAAGCCGCACGTCGCCGGTCAGCGCCTGCGTGATCTCAACCTGCCGCAGCAGTTTGGCGCCGTGGTGACGCGCGTGCGCCGCGGCGACCTTGAACTGCTGGCCCAGGATGACCTGGTTCTGGAACTGGGCGATCGCGTGCGCGTCGTGGTGCGCCGCGAGAACATGGAAGCGATCAGTAAGTTCTTTGGCGATTCGTACAAAGCCCTGAGCGAGATTGAGATTTTGCCCTTCAACCTGGGCCTGGCGCTCGGAATTTTGCTCGGCATGCTTCCCATTCCACTGCCCGGCGGCGTGACCTTACGCTTGGGCATTGCCGGCGGTCCGCTGATTGCCGCGCTGATCCTGGGCGCGATTGACCACACCGGCCCGCTGGTCTGGAACCTCTCCTACAACGCCAACCTGACCCTTCGCCAACTCGGCCTGGTGCTCTTTCTAGCCGGCGTCGGCACCCGTTCCGGCTATGCCTTCGTCAGCACCATGCAGCAGGGCGGCGGCCTGACGATCTTCATCGCCGGCGCCTTGCTCACCATGCTGATTGCTTTCCTCACGCTGTGGATTGGCCGCACCGTTTTCAAGATTCCAATGGGGCTGCTGATCGGTATGGCAGCCGGGCTGCAAACGCAGCCGGCGGCCCTCGGTTTTGCCCAGCAGCAGTCGGGCGATGAGCTGCCGAACATCGGCTACGCTGCGGTCTACCCGATTGCGTTGATTAGCAAGATCTTACTGGTGCAATTGATCCTGGCCGTGCTGATGCGCGCCTGACCTGTGAATGGTCCGATGGCTCACACAAAGACACCAAGACGCCAAGAAGCTCCCGACACCTTTGTGCCTTTGTGTGAGTACCGATCTGAAAGTAAGCCGCGGATGAACACGGATCGCCATAAATGGTCTGCATTCATTCGCGGTTGCGCGCTCAGCGCATGGGCAACTGGCTGGCTTGGTTCCGTGCGCCAGCCACAACAGCTTGCGCAAACACCTCGGCCGCCAGCGCGCCCACCAGATTGACATCCGCCGCCATGTCGCCGGCGGCCAGCGCGAAAATCGTATCGCCATCGAACATCGTATGCGCCGGGCGAATGCTGCGCGCCAGGCCGTCGTGCGCCATCTGCGCGACCTTGTTCACCTGCTCCTTGCTCAGGCGGGCGTTCGTTGCCACGACGCCGATCACCGTGTTGTGGGCAAAAGGCGTCGAGCCAACAGCCGGCCCCACGGCGGAATTGGCGGCAAGCTGCATCAGCGCCAGGGTGTCGCCGCTGCGTCCGGCCGCCGGCGGCTGGACGCCCGCCACGATCTGGCCGGTCGCTGGATCTACGACGTCGCCAAACGGATTGACCGCCGCCAGCGCGCCGACGACCAGACCATTGTCCAGGGTTACGCTGACGCTTCCTAACCCGGTGCGTGTGGCGTGCGCCATGCCCGCGATCTTGCCCGCGGTGGCGCCAATGCCCACGCCGACGCGCCCTTGCACCACCGGCGCATCCGTCGCCTGCAGGCACGCTTCATACCCCATCTCCGCGTCGGGCCGCACGTCTGCGCGGCCGATTCCCAAATCAAACAGTACAGCGGCAGCCACGATGGGCACGCGCGCCACCGGCGTTTCGAAGCCGACCCCGCGGCCGGCCAGGTACCGCATCACTCCGCTGGCCGCATCCAGCCCAAAGGCCGAGCCGCCGGCCAGGACAATCGCATGCACCTGCTCCACCAGGTGCATAGGGCGCAGCAGATCCGTCTCGCGCGTGCCCGGCGCACCTCCGCGCTGATCCACGCCGCCCACCGCGCCTGCTTCACACAGAATGACCGTGCAGCCGGTCAATGCCTCCGCGTCATGGGCATGGCCCACGCGCAGCCCGGCCACTGCGGTCAGCGTCTCGTTGATTCTGTTCATCGGCGTTTCCTCCCTCGGTTCACTCTGCGCCCAAGCCGCCCTATCGGCAGCGTCATAAGCCTCATCAATCGGTTGTTCTCCATTCCCGCTTAACAAGAGATCGGAAAGAACGGGAAGTTCTTTCTTGACACATCCGTACCATACCGCAAAAAACTCCACATGAAAAATCCTCCCCCTGCAATCTGCCATCTCCAATCTCCAATCATCCTCTGGACAGGATGCGAAGCCGGATGTTATAATCACCCCATGCAACGCCTACTTGCCCACTATGACCGCCTGCCCGTCCAGCTCATTCTGAGTTTCGTGGGGCTGGCGCTGTTGATCAACCTGGCGGTTGGTCTGCCAGCCCTGTGGCTCATCCGCGGCCAACTGGAACGCCAGGCGTGGACCCAGGTGGAGCAAGGGCGTCAGGCCACCCAGGCGCTCTACGCGGCGCGCCAGACCGAAGTCCATAACCTGGCCCTCCTGACTGCGCAGCGCCCCACCTTGCGTGGCCTGCTGGCGTCGGCCGACCGCGCCGCGCTGACCGATTACCTGCGCACGCTGCAGACCGGCGCGGACCTCGATGTCCTATTGGTGTGTACGGCCGCGGGCCGCCCCCTGGCCCAGGTTGGCGACCCGCTGCCGCCAGACGCCTGCCAGGCGCCCCGCGACGGCTGGTTGGCCCTCACGGCCGATGGCAACCAGGCCCTGTGGCTGCTCGACACCCAACCTGTCGAGGGCCTTCCCGATGCCGCGCCGCCGCAGGTGATCGTCGGAGTACGCCTATCCGCAGCCTTCGCTGCGCAGCTGCGCGATCAGACCGGTCTGGAGCACACGCTGCTGTGGGCCGCGCGACCGCTGGTCAGCACGCTGCCTGGCGACGCTGCGGGCTGGGCCGCCATCGCCCGCGGCGCCGCGACCAGCGGCGCGGCCGCGTCACGCACGACCTTCGATTGGGCCAACCGCCATTTCTACGCGGAGCGCCTGCCGTTGAGCGCGGACGCGAACACCGGCCTGACAGCCGAGGTGGCGCTCGACGTGACGGGCCTGGTGACGACCCAACAACGGCTGGCGCGCACGCTTCTGGGCGGCATTCTGGCGGTGGCGCTCATTGGTTCGCTGCTGGGCGCGATCGTGGCCCGGCGCATCAGCCGGCCGTTGGTGCGCCTGGCCGACGCGGCGGCCGCTTTGAGCCAGGGCACGCTGGATCAATCCCTGGCCGCGGATATGCGCGTGCGCGAAGTCGCGCAGGTGGCGCAGGCGTTGGAAACGTCCGGCCGCGAGCTGCAGCACACCCTGGCGGATCTACGCCAGGAGAAGGCCTGGCGCGATAACCTGCTGGAAGCGATTGTCGAGGGCATCGTCACGTTGGATGGACGCGGACGCATCATTTTCTTCAGCCCCGGCGCAGAGCGCATCAGCGGCTGGTCGCGTTACGATGTGGAAGGCCGCGCGTGCGATGACGTGTTTCGCCTGGCGGAAAGCAGCACCCCATTCACGCGCGCGATCCCCGCGCCTGGGCAGCGCATCAAACTCAACGTGCGCCTGGCCAATGAGCGCACGGCCACCCTGAGTGTGACCGGCGCGCGGCTGGCGCCGCCGGAGTCAGGCGCCGCGCGCGTGGCGCTGGTATTCCGTGACATCAGCGATGAGGAGGCCATGCACCGCCTGCTCGGCCATTTCCTGGCGAACATTGCGCACGAATTCCGCACGCCGCTGGCCGCTCTCACCGCGTCCATCGAGCTGCTGCTCGATCAGGCGCCTGATCTGAGCGCAGCCGAGCTGCAGGAACTGCTCAACGCCCTGCACCTGGGCAGCCTGGCGCTGCAAGCCCTGGTGGACAACCTGTTGGAGGGCGCCAGCATCGAGGCCGGGCGCTTCCGGGTCTATCCACATCCCACCGATCTGTCCGCAATCGTCGCTGAGGCCGCGCAATGGATGCAGCCGCTGCTGGAAAAGCGCCAGCAGCGCCTCGAGGTGATCCCTGCAGTCAGTCCGCTGACCGTCCGCGCCGATGCCAAACGCACCGTGCAGGCTCTGGTCAATCTGCTCTCCAACGCCAGCAAATACAGTCCAGAGGCCAGCACGATCACGATTCGTGTGGAGGATGCTGGCGAGTACGCGCGCCTCAGCGTGTGCGACCAGGGGCCGGGCATCCCTGCCGACCAGGTGCAAGATGTCTTTCGCCGTTTCCAGCGCAGCGACAATGAGGCTGAGCCTGCGCAGTACGGCGTGGGCTTGGGGCTTTCCCTGGTCAAGGCCATCATCGAAGCACAAGGCGGCCAGGTTGGCGTGGAAAACCAGGCCGCCGGCGGCGCAGCTTTTTGGATCAGTATCCCCATCGCCGGTCAAACCTGATGAAAGCGCTGATCGTGGATGATGATCGCGTCCTGGCCGACCTGACGGCCTTTGCCCTGCGTCGCGCCGGCTTCGATGTCATCCAGGCTTTCGACGGGGAGGTCGCGCTGCGTCGTTGGGAGGCAGAGCAACCTGATTTGATCATCCTGGATGTCAACCTGCCCAGGGTGGACGGCTTCACCGTCTGCCGGCGCATCCGCGCCGTGGCCGCGACGCCCATCATCATGCTGACCGTGCGCGACAAGGAAGATGACATCGTCCGCGGCCTTAACCTGGGCGCGGATGATTACATGGCCAAGCCGTTCAGCCCCCGCCAACTGGTGGCGCGCAGCCTGACCGTGCTGCGCCGCGCGGGCAAAACGCTGGCGCCGGCTGTGCGTCAAGCGGGCAGCCTCTCCTTTGACAGCAGTCGGCGGGAAGTGCGCCGCGACGACGGCGCACCAGTCACGCTTACGCCCCTCGAAGGCCGTCTTCTCGATCTGCTGATGACCAACGCCGGACAGATTCTGCCCAGCGAGACGATCATTGACCAGGTCTGGGGTCCGGAAGGCGGCGACCGCGACATGCTGCGCCAACTGGTGCGCCGCCTGCGCGCGCGCATCGAGCCAGACCCCGCCCACCCCACCCTCATCGAAACCATCCCCGGCCTCGGCTACGGCCTCAAGACCAACACCTAAACTCATCCCCTCGCAGGGCTGCGACAGAACGGCAACCTCAGAGGCGCGCAACGCGCTCACAAGCCAACGCAGTGATGTCCACTGGCCCCTGCGAGGGTTGGCAGGGGAGAAATCGGCCAACCTTGCGCAGGCTCGCCGGGGAAGGAGCTTGCGCCGGCGAGGACGTCGCCGGTTTGCCCGCCGTAGGAGCGCGCAGCCAGGGGGTCCGGCCTCCTGGCCGGACAACGTCGTCACAGAAAAGCGAACGCTGCGGCTGACGACGTTGTCACGCCGGAGGCGTGACCTACGAGGGAAGCCAGCCTGCGCAAGGGGATGCCCCTCGCAGGGCTGCGGCGCGATGACGCACTCAGAGGTGCATGGCGCTCTCACAAGTCAACGCTGTGATGTTCCGTGACCCCTGCGAGGGTTGCCAGCCGCGGCCGCCCAACCTTGCGCAGGCCTGCCGGGTAAGGATCCCGTGTCGATGAGGGCGATCTTGGCTTGCTCGGCACTGGATGGAGCAGCCAGCCTGCGCAAGGGGATGTCGCCCCCTCGCAGGGCTGCGGCAAGATGACGACCTCAGATGCGGGCGACGCGGCCACAAGCAATGCGCTGATGTTCCGTGACCCCTGCGCGCATGGCATCAGGATGATGCGTGTCATAGCGCGCGGTTGGCGGATCAAGTAGAATGGTGATAGTTTCCTGGTTTGTTTCTTTTGTCGTGCTGTGACCCTGACAGCGGTGAAAGAGTCCCGGAGGTCGCTGCAAATGCTGGTCGTTCACCTGGCATTGAAGCGGCTTTTTTGTTTCCGCACAGATTGGACACACAGGATTCCCACCGTGTTGATTTCGCTTTCCCACTTCTGCTTGCGTTCATCGAGTAATCGAATCAATCGCTATTGAGAGGTCATGGAGGCCGATGATGACAGATACGAACAACACGGAGCAAGGGCGATTCGCGATCAAGATCATCGCGGTCGCGATCTCATGCCTGGCGGTGCTCCTGGTCACGGTAGGGCTTGCCCATGCGGGTGATGTACCTTCTGAGGCAACGCCGCACGATTTCTCATGTATGGATGTGACGCAGATTCCGCTTGCCGATTGTCAGGCGCTCGTGGCTTTGTACAACAGCACGAACGGGGCGCAGTGGGGCCTTGCTGCAGGTTGGCAACAGACGAACACTCCTTGTGCCTGGGGTGGAGTAACCTGTGTCAATGGGCGCGTCGGCTTGCTCAATCTAGCGGGAAGGGGCCTACAAGGTTTTATTGCGCCAGAATTGGGCAATCTGAGCGGATTGTATGTGCTCGACTTGAGCTACAACAACATCACTGGCAGCATGCCGCCCACCCTGGGCAACTTGACGAATCTCAATCGCCTGAGAATATTTAGTAGTCATTTGGGCGGGACAATTCCGCCTGAATTAGGCAACCTATCGAACTTGCAGTTGCTTCAGCTATCCGAGAACGAGCTGAGCGGTCCGCTACCGCCGACCCTGGGCAACCTGTCTCTCCTTGAGGACATGGCCATCGAGTTGTGCTTTCTGAGCGGAGAGATTCCCCCCGAACTGGGCAATCTGCATAACCTGCGCCAACTTTCGCTCTATCGTAACCAGCTGCAGGGCGCCATTCCGGCCACATTCGGAAATCTGACCAACCTGGAATACCTCTCCCTGGGCACCAATCACTTGAGCGGGCCGATCTCACCAGAACTGGGCAAGCTGACGCAGGTTCAATACCTGGATTTATCCAGTAATCACTTGAGCGGCTCGATCCCGTCCGAACTGGGCAACATGAGCAGTCTGCTCGGACTCGAACTAAGCGACAATCAGTTGTCGGGCGAGGTTCCGGCTGAACTGATGCAGCCGCCGTACTTGTCATGGGTCGGTGTGGACTACAACATGGTGACGCCCACCGATCCAACGGTGATTGCGTGGCTCAACACGGTGGATCCGGGGTGGGAGTACACCCAGACGGTGCCGCCGAGCCATGTGCAGGCCACCCTGGTCGCCAGCCGAAGCGTGACCCTGACCTGGACGCCGATTCTGCACCTATGGTGGGAGGAGGGCTTCTATGAGGTGAGCTATGCCACAAGGCCCGGCGGGCCTTATGTGGTGCATGGCACGACGCCTGACAGGGCGACCGACCATTATGGGGCCGCTGATCTGCCGCCCGCCAATCTCTATTGTTTCGTTGTGCGAACGTTCACGGCGCGGCCCATTTTCTATTTTGCCAACGAATGGTGGAGCGCCTACAGCCCCGAAGTCTGCGTGGGCGCGCCGACCGCGGTGCGCTTGCGCAGTTTTTCGGCCACGGCGACCTTGTGGGGCCGTTCGCTCTGCACCTCTGGTCGCTGGTCGCTCCTATGTCGGGCGCTTCCAGTCAGGTAACTACCTGGGACTTCCCGTGAATTGATGTAGCGCTCTCACGCCCCTGGTTTCTCGTACAAACCAGGGGTGTGTCTTCGAGCGAGTCCTTGCCATTGGCAACCGAGCAAGCGGTCAACCCGGGCGCAAACCAGCCGGGTATGGCACCTTCGCCATCGAGAACATAATCGGCTTGCCCGACGGTCTATCGTGCAGCCAGCCTGCGCAAGGGGATCCCCCTCGCAGGGCTGCGGCGAAAAAACGTACTCAGAGTCACACAACTTCGTCACAGGTCGGCGCTGCGATGTCCACGCACCCCTGCGAGGGTTGGCAGCCGCGGCCGCCCAACCTTGCGCAGGCCTGCCGCGTAAGGACCCCACATCGCAAAGAGCGAAATCGGCTTGCCCGCCGTACAACCGCGCAGCCAGTAGGTCCGGCCTCATGGCGGGACAACGTGGTCACACATAAGCGAACGCTGCGGCTGACGACGTCGTCACGCCGGAGGCGTGACCTACCTGGGAAGCCAGCCTGCGCAAGGGGATGATGTCACAGCCTTGTCACGCCCTTCTCACGCCGCCTGTCACGCCGTACGCGTAGACTGACCTGAATGGTGACGTATCCTGGGGAGATTGTTTGTGTCCATTGTCCTGGAAAACCTGACCAAACGCTACGACGGCCACCCGGTGGTCAACAACGTGTCGCTGGAGATTGCGGACGGCGAATTCTTTGTCATGCTTGGCTCCAGCGGCAGCGGCAAGACCACCGTGCTCAACATGATTGCTGGCCTGGCCAGCATTGACTACGGCCGCATTCTGCTGCATGGCCGTGACGTCACCACCGTGCCTCCGCAGGGGCGCCGAGTCGGTTTCGTTTTTCAGAACTACGCCCTCTTTCAGCACATGTCCGTGGCGGACAACATCGAATTTGGCCTCAGCATTCGCAAGGTGTCGGCCATCGAACGCCGCCGGCGGCGTGATGAACTGCTGGAACTGGTCGGCCTGGCCGGCTTGGGCAATCGCATGCCCCGCCAGCTCTCCGGCGGGCAGCAGCAGCGCGTGGCCCTGGCGCGCGCGCTGGCGCACCGACCCGAGGTGCTCCTGCTCGATGAGCCGCTGGGCGCGTTGGATGCCAAGATCCGCACCGAACTGCGCCGCACCTTGCGCACGATTCAACGTGAACTCGGCATCACCGCGATCCTGGTGACGCACGATCAGGAGGAGGCCTTCGAGCTGGCCGACCGTCTCGGTGTGATGAATTTCGGCCGTCTGCTTGAGGTGGGCGCGCCCGACGATTTGTACCGCCATCCGCAGACCGAATTTGTCGCGACCTTCCTGGGCACGGCCAATCTGCTCGTGGGCCGCCGCGTGGCGGACGGCGTCGAGGTCGGCCCGCATCACTTTCCCCTGCCCGCCGTACTCGGCGCCATCAGTGAGACCGAACGCGTGCAGGTGCTCTTTCGGCCTGAAGATGTCACCTTGACCAACAGCGCGCAAGAACTCGCGCTGGCCGATGGAGCGTCGTCCTTTCCTGCCTTGGGGCAGGGCGAAGTGGAGCTGGCTGTCTTCGCCGGTTCGTTCGAGCGCCTGCGCCTGCGCCTGCCGCCCATCCAGGGCGTGCGGCCGATTGCGCCGCCCGTGGCCTTCGGCGAAGATGCCGTCCTGGTGGAGGCGACGCGGCCGCAGCAGCAGGCCGAGCAGTTCCCGCTGCGCCCCGGTCAAAAGGTGTGGGTCGGCGTGCGCCGCGTGCATGCCCTCGCGCACCCAGGCCTCAGTTTCCTGATGCTCACCGATGGCTCGCCAGCCACGCAGGCCACGCTGGCCCTAGGCGGCCAGATGGCGCGCCTGGCCCACGCGCGCACAACGCTCCTGGGCTACGGCCTGAAGGGCGAGGCGCTGCAGCGCCATCTGCAAAGCGCCAAGGAGCAGTTGGGCAGCGGTCTCGCGGCGCTCGACATGCGCGCGACGTTGGATGCACCGGCCACGGCCGTCGCCCGTGAAACCGAGCGCCAGCCGTATGACCTGGTGCTGACAGGCTACCAGCCGCAGGACGGATTGGAACTGGCCGAGGCGCTGCTGCAAATCGGCGAGCACCACGTGCTGTTGATCTCCAAGCCCCAACCAACGCCCACGCGCGCGCTCATCTGCGTGAGCGCCGGCGCGCCAGGCAAGGATGACGTGCTCTTCGCCGGGCGCCTCGTACGTCACTTGGGCGCGCAAGCCACCGTGCTGACCGTCTTGCCGGAGACAGGCGATCAAGCCTTGTGGCAGGAACGGGCAGAACGCTTCCTGGCCGGCAGCATCAATACCCTCGAACTGCTCGGTGTGCCCGCACAAAGCCGCCTGCGCGCCGGTCCGGTCGCGGCGCAGGTGCAAGAAGAATGGAGCAGCGGCGCCTACGACCTGCTCGTTGTCGGTTCTCCGCTGCCCGATCGCGAAGGTCATATTGCCCTGGACGGCGTGGTCGGCCAACTGATCAAGATCGCCCAGGATTGCCCCGTTCTGATTGTGCGCTCGAACGCGAAGGAGTTGTAGAGGAGAGAGCGGAGATTGGAGACCGGAGACCGGAGATTTTCGCAGGCAGCGTTCCGCACTTTGTACTATGCACTTTGCACTTTGACCTATCTGGAGGTAACGATGTTTCGTCGCATCATTCACAGCAGCGTGATACTCGCTGCGCTCGTTGTCCTGGCGGCGTGTGGAGCGCCCGCAGCCGCGCCCGGCGCGCCGGCTCAGGGGGCCTCGACGCCCGCCGGCAGCCCGTCAGCGCTCACCCTGATCCTGGGCGCGTACACGACGCCGCGCGAGGCGTACGGCAAGCTGATTCCGCTGTTCAAGGCGCAGTGGCAGCAGGAGAAGGGCCAGGCGGTCACGTTCGAGGAGTCGTACCTCGGCTCCGGCGCGCAATCGCGCGCGATCGTGGAAGGCTTCGAGGCCGATGTGACCGCGCTCTCGCTGGAGGCCGATGTCACCCGCATCGCCCAGGCCGGCTTGATCACGCATGACTGGAAAGACAATCCGACCAAAGGCATTGTCAGCACCTCGGTGGTGGTTTTTGCCGTGCGCAAGGGCAATCCCAAGCAGATCAAGGATTGGGCCGATCTGGCCAGGCCGGGCGTGCAAATCCTGACGCCGAACCCGAAGACGAGCGGCGGCGCGATGTGGAACATTCTCGCCTTGTATGGCGCGGCCCTGCGCGGTAAGGTTGACGGCGTGCCGGCCAATGACGAGGCCGCGGCGTCGGCCTTCCTGACGACGGTGTTGAAAAACGTGACCGTCATGGACAAGGGCGCGCGCGAGAGCATCACCAATTTCGAAAAGGGCGTGGGCGATGTTGCGATCACCTATGAAAACGAGGTGCTCGTCGGTCAACAGAGCGGACAGACCTATGAGATGGTCATTCCGCGGTCTTCGATTCTGATCGAGAACCCGGTGGCCGTGGTGGATACGTACGCGGACAAGCACGGCACGCGCGCCGCGGCCACGGCCTTTGTCAACTTCTTGTTCACCAAGCCAGCGCAGGAGATCTTTGCCCAGTACGGCTTGCGTTCGGTGGACGCGGAGGTGGCGAAGGCCACGGCCGACCGCTACCCGCCGGTGGCTGATCTATTTACCATCCAGGATCTGGGCGGTTGGGAGCAGGCCACGCCGCGCTTCTTTGGCGAAAACGGCCTCTACACCAAGGCCATCGGCGCGCTGGGGAAATAGACCATCACAGCCAGAAGGTCAACCTGACCATGTTCAACCGCGGAAAATTCGCCCTGCGCAGCCTGACGCTGACCTACCTGGGCCTGCTGCTCGTCATCCCGGTGCTTGTCATCACCCAAGATGGCCTGCGCGCGGGGGTGAGCGGGCTGCTGCGCCAGGTGACGCTGCCCCTCGCCTGGCACGCGCTCATGCTGACCCTGTGGACGGCCGCGGTGATGGTGGTCATCAACACGATCATGGGCACGCTGACCGCGTACGTCCTGGTGCGCTACGATTTTCCCGGCAAGGCCGTGCTCAACGCGCTGGTGGATTTGCCCCTGGCGATCCCCACCCTGGTAACCGGCGTCATGCTCGTCGTGCTCTACGGCCCGCAGCAGGCGCTCGGCGCCTGGCTCGATCAAACCCTGGGGTGGCGCATCATCTTTGCGCCCCCTGGGATCATCCTGGCGCTGCTCTTCATCACTTTTCCCTTCGTCGTGCGCACCGTACAGCCGGTGCTACTCGACCTGGACCGGGCGACGGAAGATGCCGCGGCCACGCTGGGCGCGGGCGCGTGGACGATCTTCCGCCGCGTCACCCTGCCGCCGCTGCTGGCCCCGCTGACCAGCGGCGCGCTGCTCAGCTTTGCGCGCGCGATTGGCGAGTTTGGCGCGATCGTCATCGTGGCTGGCAACATCCCCTTCTACTCCCAGACTGCGGCCGTGTATGTCCTCGGCGAGGTTGAGTCGGAGAACCGCCTGGGCGCCAGCGCCATGTCCGTGGTCATGCTGATCATTGCCCTGGCCTTGATTGGCTTGGTCGAGCTGCTGCAGAGGCAGCGCCGGACGTCATCATCCTGAGCGATTGAAATCGCGCCTGAGGTGCGTACCGCCGGGCGTTCACCTTCGTGGACGCGATGCTGGTCGGCGCCAGGCCGACCTTGTGGCGGAACGCCCCTTCGCCCCGAATTCATTCGGCGGCTGAACAGCGGCGTGCAAGACGAGTTCTGACGTGGAGTGGGGTCTGATGGTTCAACAAAGTAGATGGCGGCGACGGCTGCTGATCGGCATTGTGATCGCGTACGTGGGCGTGCTCATCCTCGCGCCGATCGGCGCGCTGATCTCCGGCGCGCTGGCCGAAGGACTGGGCGCGATCGCAGCCGCGCTGCGCCAACCGGACGTGCTCTCGGCCTTTCAGCGCACGCTGCTCATCAGCCTGGTGACGGTCGTCGTGCATGCGACCTGCGGCACGGCGACGGCCTGGGTCCTCGTGCGCCAGCGCTTCCGCGGGCGGCGCATCCTCAACGCGCTGCTGGACATGCCCTTTGCCATCTCGCCGGTGGTCGTTGGCTACATGCTCCTGATTCTGTTTGGCCGCAACGGCCCGCTGGCGCCGATCCTCGCCGCCCTGCACATCAAGGTGGTCTTTGCCCTGCCTGGCATGATCCTGGCGACGCTCTTCGTCACCCTGCCGTTCATGGTGCGCGAGTTGATGCCGGTGCTGGAAGCGTTCGGTGTGCAGCAGGAGCTGGCGGCCGCGACCCTGGGCGCCAGCGGCTGGCAGACCTTCTGGCGGGTCACGCTGCCCGCGCTGCGCTGGGGTTTCATCTACGGCATCACCTTGACCTTCGCCCGCGCCCTGGGCGAATTTGGCGCGGTGCTCGTCGTGGGCGGCGGCGTGCAGGGGCGCACCGAAACCGCTACCCTCTTTATCTACCGCGCGCTCGAAGAGCGCCAATACGTCGGCGCGTACAGCGCCGCGCTCGTCCTCGGCGCCTTCTCCTTACTCCTCGTCATGGGCACCGAACTCCTGCGCCGCCGCGAAACCAACCGCTGAACCGGCCGAGACACTGGAGCGCCGAACGTGTTCGGCATGTTTGAAACCCCAGGGATATGAAGAACCTAACGCAAAGCCGCAGAGATGCCAAGCCGCAAAGAGGGCTGAACCAACCGAGCCTTTGGAGCGCCGAACGTGTTCGGCATGTTTCAAACCCCAGGCATGTTGACGAACTTAACGCAAAGCCACGAAGACGCTGAGCCGCAACAAGAACTGAATTGTTGTCCAGCGTTGACCCATGGCATGTCCTGCGGTAGGGGCGGCCCTGTGTGGCCGCCCATTGGGTTTTTGACCACAGAGATCACAAAGAACGCAAAGAACGCAGAAAAGCTGCCGATTTGCGCCTGATCGGCCGTTTCTTTGTGTTCACCGACCCCCGCATGTGTTCTGTGTGGTTGACTGTGTGCTACACAGGTGGAATGCCCGTGATACGCCTGGTTCCTTTGATGTCTATGGCCTGGATGCTATAATATCAGTGCAGACCAACTGCTGATACAAAGTAAACGGCCGATTCACGTCGTGTGTTCGCCAAAGAGTTCCTGGTCATCATTACGGTGTACCTCCCTGATGGGCACCGTTGGGAAACCGATTGGAAAGCACGAAAAAAGCGAAACTAAAGGAGGCCAACCATGAACTGTCCCCATTGCCAGGGCGAGTTGAGGGCTGGAAAGACCAGTTATACCATCAACCGCCATGGCTATCACCTGATCATTGATGATGTGCCTGCCCTGGTTTGCGAACAGTGCCAGGAGCCTCTTTTCACAGAGGCTGCGGTCCGGCTGGTTCAGCAAATGATCCGGACCCTGGATGAGCGTCGCCAGGAGTTGAGCACCATCCCAGTTGTTGTCTGAGCCGTGCTTTGTGCAGCGATGCCAGGTGATTGGCCTAATCACTCGACCGAACCAGGGATTGCGATGACTGACCTATCCCAACATGTGGCTTGGATCAGCGCCAGTGCGTTCAGCTGAGCCAATCACCCGCGGAGGTGATTGTGATGCCTGATCAATCTACCCACGGTTACGCCCTGCTCATCGGCGTCGGCGCGTCTGCCTATGCCCCCTGTTGCTGCCGGTGACCGTGCGGGACATGCACGGCCCTGGCCGCGTGCCTGCTGGATCCGGCCCTCTGCGCCTATCCCGAACGTAAATCGCCCTGAAATCCTTGACGAGCGAAATTCCTGACCAACAGAGCACGATTGCGAACGCAGATGCACGCGGGCTGCGCACGCAGATTTTTCGAGACATCTGCGTTCATCAGCGTTTATCTGCGTCCACCTCTTCTCGTCGGTTTGAGGCGATGCTTCGCTGAACGGTAACGCCGCGGCCTGCGCGCGCCCGTTGGGCGTCAGGTCATTGTCGGGCAAGAATGGCTCGTTTTTGGTATAATGGGCGTGATTGGGTCCGATTGAGGAGGTTCCTATGGAGATGGTGCGTTGGGTATGGTTGGGCATTGCCGTCTTCTTCTTCCTGGCCGAGCTGTTCACGGCCGGTTTTGTGCTCGCTGCGTTTGGGGTTGGCGCTGCGGCCGCGGCCTTGATGGCCTTCGTGGGCCTCGACCTGCCCTGGCAGCTCGTGACCTTCATCGGAGTTTCGACGGTCGCGGTGCTGCTCTCGCGCCGCTTCGCCGATCGGGTCACCGGCCAGCAGGCGCAGGGCGTGGGCATTGACCGCGTGCTGCACAAGCGCGCGGTCGTCCTGGAGGCAATTGAGCCGGTGTCCGCGACCGGCCGCGTGCGCGTGGAGCGCGAGGAGTGGCGGGCCGATTCGATCACCGGCCAGACAATCCCCGTCGGCGCGGTCGTCGAAGTCACAGGGGTCGTGGGGACGCGGCTACAGGTCAAGCCCGCGGAGTGAGAAATAAGGATTCAAGATTGAAGATTTGGGGGTAACTACTCAGCCATCCGTCGCCGCCGATTGAAATCGGCGGCTGAAATGGCGAAAACCTGCTGAAGCAAGTTCGAAACGCCGACCCCAACCCGCTTCAGCGGGTTTCCGGGGTATCAGGCGTCGGATTCATCCGATGCCGGGGCAGGCTGAGTAGTTACGATTGGGGTTTGAAACGGAGGTTCTATCATGGGTGGTGTCTTGTTTTTGATATTCCTGGCGTTCTTCATCTTTGTGGTGGCTGTGCTGGGAATTCGGATTGTGTCGCCCTATCAAAAGGGTGTGGTGGAACGGTTGGGACGCTATACGCGCACGGCGTCTCCCGGCCTGACGATCATCGTGCCGTTTATTGATGCCATCCGCAAGGTGGACATGCGCGAGCAGGTGGTGGACGTGCCGCCGCAGGAAGTGATCACGAAGGACAACGTGGTGGTCACGGTGGACGCCATCGTCTACTACGAGGCGACCGACCCGGTGAAGCTGGTCTACAACGTGGCCGACTTCTACCAGGCGGCGACCAAGCTGGCGCAGACCAACCTGCGTAACGTGGTTGGCGAGATGGAATTGGACCAGGCGCTGACCTCACGCGAGACGATCAACACCAAGCTGCGCGAGGTGCTCGACGATGCGACCGACAAATGGGGCGTGCGCATCGTGCGTGTGGAAATCAAGCGCATTGATCCCCCGGCCGACGTGACGCAGGCCATGCACCGCCAGATGAAGGCCGAGCGTGAAAAGCGCGCGGTGATCCTGGAAGCCGAAGGCATGCGCCAGTCGAAGATCCTGGAGGCCGAGGGTTCGCGCCAGTCGAGGATTCTGGAAGCCGAGGGTCAGGCCGAAGCGGTGCGCCGCGTGGCCGATGCGCAGCGCTACAAGCTGGAGGTGGAGGCCACGGGGCAGTCCAACGCCATCACCGCGGTCTACAAAGCGATCCTGGATGCCAAGCCGGACGAGAAGCTGATCGCGATCCAGTACCTGGAGTCGCTGAAGGTGGTGGCCAACGGCCAGGCGTCGAAGGTCTTCCTGCCCTACGAGGCCTCAGGCGTCCTGGGCGCGCTGGGCGGGATCAAGGAGCTGTTCAAGGAAGACAAGGCCTGAGCGCAGCCCGCCAGGCTTGCTTTTGCGTGAATCACGGTAGACGCCCACCGCACGGTGGGCGTCTACCGTCACAACAGCTCTAAAAAGCGGTCTACATCTATCCGAGCCTGTTTCAGAATGTGAGATAGAGTAGATCGCTTGACAGGGCGATGGGCAGGAACGGTAATCTTAAGCAATTCATCGGCGAGATGCTTCTGAAGACGAACATGGCTGCCGCGCTGACGCAGCACGATCCAACCGTCTCGCTGTAACGCCTTGATGATTTCGGTATAGGAGAGGCTGGGGACTTTCACAACTCGATTTCCTTGACTAATGCGCGCTCGTCAAACACCCAATCGTCTTCGACCGGTTCTAAGTAGAGTTCGACTGCTTCCTCGATATTCTTTAAGGCCTCTTCCACGGTGTCGCCTTCGCTGATGCACCCAGGAAGGGACGGGATATAGACGGTGAAACCGCCTTCATCGCTTGGTTCAAGCACCACCTTGAAGCGCATGATGTCATCTCCTCATATCCGCAAACTTACTGCGGGTTTGATCATACCGCCATGCTGACCGGTGCTTGATCTTACCACAGGCCCGCCAAAATCCCAAGCATCTGCCAGTTTTCGGGTGCATTTCAGAATGGGGGCGCAGCCCCGGAGGGGCTTGCACCTCGTAGCCGGATGGCCTTTGGCCTCCGGCGGGGTTGGTGGCCGCATGGCCTGCGCGCAACCAACGCCGCCCGACCGTGAACGGATCGGGCTACAAGGTGAAAGGCCCTATCGGGCCTGACAGCCTGGCAGGGGCTTGCAGCTCGTAGCGGGCGCATTTCAGTTTCGCGGCGTAGCCCACAAAGGTTGGGCTTGGCAGCGGTTGCAGCGGCCTTCGACAAGCTCAGGCCCCGTGCGGTGAGCCTGTCGAACCGTGCGGTCGAGCCGCTCACGACGAAGCCTCAATCGCCCGACCCGCCCCCATTCTGAAATGCACCCCAGTTTTCAGCCTGATTGTCAGCCTCTGCGATGTGTGCTAGAATGAACGTAACCGTTCACGAGGTTCTAGAGTTGAACGCAGATACACGCAGAAAAACGCAGATCGGATCAAAGAAGAAACGCAACGCAGCGCGTGCTGCAACCGTTGTCCCAGGCGCTACATTGGCTGCCCAGCAAAATCGCTAAATCTGCGTGCGCAGCCAGCGTTGATCTGCGTCCTGTCTATTCCTCTGAACGCTTACCTCCCGCGAACCCATTCATGCCATTCACGGCAGGACACTGGCAAACAGGACAGGATACCATGGACGGTGGTCAAATTGTGGCTGCTGCGCTGAAGGCGCAGGGCGTGACCTTTCTCTATACGCTGGTTGGCGGGCACATCTCGCCGATCCTGGTGGCCGCGCAGCAGCAGGGCATCCGCGTGGTGGATGTGCGCCATGAGGCCACCGCGGTCTTTGCCGCCGACGCCACCGCGCGCCTGACCGGCATCCCCGGCGTGGCCGCGGTCACGGCCGGGCCGGGCGTCACCAACACGCTGACCGCGGTCAAGAACGCGCAGATGGCGCAGTCGCCTGTGGTGTTGATCGGCGGCGCCGCGCCGACCGCGCTCAAGGGCCGCGGCGCGCTGCAAGACATTGACCAGGTGTCGCTCTTTCGCACCGTTGTCAAATGGTCGGCCGCGGTGCGCCGCGTGCGCGACGTGGGGCCGGCCTTGAATGAGGCCTTTCGGCAGGCGCAGAGCGGCGTGCCCGGCCCAGTGTTTGTCGAATTTCCGGTTGATTTGCTCTACGCCGAGCCGATGGTGCGCCAGCTGTACGGCGCACAACGCGGCGGCCGCAGCCTGGGCGCCCGCGCGGTGCAGGCCTATCTGCGCTGGCATGTCAACCGCCTCTTCGCCGGCAGCCAGCGGCCGTATGAGGCGCCGCCCGCGCAGTCGTTGGTTCTCGACCTGCCTGCACCGGCCCAAGTGGCGGCTGTGGCCGCCCGACTGGCGCAGGCGCAGCGCCCGGTGATCCTGGTGGGCAGCCAGGCCCTGCTGCAGCCTGACCAGGCCCCGGCCCTGGCGCAGGCGTTAACGGCCCTGGGCGCGCCGATCTATTTGTCCGGCATGGCGCGCGGCCTGCTGGGCCGCAACCATCCGCTGCATGTGCGTCACCAGCGCCGCGCAGCCCTCAAGGAGGCGGACCTGGTGCTGCTGGCCGGTGTGCCGTGCGACTTCCGCCTGGACTATGGCAACCAGATCAGCCGCCGCGCCCGCTACATCGCCGTCAACCGCAGCCGCGAGGACCTGACCAAGAACCGCCGCCCTGACATCGGCGTCCAGGCCGATCCGGGCGCGTTCCTGCGCCAGTTGTCAGCGCAGCAGGTAGATGGCGAACGCTGGGCGCCCTGGCTGGCGCAGCTGCAGGCGCGTGACCGTGAGCGCAACGCGGAGATTGCTGTGCAGGCGCAGTCGCCGTCCGCGGGCATCAATCCGCTGCACCTCTGCCGGGAGATCAACGCCGCGCTCGGCGCGGACAGCATCATCGTGGCTGACGGCGGCGACTTTGTCGCGACGGCCTCCTACATCGTGCAGCCGCCCGGCCCATTGACCTGGCTGGACCCTGGCCCGTTCGGCACACTGGGCGTGGGCGCCGGCTTTGCTCTGGCCGCCAAGCTGTGCCGGCCCGCGGCCGATGTCTGGCTGCTCTACGGCGACGGCGCGGCCGGCTTCAGCCTGATGGAGTTCGACACCCTGGTCCGTCACCACGTCCCCGTGCTGGCCGTCGTGGGCAACGACGGCGGCTGGACGCAGATTGCACGCGAGCAGGTGGAGATGCTGCACAGCGACGTCGCGACCGTGTTGGCGCAAACCGACTATCACCGCGTGGTGGAAGGCCTGGGCGCGGTCGGCTTCAAGCTTGACGATCCGGAGCTGGCGGCGGAGACGTTGGCGCAGGCCGCTGCGGCCGCGGTCACGCGCCCTGTCCTGGTCAACGCGATGTTGGGCAAGACCGATTTTCGCAAAGGCTCTATTTCGATGTAATGAGGGCGTGGCAAGGAGGATGCGATGGAACTACAGACCTTCTATGAGATGGTTGGCTACGTGGCCTCGATTGTGGTGGCGATTTCGCTGACGATGCGCTCCGTCTTGCGTTTGCGCATAGTCAACTTGATTGGCGCGGCGGTTTTTTCGATCTACGGCGTCCTGATTCACGCCTACCCGGTGGCCGTGCTCAACGCCCTCATTGTCCTGATTGATCTTTATTACTTGATCGAGATGGCGCGTGCGCGCGCCTACTTTGCCCTGCTGGAGGTCACCGCGGAATCCAAGTATCTGCCTGCGTTCTTGCGTTTTCATGCCCAGGACATCCAGCAGTTCTTCCCCAATTTCGACTACACGCCCCGCGCATCCGATCTGATTCTGTTTGTCCTGCGCGATATGGTGCCCGTGGGTCTTTTCATCGGACGGGCCGGCGCGCCAGGTGAGATCAATGTGCTGCTGGATTACGTTGCACCCGGCTATCGGGATCTCAAGCCAGGGCTTTTTCTGTACGAGCAGCAGACGCCGCGCTTACGCGCCCAGGGCATCGTCCGCCTTTGCGCAACTGCGGGCAACGCCGCCCACCGCAGCTATCTGGAGCGCATGGGTTTCGTCGCCCAAGGCGATGGCTACTACCGGTCGTTAGCCTGAGCCAGGCTGCACGACAGCATTCATCTGCCCCTGGAAAGCAAAATTCTTCATGTTTGAATTAACGTATCGTCCCACAACCGTGCGCGCCATCGTGATCGGCGTCGCGGTGCTTGGGCTGCTCTGTCTCGTCGCCTGGTCTCTCGGCAGCGCGGTGAAGGTTATCGGCGCGACGTTCCTGTTCCTGCCTGATCAACTTGGCATCATCCGCCAGGTCCATCGTGCGGAAGTCATCTCGTTTCATCTCAACCAGTCTCCCACGACCGTGACCCTGGCGGCCGGCCGTTACGCGGTCTATGTCGCAGACATTGACCTTCTGACCGCCACTGACCTCATCATTGAGGCTGGCGGCCCGCCCTGGCTGGCGGTCAAGTCCCAGGACACGGGGCAGTCCCAACCGGTGTCATTCATCTCGCGCGGCATGGCGTTTTATGACACGCCGTTGGCGCCCGGCCGGCCAATCATGAGCTTCGCCGCGCCCGCGGCGGGCCGTTATGAGTTGACGCAGGCGCCGCGTCCCGTCGAGGCCGCGCTCGTGCGCGATTACACCAGCGGCCACGAAACGCTCCTGCTGCTGATTTACGTTGTGCAGCTGGCCGTTATCCTCGGCGTACCGGCGCTGCTCTACGTTCGGCGTCATCGCGAAGAATGGGAGATGATTGCGGCGCTGCGCGCACAGCGCCGCGTCGAGGCCGATGCTTTCTGGGGGAGCGAACAGGGACGCAAGCCGAAAGGGTAACACCACTCTGACCTGAAAATAGGCCGCGGATGAACACGGATCGCCACGGATTGCCTGTTTTCATCCACCGTTGTGCCAGTGGGGCATGGGCAGCTGACCTGAAAATAGGCCGATGGCTCACACAAAGACACCAAGACACAAAGAAACTCTTGACTCCTTGGTGGCTTTTTGTGAGGGCAAACCTGAAAATAGCCCTGTGCCGCAATCCGCCGGATTGCGGCGCCACAGAGGCAATCCGCCGGATTGCGCACCATTTTCATTCACGGTTGTGCGCCCGGCGCACGGATAACTGACCAGGCAATGGCTGCCGCGGTTTCAACCGCCCAGAGACGCTGAGTGAACAGGTACGGACGACCAACTTTTCTTGCGCTGCGCGTAGACCTGCGTGAACTCGGCGCCCAGGAAGAAGACCTGCGCGGAGTAGTAAACCCAAAGGAGGAGTGTGACCAGGGAGCCGGCCGCGCCGAAGCTGGACGTGATCGCGGCGCGTGACAGGTAAAGGCTGATGACATAACGCCCAACGGCAAACAGCAGCGCGGTGAGGATCGCACCCGGCCACACGGTGCGCCACGGCGCCTTGACTCGCGGCAGCACCTTGAAGATGACGCCGAACAGTAGGGCAGTCAGCGCCACGGTCGCCGCCTGGTTGAGCCATTGGCTCAAGGCCAGGGTGCTGGGTGTGATGGTTGCCACGATGCGATCGAACCCGGCCAAGGCGCTGGTGAGGACGAGCGAAGCAATCAAAAGCCCGCCCAGTCCCAGCACCAGGGCCAATGCAAACAGGCGATTGATCACCAGGTCGAGCAGACCGCGGTTGGGCGCGGCCGGCGTCTCCCAAATCAGGTTGAGCGCGCCCTGCAGCTCAGCAAACAGGCCGGAAGCGCCGAGGATGAGCGTGATGACGCCAAAGATTGTTGCCGCGCGGTTGGCGCGAGGCTCGCTGGCGTTCAAAATCAGCGATTGAATCAGACTGGCGCTGTCATGGCCGATCAGACCTTCGATCTGCGCCACGATTTGGCCCTGCGCGGCCTGCGTTCCCAGCGCCAGCCCGGCCACGCCAATCGCAATGACCAATAAGGGCGCCGCGGCAAACACCGTGTAGTAAGCCAGCGCCGCCGCCATGCGGCTGCAGTGATGACGGCTCCAGGCCGCGAAGGTCGCCTTGAGCAGTTGACCGATTTCCCTAATGCGGCTCTTCATCGGCGTCTCCTCCGTCATTCTCCCATCTCCGATCTCTAACCTACCACGTCGCTGCACCCCAGCCGAGCAGCAAACGGCCGGCCAGAAACAGCCCAAAGAGCACGCTGACGAGCACGCTGATGGCCGCATCCATCGAGGTGAAGTGAATGTCGCGCCAAACGCTGCGCGGGGTCGGCGCGCCGAAGCCGCGTGCCGCCAGCGCCAGGCCCATATCGTTGCTCAAGCGCAGCGCGGCAATGATGACCGCCACCAACACCGGTCGGTAAGCCGACAGGCGCGCCAGCAAACCCTGGCGCTCTGGCGTCCAGCCGCGGGCTTGCTGCGCTTCGACAATGCTGACCCACAGGCCGTAGATGGTGGGCAGGTAACGCAGGGCCAGGCTGAAGGTCAGCCCATACTCGAACGGCAGCCCCAGCCGCACCAGTCCGCGCACAAGCGTCTGCGCCTCGGTGACGAAAAGCAGGAGCGACGCGGCAAAGGCCATGACATTCGCGCGCAGCGCAAAGCTGATCCCATCCAGCACGCCGCTGCTGGTGATGACGAGCGGCCCCAGGCGCAGCAGCACAGCGCCGCCGCCGCTGGCGAAGATCGGCTGCAGCAGCAGGATGAACAGCGTGAGCGGCGCCATGCGCGCCCACAGCCAGCGCAACGCTGTCCACGGCACCCCGGCCCCGAGCAGCAGCAGGTGCGTCAGCAGGAGCAGGCCGGCCAGCAGCGCCAGGTGTTTGAGCAGCAGCGCCATCCCGAGCAGCACGCCCACGAGCAGCAGCTTGCTGCGCGGATCGAGCCGGTGCAGCCATGAATCTCCCGGCACATACAGATCAAAGCGCATCGGGTTGCCCCGCGACGGCCGCGAGACCAGCCTGAGCGAGCAGGGCGTGCTCTCTGAGGACAACGTCCGGCGGCCCTTCGGCTGCGAGCCGGCCGTCCTGCAGTACCAGCACGCGCTGCGCATGACCGGCCACCAGCGCCAGGTCGTGCGTCACCAACACCAGCGTGACCCCCTGCGCATGGCATTCGTGTAGCCAGGCGAGCAGGCCCGCACGGGCCTCTGCATCCAGGCCAACCGTCGGTTCGTCCAGCACCAGGATGGCGGTCTCCAGCGCGGCCACGGCCGCCAGGGTGACGCGCCGGCGCTGCGTAAAGCTGAGCACGGCCGGCGGCTGCGCTGCCAGTTCGGTCAGATCGAAGCGCGCAAGCGCCTGCGCAACCCGCCGGCCGATCACATCCGCCGGTAACCCCAGGTTGCGCGGGCCAAAGGCGATCTCGTCCGTCACCGTCGCGCTGAAAATTTGGCGCTCCGGGTTCTGAAACAGAAAGCCGACCTGTCGCGCCAACGCGCCCACGCTCTGCCGCGCGCTGTCTTGACCCTGGATCAGCAGGCGGCCACGCGATGGGCGCAGCAGGCCGATCAGATGTTTGGCCAGGGTGGTCTTCCCAGACCCGTTGGCGCCCACCAGGGCCACGAACTCGCCGGCCGCGATGGTCAGGTCGAGGTCGCGCAGCACCGGTTGGCCTGGATCATAGGCGAAGCTGAGATGCTCCAGGGTAATCGCCGCGGCCGCGGCACGCAGCGGCCCGGGCGCAATGGGGGGCTGTGTGTGAGCTTCGTGCGCTGGCATGGCCGACGTCGCTGGCCGATCAGCGCCAGCCAGCGCCTCGCGGGCGTTGGACGCCGGGCGGACAGACACCAGCCGTCCCCGGTGCAGCGTCGCCACGCGGTCGGCGAACCAGGTGACGGCGGGGTCATCAGCCTCGGCCACTACGACCGTGATATGGCGTTGTTCCCGCAGCAGCTGCAGCGTGGTCAACACCTCACGGCGGCCCTGCGGATCGAGACCGCCGAGCGGAGCATCGAGCACCAGCAGCGATGGCTGCATCGCCAGGACGGCTGCCAGGGCCAGGCGTCGCTGCTGGCCGCCGGAGAGGCGCTCAGGCGACTGCGCACGCAGACCAACCAGGTCGAAGGTGTGCAAAGCCCAAGCGAGGCGTTCGGCGATGATGGCGCGCGGCAGCCCCAGCGCCTCCAGCCCCCATACGATTTCGGTTTCGACGCTGGGATTGAAGAGCTGGCTTTCGGGGTTCTGAAAGGTCAAGCCCACGACCCCCACCAGGTCCGAAGGCGGGTGCTGGCGGGTATCTTTGCCGCCGATCAACACCTGCCCCTGAAAGCGTCCGCCGGTCAGGTGCGGCGCCAGGCTCACGAGCGCGCGGCAGAGGGTGGTCTTGCCGCTGGCGTTGGCGCCGAGCAGGGCCAGCCACTCACCGGCCTGGATTTCCAGGTCAATCGCATCGAGCGCCCAGCCGCTGAGGCCGGGATAGGCGTAGCGCAAGCCGGTGATGCGCACCTCGTGGGCTTCATTCATAGCAGCCCCGGTCGGAGATCGGCCAGGAAATTCATCTTACTCGGACCAGCGCCCGGCGGCGCGCCACTGCGCCAGCGGCGGATAGGCGCGCAGCACCGCGCTGAACAGGGGAATGCCCACCACGCCGCCGCTCAGCGCCTGCAGCACATTGGGCAGGACGCCGGTAATGGCCTGTCCCACGCCGGTGAGCACGATGCCGGCCAGGAAATAACCTGCGATGATGATCAAACCGCCGCTGATGACGGCCATGACTTGGCCGCGCAGTCCCGCGACGCGCTGGGTGATCAGGCCGGCCACGAAGCCCTGGCCGCCGTGAATCAGCAGGGAGAAGACAGCCCACTGCGCATAGCCCGTGGTGGCGTCTACCAAGGCCGTCCCCAGGCCGCCCGCTACGAGCGCGACCCAAGGGCCAAAAGCAAACGCCGCGAAGTAGATTGCGGCGTCGCCGAGGTGAACAAACCCCTGGGCGCCGATAGGAATTTGGACCAGGCGCGTCAGAATATAGACGACGGCAATCATGACCGCGGTGAGGGAAGCTGCGCGTGGATCGAGAGACTGTCGTTTCATCGTTGTACCTCGTGCGAACGTGTCGGATAGGCCTGCTATTATACGCTGGATTACACTTTTGTTAAGTTTACAACGACATGGCCGCGTGCTATAATCGTCGCCAGCCGCCGGTTGCACCGGCGTGCATGACGCCATCGCATACCCTATCGCAATGAAGGAATGGCCCCATGAATGCGCGAGAGCCATCGGTCTTGAAGACCGTTGAGAACGAACAATCTACCCGCCATACAATCCTGGTGGCGCTGAAGAAGCAAGGCCAAATGACGGCGAATGACCTGGCTGAGATGCTGGCGATGACGCCCATGGGTGTGCGGCGTCAGCTCAACCTGCTCGAACGCGATGGCCTGGTGCGTTACGAGACTGTGCAGCGGGGCATGGGCCGGCCGAGCAATGTCTATCGGCTCAGCGAGCAGGCCAATGATCTCTTCCCCAAAACGTACAGCCAGCTAACCAATGAACTGCTGGGCTATATCGAGATGCTCGACGGGACCGAGCATCTAGAGGTTATTTTTCAGCGCCGGGCGCAGCGCCGCATTCAGCAGGCGCAGCTCCGCCTGCAAACCAAGTCTACCCTGGCTGGCCGCGTGGCTGAGCTGGCCGCGATTCTGGATGAAGACGGCTATCTGACCGAATGGGAACAGGTGGACGCGGGAACCTTCCTGCTGCGTGAGTTCAACTGCGCCGTCCACAACGTGGCGCGGCGCTTTCAGCAGGCATGCGGCTCTGAGATCGAGTTCATTCAGGCCTTGCTGCCCGACGCGATGGTGGAGCGCCAGCACCACATTTTGCGCGGGGAAACCTTCTGCGGCTACCGCATCGCCGCGCGGCAGGATGGCGGCCGCGGATGAGCACAGCCGCCGACGCCCTGCCGAATCAGGTTGATGCTTCCGCACCCGCTGCGGCGCCGCGTCGGGTCGCCGCGTACATCCCAGATTTGTTCTTCAGCGTGCGCGTGGCCGATGTGATCCGCGCCCTGGGCGGCCTGCCCGACCTGGTGGATTCGGCCCCGGCGCTGTGGGAGGCGCTCGAGCGCTGGCCGGCGCTGGTGTTGATTGACCTGCGCGCGCCGGACGACTGGCAAGGCGTGGTGCGTCGAGCCAAGAATTTACCGCACACGCGCCTCATTCCGATTGTGGCCTTCGGCAGTCATGTGGACACAGACGCGCTGCGCGCCGCACGCCAGGCCGGCTGCGATCACGCCTGGGCCAAGTCGCATTTCATGGAGCAGCTGCCCGCGCTGGTCAAGCGGTGCCTGGAGAAGCCGCCGCAGTATGTCGAGGGCTGGGACGCGCCGCCGTCTGCCTTGGCCGTAGAAGGCTTCGAGGCCTTCAACGCAGGGCATTATTGGGAACAGCATGAGCTGCTGGAAGGCGCGTGGCGTGAGGAACCGCGTCCTGTGCGCGATCTGTACCAGGGCATCTTGCAGGTTGGCGTGGCGCTGCACCAAATCGAGCAGGGTAAGTGGGCCGGCGCGATCAAACTCCTGCGCCGCGGCCTCAATCGCCTGGACTGGCTGCCGCCGGTGTGCATGGGGGTTGACCTGGCCGCGTTTCGCCGCCAGGCGCACGGCCTGCACCAGCATCTGATGGCCCTCAGCGCTGCGCAGCCGGACGCAGCCGAGCTGGACCTGGCCAGGCAGGCAGATCGGCGCCTCTTCCCGCAGGTCGCCTGGCAATCCGCCGCGCAACCTGATATAGATTCTTGACGGCGCGCTTATTTGGGCGCATTATTGTGTGAGACAACCCGAAACCGCAGGCTGCTGAATTATTCTTCTATGTGAGTTGGTCAATCCAAAGGGGGATGGACATCTATGGGTGTGATGCGTACGGTTCTCCTGGCCCTGTCGCACAGCAAACAGGCCCAGGGGTTGATTGTGGCTTTTCCGCTGTCGCGCAAGGCGGCGCGACGTTTTGTGGCTGGCGAAAAACGCCAGGAGGCTGTCGAAGCCATTCGCCAGCTCAACAGCCAGGGAATCACCGCGACGGTGGATTACCTGGGCGAATATGTCTCCAGCGAAACGGAGGCCCGCAACAATGCCGATGAATACCTGCGCCTGCTCGACGCCATTCAGGCCAACCGCCTCGCGGCCGGGGTCTCTGTCAAGCTGACGGCGATGGGGCTGCATGTCGGCGATGATTTTTGCTTCACCAATGTGCGCCGGATTGTGGACAAAGCCGCGCAGATCGGCAGCTTTGTGCGCATTGATATGGAAGACTCCGCCGTCACCAGTCGCACACTTGACCTCTACCGCCGCCTGCGCAACCTGCATCCGTGCGTGGGCGTGGTCATCCAGGCTTACCTCTATCGCAGCCAACAAGACGTAGCCGCGCTGATTGATGAAGGCGTGGCGGACCTGCGTCTGTGCAAAGGCGCGTATGACGAGCCGCCGACCGTGGCGTTTCCCACGAAGCCCCAGGTGGACCAGAACATGACTGCGCTCATCAAGCAGATGCTGGACGCCAGCCCGGCGCATACCGCCGATCTACACCTGGCCGTGGCCTCGCATGACGATCAGATCATCAACTACGCCAAGTCATACGCCCATCACCACGGCATCGGCCGGGATCGCTTCGAGTTTCAGATGCTCTATGGCATCCGGCGCGATCTGCAACTGGCCCTGGTCGCAGAAGGCTACAAGATGCGCGTCTACGTGCCGTACGGCACCGCCTGGTACGGCTATTTCATGCGCCGCCTGGCTGAACGGCCGGCGAACCTGGTCTTTTTCTTCCGTGCATTGGTGGGGCGCTGACGCCGATGGCCGTTAGCGAAGCCCTGGCCGGCAAGACCGCCATCGTCACCGGCAGCGGTCGCGGCATTGGCCGCGCAATTGCCCTGGAACTGGCGCAGCGAGGCGCGCAGGTGGCCGTCAACTTCTTTCGCCGGCGCGCCCCGGCTGAGGAGACCGCCGCCGCAATCACGGCGGCCGGGGGACGCGCCATCGTGGTCAAGGCGCACGTGGGTCGCGTAGATGGGCTGCAGACCCTGGTGCAAGAAACGGTCAGCGCGTTTGGCGGCGTGGACATTTTCATCGCCAATGCCGCCAGCGGCGTGCTGCGGCCGGCCGTGGAGCAGGACGCGCGCACGTGGGATTGGACGATGAACATCAACGCGCGCTCGCTGCTCTTTGGCGCACGGGCGGTGGCGCCGTTCATGCAGGCCAAAGGCTGGGGGCGTATCATTGGCATCACCAGCATCGGCGCCACGCGCGTACTGCCTGAATACGCCATGGTCGGCATCTCGAAGGCCGCGATCGAAGCCGCGGTGCGTTACCTGGCCGTGGAGCTGGCGCCAGCCGGCATCGTCTGCAACGCCATCAGCCCCGGCGTTGTGGAAACCGAGGCGCTCGATTTTTTCCCCAGCAAAGATCAAATCCTGGTCGAGGGCCTGCGTCGCACCCCGGCCGGTCGTTTTGTACGTCCGGATGAGGTGGCGCGCCTGGCCGCCTTCCTGTGCTCCGAAGACGCGGCGATGATTGTCGGCCAGGTCATTACGATTGATGGCGGCTACGCGCTGTTGGCGTAGCCAGTATGGGAGAGAGACGACGATGAGCAACAACGATCGCTCGCGGATTCGGGCCAGGCTGGATGAGGCCCGGCAAGAGTTATTGGACGTGTTGGGCAAGATCACGCCCGACACGGAGGTGAAATCTACCGAAAACCCCGCATGGACCGTGCACGACATCGCCGCGCATGTCACCCTGTCCGAGCGCGGACTGCAAGCCACGATCCAGCGTTTTCTGGAAGGCGTCGAGCTGCCGGCCGATTTCAGCCTGGACGTGTGGAACGAACGCCAGGTCAAGAAAGCGCAGGCCCGCACCCTGGCGGACATGATCGCCGGCCTGACTGCCTCGCGCCAGCACACCCTGGAATTGCTAGACTCCTTGACCGATGAACAGATGGCTGTCGAGGGCATGCACCCGGCCGGGTTCCGCACCACGGTCGCGGGCGTGTTCAAGGTGATGGCGTATCACGAGCGTCTGCACGGCGCGGAGATTGCGCGTGCGCTGGGGCTGCCCGCGCCGCACATCCCGGCCTGGCCTGGCGCGGGTGTGTCAAGTATGAAGGAATCAGAATGACTATGGAACCTATGCTGACGTTTCCTGACGATTTTCTGTGGGGCGCGGCCACTGCGGCCTATCAGATCGAAGGCGCCTGGCAGGCTGACGGCAAGGGCGAGTCTATTTGGGATCGCTTTTCACACACACCGGGCAAAACACGCAACGGCGACACCGGCGATGTAGCATGCGATCACTATCACCGCTGGCCGGATGACATCCGCCTCATGCAAACCCTGGGCTTGAACGCCTACCGTTTTTCCATCGCCTGGACGCGCATTCTCCCCCATGGGCGTGGACCAGTCAACCAGGCCGGACTTGACTTCTACAGCCGCCTGGTGGATGGCCTGCTGGCCGCCGGCATCGCGCCCGGCGTCACGCTTTACCATTGGGACTTGCCGCAGGCGCTGCAAGACGACGGCGGCTGGGCCAACCGGGACACGGCCGCAGCCTTTGTGGAATATGCCGACGCCGTCAGCCGCTGCCTGGGCGACCGCGTCAAGCTGTGGATTACGCACAACGAGCCGGCCGTGGCGACCTGGAACGGTCATCTCAGCGGTGAGCACGCGCCAGGCATCCAAGACCTGGCTGCGGCGGCCGCCGTCAGCCACCACTTGCTGTTATCGCACGGCTGGGCGGCGCCCATCCTGCGTCAGAACAGCCCTGCGTCCGAGGTGGGCATCACGCTGAACATCAATTGGTTTGCGGCTGCCTCGCGCAGCGCCGCCGACCTGGATGCGGAGCGCCGCGAGGATGGGCCATGGACACGTTGGTTCTTGGACCCGTTGTACGGTCGCGGCTACCCAGCCGACATCGTGGCCGATCTGAATGCGGACGGCGCTTTCCCGCATGGCGTGCTGTCCTACGTGCAGCCGGGCGACATGGCGACGATTGCCGCGCCCACCGACTTCTTGGGCGTCAACTACTACTATCGCACCATTCTGCGCAGCCGGCGCATGGCTGAGGCTGACAACCTGCCGCCGACCGTCGTCCCCGGGCCGCGTGATCTCGATCACTGGACGGAGATGGGCTGGGAGATCTACCCCGACGGCCTGTTCAAGACCTTAGCTCGGCTCGCTTTTGACTACCAGACGCCCAAGCTCTACATCACCGAAAATGGCGCCAGTTACGCCGACGGGCCAGGCCCCGATGGCCGCGTGCACGATAGCCGGCGCATCATCTACCTGCGCCAACATTTGGCCGCAGCGTGGCGCGCCATTCAGATTGGCGTTCCCCTGGCCGGCTACTTTACCTGGTCGCTGTTGGACAACTTCGAGTGGGCGCACGGCTATGCGCAGCGCTTCGGCATCACTTGGGTCAACTACGAAACCCAGGAGCGCATCATCAAGCAGAGCGGCCGCTGGTATGGTGAGGCGGCTGTGAACGGCGGTTTTGCACCAGGTTGATATGGAATACCGGCAGCTAGGGCGCACGGGGCTGCGCGTGTCGGCGATTGGATTTGGCGGCTGGGCGATTGGCGGCGCCGCATATGGCAATTCCTATGGCCCAACCGATGACGCCGTGTCCGGCGCGGCGATCCGCCGCGCCCTGGAGTTGGGCTGTACTTTTTTTGACACCGCCGATGTCTATGGTCATGGTCACAGCGAGCAACTGCTCGGCTCGACGTTGCGCGCGCTGCACGCGCGCGACCAGGTCGTCATCGCCACCAAGGTCGGCGCCAATTTCTATAACCGCGACATTGACTCGGCCCTGGCGCCGCGCCTGGCCGCCTACCTGGGGCGCTCTTTGCGCGATTTTGCCGCGGACGCCGTGCTGCCGGTGACGCACAGCGTCAACTTCAGCCCCGCCTACCTGCGCTTTGCTTGTGAGCAAAGCCTGCGCCGGCTGGGCACGGAGGTCATTGACCTCTACCAGTTGCACAATCCGGGCCTGGCGTTGCTCGAGCAGGGCGAGGTGTGGCAGGCGCTGGATGAGCTGAAACAGGCCGGCAAAATCCGCTACTACGGCGTGTCCATTCATCAACCGGTGGAAGGCATTGTCGCGGTGGCCACCGGTAAGCCAGATGCGATCCAGGTCGTGTACAACCTGCTCGATCAAGCGGCCGCGGCGCAGTTGTTTCCAATGGCCCAGGCCGCGCAGGTGGCGATCATTGCCCGTGAACCGCTGGCGAATGGCTTCCTGACCGGCAAATACCAGGCGGGTGCGTCCTTTGCGCCGGGCGACTTACGTGCGACCTGGCCGGCCGACACCGTCGCAAGCCGCATCCACGCCGCGCAGGCCCTGGCCGCGGCGATCGCACGGCCAGGCGTTACCCTGGCGCAGGCGGCGATCCGCTTCGCGCTCGAACAGCCGGCTGTCAGCACCGTCATCCCCGGCGCCAAAACGCCGGCCCAGGTCGAGCAAAATCTGGCTGCCGCCGACCTGGCGCCGGGAGCCTCGTCCCGCCACGTTGCGAAATCTTAACCTCCTGGCAATCAAGCACAAAAAGTCGTCCGCTACAATGGGAAAGTGTGTTGATGCATGTTGTGATCTTGAACGTGGAGGGATTTGTAGCATGACAACGAAACGTGTGATTACCGTGAGCGCCATCGCAGCCGCTCTCGTTCTTTTGCTGGGCGTTGGGGCGGTTGTGGGCGGCGGCCTGTTGTATCGAGCTGTCAGCGGCCGCTCGCTGGCTCCCATCGCGCAGGTGCGTGAAACAGCAAGTAACCTGGTGCAGGCGTTGACCGGCCGCGGCGGCGTGACGCGGACGGCTTCCGCAGCCGCGGCATCTACGCCGGCTGTTGAGGAAGGTATCCTGGTCGCGCACGTCGTGGCCGATAGCCCGGCCGCCCAGGCTGGCCTGCGCCGCGGCGACATCATCATGAAGGTGGGCGACCAGGCAGTCAATCAACCCTCTGAGCTGACCGCGAGTCTGAAGGCTCTCAAGACCGGCGATTCATTGACCCTGACCATTCAGCGAGGCGACGCCGAGCGCACGCTGACCGTTACCCTGGGCGAGCGCAACCAGCAGCCTTACCTGGGCATTGTGCCTTGCGCGGACGGTCAGGCGACCATGCCAGCGACTACCAACGGCGTTTTCGTGGTCGAGGTGGAAAAGGACAGCGCCGCGCAGAAGGCCGGTCTGCAGAGCGGCGACCAGATCATCAGCGTGGACGGCCAGGCGCTTGACGCGGATCACAGCCTGAGCGATCTGATTGGCGCGCACAAGCCAGGCGACAAGGTGAGTCTGGAGGTGCAGCGGGCCGCCAGCAGCGAGACCGTGACCCTGGAAGCGACGCTGGGCGAAAACCCGCAGAAGGCCGGGACCGGTTACCTGGGCGTGCGCGTCGCTGGTCAGCGCTTCCATGCGCCGACCGATGGACAGCCGCAGATGCCGTTCTTTGGCCATCCCAACGGTGATGGCGGCTCTTTGGCGCCAAACATGCTCCCCGATGGCGTGCAGCAGGGCGCGCTGGTGGTGAATGTGGTTGCCGATAGTCCGGCCGCGCAGGCTGGCCTGCAGCCCGGCGACGTGATCAAGGCGGTCAACGAGCAGGAAATAAGCGCGACCCTGACGCTGCCGCAGGCGCTGGCGAACTTCAAGCCGGGCGACAAAGTCACGCTGACTGTCGCGCGCACCGGTGAAAAGGACGATCTGAAACTGACAGCCACCTTGGGCGAAAACCCCAACCAGGCCGGCAAGGCTTACCTGGGCGTGCGGGCCGCACTCATTGAACGCCGTGACGGCTCAGGCAATCAGGATTTTCCGTTTGACTTTCCTGGCCTGCCGTTCGGCCCGAACATTCCTTCGCCCGCGATGCCAGCTCCATCGCCAGGCACGCCGGGGACGAGCTTGTAGGTCGGAACGCAGATTCAAAGGGCCAGGCTCAACGCCTGGCCCTCACGCACACGAATGGAAGGGCAAGGCGCACCGTGCGCAATGCAAGACTTGGGATTCAACGCATCTTCGCCCATCGGCCACAGGCGACATTCAAAGCGCTTTCGCAGCAAATCGCCAACATACAGCATTCCATCCGTTGGCGCCTGGTCGTTAGCTACGTCTTCCTGACCCTGCTGACCATTGGGGTTGTCGGGCTGTTGGCGCTGACGCTGGTGCAGCGTTACGCCAGCCAGCAGGAAGAGGCCTACCTGGCGGCCAATGCCAGCGTGGTGGCGCGCCGCGCCGCGCCTTATGTTTGGCCGCAAGTGCGTGACCATGAGTTGAGCGACCTGGCGCGCACGTCTGCCTTCTGGAGCGATGTGCAAGTGCGCATCCTGGACACGCAGGGTCAGGTGCTGGCCGACTCGAACAACAGCAGCCAGGCGGCGGCCGGCTATTGGATCATGCCCTCGGACGATCCTGAGTTCAGCGTGCAGGAAGGCCCCGGCGGCGCGATCATCCTCACGTTTCGCAATGGCCTGCCCGCGCTCTTCCTGCTGGCAGCCGACCAGACGCACCCCGGTTCCTGGCCGGCTGGCGCCGATCCGACCTACCTTCGGCGCATGGAAGGTCAGTGGGGCGGCCGTTTCGTTCTCGATCCACAGGATGCGCAAACCACGCCTTCTCCCGCGGCCGCCAGCAGCGGGAGAAGCGTCTCGCGTTCGTCGCGCACCATGCGCGTGCCGATCCAAGGGTCGCAGGCGGTGGCAGGCTACGTCGAGTTGAGCAATGGGCCAGATTTTGGCGCGGATGTGCTGCCTTCCACCCGGCGGGCCTTTGGTCTGGCCGCCCTCGGCGCGACGCTGCTGGCAGCCGTTGTCGGCATGGTCGTCAGCCGCGGGTTGACTGCGCCCGTGCACAACCTGACCGTTGCCGCGGAGCAGATGAGCAGCGGCGATTTGTCCGCGCGCGCGCCCGTGTTGGGCCGCGATGAAATCGGCCTGCTGGCGCGGCAGTTCAATCACATGGCCGTTGCGCTGCAAACGAGCTTCGCCGCGCTGGAGGCGGAACGTGATGCGCTGCGGCGCTTCATTGCCGATGCCTCGCACGAGCTGCGCACGCCGATCACCGCGTTGAGGACTTTCAATGAGCTCCTGCAAGGGCCAGCCGCGTCCGATCCGCCGGCGCAAGCTGAATTCCTGGCCGAAAGCCGCACGCAGTTGGCGCGCCTGGAATGGATCACTTCCAATCTACTTGACCTGTCGCGGCTGGATGCAGGTCTGGTCAAACTGGACCTGGCCGGCCGCGATGTGAGCGACTTGCTCGACGCGGCCGCGGCGCCCTTCCGCATGCAGGCGCAGGAAAAAGAGATCACGCTGACGGTCAACGCGCCGTCAACGCCGCTGACCGTGGTGTGCGATCTGGCTCGCATCGAAATGGTGTTGACCAATCTGCTTGACAATGCGCTCAAGTTCACTCCAGAGCGCGGCCGGGTGACGCTGGGGGCGGAATCGGCAGGCGAGTCTGTCCACCTTTGGGTTGAGGACAGCGGCCCTGGCATCAGCGCCGAGGATCTGCCACACATCTTCGAGCGCTTCTACCGCGGTCACAGCAGCGTGCGCGGCAGCGGCCTGGGCTTGGCCATCGCCCAAAGCATCGCGGCTGCGCATGGCGGCCAGGTTACAGTCGAAAGCCAGCCAGGCCAGGGCAGCCGCTTCACGGTGAGACTACCTGCGGGGGAAATTCTGACTGACAAACACTGAACGCTCAAGGCGCAGTGCAAAGTGCAAAGTGTGGAGCGCCAGACGGCGCACTCAGCCCGATCCTGATCTCCAATCTTTGGTCTCCAATCTCTTCTCTCCTCCAACAATTGTCATCCGGCGCACATCGTGGTACGATGGGGCGCGGTGATTTTTGCCCAGGAGGAGATTTCCATGCCAACCCAAGCGCTGGCGGCCATTTCATTTGGCCGCGCAATTTGTGGCGATCTGGATGCAGCCCTGCGTCGTGAATGGCTGGTGACGAACGGCATCGGCGGTTTTGCGGCCGGAACGATAGCCGGCGCGCACACCCGGCGCTATCATGGCCTGCTCGTCGCGGCTTTGCGCCCGCCGCTCGATCGCACGCTGCTTCTGTCCAAGTTGGACGAGTGGGCCGAGTTGAATGGCGCTGTCTATCCCCTTGCCTGCAATGAGTTCCAGGGCGGCATCGTGGATCCCCACGGCTACCGCCACCTGGAATCGTTCCACCTGGACGGCACTTTGCCCGTATGGCGCTACGCCCTGGCCGATGCTATCCTGGAGAAACGCGTCTGGATGGTGCACGGTCAAAACACCACGTACATTACCTACCGCCTGGCGCGCGGCCAGCAGGCAGTGCGTCTGGGGATTGCCGCCCTGGCGAACTACCGCGACTATCACAGCGATATGCAGGCCCCAACCTGGACGCCGCACCTGGAAATCTGCGCGACGCCCCAGGAGAACGGCCACTGGGAAGCGATTGATGGCCGTTTCGATATGAAGATCACCATGTTCGACACGGCGACCCCGTTCTTTTTGACGGCCAGCCTGGAGGACGGCCCGCCGCCGGAAGCGGGCGCGCTGCGTTTCGAGGTCATTGACCACCTGTATCACGACTACCATTGGCGCGTCGAAGCCGAGCGCCAAGAACCCGACCGCGAAGACCTGACCGCGCTGGGCCGCTTTTACGTGGATCTGCAGCCCGGTCAAACCCTATCCCTGGTTGCTTCCACGGTGGGTGTGGAGCATGCAACCGCGGCCGCCGCGCTCAGCGCCGCGCAGACTCGCGAGATCGAGCTGCTGTCGGTCGCGCAGGTGGCGGCCGAACCGGCCTGGATTCGGCAGCTCACCCTGGCCGCGGATCAGTTCATTGTGGCGCGCGACGATGGGCATACGGTCATCGCCGGCTATCCCTGGTTTACCGACTGGGGCCGTGACACCATGATTGCCCTGCCGGGCCTGGCCTTAAGCACTGGCCGACCAGAACTGGCCGCCTCGCTGCTGCGCACCTTTGCCCGCTACGTCCATCAAGGCATGCTGCCCAATCGCTTCCCCGACGCGGGCGCGGCGCTGGGCGACGCTGACTATAACACGGTGGACGCCACGCTGTGGTACTTCGAAGCCGTGCGCGCCACGGTGGATGCCACTGGCGACTTCAACCTCTTGCGTGTCCTCTTCCCGGTGTTGCAGGAGATCGTGGATTGGCATGTCAAAGGCACGCGTTTTCAAATTCACGTGGACGCAACCGACGGACTGCTCTACGCCGGCGAGCCGGGCGTGCAGTTGACCTGGATGGATGCCAAAGTGGGCGACTGGGTCGTGACCCCGCGTCAGGGCAAGGCGGTAGAGATTAACGCGCTCTGGTATCATGCGCTGTGCGTGATGGCCGATTTTGCGCAGCGCCTGGGCCAGTCGGCTGCCGCGTATGAAGAGCGCGCGGCGCAGGTGCGCGTCGCCTTTGCCCGCTTCTGGCATGACGAGCTTGGCTTCTGCGCGGATGTCCTGGACGGGCCGGCCGGCGATGACCTGGCGCTGCGTCCCAACCAACTGCTGGCCGTCTCGCTGCCCAACAGCCCCTTGTCGCCGCCCCAGCAGCGCCGCCTGTTCGACGCGTGCGCCCGCCATTTGCTGACGTCAATCGGTTTGCGTTCGCTGGCGCCTGGCGATCCCCAGTTCATCGGCCTCTACCTGGGCGATCGCCGCACGCGCGACGGCGCCTATCACCAGGGCACGACCTGGGCCTGGCTGATCGGCCCCTTCGTGCAGGCTCACCTGCGCGTCTACCAGAATCGGGCGCAGGCCCGCGCCTTCCTGGAACCGTTCCGTCATCACCTCAGCGACGCCGGCCTCGGCAGCATCAGCGAGATCGCCGACGGTGATGCACCTTTCACCCCGCGCGGCTGTCCCTGGCAAGCGTGGAGCGTCGCGGAAGTGCTGCGCATGTGGAAGATGTGTCAGTAGACGATTGACGACCGACGACCGGAGATCAGAGATCAGAGATTGAAGATGGGGTTGGTTTCGCCGCCTGGCGCTTTGCACTTTGTACTCTGCGTTTTGTACTGACATGAGATTTCTCTGTGTTTCCGCCCCTTTGCCTGGACATCTCGATTGGGGCGGCTACCTGCGCACCGCGGCGGCGTTGACGGCGCGCGGACATGAGGTGTTGTGGGTCAGCGGCCCAGACGTGGCTGCCACGGTGCAGGCGGCGGGGGTGCCATTTCAGGCCGCGTCCACGGTCGGTTGGCAGCTGCCGCCGCCCCTGCCGGCTGATTTGCCTGCGGCCGCGCGCGAGCAGCAGCGTCAACAACGCGCCATCGCCGGCTGGCTGGAGCCGGAGGCAGTTTGCCAGGGCGTGGAAGCGTTGCAGGCTGTGGCGGCCGAGTTTCGCCCTGACGTCATCCTGAGCGAGCTGTTTGTCACCGCGGCGCCCATCGTGGCTGAGCAAACAGGCGCGCCGCTGGTCATCTGCGGGTGGCCTGCGCAGGTCACGCCGCCGCCGCAGCCGGCGACGCCAGCCCAGGCCGTTCTGCACGAAGCCCGGCGGCGCCTGGCCGCGATCTGGACGACCACCGGCGTGAGTGGGCGCTACTGGCCCGACGTGAACAGTTTCTGGCCGCGGTCGCCTTATCGGCATATCGTCTACTTCAGCCCGCGCTGGTACGGCGCTGGACCGCCCTTGCTGGCGCAGACCGTTTGCGTGGGCGGGAAAGTCGAGGCGCACACACGCGGCGGAGCGACTGAAGTCGCCGCTGCGAACGCGGCGGAGGCAGCGCTGCCCACTAACCGTCCGTTGATCCTGGTCACGCTGGGCAGCCTCTTTACCGATGACATCGCCTTCTTTGTCAATGTCACGCACGCGGCGGCGGAACTGGGTGGGCACAGCGTGGTCGTCAGCGGGCGCAGCGTCCTGGCGCCTGGCTTGCTGGAACGCCTGCGCCAACGCCAGTTGCCCCACGTGACGCTGCTCGATTGGGTTGACTATGCCTGGCTGCTGCCGCGCGTGGCGCTGGCGGTGCATCACGGCGGCATGGGCACCACGCACGCGGCCATTTGTCACGGCTTGCCGCAGCTCATCATCCCCCATGCCGGCGACCAGGCGCTGCAAGGCCGGCGCGCCGCGGCCGCCGGCGTTGGCATTCAGCTGCCGCCCGCGCAGGCCAGCCTGGCGCCACTGAAGGCGGCGTTGAACGATCTGCTGCACAACTCGATTTGGCGGCAGCGGGCCGCGGCGTTACAGGCCGAGTTTGCCGCGCTGGGTGGATCTGACCGCGCGGCAGCGATTCTGTCGGGGAGTTGACAGTTCACGGGTAAGCGGATAGACTGGCCTGCAGTGACCGCGTTAGGAGCCAGCCTACGCCTGGAGAATTGAGAAGATACGAAAGAGACACCGGGCAAAAATATAGTTTTAACGCAAGGGCGCAAAGATGTCGAGACGCAAAGGCTTTTTCTGATCTTGCTTGGCGCCCTTGGCGTCCTTGCGGCTTTGCGTTGAATAACGATCTTTCCACATGTGTCTGACCAGAGCCGATCATGCCCCTACTTCGATCGGACCGGAGCAAAATGAGTTAGTCATGGCTGATCTCGATTTCTTCCATGTCACCATCGGGGACCTGCTGACTGCGCAGGCGGCGCGCTATGCTGAGCGGGAGGCCCTGGTGCACCTGGATCAAGGTGTGCGCCTGACGTACGCCCAGTTGGCCGCGGCATGCGACCAGGCGGCCTGCGGGTTGATGGCCCTTGGCGTCAACAAGGGCGACCATGTCGGTCTGTGGGCGCCCAACGATGCGGCTTGGGCGATTGTGCAGCTGGCCGCCGCCCAGATCGGCGCGATCCTCGTCACCATCAATCCCCACTATCGGCTGCATGAGCTGAGCTATATCCTCCGCCATGCGCAGGTCAACGAGCTGATTGTCAAGGGCAGCCCGAAGTACCTCAACGTCCTCCATGAGCTCATTCCTGAGCTGCGCAGGCAGCATCCTGGCACCTTGGATTGGGATGCCCTACCGCACTTGCGCCATATCGTCACCTTGGGGCAAGAACCACAACCGGGGCTTTGGTCGTGGGACGATGTCGAACAGTTGGGCGCGGCGGTGAGTCCAGAGGCCCTCGCGGCGCGCCGGGCCGCCTGTCATCCCGACGATGTCATGAATATCCAATTCACCAGCGGCACGACCGGAGTTCCTAAGGGCGCCATGCTGACCCATCGAAACCTGGTGAGCAATGCCATCCTGGTGACCGACTGCCTGGCGCTCGCTCCCGATGATCGCCTCTGCCTGCCTGTCCCCTTTTTTCACTGTTTTGGCTGTGTTATGGGTACGTTGGGGTGTCTCGTCCGGGGGGCGGCGCTGATCGTGCCCGGGGATTACTTCGACGCGTTCAACACCTTGCGCGCCATCGAGCAGGAACGGTGCACGGCCATCTACGGCGTGCCGGCCATGTTCATCGCCGAGTTGAGCGATGCGCGCCTGCCATCGTTTGACCTGACCTCCCTGCGCACCGGCATCATGGCCGGCAGTCCTTGCCCCATCGCGCTGACGCGGCGGGTGGTGGCAGAGATGGGCGTGCGTGAGCTGACCATCGCGTACGGCTTGACCGAAGCCAGCCCGATTGTGACGCAGACGCGTGTGACCGACCCTCCGGTGCGGCGCATCACCACTGTGGGCAAACCACTGCCCGGAGTCGAGGTCCGCCTGGTTGACCCGGTGAGCCGGCAGGATGTGGCGGTCGGCGGCTACGGTGAATTATGGACGCGCAGCCCGATGGTGATGCCGGGCTACTTTGCCATGCCGGACGCGACCGCCGATGCGGTTGATGCCGACGGCTGGCTGCACACCGGCGACCTGGCGATGATAGATCGTGACGGGTACTATCACATCACCGGACGCATGCGCGACATGATCATTCGCGGCGGCGAAAACATCTACCCACGTGAGATTGAGGACTTCCTGGACACCCATCCTAAAATTGCGCAGGTGCAGGTCATCGGCGTGCCAGACCTGAAATACGGCGAGGAAGTCATGGCGTGGATTCAACTGCGCGCGGGTGAATCGGCCACGGTCGACGAGATTCGCAGCTTCTGCCGCGGCCAGATTGCCAACTACAAGATTCCGCGCTATATCCGTTTTGTGAGCGATTTCCCGTCCACAGCCACAGGGAAGATTCGCAAGAATGTCATGCGCGAGATGGCCATCGCTGAGTTGGGGCTGCAGGCGCTGGAGGCCATCGAAACGGCCTGAGGAGGCGGCGTCCCCTTGCGAAGGCTGGCTGCACGGCGCATCGCCGGGCAAGCCGAAATCTCGCCTCGCGGCGCAGCCGCGTTACCGGGCGAGCCTTCGCAAGGTTGGCCCCGCA